>SWCD01005381.1_pt1 | contig 195963 bp, 182 predicted proteins | sample 4693011 | NCBI WGS metagenome assembly SWCD01 (sample SAMN10267278, study PRJNA491770) | bioreactor metagenome | isolation source: DHS bioreactor inoculated with marine | place: Japan: Omine Ridge, Nankai Trough
CAGCCCGGATAATCTCTTCATCCTCTTCCGCATCATCATCAACCCCGGCAAGATTATACATCTGTTCGGTGGCATGTTCGTTTATGATATCATAAATATCATCTGAAGTGATACGTCCTAGTAAAACGCCATATGTGTTCACTATGGCTAAAACACCAAGATCGTACTCCTCAAATATATGGACAACTTCTTTAATATCATCACTGTCAACGGCTTTAATAGGCTCAAAACTTTCATTACTTGCATCTATGTTCTGCATGACCGTTTTTGTAAAGTCAAAAATAAGCAAATCATCTAAACCAACAGCATATCTTAACTTATTATCTTCATCTGTTATGAAAAGATTTTGAACGTTTTCAACTTCATTCTCTTTTCTTAAACGTGCAAAACGCTTGATGACATCCTGAACTATCTCATCTTTAAACGCCGTAAAAAGCTCTAGCTGCATATAAGCACCAGCTTCACTCTCTTTGTACGTTTGAAGTTTTATAATCTCTTCTTTATCATCTTCATCAAGATTTTCAAAAACTTCCAGAGCCATAGATTCATCAAGGTCACCTAGCTCTTGTAAAAATTCAACTTGGTCGTCAGATTCTAGTTCTGTAACTGCATGAGACAGGTCTGCTATACTAAAGTTACCAACAACGTCGTCAAAGTATCTATCTGGCAATGATAAGGCTATATCACCAATAAACTTTTTGGGTACAAGCTTAATCGCATCAGAGAACTCTTCATCGCTGCAGTTTTTCAGTATTTTAGCAATGTCCCCAGGGTGCATCTCACTAATATCATGAGCGCCAAGATAGTCTTTTAACTGTTTCATTCCTCTGATTATATCAGATTGCTCCTTATCTATTTAAGGTATCTTTTGTGAAAATCTCTCTCTTTAAGTCCATTTTTAATTTTCTCATTTTTCCACACTAAAATCGTGCTCTTGTTGTTTTGAAGATTTTGCATAGTTATTTTTCCTATCCGATAAACATCTCCAAAATTTTTATACTTCTCAAAATTTGCCACTTTGTAAAGCTCTTTTTTTCTATCGTAGTACTCTATTTTTTGAATTAAAAATGTTTTTGCATCTATATAAGAGATGAGTTTTGTATAGCCTGAGTACTTTGATCGTGGTTTTGAGATGCTTTTGTAAACACTCTTGGAACCTAAGTTAACAAGCTGACATTTACCATCTTTATAAATATACTTGTTTACGTTTGAAGCACTGAGGTCTTCGTAAGAGAATTCACTTCCCATAAATGAACCAGATTTATTTTTTGAGGCGATGCGTTTTACACGCTTTAGTGCGGGGAGGTAAAGCCACTGGTCATCATCTTTGTCAACATGCTCGTAGCTTAAAAATTTTGTTCCTCTTACATCTGCAGGAGTCACAAACTCCATCAATGACTTATCTTCTATTTTTCCTTCAAACACTTTCATCTTCATCGTTCTTGTTTTTTCTTGTCCCGCCGCATTTACGAGTATCATCTGCATTTTGGAAACGGAGTCTTTAAAACCACTCATCTTCTCTTCGCTTTTTTTGGCGACTTCATAGTGAGTTAGAGAAAACAGCGCACTACTTACTAAAAACAATCCAATAATACTTTTCAACATATACAATATCCTTTTGATTTAAAAGAATTCTATCATATAAAAATAAATTATGAATTAGCTAGTAAGAAAGCTTTAAAATCAGTTGCACTCAAAGGCTTCGAGTAATAGTATCCTTGAAGAAAGTAACAGCCCTCTCTCATAAGAAAATCAACTTGTTCTTGCGTTTCAACACCTTCAGCAATGATATCTAAATTGAGATTTTTTGCTAGGGCAATGATAGTCTTCACAATTGCTACGTCATCACTACTCTGAGGGGTATCCCTTACAAAACTTTGATCAATTTTGAGTTTATCTACAGGGAGGTGTTTAAGATAAGAGAGCGAAGAGTAACCTGTACCAAAATCATCTATAGAAATAGTCAGTCCCAATTCTTTAAAGCGTCGTAGTATCTCTGTTGCTTTTCTTTGGTTTTTCATAATCTGACTCTCAGTAACCTCAATCTCAAGATAAGAGCTATCAAAATCAGCTGCATCTATCTCATTTTTAAAAGATTCTACACATACAAAATCTTGCAGCTGCTTTGTAGAGATATTTACAGAAACTATTCCACTTTTGAGTCCCTCTTTATGCCAGAGCTTGACCTCTTTAAGTGTCGCCCGAAGTGTTAACTTATCTATGTCTTTTATAAGCCCGCTCTCTTCTGCGAAGGGTATGAACTCTATAGGAGAGACTATACCTCTTAGAGGATGTATCCAACGTACAAGAGCCTCTAGTCCGACAACTTTACCATCCCTTGCATCTATCTTTGGTTGAAAGTATGGTACAAACTGCTCCTGTGCAATCGCTTCACGTAGTTCATTTTGCAGAGTCACCTTCTCTAAAGTCATCTCTGTCATGCGGAAGTTATAAAACTCATATCTGTTTTTTCCATCCTCTTTTGCTCTATACATTGCTGTGTCAGCATGTTTTAAAAGAAGCTCTGTCGTCTCCCCATCATCCGGATAGAGACTCATACCTATACTAAAAGTGACAAAGAGCTCTAACTCCTCTATCTCTAGGGGCTTTTGAATCTCAAGAATGATTTTACCTGCAATCCTCTCTAGCACTTCATGTGAACTGTTTTCCACTATAACTGTAAACTCATCCCCTCCAAGTCTTGCAATCACATCATTCTCACGTACAACACTTTGAAGCCTTTCTGTAATTGACTGAAGCAGTAAATCCCCTGTTTTATGCCCGTAAGTATCATTTATCTCTTTAAAACTATCAAGATCTAAAAAGAGGACGCCGACTTTTTGACTCAACTTACTTGCAAGCTTAATCGCATCTTGTAGTCTATTTTCAAAGTGAAATCTATTTGGAAGTTTTGTTAAGGTATCATGATGTGCTAAATGTGTCATCTCTTCACTCTTCTCTTGAAGCTCACGTGTCTTTTGTATAACACTCTCTTCAAGTATTTTCTGTTGCTTTTGTATAAAGTTTTTATAGTTGACCATGTAAAGATAAGCAAGAAAACCAATAATAATCAAAAACCCAAGAACCAGTGTTAAGACTATTCTTTTTTTGGAACTTAATATATTTGATATGTCTATATGTTTCAAATCAATTGCCATTACAACATAACCCATATCTTTACCGTGTATATTTGCCACCTTGTAGAGTGAAAAAAGTTGCTGATACTTAGTGTCTAAATAGTAATCTTTTATTTTTGTAAAGTGTTCAACACCTTTTTCTAAAAGACCGTCCATTAGCTTTTTTGAATCACTTGGATAAGAGAGATAATAGTCATCAAAAAAGTTATTAGTAGCCGTATGCGTCAACTGTTTTTTATATTTTTTATCTATAAATACTGCTGTTTCATACAGAGAATTTTGAAGCTTTATTGCCACTGAATCAAATCGTGCTATTGTCTCAAGCGAACCAATAAATACACCTTCACTGTAGATTGGAACCATGCTTTTAAATGTCATGTCAAATTTACCTGTGCTAATGACAGCTTGTATCTCAGGGTTTTGAATCATCAAAGGAACATCTTTACGAACGTTTACGAGAGAGTCTCCTCTTACATCCGTCCAACTTCTATAACGACTCACACCATTTTTATCTATAACTTGAAACCAAATGCTCTTCAGTGGTGTTTTTTCATTAATGAGTTTTGCATATTCATCAAGCCTCAAGTCACCTTTGAGTTTAGCAAGTAAAAAGTTTTTAACATCTGTATTTTGTGCAACTGCCATATTTATATGTACTACTGTTTCAAGTTTCTCTCTAATGAGGACATTAGCCTCTCCTTGCATCCTACCTGAGACTTCACTGTACTTTGCATTATATAGAGACTCAAGACTCTTTTGCAAATAAATATAACCTACTCCCCCGTATAAGAAGAGAAAGATAAAGCCGATAATTATAACTCTGTAGTTTATTCTCATTTTCCACCAAGCAATCTACTTAAAAATAGCGTAACAGCATAAGGAGTTACTTTCTGACTATATGACTCAGAAAACCCACTCTAATATTATAAGGGATACTAATATTAATATGCAGTACAATTTTATTATAATTTAAATTCATATGAAAAGTCTATATAAATTTTTATTATTATTCTATCATATATATAGTACATACAAGTAAATTTTAGCTCTTAACTACTTCATAAATTACAGCAATATACTAACTATTCGTCTTAATAGTAGATAATTATGAATTCTTACTCTAACACATTGTATAACCCAATCTACATATTATCAGCAGAATTCACTTAAGTAAATTCTGGAAAAAAGTATGATTTTAACTACAAAAGTTTGAAAAGGTACCCATTATCTATTTTTTCCAACTTGTATTTGTAATAACCATCAAGTTCTATAACAACTCTATAGTACCCATCATGATTTCCAACTCTTAGTTTTTTCACAATAGATTTATTTTTTATTTTCATTGTATATGACCTTACATCAACATCACGTTTAAAATCACATACTATTCTATGAGGCTTAACTAGAAGAAAATCACGTAATATTCTATCTTTTGTAATAAGCTTTAACTCTTTATCTTTTGAATAAAATGATATAAATTTTAAAGCTCCTATCTTTTTAAAAGAGCTCTCGTTAATCTTTTTCTTCTTTTTTTTAGACGTTTTCGTCTCCCCTGAGGAATAGTTTTGCGATATAAATAGTGGTAAATGCCAGTCAATAGAGTTGTTAAGCTTTATAGTTTTCTTCTCTATAGCACCATCAAGATTTTTATATGTAACACTCACTTCTTCTATAGTTCTAGCAGTCGAAGGAAAGGTTAAGGCAGCACGTTTAAGCGGCTCCTTACTTTGTGCAAGGTTGGAACTAATTGGCATATCAGTTTCGCCTTCTGCAGGAAAAAATGGATTTTCCCTAGCATCAAGTAAAACAAGGAACAAAAAAGTGATACTAAGAAGTTTAATCATAGAAAGTACCTAATGTTTTTGTGAGTATTATATCAGATTTAAAAATTTATTGTGCAGAAATCTCTTTTAGTTCAAAATACTCACGTTGAAGTTGTGCATTTTCACTTTTGAGTCGTACTACCTCACTTGAAAGATAGTTTTCATACTCTTGAAGCCCAAATAAAACTTCAAGAGACGAAGTACCATAGAGTAAAACTCCTAAGTATATCCCCAGAGATATTACAAGTAAAAAAAGAAGGAGGAACTTACCTAAAGAGAGACCAAGATACTTTTGCGTGATGCCCTGAGTAACATCAATCTCTTCATAAAGTTCTTCTTGGTTCATAAGTAAGGATTAATTAAAAAGTACAGAACCTAAGTACTCGCCGTAAACAACCTCATTTTCTATCTCTAAAAGACGATTATATTTAGCCGTTCTTTCACCACGAGCAGTAGATCCAGTTTTGATTTGTCCACAGTTAAGTGCTACTGCAAAATCAGCGATAAATGCGTCTTCGCTCTCACCAGAACGATGACTCATAACAGTAGTATAACCATTTCGTTGTGCTAAACGTACAGTAAGCATAGTCTCTGAAACTGAACCAATTTGATTTGGTTTTATAAGAATAGAATTAGCGATACCTTTTTGAATACCTTCGTTTAAAATATTCACATTAGTCACGAAAAGATCATCACCAACTAACTGAACCTTATCTGCAAGCTTCTCAGTAAGAATCTTCCATCCATCCCAATCATCTTCACTCAGTCCATCTTCTATAGAAACGATAGGGTATTTTGCACATAAATCTACATAGTAGTTTGCTAACTCTTCACTTGTAACTGTACGGTCTTCTGAATCAAGTCTATATCCACCATCACAAACTAACTCTGACGCAGCGACATCTAAAGCGATGGCGATTTGTTCACCTGGCTTATAACCAGCTTTTTCAATCGCTTCCATTATTACTTGAATAGGTTCTTCATTTGAAGACAAATCAGGTGCAAAACCACCCTCATCACCCAATGCAGTGTTGTGTTTTTTTGCTTTTAGTATTGCTTTTAAGTTATGATAAACCTCTGCAGATGCACGAAGTCCTTCAGCGAAATCTTCAAACCCAACAGGCATAATCATATACTCTTGGAAGTCAACAGAATTGTCTGCATGAGAACCACCATTGATAATGTTGAGCATTGGAGTAGGAACAACCATAGCGTTCGCTCCACCAAGATAACGATAAAGAGGCATTCCTAAAGATTTAGCTGCGGCACGAGCAACAGCCATCGAAACACCAAGAACAGCATTTGCACCTAAGTTGCCGTAGTTTTGTGTTCCATCAAGCTCTTTCATCGTAGCATCGATTACAGCTTGATTAAATGGAGACATCCCTATGATGGCATCTGAAATATCACTGTTCACATGTCCAACAGCTTTTAAAACACCTTTACCCATGTAACGTGTATCACCATCACGTAACTCTAAAGCTTCACGTTTTCCAGTACTAGCACCTGATGGTACGATCGCGCTTTCAACTGTTCCGTCACTTAGCTCTACTGTTGCTTTTACTGTTGGGTTTCCACGAGAATCCATTACTTCGATTGCACTTACACTGTCTATAAACATTAACTTACCTTTATGCTTTGTATACTCTTTTTAAAAGAGTACCTAAATATTATGACACGAATTTTATCTAAAATTTGTTAAATACTAGGTTAGGTGAGTAAAATTACTCTGTGTCAGCATCTTCTATGTCTACAGTATCCATAATCATAACATCACTCATACCCATAGCAACTTTTATCTTCTCTTCAATCTCAGCCGCTAATTCTGGTTCATCTTTAAACTTCTGCTTAACATTCTCACGACCCTGTCCAAGCTTCGTATCTTCGTAGGAGAACCATGCTCCAGCTTTATCTACAATATCAAGTTTAACACCATAATCAACTAGCTCACCTTCTTTAGAAATCCCTTCACCAAACATAATATCAAACTCAGCTTGACGGAAAGGTGGCGCTACTTTATTTTTGATAACTTTTGCTTTTACACGGTTACCAATCTGTGATTCACCCTGCTTTAAAGACGCTATACGACGTACATCAATACGAACTGAAGCATAAAATTTCAAAGCGTTTCCACCTGTTGTTGTTTCAGGAGAACCATATCCCATCATTCCAATTTTCATACGAATTTGATTGATAAAAATTACTGTACAGTTCATCTTAGATATTACACCAGTAAGTTTTCTCAGTGCTTTTGACATTAAACGAGCTTGTACCCCTACATTTTGATCAGACATTTCACCTTCAATCTCAGACTTTGGAGTCAATGCTGCAACAGAATCCACTACAATTAAGTCAACCGCACCACTTCTTGCTACAGTTTCTACTATGTCAAGGGCTTGTTCTCCATAATCAGGCTGTGAGACTAAAAGGTTTTCCACATCCACACCAAGATTTTTTGCATACACAACATCAAGTGCATGTTCTGCATCTATAAATGCACAAACACCACCTTTTTTTTGACACTCTGCTGTTATTTGAAGTGCCAATGTTGTTTTACCTGAACTCTCTGGTCCATATATTTCTACAACACGACCTTCAGGTATTCCACCAATGCCAAGTGCCAAGTCAAGTCCAATAGATCCAGTACTAATTGCTTTTATGGGTTCAATATTTTTATCCCCTAAACGCATTAAAGCACCTTTTCCAAAGGCTTTGTCTATCTGCTTCATGGCTAAGTCTAGTGATTTTTGTTTGTTTGCATCCATTTTAGGCTCGCTTGTTTTGAATTTGAGTAATTATATGTGATTTCTTCATTCATTTTAAAAAATATTGCAATATGACATATTTTATATTTATAAATTATGATTTTAAAATCAATGTTTTTGGATTTTATCCAAATAAAGTTAAAACAAAACACATTTATGTATAATAAGAAAAATTATAATTTAATAGGTTGCTTAGATATGATATTACGAACTATTTTAGTTACTACCTCACTTTTTCTTTCGCTTTATGCGGTTCCTAATGTTGAAGAGCTGAGTCGTGCAATAAAAGATAATCCAGAGCTTTTAAATACTCCCGAAGCACAAGCTGAAATGAAAAAACGTGGTGTCACAGATGAAGATATCAAAAATAAACTAGAGATAAGTGATGAATACGGTCAAGAAGCAAGTGTAAGTACTAAATTTCTTGACAACGACATTGAGTTTGACACTTTGGACATGAATGAGAGCAATACAACAAAGGAGTCACTCGACTTAGAAGACACGAATCAAACAGAGCTGATAGAAAGACTCAATCCTTTCACATACAACACAAATGCAAAACTACGTACTGAGTTACAAAAAAAGCAGATTTCCTTTACAAAAAACAAGCTCTCACGTTATTCTAAAAGATTTTATGCAAACAAAAACCTTTTAGACAGTGCTTCTTTACCTACTCCGGCTGACTACATAATATCTTCTGGAGATGAACTAAATATCTATGTTTACGGTGACAGGGACACACTTTATAACCCTACTGTCAGTAATGATGGATCAATAGAACTTCCATATATAGGTCCAGTAAAAATAGGTGGTATGGAGTATGCAGAGGCAAAAAAGCATTTACAAGAAAAGCTCAAGAAGCATTTTAAAATGAGTGACTTTAGTATTAATATAAACAAATATAGTACTATTCAAGTAACTCTCATAGGGGATGTCAAGTATCCTGGTCTCTATAATCTCTCTTCTTTTTCTACAGTTAAGGATGTACTTATTGCTTCAAAAGGAGTCAATAAAACGAGTTCTGTACGTAATATTATTATCAAAAGAGATGGAAAGGTTATTGAAAATTTAGATTTTTACGATCTTCTTTTTGAAGGCAAAAACTTTGCTACAAAACTACTCAAGCATGGAGATATAGTCCTTGTAAAACAGGCTCAAGTACTTGTTAGCATTGATGGCTATGTGAATAACAGTGCTATTTTTGAACTTAGAAAAAGTGAAAACTTAAAAGACCTACTTAAGTATGCGGGTGGTCTTAAAGCCGATGCGTCAAAACTAAACATCAAAATCACAAGATTTTCACAAAACAGTAAAATTCAAACTTTTGAACTCTCTCTTAAAGATGCTCAAAAGTTTTCTATCAAAAATGGGGATAGTGTTATAGTCTACCCTCTTGATGATTCAGACAGGGCCAATGTTAACATTTATGGAAATATAATTAGACCTGGTAGTTACCCTATCACTTCAGAAGCAACTCTTAATAAACTTTTTGAAACCGCGCTCAAAGATGGAAGAAAAAAATTCTTTCTCCCTGATACATATTTTGAATATGGCCTCATAAAACGCTACTCAAGTACTTTAAAATACAAAACAATATCTTTTAATCTTAATGAGATCCTTAAAGCAAAAAAAGAGATAAAGATTATGCCTGAAGATGAAATCTTTATATTTAGTAATAATGATATCTTTTCTTCGCAGTATGTCACAACAAAGGGGGACATCTTATTAAACCCAGGAAAACTTCAATACTTTGAGGGAATGACTCTTTCTGATGCTGTGCATGCCTCTGGAATAGACTCGATAACCGATGATACAGTAAAGGTGACTACTTTTAATACAGAAGACCTCATGCCAAAAACAAGTTTCTACTCTCTTAAAACACAAGGGAACATAAAACTTAGCCCTTATGACGAGATAGAAGTTCTAGATTACTATGACACACACTTCTTAAAACCTGTAAGTATCAATGGGGAAGTTCTTAACCCAAGTATTGTCTACTACGAACATGGCATGAGTCTCCATACTCTCATAAAAATGGCAGGCGGACTTACTCCAAAGGCATATAGAAGTAATATAGAGATTGTAAGATACTATATAGATAAAAATGAAATAAGAAAACGTAAGGTTTTAAAGGTAGATACGAAACAGATAAAATACTCCGATATAATTTTGGAACCATATGATGAAGTTGTCATTTTTAAGATACCTCAATGGAATGAAAACAAAACCGTAGAAATAAAAGGTGAAGTAAAGTTCCCTGGAAAATACACGATTCAAACAGGAGAGAGACTCAGTAGTATACTCAAGCGTGCTGGTGGCTTTACTGATGAAGCTTTTATAGAAGGGACTGTTTTTACAAGAGAGAGCATCAAGCAGAAGCAAGTCGAGCAATATAATAGATCACTTGCAAAAATAAAAAGACAACTCGCTATATACAATGCAATGCCTGCAAACTCAAAAAAAAGCCCAGCGACTTCTAGTGCTACCGATAGACTTAATGAAGTGATGGAAGAAGCAAAAAAATATCAGCCTATAGGAAGAATCAGTATCAAAATAGATACGGACTTAGAAAAGCTTCAAAATAGTGAGTACAACCTAGCTCTCCAAGACCAAGATGTCATTACAGTACCTTCATCTGTTGATACAGTAAGTATATTTGGAGAGGTGTTTAATCCTACATCATTTGTATTTAGAAATAACCTCGATACTGCGGATTATATAGAACTAGCGAGTGGGTACACAAGAGCAGCTGACAATTCAAGAGCCTACATAATTCATGCAGATGGAACAAGTGAACCAGCGAGAGGTGGATGGTGGATTTTTAGCTCAAGCCTTGAGGTACAAAGTGGAGATACTATAGTCGTCCCTATCTACATCCAAGAGTACAACCAACTTGAACTCTGGGATAGCGTGTCGAGAATCATGGCTAGTTTTGCCATAACTGCAGCTACATTAAATACTCTAGGAGTAATTGAATAATGCAGGGTTCTATAGAAAAAGTACAAACGCAAAACTTCATAGAAGAGGATGAGATAGACCTACGCGAACTTTTCAAGACTATAGTCGACGGAAAATTAATCATATTTTTGATCACGACTGTCATTGTCTCTTTAACATTTATCTATGTACTTAAACTCCCTAATAGCTACAAATCTTATGCAGTTCTCATCCCTTCTGAGGGAGAAAAGTCTTCAGGTCTTGGCGGACTCGGTGGGCTGGCTGCAATGGCCGGTGTTTCCATAGGAGGCAGTGCTTCCATGACTCCAGATGTTGCATTTACTTCTCTTTTGAACAACTATGAATTTATGAGATATTTTATAGAGAAAAACAAAATTTATGAATACTACAATCGTGATAATGCAGATAAGAACTATGTTTTCGCACTTGGATACCGTGGTATATATGAGCTATTCAAACCCTCTAAAAGTAATAAAGAGGTAGATAAAGCTGCTACTATATTTGAGCTAACAAAAAAACTCAAGGCAAACTTTTCAATCACTGCTGATAAGAAAACAGCTCTTATCACTGTCTCCTATGAGGATAATGATAGAAAATATGCTCCTAAAATGGTAGATATGTTTTTAGAAGATGCAAGCGAGTATCTCGTGAAAAACAACCTCGAAAATGTAAACAAAAAGCTACATTACTTTGAAAAAGAGATGGCAACTACACAAGGTTTTGAACTTCGTCAAAGTCTCTCAGGAATCATTTCTAAGATCCTTCAAGAAAAAGTGATGATGCAATCAAAACAGTACTACCAGTGTGACCTCTTAACACCAGCTCAAGAGCCATATATACAAGACAAAACGAAACCTAAACGCGGACTTATTTTAGTTGTCTCTTTTGTGACAAGTATCATCTTAGGAATTTTTATTGTCTTTTTCTTAAACTTCATCCGTAATGAGAAAGAGGAAAAATGAAAAGAACAGTTATAGCCCATTCGCCAGATGCAGATGATATTTTCATGTACTATGCCATAAAATTTGGCTGGGTGAATATGGAAGATACTCTTTTTGACAATATCGCAAAAGATATCCAAACACTCAATGAAGATGCACTCAATGGTGTTTACGATATTGTTGCTATAAGTTTTGCACTCTATCCTCACATAAAAGAGGAGTATGCACCGCTTCGAACTGCTGTAAGTTTTGGTGAGGGCTATGGTCCAAAACTTATAAAACGTAAGGATGAAAAGCTCAAACGCAATTTTAAGGTTGCCCTAAGTGGAAAACACACTACAAACGCAATGCTTTTTCGCATAGCGTATCCTGATGCACGTATTACATACATGAACTTTTTAGAGATAGAACAAGCTGTCATAGATGGTACCGTAGATGCTGGAGTTTTGATTCATGAATCCATTTTGACTTATGCCGACTCCCTTGAAGTAGAACGTGAAATGTGGGATATCTGGCAAGAACTTGCAGGTGATGAACTTCCGCTTCCTCTTGGAGGAATGGCCATTCGCCGTTCGCTTCCTCTCAATAAAGCCATACGCTATGAAGAGACACTTACAAAAGCTGTTCAAGTTGCACGTGACCATAAAGAAAGGCTCTCAAAAATGTTGCTTGAACGTGACCTAGTCCGAATAGACGCTCCAACTCTAGATAAATATCTAGAACTCTATGCGAATGATGAGTCGATAACCCTCAGTGAAATTCAATATAAAGCGATAGATAAGCTTTTTGAGTTAGGCTACAAACATGGTTTTTATGATACACCTGTCAAAGTAGAAGATTATCTTATCCCAACAGAGTATACAGAACTTAGGAACTCATAATGGAAGCAAAACTCATCGCTCTTGGTGTTGAAACTTTTAAAATAGCCCTTATGCTTGCCCTTCCTGGACTTCTTACAGGTATGCTTATTGGTCTTGCTGTCTCAATCTTTCAAGCGACTACACAGATAAATGAGATGACGCTCTCATTTATTCCAAAAATCGTTGGCGTTGTAATCATCATCATCTTAACAATGCCCTGGATGCTCAATGAGATGATAGATTTTTCAACTTATACCATAAATCTTATTCCCTCTTTTGTCGAGTAATGCGTTATAAAACAATCGATTTTTCAAAATACTCCTCTTTTAAGATGGGTCCAACTTTAGAAGTAGCGCTACTAGAAAGTTCAATACAAAGCATTGACTCCTACTATCTCATTGGTTCTTGCAACAACACTCTTGTTGGACCCCAAACTCCAAATCTCATAACTCTCTCAAAAGAGTACGACTTCATCAAAATTGAAAATGAGAGGCTTGTCATCGGAGGAGCTACTCCCTCAGGAAAAATCGCCTCTTTTTGTAAAAAACACAATATCGCAAACTTTGAATTTCTCTCTCATCTTCCTGGAAAACTTGGTGGACTTGTCTACATGAACGCAGGCCTCAAAGAGTATGAGATTTTTAACCTGCTTATTGATGTAAGTACTCTCTCTGGTCGCAAACAAAAATCAGAAATAGAATATGGATACCGATATACAACTATTACCGAACCTATTCTCCAAGCGAGTTTTGAACTTGAGTATGGATTTGATGTGAAAAAACTAGAGATGTTTAAAGATATGCGTTCCAATCAACCAAGTACACCAAGTGCTGGTAGCTGTTTTAAAAATCCCAAAGGTGACTATGCAGGAAGACTCATCGAAGCAGTAGGACTTAAGGGATTCATGCGAGGAGCAATATGTTTTAGTAAGGAGCATGCAAATTTTTTAGTAAACAATGGCGGTGGAGTCTTTGAAGATGCTATCTGGCTTATTCAAGAGGCACAAAAAAGAGTTTTTGATAAGTTTGATATTTGGCTTGAATGTGAAATAGTTGTTTTAGACGAGAGATATATGGGGAGTAATTCCCCACTTTTAAAAAAAGAAGTTTAAAAACGTAACATTAAACCTGCATAGATTCCAGAGAAATCTAAATCCAACTTCGTTTGGTCATCATTGTAGGAAAGTTCGAATTTCTGTGTTCTGTACCCTACTTCTAAAGCTGGTTGCACAACTGGAACAAAGTCTAAGGTATAATCAACTTTAACTCTATAATCACTTACAGTCGAACCATCGTATGTTACATACTTCCCATCAGCTTCAAGACCTATATCTGTTCCAGGAATCTCAACTCTAGCTCGTAAATACCCCATAGGAAGTGCTAATGTCTCATTTGTCGTATAACTTGCTACAGCATTACCATTCACTTCTACATTTCCTGTTGCAGTAAAATCAAGATTGATAAACTTCACATCAACACCAAGGTCTAGTGTAATCCATGCAGTATTATCTAAAATATTATAGTAAAGAACTGCATCATATTGAGTCATTTCAATAGAACCATCAGATAGACCTGTAATCTTGAAGTCTTTAAATGACCCATCTATTTCACCTTCATCTTTCAGTGTTGTGTACTCAAGCCTTATATTTGGAAGTACTGGAATTGGGTGCTTTACCAAAAGCCATGCATACGCACTGTTGTTACTCTTCTCATATGATGTGTAATTACCCGTGGCTCCTGTTCCATCTTCGACATATGTAAGTCCACCACTCGGTTTATTATCCCATATACCACCACCCATCTCAACTCTTGATAAGTCTGCATTGAGTATAGAAGCAACTCCAATTGTAAGCGCTAAGGCTGTAATTATTTTTTTCATAGTATCTCCACTAGTTTTAATATCTAAAGATTATAGCTAAGCAAAGGTGTGGTGTAGTTTAAGAAGTTTTGATTTCATCCAAAGAAGGGTTTCTCATCTTTGGATGATAAGGAGAAAAGAGTGCGAATTCACACTCAAAGTAAAAATATTTATATAGTCTTACTTAACAGCAGCGATTGCAGCGTCGTAGTTAGGCTCTTCTGTGATTTCTGGAACGATTTCTTTGTAAGTTACAACACCCTCAGCATCAACTGCGAAGATTGCACGACATGTTACACCAGCAAGAACAGAACCACCTAAAAGTACGCCATAAGCGTTAGCGAAATCTTTGTTTCTAAAATCAGAAGCAACAGTTAACTTATCAATTCCCTCAGCAGAACAAAAACGTCCAGCAGCAAATGGAAGGTCAAGAGAAACTATAGTAGTTTTTACACCGTCTAATTCTGCCGCTCTTGAGTTGAAGTTACGAGTTTCAGTAGCACACACACCTGTATCTAAAGAAGGAACAACAATGATAAGTTGCTTAGTACCTTGAGCACCACCAACTACAACATCACCTAAACCATCACTATTTACAACTGTAACTTCTGGTGCTTTATCACCTACATTTACTTCATTTCCTAATAATTCTACGTCTGTACCTTTAAACTTTGTAGTTGCCATTTTGACTCCTGGTATTAAATTTTTTAATGCTTTACACATTATTTTCAGAAGTATATTTTAAACCCTATAATTTTACTCTTATTTCCAAAAGAAGGCTTATAGGGTAAGCTCTTTTTAAGCCTAAAGTTCACTTTTTGGTGTTATGTCAAGTGATTCTACAGAGACGAAAATTCCTGCTTTATACATTTCAACTCCAACCCTACCTATCATCGCCGCATTATCCGCACAATATTTCAGTTCACTCAAGAAAAGTTCTGCCTTATGAGGTGCAAGAAGCAGCTCTATCTGCTCACGTAAATAGAGATTTGCACTCGCACCTCCAACGATTGCAAATCTTTTTGGCGGATTCGTCTTAAAGTACTTTTTGAGTTTCATAATAAGATGCTTTGTCGCAATATGCTCAAATGATGCTGCTATATCTTTATATAGGCTTCTATCGTCACCCGCTTCAAGAACAGCTAAACGCACCGCATTTTTAAGTCCTGAGTACGAAAAGGCGATAAGTGGGGATTGATGTAAAGGCACAGTAAAGTTATACTTCAACCTATCTCCATCTTTTGCCAGCTCTTGTATAAGAGGACCTCCGGGATACCCAAGACCCATCATTTTTGCTACCTTGTCGAAGCTTTCACCGAAGCTATCATCCATACTTTTGGCAACTGTTTTTATCTCACGAAGACTTTTGACTTCCATTACTTGCGTATGCCCACCAGAGACCAACAGTACTGTCATAGGAAATGCTTCTTCTTTTTCTATAAAGAGAGAGTATATATGCCCGACAAGATGATTTACCTCTATGAGAGGAATACCTAGCGCCACAGCTATCGCTTTAGCCATAGTCACCCCTTCAACAAGAGTAACCGCCAAACCTGGTGTTGCGGTTACCGCAACCGCTTTTAACTCACTGAAATAAGGCTGAACCTGTTCTAATATCTTCGGAAGAGCTTCTGCATGAAGACGAGCCGCAAGTTCTGGTACTACTCCTCCATAAACACTATGATCTAACTCTTGGGATATTTTTTTATGAAAGAGAAGTTTTTTAGTTTGTATCTCCGTAATTGCTATAGCACTATCATCACAACTACTCTCTATGCTTAGTATCACTGTTTGACTCCAACAAATTCTCTTACTTCTTTATCTATAGAAAAAACTTCATCAATACTACGAGGTGTATCTCTAAATTTCTCAAAAGCCTGAATAATTTTCTTACTCACATCCATAAAACCTATCTTTTTATTTATAAACATCTCTATAGCTGCTTCATTCGCCGCATTTACAATAACCCCTAATTCTGGGTTTTTTAAAAGTTCATTTTTTATCTGCCAAACAGGATATCTATCTGTCGTTATCTCACGAAATTCCAAAGTTCCAATTTTAAGTAGGTCAACATGTTCTAAGATATTTTCATCCATCTTTGCATCAAGGGCATAAGCGATAGGGAGCTGCATACTTGCATGAGCAAAATGAGCGGTCGTTGAACCATCTTTAAAATCTATAAGGGCATGTATAAGTGACTGTGTCTCTATGATTGCATCATAATTACCCTCTCCAAAAAGCCATCTCGCTTCTAAGAGTTCAAACATTTTATTTACCATAGTTGCTGAATCTATCGTTATCTTCTGACCCATTGACCAATTTGGATGTTTTTGAGTATCTGAGAGTGTCGCATTTTGAAGTTTTTTTATATCCCAGTCACGAAATGCTCCACCACTGGCAGTTATAATCATTTTGCTTACACTTCGCTCTTGCTGTTCTTTTAAAAGATACCAGAGCCCAAAGTGCTCACTATCTATCGGCTGAATTTTTGATGCGTCTATAAAGGCTCCACTTGCCACAAGGGACTCTTTGTTTGCAAGTGCAACTCTTTTATCTGCCGCTATTGCAGTAAGAGTTGGGCGAAGCCCTAAGAAGCCTACAAGTGCATTGACTACAAGAGTACTTGAAGACTCTTCAATAACACTCAGTATCGCATCACTTCCAGCGTAAACATGACTGTGATTTATACTAGGTATATCTTCATCATTTGCAACAACTACTACTTTTGGCTTATGTTGGGCTATCTGCTCATTTAAAAGTTTGATATTTTTCCCAGCGACTAAAACCTCAACATCTATACCAAATTTTTTTGCTACTATAAGAGTGTTGACCCCTATGGAACCTGTTGAGCCAAGAAGAACCAAACTATACCAGACCTCTTAAAAGTACAAGCATGACTATCGCACCAAATAGATAGCCGTCTATTCTATCTAAGATACCACCGTGACCAGGGAGTAAATCCCCACTATCTTTAACACCTGCATTTCTTTTAAGAGAGGACTCAAAGAGGTCCCCGAAGATAGAGCTTAACGCAACAGCAAAAGAGATTACAAGTGCTACGCCAAAATCAACAATGCTTAAACCTACAAACATGCCACCAAAAGTCGCAACGGCTATACCGCCAACAACACCTTCCATTGTTTTGTTTGGACTAGTCTCACTAAATTGCGTTTTCCCTATACTCTTACCTACTGCATAGGCTCCAACATCTGTAAGTGCAACAACTACGAGTAACCATAAAAGAGCTAACACACCATACTCTTGGTACATTGTAAAAACAAAAAGAATACCTGCAGTTGGATAGATAAAAGGAAAGAAGTCCTTCCATTGTATCTCTTTGTTAAATGCAATGGCACTCGCATATGCTACACCAGCGAGAACAAAAAGATCATCTCCATAAGGATAAAATCCTGCAACGAGCCATAACCCAGCAGCAAAAGGAAGAAGGTTATCTTTTTCAACTCCAAAGAGTTTTACCGCTTCTTTAAATGCTAAAAGATAAACTACCCCTAAAAAAAGCCACATTAAAAAGAAGTTATCTATAAATCCTAATGTAAGTACAACTGCTACAAGTGCTAAACCTGTAATAATCCTCTCTCTGTGTTCGCTAAACATACTCATACATAAATCCTATATAAAAATAATTTAAAATAATTATAGCTTATCAGAGTTTAATATAGGGTTTAACAATCAATCTCCTACAGGAATGTATGCATAACCTTCATTTTGCTTATCTATAAGTCCTATCGTAGAGTTTGGAACAATCTGCACATACTCTTCGATGTTACTAAGTTCTAACTTATTTTTCTTTCGTCCTACATCACACATTAAAAACTCAACATCGTATGTCTCAGAGAGACTTTGTGTACGTTTTTTAAAATCTGAAAAAACTTTTTTAAGTGCAGCGTCATCTTTATAAACAGTACCACTTAAATCTTTTACAAAATATTTATATGCTCCACCATGGATAACTACAGCCACTTCAAGTTCTTCTAAAGAATTTTGATAATGTGTCTTATGTGCAACGATTCCACTGAGAACTTTTTTCTCATAAGTTGAAACATCACCGGTCGTTAAATCGATGACAAGTTTTTTACCATCGGCATCTGCCAACAGAAGTCCAAAAAACGTTAAAAGTGTTAATATTATTTTCATTTTATATTCCTTATATAGAAAGTCGCAATATTTTATTGTAATTTTGTAAAAATAGTGTAAAATATCTCTAAATTTCATAATTTGGTCTTATATGCTAAAAAAACTTACACTTATTTTTACTTTGCTTACTCTCACTTTTATAGGGGTATTTTTCTATTTTAATTTTCAAGTTAAAGAAGAAAAGATAGAACACATTATGGACCAGTTGAGACTTACTCTTGATAAGCAACTCAAAGAGCACAAAATCAAAGACCTAAAAACCGCCATACTTTTAGCAAAAAATGCCGCACTAGTTGATGCTCTTGAAAATGATGATGAAGACCTAGGTTATAAACTCCTCTCGGACACAGTACAAGAGATAGAAAAAAATACAAACTTTCGTATTCGAGCACAAATCTTCACTAAAGAGTTAAATATATTTGCTCGTAGTTGGGATGATATTTACACTGGAATGCCTATTGGCGACTATCGAACTGATCTAAAGTATTTTGATACTCACACAACACCAAGGACCTCTATAGAAATTGGTCGTCGTCTTGGAATTAAAGCTACAGTGCCTATATACTTTGAGGATGGAAGCCTCCTAGGTTTTGTAGAAGTCATATCCTTTTTTAAAAATCTGACGGATTTTTTTAGCAGTATGGGTGTAGACCTTTATGTTTTACTAAATATAAAGTACACAGATAGTGCCGTACTTATGATGGATAATTTAGTTATCTCGGACTATTTACTCTCAAACAGAAACTATAACTACTCTCATATTCAGACACTTAAAAACATCGATTTTAAAGAGCTACGTTTAAGTGGAGTCGCTCAACAAGATAATAAGCACATCTTTTACGAAAACATGTATGACGGTACAGGTAAAACGATTGGTGGTTTTGTATTTATTTTACCTCAAAAGTATTTTAACTACTTTAGAGACCCTGAAGATGACATATCGTTTTTAATAAATGTCACTAGAAGTAGTCTTTATGATGTTGTTAAAGAAGAGAAGTATGAACAAAATGTTTACCAGGACTTCTCTGCAAACTCTTTGGTCTACCTCCAAGACGTGATTGAAAAAGAAGATAGAGAGCTTTTTTTTGATGAGGCATATGAAAAATTTGATGCTTATTCAAAAGATGAACTTATTCAAATGATGCTAAATAGAAAAATAGTTAAAAAAATAGATGGGAAAATTAAATGAAAATTTTATTACTAGAAGATGAGTACTCACTCCGAGTAAGTATAGAAGAGTTTTTAACAGATATTGGTTACAAGGTAGATGGTTTCTCTGATGGTGAAGAAGCTTTTAATGCGGTATACGACAAAGCATATGATCTTCTACTTTTGGACATCAATGTGCCAACCATGAATGGTCTAGAGCTTCTCAAAAAACTGAGACAAGACTCTCAGAATGTACCCGCTATTTTTTTAACCTCTATGACAGATATTGGTGCCGTAAAAGAGGCTTATGAACGTGGTTGTTGTGACTATGTGCGAAAGCCTTTTGATTTACTAGAACTTGAGTTACGAATCGACCAAGCACTCTCGACACACTCTCAAGATGATAGTTCACTTATAAAGATTGGTTGTGACATTGTGTACGACATGAAAAAGAGTAAACTCTCTTACAACGAAGATGAGATAGTCCTTAGAAAAACAGAAAAAGACATTTTAGAGGTCCTCATAAAAAACAAAAACACTATTGTCTCTACACAAATGTTTCAAGATGAAGTGTGGGGAGAGTATGTTGAGCCTGCTACCATCAGAGTCCAGCTCAACAACTTGCGAAAAAAACTTCCTGACTCTGTTATACAAAATAGACGAGGACTAGGATACATAATTGAAAGATAGCAACTATTCAGCGAAGTACGCACTCATCTATACCTCGCTGGTATCCATAATCTTACTTACTCCTCTATTTTTTTACTCTATATATATGAAAAATATCCACTCTGTTCAGAATGAGCTTCTTCTCAAAGAGAAGTCACTTCTCATTATCAAAGCGATGCAAGACTACAACCAAAATGAAGAGTATTTTGAGTACCCAAGATTCAAGACTTTTCAATCAGGTTTGTATAATGAAAAATTTGAACCTATATTTACTCTCCTAGACACTAAAGTAAACTATTTTAAAAATGGTTACCACCTCGATGGAAACAATGCCTATCTTATAGTAAAACTACCAAAAGAGCGCTACTTTGGAGCAAGATATCTCATCATTCAAAATGAACTCTCTTTTGCAGAAGTGTACGAAAAAGTATTTCTCATACTATTTAGTGTTGTTATTCTCGTCTTTATCCTTAGTCTTATATTTTTACAAACTTTTGCCGAACCTTTTAAAAGGATGAACGAAACACTTGATAACTTTATAAAAGATTCGGTACATGAGATTAACACACCACTCTCCATTATAAATGTCAACATAGACCTTTACAACAGAAAAAATCCACCTAGTAAATATCTCAGTAGAATGAAATCAGCTTCAAAAGTACTCTCAAATATCTATAACGACATGGACTACCTTATAAAACACGATAGACTAGACTATGAAAGAGAAACTATAGACCTTACTCATTTTTTGCAAGAGCGTATTGAGTACTTTAGTGAGGTCGCTCAAATGAAAAACATCGTAATAAATTCTAAAATAGAGTGTAATGTAGAAATTTTAATGAGTGCGAAAAAACTTCAACGTGTAATTGACAATACAATATCAAATGCAATTAAGTACTCATATGAAAACTCACATGTTGATATTTCTCTCTATGTAAAAGAAGAAAAATGTTACCTCAGTTTTAAAGACTATGGTGTAGGCATTGAAAATGTTGCAAAAATCTTTAGCAGATACTATAGAGAAGATACAAATAAAGGTGGATTTGGTATTGGACTTAACATTGTTAAGTCCATTATAGATGAAACTGGCATAGAACTCCAAATTGATTCCACCCCTAAAATAGGGAGTGAATTCCTCTACATCTGGAAAGATTTCACCATAGAAGAAACACTCTAATATATAATTTTTTAAAATAAATCAGATTTTACACAAATTTTACATTTCACAGTTATACTTGCCTCTGAAATAAAATAGGAGGAACGAGAATGAAGAAAACTTTAATGATGTCACTGCTTGTAAGTGCTTCTCTTTTCGCTGCTGATTATAGCAATGTAATAGAAAAACCAAATGCAAGCAAGCTGATTGAAAAAGATTTATTGGCACCAGCTAAAACATATACAATGCCAGCTGATTGTATAACTACAGATGCCGATGCAATCGCAAGAGGTTCTTTTATATTCCATAACTTAAATGGAAAAAAAGCCAAAGGCAAGTTGCCTAAAGGTTTAGCAAAGCAACAAAATGGAAAGCCAAAGCAGTATGGTAACTGTGTAGCTTGTCACAACATAGAAGGTGCAAAAGGTGCTGGTAATATCGGTCCAGACCTGACATCTTATAAAGAAAACTTTGTGGACAGTGGTGCTAGAGATCATCAATTTGTATTTCAAAAAATTGCAGATCCACGTATTGACAACCCTAACACTCATATGACAGTTAACTTAACAACTAAGTTATTTACAGTAAAAGAGATATGTGAGATTACTTCATATATCGTTTCTAAAAAATAGATAAAGGAAATTAAACTATGCAAAGAAGAGATTTTTTCAAAAAAATGGGAACTGCCGCTGCCGTAGCAGCTGTAAGCGCTCCAACAATGAGTTTTGCTGCTGACGCAAAACCAATTAGCCCGAACAAGATGAGTTTTCAAACAGCTGTTGATACTATTACAAGTGGTAAAGCTCCAAAAGCTTCTAAGAAAATCAAGTTAAAAGTTCCTGAGATTGCTGAGAATGGTGCAGTTGTTCCAGTTACTGTTAATGTTGATTCTCCTATGACAGACACAGACTATGTAAAAGCTATACATATTTTAGCTGGTAAAAACTCTAACGCACGTTGTATTGATGTGAACCTTACACCAGCAAATGGTAAAGCTATGTTCTCTACTCGTATAAAACTTGGTGGAACGCAAGAGGTAAGTGCTTTAGTTGAGTTAAGTAATGGTGATTTCCTAATCGCTTCTCAAAGCGTTAAAGTAACTATCGGTGGTTGTGGTTGATCTCAACCCTTCAAACTTATACAATATAAAATAAAAGAAAAAAGAGGAAAACACAATGGCTGATAAAAGAAAATCACTGATTAAAATCAAACCAAAGAAATTCAAAGATGGCGAAGTTGTTAAAGTAAGCTTCATGGTTATGCACCCTATGGATACAGGTATGGGAAAAGACAAGAAAACAAAAGAACTTATCCCAGCTAAATATATCAATAGTGTAAAGTTTAACTATAACGGTAAAGAAATTACGAACATGACAGTATGGGAATCACTTTCAGTGAATCCAGTTTTTACTACATATATGAAAGTGAACGGTAAAGGGAAACTAACAGTTACTTATACTGATAACACTGGCGAAGTACACGAGAAAAGTAAAAAGATCAAACCAAAAGGATAAACGATGAAAACAGGAATTAAAATAGCACTATCTATTGCTCTTCTGTCATCATTATCTTTTGCAAGTGATCAGTTCGCGATGAGCGATGCTGACCGTGCTATGTATGCAGAAATGCTCGAAGATAATCCAGCTGATATTATGGTTGGAAATGGAGAAGAACTCTTAGCGGAGTATTGTGGTGGAGATGCGGGTTTAGCTGCGTTTTTTGGTGTGAGTGAAGATGATTTACCCGCATATATTGCAGGTTTTCCTCGTTACTTACCAGAGTTCAAACAAGTCGTTGGACTAGACCAAGCACTTCAAGGGCTAATGAGCAAAAATGGTCACAAGCCATTTAAGCTAAAAAGCTCAGATATGTTTGATATGAGTGCTTATGCAAAATCAATCGCTAATGGTGAAAAGAGTCAAATTGACATCAATGCAAATCAACATATGAAAGACGCGTATGCATTGGGTGAAAAAACATTTATCCAAAAACGTGGTGGTCGTGGTCTTGCTTGTATGAGTTGTCATGCTCCAGCAGTTATTGGTACAGTTCTAAGAACACAGCCACTCCCTGACTTAAGCAACAAAGGTGTAGCAGTTGCTGCAACTTGGCCAGCATACAGAATGACAAAGTCATCTCTAAGAACACTACAACGTCGTTTTCAAGGTTGTATGAAAAACGCAGTTTTAAAAGTTATCCCTTTAGGTTCTCCTGAAATGGTAGCTCTTGAAGTGTATCTTACGAAAAAAGCAGAGGGTACTGAAATAGCTATCCCTGGTTTAAAAAGATAGGGCTGTAAAATGGAAATTTCAAGACGTGACTTTATGCACATCGCGGCCATCTTTGGTCTAGGTGCAGTCTCTACAGGCTGTGCTTCAGGAAGTGTAAAAACACCAGCACAGATATCTTTAAAAGATATCTATGCTTTTAATTCTATGGGTAATTTTACTCTACTTCATATGTGTGATATTCATGCGCACATCAAACCGCTATACTGGAGAGAGCCTTCAACTTTGATCTCTGCTCCAAACTTAGTTGGTACACCTGGATTTTTATGTGGTGAAGCTTTTGCGAAACACTACGGTTTAGAGCCATCAAGTTTAGATGCGTATTTCGATACACACATGGACTTTGATACTCTTGCTAGAAAGTTTGGTAAGATGGGTGGAATTGCACATATGAAAACATATCTTGACACTGTAAGAGCTGAGCGCGGAAATGAAAATGTTCTTTTCCTTGACTCTGGTGATACTTGGCAAGGTACGGGTGTAGCACTCAAAACAGATGGTGAAGCTATTGTGAAAGCGCAGAACTATCTTGGTGTTGACATCATGACTGGTCACTGGGAATTTACTTACGGTAAAGAGAGAGTACTAGAACTTATCGAGATGCTTGATGCAAAATTTGTTGCACAAAATGTTGTTGGTAATGATCCATTTGCGGATGATTATGAAGAGCTTATTTTTGAACCATATACAATTGAAGAGCGTGGTGGTGCCAAAATCGGTGTTATCGGTCAAGCATTTCCATTTACTTCTACTGCAAACCCGAAAGAGTTTACTGAAGGGTGGAGTTTTGGAATTAGACCTGAGACTCTTCAAGATTATGTTGATGAGTTAAGAAACGAGCACAAGGTTGATTGTGTTGTAGTTATCTCTCACGATGGTTTCTCAGTTGATCAAGAAGTTGCTCGTATGGTTCACGGTATCGACTTTATCTTAAGTGGACATACACATGACCCTTCACCTGCTCCTATCGTAATCGATGGAACAGTTATCGTAATTGCAGGAAGCCATGGTAAATATGTTGGACGTTTAGACATTGATGCAAGTAATGGAAAAGTAAATGGTTATGAGTACAAACTTGTACCTATCGCTTCAAACATGATTCCAGCAGATCCAGAGGGTGAAAAACTTGTAGAAGAGTTATATGCTCCATTTGCAGATGAGTTTAACGAAGTTTTAGGGAAAACGAAAAATACACTTTACAAACGTGATACTTTCTTTTCGACTTTTGATCAGTTAATCAATGACGCCATAATGGACGAAATGAAATGTGACCTCTCTTTTACTCCAGGGTATAGATGGGGAACAACTGTACTAGCGGGTGACGACATCTTAATGGACAATGTTTACGAGATGTGTGGTATCACTTACCCAAATGTTTATACTTTTGAATTAAAAGGAAAACAAATTGCCAACCTTCTTGAAGATATTGCGGATAACGTGTTTAACGCTAATCCTCTTTATCAACAAGGTGGTGACATGAGCCGTTTAGGTGGGGTAACATACTCTATCGCAGTGGCTGGTAAAGCTGGTGAAAGAATCTCTAAGCTAATGATTGGTGGAGAACCAATCGACCTTGATAAGACTTACATAGTCTCGTCTTGGGGTGGTAACTTACAAAATGCAGGAACAAATCTTCAAAAAGATAAGATTCGCCCTGTATATGATGTTACAAGAGATTACATAAAAAGACAAAAAATAGTCGACGTGAGTAATGAAGGGAATGTTACTTTAGTTGATTACGATTGTGGTTGCCCTGTGAAGGGTTCGAGAAGCTGTTAGGGAAACTCAGCTAGAGTATACGCCTTTAATTTTTCAAAAACTATGTTTTTGACTCTTTAGAGGTTTTACAAAAAAAGGGAGAATATAAATGAAAAAATTACACTTAAGTTTAGTAACTGCTGCGGCATGTCTATTTACTACTACAATTAGCGCGGACGATGCACAACCAAAGCGTCAACTTAAAAACAACATGATGGTTGTTACAAACACGACTCCAGGTGAAGCAAATAGCATTACTGAAGCATTTACAGATGGTGTTTTTTACGGAAGACTGAGAATGAACTCTTTTAATTGGGATTGGGCAAATGATGATGACAATGTTGATAATTATGCATTTGGTATCGGTGGTAACTTTGCCTACAAAACTGCATCATTTATGGGCTTTAGTGCTTATGGTAATCTTTACTACACGGACAGCCCATTCACTGCATTACGCATGAACAATGCTCAAATAGATAAAGTTAAAGCCGGTAAAGATACATTTAGTCGTTATGATGTTGAAAATGGCGGGAACTACTCCATGGCAGTTCTTGCTGAAGCAAACTTAGAGTACAAACTTGGTAAATCTAGAGCAATTGCAGGACGTCAAATCTTTGAATCATTCCTAACAAAGTCAAATGATACAAAAATGATTCCAAATACTTTTCAAGGTTTAGTACTAGAAACAAAAGAGATTCCAGATACAAGAGTTCGTGGTGCATACTTTAATGCACAAAAGCTTCGTGACCACACTACGTTTCATGACGTAATCACTTATGGAACAGCAACGTCAAATGTTAATAGATCAGATTGGAATGGTAACGACGACTCTGCTGCACACAAAGGTTTATCATATAATAACTTGTCTAAAGTGGGAAAAGAAAGTAATGAATTAATTGTTGTAGACTTACAAAACAAGTCTATAAAAGATCTTAAAGTTGATGTTACTTATGGTGCTGTTCCAGGTATCGTTTCTTCAATCACTGGTGAGTTAAACTATAAAATCAACTTAGGTGACGGTTACTCACTTACTCCAGGTGTTCGTTATATGCACCAAATGGATGATGGTGGTGGAGAACTTGGTGGTGCTACACTTAAAGGTACACTTGCTGTAGATAGAACACCAGGAAGCAATTTAGGATATAAAAACAGATATACACTTGATGCTTCACTTGCAATGGCTCGTTTAGTTCTTAAAAATGGTCCACTTAAACTGCAAGTTGCTTACTCAGCAGTTGGAGATGATGCGGATATCGTAGCTCCATGGCGTGGATTCCCAACGGGTGGATATACTCGTGCGATGGCTCAGTATAACTGGTATGCAAACACTAAAACTACGAACTTTAGAGTTGACTATGACTTCGGAAAAGCGGGTATCCTTCCAGGATTTAGTGCACTTGCTCGTTATGCAATACAAGACTTTGATGAAGCAAAACAAGCTGCTGGTGTTCAAGCGGATAGTAACATCCTACATGTCGACTTACGTCAAAACATCACGCCAGATTTATATGCAAAAGTTCGTGTTGGTTTAGTAAGTGCAGCTGAACGTGAAAGCTATGCTTCAAGTGGAGCTAATAAAGATATGGATTCATACAACGAATACCGTTTTGAATTAAACTACCTTTTCTAGGGTATAAAAGAGTGGGGAACTTAGTTCCTCATCCCAATTAACAATAACAAGGAGTCATGCTTTGAAGTCACACTTACTGAGTTTATTATTTGTAAATTCTCTCCTCCTTTCTTTCGATTATAAACTTCAACCAGTAGAGGTGGTGAACGACCGAACTCACTGCTTCTTTGGACACTCTGAGGTGATGGACGAGCATAACAACGGAGATATTTCCAACTCCTGCTTTGTTAATATGGGAACGAGCTATCTTGCGATAGATAGTGGTTCTACATTTTCGTATGCCCACCAAGCATACGAAGAAATCAAAAAAATAAAAAACCTTCCAATCTCTTATGTAATCAACACTCATGTTCATGACGACCATTGGCTAGGAAATAGCTACTATACAACACTGGGCGCTAAAATCATAGGCTCTCAAGCATTTGAAGAACTACCTATAGAAGAAAAAACTAGAATGCAAAGAAGAGTAACTCCAGAAGCGTATGAAAAGACAACTCAAACTCACCCTACGCTCTTTGTCGAAGATGAAAAAGTTTTAGACTTTGATGGTAAAAAAGTGTATATAAAAAGTGTAAACAATAAAGCTCATACAAATAGTGATCTTTACATTTACATACCAAGTCAAAAGATAGTCTTTGTTGGCGACTTGGTTTTTAATGACAGAATCCCTTCAGTACGTGATGGAAACCTTCAGGGATGGCTCGATGCTCTTGATGAAGTTCGCGCTTTAGACGTGGACTACATTGTTGGTGGGCATGGAAAGATGATAACACGTGACTCACTTGACATGACATACGACTACATCAACGAACTTCAAGAAAAAGTGAGTACTCTTTTGGATGAAGGTGTTGATATAGCAGACATCGTAAACGTGGTGGTTATGCCAAAGTACAAACATATAAAACTTTACGATATGATGCATAGACAAAACGTAGAAGTCACATACAGAATGCTGGAGTGGGGAGAATGAGTAAATTACTTAGCCTTCTTTTTGTAAGCATAAGCTCTCTTATAGCCTTAGAGTTTCACTCATATGATGAGGCGCTAAAACTCCAAAAGAAGAGTGGTAAAACCATTATGATAGACGTCGTGAGAACTGATTGCCACTACTGTAGCGACATGGAAAAAAATGTACTCCAAAATCCTCAAATGATAAAATACTTAGAGGCAAAGTACATACCAGTTAAAATAAATCTCGATAATGAAAAACTGCCACTTGGAATAAAAGTGCACTTTACACCAACATTTTTCTTTGTTAACAAAGAACAAAAAATCGTTAAAACCATTCCCGGTTCATGGAGTAGTGAAGATTTTAAAGACCTTACAAAGAACATTCACTAAAACTATCTATTAAGGAGCATTTCATGCGATATTTTACACTCATTTTACTCTTCTTTTGTACTCTCTCGTTTGCAGATACAGAGTATGCAGAACCTAAACCATCTTTTGACAATCCTAGAAAGATTGTCTTTTCGATAACTGAGGGTGATGCACATTCACTAGATCACGTCTTAAGCGTTGCAAACAACGTGCTGAAGTTTTATGGCCCTAACAATGTGCAGATGAAAATCGTCGCCTATTCACAAGGTATAAAACTCTTAGATAAAAACAACAAAGAGAGTGCTGTTAGAGTAGATGCTCTAATGCAGTACGAAGTTGAATTTATCGCATGTGGAAATACAATGCGAACACTCAAGATAAAAGAAGAAGAACTCGTTGAAGGCTCAGTCATTGTGACTGCGGGAGTCGTAGAACTCCTAGAGAGCGTTCAAAAGGGTTGGACTTACATCAAACCATAAGGATGAATAAAATGAAAAAAATAATAACAATAGCAATAGCGCTTTTATGTGCTATCTCATTACAGGCAAAGGGTGACTTGCACATATTTAGTGTAGAGAACAAATCTGGTTCTATCACTCCAAATAGCATAGAGGAAACTCTAAGCAAGAATGGTTTCTCAGTTGACTTAAACTCTGAAATGAATCTCCCTTTTACAAAACAGTTTAAAAAGACTACGTTTAAGGTCTTTACGCTTATGACGGTTCATCACAAGGCCCTTGCACCAGAACTTGTAAATGCATACCCACAAGCAGGTGTTTTTACTCCAATGGGTGTAGGAATTTACCAAAGTAAAGATGAGGACATGCTTCATGTTTCTATATTAACGGCAGAGGCGCAAGAAAAGATTTTAAATATAAAATCAGAAACTCTCTCTCAAATAGAAGCGGACCTCATTAAAGCCCTTAAAATTGCACTTCCAAATGCAAAAATGAGTCTGAGCGAAGATAGCTTAAAAGAGTCTCGTGCTCTCGTTACACAGTATGAACTTGATCTCGATGGTGAAGACTGGGAAGATGCGAAAGAAGAGTTTGAGATGGTTCTTGAAGCTGGTTTTGAGCCTTATGGTTTTGTAATGCCTTCATACCTAGATCTCAACGAAGAGTTAGTTGCTTCAGGTGAGTCTGCTTATGACTTCTATATCACTTACTCTATCTGTAAACTGCCAGTGATCTATACAGTAGCGATGAGTCGTCCAGAAGCTTCTGCTTTTGCACCGTGTACAACCATGGTTTACAAGAAAAAAGATGAAGATAAAATCGTTGTAGGGTTTCCAGCTGTTTACAACTGGTTGAGTTCGGCAAAAGTTGAGGACAAAGATGCGAAAGAAGTGCTAATGAAAGCTCAGAGCGACTTTGAGTCAATTCTTCGAAGCGTCACAGAGTAACTAAACGGTTATATCTAACTTGTGAATCGGCTGTTCAGCCGATTCATCTTCCTCATCATTCTCTTTTTCACGTTTCTTGCTTCTTTGATTTTCTCTATCCGCTTCGTCTCTTTCATGTTCACGATCGGGATCGATTTCATGACTCTCTTCAGCAGGACGAACCTCTAAAACTTTTTCGTCTTTCTCATTTGCGGCGGCTTGAGCCACCATGTTTTGAAAATCGACACGATTATTATGTGCATTTTGTATAGCCGTAGCCGCAGGAGTCATTTGATTTGTAAAGATAGCGTTTCCTATAGGTCCAATAGCCATGCCTCATCCCTTAATTTTCTTTAAAAATGAAGAGAACCCATTTATTTATCAGTCCCATAAAGGAACAAGTCCCTTCATTCCGCTTGTCACCACACTTATGCTTTAGCAACGGTGGTATCGCCATTTAGTGGCAGAGCCGCTGTGGCTACTAAAGAGTCGCCTTACGGCTTCTACCTCATATCAACTTCTATTGTCTTATATTTATTGTAAAGTACATTTGCTCCATGTTGGATTGTAACTTCACGTCTTGGAGTATAATCGACCAAAAACTTATCTTTTGAAGTTGTCGTAAACTCTACGCACAGTCTTGCAGCACTCTCTATAATGGCTATAGGCAAGTTTTGTTTATCCGTTGTGATGAGGACATGCGTAGAGGGTTGGTCTTTTAAATGTAACCATACGTCTTTTGCCCTGGCATTTTGAAGAAGTTTTATATTTCCTTTTTCATTCTTGCCGAGTTGGACTTTATAGCCTTCTATCCAAAAGACTTCTATGGAATCGTCTACTTTTACTTTTTTATTTTGCACTTTTTTTGGAAATAAAAGGTCTATTTTTGAGATGTCTCGTGCCTCTTTTACCGTAAATATGAAAAGTTCTAGGTGTTCCATCTTAGAACGTAGCGATTCCTCTTCTATGTGAAGGTGTTTTGCTCTTTGTTTGGCTTTTTTAGAACGTTTGAAAAACATATCGCTTATCATAAATGCATTTGGGTAAGCCCTGTTTATCTCAAGCCTTACAAGACCTCCATCATAATCTTCAAGCTCTAACTTTAAAGAGTATGGTTTTATCTTTTGCACATTCGAGAGGACTAGATTTCCATAGTGTTCGTATTTTGCAGCCTCTTCCTCTAAGCTCTCTTGGCTCTCTAGTGCACTGTAAAGTTTTTTGAGTTTTTTGAGTTTTTTGCTTAAGAACAAGACTTTTTGTTTTTTGAGGTTTTCCAAGCTCGCATTTTGCTCTTTCTCATAGACTGCATATAAAAAATCTTCAACATTATCTAGAGGATACTCTTTAGCTTCAAATGGAGCAGCTGGCACGTCCAAAAGAGCCTGTCCCACTCTCACCTCTCTAAACGAAGAGAACAAATCAACATGTCGAAGCGCTTCAAGGACAATGTTGTTTTCGTCTAAAATAATGACATTTGTGTATTTACCGGTGAATTCTATTTGTAAGTAAGTCACCTCTTCTTTGTACGCCGAGGCTATGGATGTTTTTAAACGTAGGATTTTATCCATATTTAAAAGCTCTAAATCTAAGATATTTGAACGGTTAAAACGTTTTGAGAGTATGACGTCAAAAGGAGCATTGTAAACTTTTGAACGAGCGTAAGTTTTACACTTAAATATGCTCGAATTTGAACGTTGCATATTAAAATAGACAGTGTCATTTTTGTCAAATACTATTTTTATCACGCTATCGCTTACTCTATGTATTGCAGATATTTTTTTAAAGTTTTGAAGATAGTTTGCGATCTGTTTTAGGTGTGAAAGTTTCATAACTACTAGTTTAGCACAATATGCTTTACCCCCGACTAATGATTTTTACTCTAATTAAGTTAGGTTTCTTTATAATGTACCTCGATTTAAAAAACATGAGGAAGATTTATGAAAAACATGAGAAGTATCGCCATCGGTTTAATGGCACTTTCAACACTCTCTTTTGCAGGTATCGATGCGCACTGGGACTATGAAAAACATGGTCCAGAGCATTGGGGAGAGTTTAGTAAGCTATGTAAAGAAGGAAAAGAGCAGTCCCCGATTAACATAGAAACGGAAAATACTGTGCAACTAGACGAGAGCTATACTATAGAGATTCATGATGACCACGATAGCGTCTCTAACATCGTAGACAACGGTCACGCTATTAAAGTAACTCCGGTTGATGGTGGATACATAAGACTTCATGGTAAAGAGTACAAACTCAACCAGTTTCACTTTCACGGCATGAGTGAACACACAATAGACGGTAGACGCTACAATGCAGTTGCACACTTCGTTCATCTCGCTAAAGATGGCATGGTAGCCGTTGTCGCGGTTATGTTTGAAGTAGGTGAAAAGAATAAAGCACTTGAGTACATCCTAGAGAATACCGGTAAAAGTATGCATGTTAACCCTAAAGACCTCATGCCTGCAGATGTTAAACACTACTACCACTACAAAGGTTCATTTACCACTCCTCCATGTACGGAACAAGTACAGTGGTATGTAATCAAAGATACCGCAAGCATCTCTAAAGAGCAACTTCAAAAACTTAGAAAATACTACAAAGACAACGAAAGACCGATTCAACCGATAAACAGTAGAAAAGTCGAAGCAAAATAGTCAAGCGCTATTTTCTTCGCTATAATTTCGAAAAAACTAAAGAGTAGCTATGCATATCCCCAAAGGTTTTGGTAAAAATTATTTTACTTTAGCCGCTATCCAAGCCTATATATCACTCAAAAAAATAGTAGCGCTTGGAGCTTCTCTAAACACCCTTAACGGTAAACCCCTAACAATAAAAATCGCTTCTCCCCCACAATCCTAAACATTTAACGCAACACACAATCAATTCAAATATAAAAATGTTTAAGGACAAAAATGAAAAACACAATACAACTAGCACTTATTTCAGCTGCTTTAATTAGCTCACTCTCTGCAGAGAACCAATACTCACTGGAGACAATCAATGTAACAGCCTCACAGGGTACTACACTCAATAAAAAAGACGTAACGGATAATGTCACAATAATCACAAAAGAGGCTATTGAAGAGTCAAGAGTCACAACTCTAGGCGAAGCATTAAGTAAACTTGGAAATATCGCTATAAAACAATCTGGTGGTATAGGGGAACAAACTTCAATGTTTGTGAGAGGAATGGATACCGGTCGTATTTTAGTTCTTATCGATGGAATACGTTACAACGATCCCACAACTGCTAGTGCAGCTTCTGATATTGCACATATCATGCTTTATAATGTTGAACAAATAGAAATAATTAAAGGTGCACAGTCTGGTGTTTGGGGAAGCGATGCAAGTGGTGGCGTTATAAATATAGTAACTTCAAATGCTACACAAGGAGTCCATGCAAACCTTAATGTGGAGTATGGCTCGTTTGACACAACAAACACATCTCTTCAAGCTTCTTACGGTACAAAAAAATATGATGTTTTAATAAGTGGTTTATACCTTGGCACTGATGGATTTTCTGCTTATGAACCAAATAAAAGTGATGCAAATTATGGTAAACGCTATGACGAGTTAGGATTAGAACAAGACTCTTATTTAAATACTTCCATGAATGCCAAGCTAGGCTATAACATTACTGACATAGATAGAGTTGAAGCAAATGTCCAACTTATAAAAAGCGATGTAGAATTTGACGGTTGGGGAGCAGACAGCACTATACCAAATGCAAAGTCAGAAACCAACTTCTATTCTTTGGTATACAAACATAAGGGCTCAATCCACAATATCACTACTCAATACAATTTATCTACTTTTGATAGAGAATATAAAAGCTCGTCTGCACCTGCGACTATCTATAAAGGCTCAGTCAATGAAGCCAAAGTCGATGATAAAATCACTTATGCTGAGAATAGTTTTTTAAGAATCGGTGCTTCTTATCAACTCTTTGAACAAAAAGAGATTACTGCCAATACAGATAAAAAATATAGCGCAATCGCAGTATTTGCCACAAACTACAACAAGTTTGAGTTGTTCTCAGGCTTAAACACTGTTGCAACAGAGTCAATCAGATATGACAAATATGATGAATTTGACGATGCGTTAACTGGTAAAATTGGGCTTAAACAGTTTGTTTACAAAGATTTATATATAAGTGCCAATGTTGGAACAGGCTTTAAAGCACCAACTCTTTATCAACTTTATTACGGTACATCTGCAAACCCAAATCTAAAGCCTGAGCAATCTTTATCGAGTGATATTACTATTGGAAATGACATATTCACGATTACTGGATTTTACAATGAAATAACTGATTTAATCGGTTGGACTGGAGGATCATATAATCAAGTTCCTGGAAAATCAAAATTTCAAGGAATTGAGTTAGGGTACGAAGATTATCTTTTTAACACTTTAGGTCTTGCAGCAAACTACACTTATGTAGAAACAGAAGATACAACTGGCAAAGAACTTGCGCAACGTCCAAAATCTCAACTTGACGTTAGAGCAATGTACTATATAACAGATGATTTTGATATAGGTGCTAATGCGCAGTACATAGGCACTCGATACAATGGGGCAAACAAAACTGGTGCGCAAACTGGTGAGTATACGGTGGTAAACTTCGTTTCAAATGTAAAAGTGAACAAGTATCTCACTGTTTATGGTAAAATCAACAACATTACAGACGAGTACTACCAAGTCGTAGATGGTTACGCAACAGCTGGCCGAAGCCTATATCTAGGTCTAAACGCGAAGTATTAAAGGTAAAATGCAAACAAAAAAACTAAACATACGCGAGTTTTTAAAGTACAAACTTTTAAACTCTGCGTTTCTTGGTCTAAGTGTTGGAAGTATTTTTATACTCTATGCTCCACTTATGCCCTCTGTTTACAGTGTAGGGGGGATTGTCTTAGCATTTGCAATGCTCCTTCTTGCGAAGCTTTACTACAAGATACTTAACATAAACTACTTCTACAGAATTTCACTTTTTGTGGAGTTTGTTTTACTCTTTCTTGTTAGCTATTTTTTGATTTTTTCTTACTCTTATACAACAGCGCTCATCTTTTACATAGGCTATCAGGTCACGTTTACTTTTGGATCCTATCTCATACGTGCAGAAACTCTCTTTTTAAAAAAGGCGAAAGCCCTCGAACTTGTGGATGTCGCTAAACAAAAGGGCTATCTTCTTGGTATGTTTCTCGCTTATGTTTTTTATGAACTTATAGAGTACTTTTTTAGCATTGTAGACAAACAAGCTCAAGTCTACACCATGCACTTCTTACTTTTGGCATTTCAATTTCTCATCATACACTACCTTCTAAAATCTTTTAAGGTTACAAAATGACCTATCAAGAGTGGTATGACGACTTCGCGAAAAAACATAAGACGATAGTGGACAGACTTCTTCAAAGAGGTTTTAGTAAAGAGGAGATTATCGAGTATTTTGATTTTGAAAATATGGTAAAAAACGAACCTGATTTTTGTCTACTCTACAAAGAGTCTAAAAAGTGTCACGAGATAGACTCTCTTAACTGTTATCTTTGCGCTTGTCCCCACTTTCGTTTTAACGATGAAGGTTTTGAGATTATTGACGGTAAAACAAAAAAGAGCTACTGCTCCATAGATGCCAAAGACGGGAGACTTGGTACTTATGGGGACACCATGCACCAAGACTGCTCAAAATGTAGCATACCTCACAACAAACGCTATATACAAAAGAATTTTAATTTTGACTGGAAAGAGTGTATGAAAAATTCTCCTACTCAAAAATCTTGACGCTGTTTCTTCCTCTCTCTTTAGCCATATAGAGAGCTTGGTCCGCTTGCTTATATATAAGCTTTAAGTCAAGTTCATCATTAGGCGGCATGTAAACAAATCCTATTGAAATCGTAAACTTTTTTGATGGCAAATTCTCTAAATGTTCTATATCTAAAGCTTCTGTAGCCTCACATATACTCTCAACAAAAGAGGTGGCTTCCTCTTTTGTTTTGTTACAAAATATAAGCCCAAACTCTTCTCCCCCTAGCCTAAAAAAGAACTCATTGGATCTCTTTGTAAGCTCACTCATCTTATCTGCAAAACGTTTAAGTACAACATCACCCTCATCATGCCCGTAGCTGTCATTATAAAGTTTAAAATTGTCTATGTCCATGATTGCGAAACAAAAACTATGCTTCTCGCGCATAGCCCGATTTGCTTCGTCTTTAAATATTTTATTGAAATAACGTCTATTGTAGAGCTTTGTCAACTCGTCTCTTATAGACAACTCTTCAAAGCGCTTCTTAAGTCCATAGGTCTCTGTTATGTCATTAAACGTCACAATAATGTTTACAGCGCCATTCTCGTATACTTTCTTTGCATCGACTACAAAGTAGTACTCTTCTCTCTTGTATAGCATTTTAACAACTCTCTCGGAAGACTTTAGGACATCTTCAATCCAAGCATTAGGCTCAGCAGTCACAAAATCATCAGACTCAGAGTGTTGAAAAAACTCACTTATGCAGCTATGCTCTTGGGTAAATGATTCTAAAGAGTCATACTCGTCAAAAAATCTAAAAAATGCATTATTTGCCTTTATTGTTTTTGTTCCATTCGTGACAATAATTATATTTGGATTTTTTTCAAAAAGCGTGTTTAAGTAGCCTTCATTATTCGCTTGTTCAAGTTCAAGAAGTTTTCTTTTTGTTATCTCTTGATGCACTCCCGACAACTTCTTGACTTTACCAAACTCATCAAAACTTGTAACCCCACCCGCAGCTTCTATCCAGACATAGTGACCATCTATATGACGCATTCTAAACTCAACCACATAAGTACTTTTCGCTTTAATCGCATTTTCGATAATTGGCATAACCTTTCTTAAGTCGTCGGGGTCGACCATCGCTTTCCAGTCTATAGGTGTCTCATCCATCCCATTTTGTTCAAGACCTAAAAGTTTCAAACATTGCACATCCATAACATACTCGTCTTTTTGAATGTCCCACTCCCAGTATCCAAGTTCCGAAGCTTTAAGTACCTGATTGAGTTTTTTGATTTTTTGTTTCAGCGTTTTTTCTAGTAAAATCGTTTTTTGAAGATAATGAAATTTTTGTCTGCTTATGTTTAAAATGTAGTAGAGCAATAAGCCAATGAACAGTGTCGCAAACAGACTTACGTAGTAAAAACTTTGCCATGCTTTGTCTGTTCTTTCTAAAGTAAAGTTTGCATCCATGTCAACAACCATTCCACCTCTAAGCTCACCTAGCTCATAATCATTTTCAAGATGGCATTCCAGACAACTTTGTGTCGTGTAAATTGGTTTTACGTAGCGCAAACGCTTGTTATGCCTATCTATCTCGTAAGTTGCTTCATGGGAGTTAGTTTGACCCAGTTCATAGAGAGCTTTTTTATAAAAACCTTTTGCCCTATTTGCTGGGTTGATGGGATTATTACTCACTACCGAGTAGAGAAGTCTATCTTGCTTAAAACCTTGAGAGAGCATTCGAGTCATCCAACCCGGATTTATTCTTACAAAGCGCCCTTTTTCTGTATTTACAAAATTGTCGTCCATATAAAGGTTTAGCTCCACTTTATCCTCATGCGCATATATTCCACCGAGTTTAAGGTTCCAATTACGCGTATTTTGCATGTCTTCATTATAAAATTTGGCTTGGTTGACTAGGTCTTTTTCATACTCTATTTCTGCCTCACGTGCTATATGGTAAAAGATAACTTCCATGACTATCCACATACTAACGACAATACCAATAATTAAAAGATAACTTTTACTAACCTTTTTCATATCATTATAGTAGTATAATAATGCCACTACAAAACTTAAGCAATATAATTTAAATTAATAATAAAATAATATTTTAAGAGAAGACGAATGAAAACACACAATATACTTACAAACGAACCAGACAAAATTCAAAACGACAAGGCCGATTTTTTACTCATATCTCTATCTCCCGAGTCAGTATGCTCATTTGAACAAATGAGCACAAGGCATGAAAATCTTTTTTCACCCATGCTCATTACTCACGCAATCAACAACCTTATCCCATTTAGTAGCATTGAATTTTTGAACTTAACAACAATGGATATTCAACTAAATGACGCTAGGGCTATTTTTGCAAAAGGAATGGCGTTTGGACGGAGTTATGAACTAAAAGGAAACTATCTGATTCTTGCTCAAGATACAAAAAATATGGAAAAGAATGCACTCAACACACTCCTTTCGCTCCAAGAGAATAATCAAATGTCCATTTTTGAAAAACTCTCGGACAATTGTGATGCGACTCTTCTCTTTTGCGCAGGTTTTTTGCTCGAAGCGAGTAGACGTTTCCATGTCGTAGCGGGCGGAGGAATAGAAATGGAACTTGTACTTCTCATCGCTGATTTACTTAGGGGCGACGTGCTTATGCGTTTAAAATCAGAGAACATCACCTATGCCACTACATCTTGGTCGGTACACCAACAAAATGTGCTAGAAGTCCTCAAACAACTAAGCTATGCTCCCCATGCGATCCATACAGGGTGCAGTTTAGAACATTCAGAGATAGAAAAACTCAAAGAAATTGGTTTGCTAACGGAAAAAGACAAAGCGGGAGCGGGAGCCGCTCTTGCCTATGGGGTAGCGCATGGCCTCACAAACGAAGCACTTGTAAGTGAGATGGAGCTTATCGTTTACATGGCTTAAACTTATAAATCGTCTAGTTTTAAACGTAAGCCTTTTAGATGTGAAATGGGATAGGAGTAGACAATCCCCTCTCCCTCTCCCGTAATATCCAAGTCTGTAATAACTTTTTTTATAATCTTGTCGACATTTTTCGTTTGTGTGATAAACATCAGGTTTGAGTCTGTCGCATCTGAGTGAAGCCTATTGTAAAAACTTTCTATCTCTTCAAGACCCATACCACGAGCCTGTGTAATGGTGACTCCTCGCGCGCCTGCTGATTTTGCGGAGAGAAGGGCTTGTTCTTCGTTTGCCGTTGGCACTATCACGTGTACACATGAAAATGGCATATTATACGAGTGACGACTTGAAGTCCCCTCCACGTTTACGGTTGTAAGTCCCATATTATGTACATCTTCTAGGGCGTGACGCAGTTCATTTTGATGTAGCATCTCTTTTTCATGCTCACCTTTTACACCTATACGCTCAGTAATTAGACCATACAACATAACCGTTATCATAGGAAAGAGTGAAGCAAACGCGATAAGACCAAAACCATCTATGAGTGGGTCGCGTCCATCTATGTTGGTTGCCAAACCAAGACCAAGAGCGGCCACAAGAGGAACAGTCACCGTAGAAGTCGTTACACCACCACTATCATAAGCTATAGGAATGATGTACTTTGGCGCCATAAACGTAAGCACGATTACAAACATGTAGCCAGCCATGATATAGTAAACTATCTCTCCACCCACAACGATACGATATGAACCCAGCGAGATGCCTATGGCAACACCAAGCGCTACAAAGATACGAAGCACGAAGTCGTTGATCTTCCCATCACTAATCTCTTTTGCTTTTCTGGCAATCGCAGTTAAAGACGGCTCCGCCATCGTTGTTGAAAAACCGATAAGAAAGCCAAAAGAGTAGATGATGAAATTGTTATCATACTGAGTCAACTCAAACGCCATGGTCTCACCAACAGAGAAGAGTCCCATCTCCAAACCAACGATGAATGCGTCAAGACCGATGATAACCAATCCAAACCCTATTATTACATTTTTAAGGTTCTCTATAGGTTTTTTTAAAATAACATACTGAAAGAAGAGTATAACGGCCAAAATAGGCACCACATCGATGACCACACCTAAAAGACCTTTTAAAACATCCAAAATCTTAAAATCAAATGCCGCAACAGTAGTTGCAACGGCATCAGCCACCGGAAGCACGGTTGGTATAGTCTCTGTAGCATCTATGAACTGGTAAACGAAGATACCGTAAAACTGTACAAAAATCATAGGGGTGAGCGAAGCAAACGCGATGAGCCCAAAACCATCCAAAACAGGGTTTCTTCCCTTGATAGTTGAAGCGAGTCCAATCCCAAGAGCCGCTACGAGGGGAACGGTTACAGTTGACGTAGTGACTCCACCAAGATCGTATGCCAGTCCAACTATCTCTTGTGGGGCAAATGCCGTAGCCGCAACAACCATTACGTATCCACTAATGATGTAGTAGTGAATTGGAGTGCCCTTAATTATTCTCCAGACACCTAAGACAATGGCGAATCCAACAGAAAATGCCACAACCATCCTAAGCGTTGTCGCATCAATCCGTCCATTACTAATGCTCGCAGCTTTTTGTGCAATGACTATGAGAGCAGGCTCAGCGACGGTTGTACCAAAACCAATCATAAACGCAAAAATGACTATCCACATAGTCGAGCCCTTATGCGCGAACTCGCTTGCCAACCCTTCTCCAACAGGAAATATTCCGACTTCTAAACCAAGCAAAAAAACAGCAAGACCAACACCAACTATCCCAAGACCTATGGCCGTACTGAGCCAATTTTCAGGAACACTCTGAATAATAGCCAACTGAAAGAACATAATGACGAGAATAATCGGCATCAAATCCCGAAAAGACTCTTTTAAAAGCTGTAGAAATGATGAAATGCTTAACATCGCAAACCTTTATATAATTGTGAAAGAATGATATCAAAAGTTACTTATACACGAAATAAATTGTACTCTCTTTATAAATAGTAAATGTTTACTTGGGTAAAATTTCACTCTTTTAAAATGGTTTCGTGTCCGAGTGGCCGATGGTGCATCCTTGGAAAGGATGTGTAGAGCAATCTACCGAGAGTTCGAATCTCTCCGAAACCACCATAAATTTTATTTAAATCCTCCATAGAAAATATTTTTTTGCCTCTTGTGCCATCATCTTTATTTATATTGTTCAATGTAATGACTTCACTACCTTTTAGCTAATGAACTTTAAGCTCAAATACTATAATATTTCATAACATCTTAGGAGTTCTCATGAAGTACATATCTATAAAATCGCAAATTGTCGGTCTGGTCATTATATCTTTAATCACCCTCTCATCCATCTTAACAATTGTCTCCGTTGGTGAGAGTAAAGAAGCTCTTATGAAAAAGAGTTACGACGGACTAACATCAGCAAGAGACTCCAAGGCAAATCAAATTCAAAACTTTTTTTCTGAGAGAGTTGGCGATATTAATGTTATTGCTAAAAGTGAAAATGTAAAAAACTTAGTTGATGATTTGATAGAGATAGACAAGCAAGTCAGTATAGAGGCGGATGAAAAATACCCGATAGATAATCCTCTCACAAAAGAGAGGACTGAACCTCATGAAGATTTTTTCCAAAATTATGCAAAAGAATATGGCTATTACGATGTATTTGTAATCTGCGCCCAACATGGTCACGTAATGTACACGCAAGCCAAAGAGTCTGATTACGGTGCCAATGTAAAAGTAGGAAAACTAAAAGACTCTGGACTTGGTGAGGTTTATAAAAAAGTTATAGAACTTAAACGTCCAGTATTTGTAGACATGAAGCCTTATGCTCCATCGGCAGGCGCTCCTGCGATGTTTTTAGGTGCTCCCGTGTACAATGATGGCATCATGAAATCAATAATCGTATTTCAAGTGTCCGCTTCTGCCATCAATAAAATTATGCAATTTAGAGCAGGCTATGGAGAGAGCCAAGAAGATTATCTAGTTGGTCAAGACAAACTCATGAGAAGTGATAGTTTCCTCGACCCTAAAAATCACTCACTAAAAGCTTCATTCGCAAACCCTAATAGCGGAGACTGTGATACACAAGCTAGTAGAAACGCGCTCAACGGTCAAACAAATACAGAAATTGTTATAGACTACAACGGCAATCCCGTGTTGTCGTCATACGCACCCATTAATGTAGGTCAGGATGTAAAATGGGCGATACTTTCAGAGATAGATGAAGCAGAAGTTTTATTGACTCCAAATAGTATAAGAAACTCTTTAACCCTAACGGCAATTATTATCTTAGTTATTGTCATAGCCCTCTCATTCTTTCTCATCTCAAGAAGCGTTATTAGGCCACTCAACATATTTAAGTCTAAAATGCTTGAAATTTCAGATAAGCATGATTTAATGCAAAGAGTAAGTACGGATGCACCTCGGGAAATCATGGAAATAGCTACAAGTTTCAATAATTTGTTAACTTCTCTTCAGGAACTCATTTCAACTTCAAAAAACTCATCCAATGAAAACGCTTCTATTTCTCACGAGTTGTCTACTACCGCTTTAGGCGTTGGAAACAATGTAGAAAGTTCAGTTGTGATAGTTAAAGAGGCAACGCAACAAGCACAAGAAGTCCAAAGCGAAATTACTAATGCCATAACAGATGCACAAGCTTCAAAAGCTGACATCATAAAAGCAAATGAAAACTTGCAAGATGCGAGAAACGACATTATATCCTTAACATCACAGGTTCAAACTACTGCAGAAACTGAAGCCGACCTTGCTCAAAATATGGAAACATTGTCCAAAGATGCAAGTGAAGTTAAAAATGTGTTAGTAATCATTGGAGATATTGCAGATCAAACCAACCTACTTGCCCTCAATGCAGCCATTGAGGCGGCAAGGGCGGGAGAACACGGAAGAGGTTTTGCAGTTGTTGCCGACGAAGTAAGAAAACTGGCTGAAAGGACACAAAAAACTCTTTCAGAAATAAACGCCACTATTAATGTAGTTGTCCAGTCAATCGGAGATGCCTCCACCCATATGAGTACTAACTCAGAAGAGATTCAAAAGTTGGCAAATACCGCACAAGGTGTTGAAAGTAAGATTAATTCTACCGTTCAAATTGTCAATGAAGCGGTTAGCGCTAGTGACCGAACGGTTAATGACTTTGAAAATACTGGTAAAAATATAGAAATAATTGTCAGTAAAGTAGAAAAGATAAATGAAATCTCCTCCACCAATGCAAGAAGCGTTGAAGAGATCGCTGCAGCTGCGGAACATTTAAATGGGCTAACTAATGAGCTCAATACAAAACTTGAAACATTCCGTACCTAACAAGATAGTTCTAATCGGTGCCTCTACTGGAGGTCCAGGACAAATACAAAAAATCGTCAAATCACTACCCAAACTACAAAATACGACCATCATTATTGCTCAACACATGGTTGATGGTTTTATAGATAGTTTCGCTAAGAGACTGCAGAACAATCATCACAATCCCATTGGTATCGTTCAAAATGGACAACTTGTTCAGAATTCGAACATATACGTGGTTGACGGAGAGACAAAAATTGATTGCATTAACAATGAATTGCTCTTTAATAAAAAGCCCACATCTCAGAACTCTTACAATCCAAATATAAACATACTGTTTAACTCATTTCTTCCACTCTCAGAAGACACAAAAATATTGTCTATCATCTTAACCGGGATAGGAGAAGACGGAGTGGATGCTTGTAAAAACTTAAGTAAAAGCGGTGTAAGATGCGTTACAGAGAGTAAAGAGAGTGCAATTATAGATGGAATGCCATACCGCGCGAGAGAAGAGGTTCCAAACATAGAGATATGTCACATGGATGAGATAGTGCGGATTATAAAGGAGTTCTGTGAATAATGTTTAGTTTTTTCAAAAAAAAAGAGCCTCAAGTTGAAAAGGAACAAATCGTATGTGCGGAGGATTATAACGACGTCGAGCCAATCGCAAAATACTTTCATTCTGAGACTGGTATTACTTTTGATAGCCAAATGAGCATTTTAAAGAGCAAAGTCACATCATTTTGCAAGCAAAGAGACATACACGCTTTTTCAAAGTTGCTCTCAGATATCAAATCCAACAACACTTTAAAACAGGAGCTCATAGACTACCTTACAACAAACGAAACGTTTTTTTACAGAGAATATAAACAGATACAAGAGTTGGTTGAATTGGTAAAACACTCAACAGGAAAGATAGAAATATTATGTGCCCCATCTTCAACGGGCGAAGAAGCATACTCTATAGCGATAGCCTTGCTTGAAGCGGGTATTCCAGGATCTGCTTTTAGCCTAGTCGGCATAGACATAAATTCCGATGCGATAAACAAGGCTAAAAAAGCTGTTTACAAAAACAGAAACATTAGAAATCTTACACCCTCGATAATCGCAAACCACTTTACCCTAGACAATGGAAATTACATTTTAAATCAAAGTATTAAATCTCTTGTGAGCTTTAAAGTAGCTAATATTTTTGACAATAATTTTTCTAGTCTCGGAAAGTTTGATTTTATATTCTCTAGAAATATGCTCATCTATTTTGATAAAGAGACGAAGCTAAAAGCCAAGTCTATTTTGAATAGTTTAAGAAAAAGCGAAGAACATGAGGTGTTTTTTGGACATGCTGATTTGTTTTAAAACATTTTACTTCTTTATATAAACCTCAAACTCTTGTATCACTTCAAAAATGGCTGAAGTTACATGTGTTAGTTCCTCTTTACTGGTAACAAATGGAGGCATGATATATACAAGATTTAAAAATGGTCTTACCCATACGCCTTTTTCAACAAAAAGTTTACTCATAAAAGCAAGATCAACCTCTTTGTTTAGTTCTACGACTCCAATGGCCCCAAGCACACGAGTCTCTTTTACAATCTCTAAACTCTCACATCTTGTAAGCTCATCCCTTAGTTGTGCTTCTATGTTCAAAACCCTCTTTTTCCAAGGAGAACTCAACAACAGTTCCAGACTCGCATTAGCAACGGCACAAGCGAGAGGATTGGCCATAAATGTTGGCCCGTGCATTAGCACGTTTCCATTGGACTCGATGCCTTCCATCACTTTCTTGCTTGTTAATGTAGCGGCCATTGACATATAGCCTCCCGTTAGCGCCTTGCCAACACATAAAATGTCAGGAGTAACATTGGCGTGTTCATACGCGAAAAGTTTTCCCGTTCTACCAAATCCAGTCGCGACTTCATCGAGTATGAGTAAAACTCCATATTCGTCACAGACGCCTCTTACTCTCTTTAAGAACTCTGCCGAGTACATTCTCATTCCACCTGCACCTTGAACGATAGGTTCGATGATTACCGCTGCTATCTCTTCGTGGTTACACTTCATTTTTTCTTTAAAGTCTTCTATATACTTTTCATCCCACTCTTGGCCAAATGCACAAAGAGGCTCTTGAGCAAATATGTTTTTATGGAGTATAGCCTCGAATGCGCCATGCATTCCCGTAACGGGGTCACATACGGACATTGCCCCAAAAGTGTCTCCATGGTACCCTTTGTAAAATGAGAGGATTTTGGTTTTTTTCTTGTTTCCTTGCGAACTCCAGTACTGAAATGCCATTTTTAACGCCACTTCGACACTTACGCTTCCTGAGTCGCTAAAAAAGACATGCTCTAAATTTTCATCCGTAATCTCGATAAGAGTCTTCGCCAAGTCAATGGCGCTTTCATGGGTTAAGCCACCAAACATCACGTGACTCATTTTAGACAACTGCTTTGCCGCTGCCTCATTCAACTCTGGTACGTTATACCCATGAATGACTGACCACCAAGAGCTCATGCCGTCTATGATTTTTTTACCATTTTCTAGCTCTAAATAAACGCCTTGGGCGGATTTTACCAGCTCCATATCATACGTTGGAACCGAGGGTGCATAAGGGTGAAGAATATGCTCTTTATCAAACTCTAACACTATAAATTCTCCATCTGTTAAATATAATTGTCATCTTAACATATAATCCTTTTATACGCTTTTTGATTCCTACATATCTCCATTGACGCCTTTTATGATGAAAGTAAAAGTTTTGCTATAATCGGTTCATGAATCTACTCATATTCTTTTTTTAACTTATTTAACAATCTTTTTCGGCTGTAGCGTTCCTACGATTGCTTCCGTCGTCATAGATATGCTAGAACACCATGGGAGGCAACAAAATGAATATAACCCTACTCGCACAGTCCTTTGCTGGACTCGTAGCGCTATTAGCGCTACTTATGTTTTTTCTTCTCTATAGCTTTAAAAATAAAAAGCTCGTCTTAAATAGTGCCTCCAACACATCTTCCAAAAAAGGGCAACAGGACATAAGTTTACCAAGCCTCCGTAAAAAATTAAGAAATAGTAAAACAACTGCAAAAGAACTAGTCGAAACCCTTAACTTAATCCTGCAGCATCATGGCAAGATTCACCCTAAACTAGGATCAAAGACACATCCTGACTTTGACAACTACGCAGAGATACTCTTTACAATTGCCCGTCATCAAAATGCTGACAAAAACATTATTTTGAACTTTGACAAAGAGTTGCAAAAGCATAACCCGGAGTATAAAAAAGAGATTAATGGCGCTCTGATGAAAGGCTTAAACTCGCGAAACTCTTAAAGTCCTCTATCTTCTTGGAGCTAATGCTGTCTTTTGTTAAAGCCGCCACTTCCCGTTTTACTACTAGCGCTCAATTCTTTAGAGTAATCTCTTAAATATTTCGGAATTGCTCTTCCTTTGAGTTTCATCATATCCTCAAGCATAGTCTCTGCAACACTATTTATCTCTAATTTTTTCACTTCACATAGATATGTAAAAATAAGCTCGCCTAAACGCTCCAAAGAGATTTTCCATGTTGAGTTTGTCTGCTCATAGACCCAAAGCCCAAATGCATAAAAGTTTTCAAATACAGACTCCCCTCGCCAAAAAAGAGGCATAGTCTTTTTAAAGTTTCCACTGTTGTAAGTCAAGTCCCAAAAGCGTGCAAAACGCTTCATGATTTGGATATCATTAAAAGAAAGCTCACTATTTTTGAGTATGTCATAAGGGGGAATGTCACTATAGACCATTTCATACGTAATGTCGTGTCTAGAGATATGCGTACCTGAGAGTTTTTTTAGAATGCCGATTTGTATTTCACAAGAACTCATGGAGACAAGCGCATCAAGATTCTCTCCAAAGCTAGTTAGACTCTCCCCTGGTAGTCCCACTATAAGATCAAGGTGAATATGTGCCGTAGTCTCCTCTTCCAAAAAGCGAATATTCTCTTTTATCTTGTCGAGTTTAAGTTGTCGCGAAATATTGTTCGCGATATCCGGATTAAGCGTTTGAATGCCTATCTCAAGTTGGAGTGCCCCATCGGGAAAACGCCGTATTTTATCTCTAAGTGAGCTTGGAAAGTGATCTGGTATAACTTCAAAGTGTGCGAAGTAAGGTGGCTTTTTTTCCAAAAAAAAGTCCAGTACCATATTTGCCGCTTTCATGTTTAAGTTGAATGTTCTATCAACAAATTTAAAGTTTCGAGCTCCTCTTTCCCAAAGGTTTTCAAACTCTTCCAAAACGGCTTCAAGGTTAAATGCACGTACTTTCTCATCCATGGATGAGAGACAAAACTCACACTCAAAAGGACAACCCCTCGAAATTTCTACATAGATGTAACGGTTATTTACGTCATCGTCTGTATAGTACCTGTAGGGAAGCTCCATCTTTTTAAGGTTTGGAAGTGTCATTTTTATGAGTTTTTCTCTATTCTCACCCTTTTGCAAACTCTTACACAACTCATAAAATGCAAGATCGCCTTCTCCCTGTATGATATGATCCACGTCATCAAAGTCGACTCTAAAAGGAAGATAACTCACCTCTGGTCCACCAAGTACTATCTTTGTGTCTGGAGAGACTTTTTTAAGTATGTGAACAAGCTCTCTCACTTCGCTCACATTCCAAATGTAAACGCCAATGCCTATTACGTCTGGAGCACTATCAAGAAGTTTTTCGGCAACAGTCTGGATGGCATCATTGATGCTAAACTCTAAAATAGTAGTACTTTCTTGGAGCTCTTGCATATTTGCATAAAGATACCTAAGACCTATGGCACTATGTGTGTAACGAGAGTTTAAAGTTGTCAAAGTGATTTTCATAAGTGGATTTTAGCATAAGAAAACAGCCAAGGTCATTAAAAGGGGGAAAACCCGGCTGTTTAAAAAATTGTTAGGTAGATATACTCGCTTATGAAAGGGGAAAACATAATTGAGTGTTAAAATTATATTTATTATAAGTTAATAGTAAGTTAATAGTCCCTATTTCTTATATTCTAAAAGCATCTCATCAAGTAATGCAAATAACTCTTCAGACGCTTCTTCCATAACTAAAAAGTTTTCAACTAAAATTTTTGGATGATCATACTTAAGGGTTGTTCCATCTTCTACGTAAGCAATGTTTTTCTTTACCGAACTATGCACTAACGAATGAGGAGCTTCCATGTTTTTAAAAGCTTTTGTATGACCAAATCGACCACTCCCTGCGTCTAAGTACCATTTTCCCATACGACAGTTTTTATGATCCACGTATTCATACTCTTTTTTCTCTTCCAGCACAGCTGAATAAGCGCGTGATTTATACAGTATATGATCTACTTTAACAAGAGTTGTAAAGAGTCTGTTTTGTATTTTTATAGCTGATTCTGAAGAGTCTTTCGCCATTGCATTAAGATTTTCAAATGTAGAAGCAAACTCTTGAATCACGTCACTTGAATCATTAGCAATCTCACTTATTTGATCAGAATTTCCACGCATCTCATTTGTCTCTTGCTGGAGTGTCGAGATAGTAATCTCTATCTCACTCGTTGCTTTTTGTGTACGCTCAGCAAGTTTTCTGACCTCATCAGCGACAACGGCAAACCCTCGACCATGCTCACCTGCTCGAGCCGCTTCTATGGCTGCGTTTAAAGCAAGCAGGTTTGTTTGGTCCGCGATATCTTTAATAAGCCCAGCGACTTCAGAGATCTCACTTGAACGACTCTCTAAACTAACTATGCCTTCGTGTGAAGATGAAATCAATTCAACAAGGTTTTGAAGCCTATTGCCAATTTCTACGACACTTTCTAAACTTTTATACGATTCGCTTGCTGTCTTTTCTGCAACTTCCGTAATCTCTTCGGAATCTTTTGAAGCCTTAGAGAGGTCGTTTTGAACAAGCATCAAACCTCCATTTAAACCTCCACCAAGATTACCAAACTCATGAGAAAGTTCTCCTTTTATTCTACTCTCGTAGCCACTTGCAATTGATTTAATGGCTAAGTTTAACTCTTTGGCTGTGACATGAAAAATCCCATGAAGACCAGCAGCATATGTTCTTCTATATGTTTTCCCACTTGATGCTGCTTTGATTGTTGTAGCAGTATCGCGCATAAATGCTTCAAGCTGATCAAGTACGTCATTGAGCGCCCATGCAAACTCTGATTCGCTAGAGCCATCTTCTGGTATATGAGTAACTCTCCCCTCTAGTTTTCCTTGCGCTGCATCTTTAAGTACTTGCCTCATAGACAGAGTAATCTCTGACTCGTTCATTTTCCTCTTAGTCGGTAAAAATAGTGTGATTAGCAAAACTAAAAAAATAATTGCACTCTCTATATAATTAGCTTCATAAAGTGAAAACAACATTACACCTACTAACGTAAGGAGTAACAATAAAATCTGTTTACTCTTGTAAAGAGATGATAAGTTCGTCATAACCTACTCCTTTTTCATGTAATAAATCTGTTAAAATTTTCATTCCAGCTTCTACTCCCCCGCTCCTTTCTGCTTCAAGCATAGACTTGTAAAGTGGTTTTATAACTTCCAAAGCCTTTGGTTCTGGGTAGCGTCTCACAGAGTAGTAGCCAATTATATTTCCACTTACATCAAGTGATGCCGTTACGTTCGCATAAACCCAGTAAGCATCCCCATTTTTGGTTTTATTTACTACGTAAGCGAATATCTCTTCTTTGTTTTGAACTCTCTCCCAGAGGAGTTTGAAAACAGCCTTTGGCATATCTTCATGGCGCACTAAGCTATGAGGCTTTCCCAAAAGCTCTGCTTCCGTATAACCAGCAATCTCCATAAAGGTTTTATTAGTATAGGTTATTCTTCCCTTTATATCTGTCTTTGAGACAATGAAATCATTTTGTTTCATCTCAATAATCATATATTCACACTCCTTAATTATTTGAAACGCGCATTCTAGCATAGAATCTTTAGCTATAATTGCAAAATGTCAATACTTCTTTCAATATTTTATTTTTGTTACTTTTCAATCGTTGGTGTTTACGTCATCTTCATCCCGAAGGTGCTTTCAGGCGTTCCTTACAGTGCCAGTGAAATAGGCATCATTCTCGGGGCTGCGCCTCTGGTTCGTTTTGTTTTGCCTTTTTTGTTTATGCGAGGTTTTAAGCTCAACACAAAAGCTTTTAACATCGCTCTTTTCATTATGTTTATAAGTTCAATTGCGTTTTACCTTTCGCTACATAACTTTTATGCACTTCTATTCTCAAATGTCATGCTTGGTGTGGGGATGAGTCTTATTCTTCCATATATCGAAGTCATATCCTTAGAGTACCTTGGTAAGGAACGATATGGGAAAGTGAGGCTCTATGGATCCGTTGGTTTTGTCTTGGTCGCTCTCGTATTGGTCAAACTTCTCACTACGCCTTTTGTAGCTTTGGATTTTCTAGTCTCGCTTACTGCGCTTACCGTTCTCTTTGCCTTTATGATAGAGAGACAAAACACGAAGAAAAATTCAACATCTCAAACAAAAAGCAATGGCTCCATAAACCTACTTAAAGATTACCGCTTATGGATGGGGCTCATTTTCATGCAAGTCAGCTTTGGCGCGTTTTACAACTTCTTTACCATCTATGTTACAGACCACGGCATCACCCTTGACATGACCATTTATCTTTGGAGTTTTGGTGTTTTTGTAGAGATATTGATGCTCTATTTTCAAGGAAAGTTTTTAAGAAATAATCTTCTAAGCATATTACAGTTTACAACTTTCGTATCTGCGATTCGCTGGTTTTTGCTCTATGCGTTTCCAGAAAACTTGACTATTCTTTTCATTTCACAGAGCATTCATGCACTCAGTTTCGCGCTTTTTCACTCTGCGGCAATCAGTTATCTTTTTCACATATATCACAATAAACCATTGGCACAACAGTACTTTTCAGGTTTTACTTATGGATTGGGAGGGGTTTGCGGGGCTCTTATCTCTGGGTATATTTATGAATGGTTCCCAACTTATCTGTTTTTGAGCGCGGCACTTTTTGCTTTTATCGCGTTTGTTTACTTGAGTGGGTTTAGAAGGGAAAGTTTACTTCGGCCTAAGGAGGCCTAAGTTTTAGTAGTCTATGATTAAATTGGCAGTGAGTGTTGTATCTGTCGTCTCTTTTCCAAGAGCCGGAGTATTTGCATAATCAACTTTATAACTGATACCCGCAGAAAGAGTACTGTTGATTTTGCTACTAAATGCAGTTTTAGAGAATACGAAGTAGTTATCCGCATCTTTAAATGAACCTCTTATACTTAACTCCTGATCAAACTTTAGATTGTCAAGGATTTCCCAAGCGTATACACCTTTCAATCTATAAGCCGCATAATCATTTTTGTAGCTATCTATTGGTGGAGGTGGGACTGTAGTCGCATCATATGTGTCACTCGAATAAAGAATGTTCCCATCTAGAGTAAGCTTATGTTTTTCGGCAACGATTGCCTTGTATTTAGCACCCGGTCCAGTATACCATTGATTGGTAAAACCAGAAAATTTATCTTGTTTATACCCTGCAAGATAGTTAAATGAGAATCTGTTTGTAAAATCATAATCGTATGTAAGTTCAGTTACAAACTTGTTCTTCGTCTCCACATCATTGTCACTCGCATACTGGCCATCAAACATAAAGTTTCCAACATGTTTTCCCCAACCTTTTTTCGCTTTAGCGTCAAGATTAAATGTTTTTGTTTTTGTATTTCCACTTGTTTCTATGTACCCAAGTTCTGTGTGTGTTACAAGTCTCTCATCGGGAGGAAGCTTAGCTTCTAATGCTTTTATCCGTGCAACAGCGGCTTTTTTATCGTTTTTGGCTTTTTGAATGTCAATCTTAAGCTGTACTTGGTCAACTGCGACCGTACTTTCATCTGCAAGTAGTAATGTGCTAAAAAGCGCAAGACTCAATATCGTTCTTTTCATGTTCTATCTTTTCCTTAAAAGTTTGTATTTTATTTATCGTGGTGTACATCCATTTGAGGGAAAGGAATCGAAATGCCTTTCTCATCAAATGTAAGTTTTACTTTTTCTATCTGTTCGAAGTATACATCCCAGTAATCAGCACTTTTCACCCAAGCACGAGTTGTAAAGTTTACACTGCTGTCACCAAGTTCGCTTACCGCTACAAATGGCGCAGGGTCCTTCAGTACTCTTTCATCGCTAATCATCATCTCCATAAGAGTCTCTTTAGCAAGCTTCAAGTCATCCTCATACCCAATGCCAAATACATGGTCTACACGACGATTTTCTTTCTTTGAGTAGTTGATTATGTTTCCGCCGATTATTTTAGAGTTTGGAACGATTATGGTGCGGTTATCAACCGGTGCAATGATAGTTGAGAAAAGGTTTACATCCTCAACAGTACCACTAGCTCCACCAGCTTCTACAAAATCACCCACTTTAAAAGGACGAAAGATTATGATAAGTACAGCTGCGCCAATGTTTGAGAAAGAGCCTTGAAGCGCAAGACCTATGGCAAGACCTGCGGCACCAAGTATCGCTAAGAAAGAAGTTGTATTGATTCCAAGTATGTTTAACGATGCAAGAACCACTACCATTAGTAATAAGAAGTAGACTAAACTTTCCACAAACTCAACAAGCGTTTTGTCAACTTTTGCTTTTTCCATAAAGTTTTTTGCAAACTTTGTTATTCTGCCTACTGCCCACTTACCAACTACAAAAATAATAATAGCTGCAACCACTTTGAGTCCATATTCACTTGCATAAAATACAGCCATATCTGTGTACCTTGTTGCTTCTTTTCCTACAGTTTCAGTATCCATTAGAGTATCCTCTTAAGTTTTATTTTTAAAATTATAACCTAGTCTATCACTATCATAGTATTTTTGTTGTTATAAATAGTTTCTAAATATCTACTTACTTGATAATACCTGTTGATGTTAGGTGAATTAATTTTAAAAATCAGACATCTATACTTCAGGTAGTTTCTCCAAACTTTTTTACACTGCTTAACACGACCACGTTTATAGAGTTCGAAACTTACAGATGCATTTATAAAGCCTTTAATAACTTGCACTTCTTCACTTTTTTCAAAGCGCAGAGGGAACCAGACTTCTTCAAGCACTTCATGTGCATCATAAAAACGTTGCTCATCCAAACAGAGTAAAAACTCTTCTATTTTATCACTAATCATCGAGCAACATCATATTTTTTCTCCAGTACCCACGTCCACCTTTGAGTGATATACAGGGATTATCTGGAAATCTTTCTTGATACTCGGACAGTCTGTCCAATGTCGCCTTACCACTATCGCAATAGAACACAAAAATGGTTCCTTTAGGATACTTCTTAAGTTCGGGAGGGTTATACACAATGCTGTTTGCTTTTTCAATTGGAGAGAGTATCGTGTCTATAAGAACAACTTCGATACCTTCTTTTTCTAATTCACGTTTATTTTCAAGATACTCTTTTTGGGTCCACTCTTTTTTCATTTAGTTATACAGGCCTTATTTTAGAAAATTTATGAGACTAATAGTCTCATAATTTCGCTTTTTTAATGCTTCTAAACTCTTTTATCTCTCTTATTTATGAGAAAATTAAGCTTTATTGTTTACTCAATAATCGCAAGTTGTTCTTTTGTTAAAACCTTTTTCGTTTCGTAAATACACTGTAAGTGAATCATAGTCGCTTGTGCACGTAAAGATGCAAGGTACTCTACTTCGGCTTTTAGAAGCCCTGGTTCTTTACCGCTAAGTCCAGCTTGTACTATTTTTTTTTCAAGCGGATTTATTTTCTTTGAAAGTACTTTTGCACCTTTCATAGTATCTTGACGAATAAGAAGAAGCTTTTCTTTTTGTTGGGTACTCAAAGCCAAGTCTTCGTCATTCCAAAGTAATTTCAAACGCATAGAAAGGTGTGGAAGCTTCCCTTGAATCAAAAATGGCTTTGCTTTGGAAGTAGGTGCAGCACTTGCTGTCGAAGAAGCGAACAGAAGTGTTAACCCTGTTATGCTAAGAAGTGTGATTAGCATTTTTTTCATATATTTTCCTTTTAAAAATAGTCTACAAAATCATAACGAGTCAATATTAGTTAATTGTTAATAAGATACAATTTTACATGTCCAAGAAAAATAAAAAAAACAGTAAAATCAACCAAAAAATTCGTATATATTTTGATGATGATCCTTTTGATGTCGGAGTTGAGAGGGTAAGTTCACAGACACTTAGCGAACTCTTCTCAACACTCGGTATATATGACGTGGAACATAATAAGAAACTTCTTCTTAAAACTGTTCGTATGATCTGGAGCGAAGCTGAACCACCTATGAAAATGGACATTTTAAACTTCTTTGAAAGTGATGGACGCATTTATAAACGACAAAAGAGTGAAGCCCCTAGCTATGATAGAGATGATAAAATAGAGATGCTTTTACATCAACTCGATGTGACTCCTGATGAAGCTGTAAAACTATACGATGCATTTTCTACCATCAGAAGTAAAAAGATAACAATAGCCAAAATGGAATCTAAGCTTCGCTACATCAGATATGAAGAGAAACGTGAAAAGCTTCAAAAAGAGCTCGAAGGAGTTTTTGATACTGACGATTCTTTAGAGTTCAATGCTTCCATAAAATATGAAGTTCTAGGTGAAAGTTTTCATAAAATACTCACGCTAAATACCAAACCATACGAAAGAGAGTTTATCGACGATAACGAGATAGAAACTATTGTTGAAAAGATAGGGAAAGATAAGGTAGAAATAACAGAGTCCAAACAGACTCAAGTAAAGAAGTTTTTGGATTCTTTAAAAAATCCACACTCCTATCTCACTGTAAAACAGATACTTGACTCACTCAGAGCTTCACCTCCAAAGTCAACACTCTCTTACCCTCTCATAAGTGCTAAAACACTTCATGAGATCATAAACAAAAAAGTGGATGCTTCGATTGTAGAAGTACATGAAGAAGAGGTCTTTTTAAAGCTCAAAGAGAACTTTTTTCTACCTCTCTCACATGAGACTATTCCCTACAATCTGGAAGTACATATAGAACTTGACGGTCTTCTCGAGGAGATATGGAACTCCAAACGATTCAACTTTGATGATGTGATTGCAGAGGCAAAGAGAGAGTACGAAGATCACTTTTTAGCTGATCTTCAAGTACTTGTCAAAGAGTGCGCAAAGTATGCGACCCTTTTACACTTTAGTGATGAAGAGCTCCATCAAAAGATTTATGAATTTTTACTCGATCTGATGCCAAACTCACTACACTTGACGCCTAAAATAACAAAAAAGATAACGCGACGTTTTATCTACTCCATACATGAACAACTTATAAAGAAACAGAGACAAGAGCTCCTCGCTCGAACAATCAGGGACTTTAAAAACCTCTTTCCGATGGCACGTGAGATGCGAAGAAAACTCACCTTACACATTGGACCGACAAATAGTGGTAAAACCTATCAAGCGATGCAAAAACTAGAAAAAGCGGATACAGGTTATTATCTTGCACCACTACGTTTACTTGCACTTGAAGGCTACGAGGGTCTAAAATCACATGGGATTGAAAGTTCTCTCGTAACAGGAGAAGAACAAATCATAAATGACGAATCAACTCATATAAGCTCGACTATTGAGATGCTTAACTTTGAAGTCGACGTTGATGTCTGTGTCATAGATGAAGTGCAAATGATTGATGATCGGGACCGTGGATGGGCATGGGCAAATGCAATCATCGGAGCGCCTGCAAAAGAGATAATCATGACAGGCTCTGTGAACTCAAAAGAAGCTATCATCGCACTTGCTGAGTATCTTGGCGAAGAACTCGAGATAATCGAGTTTGAGAGAAAAAACCCACTTCAGCTCCTGGAAGTACCAACTCGCCATTCGGAAGTAGAAGAAGGAACAGCTATCATAGCTTTTAGTCGCAGAGATGTTTTACGCCTTAAGCACGAGTTCTCCAAAGACTTTAATATTAGTGTTGTTTATGGAAATCTTTCGCCAGAAGTAAGACGCGAAGAAGCTCGCCGCTTTCGTCATGGAGATACGCAACTCCTCATAGCAACAGATGCAATTGCTATGGGGATGAATCTTCCTATCAAAACTATACTCTTTTCAAAGGCAGAAAAGTTTGACGGAGTCACACAAAGAAACCTCTATCCCTCTGAGGTTCATCAAATCTCAGGACGAGCTGGAAGATACGGCTTAAACGAAGAGGGATTTGTTGGAGCACTCAATGAACAGTCTCTTAAAATAGTAAAAAAGAACTTTTCTCGAGAAGCGAAAACTATCACCATCCCCTTTAAAGTCATGGCAAACTTAGAACATATAAAACTCGTTGGAAAGATCTTAGAAGAGAATTCTTTAGAAGTAATATTAAAGTTTTTCGTCGATAATATGGAGTTCAATGGTCCTTTTTATGCTGCAAGCCTTGAAGATATGCTCGAAGCTTCCAAAATTATCGATGGATATAACTTGGACATTGCCACGAAGTACCATTTGGCATGCGCACCCCTTACACTTAAGTCTCCTTACATCATAAATGCTTTTGAGAATTATATACAAGCGCTTGAACGTAGTGAAAATGTCGTTTATAACCTACCAAATCTCACAGGGAAATTTGCTCCAACAACGGACGATCTTCTGCATGCAGAAGATATGGTAAAAGAGATTTCACTCTATCTTTGGTTAAGCTACAGATTCCCTGAGCAGTTTATCGATGAGAAGAAAGCGAGAGAGTCAAGGGGCAGAATCAACAAGTATATAGAAGAGTCCCTGCATCAATCACAACTTGCTAACAAATGTAAGCTATGTACCGTTCCTTTACCTCTAAATACAAAATATAATATCTGTCAAAACTGCTTTAAAAAGAACTATACGCATGCGCGTCCAAAAAGAAGAAGATACTAAATAAATTTTTCTTTAACTTCTAAACTCGTCAATCGTTTTTTGAAGTGAGGAGGCGACATTTACAAGTTTTTTCAAATCACTCTCAATACTAAGCACACTCGTACCATTAGCTGTTGAGAGAGTCTCTACATTTTGAATATAATCAATAATCACCTTGATATCTTCAGACATTTTCATACTATCTTCTTTAGATCTATTTGCAAGTTTATTTGATTCATTCATTGCGTCAGATGTGGTGTTTATTTTATCTTCGACCTCACTTGAAATATTTGTAAGGTTTTCAATATTTCTTGCATTCTCATTCATCTTATCACTCACATCATTAATTGACTGAACGATTGTACCTACACTTATATCTATCTCAGTGAGGCTTTTTTGTGTTCTCTCTGCAAGTTTTCTTACCTCATCAGCCACAACAGCAAATCCACGACCATGTTCACCAGCACGAGCTGCTTCGATAGCTGCATTGAGTGCAAGAAGATTTGTTTGTTCGGCAATTTCCTTAATAATACCAAGTACATTTTTTACCTGATCCGCATCATTTTTTAATCCAGAGAGTTCCAATGAAAGCTCATTTTCTATCTCTACAAAAGTCGAAACCTCTCCACTTAAATTACTTAAAGATGATCTTGCCGTATCTAACTGTTGATTTGCATCTTCTATTTTTATCTGTGTTTCTCCCGCAGCTTCTATCGTCTGTCCTAAGACAATTTGAATATCTGCACTTTTTTTACTCGTTTTAAGTACAAGCTCTTGCTCTTGCTGAGTTCCCTTTCTTATAACATGGGAAGAGCTTTCTATCTCTGAAGCAATTTGATTGTTTTGTTCTCCAAGAGACTTAACATCATTTACTGTGCCTTGTATCATCTCAATAAACTTATTCACTTCATTGGCTGCATCACCAAACTCATTCCCATCTTTGTGCGCTAATCTTTTTGTGAGGTCTTTATCTCCACTTACGAGGTCCGCTATCTTCTCTCGAAGTGTATTTAGAGGATTGAAGATTTCAGTCACAAAAAAGATAGTCGCAACCATGGCGAAAAATAGACCTGCTACAATCAAAGAAATAATAAGTGTCATGTTTGTCGTAGCTATATTTTCATCATTTACATCAAGTGAAATTGTAAGATCCATTGCACCTAAGACATACCCAACTTCGGCATTATAATGACATACGAGACATCTCTCTTCGGCTATCATAGGCTTAATCATACGAATTGTATGATGAGAGTTTTCATTCTTTTCAATAATTTTGGTACTCTTATTACTCAACACATCTACTACTAAAGGATCTTGTGTATACCTCTCATCTGGCGCATAAACCTCTATAACAGCGTGCGACTTTGCAATATCTAAGCTCTCTATACCTTTTATAGCTTTTGCCTTATGAAATGCATCCTCGACAACTGCAGGATCACCCATCATCATACTTCCCGTCATTGTCTGAAATATAGAGTCACTTAACATTTTTAAAGAAGTTTTTGTTGAAGAATTTGAGAACTCATGAAGTGTTGAAGAGAGAAAGTATGTAATCCCAACTAGTCCAACAATACTAACTATTAAGATAGATGCGATGACTTTTGACTTGACAGATGAAAACATAAATGTCCTTTTGATGCTGTGAATTTTTTATTGATTATATCTAAAATTATTTTAATTCTTTAAAATTGACTCTAATATGTTACTATAATAATAAAAAAAGGAAAACTTAATGTTTAAATATCTTCTCATCTCTATATTCTCTCTTTTCATTTTTGTTGGTTGTTCAGCAAAAGAGTTTAATAGTGGAGTTGACAGTATAGGAAATGACATCTCAAATGCTTTTGAGGGAAGTAAAGACAAGTCAGCTGATTAAAAGTAGTAGTTGAGCATAACTCTAAAAGTTTGCTCATCAACTTTTTTTGACTCTAGTTCTTTATCCTTGTAAGTATACTTCAGCTGAATCTGGGAGTTCTTGGATGTACGAAAACTTTGGGTAAATTCTACAAGAGCTTGCTCTCTTCCACCGTCATAGTAGCGTTTTGTCAGTTCGAGATTTGTACTCATAAAATCAAACTTGTCAATTACAACCCCGATGCTTCCACCAACTCCACCTACAAAACCATCCCAAAGATAAAAAAGTGGGTCTAACATCATATATGTATAAGCAAACTCATTTCCAAAGCTATAGCCTGCGCCTACTGAAGTTGTAAAGCTAGCCTTCTCATCAAGCGAGTCGTTATCCCAACCTAAGTTAACCCTCCATGATAAAGAGTCGAAAAACTCACTTCTTTGTGCAAGGGAAGCTATCGAAAGCAGAGTCGCATTTTCAACTTCGAGCTCACTTTTGTCGTTGTATGAGAGTAGTATGTCTAGAAATTCTATTTCTGTTCCTCGTAAAAACCCATAGTTACTATCTTCTAAATCATGATATGCTGGACGTAAGCCTAAAAAACCTATGCTTGAACCATCTCTGTAACCAAATCCCGCTGTTGTTCTAATAGCTCTATGACTATTGATAGGATTTGCCGGCACCTCAATACTGAGTTCTGCACCAAAACCCAATGTCGCTCTAGACTTTGTAAAAAGATGGAAAAGCTCTAAGTACTTCTCCTTACTCATGGTATTTTTCCCGTAAGAGTACTCCAAATACTCTATTGCAGCTTCAAATAGATACATTTTTTGCTGCAGAGAAATCTCTTTTTTTGCGAGAAGAGTCTCGCTCTGTATCTCTGAGGAGACAAGCTCTTTGACATAAGAGATGTTTTCTTTTTCAATAAGCTCTTCATATTTTAAAAGTATCGTTCTTTTTGAAGGTCTATAGTTTTGCGTGCTTATGACACCCTCTTCATTTGTCGCATGAATGCTCTCTAGAGGTATGACCTGATAGCTAAAATATTCTCTTAAGTGTATACTTGGACGTGCAACCTCTATGAACCATAGCATATTGTAAGAGCAGTTTTCAGTAAAAAAGTAATAATCTGAGTGTGTTCCGTTAAGCTCCCAGATGTGACGTACCATTTGCCTCACTTCTTCTTCACTTAAGTTTAAATCATACTCCCATATATCTCGCTGTTCAGCATCTCTATACTCTTTGAGCTTCTCATAGTAAGGCAAAAGTGAATACTTTCCGTAGTAACCACCAAAAAGCCCTTTGAGTGCGAAAACTGTAGCATTTTCTTTATCTGGGTCAGCATTTGCCGCATAGTTGATGGCATAGGCTAAAAGACGAGACTTATACTTCGAGTTTATACGCAAAAATGTATGTCCAAACATAGAGGCGGGAGAGTTTATATGCGCAGCAGGAAAAACCAATGTGGCTGACTTTGGTGCTAGACGTTCTAGTGTCTCGTCGTACTCTTTACAAACAACTTCTGGAAAATTTTTTATCTCAAGCTTCTCTTTGAGCCATATCTTTCTCGCAGGAAATCTACAGGCACTTGAATTATCATCAAACCTCTGTTCATTCAAAAGAGCCTTTATCGTCGCCTCAAGTTCACTTTTTGCATTAGTTTTTCCATCAACTGCGAAAAAGAAATTTTTATCATCTATCTCACTCTCTCCCTCAACCATATGAAGAAGTAACTGCCAGTACCTTTCTTGCGAGAGTTTTAACTCCTCTGCTTTTTGTATATAAGATTCTGAAGATGCGTGTAAAAAACTAATAGAAAAAATGAATAATAAGAGTAGTTTGTATAAGATGAAAAATCCTAAAGATGGCGTTTAAAAAAGAGGTAGAACCAAACGCAGTTGCGCTTGGCTTAAAAAGCTACTTAGATAGTAGCTATATTGTCAAGAACTTCTGACATTTGTACTTTTTGTGAAGTATAGATGCTGTTGTAGTTAGACTGAAGTGCTGCACTAAAAGTAGCTTTATCTTCCACTTCTAAAAGCTCAGCTAGTGTGTCAAGTGACTCACCGTGACCAACTGCGATCTCTTTTGCAAGAATGTCCATGTTAGAAGCTACGAACTCTTCAGCTCTTTCGTTCATAACAAATTTAGTTTTTTTACAACCTAATGTCCCTGAAGTGATACCAAAAGTTTGATTCGCTGATGTACCATTAGTAGTAGCTTGAAGAGCAAGCATTACAGCTGATGAATCATCTTTAATAATTACAGCACCAAGTCCACAACCTGTTTGTGAGTTTACAGTTGCAAAAGCTGTTGTTGTTAAAGCGATTGCCGCTAAAGTACTAAGTATAACTTTTTTCATATGTCGATCCTTTTTTGTAAGTTAGAAGTATTATAGGAGCTCCAAGCTTAAGCAGAGATTAGTCATTAAGTATATTCATAACTGTTGTATCATGTTTACCTAAAGTTCTACATCATCCCAAAACTCATTAAAACTCAAATTTGTTTGAGAATCTTTTTCTGCTTCGATTCTCTTCGCTTCTTCTTCAAAATACAACTTTAAAGCTTCATTGACAATACTATTTTTATCTTTCTGGAGCAAGGATTCAAACACTTCAAGGTCTTGAAGGTTTTCCGCGTCTAAGATAACCTCCATGCCTACTTTCCTGGCGTTTGATCTATAAGTTGCATACTTTGATCTTGCATATATGCTTCATGGTAAGGACCAACAGGCAGTGTATAGATAAGTCTAGTGTTTGCCTTACGTGCATACTCTACATAATCAGCTGCTGCAGTATTTATAGCCGTAGCGATAGCACTTGCTATCAGTCCACCAAAACCACCTCCAGAGTTTCCACCACTTAAATCTACCTTCACTACTCCCGTGTACTTCCATAGTTCCTGAGATGTTTTTGTAGAGACTATTTTAGCTTCTATGGCAACTGTAAGTGAAGAAGCGACCACCATATAAGATACATCCCATTTTTTGATTTTTGTCAAAAGCACTGCATCTGCACCAAAGTACTCAGCAAACTTGTTCATAGGAAGGCTATATAATAGTTCTGTGTCATACACACCCTCTTGCTTCATAATATCACTGACCATCTCCACTGGAAAAGTGTAGTATCCCATCATCGCAAAAGGCATTTCTGCAGTTGTCATATAGTAGTCTTTCGCCTGAGCGTCCGTACTCTCATTCATTGGTGGTAAGATAAGTAAAGAACGAGGCTGCTCTTCATACATCTTTGGAAACTCTGAGCCTTTTGTAACATAAGAAGCGCCGCATCCACTTAAGATAAAACTAAAAACTGCTATAGCTACATACTGTATTGACTTTCTACTTATCATTATCTGCCTCCATAGCTTCTACTTTGTTTATCATCTTATCCATAAAAAACAGAGCTTCAGGATAGATAGTTTTCTCTTTTGTAAAGCTCTCTATCGCTTTGTCATTTTGTCCAGCTTTGAGATAAAGATATCCAAGATTTGCATACATACCCGGTGGAACTCGACCTGACTTACTATCATCAGCCTCTGCAATACAGTACTCTAGAGCTTTTTGATACTCAAGTGCAGACTCTGCAGTTGCATCTTTTTTTAAGCCATAATAGCTCTCGCTATACTCCCCATAGTTATAGAGTGGTTTTGGTGATGTACATCCGCTCATCAGTAACACAAGTGCACCAAAAGCAGATATTGTTATCAATTGTAACATTCTCATTACTCGACCTCGATCTCTTTGGCAACACCATCGCCAAGATAAATCTCTCTTTTGATGATAAGATTTCCATCACGTGACACTTCTAGTAAATGTTTTCCAGGTTTTACTCCATACTGATTGTTTACACCAGCTTTTACACGAAACTCTTCACCTTTGTCTATCGAGACCATTGCACCCGAAGTGTTTCCAGTAAAGTAAAGATAAGACTTCTGTGCCTCACTTTTTACACCTACTTTAGAGCCACATCCACTCATGAGTAGAAGTAGCGTTGTTGCCATTATTAGTAAAGTTTTCATTATTTATCTCCTGCTTGCATATATACACTAGAAAAATCTTTTTTTGAGATACAACCAGCTAAAGTACCACTCTCTATCTCAGCCAACGAAACCTCGCTCTGTGGAGTATCGCCCATTGTTGCTATGATATTTATCTTTGCAACTTTTTTCCCAGGGAGTGTTATCATCATGTTTGTTTGTGGGTTTTTAACCTGTTTGCCTTTTTTGTAGACATCAAAACTATCCCCTACTTTTATGTTTTGACTTTTACCACCTGAAGTTATAAGGTTGCCATCTTCGTATCCTAGGATATATCCACGCCATGGTTTGTCTGTCATATTTTCAATGATGTTTGATGTAAGGTCTGAGATTGCTGCATTTATCGCTTTATCATTAAGTTGTGAATTATATCCCGCTTTGCCACCAACACCCATCACAGTTCCATCTTCTGTAAACGCAGTCCCTTTCCCCTCTTCTGAGTAGATAATTTGTCCCGTGCTTACATCAACGATGCGAATATGCACACGTGCAAATGCCTCTTGTTTTTTCACACGACTAAAGAGACCCACGTCACTTACCTCTTTACGTCCAAATTCCGTGATAGAACCGAGTATGACATAATCAGCTGCATTTGAAAGACTCGCAGAATTTCCTATCTTTAACTCATCTTCTATCTTCGACAGATCAGCACGCTCAAGCATGATAAACTTGCCAGACTCAAAAAGTTTCGCAGAGAGAATATCCATCGCCTGCTTTCCTATCTTGTCATTGTTTTTATCTATAAAAAAACTCTGACCATACTTTGTTTCATTTGTGAAACGGCCAATTGCCACCTTGCGTTTTAAGCCGTTTGGCTCTTTCTCACTAACTTGTAAAGTTTTACTCACAACTGTTTGTTTGCTCTTTGGTGTTTCATGAACCTCTGTTTTTTGCATAGTAGCACAGCCACTCACAAGTAAAGATGCCCCTAAAGCCAAATAAATACTTTTAGATACCATTTCCCTCTCCTCTTTTTTTGTTCTAAGCTATTGTAGCGAAACAATTAAAAATTATTAATATTGATGAAAGGTGAGATTTTTAAAAATTCAATGCAAGAAGGCATTATGGAAGGGTTTTATCAAGTAGCCATGAGAAGTAGAAAGACTACTTCTTGATTAAATCACTATAGTCATATCTCAAAGTATCAAGATATATCTTATCTCCTAGCGTCATAATTCGTCTATCTTTTTGCGCTTTTTTCTCAAATCGCGCCTTGATTTTTTTAGCTTTTTTTTCTGTAACTTTAAGTTTTTTTACATATTTTTTGAGTGAAACTATATTTGTATCAGAAGGTTTAAAGGGTTCAGTCTTCACATCTGGACTGTCTGACATTTCAACTTCTACATCAGCATCTACGGTCTCTATAGTTTCTATCTCTTCTTGAGAGGATGTAAGCATAAATTGAGAAGAGAGTGTTGAGAGAATATTTTTGAGCTGTTCGTCTTTCTCTTTGTAAATTGCTTCTATCTTTTGACGTTCTTCAATCAACATAAGCTCTTTTTGGTCACGCAGTGTTCGCGTTTCTCCCTCTAGTGTCTCAACTCGAGACTGGAGTTTTGCATTTTGTTCTTCTAAAAGTTTATAGTATCTCTCATTATTAGTACCTACACGTGAAGTGTTAGCTCTTCTTGATGTTTTTTTTGTCGCTGCTGCTATGCTTTCGTCAATAGTAACCATTTTCACACCGTTTTCCATGACAGCTTCGAGTGAACCTCGTCTTATTCGATTGTGAATAGCCTCTTTTGAAACGCCAAAATACTCAGCTGCATCATTTACACTCATCTTCATGCTTCTATCCTTATCTCATGTTTTCAAAAACTAAAGGAGCATCCCACTCACCTTCTCTCACCATCTTCATAACTTTTTGCAAATCATCAAGCTTCGCGCCTTTTACACGAATGCTATCGCCTTCAATTTGCGCATTCACTTTGAGTTTCATTTTTTTGATTTCTGCTGTGATTTTTTTTGCTTCTTTTGTCTCTATATAATCCACTACTTTGAAAGTCGCTTTTCTGTTCCCACCACTTGAATCTTCCACTTTTAACTCATCCATGACCTTAGAAGAGAGACCTTGTTTAAGGAACTTTGCAACTACTATATCTTTAAGTGCGTCTAGTTTGTTATCAGACGAAGCTATAAGAACGAGCGTTTTCGCTTTTTCGTTAAAAGTCACTTCATATGTCGTGCCTTTAAAGTCATAGCGATTTGAAACCTCTCTATCAACCAGGTTTATCGCATTTTTAAAATTTTGCATATCTATCTTTGCCGTTATATCAAATGAGTGCTCTTTTGCCAAGTTAAAATCCTTAATTTTTGTTTGTTATGCCTAAGGCGTTAACACTCACTTCCACTGAAGTAAGCTTTAGTCGTCACAGCGGCGCAAGCGAAACGAACTTGTTTGTTTAGTGTTATATAATAACTTGTTAGCATTATAACATGTTTAAAAACTGGGGCTTCCATCGAATGAACCAAAGCCGCCGCCAAAGTTTCCAAAATTTGGATCCATAAAACCATACTGTGCTGATTTTGCGCGAAGTTTTTCTATGTCAGCTTTTGATGATATCTCTTGCGGGCAAACGACTGTACACTCATTACACAAAGTACAATCCCAAATACCGCTACTTTGTATAGTCTCTACTTTCTCTTGTGCATCATCCTCACGTTTATCCGCCGTATATTTCCAAACACGTGTTAAAGAGAATGGTCCTAGAAATTCCTCATTTACCGCATAGACAGGACAAGCAGAATAACATGCGCTACACAAGATACAATCACTCTGCAGCTCGTTTATCTTCTCGTCATCTATACTCAGTGATTTATTAGCAGTGATGTTACTTAGCCATGCTTTTGCTTTGGCGTTAAAAGAATATGCCTTATCCATATCCACAACCAAGTCACGTAAAACAGGCATGTTATTTAATGGTTCAATAAGATCTCCATCTGAGACCTTATAACTACACGCTAAAATCTCTTTTCCATTGACGCGCATCGAACATGAACCACAAACACAACTGCGACACCCACTTGAGTATGTCAGTGTGTTATCTGTTTGTGTTTTAATAGTATCAAGAACTTGCAATAGTGTTGCGTCCTCTAAGAAACACTCATACTCAAAAAAATCTTCATCTCTTTTTATGCTTATCTTCATTTTTTCATCCAACTATATATTAAACTATATAGTGAGCACCAACGCTCACATCTCTCTTAAGGGCGCTATCAACAACTACCTCACAAACCTCTAGTATATTTTTAAATTCTAAAAACTCTACAAGATTTGTATTGTACCTTTGTGAGTTGTCATTAACCCCCATACTAGGCAGCTTTGATTTTATCTCCATAAGCCTCTCTTGTACTCTAAGCATCTCTTTTTTTGTCCGGACTATACCTACATTTTTATAAAAAAGATCGCCTATCTCATCTCTAATGGCATAAAAATCAATCTCATGGTTTTCGTTACTCTCAAACTGATACGGCTCGGGCTTTAAGTCTTCTTTAGACTTTACATGAGTTCTTGTGAGTGCCTCTTTTGCTGCGCTCATACCCGCTTGTCTTCCAAATACAACTATCTCTAGAAGCGAGTTCCCGCCAAGTCTATTTGCACCATGAACTCTATGGTTTGCACATTCACCACAAGCATAAAGCCCCTCTATATTTGTTTGTGAGTTTTTATCAACTTCTATTCCACCCATCGTATAGTGAGCAACAGGACGTATTGGTATAAGCTCGTGAACTGGGTCTACATTTTCATACAATTTTGCAAGTTTTCTCTCTTGCGGTAAGCCCTCATCTATCAACTCTTCACCTAAATGACGAATATCCAAAAAGATCTCTTCGCCCTTTGCTATCTCGGCATTAAGAGCACGACTTACTTCATCACGTGGCGCTAACTCATTTGTAAAACGCTCACCTTTTGAGTTGAGTAAATATCCACCCTCTCCACGTGCTGATTCACTTATAAGTATGCTAGACTTCTTGAGTCCGGTTGGATGAAACTGGACAAACTCCATATCTAGAAGTTTTGCACCAGCTCTCTTTGCAATGGCAATACCATCACCTGTTGAAGCTGTCGAGTTAGTGGAATTTTTACCATATATACGGCTATAGCCACCAGTTGCCAACACAACTGTATCGGCTTCGTAAACTTCCACTTTTCCATCTCTCACATTTAAGATTTTTGCGCCACAGATATGACCACTCTCATCTTTTAAAAGCTCTAAAAGATGCTTTTCACTGAGTATCTCAATTTGTTCTGCATTACATCTATCGTAAAGGGTATGGAGGATTTTTAATCCTGTATAGTCTTGTGCATAACAGGCTCTTTTTGCCGAAGCCCCGCCGAGAGTTCTTTGAGCAATTTTCGCCTCTTGTGTACGTGAAAAACAGACACCAATGCTATCGAGCCACTCTACCGCTTTTGGAGCCTCTAAACACATAAAACGGACAGCCTCTTCGTCCGCTAAGCCGTGTGCAGACTTTAAAGTATTTGCTACATGAGCTTCCACACTATCTTCGCCTACATTACCAAGTGCCGCGTTTATACCGCCTTGTGCCATACAGGTCTGACTTCGCGTCGGGTACTCTTTTGTAAGTACTCGTACTGTAGCGCCCTCTTCTTTTGCAGCAAGCGCTGCCATAAGGCCCGCTCCACCTGCTCCAATTACTAAAACGTTTGTTCTCATCGTTTTCTCCGCAAATTACTTCAAAAAATTCATTCTATTTATCGTGGATTATACCATAAGCGTTAAAAAATAATATCTTGCCACACGTAGACTCCCAGCTATAACAACAAACCAAACAAACCGTAACCTAACAAGTCCAGCCACAAGTGTGAGTGGATCTCCAATGAGAGGAAGCCAAGAGAGAAGAAGCGCAAGGTAACCATACTTGTGTCCAAGAGAAAAAGCTTTTTTTCCAATACGAGAAGAGAAAAGTTTTGTATGTGTTTTTTCATATAAAAAGTAGCCAATGTAGTAATTGAAAATTATGGCGAGGATGTTACCAGTTGAAGCAAAAAACATCGCGTTCATAACCGGCATATCATTTGAAAGAGCCACTAAAAATGCAGCTTCTGAAGAAAAGGGTAGAAGAGTAGCCGCTCCAAAAGCGACAATAAACAGAATAAGTTCTGCCATCATAAAAGCTAAAAGCTCTCCTTAATGTTCTCTATTATTGAAGCAATAAGTTTATTTCTCGCTTCAACAGAAGTCCACGCTATATGTGGCGTGATATAGAGTCTCTCTCTATTTTTTACACTTAAGAGTGGGTGATTTTGTTTCATAGGCTCTTTTTCCAGTACGTCTAAACCAAAGAAAAGATTTTTCTCATCTATGATACGAGCAACCGCTGCTTCATTGATGATACCCCCGCGTCCAAGGTTTAAAATAGTAGCTCCCTCTTTACATGTTAACAACTGTTCATAGTCTAGAAGATTATTGGTTTTCTCATTTAATGGCGCGTGAATTGTGATGATGTCACATGAAGCAAGCATCTCATCAAGTGTCGTTCTTTGAAACTCTTCTGTACGGTTTACCCCACTTGTTGAGTAGTAAAAAACCTCTGCTCCAAATGCCTGCGCGATATTTGCCACGCCACGACCAATAGCTCCAAGACCTATAATACCCCACTTTTTCCCTTTCACTTCAAAGAAAGGTTGAGATACATCTGTAAAAATCGGACTTCTTGAGTATGTTCCATCTTTTACAACTTCATCATAGTATCTTGAGTGTCCTAAGAGATAAAAAAGCATAGAGAAAGTGTGTTGGATTACTGAGTCAGTTGAATAACCTGCTACATTTTTCACTTCTATTCCCAACTCTTTTGCCGCATCCAGGTCTACATTGTTCATACCAGTCGCTGCGATACATATCAACTTGAGCTCTTTCGCGTTTTGCATATGCTCTTTTGTAATAACAACCTTGTTAGTTACTATAACTGTAGCGTTTGTTACTCTTGCCTGCGTTTGCTCCGCTGCTGTTGTTTGATGTACCTCTATGTCTCCAAGTACATCAAAGGCTGAGAGGTCAGTATTCCCAAAAGTAAGCGCATCTAAAAGAACTATTTTCATTCTAAACATCCTTTATTTTTTTTATAATTTCACGAGACTTCTCAAGGGCTTTTTCTACTGTGTCATATACAAGAGCGACCGCTAAACGTCGTCCTTTATGTGCTTCTGGTTTACCAAAAACTCTCACATATGAGTTTTCACTAAAGAGTGAATCATCTACATCCACAACAGGTGCAACATTGTGTGCTTCTGATTTAAATGCAGCAGATGCACCCTCACCGTAAAATGTAAAGCCAAGAGGAAGACCAAGAACCGCACGAAGATGTAGAGCAAATTCACTTTGTGACTGAGTAATGAGTGTTACCATTCCTGTATCATGTGGACGCGGGGAGACTTCGGAGAAGTACACCTCATCGCCTTTTACAAAAAGCTCCACACCAAAAAGTCCTTGTCCGCCAAGACCATCCGTAATCTTTTGAGCTATCTCTTGTGCTTTTTGTTTTGCAACTTGGCTCATCTGCATTGGTTGCCATGAAAAGACATAGTCACCGTCACGTTGTTCATGTCCTATAGGCTCACAATATACAGTCTCTTTACCATTACGAGCTGTAAGCATAGTAATCTCATAATCAAAATCAACAAATGCTTCCACTATGAGTTCACTCGCATCTCCACGTGCCTCTTTTGCCATCTCCCATGATGCAGGAATGTCTGCCTCACTACGTGCTACAGATTGACCATGCCCAGAAGAGGACATTACAGGCTTGATAACACAAGGGAAACCAAGTTCACGTGCAGCTTGTAACATTCCCTCTTGCGTTGTAACAAACTTATAAGGACCCGTTTTAAGTCCTAGCTCTTCAGCGGCAAAAACACGGATGTTTTTTCTGTTCATCGTTTTGTTTACAGCTTCTGCGTTTGGAATGATATTGAAGCCCTCTTTCTCTGCTTCAAAAAGAGCTGCAATGCTAATCGCTTCAACCTCAGGTAAAATATAGTCAGGTTTTTCTTGACGAATAATCTCTAAAATCGCCTCTTTGTCTTGCATGTTTACAACATGTGCGCGGTGTGCTACTTGGTGTGCTGGAGCATTGGCATACTTGTCAACTGCGATAGTCTCAAGCCCTAAACGCTGAGCTTCTATAATGACTTCTTTTCCAAGTTCACCAGAACCTAGTAACATGATTTTTTTTGAGTTTGATTTGAGTGGAGCGGAGAATTGCATCAATAATTCCTTCATTTTTTAATGAAAGAATTATATCAAAATAGGATTAAACTATTGTTTCAGTCCTATAAGTGTCTGAAGTAATTGATCAGATGTCGTAATTGTTTTACCATTTGCTTGAAAACCACGCTGGATGATAATAAGCTGTGTAAGAGCACGTGAGAGGTCAACATTTGATGCTTCTAAAGCTGATGACTGAATAAATCCACGTCCAGATGTCGCAGCAGTACCAATGATAGGATCCCCTGAATTGGCAGTTTGAATGTAAACATTCCCACCCTCAGTAGAGAGACCTTCATTATTTGTAAACTTGGACATTGCAATCTGCGCTAGACCAAATGAGCGTCCATTTGAGAATGAACCAACTAATGTACCTGATTGGTCAATTCTAATTCCCACTAAGTCCCCACCAGTATAACCATCTTGAGAGATTCCCGAAGTTGATGATATGCTATCAAAACTTGTCATACCATCAAATCCGTTTGCTGTACCAAAAGAGAGATTTACCTGCTGATCTGGGGATGAACCGTTATTACCACTAAAAGAGATATTTGGTGGGTTGTATGTTGCAAGTGATCCATCATTATTAAAACGAATCGAGCCTTTTTTCTCAAATGTTGGAGCGATAGTGTCAATTGTAGCAGGTTCCGGTACAGAAACAGTGACATCCCAAGTACTACCCGTTGTGGTATCAAGTGCAGTTTTTCTAAACTCCATTCTAAGTGTATGTTTTGAACCTAATGAGTCATAAATATCAATGGAACTCGAGTGTGTCGCTGCGTTAAAGCTCTGTGAAAATGCTTTTCCTGCAGTTCCAGCTGCTAGTGTTGCATTCATCGCTTCCATATTTCTAGTAAAACGTGTGTTTTCTGTAACACCTGCAGCAGATAGTCCTGTTACCTTAAGGTTTAAGTCAATACTTGTTGCATCAGTATTTGTAAGTTCAAGTTTTCCTTGATCATTTACTGATATTTCTATACCTGTCGCCCCTGCTTCAGAATTAGCTTGATCTTCTAAGGCTTGACGTAAGTCAGCTATACTTTTAAACTCTTTATCCGCACCAACACCTAAAGTCGGACTTGCAGAGTTGTAAGTGTACTTCCATGCTGTTTGATCATCTTCTGAAGCATCAAAAGCTGTTGCAAAGCCACCTGCAGAAGAGACTGATGCTATATCAATGTTATGCGAAGCAGTTGAACTTCCATTTGTATTTGTGAGAATAATTGCACTTGAAACAGAATCAATAGTAGCTACGATACCCGTTTCAGAAGTTTTAGAATTAATTGCCGCTGCTTGTATAGCTGCATTTTGTGCTTCTGTATTTGCTGCTAAGAGTGTAAAACTTACAGTACTGGTTGATCCATTATCAAGATTAAAAACCATACTCTGCGCATCATCTGCTGCAAGAGGAACCCCACTATCTGAACCTGGTACAGGGTTAGTTGATGTTGATGTAGAGCTAATAAATGAGGCCCAAATACCTTGCCCGTTTTGAAGAGAAAAAGCCTCACCGACTTCATTGAACATTACTCCAAGATTTCCCGAGGCAATTGGGTTTCCATTGATATCTAATGCCGGTGTTGCACCTGTAGAACCTGATGGAACTCTATAAGCTGGTGAAAAGCTTTCTACGAGAGGTCCGGAGTTAAGGTTTGCTTTAAGAACGACTTCTTCAGTAGCATTTGCCGGTGTTGTAAGTCCTGGTGCGATATTTATGTTTGTAATTGGCGCAGTAGAGTCGACTTTTCCAGTTACAGAGTCTCGTAACCACCCTTGTGCGACAAAACCATTATTGTCGACAAAGTTTCCACCTGCATCAAATTTAAAGTCCCCCGCACGAGTATACTTATATGTATTTCCACCATCAGGAGATATAATAAAAAACCCGTCACCCTGAATGGCCACATCGGTGTTTTTATCAGAATTTTGTACCGAACCTTGTGAAAAGATACGTGTCATGGAGCTAATCGATGAGCCTAGACCGACTTGTACAGGGTTTTTACCGCCAAGTTGACCTTGAGGAGCTGTTGCAATTGCCTTCGTTTGCGCGAGAAGGTCTGAAAAGTTTGCACGTGAGTATTTAAAACCGGTCGTGTTTACATTTGCAATATTGTTTGATTCTACATCCATCGCCACTTGGTGAGATTGAAGTCCGGACACACCGGAGAATAATGATTTAAGCATCTTATATCCTTTAATACCTACCTAAAAAAGATAGTTTTAGTAAAGAATATATAGCATGAAGTGTACCAACTTTTTATAAGTTCTTACGCATCCATTTCAAGGGCTTTTTGCATCATCTGATCAGCCGTTGTAATTGATTTCGAGTTTGCATCATATGTACGTTGAAGGATTATAAGGTCTGTAAGTCCAGCACTTATCTCAACATTAGAAGATTCTAAGCGAAAGTTGGCCACTTCCGCACCGATAATATTCTCTCCATTTTCATCAACATAAAATCTTGGTCGACCACTATTTGGAGTCTCTTCAAAACGAGTACCACTAATTCTATCGAGTCCTTGTTCGTTCCCAAAATGATAAATTGCGATTTTACCAACGCTACTTTGCATACCATTTGTAAAGGTTGCGATAACCTCTGCATTTTTATTGACAGCATACCCTTGTAATTCTCCACCAATTGTTCCGTCAGCGACACTTGATCCTGAGACTACAGGAATATCTATGGATACGATTCCATCATATCCATCTCCAAGATCCATGGTAACAGGAGCACCATTGTTATCTATAGTAGTTAATGTTGACAAGGTAAGCGCTCCTTGCGCATTAAACTCCACTCTTCCTGTTTGCGTATCATAAATAGTTTCACCATCAAGGGATTGTGCGGTAGCCGTAACACTCCATTGACTTCCAGGAGGGTTCTGTACTGCATCTTTTGTAAACTCTAATCTAAGGTGATTTTTATTGTTTTGTGGATCGACTACACTCGCTCCAACGGTAATAACTTCAAAGCCCTCTTTTCCTGTACCTAAGTTTGCTAAAAATTTAGCATTTGTTGATGGTTCAGGTGGGTATGTCAAAGATTGTGGAAAACGCAACTTCTCTTGTGCCGTGACATCTCCAAGCTTTACTTCATCAAGCTGTGCAGTAAGTACATCATCCTCACTAATATTAGTTCCCATCGTACCTAGAACGTGATATCCATCTACAGTTACAAGGTCATCATTTGCATCAAAAGTAAAGGTTCCATCACGAGTAAACACAGGCTCATTCTCTCTTTGAACACCAAACCATCCATCACCCATGATTGCCATATCTGTACTTCTATCTGACAGAGCCAAAGAACCCTGATCTCTAACCATAGAAGAGGTTTGCACTTGAACGCCAAGACCTATAGAATCGCTAAGCCCTGTTGTTATCGCATCTTCGAACATAGAGGAGAACTCTGTCGTGTAGCCACGAAAACCAACTGTGTTTATATTTGCCAAATTGTTTGAAACTACATCAATACCTGTTGCACTATTTCTTAATCCTGATATTCCCGTATAAAAAGCCTGAGTCATCATAATGAATCCTTTTTACTCTAGTACACTTCTTTCACGTTCTCTAAAGGAACATAGTTTGAGCCTACTTTTACAAGTGTACTACCGTTATCAAATCTCACAGACTCGATAGGGTAGGCACCCATTCTCGTTGTCTTAGCATCTCCAGACTGATTTGTATAGCTAGCAGTTACATAGTAAACACCACTATCAGCATCAGCACCATTGCTAAGCGTTCCATCCCAATCAAACTGATACACATCCGATGGATTCTCTTCTAAAGGTATCGTGTTTACAATGTTCCCGTCTGCATCTAAAATCTCTATATTTCCACTTGCTATATTGTCTGGAAAATAGACTTCAAAACTTGTTGTAGAGCCTTTATCGTGTCCAACTGCATTACTTCCGAGATCTGCTGTTTTACCAATAGCTGAGATAGTGGAGAACTGCTGAGAACTTCCTAATGAAGCTGCTAATTCTTCTAAAGCTGTATTCGTATTTTCTGCTGACTCCAAAGCCGCAAGTTGAGAAGTTTGTGTTAGAATCTTTTCAGAATCCATAGGTTCTGTTGGATCTTGATGCTGTAACTCAACTAAAAGAAGTGTCATAAAATCATCTTTTCCTAAAGCATTCTTGTTTTCTACTGCTGTAGATGCCACCGTTTCTGCATTTGTTGCGGCATTTAAGCCTGTTGATGTAATAGCCATTTCATCTTTCCTTTATGCGTAGCTTGGGACTACAATCTCTAAAGAGCTTACTATCTCTTCATTTGTCTCTTCACTCTCAAAGTAGTTGTACTCTTTGTGAGCTTCTTCTCTTTGCTGATGGTTATTTTGTTGTTGCTGTGAAGCAGATCCATCTTGACTTTGAGGGTTATTGCTAAAATTTAATGTAGCATTATTTATTCCACTATTTGTAAGCTGCACTTTTAAGTCATTCGCATTCATTGCCAGAGTATTAATAGCAGCATTATTTGAATTGAGTGATATATGTAAGTTTTTACCACGCTGAATTACAGTCAGGTCAACCTCACCTAATCTTTGAGGATTGAGTTGTACTTTTACTCTTGTAAAAGGAGCTTTATAGTCCTCTATAGCCGTTTTAACGTCTTGCGAGAGGTATTTTATCATCTGTTTTGCTTCGTTTAGTTTCAGCTCAAAACTGTCTGCTTTAGCGATATTGAGGCCATCAAGCTTTCCTTGAACACTACTCTGTTCGTGTTTTTCCCCATGCAAAAGAGACTCTAAGCCCTTCGTAGTTGAGGACTCTGTAGATGAGACAATTACTCTTGCGGTTGCTACTGAAAAATCAGCAGTCATTCCAAGCTCACTTTTTGCCGATTTATCCGTTCGAAGCAAGAGTTTTAAAGTGTCATCCGCTTTTTCTTTCGGCTTTTTCAACTCTATTACATTCGTCTTTGCCTTTACTATCTCTTGTGTGCTAATCTCAGTTTTTGTTTGCGCTTGAAAAAGAGGCGTCTCTTGGATTTTTGTTTGTGTAGTCTGTACCGCTTTTGGATTTGCTTTTTGTTCAGTATCTTCCTGAACTACCTGCTGTAGTTGTTGCGCTGAACTACTTTGTTGTGTTTTAAGAGGTTTTGTTTTTTCATTTTTCTCTATAAATGGTGTTTCATTTGGAACTTTGCTTTTAACTTTAACCTCATCTTCAGAAGGCGAGTCCTCTAATTTTTCAGATCTAGAAGCCGTACTCACACTCTTTCTTACTTCTTCCAGTGAAATCTTAGAGAGATCAATACCAAGCTTTTGCGCGACTTGAGTTAAACCCTTTAAAGTCTTAGGAAGAGCCGCTATTTCTGACTTTTTAAAACCCTCGCTTTGTATTATTTTATCTTTTAAGTACTCTTTTGCATCCTTGATTAATACTTTTAATTCATTTGGAGAGATTTTCTGTGTTACTTGAGGATTTAAACTTATAACTGGTTTTTCACTCTCTTTAACTTTTATATCAAGCTCTTTCCTCGTACCTTCTTCTGTTTCTTTTAAAAGAGAAGGTAGACTTTCCGCCTTTTCTATCTTAGAGGAGATAAGTGTTTTAGAATCTTCTTTTTTTTCTGGACCCGACTCTGCTAAAGAGAGAACTAAAGTCCCATTTTGCATTACTTTTTCATCTTTTTGAGCTGATGCACCACGCAGTAGTTCTGAGAATGATAGGCTTCCTTGAGAACTTTCTCCCTCTTTTTGTGGGGCGATACTCAAAGGTGAAGATGATGCCGATGTCTCTGTTTTGCTCTGAACTACAACCATCAAATGCTCCTTCTTGTTCCTAAATTATTTAGAATTTTAAACAAAGTTAGCACATTGTGTTCCACATGACTCAAAAATATCACTCTCCTGCCGATATAAGAGCCATGAAACAGATACTTTTTTTATTTTTGACATCCATATTGTTTTTAGGAAATGCAAAAACAAGCTTCGAAAAGAAAGCTTCAAAAGAAAATACTGAGGCGATGAAAAATGAAAAGGTAAAATGCAGATGGGTCTGTGATAAAAAACTCTATAAGGAGCAAAAGATTGCAGATGCAATCTCCTTTTATAAAAATTCAAAAGATTATACTTTTTCCAAGAAAGATTTTTAATAGGCTTCTTTTCAATAAAACACTACACTCCTAAAAAAGTGAAGACTTTATAACAAAATCAACTCTCTCTTGCACACTCCTTCTTTTAGAGGCTATCTTCTCTATCTCTCTTAATCGTGGAAGCAGTCCTTTTGAGTTAGCAACCTGAATTGAAAGTCCTGGTCTTGCATTCAACTCTAAGAGCATAGCTCCTTTATTTTTATCTAGTACTATATCCACACCAAGGTAACCAAGATTGGACATCTCATAACAGCTAGATGCTAAAACGAGAAGCTCTCTCCAGTTTTGTATAAAAATTGCATCAAGACTATGCTTTGTATCAGGGTGAATAAGAACTTTTTTACCCTTCATTACAGCATTGATAGCTTTACCTGTTTTTATATCTATTCCCACTCCTACAGCACCCTGATGGAGATTTGCTTTACCATCAGACTCATATGTGGAGAGACGAAGCATCGACATCACAGGATAACCTTGAAACACAATAATACGAATATCAGGTACCCCCTGATAAGAGTAGTCATCAAACAATGGATCTGCTTCGATTAAGGTTTCTATAATGGCAACATCCTGATCTCCAGAGAGAGAGTAGAGTCCCGCTAAAATGTTCGTAACATGCCTTATTACCTCTTCAAGTCTTATAACTGCACCACTTGCCTTAACAAAGGCATCATCCTTTTTACTTTTTACAACCAAAATACCTTTTCCACCCGAACCACAAGCTGGTTTTATAACAAAAGAAGATATGTTTTGAAGTTTTTCTTTAAGTTTATATACATCATGCTGATAATGTACAACAAATAAAAGCTCCGGAGAATTGATACCATACTCTTGTGCTAAAAGTTTTGTTTGAAGTTTGTTATCCACTAAAGGATAAAGCTTACGATCGTTGTAACGACTAATAAACTCTATATTTCGACTATTCATCCCCAATATTCCACTTCTTTTAAGTGAAAAAGGACTAATAAAACTTTGCATTAAACGCTCTTAAACTCTCTAAAGCGACGAAGCTCTAAAAGTCTATATCCTGTGTAACGACCCATAAAAATCATAAGAGCTATAACAATGAGATGTAACTCTGGAAAATTAAAGAACAGGTGTGCAACATATCCATTTACCATTGCCATATACGCAAGTGCTGCAACAAAGAGACTTCCGCTCCCCTGTATCAAAACTTCTTTAGGTCCCTCTTCTTCCCAAAGGATAGACATCCTCTCTATCGTCCAAGCAAGTATAATGATAGGAAAGAAGGCTACACTCATTCCAGTATTAAAACCTAACTCGTAGCCAATAACAGTCATAAATGCCACCATAAATATAACTATTACTATTATAGTTGCAATCCGAGCAACCAGTAGTAAGTTAAGCATTGAGAGATAACTTCTTAAAATAAGTCCGATAGATACAAGCACAATGAAGTTTAACATTCCTAAAAAAAGTGATGTTTGTAAAAATGCCATGGCTATTAGCACAGGCATAAATGTCCCTGAAGTCTTTACACCTATGATAAGACGCATAAAAACAGTTATGAGTGCGCCTATAGGTAAAAGTAAAAGCATTTTAAAAAGACTTTGCTCTTCAATTGGCAAACGGTGAATACTAAAAATACTAAATCCGCTATCTTCAAAATGAGTTTGAGCAAGTTCAAGAGTTGGCAGTTTTTGCTTTATCATTGAAAAATAAACCCTTGCATTCGTGCCACCGGTCACTTCTATAAGTGACTTTCCTCCTCGTGTCCATAAAAAGAAGTTTTTTCTATCCTCCTGAAGTGCATTCTTTGGATCAAAGAGTACCCACTCGTCTTTATTCAAGACTTCTATAACAGGAGTAAGTGATTGCTTACGCCTTGCATCTTCCAACTCCAATGCAAGTGAAACTCTATGCATAACTCCTGCATCATCTAAAAGCTTATTGAGGACATCTATATAGTTTCGTTTAGCCAGAAGCAAAGAGCCCTCATGGTTTGTATGTATCTCACTAAGTATTTTTATAAGCTCTCTTGTAAAACTAATATCATCGCTTGATTTTGCATATGCAAGGTTTAGTATCTCTTTTACAGCAATCAATTCAGACTCATTCCAGAGGATATCATCTGTCACTTGAAAACGAGGTTCTTCTTGTTTCAAGGAAGACTTATCTGTAAAATCTTGAACAATTTGCGCTTTATAGTAAAGAGTTTGTTCTCCTCTAGCTTCGCGAATACTCCACTCTCCACGCCTAACTCCATCTTTTTGTATCATACTGAAGCCATACCCAGCAGAGACACTCTGCTCAAAAAAAAGCTTATAACCTAAAGAGTCACTCGGCAGGGACAAACTAACGGTTATAGGGGTGTTTTCTTCTGCCTTAAAATCTACTTTAGCTTCGACCATCCAAACATCTTTTTGTTCACTTGCAAAAAAAGGTATATGTGTCTGTTCATGTCTTATTAAAGCTATAAAAAAGCCTAAAGCAATCAAAGAGAATACAAATAAATATAAAACTCTTTTTGAGATCATTTTTGAAACTTCTTTTCATCTTCTGCTATGAGAGGAGCTATATACTTTTCACTTACATCTACTATTATTAAATCTTGTAGTACATTACGTCCAATTAAGATAGGGTATGTCATATGTTCTCGACTTGTAAGAGTAAACTCACTTAACTCTTTTTTATCACCTATAGTAACCTTCAGCTTTACTACTACTCTTCTTTCATAACCTTCTTCCAATGAGGACTGTATGATTCTTACTCCTCTGACTACTTTTCGCTCTATCGTATGCGGTGTCTTTGTTTTTTCATCAAAAAGCGTAAATCGAACCCATCTTTTACCATCACGTTCAAACTTTGTTATATCATCTGCATGTATAGAAGAAGTTTCTGCACCTGTATCTATTCGAGCGTTCATTACAAGGTTTGATGGGTATATGTGAACTTTTTCTACACTCCCTACTACAAGTTTTTTTTCATCTGTTTGAACTACTTTATTCACTACTTTAGTTCTTTTTTTTCGTTGAGCTTTAGCGCTATTTTCTACTTTTATAAGAGTGGCTAGTTGATTATTTAACGATTGAAGGATTTCATTCTGTTCTATACGGGATTTTTCAAAACAAGATTGGACATCTTTATCTTGTTTATCGAGTTTAACATCTAACTCTTTGCTAATATTGTCCACTATCTTTTGTTCTAGGCTTACTAATCGTGCATCGATTGAGTCAAGCTGCTCTGTACTTACAAGTTTATAAGAGCATCCATTTAAAAAAAGAAATATAAATGAAATATATATATAAAATTTAGATGCCATCTTTCACCATTTTGTTCAATTTCAATACTAGTAGATTTTTGCGAATCTGTCTAAACAGTGCAAGTCTTTTTTAAAAAAAACACTCACACTATCTTGCATATTGCCAAAAATATCTTCTGGCGTTTCGCCATCTGCAGGATAAGAGAGTAAAAACGAATCAAGGAACTTGGCAAAAAACTCATCAAACATTTTTTTGACTATCTCTGCACCATATTTATCAGTATAAGGGAGTACGAAAAAATAGTCACTTTCATGATTAACAATGGCATCAGAATTTCTAAGTATTTGCGATAAGGACTCATTGACTACTTCAGGTGAGATTCCTGAAAAGTCACAATATAAAAGAGTGAAACTCTCGGCACGATTTTCGTCAAGTCTATCGGAAATTCCGATATTTAACTCCATAAGCTGTTTAAAATTTTCAAATGAAAAATGTATGCCCGCCATGCTTCCGCCTCTTTAAAAGTTTAAAGTTTGTCCTAAAGTATAGCGAAAAAGTTACACAACGGTAAAAGGTTTCATTAGCTCACGTGAACTAAAAGCATATGCTCTCATCTCTTCACCGTCAATCGAGACACCATACTCTTCACCTTCTTGCGCTTTTGTATATGTAAGTATCGCTTGCTTCGCAAGTGCTATATCGGCTTCGTTTGCACTTTTTGAAAGAAGCGCATGTGGACCAGGAATACCCACAGTTCTTAGATGTACATATTTCTCATTCTCTATCTCTTCGAGATAAGCATTCTCTTCCTGGTTTCGTCCAATAACGAGTTTTGCACCATTTTCAAGACGAAAGTGACGACCAAATTTCATAATAGGAATGTCTTTGACTTCAAACTTGTCATACTTAATAAAGTCAAACATCTTTTTACCAAAACTTTCATCTGTTAAAAGACATCCTCCACCTGGAGACTCAAAATCCTCTAAACCTATCTCTTTTGCAAGCTCAAGCTGTCTTGCACGACTTCGTCCAGTTATACCTTCTAGTTTACTTCTATCTACCCACCCCTTCTCTTCAGCTATCGTTGGAGTTAAACGTAGAGCTGACATTGGACGAAGAAGCAGACCATCACAATTACTTTCGTCAAGAACCGTTTGTAAAGCATCTTTGTTTTGACTCATCGGGCGTTGTCCCATAACTTCACCACTCAACAAAAATGATGCGCCTTCGGCTTCCATAATGCGTTTTGCAACTGCGAACATCTTCGCATGACAATCGATACAAGGATTGAAATTTTTTCCATAGCCATGTTTTGGGTCAAAAAGAACATCTTGAAGATACTCGTCTTGAATATCAACAACTCTAAATTCAGCTCCCACTTGCTTACACATATTTTCCATATGTTCACGTCTATCTTTTGTACTACCAAAACCTGTTGAGATATTGATTGCTAGTACATCTATACCTTGATCTATGATGAGTTTCATCGCGAGAGTGGAGTCAAGTCCACCACTAAAGAGGGCTATTGCTTTCATTTTGTTTCCTTGTTAAGGCACAAGAGCTGCCAAAGAGTCCTTGAACTCTTGAGGTCAACCAGTTCACCTTGATAATTTATTTTGGAATTTTATCACAATAAATTATATTTGAGAAATTTAATGCTATTATTCTCTGTAATAGAATAAAAGTTTCTATAAAGGAGAAGTCATGAATGAGATTAAATGGGATAGCAGCTACATAGTAGGCGAAACTGTTATAGATAAAGAGCATATGGAACTCTTTGACATTGCCAAAGAAGCCTTTGAAGTTGTAGACCCATCTCTGCGTCGCTCCAAAATTAAAAAAACAGTACAAAAACTTTATGAGTATACAAAAAACCACTTTGAACATGAAGAGCATTTTATGAGTCTAAACGGTTTCCCCAAATATAAACAGCATAAGATTCTTCATCAAAATGTCATTGACTCTCTCTCCTCCCTCTTAAGAGAGTTACCAAACATGAGTATTACCGAATTTGAGAAAGAGATGGCGCATTTTATAGAGACAGGACTTGTTAAGCACTTCTTGTCTCAGGACACGCAGATACACGAATGGACAGAAAAACGAAAAAAATATCGTCAAATGAATATTTGGAAAGAGTCTTACTCCACTGGAAATGGCTCTATGGATGCAAATCACAAACATATTTTAGACTCACTCGCTCAAATGTTTCAAAAAGAAGAAGAACCTGAAGTCCGTAAAAAAAATATAATAGTCAATATGAATGAATTTCTTGAACTAATGAAAAAACATTTTAAACAAGAAGAAGCATATATGGAAAAAGCGAACTATCCAAAAATTGAAGCTTCAATCGAGAACAATAAAATGATTATCTCAGATATTGAACGTTTTATTGAAAAACTTCCAGTCTTAGAAGTTTTCGCATTTGAGATGTCATTAGCAAAATCAATAGACAAATGGGTCATATCACATATACTCGAAGACAACAAACCTATGTTAGCTAGTTTGAACCTAGAAGAAACACCTAAAACAGCAAGCAACTAGTCATTAAACCCTACAAGTTCTCCCCGTTTTAGTTTAGTGATTTTTCCACGAAACTTTCGGATATAAAAAGCTTTCTCTTCAAATGTAATGTTTTGAGAGACATTTATCTTTTTTAATTCTCTTTCATAGTACCTTGTTAAAAATGTGATGAGTTCGGCATTTAAAGCATCCTCATTCTCTAAAACCTGCACCGACTCATCTACACTAATCGCCATCAGTTCCGGAGCATCTCTGTTCTCCGAGAGAGCAAGTGAAAACTCACGTGAATGAAACTGCAAAATGGAAGGGTCAAGTACATCCAAAATCTGATTTATCAGGTAAGGCTTTTCTAGTACCGTTTTTATAAGGGAAAGTTCCCACATGTCTTTATGAATGTTTTTCTCAACAAGCGTTTTGTTTTGGTTTGTGTTAGCATTACTTGTTAGTCGTACAAGTGAAGGTGAAACGCCAAGCCCCCCTAAGCGCGAAGCGAGGTAAGTCTTGTACTCCTCTTGTAAAATCGGTGAAAGTGTCTTGAGGTAAGAGATACCCTCTTGCATACAAGACTCTTTCTCTTTTGGATTACTCAAATCAAACAGTGAGAGTATCTCATCAAGAACAAACTCTATAAATACTTTTGGCTTACGAAACATGTTCGCAAGCTCTTCAACTCTTCCCTCTTTTACCATATCAGCAGGATCAAGACCCCCTTCAAAAACGACAACTCCGCCGTTAAAGCCACCTGCACTGAGAAGTTTTGAGGCTTTTAGAGCTGCTGCACGACCAGCCTTATCTCCATCATAAGCCATTACAACCCTGGGGTTTCCCTTGCGAAGCAGTGGCAAGTGCTCAACCGTAAGTGCCGTTCCAAGAGTTGCTACCGCATTGTCAAATCCTGCCTGATGGAGCATAATAACATCGAGATAGCCTTCGGTAATAATAATCTCGCCTTTTTTGTGCAGTGATTGCTTTGCGAGGTTGTAAGCATACAGAAGACGTGACTTGTTAAAAAATGCAGTCTCAGGAGAGTTCACATACTTTGCGTTGTGCCCTGTGATAGTTCGTCCACCAAAACCGACTATGGAACCATTTGCGGAGAAGATAGGAAAAGTAATACGCTCAATAAAACGTGCATAAGTCTGACGAGTCTCAGGGTTATAGCCTGCTACTCCCATATCTATAGCTTCTTTAATGGCAAACTGTTGATTTTGAATATAGCGTAAAGTAGATTGGGAATCAGGAGCATACCCAATACCAAACTTCTCTACACTACTTTCGTAAATCCCACGCTCTTTTATGTAAGCAGAAGCAACACTCTGTTTTGCAAGAAGTGTTTGATACCACTCATTGAGTTTGTCCATAACCTGCGAACGCGGTTTGTTATGTTTGTTATCTGTGTGCGTGAGTGTGAAGTTATAAGTCTCCGCTAGTTTCTCCAAAGCTTCTGGATAGTTAAGTTTTTCATACTCCATAACAAACTTCACACTATCTCCACCGGCACCACACCCAAAACAGTGATATATCTGCTTCTGCGGACTTACGACGAAAGAGGGAGATTTTTCATCGTGAAAAGGGCATGGGGCTTTAAAATTACCCCCTGCTTTTTTCAGCTCAACATAGCTTCCAACAACATCAACAATATCAAGTCGGGCTTTTAGGGCTTCTATGGAGTCTTGTGTAATCATAAAATGGATTATATCTTGAAGTGGATTAAAGCAGAGTAATTTGCTATAATCCCGAGCAAATTTCCAAAGGAAAATGTATTGAATCTTAAAGACAAAAAGCTAATCATATTTGACTTGGACGGTACGCTCATAGATAGTGGAGCGGATTTAGCACTCGCCCTCAATGCCATGCTTCGTCAACTAAAACGTGAAGAGTTTAGTGAAGCCGTAATTCACGAGTGGATTGGTAATGGCGCACAAACTTTAGTAAAACGCGCTTTAAGTGGTGGTCTTTTAATAGATGGAAATCTTGATAAAGAGCTCTTTAACAAAGCTCTCGATATATTTTTAGACGCTTACAAAAAAAATGTTTGTGTAAGGACTACTGCCTTTTCAAATGTCAAAAGTACATTAGAATACCTTCATCAAAATGACTATCTCATGGCAATCGTCACCAACAAGCCTTTCGCATTTGTTGGGCCTATTCTTAAGACTCTTAAACTTGATAATTATTTTAAACTCATACTCGGTGGCGACTCTCTGAAACAGAAAAAACCATCACCCCAGCCCCTCTTACATGTTTGCAAAACGCTTAATGTTACGGTAGAAAACGCGGTCATGGTAGGAGACTCTAAAAATGATATTCTTGCGGCAAAAGCAGCAAATATGCAGAGTATAGGAGTTACGTATGGATACAATTATGGTGAGGATATCTCGCTTTATAAGCCAGAAAAAATCATAAAAGATTTTTGGGAAATAACCCAACTATAAAGGGAAACGCTATGAAAAAAGATGCAAAAATAGCAATAGTAGGAGGGGGTATCGCAGGAGCTTCTGCCACTATATACCTTGGAGGGCTTGGTCTTGACGTGACACTCTTTGAAAAAGAGTCTTCTCTCGTTTCAGGGCCACCTATGTGCCACCTTCATGCTGGAGGAAATCTCTACAGAGAGATTGATGATGCTCAATGTGTGGCACTTTTAAAACAGTCCATAGAACTATTGCGCTTTTACCCTCATGCAGTCGATTTTCGTCCTACTGTCTTAGCCACACCAATAGATGACCCGCAAGCTCCTCTAGAGTTTTTAGGGAGACTTGAGCTTTTAAAAAAAGAGTATAAAAGCCTTATAGAACTTGATACAAAAAACAAAGTTTTAAATGAGCCAGAAGATTACTATAAACTTTACTCAAAAGAGGATATGCTCAGACTGCAAACTCTTCCAAATGTGCTCAAACCAAAAGAGCTTGATGAGTGGATGATAATCGTCTCAAAAAACATTGACTTAGAGAAACTACAATTTCCTCTTATTCTTGTTCAAGAGTATGGATTAAATATGTTTAGAATCTCTGCAAGTGCCACTTTAACACTTCAGAATCTTCCAAATGTCAAAATACATACGCAAACTCAAATAACAGATGTACTTTGTAATGAGAAGAGTTTTTTACTTACTCATGAAAATATGGAAAATACAAGAACACAAGAGTTTGACTATCTCATAAATGCTGCTGGATTTAGAACAGGAGAGATAGACGATATGCTTTCGCTAAAACGCCCTCGTCTTACTGAGTTTAAGGCTTCTTATGTTGTACAATGGAAGAAAGACAAGGCTCTTTGGCCTGAGATAATTTTTCATGGTCAAAGAGGAACACCAAAAGGTATGGCACAGTTTACTCCTTATCCTGATGGGCATTTTCAACTTCATGGGATGACAGAGGACATCACCCTCTTTGAAAATGGGCTTGTACAAAGTTCAGAGGAGAGCTCACATCCAAAACTTGATGCAATTTTTTTACAAAAGATAAATAGGGGATGGCATAGTTCACTCATTGAAGAGAGAACCGCTTTAGCAGTAGAACATCTCGCGCAGTATATGCCTGTCTTTGCAGATGCAAAAATCGCTTCAAAGCCACTCTATGGTGCCCAACAGATTCCAGGTTATGACAAAACACTACGTGCTTCAGAGGTTTCATTTGAGTGTGACAGATATGCACGTTGCGAAATTGTCAAAGCATCCTCAATTCTTACAATGCTAGACGTAATAACAAAAGAGCTTATCAAATTAAAAATTTTAGATGAAAATGTACAAGGGAGTAGAGATTTCTCAACTCTTCTAGAACTCAATCCAAAAGAGATAACAAAACTCGCTCAAAAGATATGTAAAGATAGGGAGTACCCAGAGGCAATGGCAGAAGTAAACTGCTCATTTATGTAAAGCTCACTTAAGCGCAACAGCTTCCGCCATCACAAGACTCTTTTTTCTCAAAGTATGGTTTTATCATATGATAAAAAACTAAAACCCAAAGAATAACACTTGAAGCAATCACAAAAATGCCAGCATCTTCATGCATATGCACCATCTCTTTTATACTGACATCACGTAGGACATAGTCAAGTCCAAGACCAAAAAGCATAGAACCCATAATGATTGTTCCAAGATAGATATAGAGAGTTCTTGTCCCCAGCATTTTTTTAACAACTCCTATCGTCACAGTATTTGTCGCAGGTCCTGCACTTAAAAATACAAATGCCGCTCCAGGAGAAACACCAGCTAGCATAAGTCCCGCAGCTACTGGAAGAGAAGCTGTTGCACACACATACATTGGCACTGCGATAATAACAACTATGATGTAAGACAACCAACTATACTCTAAAAGTACACTACTTAGGTTTTGAGGGATGGCTATTGTTATAAGTGCACCAAGAAGAAGTCCTATAAACAGAGGCGAAGCTATATCTTTTAAGAGCGTTCCAAAGGCATAAGTAAACGCCTTATTCATGGAAAAATCTTTCTCTACAGACTCCTCACAACAGCTTGACTCTTCTTTAATGTCTTGTGTCGTATTTACTACTGATATACCCATGTTTACATCAGCATGTGGGTTTGCGACACTAAATAGAGGCTTTCTTACATTTTGACTTATCTCTCTGTTCTCTTCTTGAGCATAAAAATTCGCCAAGACGCCTGCAATGATTGAAATAATCATAGAACTTATGACTCTGTAGATGGTAAATGCCCAACCAAACATTCCGTAAGTCGCCAAGATAGAATCAACTCCAGTAATAGGAGTTGAAATTAAAAAAGACAAAGTTGAACCATTACTCGCACCGCTTTTTTTAATACTTGTCGCAAGTGGTACAACACCACAAGAACAGACTGGTAGGGGAATCCCAAAAAGCGTTGCTTTTATTACAGAAAGAATTGAACTGTTTCCGAGATGCTTTGAAACTATAGTGTCTGGAACCAGCTCATGTAAAATACCCGCAAATAATAATCCAAACAATATGTAAGGAGCCATAGCATTACTTAGATCGTAAAGTGCATTAAAAAAAAGTAGTACATAATCCATCTGGAATCCTTTTTGCTGTGTGTCTGATACACACACTATTGTTATATATTTTAACTTTAAAAAAGGTTGTGATGCTTCTATGCTTTATTGACTTAAGTTTTGTGTTACAATAACCCCTAAAAAAAAGGTCCTTCTCACTATGTTTAGTTTTATAAATTTTATTCAATCGATATTAAGTAAATTAAAGAAAAACAAGGGCTTATGGTTTACTCTTCTAACCGTTGCTTCAGTTGTCGGAGTCTTAGCTTCCATAACACTTATGAACATGATGACAAGTGATGTCGCAAAAAAAACTTACCTTGAAGTCCACAGAGTAGATACAACTCAACTTCACAACATTCTTGATTCACGTTATGACTCACTCATTGCAATTGGGGGAGTTTTGGCCATACATCCAGATATAGTAGCGAACATAAAAACAAAATCAGATAAATCAATTAATGATCTGTTAGATCATGCTAAAAAAACTATTAACGATAGAGTATACCTAGATCCCATTGGGATAAGCTACTATGCAAAAGAGTATAAATCCACAAAATCAGAAAACTCGACTTATGCGGATCTCGTTATAAATACACAAACATCTATTACCGGTATAGTAGTTAACTCAACAGGGGTAAAACTCATCGCTATTACTCCTATAGTAGATGCTAACACGACAATTGGAGCAATAGAAATTTCACAAGACATTGCTTCTATAAAAAGTGCATTTGATAGATTGGGTAAAGAGTTTGCTTTTGTTTTGAGCAGGTCCCAACTTGTTTTTATAGACCTTGAAACAAAACAAGGTATGACTCAAGATATAGATGAAAAACATAAAATCTTTTTTCAAGACTATAATCCTCAGTTCTATACAAATTTAAGAAATATAAATCTCGAGCAGCTTGAACGAGAGAAGTACTGGGTTGATGACAATTACTTTACTACCTACGACGAAGCTGTGGATATAAATGGAAAGTCGATTGGCATGTTTATGGTTGGGGAAGAAGCAAATACCGCAAACTCTTTTGTAAACATCACTAAAAACCTTATCGGTTCTGTCACTACTGTCGCTTTAGGGCTCGTCATATCACTCATACTATTTATGTTTTAAAGGAGTACAATGAAACGCTTAAAAATAATGAAAGCCTATGCTGTACTTTGGCTTTTCATTTACTTCTTGGTTTACACAAACATCGAAACGATGGCGACATTTTTCTTCGCCACACTCACATTTAACCTTGCAGTTTTAACAGTTCTTATCATTGGTATCATCGTGATTATGCGTTCAAGTATCAATCTTGTCATGCTTGCAGGTACTTTTGGAATTTTGGCTTATAAAAAAGAGAATCTCAGTTTTTATCTTCAAGGGATAGAGAAGATTATGCCGGCAAATATTGCTCATATGTTTAACTCCCGTGCAGAAAAAGGTGTTTTACTCTTCACATCCGAGGAGTCACGTTCCGTCATCGAATGGATTGATGAAAAATTTTCACACCAAAACCGTTACATAAACTACTTCATTGGTACCTCACTCATGATTGGTCTATTAGGAACATTTACGGGACTTCTTGTCTCCATAGACCAGATGGGAAAAATCATTCTCTCTCTTACTGGCGATATAGACTTAGGTGCTATAATCGCTAGCTTTTCTGGTCCGCTCAGTGGTATGGCAATTGGTTTTGGATCTTCACTATTTGGTGTTGTCTCAGCTATTATATTAGGGCTTATGGGTTATATCCTCAACAAAAATCAAGAGACCCTCATAGAAGGAGTCGAGGATTGGCTTAAAGGTCGTATCATCGACTCTGGCGGGGGTGGTGTTGCTGCTCCAACAGTTGTTGGAAATGGTGAAGAACTTCCAGAACATAGAAACTCTTTTATTGATGTCTTTATTGACAATATCTCAGCACTTACAAAAGAGATGGCCAAGATATCTGTTACAAATGAAAGGCTACACAGTATTACAATAGCTTCAGTACAACAAGCGAGAGATGAACATGAGGCAAACTATGATCTTTTTGAAACAATGAGTAATTCACTTGTGAATATAGACTCAAATGCAAAAGAGCATTCATCACAAATCCAAGAGAGACTTAGTGGTATCGAAAATGTCATAGTGAACGGTCAAAAAATCGCGATTGATGAACTCAAAGAAAACATTGAGAGGCTCTCTATAAGTATAGTGGAGACTCTTGAAAGTAGTTCAGACAGGCTTGGTGAACAGAGCGAACAGATAGCTAAAATACTCACCACCCTTGATGCAAAACTGAAAACACAACTTGAAATTCTCTCTGCAATGCAAATAGCTCAGCTTCAAGGAAATGACACAGTAGATGAAAGTAAAGAGAGGCTTCAAGATTTAAGAGATGAGCTTAAAGTGCTAGGAAATATTCTTACTAAGAATGAGCATACAGAGACACAAAACCTTCAAAATATTCTAGAGTCACTCTCTACCTTAACAAGTAAACTACAAGATGAAATGACCCTTCTAGAGTCTTTAGAAAAACTCAATAAACTCCAGATAAACGACACCAGAAAACAGACACAAGTCATGGAGTCACTTCATGCAAATTCGAAAGAGGCAAATGTTCTTACACAAGAGACACAAACGAGTGCTGCTGCAATAGAACAAAAACTTCACACACTCGAAAACTTACTTTCAAAGCAATCCGAAAATCAAGACAAGGGCTTAGAAGCGCAAGGTGAGGCTCAAGAACTTCTCAAAAAACATAGAGAAATTTTAGAACTGATAGTAGGTAAAAATGAGCAAAGTATAAATGAACTTAAACGTATAGCTTCTTTGCAAACCTCTGCTACAGGTGAGATTATAGCTACACATGAAAAACAAGATGGAGAAAAGTCTCGTGGCTTTTTCTCTAAACTCTTTAAGTAGGTAAAATAGATGGCCAAACGATGTCCTGAAGATTTCAACCCATGGCCGCCATTTGTTGATATTTTCGCTTCTGTCATTCTTGTTATGCTTCTTTTTTTACTCATAACTATTGTAAACATCGGTTACTATGCACAATTTAAATTTAAAATATCACATACAGCAAGTACCATCACAAAAGAGCCTATAGTCTCAGAAGAACAAACAAAGGTCACAACCGTACAACCTGAGTGTAAACCAGCACCAGTAAAACAGGAGGAGATACCTGATGAAAAAGCTATCTCCTTTCATAAAATCCTAGCTCCAGCATTTGAAAATGCAAATAACTCACTCTTTAGTGGTGGGACATCGCAGGGAAACGCTGTTAGTTATGCAGCAAACAAGAACCAAAAAGAATTTACTAACCAAAAAGCAATTAAAAAAGAGCTCACTCTGACTATAGAATTTAAAGATAAAGAGATATTTCTGAACTCTGCAATCACACGTAAAATTAAACTTTTTGTGGCCGATATTAACAGACGCTCAAAACGTGCAGAGTTTATGCTCTATGTAAGTGATCCAAAAAATATCATCAGTTCGACACTCTCAAAGCAGATATCATTAGGACGTGTTTTAAATGTCAAAAGTACTATCAAACGTGCTAATATAAAACTCAAAAATATAAAACTTAATCTACAAAAAGAGTATCCATCAAATAATTCTTATGGAGACATCATTATAAAGGCATATATTCCATGATTCAAACTCTCTTAGCTTCTATACTTCTTACAAGTGCTCTTTTTGCTCTAGAGACCCAAAGTACTCAATTTGTTACCTTGAGTGAGGATCCACTCTTTCATGCTAAAAGAGAGAGTGGTCTCTCTTTACATGACTCACTCAACAGAGCTATAGAAAATTCTCCTAAGATAGATGCAGCAAAAGAGCTGGTGATACAAGATAAGATGAAAGTAGATGAAGCATTTGCAGGGCATCTTCCTGTTGTAAACTTGTCTGGAGACGGTGGGTATGAAGCCCGAGATGTGAAACAAGACCCGGTAGCTAATCCCGGAGCAATTACTACTCATCAAAAATACAATAAAGTTGATCTCTACCTCACAATCACTGAAAACCTTTGGAATGGTGGAGCTATAGAGGACTCTATCGATGCAAAAGAGGCATCTTTAAAAGCCTCTATGTATGACTTTAGGGATAAACTTGAAAGCTTAGTGGTTGAGACTGCTACGGCTTACTTTGATGTTGTATATAGTGAAATCGCTCTAAAGATATCTAAAAAGAATATGCAAAGTTATGAGAAAATTTTAAAAATAGTAGATATCAAAGAACGTAACGGTGCCGCTACAAAAGGAGACGTTAACTTTATCCGAGCAAACGTTGACAATGCAAAAACAGAGTATGTACAAAAAGAAAAAGCTTTGAGTGATGCTCTAGCAAAGTATACATATCTCCTTCAAACACAGGACAATAGCGATCTTCCTTATGAGATCGAGACTTCTCTTTATATGACCGATTTAAACAACTCTCTTTTGGATGCAGATAGTTATAATGCGACACTTCTTCGTCAAAAAGCTTATATCACTGCAACTCGCTATGGATTTTTGGCGACAAAAGGCAACTTCCATCCTAAAGTGGACTTTGCAATCAATGGTGAGACTAGAAACGATTATGATATTGGACTAGGAAAACGTGAGAAGATAAATGCTCTTGTGATGTTTAACTACAACCTCTATAGAGGTGGGAAGGATGAGGCAACTGCTATCAGACTTCTCTCAGCTATGAAAGAGCAAAAATATCTACATCAAGACATACAAAGAAACTTAGTTTTTGATATCAAAGTGCTCAACCAATCCGTACTTTCACTGAGCGAATCACTCAAACTTACAGAGAAAGAGGTACTAGCAGCACGTGAGGTTGTACAGAGCTACTGGATATCTTTTCAGCATGGTACACAAGACCTACAAGCGTTACAGCTTGCACAAAGAAATCTCAGCCGTGCAGAACAAGACTATGCCCAATACAAAAAAGATCTCATTATAAATAATTTTGAGTTGATGAGAAAAACAGGTGTTCTTTTGAAGTTCTTAGAGGTAGAATTTCAACATGATCCTAAGCAGTTCAAGGAAGATAGAGAAATCTTCCATAAATACTATAGTCTAGAGTATTAAAAAAGGTAGTTAACACCTAAGTAGAACTCCTTAGTTTCCAGAGAGAATGTTGCACTATTTGCAGTGTCAGTAAACTCTTGGAGGTTTCCATATCGCATTCGGTACCCCAGCTCAACACCTAAGCCAATTGATGTTTCGCTCATAATTCCAATTTGATATCCATACTCCATATAGTTTTGTGACTCCCCTGCTGTTTCTGTTGGAGGGATAAGACCTAAATCATAGTCTGACATCTTACTCGTATTATATCCAACCCCTAATCCAACAATAGCTCTAATGTTCCATAATTTATCTTCACTTACATAGAGTGTAGGAAGATAATCAGCATTGAGTTCATATACTGCACCCTTTATTGTATACTTATCACGCTTCTCATCTTTATAGTCAAAACTATTATAACGGGCATACACTCTTGTAAAGTAGTATTGATATCCTGCTTTAAATGAAGTAGAACCATGAGAAATATCATTCATATAAGATACGACAGTCATACTTGTTAAAATACCATTTGCATTGTTATCATACTTAAGCTCTGCATTCTGCTCAGAGTAATCAAGCCCCACAAAAAAACCGTTCTGTTTTATCTCTGCCTGTCCTAGTGTTGCTAAGAGTAATGTACTACTCGCTAGTGCTATTTTTTTTCTCATTTAGTGCTCCCTTAGTGCATTTCTTTGTATGTCTTTTAGTGGTTTTAGGAGATACTCCATAACCGTCTTCTTACCTGTTAAAATGTTAATGTCAGCACTCATACCTGGAAGCACTAACTCCGTCTCAGAAAAAGAGGCCTTATTTGTCTGTATCTTGACTTCATAATAACTCGTACCCTTTTCATCAGTAAAACTATCTGGAGAGATAGCAATAAGCGTGCCCTCTAGTGAGCCGTATCGAGAAAAATCAAAGGCAGAGATACTCACACTCACCTTTTGTCCAATCCAAACTCTTGCTCTGTCAGACGTCTTTATTCTACCGATGATTTTAAGAGACTCACCCATAGGCGTTATCTCGACGACCGGATCACCCGGTTTTACTATACCTCCAAGGGTATTGAAATATATCTTTTTGATAGTTCCATTTACTGGTGAAGTGATTGTTTTTCTTACTTCTCTGTCACTATTTGCTTCACTGCGTTTGAGAAGCTTTGAGATATCTATACGTACCTCTTGGAGTTCTTTAAGCTGTTTTGCATGCTCTTTAGACTTAAAGTTCTCATACTTTTTACGTGCCTCACCAAGCTCTTCTTGCACTATTGGAATACTCAGCTCCAAGGACTTACTCTCTGTGATAAAACTCTGTTTTTTTGCAAGCTCTGCAAGGTACATCTGTCTAGAAGATGCACCTTGCCTTACCAAACTTTCTTGTATCGCGACATTCTCTTTAGCTATAGTAAGTTCAGTCTCTAAGTTTTGCAGTTTGTTTCTCATCTCTTTTATCTGGTACTCTTTTTTGTTTACCGTTTCTTGAAGGATTGAGAGTTCTTCATCAAATGAACGTCTGTTTACTTCAAAGATACTCAATTCATTTTTTATGATATGAGGAATTTTTTTTGTCAACTCTTTCTTAAAATGTAAACTCTTTTTTTCGTTTATCTCTGCTTGAAGTCGTGCTTCTTGAGCATACAGAGCATGAAGCTGTATCTCTTTTTCTTGTTTATCTGAGAGAAAGAATGCTTGAGAGAGCTTAAAAAGCGACTCGTTTTGAGTCACAACATCACCCTCTTTTATAAAAATTTCTTCTACTATCCCACCTTCTAAATGCTGAATGACTTTTGTCTTTCCAGAAGGAACAACATTTCCCTCGCCATGCACTGACTCATCTACCTCTGTAAAACTAGCCCAGATAATAAATATAGCAGTAAATAACATGATAGGCCATGAAACAACTCTATGGTTCCACTTCGTTTCAAAATCTACGATGCTATTCACTTGTGCCTCCCTGAAGTTTTGCTAAAATTGTATCTCTTGGACCGTCAGCGACAATTTTTCCATCGTTTACTACTATAACTCTGTCTACTAGTTTTAAGGCTGAAAACCTATGAGTAATAAGAAGCAGTGTTTTATTCTTTACTAGTGGTGCTATTCTCTCTATAACACTATTTTCAAGTCCTATATCTAGCCCTGTCGTCGGCTCATCGAGAATGAGAATACTTGGATCGTTTACAAGTGCACGTGCGAGAGCTACGAGATGCTTTTGCCCCGTTGAAAGATTATCACCATTTTCACCAACATCTAAACTGTCACCCACTCCACCTTTTTTTATAAGCTCTTCAAGTCCTGTAAGCGAGATAAGTTTTGCTATCTCATCCTTAGAGATAGAGCGGGAAAGTGCAATATTCTCCGCCAGAGTTCCTGCAAACATATAAGGATCTTGGGGCATAACACCTATACTTTGACGTACCTCTATGGGGTGCAGAGTATTTGTTGGAACGCCATCAAGATAGAGTGTACCATGTGTTGGTGTGTCGAGTATAGAGATGAGGCGACCGATGGTACTTTTACCCGCTCCAGTTTGACCAATAATACCGACTTTTTCGCCTGCATTTATCTTGAAATTTGCTTTTTCTAAAGATGGGTATTTACTCCCTTGGTAAAAGTAAGTCACATCCCTAAACTCTATGTTCCCCTTGAGTTCCCCTAGACCTACTTGTGTGTTCTCATCTACTTCACGTGGAAGATGCCAGAACTCATTAATAGACTCTAAGGAATCTTTCATCTTTTTGTAATTTAAAAGTACACTAGAAACACTTACTATAGGCACCATTGCACGTGAGGAAAGGATAGTTATGGCAATAAGCCCACCAATACTCAGCGACTGTGTTTGTATCTCGTAAACTCCAACACTCACAACAAGAAGTGTCACCATCTGGATGATAGTATATGAAGAGTTAGATGTCATGTGATGCAACATCTGTATCTTCTCGCCAAGCTTCTCATAAAATGCTACAACCCTACCCCATGTAAAAAGTCTATGAGTATGTCCATTTACAAGTTTAATTGCATCGCGACCTGATATAGTCTCCACAAGATAGCCGTGTTTTGACTGTGCTTTTTTAAACTGTTCATGTGCTAAGGAAGCGAGTGGTATCTGCATGATAAGATTAAACGCCACTAAGATGATACCCGCTACAAAAGGGATAATAGCGATAGTCGGAGAGATAAGGTAGATAACATACACCGCTATAAAGAAAAAAGGCAAATCAAGTATCTGCACAAGTGAACGTGAGGTAAAAAACTCTTTGACTTGAGAGAGCTCTTTAAAGAGATTTGCCTTTGTTCCCGAAAGAAGTTTGTCATACTGTGTTTTCACACCCAGCATTCGCTCTAAGAGTATCTCTTCGAGATGTATGCCTATCTTTTTACCAGTTTTTTCTAAAATGTAAACACGAACCGTTTTTAAAATCACCTCAAACAAAAAGATGATGAGAATCCCACCGGCTAAAACATAAAGAGTATCTACCGCAAAGTTTGGAATGATACGATTGTAAACATTCATCGTAAAAAGTGGTAAAGCAAGAGCAAAGATATTTATAAAAACACTTAAAAATCCAACCTCTACATAAGCTCTCCAAGAGGCTTTAATGGGCTCAAAAAACCAAGAGAGCTCTTTTGTACGTGAGCTAACAACCGCGTCTTGTTTGTTTCTAAAGAAAAAGATAGCATTCGTAAAATTTTTGAGCTTTTTCTTCTCTACTTCAAAGCTCTCCTCTTTTTCTACATGCAAGAACTTTGCCTTGTCACGTGAGAGACTCTGCAAGATTATAAGCTCATTTTTATCGTTATACAAAATAACGGGAAGAATAAACTTATCAATACTCTCAATATCTACTTCACCTGTTTGAGCATAAAGGTTTGAATTTTTCGCAACACGAAGCAGTGCCTTAAGATCAAACTCATCTTCAGTTGCACCCGAAATAGAAAGGATAGTCTCACGAGCGATATTTCCAAAGTAAAACTTCAAAACGGAGTGAAGTGTATCGACTAAGAGTTTACCCTGTGGCTCAGACATCCATGACCTTTACTTGAAATTCTTTTTCTAACTCTTTATAGACCTCTTTAAAGACAGAGTTAAAATCCCCTAAAGAGTGCTGTCTGATAAGCTTTGCAGATGGGTACCATGAACTCATCTGTTCATTTATGCCCCAACGCCAATCTGGTACACGCTGTAAGAGCACCCACACTTTTTTGCCCATAGCACCTGCAAGGTGTGCAACTGATGTGTCAGAAGTTATGACTAAATCAAGCGAATTTATTATCTTCGCAGTTGTATGGAAGTTGTCTATTTTAGAACTGAGGTCTATTATATCATCTTGCATCTCATATTTTTTAATATCTTTAGCATCTTCACCAAGTTGCAGTGAGTAGAGTTGGAAGTCCTCATCTTTAGATAAAATCTTGAAGTGTCTGAGATCATAGACCTTGTTTTTGTAAGACTCTCCTGTATTACTCGCACCCCAGACTATACCCACCTTTATCTTTTCACTCTCAAGCGGAAACTTCTCTTGTATATGAATATACGGATAATCCTCTGTTAGTTTTGTTAGTTTGTTATCCAAAACATAAGGCAGAGACATAAAAGGGAGCTGATAATCAAATGTCGGAACTTTTTCCTCTCTTGTGTAGACTTCATCCACACAAGTCATGCTCCGTAGTAAACCCTCTAAACCCTCACGAACATAGAGAATAACACTTGCACCTTTACGTTTTAACTCATAAAGGTAACGTGCAACCATGAGAGTATCACCAAAACCCTGCTCAGCGTGAACGAGTACTCGTTTTTTCTTTTGAAGCACTTGGCCATCATATCTTGGAGCTTCAAAAATAGTCTTATATTTTCTTATATGTCCACGCATCTCCTCTTTTTGAAAACGCCACTCATACTCACCCCAACCACGAACATACTCTCCCGTTTGCAAGAGAACTGTTGCTAAGTCAAAGTGTGCATTTATATGTTTTGGCTCAAGTCTCAGTGCTTGTTCATACAGAGCCTTCGCCTTGTCAAAACGCCCAAGATTTTTGTAAGCACTAGCACAGTTTGAGAAGTGATTTGCTGACTTGTCATCCAAAGAGATTGCTGTTCTGTGAAAATAGACCGCCTCTTCATGTCGTCCTGTTTTATTGAGTGCATTTCCAAGGTTTGTATAAGCACCTGCATAAGAAGGCTTGATTTTTATACACTCTTGATAGAGTTTAATCGCCTTTTCATACTCTTTGAACTTTGCATGCAATGCCCCAAGGTTTGCATACGCTTCTGCATATTGGGGGTTAAGCTCTATTGCTTTTCTAAAAAGCAACTCCGCATCTTTATACTCATGTTTGTTATATGCTTCTATAGCTTTATTGTTGTGGTCTGTTGCGTTCAATGTTATACTACTCTTACTTTATTTTTATACTACATGAAGGGTAATACTATCTACACCATCTGTAAAAGTATAGTCACCTGTTGTAGTTATATTTGTTGTTCCAGTATTATCAACTTGCTGGAACTGGTTATTGGTATCTATTACTCCAGCTGTGTCATTTACGGACATTGTAAACTCTGTTGCTCCACTTTGTGACCAAGCTTTCAGGTTATCATAAGTAATGTCCAAAGTGTCACCAGTGTTAAGGCCGGTAATATTTAGATTTTCTATGTTGTCAAACTGAGTATTTACAATAGAAGTTGTTCCGCTACCCGTTAACGCCACGGTATCATTGTTAGTTCCTGCTCCGGCACCTGTTCCACCATCAATCACAAATTTTCCAATTTTACTAAAGTCTACAGTAAAGTTATCGGCATCATCATTTCCAAAAACACTCGCACCATCTACAAGTGCTTGATCAGCTTCATTATCAAGCGTGATACTATCTGCCCCGTTACTTAAACTCAGTACATCAAAGTTACTAATATTTGTAAAATCAGCATCAGTTATAGTGCCTGCTGATGTAACTTCTAATGTATTTGTTCCAATTCCACCATCTACAATATCCGCAGAAGTTAAATCGTCTGCATCAACCTTATAAGTATCGTCTCCGCCTCCAAGATTTAACTGAATGTTATCAAGTCCTATACTCCCTGTTGCCATTGTTAAAGTGTCATTTCCACTAAAAAAGTCTAGCTCTTCGACATTTGACACATTTGCAAAGTCACCACTAGCTAAATCAAGAGCACTTGATGTTAATGTAATCTTATCAGATACTATTGCTCCATTAGCATCAATAGTCAGTGCATTCGTCATATCATTTGCAGCGAGTTGAATATTATCATCCCCACTACCTGTATTCACAGAAGTGACGCCACTCTCTACATCTACTGTAAGATTTGAACTTGAGTTACTTGCATCTATATTTATCCCTAGATTTGAAAGGGTTGCACTTCCTCCGTCTATATCTGCTGTAAGGGTAACACCTGAAACATTAACTAAATCGATAGTGCTATTTCCTGCTAAAAGGTTCAGACCTCCAGTACCATTGACTGTTAGTCCTGAAACTTTAGAAGCATCCACGCTCATAACACCGCTGTTTACAGTAAGTGCATCGACGTTTATCAGGTTACCCGTATATGTAACTATACCTGCTCCGCTCCACTCAACATTTAAAGTAGTAGTAGCAGCTACATTACTAAAATCAGCATCAGTTTTTGCTTCTAGGTTTGTCACGGCAACTGTTCCTGTACCAGTAACAGTTTTTCCACTTATGTCTACTGCATCCGTTGTAAGTGTTTTTGTGTTTGCTATATCTATACTTCCTGAGCCAAATGTTCCAGTTCCAAGTGTCGTATCTCCAAGTAGGTTAACATCATTGGTTATGTTACTAAGGTCAAGTGTAGTCGAAGCGTCACTTATACTTACTTCACCAGCACCATTTACATTTTGACCTGAGATTTTTGCCGCTGTAGCGGTTAAAGTTTTGCCATTTACTATGCTAAATTGGTCAATATCACTCACATTTGCACTGAGTGTTGTACTCTCTGTGTATATTACATTTGTAGTTGCTACTACATTCGTTGAACCTACTATGTCAAGAGACCCATCTGCTGTAGTAATATCAAGATCTTTGTCTGCTCCACTTGCATCTAATCTAGTCGCTAAACCTACTATGGCCAAAACTGCCGTTAAGCTCGCCACATTTATCTGTCCGCCCGTAATATTTGCAGCATTGAGAGTTGTTGTGCCACTTGTATTTTTGATAGTAAGTGATTCTCCTGGCGCAATCACCATAGTCACACCAGTAGCTTGCGCTGCATCTAAAGTAATAGAACCACTTGCAACAATTTTTTCAAAATTTATTATATTTGCACTACTTAGGTCCAAGTCTCCTGTTACATCAAGAGTATCGACTGTTGTCTGTGTTCCACCATCTACAAGTCCGGTTGGCACTGAAGATATGTAAACTGTATCATCACCCGCATTTGTTTTTATGGAGAGCTCATCACCTGCGACTGTTACACTATCACTCGCTGAGCCACCCTCTAGGGAGTCTATAGAGGAAGCTGTTACATCAACACTATTTACATTATCACTGAGTTGTAGAACTTCCACATTAGTAACATTAGTATTTAAATCTGCTGATGTTATTGTTGCCGCATCACTAAAGATGAGTCTATCTATACCACCACTACCATCTATGTCGTCAGCACTACTAAAGTTTATGTCTGCATAAGTAATGACATCATCACCTGCTCCAGCTGTTACTTGATTGAGTTGTGAACCTGTTGTAAGTGTTAGATTTGAGCTAGCACTTGTCATGCCTGTACCATCTATGATGCTAATACTTCCCGCATTCGTACTAAAGTCCATACTGTTATCGCCATCTGAAAGTTTAAGCGTTTGAAAATTTGTTATATTAGTGAAGTCAGTCGCATCTATCGTTGTAGTTGAAGAGGAAGTATACTCAAGGATATTATTACCCGTTCCACCATCCAAATTATCTGCAGATGTAAGAGAGTTTGTTGCTACCTTAACGACATCATCACCACCATTAGCATTTACTACATCATCGCCACCACCAATTGTGACAATATCGGTCCCACTTCCACCGTTGACAGTATCATCTGAATTGAATGTAGTAATATCATTTACTCCATCTGTAACTGTGATGATATTTGCAACTTCGTCATTACCAACTATGGTGGAGTTAGCACCACCGGCTGCAACATCAATCTTGACTTTTAAATCAGCAAAACTTTTCGGTGTTAAATCTATACTTTCCCCATCTAAAAGAGCCACTTGAACAAAATCACTGAGTCCTGATCCACCGGTATAAGTCGTCACACTTGAGTTGTCTACAAAGTCCTTATCTACTGTGGCTGTAAAGTTCCCACTCACTTGCAAGTCTGCTATATTTGTAAGATTCACACCAGCAATTGCACTGAGATCTGCATCTGCGCTCGCTACCAAAGTGTTATTTCCAGCACCACCATTTATGATGTCATTCTGGGCATCTGAACTATAAACTATGTTATCATCAAATAGAGAACCTGTTATCGTATCAACTCCATTTGAGTTAATGATATTTATTGTACCGCTAAAAGTTCCATTGACCAGTCCACTTAAATCAGTTACACCGCCTAGAGCATTTACATTGAGTATTCCTGTACCATTGAGAGTGTCAAGATTTGAAATTTGACTTGCATCAAGTGTAAGTGTTTTACCAGCTACAATATTTATGCTATCAATCGCACCCAAGATACTTACTGCCTCGCCTGATTTGTCCATATCTTCGACAACATCTAAGATAATATTTCCACTTCCTGCATTTATAAAACTTGTAAAATCATTATCGCTATCTACCAGACTCGCTTTTATGATTACATCTGATGTAGTAGCATTTCCATTTATATTGAGGGTACTATCACTCTGTGATGCATCAAGAGTGAAAACATTTCCAGAGCCTAAAGTCACATGAGTGATGCCACCGAGATTGTCACTTGCTGAGCCTGAAATATCTAGAACTGACGTCACTTGCATTGTAAGTGAGCTACCTCCACTAACACTTATATTGTTATAGTCGTTAGCATTTGCCACACCCGCTGTAAAAGTTGTATCACCCACTCCACCAAAGTCTATAGTTTTACCAGATAAATCAACTGCACTTAGAGTAAGTGTTTTTCCACTTGCGACATCTATATCTGTTACTAAAGCATCATCAAGAGAACCTACTAAACTCACACTCTCATTTACAGTTAATGTCTCAACATTTATAATACTTTTATTTGCAAAAGTATCGCTTGCTCCTGTGGCAATTATTAATTCATCCGAGCCACTACCACCATTTATAAGAGCGATACCCTCATCCATCGTAATAGTATCAATAGAACTTGAACCAACAATAGAGACATTTCCAGCAAAAGTTGTAGCACCAAAATCTATAGTTGTACCGCCAGCTGTTAGATTTATAGTTGTATTTCCTGTACTTCCAGCTAAACTAAGGTTTGAGATAGTTGCTGTCGTAGCATCATTTATAGTCACTGTATTATCATTGTTTACAATTATAGAAGATGTAAAATCATCTGCATCCAAAGTTAAAATACCATTTGTTGCAAGAACATTGATGCTCTCTACATCTGGGATTTTAGCACTAAGGTCTATTGTTCTGTCTATGTTAAGCGTTTCAACCTTACTTATATTTGTGTATGAACCAGTACCTGTAAGAGTTAAGCTATCATTTGCCAATCCACCAGTAACAGTCAGAATATTTCCAGCTTGAGTTCCCAAGGTTAAGTTCGTAGCATTATCAGAGAATTCTATAGTCTCAATAGCACTCACATTTGTAAAAGCAGAGTCTACTACAGTTCCACCATTTGTAAAGACTATGGTGTCTGTCCCCGCTCCACCAGTTATGGTATCTGCTGAGGTAAATGTAGTAGCATTTATATTAAGCGTGTCTCCACTGTCTCCAAAGAGTAGGTTTACTCCGTTTAAATCTGCCGTAATTGTATTTGAAACTGTATTGCTAAATACTAGCTCTTCAACACTTGTAAGATTTGCAGAACTCAAATCTATAAGGCCACTATTTGCAATGATAATGCTATTTACTCCAGTGTCTCCAACTATCTCTATAGAGTTTATGTCACTGGAATTCATCGTCACATTTGAACTACCACCAATGTTGAAACTGATTTTTTCTATGGCATTTATCGTTATACTAGAGAGGTCAAGTCCACTCGCATCCAACCTAATCTCATCAGCCGTTCCAGCTCCACCATCTATACTTGCTATTGCATCATGATTAATGATTATAAGGTCATTCCCATCTCCTGAGTTTATAACATCTGCTCCACTCAGTGAAGTGATGGTATCATCTCCCGCTCCCGTTGTTATGGCATTTATGCCTGAAGTTGCTGTATCTGTTACTATAACTGTTCCAGAATTTGTACTTGCTCCTAGTGTCGTATCATTGTCTATCTCTATATCCACTACTCCAGCACCACTCACATTTAATATTTTTGAAGTATTTAGGGCTGTTGCATCAATATTTGTAGTCGAAGCACTTACGATGTCAATTCCATCGACATCATCAAGAGTAAGATTCATTGTCGTACCTGCAGCCGAAGCATCTATATCTGTATAGATATTTGTAACTGTAGTTGTCGTATCTAATGATTGAAAGTCGATTTTCTCCGCTACTATATGTGAAGCGGCTGCATCTAGCGTACTATCCGCTCCATTCCCTTTAATAATAAGAGTTTTGGGAGTAGTTCCCGATGCTGTTACTGTTGTAAAGTCATTGGCTTGTTCTAACGTCATAGTTAGAGTTGATGAGCCTTCTATATTTTCAAAGTTATTGATCGTTGTTTGACTCAGGTCTACACTTAGTGTACCTGAGACATTCAAAGTATCAATACCGACTCCCCCATCAAATACTTTTGTATTCAAGCTACCTGTATTGGCATCTATAGTAAGGGTATCGTCTCCATCACCTAAGTCAATCTTAGAGAAGTCACGTGAACCTCCTGCAATATTTATATTATCAGCAACACTACTTGTTGTTAGTGTTTCAATATTGGACACATTCCCAAAGTCTGCTAATGTTTTTGTAGCTGCAGTTGTAAACTTGAGTTCATCCGTACCATTTCCACCATCAAGAGTATCTATAGCATTAAAATCAATTGCTGTATAATTAAAAGTATCTACTCCATTACTCCCTTGAAGTAAAATGGCGTCCTGGTTTAAAGCTATGTCATTACCAGAGTTTGCTGAGAATTTTATCGTCTCGATTAGGCTTATATTTGTTAAAAGTGTATCTGTAAGATTAGCTTGGGTAATAGCATCTAAGAACTCTAAAGTATCAGTATTTGCTCCACCTGAAACTGTATCATTCCCGTCTGTCGCATCAAAATTTACCGTTGTAAACTCAATCAGGTCATCACCAGCTCCACCATCTATAGTATCTACTCCTAAACTGTCTTTAAATGTGTCATATCCAGCTTCTCCAAAAAGAGTGTCATTTCCACTTCCCCCATCAATGATGTCGTTTCCTGTTCCACCTTCTATGAAGTCTCCATCTGCTTCACCATACAAAAGATCATCGTCATCTCCACCAGAGATAAAGTCTAGACCTGCTCCACCAGAGATAGTGTCATTTCCAGTGGCACCTAAAAGTGAGTCGTTCCCACCTTTAGCAATTATTTCATCAGCACCAGCTCCTCCAAGAATACTGTTTTGCAAATCATTTCCAACTAAGATATCTCCATTTGCTGAACCAATGATATTCTCAAAATTATAAAGAGTATCTGTCTCACCATACGCATTTGTTGCACTATTTGCTCCAGTAGTTCCCTCTGCCGTTGTTGAGATATTTACCTTGACTCCACTTCCCGTATCTTCTAAATCATAACGGATTGTGTCTTGTAAACCACTATTCACCAAATCTACACCATCACCGAAGAAAACATTTGTTCCTGCATTCGAATAGATAGTATCGTCCCCTGCATTTGCCACAATAGTATTATCTGCACTTGAGGCAGTAATAGTATCTGCATTTGAACCGGTTTCTATATGTTCTATGGAAGTAAGTCCATCACTCGAACCATTTATTCCCTTAGAAGTACTTCCAATTTTTAAGTCTGAAACAATTTTTGTAGAAGCTACACTATAATCAACCCAGTCTCCGTTTGTCTCCGTTCCACCATCATATGTATCATTTCCATCTGTAGCAAAAAAGGTGTCATCACCTGCTAAACCGTACATGGAATTATCTGCACTGCTACCAGTCAAGGTATCGTTCTCAAATGTTGCTATTAGATTTTTCATACTTTGAAGTTGGTCGGTAAAATATTTTGTACTATCTGCTGTTGCAACTAATTGTGCCTGGTCTGATAATGCACCTAAATCTAGAATAAGCTTGTTGCCAGTAGCTGTCGCTGAATAGTCGACTAAACTCGCCGCAACACCACCCTCATTTCCACTCAAGTAATCATCACCTAAACTTCCGACAAAACTATCTTGTCCACCGCCACTCAAAAATGTATCGCTAGTCGAACTTCCATAAAAAACATCATTTTGTGAAGAACCTTCTATTGTTTCCACATTTAAGACAATATCTCTCGTACCGAATCCATCATCAATATTCTTTACAACATCATCATAATGGACAGTAATCGCTCCACCTCCACTTACAGAACTCGAATAAGTTACTAAGTCATTTCCGGCACCACCATCTAGATAGTCATAGCCCTCTCCGCCAGCAAGAGTGTCATTTCCATCAAGTGCTAAAATCGAGTTATCTTGAATATCACCTATTAAGGTATCTGAAAAGTCAGAACCAACTATATGCTCAAAACCTTGATGGCTTCCAACAGAAGCACTTGTAATGTCAAAGGAGTTTAGATAGATAGTGGTACTCCCTAGTAAAGATGCATCTATCCAGTCCCCTCCACTACCATCTGTATATATATCCTTACCTACGTTTAACGTACCCCTAACTAACAAGTTGTTAGTGCCTCCATCGAGAGTATCGCTTCCAAGACTGAGGAAGGCTCTATCATCCCCTCCATAGAGATTTACAATATTTTTATTATCATCACCAGTAAAGATATCATTTTCACTTGTCGCGTTTAGGTTTTCCACCCCTAGAATATAACTCAAGTCTCCAAAACCATTATCAGAAATAGTTCCATAATTTGTACCGCCGATGTTATATGTAGCTCTTAGGTCGACTTCTATTCCAGATGCTCCCGATGTTCCCATGATAGAAGTGTCATTAAAGTCGATTAAATCTTCTCCCGCTCCACCTGAGATAGTATCGACACCCTCTTGTGCAAAAAATGTATCATTATTGTTTTGCCCGCTTAAGATATCATTTCCGGCTCCACCAGTTAAGAGATCATTTCCATCCTCTCCGATAAGATTTTCATTACCCGCTCCACCGATAATAGTGTCTGCACCATTGAGTCCATTAAACGCGATGGCATTTGTAGAGTTTTCGTCTCCTCTAAAGTAATCTGCTCCGCCGTCACTTCCATAAATATACTCTATCTCTTGGTAGATATCTACACCATTATAAACATCTCCACGTGCATCGATGATGTTATTTGTTAAGTCAATAGAGATAGCATCATTATTCACATCGTTATAGTAAACATAGTCAAATCCAGATCCTCCGATGAAGGTATCGGCATCTAAACCACCACGGAACCTATCACTTGCAGCACCACCATAAAGCGTGTCGTCTCCTCCATCACCATAAATGACATCACGTCCCCCTATGGCTGAGAGAGTATCAAGATAGTCACCATAAATGATATCATCTCCGGCACCACCTCTTAAGGTCTCATAGTTAGCGTTTGTGTCATTTCCGTTATTGTTATTTCCACCTTCAAGGATGTTTGCATTTGCATCACCAAAGATCGTATCTGCAGAAGTTACATCACTTCCTCTAACATTTTCAATATTCTCTAGAGTATCACCAAAGTTATCACTTCCTACACCGGCTCCATCATCTAAATCAACCTCAGCATGGGTGAGTTGTTTTGAGTAATCGACCCAGTCACTACCATCTTGTCCATCAAGGATATCTGTTCCTGCAGTTACAAAGATAGTATCATCTCCATCACCTGCGTTTATCATATTGTTAGCACTATTTCCTTCGAGTGTATCACCAACTCTTGTCGAACCATCTAACACTATGTCAGTCCCGGTAATATTATCAAAATCAAAAAGAAAATCTTTCTCTATGTTTCCGGTAAGAGCATTGAGAGAGGTACTTACCCCTGCTTGTTCTGTTGCAAGTAAGTTAGTATCTATCCCCGTTATACTAAAACCATTTGCAGTTGAGTTATCCATAAAAAGAATTCGATGGGAGTTGAAATCGACATCATTGTTTGGTGAGTTACTCACATCTTGAAGTGCATCTATACCTGTGATTGCACTTACTTGTGCATAAAGAGCAGCTATTATATCATCACCTGTCTCTGTTGCTAAAGCTGTATGGCTTGCACTTGTAGTTGAAACGACTGCTCCAGTTGCATCTAAAATATTTACATCGAAACTATAAAGTGTTCCTACTACTATCGCTGTTGACTGGTTGAGGGAGACAACACTTGCACTATTTTGGGACTCAAGATCTACACTCACTACCGAGTTTAAATCTTCAATACCAGTTCCATCTACAACGACCGTATTAAAACCTACAGTATCTATATCTGCATCACTTCCACCAATAAGCACATCATTTCCAAGTCCACCATTTATAGTATCGCTTCCCGTATAACCGTAAAGAGTATCTGCCCCATCTTTACCTAAAATGGTATCAACACCACCACGACCGTCTATTACATCTTTTGAAGCACTGCCGACAAGTGTATCAGCATAGTTTGTCGCATAAATGAGCTCAATATTGGAGAGAATATCTGTACCTGTATCTACACCGATAACACTATTTCCATCGAGAGTAATCTTTGCTTCTGAAGCTGTATAGTCTACGATATCGAAATCATCTCCACCATCAATAAGATCATTCCCTTTTCCACCGATAAGGAAGTCATTGCCCTGTCCACCGTAGAGTTGATCATCCCCTTCACCACCATCTAAAGTATCATTTCCACTGAGAATACCTGCAAAGTCATCTCCGTAAATGGTGTCATTACCTGATTTACCTAAGATTGTGTCATTACCGCTCATACCAAAGTACTCGTTAGCTCCAGCGTCACCTTTCATATCATCAGCATACTCTGTGGAAATTATACGTTCAATACTTTGCACTTTATCTATATATGTATTTGTCGCTGTAGTCTTAAGCACTGATTTTTCTTCAACAATTGAATCAAAATCCATAACAATTCCCGTGTTAGTAGTATTTGTTATATTGTTATAGTCGATAGTATCCTTACCATCTCCGCCCAAAATACTATCAGCTCCATCAGAGCCCACAAAACTATCATCTCCAACATTTCCCGAAAGAACATTAAGTTCTGTAACCGTATCACTTCCCTTTATCAAGTCTGCATACTGCGTTCCTGAAATGTTTTCAATGCCAAAAAGAGTATCTTGTGTGTTATATCCATCTTGTGTGACTTGAGGGCTTACTCGTGTTAGATCTGCATTAATACCTGTAGCAGTTGCATTTGTCACAGTTGAATAATCAGCAGTATCTTGTCCCGTATCTGTTGAAGCATCACCACCATAAAGTCTGTCATCTCCAGCATCACCACGAAGAGTATCATCGCCATCTTCACCGTAAAGCAAGTCCTCATCGACAGAAGCGAGTACTTTCTCTCCACCCTCTAAAATATCATCTCCGGCATCGCCATAGATGGTATTTACAAGAGTGTCTCCACTAAGTGTGTCATCTAATCCAGATCCACGTATGTCCTCAATAGTAAAAAGTTTATCATCTCCATTTCCTGTTGCAGTTCCTGCTTCAAGGTTTACCTTAACGCCATTTGCACTCACATCTGAGAAATCAACTATATCATGGAGTCCATCTCCACCAATGAGACTATCTGCATCTGCCCCACCAAAGAGTGTATCATTTCCAAGTCCACCATCAAGTGTATCAAGACCACTACCACCTTTAAGTGTGTCATCACCTGAGAGCCCACTCAAAACATTGTTTGCAACATCTCCAATGATTGTATCTGACTCAGCCACTAAGTCTGAACCAATGATATTTTCAACACCAACAAGTCTATCTTGTGTGCCCTCACCATCTTCACTAACATTAAATCCAGAAATATAGTTTGCTAAGTCTACTTTTATAGCAGTAGTGGCAGCTGTGTAATCTGCCGTATCTTGCCCAGAACCACCCAAAAGAGTATCATTCCCAACATTCCCTCTTAGCGTATCATCATCTGCTCCACCATCAAGGGTATCATCTCCGCCACCGCCATAGAGTGTATCCTCTGCATTCTCACCAAGAAGATAGTTGGCATTTATATCTCCAATGATAAAATCTTCGTTGTCTGTTCCTCGTACATTCTCTATATCGTAAAGATAATCAACTGAGTTATATCCATCATTTAAAACTTTAGCCGCTGTTGCACTTGAGTTGTCATTTGTAAGGTCTACAGTAACACCAACACCACTAGTAACACCTTTATAAGAAGCCATATCCTGTACTGAACTATCAACCGTACCGATATTATCCTCACCATAAAGTCTGTCTATTCCTTCTCCACCATCAAGTGTATCTGCACCCGATTCTCCAAGAAGTGTGTCTTCTCCAAGACCACCATAGACAATATCATCTTCAGCGCCAGCACTCAAAATATTCACACTACTGTTTCCAACTATAGTATCTTTATAATCTGAACCTATAATGTTTTCAATGTTTAAAATTGAGTCTACACCGTCCCCGGTAACTACTCCGGTGTCGAGACGGACATTCACTGCATTTTGTGCACCTGCATACGATGCAACATCGACTCCAGCACCACCATCAATGATATCGTTTCCGAGGCCACCCTCTAAAAAGTCATCACCAAAAGAACCCTGCAGTGTATCTTGATCTAGTCCACCATAGAGTGTATCGTTATCATTTCCACCATCAAGGACATCGTCACCCTCTTCACCGGAGAGTGTATCTACTCCACCTAGACCCTTGAGGGTATTCCCATCTGCATTTCCTATGATGGTATCATTTCCACTATTTGAACCTGTAATATTCTCTATATCTAAAAGTGTATCTGTCTCTACGGCATCAACATCAACACTCGATGTTCCACTGTTTGCCAGATCAACGATAACTCTACCTTCATTTTGATAATTTGCAGTATCATTACCACTACCACCCTGTATGTCATCATCGCCAGCACCACCACTTAGTGTATCATCTCCTGCTCCACCAAGTACTGTATCGACTCCAGCTGCACCATCTATAGTGTCATCTCCACCTTGTCCATCCAGAATATTACTTAAACCATCACCCATAATACTGTCATTTCCAGTATTTGAACCTTTGATATTTTCTATATTTCTTATCTGGTCGCTATCACCACCGCTCACATTCACAGCTACATAAGTACCCTCATTTAAGCTTGTTCGTATGGCTCCTTCATCAGAGTAACTTGCTGTATCAATTCCTAAACCACCATCAAGTTTATCAGCACCAGCTTCACCAAAAAGTATGTCGTCTCCTGCATCACCTTCTAAAGTGTCTATATCTTGTCCACCTCTAAGGGTATCTGCACCATCACCACCCGAAAGAAAATCATTTCCTTCATTTCCACGAAGTGTATCATCCCCCGCTTGTCCAAGAAGTGTGTTGTCATCACTACCACCCGTAAGCTGATCCGTATCAGCAGAACCTGAGAGAATTTCCATATTAGTAATGACATCATTTCCCGTATTATTAGAAATTGTCACATCGCCTTGATATATATCTGCTACTACACCACCTGTGAAGTCTCTAAAGTCCATGGTATCTGAGCCTAAACCACCATCAAGCGTATCGTCTCCGAGATCATAGAAAAGAGTATCATTTCCAGCTTCTCCGTAAAGTACATCATTATCATCTCCACCAATAAGGCTATCGTTGCCAGTTCCACCAAAGAGAGTGTCATCTTCTGTGCCACCATCTAAGGAATCATTTCCATCTCCACCGAGAAGAGTGTCACTTCCTGCTCGTCCATCAAGAGTATCAACTCCAGATGCACCTTCTAAGATGTTTACAGATGCATCCCCTTGAATTAAATCATTTTCAGAACTTCCAACAACACGTTCAATGTTTAAAAGAGTATCTGTAACTCCAACACTTGTTCCCAGTTGTGCTGCAAGGTCTACATTAACCCCTCCCACATCCGTCACAAAGTTATAATCTACTGTATCTAGATCATCTCCACCATCGAGTATGTTTGTTCCTGATTTTCCTATGAGAGTATCTGCTCCAAGCTCTCCTTTAAGCGTATCATTACCGGCACCACCGTCAAGAGTATCATCACCCTTAGCACCGCTGATTGTGTCATTTCCTTCATAAGCTGTTACAGTATCTTTTCCCTCTCCACCATATACAGTTGAGTCACCATGAGAAGTAAAAATAACGTTGTTATTTGGATTTGTGGCTAAAACAACTCTCTTATCTTCATCCATAAAATCTTCATATCCCGTTGACGATTCCCAGTCAATTTCTTTGGTTACAAAATTTAAACGCCCTTGTCCAGCTAGGGAAGTCACATCAGGAGAGTCTACATTTTCTCCAGGAAGAAGGTTTTTTGTATCAAATGTAGATGTGAAGTTAATGACGGCGGTAACCTCATCCCCCTCAAGTAAATCATCGGGGTATGTCATAGTAAAACGAGCTCTACCTGTATTTATATTGACACTAAATCCATCCGTAAGTAAGTTTCCTTGAGCATCATATGTTGCTTCTGGAACTTCCCATGCACCTGAACTTGTAAGTGTAGCACCAACTATTTTAAAACCATTTGGAAGATTCGAGATGCTGATTTGACTAATACCAAATCCAACTGGCTGTTCTGGTTTTATAGAGAGGTCACGTGCAAGTTGCGACTCCGATGTTATATCGGTAGGATCTGTCTTAAAAAGCTTGGGTGCATCAGCATGAATAAGCATTGCTCTTGTGTTGAGTGTACTGTCACTATTAAGTGAATAGTCAAGTGTTTCCGTCTGAAACTGTGCCTCTGGTGTGTCTACTTGTGAGCCATAAGCACTTCCTCCACCACCATCAACCTCAATAACAAAGCCAGAAACATCTTTCACTTCTGCACGTGGAGTTTGATATGCTGTTAAAGTAAACTTGAGTCCCGCCTCAACTGCATTGTTTACTTCAGAGATATTTACATTTATTGGGTTATCATCGGTAGGCTTATACACTGCGTCGAAGTTGTTTTCTTCTAGCTCATCTTTTGGCTTACTCGTATCTTCATCAGGCTTTTTAAATTTCTGCACATCTATTGCAGCTACAGGTTCTTGAAGTATCTTAGAAAAGTTTTCATTTTTTTCAAGGATCTCTTGCTCTTTTACATCAGAGTACTCTTCATCAAGTGTCACAAATTCATCTGTTATTACAGACTCAACAGGAGCCTCTTTTACATCATCCACTTGCGATAAAATATCGATTAGAGAGAATGAACCACCTGAAAAATCTATCGAAACACTATTCTCTGTGAACGCAAGAAGCCCCATCGAGACGAATGTAATGTGTCCACCATCAGGAAGCTTCATTATGATATCACCACCTATTATCTGATAGGTAGCATCATTTAAGTCTTGGGGAAACTTTATAGAGTCTTCTGGACGGACAAAGACTTGTAAATCTTCGCCTTTTATCGGAAGTTTTTTTATGATAATATCATTGTTGACATAGCTTATATATTCATTTTGACTCATAAAAAACACCCTCATAAAATAACTAGACTACTAATATCGACTATTATAGCATTTTTTGTTCTCTAATCTCTAAAGTCCCTCTCTCTTGGTAATTTTTTATATTTTATATTATAAAAAAGAGACTGTTTATTTATTAGTTTCATCATAAACTTAGATGTGCTAATGTACAATTGTATCCATGAACACAAACTATAAAATAGTCTTTATAATCTTCTTTTTTCTGTTGCTACTTTCGGTTGGAAGTAGTGTATCAAACTACATCATCTCTCTTAAAGCGACTGAAGCACAGATTAAAACGCAATCCCTGCCTTTATCTGTTGACAATATTTACACTGCTATACAAAAAAACATCATTGAACCTTCACTTGTAGCTTCCATGATGTCAAATGACACTTTTGTTATTCACTGGCTACTTAATGACGAAAAAAATCATCAAAAAATTCAAAACTATCTTGAAAGTATAAAAAATAAGTACAAAATGATGGTAACTTTTCTAGTTTCAAAAAACACTTTAAACTACTACACTCACGAAGGTATCATAAAACATGTAACACAAGAGGATCCTGAAGATAACTGGTACTACACATTTAAAAATATAAATGAAGAGCATGAGGTAAATCTCGACTGGAATCAACATATCTCAAACGATATGATTATGTTCATCAATTATAAAATTTTCGATACAGATTTTCACTTTCTAGGTGCAACCGGTGTTGGTATAAAGATATCCTACATCAATGAAATGCTTCAAATGTTCAAAAAAAATTATAAACTTCGAGTTAGCTTCGTAAATGTAAATGGAGATATTCTTCTCAGTGACAATAGAGAGTACAAAACTATCAAAAATATCTATGAAACAAAAGAACTTCAAAGCCATAAAGAGAGCCTACTCAGCAAAAACAATACTATGATTGAGTACGAAAAAAACTCATCTACCTACATTCTAAGTACTAAGTATATTCCAGAATTAAACACTTACATACTTGTTGAAGCAAATCTTGATGACTTTACCTCAAGCACAAAAAATACATTTTACTTCAACCTGAGCATCTCACTTTTACTTACAGTCATAATTGCAACTATCATCATCATAATTATTAGAGGTTTTCAGAAAAAACTTGAAGGTCTTGCTAACTTTGACTCTCTAACTATGCTTGATAATAGAAGATCTTTTTCAGAAAAACTACACAAGCTTATGTTACTTTCAAAACATAACAAGCAAAACCTTAGCCTCCTTTTCATAGACTTAGATGACTTTAAAAGTATAAACGACTCATATGGGCACCATGTAGGTGATATGGTACTCAAAGAGTTTGCTTCTATACTCAAATCTCATATCCGTAAAACTGACATATCTGCACGATGGGGAGGAGAAGAGTTTATCGTAGTATTTACAAACTCCTCTGCCGAAGATGTTCTCATTGTATCAAATGCCATCAGAAAAGCAACGAGCCAAAATGAGACGATGAAATCTCTTTTAAAACGTAGACTCACAATTAGTGCAGGGTTAGTAAACCTCGAAGAGAATGACACAGTAGATAGTCTTATTTCAAAAGCGGATAAAGCTATGTATGAAGCAAAAAATAAAGGAAAAGACCGTATTCATTTGCATAACGCTTAAAATCTGGCTATACTTCTGGTCAAATTTAAAGAAAGTGGGTGATGTGATATGCCTGGTATCGTACTACGCCATGATGACAACTTTGACGCTTCTTATAGACGTTTCAAAAAGCAGACTGACCGTAACTTAATAGTTACAGAAGCTCGTGCTCGCCGTTTCCATGAAACGGAAACTGAAAAACGTAAGAAATTCAAAATTGCATCTCGTAAGAAAATGCTTAAACGTCTTTATATGATGAGACGTTACGAATCACGCCTGTAGACACAAGCCTTTGGGCTTGCGTTTATCTTCAAACTCTCTAACCTCAACAAAAACTCCACTTCAATACCGATAAGCAACTCAAAATCACTTTTATTTGAAAATGAATTTCCGGGTCTAATATATAATCCCATACACCTGTAATGTCTAAATCAAGCCAAGTCGTCTTTTTGATTTGCAATACGACGAATCTCTTCATCACTCAAACATGAACTGTCTTTGAGCTTTATAAGCTGCTTACTCTAGAATTTCAGTATGTAAAATAGTGAAAAAAAGAAAAGGCACTACTAGATTTTTCCATACATTTCATTGTAAAAATTAAGTGCATACCTATCACTCATACTTGCTATATAGTCTGCTATTACACGGTGTTTACTACGTCTATCTAGCTGTTTATAATAAAACTCTGGAAGCATTTTCTCATTATCCATCAGTCCTTTGTAGAGACCTTTTATGGCCTGTTTTCCAGCATACATTTTACGGACGATATTTTTGTGTTGGTACATTTTTACATAGAGTATTTTTTTTAGTTTTTTTATCTTTGTCTCAAGCTCTTTATCAAATCCTACCGGCATCTCTATACTTACATCTTGGAGTTTTGGCTCAGTATACTCAAGAAGTGAATATACAAGATGATTTATGAGATGTGAGCTAAATCTATAACGAAACATCTCATCATTTTCCTCTCCAACACCCTCTAGGGCTACCTTCTCTAAAACTTCTCGTGCTAACTCACTCTCTTTTAAATCCTCAAATGTAATAAGTCCAGAGTTTACACCATCGTCTATGTCATGACTCATATAAGCGATTTCATCTGCACGGTCAACTATCATGGCTTCACGTGATGGGTGTTTATCAAGATCAAACTGCTCATGAATTGTTTCTGGTAAAAAGGATTTACGGTATGGGTATGAGTGTTTTAAGATACCTTCTAAAGTAGCAAATGTAAGGTTAAGTCCATCAAAGTTTTTGTAACGCTTTTCTAAACTTGTCACAACACGAAAACTTTGGAAATTATGTTCAAAACCATTTGTAAAACCATCCGCTTTAAGGCACTCATCAAGTGTATCACCACCTACATGTCCAAAAGGAGTATGTCCTAGGTCATGTGCGAGAGCTATCGCTTCTGCAAGTGATTCATTTAATCCTAAAGTAGAAGTAATAGAACGCGCGATTTGAGAGACTTCTATAGAGTGAGTAAGTCGGGTACGAAAGAAATCCCCCTCGTGATTTAAAAAGACCTGTGTTTTATACTCAAGCTTACGAAATGAGCCTGAGTGAATGATTCTATCTCTATCCCTAGCATAAGGATTGCGAAAATCTTTGTCTATTTTATAAAATCTATCTGTCAGCTGCATTATGCTTTTTTAATAAACTCTGTTTTTATGAAAATTTTTGTCCCATTTACACGACCTTCGACATGACCGGCATCACCAGGTGCTAAACCGATACGAGTTACAGTAGTTCCGCGTTTTGCCGTAAATCCTGCCCCTTTTACCTCTAAGTCCTTCAGTATGACAACGCTGTCACCCGCATGGAGTTCAACTCCATTGGCGTCTTTGTAAACAAGCTTATTTGCCTCCGCGTTTACGGCTTGCTCTGCAAGTTTTAACTCGTCCTCTTCAAGATACATCATCTCAATCATATCTTGACGACCAAGACGAGAAAAGAGAATATAAGACATTATCTTTGCCGCTGGTGTTTCACTCCACATAGAGTCATTCAGACAGTTGAAGTGATTTTCATCTAACTCATTGTTCTCTATTTGAGTTTTACAGTTTTGGCATAAGTAAACAGACTGTTCTTCGCTCCCATCACTTACTGGTAACTCTACTAAAGTCACCCCTTCTTCACTCCCACAAAGTTCACATACACTGCTTCTTGACATTACTTCTCTTCCTCATCATTGAATTCTATATCTTTATCTGAGACCTTTTTCTCTTCTACTAACTTGTTAAAAGCTTTATCCGCTTCTTCTTCGTTATAGTTTCTACACTCAGTTGGAACGGTTTGTCCTGGTTCTCTTGCTATCTGGTCACACATAGTGGCATTTACCGTGAAGTTTGTACATCCGCTAAGGATAAAAGCAAGTAAGAGTACTATTTTATACATTATTTTTCCTGTTTATTTTTGATTATCAAATCAAGATATTTTTTTGGAGTGACACGCATCATCTCTTGGGCAAGCCAACGAATCTGAAAAAATGCAGCCCCACTATCACGAAGTGTAAAGTAGTTTTTAAGACTTCTCAGGTTGAATGTAACCACCATATCCACTTTTACATTGTCCGTTATGATATGCTTAAAAGCATCTCCGACATTACGTTTTTTCTTTCCAGCTTGTAGTGCTTCATAGAGTGCTTGAGGATTACCTTTGTACTCCTCTAAAAAGCCAAGAGAACTTTTTGCGACAGATATGGCATTAAAATCCTCCACTTGTTTTCTTTGGTACTCGAGCTTATCATACATCGCACCGATTTCAAGTCTGTTATAGTCTATGTTAGTTGTAACAAACATATCAAATTCTAAGACTTTATCTATAAAAAAGTCTCTATCACCACCATATTTTGAAGCGACAAAAGCATTGATAATCCCACTCATAGTGTAACGAGTAGAACGCACTGAGATCGCTTGAAGACGATGACGTGCATGCTCTTGCAGAACACCACGAGAAGTTCCACGGATTAAAAAAGAGAGATTTGCATGTTCTAAGATGGAATGGTGAAAGTATGTCCAAGCAAGGTCATCTAAAAGAGCAGAGTCTTCAATTGCGTTTAACGTCTCACACATCTGCGAAGAAGGCATAGTATGCTCTATATCTTTAATAACATCATTTTCAGAGTTAGTAAAAGAGTCATAACAAGTCCGAGCTGCACTCTCAGCTACACCAATACCAGTATCTTGAAGTAGAACGACTTCGGGGTGGGAATACTCAATACCAAATACATTTTCCATAGCACTATCCTCATCTTTAATAGTGCTATTTTACTATAGAAAACTTATAATTAATCGTTTCTATTTTAAAATAAACTCTAACCCCAAGATTAATATTATAAGAGTATCACTTTTGAACGCCATCCAGTACAGGTACAAAATCGCACTCTTCAAGCTCATACTCCTCTATGGTCTCTCCCGCTTTTTTAAAACGTGTAATAATCTGCTTAGAGCCTTTTTGAACAGGTGCTATCAAAACACCACCATCCGCCAACTGCTCAAAGAGCTTTGTAGGTATCTCTTTTGCAGTCGCTGAAAAAAGAATCCTATCATATGGAGCATACTGAATCCAGCCATTTTGTCCATCATCCGTTCTTGTGTGAATGTTGCTAATACCTAAGTTCCTAAAACGTGTCTTTGCTTCACTCATCAAAGACTCTATACGCTCTATAGTGAAAACACCACGAAAGAGATGTGAGAGCACTGCCGCTTGATATCCGCTTCCACAACCAACTTCCAGGACTCTATCTGCACCTTCTGACTCAAGATACTCACTCATTTTTGCAACTGTTAGTGGAGAGCTTATATACTGTGAGGCCCCTATAGGAAGTGCGTCAAGTTTGTAAGCGTTATGACGAAAACCCGCTGGGACAAAGGCTTCTCTGTTAGTGTTAGCTATTGCTTTTTTTACCTCGGGACTGAGGGTAAACTGGGCATGACATTCATCTGCCAAACGTGCGGTTTTGGTTGCTGTTATTCTATCCAAGTTATTTTATTCCTACATCCATGTAACGTCGCATCAACGCTATCTCTTTTTTGCTATATGTAAGCTCTAAGCAAGGCTTATTCCCATTTCTCTGTACTACTCCCTGAGGTGAGATAATCCCACTCATTTTCGTACACTCCTCGTTGGCACAATCACTTGCAACAACATAACATTGATTCATGACAGCAAGTGCTTGCGTTAGTGTTTTAAAATGCTCTGTTCTTAAAACTCCCCACCAGGAAGGAACTGCTATTACATCAGCACCCTCTGCTCTTCTCCATAACTCTTTAAAACGTAATTCAAAACAGATAAGCAGAGCTACTTTTACACCATCAAGTTCTATAGTAATAATATCTTCATCCCTTCCTTCACTCATATACTTATGCTCATCACCAAATCGAAAGAGTCTCGCTTTTGCACGCTCATGAACTAACTTACCTTTGTGAAAAACCTTAAGAATATTAAAAACTTGACCATCACGCTTTTCAAGCATTGTAAGAATAAGCGTTTTATTGAGAGTCGCATCCATGAGTGCCTGTGTCGATTTACTCGTAAATTCGCATGCGCTATCTAGGTTTTCATAGTCGAATCCAGTCAAACAGACTTCAGACGCGACAATAAAAGAGTCATCTTCACATGTATTAGTGAGTTTTAAGAGTGTTTGTAAGTTCTCTTGATAATTGTCCGTGGTAATAAAGGAGAGGGAAACTAAAGTCTTGATAACATCACTCCATAAAAATATAATTTTGTATTATACCTAATGGAGTGAGAAATATACTATATGAAGCTTAAAAACTTACTCATTGTCGTCTTGGTAGAGATCAGTAAACTGAGAAAGTAAAAAATCAATACTCTCTAAAACATCCTGATCAATATCTTCAACATCGACCTCAATAAAGTCCGTAGCTGCAAATGTAAGTGCGAATGTGGCATTTTTATTCTTACGAAAGGTCTGGACCTCTTCACCAAGAGCGAGTTTTATGTAGATAAAATGGGTCTCCTCATCTGTAAGCTCTTCAAGTGAAACCATCAAAGTTGGACTATCCTGTTGCTGTGTCGCTATATCGTTCGCCTGGAGTGTAAAGTCAATCTTCTCTTTGATTTTTGTTATAGTTTCTGGCTTGATGAGAGAAAGCTCATTTTTCACATAGATGTTTGCTTTTTCTAAGCCTGTAAGCGTCCAAAAACCAGCCGCATTTAGAGAAAGTGCAAGTAAAAGTGCAAATAGTGATTTCATCTATTTGCCCCCATATAGTTTTTGTACTTCATTCAGGTCTTTTATGTACTCACTTTTTTTTATGTAACCTATCGTTTCATAAAAACTTTTTCCTGTTTTTGGATTGATAAAAAAGACTTTAGGTGTTAGTTTTGTTTGAAACTCCTCTGGGAAAGTTTTAATATCAAACTTTTTGTCAACTACAAGAGTAACCACCTCTTTTTTAAGTCTTGGTTTTACCAGTTTAGAGTTCAAAGTGTTTCGCTCAAATTTACGGCACCAAGGACAGTAGTCAGCACCCAAAACCATCATGAGGGGCTTGTTTGCCTCTTTTGCTTTAGCCAGAGCCGTTTTATAATCACGTTCAAAACCCATCTCAGCTGCATATCTGTCCACATGTGCTCCAAAGAGAGTCAGCGTTAAGAGTAAAAGTATCACTAATTTTTTCATCTGTTTTCCTTAAAATATAAAATATGTCGCTATAGCGAGCATACTGAGTTTTATCAACAATAAAATTGTCGTGCCTATAATGTTTCCAATCTGACAAGAGGTACAGTGTTTATACTGCTTCCCCTCATACTGTGCGTAAAAGAAGTAAACTATGACTAAAAATGCCATCACTTCAAGTACATATATTTGCAAAGTGCTTAATGTTTTTAGTGTTTCTTCTTCTACAAAAAAACTTGCTATGAGAGCAAAAACTCCTAAAAGTAGTAAAAGCTTAAAAGACTTCAAGATAACATCACGTTTAAAAACGGTAGGACAATCATTTTTTGTAATCGAGTCTGTTCCAAACTCAAGCTTAGAATCAAAAAGCTCTTTTTCTTCTTTTGAGAGTCTTACACGAAAATTTGAACCGTAAGTATAGTCTATTTTTCTTTGAATAGTGATTGACAACTCTCCATCAGCATCTAAAAACTGCTGCTTGGCACCTCTATCTTCATACATGAGTGTAATCTTTTTATAGCGAGTCGTCTTCGCACTTAAGCCCGGAAAATATGCTGTAGTCTCTAGCGTCTCTACATTTCCTTCACGTTTTAAAACCTTCGGATTTATAAGCTCGAGATACCCATCATCTTGTTTTACTACTATCACGCAGAGTGGTGAACCTATTTGGAATGCCGCTAATGCCTTTAAGTCATTTACTTCAATAGTATCCTTAAGATCTTGGATGAGCTCAAAGAGCTCTTCATTGAAAAGTCTAACATTTGCACCAAATTCCAAGCTTGGAGTTTGTGGGTATCTGACTATCTCTTTTATCATATTGAGCCTTTTGTAGCTAACTTACTTAAACGTCATAAGGGCATAGCCATCATTCTGGTAAGCGATAGTGTCTATGAAACTGTTTTTAGATACCTTGATCATAGGAAGAACATCTTTTTGATCAATCTGATTTGCTGCCAAACTCATCGCACAAGCAACTACAGAAACTTTTTTATTTGTAAGTAGATGCACAAGATTATCTTGCGCTGCTTGAATGTCTGGTAAATCGTTTTCATCGACGACATCTTCAAAGTTTTTAGATACCATTGGAACACATCTTCCATGTAAAGTGACTGCGACAGTCACCTTATCACCTTGACTCTCAATCATGTTCATCGTTTTTTCTATGAGAGACATACGAGTTTTTATATAATTGGCATTACCTGAACTACAATCAAAAACGACCTTGTACTCCTTAGCGCTCAGTGTACCAAAGAACGCAAGAAGAGATATAAATATATATTTCATTTTTCCTCTTTTCATTACAATCTTAAAACGTTAAGTTTAACTTATCGTTTCAAATTATAGGATATAATTCTTACAAAGAAATTAACAGGACAGTCCATGGAATACAAAATATCAGAACTAGTCGCCCAAACTGGTGTACCTAAATCAACTATTTTGTACTATATACGAGAAGGTCTTCTTCCCGAAGCGAAAAAGTTAAAATCAAATGTGCATAGATACAATAACGAGCACAGAGAGCTCATTCGCTATATAAAATATATGAAACAAGAGATGGGAAGCTCAAACGAACAGATCAAAACAGCCCTTGAGAAAAAGAACCAGTCTTTTTCCAGCTCTTTTTCAATGCTAGCGCCTCTTATGCAAACACTCAGTGGTATACCAGCACAAACTAAGCACTATACAAAAAAAGAGTTTTTAAAAGAGTATGGATTTAAAGAGGACTTGGTTGACAAACTACTTGAGGATGGTATTCTCATGCCTATTAGTAGCGATGATTTCACCGAAAAAGAGGCTTCAATCCTACGTTTAGTTGAAAACTTTAAAGAAGTGGGGATTGAGTATGAAATACTTCAAAAGTATGTGACTCATGCACAAGAGTTATCGACCCTTGAGAGAGAGATACAAGAGAAATTGTGTGGCTCAAGAACAGATGAAAACTTTTCAACGCTCTGGAAGATTATGTTTGATACCCTCTTTAATGCCAAAGAGTATATCTTTAGCAGATATACTCATAAAGTCCTCTTTGATGTTCTCAAAGGTGAAATGAAACGTAAGGACTAAAAGTCGTCATCAAAAGAGAGACTTCCTTTTGAGTAGTTCGTTACCGTTCCTTCAAAGAAGTTTGTTTTTTGATCGTTAAATTTTGCAAAATCATCTACCCATTTGATAGGATTTTTTACATCATACAGCTTCTCAAATCCAACAGCATGTAGTCTCTCATCAGCAAGAAACTTAATGTACTGCTCAACGATGTCATTTGTCAGTCCTAAAATCTGTCCTTGAGTAATATACTTACCCCATTCAGTCTCAAGTTGTACTGCTTCTTTAAACATCTCTATGACTTCTGCTTTGAGTTTGTCCGTAAAGAGGTCTGGACGTTCTTTACGGAGAGTGTTGATAAGGTTTTGAAAAAGTACCAAGTGTGTTACTTCATCACGTTGAATAAAGCGAATCATCTGTGCACTTCCCAGCATTCTACCTGAACGTGCAAGTGTATAGATATAAGTAAATCCACTGTAAAAATAGATACCTTCTAGAATCTGATTTGCAAAACAGGCCTTTACAAAGTTTGTCTCACTCGGATTTTTTGCAAGTTCTTGATAAACTTTGGCAATAGTGTCATTCTTACCCTTAAGCATCATATCGCGACGCCAAAGATCATAAATCTCTGCAGAATTTGTAGAGATACTATCAACCATAACCGCGTAAGATTGTGAGTGAAGAGCCTCTTCAAAAGATTGACGTACTAAGATAAGGTTTACCTCTGGAGAAGTTACATAAGGATTCACATTGTCAATGATGTTGTTTGTTTGTAATGAGTCCATAAAGATAAGCTGGGAAAGCGCTTTGTCATATGCTTTCTTTTCAGCCTCTGTGAGGTTTTTATAATCATTTACATCCCTTGTCATATCGACTTCTTTTGGGAACCATGTGTTGTTGAGCATCATCTCCCAAAGGTTATATGCCCACTGGTACTTAATGTTGTTAAGCTCAAATATACCTGTTGGATCACCGCCAAAAATCTTTCTATCGTTTACATTTTCTTTTGAGTCGGGATTATAGATTTGTTTTCTATTCATAGTAAAATTTTTCCTCTGGATTTTAATTACCTGTGTATTATATCTATGTAAAGTGAATATTAGCTTTTAACAAATATCTTGTATCTATTTTGTTAAACTCTTAAAAATTTAAAATGTTTATTTAAATAAAAATAAGGAAGATAGATGAAAATTGTAACAACTTTAGCATTGGGTTTTACACTTGGTGCATCAATTGCAAGTGCTTGTGGAGAGCTTTTTATTAACAAAGGTGGTTACCATGTTAGCTCGCGTTCTATGGAGTTTGGTCGTAATATGGCGTTTGATACTTTTATTCGCTATATTGGACAAAAACAAAAAAGTAATATTATTATTGATCTTGATAAAATTCCTACAAAACAGATTGCATCATGGAGCTATCAGTATGGCTTTGTAGGACGCGGTGATGACTTTAGAGGTGGTGTTTTAGTAGATGGACTCAACACTCAAGGTGTAACAGTCTCAGCACTCTATTTGCCAGGAGTAACAGAGTATCCAACCTATAACAAAAATGATAAAAGAGATGTTATAAGTATTTATGAAAATGCTGGCAATGTAATGACGAATGGCTTTAAATATGACTTGCAACTAAAATATGCAATGAAAGAAAAATCCTCACAAAAGCGAGTTGTCGGATTTGTAAGTGGAAGTCTCTTAAAACCTGAGTACTGGCTAGAAAAAAGGGTTTTAGAATACTTTTCTTCTTAAGTCATTAACATTAAACTAATACAAAAGATATACAATCACATACACTTAGGGTAAAAAGGTTTGAATCATGAAAGAAGAAAAACAAGATTGGCGTTTAGCAGTAGAAAACAAGTTTGAGTCCTTCACTTACGAGCTTATAAAACATAGAGTTCTTGCCCTCATTTTAACCCTGGCATTTGTTATAGCACTCGCATCTAATCTTCCTCGCATAACTTTTGACACATCAACTGAAGGTTTTCTCTACAAAGACGATCCGCAAATCCTACTCTATAACGACTTTAGAAATCAGTTTGGACGGGATGAAAAAATCATAGTTGCCATCAAAACAGAAGACATCTTCAAAAAAGAGTTTCTTGAAAAACTTTTTTCCCTACACAAAGAGATAGAACAAAATGTTCCTTACATAAAAGAGGTAAATTCTCTTCAAAATGCAAGAAAAACTATAGGCGACAAATCTCAGCTCATAGTAGATGACCTCTTTGCACAAGGAATTCCAAGTGATGCACAGAAGTTAAACGCCATCAAAGAGTTTGCAAAAAACAATGCAATATATAAAGACCTCTACCTAAACGCAGATACAACATTCACCACCATCATGATAACAACTAACACCTACACTTCTCTTGGACTTGAAGAGTTTGATGCCCTAGCTGATGGCTTTGAAGAAGAGCAGAGCGTAAACACAAAAGAAGAGGATGAAACACTGGAATTTATAAGTGCTCCTGAGACGAACGAACTTATCTCAAAGCTTGAGAGTATTCTCAAAAAGTACCAAAATGACGATTTCAAAATCTATGATGCGGGCTCGCCAATAGTGACAAAAAATCTTCAAACTAGCCTGATGGCAGATATGTCAAAGTTTATTTTTTACGTCATACTTATCATCGCTACCCTGCTTTTTCTGACCTTTAAAAGAGTGAGTGGTGTTTTCATTCCTCTTATCGTAGTTGTACTTACTCTTTTTGCTACCATCGGTTCAATGGCATTATTTGGCTATCCAATCACCTCTATGACACAGATACTTCCCTCACTTTTGCTCGCTGTTGCCATTGGAGACAGTATTCACATTCTTTCCATTTTTTACCACAAGTATGATGAGAGTGGTGAGAAAAATAAGTCTATTGCTTATGCTATTTCACACTCTGGATTGGCAGTATTTATGACCTCTTTTACAACTGCAGCTTCACTTCTCTCTTTTGCCATTTCAGACATCGCACCTGTTGCGGCACTAGGAATCTTTTCAGCAATCGGTGTGAGTTTGGCACTTCTTTTAACTCTTATCTTCATCCCCATTTCACTCTCTTTTTTACCTATAAAACATAACAAAGAGGACAAAGAGAGTTTCTTGGATAAGTTTACAATTTCTATAGCCAACTTCTCCATAAACTACTACAAAAGCATAACAGCCTCTGCGTTTGTTATCATCATAGTCTCTTTAGTGTTGGCTTCACAAATGAATTTTTCACACAACCCTCTACACTGGTTTAAAGAAGATAACAGTGTTCGTATAAACACACAAACTATAGACAAAGAACTCCGTGGTTCTATCAGCATAGAAGTTGTTTTAGACACACACAAAGAGAATGGTGTTTACGACCCTGCATTTTTAAACACTCTAGAGAGAGTCACAAAAGAGATATACACTTACAAGGGCGAGAACTACTTTATAGGCAAGATAGTAAGCATAAATGATGTTTTAAAAGAGATACATATGGCTCTCAATGAAAATCGTGCAGAGTTTTACACTATTCCTCAAAACCAAGAACTTATAGCTCAAGAGTTTTTACTTTTTGAAAACAGTGGAAGTGATGACCTTGAGGAGATTGTCGACTCTCAGTTTAGCAAAACAAGACTCTCCATAAAAGCCCCTTGGGTAGATAGTGTTGAGTATGTTGCTATGATTAAAGAGCTAAAAACTCTTCTAAATGCAGAGTTTAAAGATATGGCGAGTGTGAGTGTGACAGGAACTCTTCCAATATTAGCGACAACCATAACAAAGTCTATAGAGTCTTCTATAGAGTCTTATATAATCGCATTTATTGTTATAGCTGTTTTGATGGTTATTCTCATTGGAGATTTCAAACTTGGTGTTTTAAGTATGATTCCTAACCTTACTCCCATCATGTTTGGAGTGGCGTTTATGGTGGTTTATGACTTACCCCTAGATATGTTTACCATACTTATCGGAGCCATAGCCATAGGAATGGTAGTAGATGATACCATCCACTATATGCATAACTTTAAACGCTACTACATTTTACACAATGATGTCGATGAAGCCATCAGACTCACACTACACTCAACTGGTCGCGCTATCTTTATAACTTCAATTGTTCTTAGTTCTGGATTTTTGGTCTTTATGTTTGCAAGTATGACGAACTTATTTAACTTTGGGTTAATTACAGGTGTGACAGTTATAGTGGCTATGGTCATGAACCTAACACTAACAGGTGCTTTAATGAAGTTGTTTATAAAGAGAGAAAACAAACACAACTAAGTGTGTTTGTTATGGAAAATTATTTACGAGAGTGGCGTTTACGCTCATTTTCTGTTAAGAATTTTTTACGGATACGAATAGATTTAGGAGTTACTTCAAGTAGCTCATCATCTTCAATCCACTCTAGAGCACGTTCTAGTGACATGTCACGTGGTGGAACAAGCTTAATAGCTTCATCTGCCCCAGAAGAACGTACATTTGACTGCGCCTTACCTTTAATAGGGTTCACAACAAGGTCATTTGAACGTGAGTGTTCACCAATAATCATACCTTCGTATACTTCAGTCTGAACACCGATGAAAAGAACACCACGATCTTGAATCCCAAAGAGTGAGAACGCAAGAGTTGAACCTGGAGTCATAGAGATAAGTGCACCATAAGAACGAGACTCAACATCACCACTAAACGGACGGAATTCTAAGAAAGAGTGGTTCATAACACCCTCACCTTTTGTATCTGTTAAGAACTGTCCACGGAAACCGATAAGTGCACGAGCAGGAATCTCAAACTCAATACGTTGGAAACCTTGACCCATTGGAAGCATTGATTTCATCTCTGCTTTACGTTTACCAAGACGCTCAATAACACCACCTGAAAGATCTTCAGGAACATCAATAACTAGGTGCTCAAATGGTTCACATTTTACACCTTCGATCTCTCTAACGATAACTTCTGGACGAGAGATTGAGAATTCGAAATCTTCACGACGCATATTCTCAGCAAGTACAGTAATCTGAAGTTCACCACGACCCGAAACTTTAAATTTACCCTCACCAACAACTTCAAGTCTCATCGCAACGTTCGTGTTCATCTCAAACTCTAAACGCTCACGAAGTTTGTTTGAAGTTACGTGTTTTCCTTCTTTACCAGCTAAAGGAGAATCATTTACAGCAAACACAACTGTTAGTGTTGGCTCTTCAACATGCATAGGGTCAAGTGGAACAGGGTTTATAGGATCACAAACAGTATCTCCAACATCAACAGTCTCCATACCAGCAAATGCAACGATATCACCAGCTTCAGCTTCTTCTATCTCCATACGATTCAAACCAAGGAATCCAATAAGTTTAGAGATTTTTCCTTTTACTAATTCACCATCAGCTTTTGCAAGCATAATGTTGTCACCTTTTTTAACTTTACCATTGAATATACGGCTAATACCGATTTTTCCAACATAATTATCATAGTCAAGTGTAAAAACTTGTGACTGGAAAGAGTTCTCTGGTGAACCTTCAGGCTCCGGAACATGAGAAAGAATAGTTTCAAAAATACACTCGAAGTTTCCATCTGGATCTTCCATATCCATTTTTGCTATACCATCACGTGCAGCTGCGTAAATGATTGGGAAGTCTTGTTGTTCATCTGTAGCATCCATGTCTGCGAAGAGGTCGAACATTTCATCCGCAACTCTATCACAATCAGCAGAAGGTTTATCGATTTTGTTAATAACAACGATTGGCATTTTACCAAGTGCAAGCATTTTCTTAACAACAAACTTAGTTTGTGGCATAACACCCTCGTAAGCATCAACAAGAACTAAAACTCCATCGACCATTTTAAGAACACGTTCAACTTCTCCACCGAAATCGGCGTGACCCGGAGTATCGATAATGTTAATTTTATGATCTTTATAACGAATAGCCGTATTTTTAGAGAGAATCGTAATACCACGTTCTTTCTCTAAGGCATTACTATCCATAGCTCTTTCATCGTGTGCTTCATGTGAAGCAAACGTACCAGATTGCTCTAGTAATCCATCAACTAGTGTAGTTTTACCGTGGTCAACGTGTGCGATAACCGCAATGTTTCTTATTTTTTGCATGAGGGGTGTCCTTGATTTATTTGCAATTTCCCTTAAATGGGAAAAATTTTCGCGATTATACCTAAAAAAACATAAGAATCTTGTAAAATAAGTGATATACTTGTATGTAGTAGAGTGCAAGTTACGAGTATAGTTACTAAATCCATATAATTATATTTTATAACTCAAAGAATATAGGTAAAATAATTTTGCATGATTTAATAAAATGAAAAGATAAAAAAAATTAAAATGATTGATTATCCAAATGAATTAAATATTATATTTGACAAACTAGATTTATTTAATATAAAAGCGATTATCGTCGGTGGATATGTTAGAGATAAATTACTAAAATTAAACTCAAAAGACATTGATATTGAGCTTTATGGTATAGATTCACTCGAATTGCTAGAAGATGTTTTGAGTGAATTTGGCTCGCTCAATACGGTTGGAAAAAGTTTTGGTGTATGTAAACTCAATTACAAAGAGTTTGATATAGACTTTTCACTTCCAAGACGCGATAGTAAAATCGATTCTGGACATAGAGGTTTTTTAATCACTACAGATAAAAACCTAGATTTTAAAACGGCCGCTAGTAGACGTGACTTTACCATCAACGCTATCGGCTTTGATGTGAAAAACAAAGTTCTACTAGATCCTCATAATGGACAAAATGACTTAAAAACAAAAATCCTTCGTGCTGTTGACATTGAAAAATTTGGTGAAGATCCATTGAGGGTACTTCGTGGCGTTCAGTTTAGCTCACGTTTTAATCTTCAATTTGATTTTGAGCTTTTTATGAGATGCAAAAGTATGATTAACTCCGGTATTTTATACGAGCTACCAGCTGAGAGAATTTTTGAAGAGCTTAAAAAGATGCTCCTTAAATCAAACAAGCCATCCCATGGCTTATTGCTTTTAAAAGAACTTGATACTTTCTCTTATTTTCATGAGTTGAATCTCCTTGACAATGAGGTATTTCAAAAAACAATTAAAAGTATTGATTTTTTAAACTCATTAAAAAAAGAAGATGAAAAGACAACTCTTACATTAATACTTGCACTTCTGTGTAAAGAGTTTTCAGAGGAAAAAATAGACTCATTTTTAAACAGACTTACAAGAGAAACAAAACTCCATAAAGATGTGAAAAAACTTCTACTCCTCTCCAAAGAGTTTCAAATGAAAGAGTGTAGTAATTATAAGATTTACTCTTTAGCCCAAGAGATAGAAGTAAAAAGTTTTTTACTCTTTTTACATGCTTCTTATCTTGGGGAAAAAGAAGAAGAGATAAATTATTGTAAGAGTAAAGCGAAAAGTTTAAACATCTACACGCAAGCGATGCCAGCCTTTTTACAAGGAAAAGATTTAATCTCTTTAGGACTCAAACCCTCTAAAAAGTTTACAGACATACTTGATAAAGCTTATGATGCACAAAAAAAAGAGCTCTTTCGTACAAAGCAAGAAGCAATACTTTGGATCAAAAAAGATTTACTCCCCTAAGACACTCATCTTATTTTGAAACTTGGTAAGTTCGTTTACATTACCTATAGCCATATTTAAAGCATCATTAAACCGTGACTCGTAAATCTCTTTAAACTCTCTATCATATGCCTCAATAATATCTTTATAGACTTCTAAAAATTTCTGTATCTGCTCAACTGTATCTACTGTTATTTTTTTATTGTTAGCGATCAGTATAACTAAATCAAAAGCTTTCTTCTTTTTTGTAGACATATCGTCACTGTTGATATAAAACTTTTCCGTATGCTCATCTCTAAGTGTAAGCCTATGCATTATCTCTTGAAGTCCAAATTCAGACACTTCAAAGTCTTTAATATTATTTCTAACATATGAACGCATATCACTCAGATTCATTTTAGCGATTCGTTCTACAGTATGTGAATTTTCATCAACTTCTTGACTCTTTTTTTTTGAATTAAAAAAATTTCCCAACATAATATGTCCCCTATTTGAACTCTTTTACTTTAGTTGTTTTATTTTAAATCTGATAGAAATTTTCCTTGAATATAATCGATATTCATCTCTTTAGCGACCGAAAGTACATCATTGGATTCTATATTTTTTATCCAAGATTTTATCCCTTTTTCTTTTGCCATAGTTACAAAACCTTCAATTATACTACGATTTTGAGAAATTTTATCCTCATGAGAGTAGTATGTATCAAACCGTACTATATCAATATCTAATTCTCTAAGATATAAAAAACTCGTATGGATTGCACCCAATCTATCAATAGCTATCAAAATACCACTCTTTTTAAGTGAATTTAAAATTGTCTTATATCTGTTTGTATGTGAATAGTACTCTTGTTCACTAAGTATAAACATAATTTTTTTATCAGACTCTTTTAACAACTCCTTTGCACGAGAGAAATACCTCTCATTTCTTAAAGAGGTAGGAGAAACATTTATTGCATGAATGACATTTTCATCTTTTATGTACTTTGAAACAAGCTCTTCTAAAATCATCAAATCATATTCAACACCAAGTCCTAACTTGTTTATAACTTTTAGGTATCTTTTTGGAAAGAGTATCTTACCATCTTGTGTTTTTAACTTGATATAGCACTCTTTAAATGCTAACTTTTCACCTTCGAAAATATCTTGGGTCATAACGGCAATGGATCTTGTTTCTATTGCTTTTATTATTAATGATTCTAGTTCGTTGGGACTGATGGAATCCTCAGTCTCTCTATTTTTAAAGCTTCTATTTTTTTCTTGTGTTTCAAATATCTGTTCAATCATATAGTTAAGCTCATTAGAATAAAGTGTGTCCGTAAGCCCTCCTGATATCTTTACTTCAATATCACCAACTTTAAACTCACTAGACTTTAAACACATCAACTCCAAGGTGGTGTTGTACTCTGATTTTAGACCTTTGAGTCCTATAAGAAAATCTCCACCCTTAATGTGTCCCATTGGAAAATTAACTATATTTTGACTTTTCAAATAAGAAGCTATCCACTCTGCAACATTTTGTAAAACTTTATCTCCATTTTTAATTCCGTAAAGTTTATTGATGTCATTAAGGTTATCTATACTTATGAGTATGAGTGTATACTCTTTATTATTTTTCAACTCTTTTTTTAAATAATTAAAAAGATACTGACGTGTAAATGTTTTACTCACGTCATCTGTGATTTTGACATTAAAACCACTATAAATAAGATAAAAAATAAAGTATACGCTGACAAGTAAAAGAAGAGCTGATTCTATGTAGAATGATGGTTTAAGTGTAGTATAATTCTCTATTAGAGTATGCGAAACGAGTGCGATAATTAGAGCAAAGATTGGAAGTCCCATTCTAAGAGCTAACTTAAAACGGTACTCTCTCTCTTTGGTCTGTGGTAGTAGCATTTTGTCTTAAACGTCTAAGTGCTTCACATCTTTGGCATGTGTTTCTATGTAGTTACGGCGTGGTTCAACTTCATCACCCATAAATAGAGTAAATGCATCAGAAGCAACCTCTGCATCTTCGATTGTAACTTGAAGTAAAACACGGTTATCTGGAGTCATAGTTGTCTCCCAGAGTTGTTCTGGATTCATTTCACCGAGACCTTTGTAACGTTGGATATATGAACCTTTTTTAGCATAATCTTTTATATTTTCTAGCTCTTGTATAATGTCATTTTCAAAGCTTAGTTCCCACTCTTGTATCTTTTTATAAACATAGTTCGCTTCTGTGAAGTGTGGAGCACTGAAGAGATCATCATTTACAAGTAACTCTTCCATTCCGCCTTGTGTCTGTACAAAAAGGTGTATTTCATTTGACTCTTCATCGATTGTTTTCGTCAAAATATTATTATTTATAGATCCTAAGAACTTTTCTATTTTGACATATAAATCTTTTGCGCCTAAAGATATTAAATCAGGATTTTCTATAAAATGACGAATCAGATCAACGAGTGCATAACGACGTTCTAATGCCGCTAGACTTCCTGCATAGTGATCTACCATTTTAAAAAATGAGACTAAGTCATTATGTCCTACACCTTCAACTCCTAAAGATTCAACACCATTTTCGATTAAAAAGTCATTCATCTCTCTATCATCTTTAAAATAAATCTCTTTTTTACCTTTTTTATAACGATAAAGTGGTGGTTGTGCTAAGTAAAGGTACCCTTTTTCAACTATTTCACGGAAGTGTCTAAAGAAAAATGTCAACAGTAGGGTTTGAATATGTGAACCATCAACGTCGGCATCTGTCATAATGATTAGTTTGTGATAACGAAGTTTTTCTTCATTGTACTCTTCACCTATTCCACAACCCATTGCAGTAATCATATTTGTAATTTCATCAGATTTTAAAATCTTTTCTAAACGGGCTTTTTCAACATTTAAAATCTTACCTTTGAGTGGTAAGATAGCTTGAAAAACACGGTCACGACCCATTTTTGCTGAACCACCTGCAGAGTCCCCTTCCACTAGATAAAGTTCACAAATACTAGCGTCTTTACTTTGACAATCAGCAAGCTTACCAGGAAGCGTTCCTACACTCATAACATCTTTACGACGAGTTAACTCTCTTGCTTTTTTTGCAGCTTCACGTCCACGAGCAGCCATAAGAGCTTTTCCAACTATGGCCTTTGCTTCAATTGGATTCTCTTCAAAGTACTTTGAGAGTGCTTCACCCGTTGCTTTTTGTATAAGTGGTTTTACATAAGTATTTCCAAGTTTACCTTTTGTCTGTCCTTCAAATTGAGGTTCAGGAACACGTGCAGAGACTATAGCGATAAGTCCCTCTTTTACATCATCTCCAGAGATTTTTACATCTTTCTCTTTTGCCGCACCATTTTTAGAGTTATAGTTTGAAATTACACGTGTAAGTCCTGCACGAAATCCTGCTTCATGAGTACCACCGTTTGGCGTTCTAATGTTATTTACAAAAGAAGCTAATTTTTCATCATATGCATCGTTGTACATTATAGCTATATCAAATTCTATATCTTCTGCTTTTCCACTAAAACTATAAACCTCTGCAACAGGTGTTTTTTTATTCATATCGCTAACGTATTGTGCTATACCGCCTTCAAAATGGTAGACTTCTTTTGTACCTGTTCTCTCATCGTTAAACTTGATAGTGATAAATGGATTTAAGTATGCTAATTCTTTAAAACGTTTTGATAGGTATTCATATTCAAATGTGATTGTTTCTGTAAAAATTGACGGATCTGCTGAAAATTCTATTGTAGTACCTGTTTTTCGAGTACTTCCTGTAATTTCTAAAGCTTTTTGTGGGATACCTGCTTTAAAATCTTGCTCATGTACTTCACCATTACGATGAATCGTCATGTGGAGGTCTGAAGAAAGAGCATTAACTACTGAAACACCAACCCCGTGAAGACCACCAGAAACTTTATATGTATCTTTATCAAATTTACCACCGGCGTGAAGAACTGTTAAAACTACAGTTGCAGCAGAAATTCCTTCAGTAGGGTGCATATCTGTAGGAATACCACGACCATTATCAGAAACTTTACAAGTTCCATTTTTTGTTAAAGTAACAGTTATAGTATCACAATGTCCTGCCATTGCTTCATCGATAGAGTTATCAATTACTTCATAAACGAGATGGTGTAATCCACGATGACCAGTGTCACCTATATACATCCCTGGGCGTTTTCTAACAGCTTCTAGTCCTTTAAGGACTTTAATATTACTAGCACCATAATTTTCCATCAAATATCTCCATTTATCTTAAGTCAAAATAATAGTTTTGACACAATTGGAGATATTTTATCTAAATTAATATAAAAAGAAGTTTTAAGGGGGTTTTTGTGTCCTATTGTTACTTAAATAACAATAGGCATTACAACTGTTTTGAAGTTTTCATCATTGAGAATAAAAGGTAAATTTCCTTCATTTAGTCCAATGGTAAAATCTGTAGAATTTATAGAATTTAAAAAGTCTAGTAAATATCTTGAGTTGATTGCTATAGAAAAAGGTTCACTAAATCCTGTAGAATGACTTATTTCTGTTTTTGCTTCGATATTATCATCACTTAAAGATTCAAAAGTTATAACTTCATTTAAAAAAGTGATTTTTAAATCTGTTGAAATAGTAGTGATTTGTTTTATGGAGTCTATCATAAGAGCTTTTGGTAAAAGTAATGAAGTATTTATTTCTTTTGGAATAATTCTTGAGTATTCAGGAAATTTTCCATTTATAAGTTTTGTAAAAAAAGTATATTGTTCTGAATGTATAATGAGGTTTGTTTCATCATAATAGAGCTCTATATTGTCAAAAAATAGTTTTTGTATTTCAACAATGGCTTTTTTGGGAATTATAACACTTAATTCTTGTTCACTGTTGTTTTGAACTTTTACTACTGCTAATCTTCTTGTATCAGTTGAAGCAAAGTTTATAAAATCTTTTTGAATATCTATAAGTGCTCCATTGAGTTCAAACTTAGGATTGTTAGTATCAATAGCTGGAGTTATTTTTTTAAGAGATTCTATTAGAGTGTGTGAATCTATTGAAATACGAGGTTTTCCTTCATAAGATGGAAACTCAGGAAATTCATTATAAGAAAATGTAGGAAGTTTAAAGTTTGAGTGTCCTTGAGTTATATGAAGAGTATCTTTTTTAACTTCAAGGTTAATTTCTCCATCTTTAAGTATTCTAACTATGTCAAGAAATTTTTTACCATTAGCTGTGATACTTCCATCTTTAGTGATATTTAAATTTGTAGTAGTTACTAAAAAACCTATTTCATAGTCTGTAGCTTTTAAAGTTAAACTAGAGTTTGAAGCATTTAAGTAAACATGTGATGTTATTTGTGAAGTATCTTTTTTTTCTAAGAATGGACTTGCATGGATAAGCATGTTTTCAATTACAGACTTTGATATAGTAATTATCATTTAATTTCCCTATATATTTATATAATTTTAGTAAGTAGTAGTAGGTAGCTGTGAATATGTGAAAACAATCTACAAAGACCTAGGTACTAGTAATTTATTGACGTGACGAAGCATATGAAATGAATTCACGTCTGTTCACTTTTATTATTATATCTTTTTTTTATTCTTTTTTTAATGAATTTATGTAGTGGCTGTTATTTTATTAGTTAACTCATCTATTTTAAGTCTAAAATCTTCATCTTCAGTTATAAGTGCATTGATTTTTTTTATGGTGTGACTAATAGCTGTATGATCTTTCATACCAAAGTATTGAGCGAGTTGAGGCATAGTATTTTGTGTCAGTTCACGACATATATATATGCTAATTCTTCTTGCATAGACTATGTTTTTACTACGCCCTTTTGAACGGATTTCACTTGGTTTTATATTGAGATCTTTTGCTACGAAATTATTTATACTTTCCATAGTCAAATTTGCACGATTTTCATTCATCTGGTCTTTGAGAACATTTTTGGTAAACGCAAGGTCTATATCTACATGCATAAGTTGTGAATAAGCATGTAATTTTGATAGTATACCCTCTATTTCACGAACATTACTATCTATAACAGTGGCTATGTAGTTGACAATGTCTTTTGAAAGTTCTACTTTGTTGATTTCACACTTTTTGTTAATGATGGCGATTTTAGTTTCGAGTTCAGGAGGTTGAATATCAGCAACAAGTCCCCACTCAAAACGGCTCTGTAGTCTTGCTTCAAGACCTGCTATTTTTTTAGGATGTTTATCCGCTGTGAATATAATCTGTTTTCCATCACCCTTAAGTGCTTCAAAAGTGTGAAAGAACTCCTCTTGGATACCCTCTTTGTTAGACAAAAATTGAATATCGTCTATAAGAAGAACATCACATTTACGGTATCTTTCACGAAAACGTTCCATAGTGTTGTTACGTATACTACGTGTAAAGTCATTTAAAAACTGCTCAACGGTAGTGTAGATAACACTTTTTCCTTCATTTTGAAACACATTTCCAGCTGCTTGCATAAGGTGAGTTTTACCAAGTCCGACTCCACCATAGATAAAAAGAGGATTGTATACTTTTCCCGCATTTTCACTTACGCTTTTTACAGCTGCATAAGCAAACTGATTAGAGCCTCCGACCATAAAGTTGTCAAAAGAGTGTGATTTGTTGAGAAGTGAACTTCCCTGTTTTGCTTCTGCTACTTTTTTGGACTTTGCCTTTTCTTGTGTGTTTTTGAGGCTAATTTTTACTATTACTTTTGTATCTGCTTTTATTTCAAAGAGGTGAGAAATCTTTTCACTGTACTTTTTAGAAATCCAGTTAACGACTAAGGCGTTTGGTGCATAAAAAAGGGCTAGACCATTTATGGATTTTTTTGCATCATAGACTAAATGCTTTATATATCTGTTGTATTCTACTTCTGTAATCTCTTCTTTGAGGGCTTCTAAAACTTTTTGACCTATATTCACATGTAACCTTGACTTAGTATTTATGATGTGAATAGTACACTCTTTATTCCTAAATTAGAGTTAAACTAATGTGAATAACTTAATTTAACCTACGTGAGTAATTGAGTATAATTAAAATAATAAAAAAAATTTGGAATACAATGACAATACTTGGAATCGACCCGGGAACTAGAAACATGGGATATGCTCTTATTTCGCTTGAAAAAGGAAAAATCTCTTTAATTGAAGCTGGACTTATAAAAATGAAGGCGGAAGATTTACAGTTTCAGATACCGCAAATGGTTGAAGGACTAGATAGAATTTTTTCGAACCATACTATAGACGAAGTGGCTGTTGAAGATATCTTTTATGCGCATAATCCGGCTACTACCATTAAACTTGCACAATTTCGTGGAGCTATCATGCTTAAACTTCTTCAAGAGTTTGGTCAGTTTAATGAGTATACAGCATTACAAGTAAAAAAGGCACTTACTGGGAAAGGTAAGGCAAGTAAAGAGCAGGTAAACTTTATGGTAAAACGACTTTTAAATATCAAAAAGGAGATAAAGCCCTTGGATATATCAGATGCCATTGCAGTTGCTATTACACACTCTCAACGTGTAAAATTACGTTAATTAAATATATTTTTAAATTTAGGTTATCATTCTACAAATAAAACAGAGGAAATAAAATGTCAGAAATTAAAAATGCTACAATAGTCAAAGCGGCGAATGTATACCACGATGGTAAAGTTACAAGCAGAACGATTAAACTCAATGACGGTTCAACACAATCTTTAGGCATAATGCTTCCTGGTGAGTATACATTTGACACGAACGAAGCTGAAATCATGGAAATGTTAAGCGGTGAGCTTGAGGTTAAACTTCCGGGTGAAGATTGGAAAACACTTAACACTCCAGAGAGTTTCAACGTTGGAGCAAACTCCTCTTTTGATTTAAAAATCAAAACAGTTACAGATTACTGTTGTTCATATATTAAGTAACTATGCTTTTACTGAGGGGGGAAAAAGTTGAACTCCCCTCTATAAAGTGTAAGTCACTCTTCAATCTATCCTAAGTATTAACACATTACTTTAAAACTACTTGATTTCTTCCATTTACTTTTGCTTCATACAGTGCAATATCAGCACGTTTAATGAGATCTGAAAACTTTTCATTTATCTTAAATGAACTAACACCAATGGAAATCGTAATTTTTCCAACAATATTAAAAGAGTTGTTTTCTACTGCTAAACGCAGTTTTTTTGCAATGATTTTGGCATTGTCAATATTTGTTTCTGGAGATAGAATTAAAAACTCCTCTCCTCCCCATCTTGCTAATATATCGATTTGTCTAATGTTGTCTTTAAGTACTTTTACAAGTTCGACAAGAACGTCATCTCCAACATCATGTCCATACGTATCGTTTACAGATTTAAAATAGTCAATATCAAGAAAGAGTATAGATATTGGACTTGAATAACGTTTAAAACGTTTTTCTTCATACACGAAGAGTTCTTCTAGTTTGCGTCTGTTATATACTCCAGTTAATTTATCAGTGGTTGCTATGTATTCTAGCTCCTGATTAATGAGTACCTCTTCTGTAATATCTTGAACAGTACCAACCATTTTAGATGGATTTCCTTGAGAGTCTCTTTCAAGATTTCCTTCTTCTCTGACATAGCGTAAAGTGCCATCTGGCTTTACTACTCTGTGTACAATCTGGTAATCTATATCTGAACTTAATGATTTTCCCACTGCATCTTCGACCAGTTGAATATCATCTGGATATATGTATTTTATAAAGTCTTCATACGTTGGTGTAAACTGTTGTACTTCAAGTCCAAAAATTCTATAAATTTCATCAGACCACCATATAGTATTGGTTTTTATGTCCCATTCCCAGTTTCCAAGGTGTGTAATCTCTTGAGCTTTGCTTAATCTGTTTGATAGAACAGAAAGTTTTTTTTCCCTGTCTTTTATAGTATTTTTGTTGCGGTTTATTATAAAAGAAAAAATTAAAGCCCCGATAAACACTAGAAATATTAAAAAATAAATTAGCGTTGTTATCACTGTTTCATGTGTTTGATAGTAGGTTGGCTCCATGTTTACGAATTTTACTTGTGTAAGTATCTCTTTTGGCAAGTCAACTTCAAAGTTTTTTAATACTTGTGCATCAAATATCCATGAGCTTTTTCCAATACGACTCTTTCTGTTTTTATTTTTTTTAAGAATGTTTAACGCAATTTTTCCAGCTTCTTCTCCATGGGTAAAACCATTGTTACAAAAGCCTCCTATAACTCCCTTTTTTATGTATGTATCTTCAAGACTCAATATAAAAAATTTACCGATTTTATTTATTTTGGTTATGGATTCATCAAGTGGCATAGCACTCTCTTTGTCTAACTTAAAAGCACCAATACTCGTTAAAATAATATTTTTTCCTTTATACTTTTTGAGTTCCTGTAAAACATATTTAAAATCATTATTCAGCAGGTATTTTACTTTTAAGTCGGGACTTTTATTCATATACTTTTTAATTTCCATTGCAATGAAAATGGAAGTTGGAGAGTTATCCCCTAAAATTAACAATTCATTATCGTCTGGAAAAAGAGTTGTTAATAGTTCAAAGTTTGGAGTTATGTCTTTTTTGTCAAACACTCCCACAGCATTATTATTTGGAAACTCTTGTTCTATAGAAAGATTGTTGACCCCTGAAAATATTATGGGTACTGATGGGAAAAGTTGATCTTTATTATGAAGAATAAAGTGAAGTGCGTTGTCATCAGTTACATAAATGAGTTTGGGAGAGTAGTTTTCATATTTACATTTTATGTATGCCACTGTTTTGGCTTCATAATCTTGAGTAAACCTTTTTCTTTTTGTATCTAAATACTCAGTAGAATACGAAGGAGATATGTTAGCGTCTTTATTTAAAACAGATCGAAACCCCTCATTCTGTTTTTTAGTCCATAAGTAATCATCACCATAAGAGTTTATGATGAGTATAGGAGAACTCGCCAATAATTTTGAATATGACAATAATATTAAAACTAACATGACAATATTTTTCATATAGTCCTCTACTTTTTAACTTCTTAATTATAACAATATTTAACTGTGTTATTATTTAACGGAGGAATGTTTATGTTAGCATCTATTTTGCTGTAGTAGAGTTTATTGTATATGTCTTAAGCTTCTTCTAGGGGTATAAAATCTTCTTTTGTCACTCCACAATCTGGACATACCCAGTCATCTGGTATGTTTTCAAATGCAGTTCCAGGTGCTATTCCACCATCTTCATCACCAATTTCAGGGTCGTATACATAATCACAAACAGTACAAATATATTTTTTCATTATGTATCCTGTTTATAAAAACTCTTTCACTAATGAGTTAAGTTGTTCTTCGCTAAGGGCACCTGAGAGTCTATGAACTTCTTTACCGTTTTTAAAAAGTATAAGTGTAGGGATACTTCGTATTGAGAATCTTGCGCCAAGTGTTTGCTCATTTTCTGTGTTTACTTTGACAAAAAGAGCCTTGAGTGGAAAGTTTGTAGCAGCTTTGGTGAAGTTAGGAGCCATCATCTTACATGGTCCACACCAAGGTGCCCAGAAATCTACTAGCACAGGTATGTCACTATTGACTACTACTTCATCGAAATTCGCTGATGTAAGCTCTAAGGGAGTTGTATCAAGAAGGGATTTTTTGCACTTTCCACAATTCGCTTTTGCATAACTATCTTTTTGGGGAATATTGTTTACACTTAAACAGTGAGGACAAACTACTCTCATTTAGAAACTCCTTTAAAAAATTTATTCTGCTGTTTTAAACGACTCTATTGTTTCGGCCATTCCAAAATCTGGGTGTTTTTTAGGATCTAAAACAGTTTGTGCAAGTTTGTTATTATCATGGTTTATGATTATGGGAGCTAAAAAGTTTATAGTAGAACTCTCTAAGGGTTTTTGGATTACCAATATATTGTAAACACTAATTTTAGAATCTTCTGCAATCTCCAAAAGGGCTTTTATATCCATAGGCACATCAATAGAATACTCTCTAAGTAGATATGGAGTAACCAAAGTAAAAGAGACGTTATCATCATTCGTATCATACATCGTAGAGAAGAGTTCATCTATCTTACTGATTTCAACCGTAGTTGTCTTCTCAAAACCTAAAATTTGACCTCTAACATCATAAGCCATATAGCATCCTTTAAAATTGTCCCTCTTCATACTTTATACTTTCGGCTACAAGGTAACATGAGGAGTTTTTTATACTTGATATATTATAGCACTCTGAAACTCCAAAAGCAAACTTATTTTCTAAAGCTAAGAGTGAAATTCCTTTGTTCATATCTAGAAAAGAGAGTTGGTTTTCCTCTACGAGTCTTGCATCACTTACACCATTAAAATCCAGTGTTATTGTTATCCAGTCATAAGCTCTGGCACTATCTTGTGTTGCTAATGTAAGTTTGATGTTTGTGGGAGAGATGATTTGTAGAGATCGAAAATCCGCATCTTTAAAATTTTCAAAGCGCTTTAAAAATGCGGAGAGTTGTGTTTGGAGTAGCGGCTTCATCCTATTGACAACCTACACACTCCATACTTCTATCTTCTACATCGCTTGCCATCTCTGGAGATTGAGAACGTAGGTAGTAAGTAGATTTAAGTCCAAGCTTCCAAGCAAGCATGTAAATCTCGTTAAGATATTTACCACTTGCTTTGTCTAATGTAATAAAAATATTGAGGGATTGCCCTTGATCTATCCATTTTTGACGAATGGCAGCAGCTTTTATAAGAATCGTTTGATTGAGATCATATGCCGGTGTATAGTAACTCCATGTTTCAGGAGAGAGATTTGGAACAACAACAGGAATAAGTCCTGAGAGGTTCTCTTCAAACCACTTACGTTTAAAAACTGGCTCGATAGCTTGCGTCGTTCCTGTAAGAATTGAGATAGAACTTGTAGGTGCGACAGCCATTAAGTAACCATTTCTCATTCCTTGAGATTTTACTTTCGAACGTAGTTCATCCCACTCATATGTAGAGGCAAAAAGTCCGCCACGATCGACAAGGTTTCTTACCTCTGCATTCGCATGGTCATGTGGCATAATTCCTCTGCTCCATTTTGATCCTTCAAAGTCAGGGTAACTTCCTTTTTCGACTGCTAAATCAGATGATGCAGATATAGTGTTATAACAAACAGACTCCATAACTTCATCTATCTTGTCAAAGTGGTCTTGACTTCCCCATTCGATTCCAGCTTCGGCTAACATCTGTGCTTCACCCATAACACCTAGTCCAATAGAACGAGACTTCATGTTAGTACGTTTTACTTTTTCAACTGGGTAAAAGTTAAGATCGATAACATTATCCAAACATCTAACGGCTGTTGGAACGATAGCTTCAATCTGCTCTTTTGTGTTTACACGTGAGAGGTTTATGGATGCAAGATTACAAACAGCTGTTGAACCATTTACTTTCTCTTTTTCTACAACAAAGATTGGCATTCCACCAAGTGAATCAAGTGCAGTTACTTTTTTAGCTGGTTTGGATATACCACTGTCAACAGTTACTAATTCATCTTCTTCATAAGAGATACTTTCACCATTTTCAAAGATGAACTTTATAAGGTAGTGGTTTGGTGCAGTGTTTTGAAATATTTCTGTACAGAGATTCGAGCTACGAATAATTCCAACATGGTCATTAGGGTTTGCACGATTTGCATTATCTTTAAAACAGAGAAAAGGTGAACCAGTTTCAAAGTAAGAAGTCAGGATTTTTTTCCATAAGTCTTTTGCTTTAATGCGTTCTTTAATAATTGATTCGTCTTGTTCTAATTCAAGATAGAGTTTTTCAAACTCTTTTCCATGAAGGTTTGTTAACTCTCTTGTATCGTAAGGGTCAAAAAGTGTCCAGATACCATCCTCTTGTACTCTCTGCATAAAGAGGTCGTTGAGCCACATTGAAGGAAAGAGATCATGTGCACGACGACGCTCTTCACCAGAGTTTTTCTTCAAGTCTAAAAAGTCGTTTACATCTATGTGCCATGGTTCGATATAAACAGCGATAGCCCCTTTTCGAGTTCCAAGTTGGTCAACTGCGATTGCAATATCGTTTGTTATTTTTAGAAATGGAACTGTTCCACCTGCTGCATTTTTGTGTCCATCGATAAAACTACCCATAGAACGAACTTGTGTCCAGTCCCAGCCAATACCACCACCAAACTTAGAAAGCATTGCCATCTCTTGGTAAGCATCAAAAATTCCTTCGATGTTATCTGGAGTAGAGCCTATATAGCATGAACTGAGTTGATGTCTTGGTGTTCTTGCATTTGAGAGAGTTGGTGTTGCAAGCATTACTTGAAACTGAGATATCATGTTATAAAACTTTATAGCCCACTCTTGACGATTCTCTTCGCGTTGTGCAAGAAACATAGCGATAGCCATAAACATGTGCTGAGGAAGTTCTATAGGCTTTGAGTCTCTATCTTTTATAAGGTATCTATCATAGAGTGTTTTCACACCAAGATAGTTAAACTGGAAGTCTCGTTCAGGAACTAGGTGTTTTTCTAGTTCATCCAAGTCATACATCTCTTTAAGACCAAGAAGTATACGACCTGCTTTTTCACCTTTTTCAAAGTACTTTTTGAGTGAGCAGTAACCTGTGAATCCATTTACTTGATGGTAGAGGTTAAAGATGAAAAGACGTGAAGCAACAAATGTCCAGTTTGGAGCATCTATATCTATCTTGTCAACCGCAGTTTTTATGAGAGTCTCTTGAATCTCTTTAGATGTTATACCATCGCGAAAATGAATTTGTGCATCGACCTCTAGTTCACTTTGACTTACATAGTCTAAGTCTTTAACGGCAGCTGAAGTATACTTTTGTATCTTAGAAATATCGAGAGGTTCTGTTCTTCCATTTCTTTTTATAACTGTTATCATTTGCATTCCTGAATTTCTATTTCAATTTCTCAAATAATTATTTGCAAAATAATTACATAAAAAATCATTTTGAATCGAATTGATTTTATCGGAAGTATAGTTTAATTTTCTTTAAACATATAGAGTAATTTGATTAAATTTTGATATGCAAGATATCTATAATTTGAGTTAATATTTAGCATAACAAAAGTAGTTATGCTAAAGGGTTTTTTGTCTATTTTTTAAACACACGTGCAAAAATGTTATTAACATTTTTTGTGTAATAATCGTAGTTAAAACATTCACGAATCTGTTCTTCGCTCAGTTTACTTCTTAACTCTTCATCTGCTAAAAGGTGGTTAAGATAAAGAGATTCACCTGCTTCATTTATAGTAGGTTTTCCTTGTTGGATTTCCTCCCAAACTTTCATAGCATTTCTCTGAACGATTTTATAAGCATCTTCACGTGACACACCTTGAAGAGGAAGCTCAAGTAGAACACGTTGTGAGAAAACAAGTCCACCTGTTAGGTTTAGGTTTTTCATCATGTTTTCAGGATAAACAGTTAAGTTAGCAATAACACTGTTCATACGGTGAAGCATAAAGTCAGTCGTAATGAAAGCATCTGGTAACCAGAAACGCTCTGTAGAAGAGTGAGAGATATCACGTTCATGCCAAAGTGCTACATTTTCCATAGCTGGCATAGCATATGATCGAATCATACGAGCAAGACCTGTTATGTTCTCTGTTAGGATTGGATTACGTTTGTGAGGCATAGCAGAGCTTCCCTTTTGACCTTTGGCAAAGAACTCTTCAGCTTCATATACTTCTGTACGTTGTAAGTGTCTTACTTGTACTGCAAACTTTTCTACTGAAGATGCCATCATCGCTAAAGCAGTTGCAAGTCTTGCATATCTATCACGATGTACGACTTGGTTTGAACATGGTTCAGGTTTTAAACCAAGTTCAGCCATTGCATACTCTTCTAACTCTAATGGAGCATGAGCAAAGTTACCCATTGCACCAGAGATTTGACCTACAGATATAACTTCCATAGTCTGCTCTAGGTTTTCTAAGTGGCGAGCCATTTCATCATACCAAACTGCCAGTGTAAGACCAAATGTAATAGGCTCACCATGTATACCATGAGAACGTCCAACCATTAAAGTAAGTTTGTGCTCCTCTGCCCTTTTTTTGATAGACTCCATAAGCATCTTTACATCAGCCATGATAATCTCTAAAGAAGCTTTCATCTGTAATGCAACACCAGTATCAACAGCATCAGAAGATGTCATACCGTAGTGGAACCATCTTGACTCTTCACCAAGTGATTCACTCACGCTCGTATTGAATGCGATTAAGTCATGTTTTGTAACTGCTTCAATCTCTTCGATTCTCTCAACTGAGAATGTCGCATTTTTTACGATTTTATCTGCATCTTCTTGTGGGATTTTTCCAAGTTTTGCCCATGCTTTTACAGCTGCTTTTTCAACTTCTAGCCATGCTGCATATCTTGCATGCTGTGTCCACTTTTCTGCCATCTCTGGTCTTGAGTATCTCTCTACCATTTCTATTCCTTATGATTATGTATTATGCTAAAATTCGCTTTATAAGTTGTGTGATTTTACAACAACTATCATAATAGAGGAATTAAGTTTGCCATTTGTAAAAAAGAAGTTTATAGTTCCTACAAAACAAAAAGCCGTGTTTTACTTGATGAATGAGTTTGGCTTAAGGCAACGTGACGCTCAGCGTTTTATCTCTAAAGGAAGAATCCTCGTGAATGGTGAAAAGATGCTTCGTACTGCTGGAGAGATTGAGGGAGAGATTGAGTATATATATTTTGAACCAATCACAAAAGGACTTGAACCTACTTATATAGAAGAGGAGTTCGTAGTCTTCGATAAACCTAGCGGTGTTTTAATACATCCTCAAACGAAAGCGACACCCTACTCTCTTATAGATGAACTCAAGGTACAGTTTGGTATGGATGCAAATATAGCACATAGAATAGATCAGGAGACAAGTGGACTTGTTTTGTGTGCTAGAAACAAAGAGAGCGAACGCGAGATAAAGATGATGTTTCAAGAACGCGATATGAAGAAGAAGTATCTTGCACTCGTTCATGGAGAGTTTAAAGAGGATATGATAGTAGAAGCACCACTACTTCGTTTTCAAGCTGAGAGTGCTCTTGTACGAATGGTAGTTAAGGTAGATGACACTGGTAAAGCTTCTAAGACCTCATTTAGACCTTTAAAGTACTATGAAGATAAAGATATGACTCTTGTAGAGTGTTCTCCCTACACTGGAAGACAGCATCAGATAAGAGTACATTTGTTTCACGTGAAACATCCGATAGTTGGTGATCCGATTTATGGACAGAGTGAAGAGAGTATTATTAAGTTCTTAGATAAAGAGTTAACACCTCTGGAGAGAATAAACCTTAGTGGTGCGACGAGATTACTCCTTCATGCAAATGAATTAGAGTTTCAACTTTATGATGAAAAGTATCATGTGAAAAGTAAAGTTGAGTTTGAAAAAGTATGTTTTGATAGTTTAAAGTGTGAATAAGTTTTTAGGTTTTTTTCACATAATAAATTTTAACATCTGTGATAAAATAACAAAGCTGGCAAATCCCTATATTTAGGGCTTTAAGTATAAATAAAGCTTCTTAATTAAGTCTATATTTATATAATTTTTTTCTTAAATTTTAAAAGAATTTTGTGATTTATTCGTGATAATGAGAAATTTTATTCACAAGTTAGAACACTGTGTGAATAATACACACTATGAAATAAATTTCAAAATATCTCTTTATAAATAAATAATATTTAAGCCTTCAAGTTAAATTTTTGAATTTTTTGTGTGAATTAGATTTGTTAGGTATTTATAAGAATAGTAGGGTATTATTGTGCTCATAAACGACCTCCCTGGTGTGTTGGTCGTTTACCTCTTCGAGTCTTAAACGCGGTTATATCTTTTAATAATCTTTTTTATACGATTTCTTAAATTTCTAAGTGCATCACTACTTGTTTTACCATCAGCAGTCAAATTACCAACTTCTTCACTATTGAACTGAGCTTTTGCTACCCATCCAACTAGAGTTAAGTATTTTATACCAACGAATCTTACATCACCAAAGTGACCTTTACATAGTTTATATATTTCTTCTATTCTGTCTGAGTCTGTTTTTTCTGCCATGACTTTGCTCCTTTATGATTTAAGAGTTGCTAAAACTTCTTAATTTAAAAATAATACCATATTATTTATATCAAAGTGATTACAAAAAGAAGGATTAGTCATTCTTTGTTGCAGCATAAAGAAATCCACCTACACCAATGGCGAACACTATTACTAAGATAACTATCTCCGCTATATCAATCCCACTCATTTAGTTTCCTCTTCATCTATTTTTTCTTTAAGTTGACCACATGCAGCACTTATATCAATACCTTTAGAGTCACGTATGGTACATAAGAGACCATGTTTTACTAAGTACTCTTGAAAAGCAACCATATCATCACGTGAAGGACGTTGATAGTCACTACCAGGATAAGGATTAAAATAAATAAGGTTTACTTTCGCCTTGATATCTGTGAGTAGCTTTACAAGCTTCTTAGCAGAGCCGAGATCATCATTTTTATTTTTGATGACTAGATATTCAAACATAACACGTTTACGAGTGTCAATAGGAAAGCGCTTAACAGCTTCAATGATAGAGTTTATGTTATGTGCTTTGTTCATCGGAATAAGCTCACTTCTAAGCTCATCATCAACCGCATGAAGAGATATAGCTATATGAACGCCTAAATCCATCTCTCCAAGCTTATCTATTTTTGTACTGAGTCCACTCGTTGAGACTGTTTGACGTTTTCCGCCTATACAAAGCCCCTCTTCTTCTTTAAATATCTCTATGGCTTTAGCAAGGTTTGTTAGGTTATCAAGTGGTTCACCCATGCCCATATAGACTATGTTGATTTTCCGATTGTGTTTGTGGTCGTTATCACGTTTGAGAGTTACGACTTGAGCTACAATCTCTCCGGCACTTAAGTCTCGAGTAAAGCCACCTTTTGCAGTCAGACAAAATGTACACCCTACTTTACAGCCAACTTGGGTTGAAACACAAATCGTATATTTTGCTTCTTGATAAACATTTCCGGACTCATCTTTAAGCTCGTCTTTCATTTTAAGCCAAACAGCTTCCATTGTTTTACCATCTTGAAGCTGGAGTAAGTACTTTATAGTACCATCGCTGGAAGTCTCTTTTTTCGCAATCTTGAGTGGGTTAACAAGGTACTTTTTCGCTAACTCTTCCTTTAATGTTTTAGGGATATTCTTCATATCTTCATAGGAGTCGACATACTGATGATAGAGCCATCCATATATCTGTTTTGCTCGAAAAGCAGGTTTTATCTCTGCTGTTAACTCAGCAAGTGAGAGGTCGTAGAGGGATGGTTTGAGAAGTTCACTCATTATAAACCCTTTGGTGTTTGTGTGAGTTCTTTGATACGTTTTTGTACATGTGCACTCAGTAGTGTCTTCGCTTTTTCATGGTTCGCTTGGAAATCCTCATGTGCGTTATCGTTAGTATAGTTTGTTATACAAAAAACACCACCCGCAGGAATATCAAACTCTTGAGCTATCTTTAAGACAGAGAAAAATTCCATATTTTCAATCCCTACTCCAAACTTTAGAAAGTTCTTTGCAAGTTCCTCATTTGTACTGATGTAGTTTGAAGAGTTTACAACAATATCTTTTACGTTAGTGGTGTTAGTTGTTACTACATTATCTAGTGGAGTATATGCATCATTATGTAAAAACGCAAGCTCTATGTTTGCAGCTGTTTTAGACTCTATGATGTCAAATATTTTAGCATCTCCATAACTTCCCGCAGTTCCGACAAAGAGTAGAAACTCTGGTTTGTCAAAAAGACACAAACGTGTTAGGTTCATAGCAGTCTCGATTAGCCCTACTCCAGTTGAAAGAGCAAAGTCAAAAGTTTCGTTATTTCCGGCACAAATTATCATTAGTTATTCCTTTTTGTAAATTGTTTCAAATTTTATTTTCATCATACACTTTAGGTATGGTAGTCAGTAAACCATCTATTACTTTAGGAGGAACGCCCTCACCTATTACTTGTCGTATCAACTGTTCACTTGCCCACTTGGGAGGATGCCAATCTTCTGGTAATCCTGTAAGAATGAAAATCTCTTTAAGACTCAAAGCTCTTGCATCAGAGTATGTCCCATCTATTTTAGGCCAGCCAGGGTGGACATTGTTCTGAGATGAAACAGAGCCATTTGCCGTCGTTATAGTTGGTGCAGGTCTATTCCATTCCATACGCTTATAGGTTGTTGGATAACCTTTTATTCGGGTTCCATCTGTCTTTTTTGGATAGTGCAGTTTATTCTCAAGTGCACTCCTTCCAGTTGGTGTGTGTTTTAAAACAAAGATATGTCTCTCACTATGCTTTTTTGCATGGTGATACATAATATCTGATTTTTGACCACTCTCTAAGGTCGGTAAATGTCCTATGGCTTCTTTTAGCGTTATTTGTCTCAGCTTCTTTGGTGGCAACCATTTAGCTACTTTTGAGATTAGAAAGATTGCACGTTTTCTTGTTTGTGCTGTTTCAAAGTCAGCTGAATCGACAACTACTGGGTTAATAAAGTAGCCCAAAGCTTGTAAATTTTTGTTGATGTAGTCTACTATCTTTATACTTTTTCCACGAACTAAAATAGAAGTTCTTAAAACACCGCGTACATTCTCAATGAGTGCATGAGTTGGTTTAAGCTCCTGAATCATTTTAACAACAAACTTTATAAGGGAGTTTCTTGGATCATCCTCTTTCATATGACCAGCGATACTCATACCTTGACATGGTGGAGTGGCTATAAGAAAATCACATTTTTTCTGCTTGGCATATTCTAGCACTTCCTTGTAAATGGCAGGTTGAGTAATATCACCTTGAATCATTTTACATTTTGGATGACTCGATTTATGAAATTCAGCTCTTTTTTTTAAAAGTTCATTTGCTACTACTATGTTGATGTTGTGCTTATGTATATATGTTTCCGCAATACCAACATTAGCAAAGAGTGAAACTCCATTCAAGATTTTATAACCTTACTGGAATATTTTGATCATGAAGGTAGTGTTTGAGATCCATTATATCTATCTCTTTGTAGTGAAATATACTTGCAGCAAGTGCTGCATCGGCACCATGGTCAAAGGCCTCTTTGATGTGTTCCATCGTCCCTGCTCCACCACTTGCTATGACAGGTACGTTTACGGCACGACTAATCTGCTCTGTAATGTTTAACTCAAAGCCAGCTTTTGTTCCATCGGCATCCATAGATGTAAGGAGTATCTCCCCACTTCCACGCTCTACTACCTCTTTCGCCCACTCTACTGCATCTATCCCAGTATCAACTCTACCACCATTCAAGAACACATGATAGGAGCCATTTGATGTTCTTTTCACATCTATAGCAGTCACTATACATTGAGAACCAAAACGTTTGGCACCTTCATCTATAAGTTCTGGACGTTTTATGGCTGCAGAGTTTACACTTACTTTATCGCAACCAACATTGAGTAGTTTATATATGTCATCTAGCTTACGAATCCCTCCCCCAACAGTTAAGGGTATGAAAATCTCACGTGCAACTTCTGCAACTATATCGACTATGGTGTCACGGTTATCAGAGGACGCAGTGATGTCTAAAAATGTTAACTCATCTGCTCCCTCTTCGTTGTATCTACGTGCAACTTCAACAGGATCTCCTGCATCTTTAAGACCAACAAAGTTGACCCCTTTTACAACACGGCCATCTTTAACGTCGAGACAGGGAATGATTCTTTTTGCAAAATAATTCATTGAGGAATATACCTTTATTCTATATTTTTGAATTATACTGTTTTAGACTTATGTTTACTTAACAGATAATGTTTCACGTGAAACACGTTATTTAAAGGTTAGAATTTTTTATATGTCTTTAGAGTCATTTAATGGATATAAGACTATAATGATTGATTATAGTTAAATTAGGATTTTTTATGACAAAAGAAGAAGTGTTAAAACACTTAAAAACTGCAAAAAATGTACATACAGATTGGGTGCATAAAGCAAAATCTTTAATGAATGGTGCAGGCTCAAGAGAGGATTTAGTGCCTGTTACATCACATGAATGTGATTTTGGAAAATGGTTCTACTATGATGGACAAAGGCTGAGTGCTTTATCTAACAACCCTCTTACATGTATGAAAAACATCGACCAGCTACATGAAAAGTTTCATACTGCGTATAGGAATGTATTTGAGGTGTATTTTCCCGAAGAAAAAAAAACTGGTTTAATCTCTAAACTATTTGGAGAAAAACATAAAACACTCTCTCCGGAGGAGATGGAGTTTGTTGATGCTGAGTTTAGAGAGCTTGCGTCTGTATCTCAAGAGATGCTTGATGAGTTAAATAGGTTAGAGCGTAGGCTTGAAGCCGTTTCTGATGAAAAAATAGAGTCTTTAGTTTAAAAAATAGAATAAAAGTAACAAATATCAATTTTTTTGATTCTTGTTACCTTAATGTAAGTTTTTTTAGTATAAACTCACAGTTATGAATAAAGAAAGCGTTGTAGCAAAGAAGAAGTTTGGACAAAACTTTCTAAAAGATGAATCAGTTTTAAGAAAAATCGTCGAAGCGATGCCCAAAAATGAGAATAAACTTGTTGAAATTGGGCCTGGCTTAGGTGATTTGACTAAATTTTTAGTTAATGTCAAAAGTGTAGAAGCTTTTGAGGTAGATACCGATTTGTGTAAACTGTTGCAGAGTGAATTTGAAGAAGAGATTGCTACCAAGCGACTCCACATAAACTGTGGGGATGTTCTACAAGCTTGGAAGAGTACTTTAGTTGACGAACCGTATGATTTAGTGGCTAACTTGCCCTACTACATCGCTACGAATATAATCCTAAAAGCACTCGCAGATCCAATGTGTAAAAATATACTTGTAATGGTTCAGCTTGAAGTCGCAGAGAAGTTTTGTGCAACTGCAGGTGAGAAAGTATTTGGTTCTTTGGGCATTATAACCCAAAGTGTAGGAACTGCAGACATAATAGTCAAAGTTCCTCCAACTGCCTTTGACCCTCAGCCCAAAATAGACTCTGCAGTTTTTCTCATACAAAAAAAAGCAGATAGAAGTGATAAAGAGTTCGAGGATATGCTAAGAGTTGCATTTAGTCAACCTCGTAAGACTCTTATGAAAAATCTCTCTGCAAAGTATGAGAAGGCAAAACTTCAAGTAGCTTTTGACGAGCTGGAACTTACACATACGATTCGCCCTCATCAAGTTGACACTAAGGACTATCACCAACTCTATAAAATAATATAAATACAAAAGGAGTTTGGATGGCAGAAGAGACACAGGGGACTGAGCAACAAGCATCAGCGCCGAAACCACAAGCAAAACCAAATAACAGAAACAACAACCGTAGACCAAATAACAATCGTAGACCAAATAACAACCCTAACGATAAAAGTTCAGGTGAGAAACCAGCTGGTAATAAACCAAATAATAATAGAAATAAAAACAGAAATCGTCATCGTAGACAACCTACACCAGTTGATGAAAACCTTAAAAGCTATGTAACAAAAAACCAAGAAGCACATAAGCAGAGACTTAATCCACACTTTAAACTTGATCTGAATTCAAAAGCAAAACTCCGTGTTACTCCACTTGGTGGACTTGGTGAGATTGGTGGAAACATCATGATTATGGAAACTGAAAATGAAGCGATTCTTATTGATGTTGGTATGAGTTTCCCAGATGAAACTATGCACGGTGTTGATATTTTGGTACCTGATTTTTCTTATCTTAGAGAGATTAAACACAAAATCGTTGCTGTTATCATTACCCATGCTCATGAAGACCACATTGGTGCGATGCCATATCTTTATAAAGAGATGCAGTTCCCTATCTATGGAACACCGCTTCCTCTTGCTATGATCGGAAACAAGTTTGATGAGCATCATATTAAAGAGCATAGAAAACACTTTAACCCGATTGTAAAACGTGAAGTATATAAGATAGGTAAGGATTTTGAAATAGAGTGGATGCATATGACACACTCTATCTTAGATAGCTCATCTGTAGCCGTTACTACTGAAGCGGGAACAGTTATCCATACAGGTGACTTCAAGATAGATTATACTCCAGTTGATGGATATACAGCAGACTTGCATAGACTTGCTCACTATGGTGAGAAAGGTGTTCTTGCACTTTTAAGTGACTCAACAAACTCTCACAACCCTAATCCAACGGGTTCTGAGTTAAGTGTTGCTCCTGCCTTAGACCGTATTTTCTCAAAAGCAGAAGGTCGTGTACTTCTTTCTACTTTTAGTTCAAACATTCACCGTGTGCAACAAGCGATTCAATACGGTATCAAGTATGGTCGTAAAGTATGTGTAATTGGGCGTTCTATGGAGAGAAATATCGAGATTGCTATGCAGTACGATTATGTCAAGTTTCCAAAAAATATCTTTATAGATGCGGATGAAGTTTCTCGCATGAACGATAAAGAAGTTCTTATCGTAACGACAGGTTCACAAGGTGAGCCAAACTCTGCACTCTTTAGAATGAGTATAGGTGAGCATAGACACATCAAAATTAAGCCGACAGATTTAATCGTTCTTTCCTCACGTGCTATTCCTGGAAATGAAGGTTCTATCTCTGGTATGCTTAACCACTTACAACGTGCAGGCGCAAAAGTAGAGATGAGTAAAGATATTCACGTTTCAGGTCACGCTTCTATGGAAGAGCAAAAGCTTATGCTACGTTTAGTAAATCCTAAGTTCTTCTTACCAATTCACGGTGAGTATAACCATGTTATGAAACACCGTGAAACAGGTATGATGTGTGGTGTTCCAGAGAGAAATATCTTACTTATGACAGATGGTGAGCAGATAGAAATCGCACCAAAGTATATGAGAAAAGTAAAAACAGTAAAAACTGGTAAAACATACATAGATAATCAAAACAACCACCAGATTGAAGATGACATCGTTCTTGACCGTCAAAAACTAGCAACTGATGGTGTTGTTATGATTGTGGCTGAAGTAAGTGAGCAAAACTCTAAAATGTTATCTAAACCAAAAGTGACTACATTTGGTATCGTTCCAGATAAACAAGATAAGGCGTTTGCTAAAGAGATGGAAGACGTGCTAGAGATATTCCTTACAAATGTAAAAGGTGGACTTATCGAGAACTCAAGAGCTCTTGAAAATGATCTCCGTCAAGTTGTAAGAAAACATATCTTTAGAAAAATGAAAAAGTACCCACTTATCGTTCCTCACGTTTTAGTTCACTAAACCCCTTTATGATAGAGCTTTGAGCTCTATCAACCTACTAAAATAAAATCAAAAAGTTGACATGAATATGAAAAGTTTAGATTTACCCTTAGACAATATTTTTATCCCCGCAAAAACTCCATCAAAAAAGTTAATGATTATCCTACATGGTCGTGGAGACTCTTCCGAAGGTTTTTTAAATCTCCCGGATTTCATCAAAATAGACGCAATGAACTATCTTCTTTTAGATGCGCCTTTTGAGTACTTTGGCGGACACTCTTGGTATCAACTCCCACCAGACCAGCTTCCCGGCATAGAGTACTCGCGTAAACTTCTCACTGAGACACTTAACACTGTTTTTTCTGAGGACTTTATCGCTGAGGAGAGTTTTCTCTTTGGTTTTTCTCAAGGTTCTCTACTTACATTTGAGTTTGGAGCACGTTATGAGAAAGTACTTGCTGGTTATATTGGGGTGAGTGGCTATATTTATGATGCACAAAAGTTACTTGAAGAACTCAACCCAAAGGCTACCGCTTCTTCTTGGCTCTGTACGCATGGAACGTATGACATCGTTTTAGATTATGAAACCTCAAAGAAACAGATAGAAGAACTTCAAGCGGGTGGTTTTGACATAGAGTTTCAAACTTACGAGAAAGAGCATAATATCGATAGAGATGAGATAGATATGATAGCTGAGTGGATAAAAGCGAGGCTTTAACAAAGAAGTTAAATGTTTTTACTTGTAGCTATAGCATTTGTCGCGAGCGATAATTTTTCCGTAGAATAAATTATTAGTCTCCTGGTATTTGTTAGCTTTTCAGTATATATGTTATCTTAGTTGACTTAATTAAAAATATAGAGAATAAAAAAACTCTCCAAAAGAGAAACTACTCATATACTCCTATCTCTCTTTAAGTTCCTAGTATTATAGTTACAAATAACTATATTTTTTAATGGATGAATGTTACATGAACAGAGATACAAAAAAGAGTCTTACTATTGTCGGTGCTGGGGTAAGTGGTCTTTATCTTGCATATCTACTTCAAGAGAATTTTGACATAACTATCTTAGAATCACGTGAGAGAGTAGGGGGAAGGATTTTCTCACTTGATGGGCACGACATGGGTCCCTCTTGGGTTTGGCCACATCATACAAATGTGCTCACTCTCATTGAAAACCTAGGTTTAAAACTCTTCAGACAATATACAAAAGGCTACGCTCTCTATGATACACAAGGTAAAGTAGAACTTTTTAACGCTCCTTCATCTGCACCTTCATTTCGAGTCGAAGGCTCCTTGAGTCAGCTTACACAAGCACTTCACAAAAATCTTAAAAACGTAAATATTCTCTATCAAGAAGTTGTGGAAGCTATAGAAGCAGAGAGTGATTTGGTAATGGTAAAGACGTCTAAAAAGAGTTATGAGAGTGATGCCGTCGTAGTTACACTCCCTCCACGTTTAGCGGCAAATCTGGACTTCATTCCAAAACTGCCTTTGCATTTAGAAGAACAGATGAAGCAAACACAGACATGGATGGGAAATAGTGCGAAGTGTGTTGTTGAGTTCAAGTCGGCATTTTGGAGGGATAGAGATCTCTCTGGTTTTGCTTTTTCACATGTTGGTCCCCTTGGAGAGATACATGATGCCTCTACACAAGATAAAGCAGCTCTTTTTGGATTTGTGAATTTAAACGCAGACATGGAAAACTTTGAAAGAAATGTAAGAGCACAAATGAAACGACTTTTTGAGATTGAAGAGAGTGAGATTGTGAAGGTTTATCTGGTTGATTGGAAAAAAGAGGTTTTTAGCTCAGTCGAAGAAGATGCCTCCTCACGTGGAGCTCACCCTCAGTATGGGATAGATATGAGTAGCTACTCACCAAGAGTTTATTTTGGTGCTACAGAGTTTTCCTATGAAGAGGGTGGATACATAGAGGGAGCAGTCAGACAAGCTGCAAAGATAGCAGAAAAGATAACATCACTTTAAAGGATGTCTCATCTCAGAAAATCAAGATACAGAGTGTGAAAACTCTATAAGGTGCATCTGATTTTTTGGGTAGGCAGTCACATCAAACTGTAGTTTTTCTGCTTTTTCGACAAGCCAGATGACCTCTATTTTGCTTGGGATTCTCAAATGCTCAAACTCTTTTTCTATATCTCCATCTGTAGCACATATAATAATATCAGGAACCTTGCGTTTTGACTGTTTGAGTAGAGCCTCAAAACCTGGCTCCATGACAGTTCCAGCACTTCCGTGCCTTATAACACACTTATCACGAGCACCAAACTTCTCTATACTTTTTATCTCAGCATCGACTTGCATTAGGGTGACCGTTTTTATAGAGTATTTTTTCTGGATTGCTTGAACTTCAGACATGAGGCTTATGAAGAGTTGTTCATCGACTGAACCTGAGACATCGAGTACAACTGCAATTTTAGGTTTTTTTGCTGTGCTGTAACCATAGAGATCCAAGTCATCAGGGTAGATAGGGTGTTGTCTTGATTTATTTGGTTCTTTATATCGTGAGGCATTTGAGAAGTAGTTTCTCACTCTTTTGCTCAGTATTTTCTTCCAATCTTTATGCGATTTTCTTTTCTCAATTCTGCTGAGTGCTTCGATAGCTTCACCTGGAGTAAAGCCACGTGAGAAATCAGTTGCGTCATTTATCATCTCACTTAATGTGGTATCCATAAAAGATTCTAAGAGTCCATCATCTATTCCTGCTGATTCTTGGAGTTGCTCTGCAAACTCATGAGAGTCTATACTGCACTCACCATTTTTGAGTGCGTGGAGTGTTTTTTCAAGTAGAGAATCTGACTGGAGATTTGACTCATTATTGGCATCTTCGTTTCTTTCATTTTCAGCACTATTTTCAAAAGATTCACCCTCTTCATCTCTATCTGTCTCATCATCACTACTGTTTTGCTCACTGTTAGTGGAAGATTCTTCCGTCTGGTTTTCTTGTTCTGTATCACCTGAGCCTATTTGGGTGTCATCAGAATCACTTCCTAGGCTATCGCTACAAGATTGGTCTTCATCGCTAAACTCAAAAGAGAGCTCCTCCTCTGCTGCAACCATGAGCCCCACATAGTACTCAAACTCTCTGCCAACTTCATACTCTTCGATGGCATATTTTTCAGTTAAAGTCTGATAAAAAAGAGTCATGATGGGAGACTCTTTGTGTCCATCAGTACGCGGGAGGTCTTTGATGTATGGTAGGTCTCTATTTCCATTGATGACAATATCTTTTGCAGTTTGGATAATCTCTTTGTCTATCCCCTCTTCAGTAATCCTTCGGCTAAAGTGATGGTTGATTATATGCCCCGCATTATGTTTGAGTATAGCAATAATTTGCTCTTTTGGAATCACTCCAAGAAGAAGAGGATTGATGGACATAACAAAGTTTTGTCCATTGTAGTAGACGGCAGATGTAAAGGATTCGTTAAAGTGAAACTCATACTCACAACGACTTAAAAAATTTGCATACCAGAGTAGTTCATTTGTGTTTGAGGCAATCATGGAGATAATTATCTCTTTAAATTGTGTTTTCCAACTGTTAGTTGGGTTTTGGATAAGAGACTCTATGCTTTTCATTGAATAGATATATTTTTTATTGCTGTTCATTCAATTTTTCCTGAGACATTTTTTTCACATAAGGAAGTGCGCAGAGTTGGGCTACTCTTTTGAGTATCTCCTCTTTTTGCTTTCCCTCTAGAGTAGGGTGCAAGTCACGTGCAAGATAAATAGTATACTCAAAGATATTCTTAAATCTTTTCTCCCGCATATCAGCTAATGCAGGATACTCTTTTTTAAACTCCCGAGGTAAGTTTTTAATACTTGTTATATCAAGTCCTTGCTCAATGAGATACACTACACTCTCATATGCTTTATGACGAGCTATAGCATCATTGAGATAAACATTCAAAGAGCTATCAATAACTACTCCTGCCTCACAAAGAAACTTCAGAGCAGCTACTTGGTTCTTCTCTATTATCTCTACAAGAGTCTCTCTATCAAGTAAGTCTATATCAGCACCACTGTTTATTGCACTACGAAGCTCTTTAATATCTCCTTTCTTTGCAGAGACCCTCATCTTTGCAAGGCTTTGTGCATCAGAGGATACCCCTTTATCAATAAAATATTGACATAGCTCCTCTTTGTCATAGGTGTATGCCATCTCATAGCCGTACTCTAAGTCATCTTTGTCTCTGATGGCGTTTAAAACATCAGTGTGATGAAAAAAGACGGCGTTTGATAGCGTAACTGGAGTAAATTGTATATCTAAGTTGAGTATATAGTGAATTATTTCATATGCTATTTTTACATCTTGCGTCTTTTTATTATAGTATCTATTAAGCGCAGAATTAAGAGCTGAGTTCTTCTCTGCTCCAATTTTGAGAGCAAACTGCATCATTGTAAGGTTATTATTGTTAAGTCCCTCTCTAAAGAGGTATGATTTATTTAATTCTCTCCAAGATTTAAATTTTTCTATTGCAGTTTGATTCTTTAAATAATACGTACATACCAGAGAGAGTAAATTATGTTTTACTCTCTTCCCATATCCAATCTCACCAATAAGAGAGGAGCCTAGCCATATAGTGAGTAGTATATTTTTTTGGGTATGTATATTAAACCCATTCCGAAGTAAGAGCTCGAGTATTTTTTCATTTTCAAGATCTTCAAGATTATGTAGAGCTAATCTACTTACCTCAGCCCCTTGCTCAATCGCCTGCTTGGCGAGTTCAAAATCATTTCTACTTATGGAAGCTTGCAGCACCCCCATCAGAAGGGTATGATTCTTACAATCTGAAAAATCAGGAATTAAAAGTTCACAGTATTGTTTATTTTTTTCTATAGCTTTTTGAAGTACAAACTCTTTAATTATTGCATTATGTTCTAAAAGTAGTTTGATAATCTCATGATTATCTTTTTGTATAGCTATGAGTAGAGCATTGAGGGGTGATTTTATATTAAAATTTGGATCAGCACCAGCTTCAAGAGACTCTTGAACATCTTGTATATTTTCGTTTTCACATGCTAGTATGAGTCGAGTATGAAGATCTTGTGATGACATCTATATACCTAGCATCACTGCATAAGTGATGCAATAAATGGATTCGATTGATCGATAGATTTTACTAAGCTATCAGAGACTTTTTCACTGATGCCTAAGGTGTACTCTTTATCTATCGCATCTATAATATTTTCTGCACCATCCAAGCCCACTTGTATAGATATTATCTGCTCCTCCGAGCTGATTTGAAGCATGATTGCAAAGATATCACCGCCTATACTATTTGCTTTGAGGGCATAAAACGCAGAGGTGAGAATATTAATCTGTGTTACAGGTTGCGCACGATCATAGTCAGCTTGTATAGATGTGATGAGATCACTGTAGTTTGAAGTATCGCTCGCTTGACCTAGTAGAAACTGATGAAACTCTTTTTGCTTGTGCACATTTAAAAAATCCTCAAGCTTTTTTTGGATTTTAGAGAATGTCAAAACAGTGGAGTTTTGAATGTAGTTCGCAAGCTTAGGAGCGATTTCTCTACTCGATACACTCGAGAGAAGTGCCACGAGGTTACTTGAGTTTTGTTCATTTTTTTCATAGGCATAGAGTAGTCGAGAGATCATATCCCATCTTCTTGGATCCATACCCGGATCACTCATATCATCTTCAGCAGCTTCAAGTAGAAAATCAGCACGATTATCATCCAGATAGTTAATAAGTAGCGGATGTATAGTTTGTCTCTTGTAAGTTGTGTCATATTTGAGTGCATAGTTCTTTTTCCACGACTCAAGTGTTGTAGTAACTTTGACGATTGCCATTCTGCTTAGCATCGCTTTATCAAGAGACTCTACAAGATAGTTACCATCATCTACTGGGTTTCCTGCACAGACTATGAAGAGCGATTGTGGGAGTTTTATGCTATCTGAACCAAACTCTCTTTTGAGTATGAGATTCATCAAACTTTGAAGATTCTGTGGTTCTGCACGATTGAGCTCATCTATAAAGAGAAGTGTCCCTCTACCTTTTTGATCATTCTCAATTATTTTAGATACCCAGCCGGGAATTGATTTCTTAAAAACAGTATACTTTTCATCATTGATACCAGCGACCATGTCTGTTGCAATAGTTCTTCCATAAAACTCTATATGGTCAAGCGAAGCAACACCCATTATAATGCAGTCCATGGCTCTAAGAGAAGCATACTGCTCTATAATGGATGTCTTTCCTATACCAGATTCACCCTCTAGGTAGGGAACAATTTGAGACTCTTTGTATAAATCCAAGTCTGAAAAATTAATATTCATCTGCTACTATTCCTTTGTTTACTGTTTGTAACTGCAAATTATTTGCATTTGTGAGATTGTACACTCTCTTGCTTAAAGGGTGACTGAAGAATTTTTTTCAACTATTGGCCTACAGACAATACAGTAGTGAGCATGTGGTTTGACTTTGAGGCGTGCAAAGCCTATATCGTCATCACACATCTCGCAGCATCCATAGCTACCATTAGATATTTTTCCCAAAGCATGTTCTATCTCATGAAGTTCTTTTTGCTGCTTGAGGATAAGTGTACTATCTAGTCTGACATTATCAAGAGTACAGGCATGGTCTCCCTCATCATTAAGCTCACAACTATGCAGGAGACTTAGTTCACTATTTGTGGCAGTAATATTGTTTAGTATCTGTTCCTTTCTCTCTGTGAGAAGAGATTTGAAAAATTGGAGTTCGCTTTTTTGCATACTATACCTTCTGAGTAAATTTTTAGTGATGTGTGTGATCATGTCCATGGTCGTGGTCATGATCATGGACATGGTGCTCATGATGATGTAAGTGAAAATCACAAAAGTTAAATCTCTCTGCTATTTTTTTGATTTCATCATCTATGTCCTGACCGATAAAGACTAAAACACTGTCCCCTTCGTACTCGGTAAGCTCTTCATAAGTTACATTTCCAAATGCATAGTTTGCTATAAGAGTAACAGGTACATCTTCTACTTTTATCATCCCTTTTACTCTATATATATTTTTAGGGAGGGCCTTAAAGAGCTGGTCGACATCATTAAAGAGTATATTTTTTGAGAGTGTTGCTGCACTTCGTTCAATAAGGTCATGATGATGGGGGTGTTGTGCCACTTCCACAAGGTTCAATATCTCTGTAATGCTATAACTCCCCTCAAATATCTCTTGTGGAAGCACACCATGTTCAGACTTATGTATGACATAGTTGTTAAAAACACTCTCTCCTGTGAGCATATTTTTTATATTATGCTCCTCTTTAAAGTTTTGTATCTCTTGTGTAGCAATTTCAAGTTCTTGCTCATTTACAAGGTCGGTTTTATTGAGCACTATGATGTTAGAGCCCCCTATTTGATAGCGAGCTGTCGGGTTGTCCATATAGGATTTGTAGTTTTTCACATCAACTACACACAGAGCACCATCAACACCAATGCCAAGATTTTGCAGTGACATATATATAGGAAAAGGCTCAGTTGCTCCTGAGGTTTCTACAAAAATGAGATCAGGCTTGTATTTATTTATAATCTCTATAACACCACTCTCAAACTCCTCAGCCATTGCACAGCAGATACACCCTTCTGAAATTTCGATGACATCACTGTGGACATTTTTGAGAATATTTTGATCAACGCCTATTTCGCCAAACTCATTTACAATCATAGCTATTTTCTTCTCGCCAAAATAGTTTTTAATTGTATTTGTGAGTAGGGAACTTTTACCTACACCTAAAAAACCGGTAATTATGTATGACTGAATCATTAAGACTCCTTTTACTATATTTAATATGAGAAATAGAAATTTCACAAATGCAATCTCTTTGCATAAGTAAAATAAACATATCCTCTATTTCTGAGTCGTTATTGTATCATAAATGCAAATAATTTGCATTTAATATTTTAAATGTTATACTTTTTATCAAAATATATATGAAATTTGGAGTCAAACAATGGGAGCAATACGCAAAATTTTTACTTGGGCAAATAGAAAAAATGAGCTGCAAGTATCAGGAATAATTTATCTTTTTAGCAAGTATGGTCCTTGTAAAGCAAAAATGTATAAACACAAAGGGAGAGAGTATCTACTCCTCATGAGTGAAAAGATGGATACCCTTGAAGAGCATATGGCATACATCTACGAAAGTCGTCACCATGAACACGCCTTAGAAAGTAAAACATGTAGTTGCAACAATCAAATAGATATAGCTCTTAAGATGATTATAAAAGAGAAAGGCTTTATAATATACTACACACAAAGTTCTCAAGATATGGAGAATTGTCTCTATAAAATTGGAGCTTACACTTCTAAGCTTACAGAACAAGAGTTCAAAGTTGAGATACAAAAAGAGTTCTTTAAGAGTTGTACTACAGAGTATTGTGTACTTACCTCCATCGTTGAAGAGCTTGATACGGTAAAAATGAATTTAGTCTCTAACGATCCCGGTATCGCACTCCATTTACAAAGAGTGGGAATTGAACTTGTAAAGTGGGCGAGTGTCATTACATTTGAGTATGGAGAGAGTAATGTTTAAATCTTCATTGGTTATAATGGCATCATGATAAACGAAACGGTAAAAGAAGAGCTCAAGCAAAAAGGTATTAAAAATACTCGTGCAAAAAACGTACTCCTAAACATACTTAAAAACAACGATAAACCTATGGATGTAAACTCTCTACACAAAGAGTCTCAAAAGCTGACAGCTTTGAATCTTGTAACAGTTTATAGAACACTGGAACAGTTTCATGAAAAGGGACTTGTGCAAGAGTTTTTAGATAAAGATAGCACGCGACAGTATGAGTATATAGCGCAAAATTCACAAGCACACCCACACTTTCAGTGTGATAAATGTGGCACAGTCTACTGTTTGGGTGCTTTGGGTTTTGATGATGCGCTCTATTTATCAAATATGGCAAAAAGTCACAAAGTACAGATGATTAACATTACCCTTAATGGTATTTGTGAAAAATGCCTCTAAAAGATTAAGAATAAAACTTCGAAGGAATTTTGATGTCAGAAAACCAAAACGCAGAGTTTGAAAATGCAGTAAAAGCGATGATGCTTCATGTCGGTGAAGATCCTTCACGTGAGGGGCTTTTAGAAACTCCAAAAAGAGTGAGAAAAGCCTATGAGTTCATCTATGGCGGATACAATGAAGACCCAAAAGAGATACTCTCTAAAGCCCTTTTTACCTCTTCAAATGATGAGATGGTTCTTATAAAAGACATAGAGTTTTACTCCACATGTGAACATCACTTGCTTCCTATCATTGGTCGTGTTCACGTGGCGTATATACCGGATGGAAAAGTAGTAGGTCTTTCAAAGATTCCTCGTGTTGTAAATGTTTTTGCTCGTCGTATGCAGATACAAGAGCAACTCACGGAGCAAATTGCTGACGCGATTATGGATACTATCACTCCAAAGGGAGTTGCGGTTGTTATTCAAGCACGTCATATGTGTATGGAGATGCGTGGTGTTGAGAAGATAAACTCGACTACGACATCCTCAGCACTTCGTGGGCTCTTTAAAAAAGACGAGAAAACGAGAGCAGAGTTCTTCTCTCTCATAAATTCTCCAGCAGGTTCAAGATACTAAACAATGCCATTTGAATCCCTGAAAGAGCGACTCTCTGCACAAAACTACTCTGTCGCCTTTGGCGAAGTTGTCAAGATAAACGCAACCATAATCACTGCCCGTGGACTCAATGTGAGTATTAGTGATATAGTAAAAATCATTTCTAATGAGAGTAACTTAGAGACTATTGGTATGGTGACAGAGATAGATGGTCCTACGTTTTTTATCACTCCTTTTAGTTTTGTAGAGGGATTTCGCTCGGGGGATAGAGTCTTTTTGGACTCAACGGGACTGAACATTCCTGTTGGTGAGTCACTTTTAGGTCGTGTTGTTGATCCTTTTATGCGACCTATTGACGGTAAAGGAAACATCACAAATTCAAAACTTGCTCCCATCATAAAAGCACCCATCGAAGCTATGAAACGTGGCATGATAGATGAGGTTTTTAGTGTTGGGGTGAAAAGTATAGATGGTCTGCTTACATGTGGAAAAGGACAGAAGCTTGGCATCTTCGCAGGAAGTGGGGTAGGGAAGTCTACACTGATGGGGATGATAGTCCGTGGTGCTGATGCACCCATAAAAGTTGTTGCCCTCATTGGTGAGCGTGGTCGTGAAGTTCCTGAGTTCATAGAAAAAAATCTTGGTGGAGACCTTACAAATACAGTAATTATTGTTGCAACTTCAGATGATTCACCACTTATGAGAAAGTATGGAGCGTTTGCAGCGATGAGTGTTGCGGAGCATTTTAAAGATAAGGGACTTGATGTACTTTTTATCATGGACTCAGTGACACGTTTTGCAATGGCACAACGTGAGATTGGTCTCGCTTTGGGTGAACCACCAACTTCAAAAGGCTACCCTCCATCTTCACTGACGCTTCTACCACAACTTATGGAGCGTGCCGGAAAAGAAGAGGGTAAAGGTTCTATTACCGCATTTTTTACAGTACTCATCGAGGGAGATGATATGAGTGATCCAATTGCGGATCAGTCTCGTTCTATTTTAGATGGTCACATAGTGCTCTCACGTGAGATGACCGATTTTGGAATCTATCCACCCGTGCATATTTTAAACTCTGCATCAAGAGTTATGAATGACATTATATCTTTGGAACATATGAAGTCTGTGATGAAGTTTCGTCGTCTTTATACACTTCTTAAAGAGAATGAAACACTCATTCGTATTGGTGCCTATACAAAAGGGACAGATCTCGAACTTGACGAGGCGATAGATAAAAAAATCCCTATGGAAGAGTTTATAACACAAGATGCGAAAGGAAAAGAGAGTTTTGAAGACACTGTAGAGGCTATCGTAAATTTGATGGCGTCATAATAAGAGGAGAGTAAATCCAGTTGTCACGTGGGACGACTCTCTCTTGGTCAAGGGTGATAGCTAGTTTTTTTGTTGCAAGCTTTTCATGAATTTTCATCAAAGATCGAATTTCACTATCAATACCGAAGATATCTATGTAAGAGTAGATGATATTTTCCGCGTTTAAGAAGCTTTTTTTGGCAAGAAGCCCTTTAATCTTCGAATGAAAACTAACACGTAAGAGGTCACCAACTTTGGTGAGCCGCGTTTTTACCCCAATGAGCTCACCAAGTCTATCTTTTATACTTTTTATATCACCTTTAAGAGCAAACTCTTCACACTCTTTCATCACTTTGGACCAATGTTTTTCCAGTAGATTGCTGAGCTCAAGTTCATTGAGTACATAGTGTTCATCAATGATTTCATAGCAATGTGTGAAGTCTCCCTCTTTATAGCTATGATGTAGAGACTGAACGAGCTTGGCAACCCTGTAGAGCTCTTTGAGTTCCTCTTTAATACCAGGAGTGCTTTGGAGTTTTTTTATCTGCTCTATTGCTTCTTTTATCTGGCTTTTGTTGATAAGGTCTGCAATATCATCTAAAGAGTTTTGTTGGGAAGCTCTAAGTGCAGTATATGTCGGTATTTGCGAAAAAACCTCATTTTTTTCAAGTAACTTCTCTATAAGAATGTAGTTTTTTGATTGAATAGCTTTTAAAAAATCTAGAAAATCTTTGTTTTGCTTGAGCAGAAGATTTATCATGGTTTTTTTTGTTATTATACTTGCATAAGGGGAAAGTATCTCCTCTGCAAGATCTTGACGACCGATAAGGATTTGCTTTTGAGCAAAGGTAAACGCACTTTTAAAACTCGTTTCTAATTTTTTAAACTGAAGTGTTCTTTTGAGTGATGGAAATTTTTCGCTCATGGCATAAGCAAGTGCATATTTTTGTTCGATTACAAGTGCTTTAAATCTTGGATAGTTTTTAAAATCTGTAAAGATAGAGTTGATTTCACCTCTTTTACTCTGAACATCTTGAAACATTTCAGTAATTCTATACGCCTCTTGCGTTTGAGAGTGAATGAGGGCCTCTATCGCTTGAGTATAGAGTTTTTCATACATCACTTCAAGTCTTGTATGCTCTCTTGTTCCTCTGAGCATGGGGTCATTCTCTAGAAGCTTAAAAGCTTCATCTAGTGTATTGTGAAGAAGGTGAGATTTTAGCTCCTCGGCATTAGGAAGTTCAAACTTGTAGATATGATTATTTTCTAGGACGACAAACAGCGTCTCATCATGAAGTAAAATATTCTCTACATTACTCTCAAATGTAAGATATGCTTTACTTACAAGTTTGGCAGTCGTGAGGTCGATGATTGCTAGTTTATTTGACGCAGCACTTACCATGGCATAATCGCTATTTGGCATTTGGAGTATATTTTTTATATTTGTAAAGGGGGTATTGATTGTTTGAGGTTTGTTCTTTTTTTTAAGAGAGTGTATTCTCACAATGCCATCTATAGAGCCACTTATAAGACGTTCATTATCTAAGAAACAAAGGGAGTTAATACGCACCTTAGAAGATTCGATTACTCTCTTGTCTGCTAGTGAGTTTGTCTTTATAAGGATAATACTTCCTCCATAGCCGCTACAAGCCATATACTGTCCATGAAATGCGAGAGCACTTATGTAGTTGTTTTTAATCTTTTGTAAACTTTCACGTTTATGTGGAAAGGAACACAAACGTGAAAGCTGCGATTTTCCATCATACCGGTACTGTGAAACGCGTCCCTCTTTTGTTCCGGCCACAAGGTAAGGAGAATTTCCTACAAAAGAGAGGATTTCTATCTCTCCTTCATCAGTTCTAATTGTTTGTATAGTGGTTTTATTTTTCAAGTTCACTACATATATGATTTTGGAGTTTGCAAAGGCTAAAAGTTTATGTTCCGGTGAAAATGCAGTTGCAGTTGTTTTATGTCCAAAGAGTTCTATAGAGAGATTTTGACTTACACTACAGTCAGACATGGAGAAAATTTTAGCACCATGAACTTTGGTGCTAAAAGCAATTGAGGTACTGTCTAAAACAGTTATGTTGGTTATATTAGAGCGCGCTTTAAGACACTCTTGTAACCTTTGCTTTAGCAAGCAGGGATATTTCCACTATCTTTTGCATACTCATGAAGAAAATCATAGTAGTGTTGCATATACTTTTCTCTGAGTGATTTATCTTTAACATTTGGACACACCGACTTGATTTCTTCAGGTAGTTTACCACTCTTGTAGATAGATTCCCATTCCGCCATAGTGTGTTTTTCAGCCATTAAGGCACCATTCATACCACACACCTTTTTAAGTTTTTTGAGGTATAAAATCTGACCTTTTTTTACATCTGCACTTGCAGTTATAGAACTCATACTGAGTAAAAGTAATGCACTTAAAACAATTTTTGCTATATTTTTCATAATATTCCTTCTCGCTAATATGCATTATTCTACAATCTTATTACTTAAAAAAAGCTCTAACATAAGTGCTACTTTTTCTATCTTTAATATATTTTTTTGATGAGAAGTTGGGGTGTTACTCTTCCATTAAACTCATTTTTTGTCACACTATAGCTACAGTTTATCTTCCCGTCTTTCGGCATTTCAAAGACAGTTCTAAAGGCTATCAGTTCCATAGTCTTCTCTTCATCGGGATATTGGCGCACCTCTATTCTAGAGTGAGACTTATCCGCACCCATAAGCTTGATGTTCACAACTTCAGCATTTTTCATGAAAAATGTTGGTCTATGGTTGGCTTCGCCATAAGGCTCAAAGCTCTCGAGTAGTCGTAGGAGTTCATGGTCTATATCGTTCGTATTTAAGATGCCACTTAGAGCCTCTTTAGGTATAAAGTCTTCATCTTTAATCTTTTGAGCACTACGGTTTATAGCCTCTGTAAATGCTGGGATATCCTCCGCGTTTAAGCCAAGACCTGCCGCCATTTTATGCCCACCAAACTTAGTTAACAAGTGTTCATTTTCTTTAATGAGATCATAAATGTTGATTTCGCCGACACTTCTAGCACTTCCCTTTGCTACGCCATTGTGCACACTTAAAACTATTGCAGGAAGACCAAACTTATCTACTAGTCTTGCAGCAACGATTCCAACGACTCCTTCATGCCATCCTTCACCAGAGACAACTATGACTTTCGCGTTTTCATCCACATTTTCCATAGCTTTTTTCGTCGTCTGGACTTCTGTCTCTTTACGTAGTTCGTTGAGTTTTCCAAGGAGTTCAAACTGTTTGTATGCAGTATGTGTATCTTGTGCTGTGTAAAAGTCGAGTGCAATGGAAGCATCTTCTAACCTTCCTGCAGAGTTGAGCCTTGGAGCAATTTGAAAAGCTATATCTTCACTCGTAATATTTTTTTTGTTGAGAAAATCTCTAATGATAATAGAAGAGGGACGTGAGGAGTTCATCATCAGCTTGAGCCCCTCTTTTACAAGAGTTCTGTTTATGTTTACAAGTGGCATAATATCGGCGATGATAGCGATAGCTAAGATATCCAAGAATTGCTTCATGTCTATTTCAAGAGAGAGCTCTTTTTTTACTAACCCAAGAAGAAGCCAAGCGACTTGTGCGCCACATATCTCCTTAAATGGATACTTACATGTCTCTAGTTTTGGGTCAACTATGAAGAGGGCATCGGGAAGCGTGTTTGAAGGGGTGTGATGGTCTGTGATGATAAGGTCTATACCTCGCTCCTTACAAATTTCAGCAGCACCAATTGCAGAAATGCCATTATCAACAGTGATAACTAAGTCAGCTTCAATCCGTTCTAAAACATTTGGCGAGACACCATAACCATCTCTAAAACGGTTTGGAATTATAGCTTCCAGAGGGTAGGGGATTTGTCGAAAGAAATCGACCATAATTGCGGTAGAACTTACACCATCTACATCGTAATCCCCAACTAACGTTATACGTTTGTTAGCTCTTATCGCCTCTGCTATTTTCTTCGCAGCCTCTGGGGCATTGTGCATAAGAGAAGGAGAGGGGATTTGTGAGAGTTTTTTCTCTTCACCGTCAAAACGCGAGGAGAGTAAATCAAAAAGTTCGTATTTGTCTATGTGAGAAATGTTGTCCATGAAAAAGCTTTTTATTAAGATTTTGTAATTATAGCTCTTGTTTTTAACTTTTATGATTTTATGGCATGGAGACATACAATATATTTTAAATCTGTTAAGAACATATCAATTATATAGTTTCATTCTAATATACTACTTTAAGGTAGTATATATATAATTAGCTTGTAAAAAAGAAATAAAAAGGAAAATATCATGCTAATAGAACAAGAGAATATTCCTCAAGTAGCCATGGCATTTATGAATGAAACTCATACAGAGGATGTAAAGATTATAAATGATTTGTATGCACTCATATTAGCCTATGAAACAGAACAAAGCACAAAAAATAAAGAAGATATTGATACTAAGTATGAGGAGTGGACACTCCATACTATTGAGCACTTTAGAGTTGAAGAGGAGAAAATGCTTAACGAAGGCTTTCCTCCTTACCCTATGCACAAAAGCGAACATGAAAATGCACTAGTCAAAATGGATACTAATTTTCGCCAGTGGCAAAATAGTGGAGATATCACTGCTTTGAAACATTATATAGGAGAAGAGCTTCCAGGGTGGCTTAGCAATCATATAGCTACTATGGATACAGTCACTGCTATGTTTTTTCAGACGAAACAGACACCGTGTGCCTTAGGATAAGATGATGCACTATCCAGAGTATATTGATAGAGTAGAGTCTATTCGTCTTAAAGACCCGCTCTCAGAGTTTCTTGGTGTTTTTAGTGAAGGAGTTGTTGCATTTTCTTATCTTGATGTAGTGAAAAGTGCAGGACATAGCTGTCCTACTGTCGCAGGAGCATATCTGAGTATTTTAGAGGGCTTAAAAGCTCTTTATAAAGAGGAAATACCTCGGCGTGGAGAGATTGATGTCACATTTGGAAATTCTATAGGCAAAGAGGTACAAGGAGTCATAGCCAATCTTCTCACACAGATAACAGGAGCAACACATGAGTCTGGATTTAGAGGGATAGGAGGAAACTTTTCACGAGTAGGGCTAATGCACCATGAAAATAGTATGCAAGCTAATATCTGTTTCAAGAGAACCGATACAAATGCAACAATCTATATCACATATGATCCTAGCTCTATAGCAGCTGATCCAAGGCAAGCACAATTGATGAAAAAGCTTTTACAAAAAAGTGCCACGCCAGAAGAAGAGAGGCTCTTTCATGAGATATGGCATGCAAGGGTAGAGAAGATTCTTTGCAGTAGAGAAAAAGTTATAAAAATAGAAAAATAAGGAAGATAAAATGGGAATGTTATATGCAGAACAGCTCGAATACATGGAGTTAGACTCTATGCAAGAGAAACACGAAAGTGAGATAAAAATACTCAATGAGATTGATAAGATGGCAATACTACTTGAGAGAGGAGAGGGAACACTTGAGGCCTTAGAGGCTAAAGTAGAGGAGTACACCGAACATGTAAAAGAGCATTTTGCAAGTGAAGAGAAACTGATGGAGGAGTATGATTTTCCATCATATGAGATGCATAAAATGGCACATGATATGTTTTTGGTTGACTTGGCTTATGCTACGAAACAGTGGAAACATTATGAAGATATAAACAAGATGATAAATTTTGTGAGAAAAACACCAGAGTGGCTCGTGATGCATGTAAACTCAGTAGATAGACCAACAGCTTACTATCTGGCACAAAAAATGAAATAAATATTAAAGGAAAAAAGATGAACCTAAGGATATCAAGGTGGGACTCTGAAACAGCTATGCATATTGGTGACAATATATAAGCAAGGGTAGTTTCTTGCAAACATTTTAAAAAGGAAGCCTCATGAACGATTATAAAAGTCTCAAAAGACACTATAGATTTACCAAAGAAGAGGAAGCAGTTTTAAAAGAACTTCAACCTAAAATGGAGGAGATTGCAGATGAGTTCCTTGATGAGTTTTACGACTATATATGGGGATTTGGAAAAACTGCACAGTACTTCAAAAACAAAGAGATACTCGCTTATCATAAATCAAAGATTAAAGAGTGGTATATCAATCTTTTTTGTGGAAAGTATGATTTTGAGTACTTTATGTATCTCTATAAAATAGGTGAAACACATGTAAAAATAGGGCTTCCTACCCACTATGTAAACTCTGCATTTACATTCGTAAGAAGCTTCGCCTTGAAAACTTTAGAAGATAACTTTGTAAGTAAAGAACGCCATCTTCAAGAGATACAAGCTTTAGAGAAAATTATCGATATAAATCTCGACTCTTTAACAAGCTCATACAGAGAAGAAGAACTTGGAAAATACTTATCAATGTCAAAAGTTGAAAAAGACATCTTAAGTGGTCTTAAAAGATTTAACTCCTATGTGAACTATTTTTTAGCAGCAGCTTTAGCTATAGTGGCATTTTTTGCTATTGGGCTTTTTCTTTATGATATCTATCTTCTTTTCTTTACAGACATAAAAATAGAAAAAGGAATTCTTACCGTTCTTGGAAGTCTACTCGTTTTATGGGCATCTATAGAACTCATACATGAAGAGATAGCCCACCTTCAAGGGAAAGGCTTTGCGATTGGTGCGTTTATCATGCTTGCTATGGCGGCACTTATTAGAAAGGTGTTAATTTACTCTTTATCAAGTGATAAAGGGGAGGAGTTATTGATAATTGCAGGTGTAATTGTTGGCTTGGCTATCTCTTATTGGCTTGTTGGTGCAAAAAGTAAAAAGCAAACCATTCTCTAAGGTAGCTTGGTAATGGCTAGGCTATTTAAATTCTACACCCTCATATCTATCGTAAAGCCACTCTGCTACTGCTTGTTTTTCTTCTTCGCTAATTTTTTCTTCGAGTGATGGCATAGTTCCAAATCTTTCAATGGCACCCGAGTGACACATGGAGTTGTCAAGTGTAGGGTTTACTATGTAGTCTTTTACAAAGAGTATAAAGAGATAACGGTTGACATCATCCTCATCATCTGTTGTTTTGATGTTCTCTTTGAGACGTGCTGAAACTTCTACCATTGGAGGTGCTTTGAGATTTTTGAGATTCTCAAGGGCAGCTGTTTTTGACATTACTTCTATGTGACAAGATGCACATTTTTCTTTGTATACTGTGTAGCCATCAACATTTTGCGCGTACAGAGAACCCGCGGCTAGAAGCAGTGATACTATTTTTACATACATATATTTCCTTCTGTTTCTATTGCATTATTATACATATACTACCTTAATATAGTATATTAAAAACTTCTTATGAGGAATGTGTTTCGAGATGAAATTTGCCCATATATTTTTAAATCTGATAAAATAACCGTAAATATCAATATAAAGAAGTATAAATGGACACAATTTCAAAAAACACACTCGTCTCAATCTCAATGAAGATGGAAGATGTAGAGGGAAACCTCTTAGATGAAACAGAGGAATTAATGTATCTTCAAGGTGGCTACGGACAGATATTTCAAAAGCTTGAAGATGAATTAGAAGGCAAAACAGTAGGAGATACTTTTGACTTAAGGCTTACTCCACAGGAAGCATTTGGAGAGTATAAAGAGTCCTTAGTTGCACAAGAGCCACTTCAAGAGTTACCTGAAGATATAGCAGTTGGAATGGAGTTTGACTCAGATGATGAAGAGGTAGTATGGGTAGTTGAAGAGATACAAGAAGAACATGCAGTTCTCAATGCAAATCATGAGCTCGCAGGCATACCTCTTCGTGTTTATGGAAAGGTTTTAGAACTTGAGCAGTTAAATGAAAAAGGTGTCAAAGAGATTTTGGAGATGGAACATACTCATTAAGAGTAAAAGATTTGAGTGAATGAATTTTAAGCATACCTCTAGCTAAAAAAGGATTTTATTCAGGCATAATCCAGAAAAAGGTTGTAGTTATGATTAAAGAGATTGTATGCGATATTCTTATTTTTGGCGGTCATGGTGACTTGGCTCTTAGAAAGCTAATGCCTGCACTTTACCACCTCTGTCATGATGGATACATATCTTCCAAAAGCAGAATCATCTCGGTATCACGTGATGAATTCACACAAGAGGAGAACATCCGTCTCATTGAAGAAAAACTCAAACTTCATCTCAAAGAGAACTGTTATGACGAGGAGTTTTTTAGCTCATTTAAAGAGCGACTTCATTACATAAAAGCAGACCTCTTTGATGTCAGTACATATACTGATTTGTCACAACTACTCGGTAGTGAACCAGAGAGAGAACGGATAAACTATCTTTCAACCTCGCCTTCTCTTTTTGGTCCTATCTGTAAGTCTCTTTCTGAGCACAATCTCATCACAGAGTCCTCCCGTGTTGTCTTGGAAAAGCCTATAGGAAGAGACTTAGCTTCTTCACGTGTAATAAATGAAGAGGTAGCAAAGTACTTTGAAGAGTCTGCTATTTTTAGGATAGACCATTATCTTGGTAAAGACACAGTACAAAATATCTTGGCTCTACGTTTTTCAAACATGCTATTTGCTCCTATCTGGAATGCTCAGTACATAGACCATATTCAGATAACTGTAGCTGAGAGTGTCGGACTTGAAGGGCGTTGGGATTACTACAATGAGTTTGGTGCAATGCGTGATATGATGCAAAACCATCTTATGCAACTGCTCTGTCTTGTGACGATGGAACCACCATGTTCACTCGATGGGAATAGCGTACGTGATGAAAAGCTCAAAGTTATTCGCTCTTTACGTTTTATTGAGGGTGATGATTTAAATGCGAAGACTGTCCGTGGTCAGTATAGCTCGGGAGCGATTGGCAAAGAGGCTGTTCCTGGCTTTTTTGAAGAAGAAGGCGGAAGTCCTAAAAGTGACACAGAAACATTTGTAGCTTTGCGTGCAGACATAGACAACTGGCGTTGGAACAATGTTCCCATCTATATGCGAACAGGAAAACGCATGAGTAAACGTTATAGTGAAATAGTTGTTGACTTTAAAGAGATTCCTCACTCCATCTTTCCAGATAAAGGCTCCTGTATAGATAGCAATAAGCTTGTTATTCGCCTGCAACCTGATGAATCTATCTCCATGTTTATCATGAACAAGGTTCCGGGTCTTACAGATGGTATGCGTTTAAAAAAAGTGGAACTAGATTTAAATGTAGCCGAGAATGCTCCACGTTCTCCTGATGCATACGAGCACCTTTTGTTAGATGTCATTCGTGATAACCCTACACTTTTTATGCGTAGAGATGAGGTTGAAGCGGCTTGGATATGGGCGGATAAGATTTTAGATGGATGGAGTGAGAGAAATATCACACCAAAATCATACCCAGCTGGAACAAACGGACCTTCTGCTTCGATTGCTATGATAGAAAAAGATGGGAGAAGCTGGTATGGCGAATAAGCATTTTAGGTTTGTAGACTGTAAAACGCGAGAGGCGCTTGTAGACTCTTTACAAGAGAAGATAGTCCTATCTCTGCAAGATGCAATTTCTAGAAAAGGTTTTGCAACTTTGGCGCTTTCGGGTGGCTCGACGCCTATCAAGCTTCTGCAAAGTCTCTCTCTTGTTGAGTTGGATTGGGAAAAGGTATCTGTTACATTGGTTGATGAGCGCTGGGTAGATGCGAGCAGTGAAAAAAGTAACGAAAAGCTTGTGAAAGATAACTTTTTGATACATAATGCAAAAAGTGCAAGGTTTTTTCATCTTAAGACAGATGATACATCTGCTACAGAAGCTGTAAAGAGAGTAGAAGAGAGATTTGAAGAGTTTTCTCATAAGCTTGATGTAGTTGTTTTGGGAATGGGACTTGATGGACACACTGCATCTTTTTTCCCACACTCTAAAGAGTTGGAACACGCTCTTGTGACTGATGAACTTGTGTGTGCGACAACAGCGACAGTTGAGCCAAAAGAGCGAATCACTTTAAGTAGAAGTTTTCTTCTAAGTGCGACGAATTTATACTTGCACATAGAAGGCAAAGAGAAAAAAGAGGTCTTTACAAGGGCTTCAAAATCAGATGATGTATCAGAGATGCCAATTATTGCGATGATGCAACAAACAGAACCACTTTTGGAGGTTTACTATGCAGACTAAAATAGACCCAAGAATACAAAACATTACACAGACTATCATAAATCGTTCGAAAAAGAGTCGTGCCATTTATCTTCAACGTATGAATGAAGCCCATCATAGAACCGTTTCACGTGGGCATTTAGGGTGTAGTAATCTTGCTCATGCCATGGCGCCCTGTTCTGCTCATGAAAAAGAGAATTTAGAGTCGATGCAAAAAGAGAACATCGCAATAGTGTCGGCATATAACGACATGCTCTCAGCACACCAACCGTTTGCGACATATCCGCCACTTATTAAACGTGCACTCACATTGAAAGGTGCTACTGCACAGTTTGCAGGTGGAGTTCCCGCAATGTGTGATGGGGTAACACAGTCTCAACCAGGAATGGAGCTAAGTCTTTTCTCTCGGGATAATATCGCAATGGGTACAGCTATAGCACTCTCGCACAATATGTTTGACGGTGCAGTTATGCTTGGTGTTTGTGATAAAATCGTTCCCGGAATGTTTATAGGGGCTTGTACCTTTGGTCATCTTCCTGTTGTTTTCGCACCTGCTGGACCAATGCCTTCTGGTATCAGTAACTCCGAAAAAGCAAAAGTACGTCAAGAGTTTGCAGAAGGGAAGGTAGATGATGAGGCACTTCTGAAGGCTGAAAGCGCTTCGTATCATTCGGCTGGAACATGTACATTTTATGGTACGGCAAACTCAAATCAGATGCTTATGGAGATAATGGGTCTTCACCTTGCAGGCGCTTCATTTGTCAATACTAATACACCTTTAAGAGATGCACTTACTGAAGCAGCATCTCTGAAGCTTTTAGAATACTCTCCATTAGGAGCCAATTATATGTCACTTTCAAAACTCATTAATGAGAAGAGTTTTGTAAATGCCATCATCGGACTTTTGGCGACTGGCGGTTCCTCAAACCATACACTGCACCTGATTGCAATGGCGCGAGCTTGTGGAATTGTATTGACTTGGGATGATTTTGATGCCCTTTCAAAGATTACACCTTTACTATGTAGAATGTATCCCAATGGAAGTGCTGACGTGAACCATTTTCACCAAGCAGGTGGTATGGCAGTAGTGATTGCCGAACTACTCAGTATGGGACTTTTACATGAAGATGTAAACACACTTATGGGAAGAGGTTTAAGTTCTTACCTTCAAGAGCCATATTTAGAGGATGGAAAGCTACACTACCGAAAATCAGTTTTAAAGTCACTCAATACGGAGGTCATTAGTAGTGTAGAGAATCCATTTTCTCATGAGGGAGGTCTTCGTCTTTTAGATGGTAACATAGGTCGTAGTGTTATTAAAACATCAGCTTTAAAAGATGAGCATAGAGTGATAACTGCACCTGCAAAAGTTTTTCATTCACAAGAGGCTCTTATAGATACTTTTCAAGCTGGCAAACTTGAGATGGACTTTGTGGCAGTACTTCCATATCAGGGTCCAAAAGCCAATGGAATGCCTGAACTACACGGACTTCTTCCTTCTATGGGAGCACTTCAAGATAAAGGATTTAAGGTCGCAATCATTACAGATGGAAGGATGTCCGGGGCTTCTGGAAAAGTAGCTTCGGCAATTCATCTTTGTCCTGAAGCAAAAGATGGTGGAATTATCTCGAAAATTCATGATGGAGATATGATTACTCTTGATTGTGATGCAGGTACATTAACACTTCACGTGGAAGATGTAGTTATAAAAAATCGTAGAGCAAAAAAAGTAGATCTCTCGCATAATGAATATGGTGTAGGTCGTGAAATATTTAGTATTATGAGAAATGCTACAGGTCCTGCAGAAGAGGGTGCGTGTAGTTTTACTCTTCCTGGAGAAGAATTATGTTAAACGCAAGAGAGGTGATGGCGGTTTCAAAAATTATCCCTGTTATGAGTGTAAACTCGGTTGCAGAGTCCTTACATTTATGTGAAGCCCTCATTGAGGGAGGTATAAGTATCTTTGAGATAACTTTAAGAACTCCTTGTGCAGTTGACGCTATAGCCGCTGTAGCCAAAGAGTTTCCAGAAGCTACTACAGGTGCGGGAACGGTTTTAAACCCTGAACAGTTTCAAATGGTCGAAGATGCAGGAGCTACTTTTGCTATAAGTCCAGGTCTTACAAAATCTTTAGCAGAATATGAAAATAGCATTCCTCTTTTACCGGGAGTTGCCAGTGCGAGTGAGATTATGCAAGGTTTAGAGTATGGTTACGACGCTTTTAAACTCTTTCCTGCAAACATAGTAGGTGGTGTAAGCGCACTTAAATCTTTTGGTGCGCCTTTTGGCGATGTGGTCTTTTGTCCAACTGGCGGAGTAAATGCAGCAAACGCAAAAGAGTTTTTGGCTTTGAAAAATGTTTTATGTGTTGGAGGAAGTTGGATAGTACCAAGTGATGCCATCAAAGCAAAAAATTTTGCAGAGATAACAAGACTTAGCAAAGAGGCATTAATCTCTTTAGCATAAAGTGTAAGTGGTTTATATAGCTGCTCTACAGATATTGCTAAGCACTTCGTTTACAGCGAAGATTTTAGCTCTAATGTTTACATATCCAAAAGATTGTAGTCTGGCAGTGTGTTTCTCAAGGTATCTTTTTGCATCATCTTTGTTGTCAAAAAGATAGATTCCACCCGCTTCGTTTTCATCTTCATTTTCTGTCCAAATTTTCCAAATAAGCCCATCTTCTGTTGCAATATCTTTAGCTAAGTCAGTAAATGCCTCACTAAATTCTTCATTAAATGGTCCCGCATGTGGAAAGTCTACTTGTAATATGTATTTCATTTTTGCTCCTAAATATTTTGTTTTAGAAGTATAGTATGAATATATAAATCAAGATGATTTAAGAAAAACAAAATTTTTATGTAACAAAACTAACTACTTCATTTTCTAATTTAATCTTTTTTAACTAAAATGATGTATTTATAATTTGTAAAAGATAGTATGTATAATCATTTTAAAATAGTACAACTGTTTAAATTTTAATAAAAAAGAGGTGGCGTAAATGAAAAGATTATTTTTAAAAAGTATATTAGTAATTGGTTTGTTATTTAACATTCATGGCTGTAGTTCAATGTCGGCACAATACTATGGAATGAAGTATTGCTCAGCAGAACCAAATCCTAATACTTGGATAGGGGAGAGAGTAGAAGTGCCTGAAAGTATCTACTGGGAAGATGAACTATATAATGGTTTTACTGATGAAGATGCCAACCTTATGGTGACTAACTATCTTGATGGCGTTCACCTAAAAACAATGGCACTTAATACCCCAGATGGGAAAGTGAAAATATACTCTTATAAAGACATTCCTCAGACTTATATAGATTTAGTTGAGGAGGGGTTTGTAGTTGCTAAAGAGTCGAAAAAGCAAAAAGTATTGTTTGATAAGGCACGAAATCATAAGAATCCTAAAGATTATCCAGAAAACTTCAAAGAGATTAGTAAATCTTACTTTCAAACAGATAAGAAAAAATCATCCATCCAAAAACAAATAGAAGAAGCAAAAACAAAGCTAAACTTAGTAATCACCCAGATGACTAAAGAGACTATGCCAAAGATGAACTACACCGTTACTACAAAAGTAATACCTCTTCCTGATGATGCAAGAAAATACATATATATAGATGAAGTGAAAGTACTAGACAACCATACAGATAAAACAATAGCCTATAACAGAAGAGTGATGCAACGATATTCATCTTCACTTCTGCCTGATATGGTTGGCGGGAGAAGGTTTGTACCAGAACCAATGTGTGGTGGGAAAACACCAAAGATATTTGATCATGATATTTTTATTTTAATTGGTCATTTAACCAATGCACGAGCAAAGCATATATAAATATAAGGAATAAATAATGGCAGAATTAACACTAAATACAAGCACAATTACAGATATTTCTCGTTCCCAATGTCCACATTGGGAATGTATATAAGAGTTTATATGTTTAGGAGTAAAGGGTAGCAGATAAAATAACTTGAAGTACTTGTTGCCAAGCTAGAGCTTGGAAACAAGTGTGACTTCTCTTTCTTTGAGATAATCTTCAAGAATCTTTCTGTGGTCAAAAACGAGCTTATTCATAGGAAGTTCACTTAGTGTATAAATAGTGGCTTTTTTGGCATCGTCTGCACCTACGGGTTTTCCATGGGCTTTACAAACATAAGTAACTGAAGCAGTATGAAAACGCGAGTCGCGCTTGGGGTCTGAGTAAACGCCTAAAAGTTTTTGTATCTTTACATCTAAAGATATTTCCTCTTTCATCTCCCTTACAACTGCTTCTTCAACAGTTTCTCCAATATCTACAAAACCACCGGGAAGTGCTAAACCAAGCGGTTCATTTTTTCTCTTAATAAGGACTATGCCTAAAAAGTTCTCGTTTTCATCGTATATCTCGACGATGCCATCGGTAGTTAGATAAGGAGTTTTTGGTATAAATGCCATTAAATTACGCTCAAGACTATAGTTTTTGCTTCTTCTTGGATGAGACGCAAGTGCTCTTTTGAGATAAAACTCTCCGCATAGATTTTATAGATATCTTCTGTCCCGGAGGGACGAGCTGCAAACCAGCCATTTTGAGTGCTTACTTTGAGTCCGCCTATTGGGGCATTGTTTCCGCTGGCGTTTGTGTAGATGCCAGTGATGGTTTCGCCCGCTAACGTTTTAGACGTTATATCATCAGGTGAGAGTTTTTTGAGTTTTGCTTTTTGCTTGGAAGAAGCTGGTGCATCTGTTCGCTCGTAGTAAGAGACGCCAAACTCTTCTTCAAGCTCTCTATATATCTCGGAAGGGTCCTTTTTGAGTCTCTCTGTAATCTCGAAAGCCAAAAGATTTAAGATAATTCCATCTTTGTCACTCGACCAAACAGTGCCATCTTTACGTAAAAATGAAGCACCCGCAGACTCCTCCCCACCAAAACCAACGCTTCCATCACATAGACCATCGACAAACCACTTAAAGCCAACGGGAACTTCTACTAAGGTTTTACCTATGGCGTTAGCGATTCTGTCTATCATAGAGCTAGATACCAGTGTTTTACCAATTTTTAGTGTTGGGCTCCAAGTTGGACGGTTTTGGAAAAGATACCAGATAGCTACTGAGAGATAGTGGTTTGGATTCATAAGTCCTGTTGGTGTTACAATCCCATGACGGTCAAAGTCTGGGTCATTTGCAAATGCAAGGTCATACTTCTCTTTGAGACTCACAAGTGAAGCCATAGCAAAAGGGGAAGAGCAGTCCATGCGAACCTTTCCATCATGGTCACAGGACATAAACGCGAACTGTGGGTCTACTTGGTCATTGACTATATCAAGTTTAAGACCATACATCTCATTTATCTTTTTATAGACCTCTATACCTGAGCCGCCAAGCGGGTCAACACCTACTTTTAAAGAGCTTTTTTGAAGGAGTTTCATATCTATTATTGTATCAAGCGCCTTGACATAGGGAGTGATAAAATCAACCTCTTGTACTTTTGCAAGTACCTCTTCTTGCGTTACTGTTTGTACTCCAGCAAGAGCATTTTTGAGGTACTCATTTGCAGTAGTCTCTATGACTGAGGTCGCATCTGTGTCTGCTGGTCCACCATTTGGTGGGTTGTACTTAAAACCACCATCTTGAGGTGGATTATGCGAAGGTGTGATGACGACACCATCACAAGGCTTTTGAGATTCCTTATTTGCTTCTATGACTGAAAAGGAGAGTACAGGAGTCGGTGTATAACCATCATTTTTTGCTATCTCACATTCAATTTCATTGGCAATAAAAACACGTAAGGCAGTAAGTTGGGCTGGAGTTGAGAGTGCATGTGTATCTTTTGCAATTAAGAGTTTTCCAGTTATATGGTTTGCTTTTCTGTAGTCACAAAGTGCTTGAGAGATTGCTAAGATATGCTGTTCGTTAAAACTGCTTTTAAAAGAGCTACCCCTGTGTCCAGATGTTCCAAATGCTACTCTTTGTTCTGCTATATTTACATCAGGTACTAAATGATAGTAATCCTCTATCAATTTGTCAATATCTATCAGGTCTTCTTTCTTTACTTGTTTGCCCGCATTTTCATGTGCCATTATTTTGCTCCAACTCTTATATTATTATGGTAAAAATTATATCGAAAATAGAGAGAAAGACTTTTTGAAACATGATTATTTTTTATACTCCTTTAGCATTTTTATAAAATTCATATGTCTAAATATTATACAAGTATATTTAAAAAATATAATAATTATGTAGTATCATACTCTCATGAAAAATAAGAAATATCTTGTATTTACGGACTTAGATGGAACGCTGCTTAATCATGGCGATTATAGTTTTTCTCCCGCAAAAGAGGCATTAGAGTTTTTAAAGTCTAAGTCCATCCCCCTTATCATAGCAACTAGTAAGACTTTTAGTGAGGTCGTAGAACTTCAAAAAGAGTTAGGAATCAGAGAACCTTTCATTATCGAAAACGGTGCTGGAATTTTTGTACCTTCAGAGTGTGTTCTTGCTCAAGAATTACCATTTAAAGATGATTGGATAAAGATATCTAAGGCTCACTCCTATATAGAACTCAGACTCTTCTTTGTAGACATGAAACGCCGTTACTCCATAAAAGGTTTTGGTGATATGGATGTAAAAGAGGTAATGGAGCTTACGGGTTTAAACGAAAAAGAGAGTCTCAATGCGATGAAACGTGACTTTACAGAACCCTTTCTCATGTATGATGATTCACAAGTTGATGCGATGACAGCTGAGGCGAAGGCAGAAGGTTTTGACATAGTAAAAGGAGGGAGGTTCTTTCACCTCGTTTCTCGTGCGCAAGATAAAGCAAATGCTATGCTTACCCTTACGCATATGTATGAAGAGTATCACGATGAAACCTATACAAAAATAGCACTTGGTGATAGTGCAAATGATTTCACAATGATAAAAAAAGCCGACATTGGTGTACTTATTCCTCTTTATGACGGTTCGTTTAGTGCTATTGGAGATGTAAATATACTAAGAGCAAAATACCCGGGACCAAAAGGCTGGAATGATTCCATGATGGAGATTCTCAATGCAGAGTAAAACGGTTGCTAAAAAGATATTTACTGACGCGGTTGAAGCTTCTCTTCCAAAAAACTTCATATCTGAGTACTGTAGATTAGAGAAAGATATGTTGTATATTGGAAGTGATGTGTATGATTTGTCAAAGTATAAAAATCTTTATGTTTTTGGTTCAGGAAAAGCAGCATTTACAATGGCACAGGAGATGGAAAAGCTTCTAGAAGAGAAGATATACAAAGGTCTGGTAGTAGCGCCAAAAACAGAAGAGAAACTGCGTTTTATAGAATTATGTGAGGGTTCCCATCCTATTCCGAGTGAAAAGAGTCTTGATGGGGCGAAGAAACTTTTAGAGATGATGCAAGAGAGTACAACAGATGATCTTTTTATCTATCTGCTTTCGGGTGGAAGTTCAGCTCTTATAGAGCTTCCAATAGAACCAATACGCTTAGAAGAGTTTCAAAAATCAACTCAACTCATGCTTCATAATGCTCTTGAGATTCATGAGATAAATGTTGTAAGAAAACATATCTCTCAAGTAAAAGGCGGACGTTTAGCGGATGTCTGTTCTTCACGTGGAATAGTTTTAGTACTCTCAGACATAATAGACGATGATTTGTACTCTATAGGTTCTGCACCACTTTATGCGGATGAGAGTACTTACTATGATGCTAAAGAGATTTTGCAAAAGAAAGGTATTTTTCATCATATGCCTCAAACTGTTCAAGACCTTATAAACAAGGGAGTAGATGGAGGCATTCAAGAGACTCCAAAAACTCCAAAAGAGCGTATCAAACACTACCTTGTAGCCTCAAACTCATTGGCCTTAAATGCAGCTGCTTTAAGTGCTAAGAGACATGGTCTTAGTGTGAAAATAGTAGATGAACCGATGCAGGGTGATGTAAAAGAGATGGTAGCAAAGATTTTACAGAGTATCAAAAAGTTTGAGGAGAAGTGCATTCTTTTTGGTGGAGAGTGTACTGTAAAGGTAGAAGGAAGTGGTCAAGGCGGTCGTAATCAACATGCAGTGGCATTGATGCTTCAAGAGATGTATGCACAGAATCTAGATATCTGTTTTTTGTCTGCCGGTACGGATGGTATAGATGGCAATTCAGATGCGGCTGGTGCAGTGGTTTCTAAAGAGGATTTTCTAACTATAGATGAGAAAAAGTTATCAAAACATATAATAAATTTTGATAGTTATAACTATTTTAGAAACTCAGAATCTCTTGTTATAATAGGACCAAGCGGAACAAATGTTATAGACATTGCAATCATAATTAAAGGAGAATAAGATGGCGGATTTTTTTCAAAACGGTGTTATAACGACACTTCAAGATGTGGGTAATCGTTCTTTAGAGAGTATGGAAGAGGACTTGTTAGAGTTTTCTAAACGTAGGAATATGGTACTTTTACTTCCAGCCCTCTATTCAGAGTTTGAAACTCCAGCCATGCAAACCATCATTGATGAGCTTAAAGATGTAAAGTATCTTTTTAAAATCATACTTGGACTCGATCGTGCCACAAAGGAGCAGTTCTTAGAGGTTAAAGAGAGGATGAGTGTTCTTAATTGTAATGTAGAAGTACTTTGGAATGATGGACCGAAGATAAAAGAGGTCTACAAAGAGCTTACGGATGAAGGTTTTTCCGGATTAGACACACCGGGGAAAGGTCGTAATGTCTGGACTATGATAGGATATGGTCTGACAAACCAAGACAACTATGCATTTGCTCTACATGACTGTGATATAGTGAATTACTCCCGTGCAGTTGTAGCACGTCTTTTTTATCCAATAGTACACCCCGGACTCGATTTTGAATTTAATAAGGGTTATTACTCACGTGTTACAAATAAACTACATGGTCGTGTGACCCGTCTTTTTTATACACCACTTATTAAAGCACTAACAATCACATTTGGATCAAATCGTTATTTGGAATATATGGAGAGTTTTCGTTATGCTCTCTCAGGTGAGTTTGCGTTTATACGTTCTTTAGGTCGTGGTATTGGAATATCACCAACATGGGGATTAGAAGTTTCAACACTTTCAGAGGTCTACAAAAACACCTCAAATCGTCGTATATGTCAAACAGAGATTATGGAGAGTTATGAGCATAAGCATCAGACATTGGGTTCTCAAAGTGAGGGTGGTGGAGTTTATAAGATGGCAAATGACATTGCAAAAACTCTTTTTAGGATTTTAGCACAAGAGGGAGTAATCTTTTCAGAAGCCTCTTTTAAAACACTGCTTACCTCTTACTACCAAGAGTCGCGTTTTGAAATTTCAAAATACAATGCTTTGAGTAAGATAAATAACTTAGAGTATAACCGCCAAAATGAGATTAATGCTGTTGAGGCCTTTGAAGACGCTATTAAAGAAGCTGCACGAGAGTTTTATGAAGACCCAATGGGTGTTCCATCACTCTCTCCGTGGATTACAGTACGTTCAGTGTTGCCTGATTTTTCTGATAGGTTTAGAAATATGGTGAAAGAGGATAATTAGTATGTCGGATATACATTATGAATCACATACCATAAAAGAGAGATTGGAGATTCTTTACTCAAAAGATGATGCTCCAAAAGCTTATGAGGGTGTGAAGAAACTTATTAAGAAATACAAAGCAAGAATAGATTCATCTGTGTACCATTTGAGTGAAAAAGATACGATTTTAATCACTTATGGAGACCAGCTTCAGTGTATTAACGAAGCTCCACTAGAAACGCTTAAAAACTTTTTAGATAATCATCTCAAAGGAGTAATAAACTCTGTACATATACTTCCCTTTTATCCTTACTCATCTGATGATGGCTTTTCTGTTATCAACTATAGTGAAGTAGATCCAAAGCTTGGTTCGTGGAGAGAGGTTGAAAATATAAGTCAACACTATCGTCTTATGGTCGATGGTGTGATAAATCACATCTCTCAATACTCTGACTGGTTTAAAGCCTACCTTGCAAGAGATGAGGAGTATAAGAACTTTTTTTGGGATGTGGACCCAAGTGAAGACTTGTCTATGGTTGTCCGTCCACGTGCAACACCACTTCTTTCAGAATTTGTAGATGTTGAGGGAAAAATTCATAATATCTGGACGACATTTTCAAGAGATCAAGTTGACCTAAATTACTCAAACTATAAAGTGCTTCTTGCTGTTTTAGATGCTCTCTTTTACTACGTGGAAAAAGGATCGACCTTAATTCGTATGGATGCAATCGCATTTATATGGAAAGAGTTGGGGAGTCCGAGTGTGCACCTTCCTCAAACACATGAACTTATACAGTTGATGCGTGAGGTTCTGCACGAAGTGGCTCCAGAGGTCATTATCATTACTGAGACAAATGTGCCGCATGATGAGAATATATCTTACTTTGGAAGTGGTGAAGATGAGGCACAGATGGTGTACAACTTTGCTTTACCACCTCTGTTGGCACATTCTGTATTACAAGAAGATACAAGTAAGCTAACGGCTTGGGCAAAAACATTAACACTTCCAAGCGATAAGGTCTGTTTCTTTAATTTTACAGCTTCTCACGATGGATGTGGTCTGAGACCTGTAAGTGGGTTATTGAGTGAAGATGAGGTAGATGCGCTTGTAAAAAATACTGAGAGCCACGGAGGATTAGTTTCTTATAGAAATACACCAGAGGGTGAAAAACCTTATGAGATTAACTGTAGCTATATTGATATACTCAGTAGTCCCATAGACTCAGTACAAGAGAGAACAAAAAGAATGCTTTTAACACAGGCTGTTGTTTTAGCGATGCCAGGAGTTCCAGGGATTTATTTTCATTCTCTTGTTGGTTCACGTAACTATTTTGAAGGGGTAAAGCTCAGCGGAGTAAAGCGTTCGATTAATAGAGAAAAGTTTAACTATAAATTCTTAGTAGAAAAACTTTCAACAGATGGGAATATCGAAAAGAGTATTTTCGCCTCTTATAAAAAACTTATTTCTATTAGAACACATGAAAAAGCTTTTAACCCTTTTGGAAAGTTTGAATTTATAGATTTAGGCAAAAGTGTATTTGCGCTTATTCAGTACTCTGTGGATAAAAAAGAGTCTATTTTAGTGATAAATAATTTTGCTAATGCTACTATTAGTGTTATGTTACCAGAGACAACTGCCTATCCTCTAGAAGATTTACTTTCAGATAAGAGAATTGATAAAGCTACAAAGATTGAGTTAGAACCGTATCAAGTTGTATGGTTTAAAAATAAAAAGGAGATATAAAATGATAAAAAGATGTTTATTCCCAGCTGCTGGGTACGGTACGAGGTTTTTACCAGCTACAAAAGCGATGCCAAAAGAGATGTTACCGATTTTGACAAAGCCACTGATTCAGTATGGTGTAGAAGAGGCTTATGAAGCAGGTTGTAATATTATGGCGACAATTACAGGTCGTGGAAAACGTGCTATTACTGACCACTTTGACATTAGTTATGAACTTGAGCATCAGATAAAAGGGACAGATAAAGAGGGACTTTTAAAAGATATTCGTACTTTGATGGAAAAGTGTACTTTTACATATACACGTCAAAATGAGATGAAAGGTCTTGGTGATGCTATCTATAAAGGGAAAGTTCTTGTGGGTGATAGTGCTCCTTTTGCCGTGGTTCTTGCTGATGACCTGTGTGTAAATGAAAATGGTGATGGTGTTATGAAGCAGATGGTCAAACTGTATGAGAAGTATAAGTGCTCTATCGTAGCTATCATGGAAGTACCAAAAGACCAAGTACATAAGTACGGCGTTATAGCGGGAAAAGAGATAGAAGAGGGTATATTTATGCTTGATGATATGGTTGAAAAACCAGATAATGACAAAGCCCCATCAAACCTAGCTATAATTGGTCGTTACATCTTAACGCCTGATATTTTTAAAATCATTGAGAACACGAAACCGGGAAAAAATGGAGAGCTTCAAATTACCGATGCACTTTTAACACAGGCAAAAAATGGTATGGTTTTAGGCTATAAGTTTAAAGGGAAGCGTTTTGATTGTGGTTCTATGGATGGGTTTGTAGAAGCTACAAACTATTTTTACAATATGGAAAAAGAGAAAGAGAAAAAAGAGAAGGGTAAGAAATAAACCTTACTCTTTTACTAGAGTCGCTAAACTCGCTTTTACAAAAGCTAAAATCGAAGGATTTGGTGTTTGTAGACGTGATGTAAACTCTGGGTGAAACTGTACACCTAAAAACCATGGATGATCTTTGATTTCCACCGCCTCTATAAGACCGTTAGACTCTCCTGTAACTATCATTCCCGCCTTTTCAAGTGCCTCGCGGTACTCTGGATTTGCCTCATAACGATGACGATGACGTTCGTAGATAGTTGCCTCACCATTGTAAGCTTCTCTTATGAGTGAACCAGCTTTTGTATCACATGGGTATTCGCCTAAACGCAAAGTTCCTCCCATAGGGGAAGTGTGTGTACGAAGTTGCATTCCTCCACTTTGGTCTAAGAAGTTGTCTATAAGATAAATCATAGGATGTGTCGTGTTCTCGTCAAATTCAATTGAGTTCGCATCTTCATATCCAAGCACATTTCTCGCGTACTCGACAAGTGTAAGTTGCATTCCAAGACAGATTCCCAGATAAGGTATTTTATTCTCACGTGCATATCGAATAGCTTCTATTTTTCCTTCAACACCGCGGTTACCAAATCCACCAGCAACTAAAACAGAGTCACAATCTGCAAGGAGTGCTTCTACTCCTTTCTCCTCAACATGTTCAGAGTCAACCCAGCATATCTCAACTCTGGTGTCTAAGTGTGCACCACAATGAATGAGAGACTCTGTTAAAGATTTATAAGCCTCTTTAAGCTCAAGATATTTTCCTACAAAACCTACAACTGTTTTGTTTTTTGGCTGTACTATACGTTTTACAAGAAAATCCCAGTTTTCCATATCTGGATTTAATTCACCTAGCTCCAAATCTTTTGATATTGGCTTGAGAATGTTTTGGCGTAAAAATGTCACAGGAATGTCATAAATAGTCGCAGCGTCAAGTGCTTCTACAACACTATCATTTGGTACATCACAGCTCATAGCAAGTTTTTTCTTGAAAGTTTTTGGTAGTGCATTTTCACTTCTAGCAATAATCATCTGTGGTGTGATACCGATACGACGGAGTTCTTGGACAGAGTGTTGCGTTGGTTTTGATTTTAGCTCGCCTGCCGCTTTGATGTATGGGATAAGCGTCACGTGGATGAAAAATGTTCCAGCAACCTCTTCGTCGTGTTTCATTTGGCGAATCGCCTCCATAAAAGGAAGACCTTCGATATCACCAACCGTTCCACCAAGTTCTACAACTAAGATATCATGACCTTCTCCGGCTTCTTTGATACGGCTTACGATTTCACCAACTATATGAGGAATAACTTGAATAGTTTGCCCAAGGTACCCACCTGCACGCTCGCGTTCTATAACAGAAGAGTAAACTTGTCCTGTTGTAAAGTTTGAAGACTTGAGATATGAAGTATCTAAAAAACGCTCATAGTTTCCAATATCGAGGTCCGTTTCTGCCCCATCTTTTGTTACGAAGACCTCCCCATGTTCTAGTGGTGACATCGTTCCTGGGTCTACGTTGATATAAGGGTCTATTTTTAACATGCCCACTTTTTTACCAGAGTGTTTGAGTAGTGTTCCAACACTAGCCGCCGTGATCCCTTTTCCAAGAGAAGATAAAACTCCACCGGTAACAAAGATGTATTTAGTCATGCATAAACTCCAAATATTTTAATTATAATCGCGATTATATTCTAAAATCTCTTAAAATCTTTATAGATGTATTGGGTATAAAACAAATTCATTGACAAAACTGCTATAATAATCAAAAAAGAAAGTGAATTTATGGACAGTACAATACTCTATGTTATCGTAGCTTTAGGGATATCGATTATTTTAAATCTTTTTTTAAAAAGACTTGGTGTTTCTCAAATAATTGGTTACATTTTAACCGGAACAATAATCGTTTATGCATTTGATCTTAGAGCTTATAATGATTCACACTCCTTGGAGATGGTGGGAGAGTTTGGAATTGTGTTTCTTATGTTTACCATTGGACTTGAAATCTCTTTAAGTAAAATGAATACGATGAAAAAAGAGATTTTTGGGAATGGTTTTATGCAAGTTGCATTCACTGCACTTGTGGTTTATCTGATAACCCACTACGGTCTCGATTATGGTGTAAAAACTTCTTTAATTATAGCACTTGCATTTTCTCTCTCTTCAACAGCTGTGGTTCTTAGTTACCTTAAGAGTTCAAAAGAGATATATAAGCCCTATGGACAGTTGTCTACCGGTATTTTAGTCTTTCAAGATATCGCGGTTATCCCTATCCTTATTTTGATAGGATTTTTGACGACTGAGGGAGATGAGTCTGTTTTTGTGATTCTTGGGCATACTTTGGTAAGTGCCATAATCGTTATTGGACTACTTTTTATAGTAGGGAAAAGGGTTATGACTTGGCTTCTCCACTTTTCAGCCTCTTCGGAGCTTGATGAACTCTTTATGGGCTCTGTTCTTTTTATAGTCGTAACGGCTTCCCTTTTAGCACACTACATGGGATTCACTTACTCTCTAGGGGCATTTGTTGCAGGGATGATTATTGCAGAGACGAAGTATCACCATAAAGTAGAATCAGACATTGCACCTTTTAAGGATATTCTTCTTGGGACATTTTTTGTTGTAGTGGGTATGAAGATAGATGTCTTTATTTTACTTAACAACTTTTTTCTTATTGTAGGCGTGTTTTTAGCCGTTTTAATTATTAAAAGTATAATCATTTATCTCTTGCTCCGTATCTATTCACCACATAGAAGATCACTTAAAACAGCACTTGCACTTTCGCAAGTAGGAGAATTCTCTTTTGTTATCTTTGCTTTAGCTTCAATGGGTGGGCTCTTAGATTCAGAGTTGGTACAACTCCTTGTCCTGGTTGTTATACTCTCAATGGTAGTGACACCATTTTTTATTACACGGATTAGTCCACTCGTTGAATACCTTAGTGGTAGAAAAGATGATATAGCAGATATGACAGGACTCAGTACGAAAAAAGACCACGTGATTGTTTGTGGGTATGGCGTAGTAGGAAAATTTGTCGCTGAACATCTTGATAAGCTTGGAGCATCATACATAGTCGTGGATAATAGTCCAAAACATGTGAATGAAGCCATAAATGACAATAGAGAAGTCTATCTCGGAGATATGTCAAAGCGTCCTATCTTAGACGCACTGTATGTCAAAGACTCATCTTCCATTATAGTTACTCTAGACAACCCTGAGAAGAAAAGACTCATATGTGAAGCGATTACTCAAAATACAAAGAATATCAATCTCATTGTAAAAGTTATTTCACTTGAAGAGAAGCAGAAACTAGAGGATTTGCCAATCAGTGTTATAGTAGATGGAAAAGTAGAAGTGGCTCGTATTTTAGTAGAGAGAATGGTGAGCTGTCAGTTAAAATATTAAGAATGTGCTATAATAAAGTAAGTAAATTTAAATAGAGGGGGATGTTATGGGTTTTTCCATAAATACAAATATAGCTTCAATGATTGCAAGTATGCATGCTAGTAGTGCAAATAGTGCACTAAACAGTTCTGTGAGCAATCTTTCTTCAGGTTCTTATTTTTCAAGTGCAGCATATAATGCTTCTGGACTTGGAATCGCAGATCAACTCTCTGCGCAAGTATCAGGATTGGGTCAAGCGATTCAAAACTCCAATGATGCTATTGGAATGATACAGGTTGCTGATGGTGGAATGTCTGGTATAAATGAAAATATGCAAAGAGTTAGAACATTGACCCTTCAAGCCTCTAATGGAATAATGAACGATAGTGATCGAGCAATAATTCAAAAAGAGATAGATACGCTTATGCAATCATCGGATGATATCGCTAAAAACACAAGTTATAATGACATTAAACTACTTGACGGTACAGGTGGAAGTTCAGGCGATGGAACTTTTATCGCCCAGACTGGAGCATATTCAGGAGATAGTCAGAGTATAAAAATTGGTGATGCTCAAGTTTCCACTCTTGTGGGCAGCATAGATGTTACAACACAAGCTGGACGCGATGCTGCTCTTGGTACTATTGATAGTGGAATGAGTAGTATTAATGAAATTCGTGCGGAGTTGGGTGCAACTCAAAATCAACTCGCATCGAACATAAGTAATGTTTCCCTTACTCAGGTAAATGTAGCAGCTGCAGAGTCTCAGATGAGAGATGTGGATTTTGCCCTTGAGAGTGCTAATTTTTCAAAGGCAAACATAATGTCACAAATAGGTTCATTTGCACAGTCTCAGGCAAATGCGAGTAAGGCTAATTTAGCAGGATTACTTGGCTAAAAAGAGGAGTTAATTTCCTCTTGATCCTGGTTTAATTGCCTGGCTTCCATCTTTGCAAAGTGGGCACTTTTCTGCGTCATACATTTCAAATGTAAAATCGGCAAGTGCGAAAAATGGAATATCTTGTGGAAGTTTACAATTTGTTTTTGTTTCTACATCAGAGTGTTCACGTTTACAAAAACCACGGTTAGCAAGTGCAGCAGCACCTACTATATCTCCCCCGAGCTCTTTTACTACAGCAGCGGCTTCCATAGCAGAACCACCAGTTGTAATAATATCTTCACACATTAAAACTTTTTCGCCTTTACTGACCTCAAAGCCACGACGAATATTCATAACACCATCAACTCTTTCAGCAAAGATAAAACGTACATCAAGAGCAGTAGCAAGTGCAAATCCAGCGATAAGACCACCAAGTGCAGGAGCACATACAGTGTCAATTTCTAGACCTGACTCTTTTATCTGTTTTGCTAGTGCTTCAGCAAGAAGTTTTGCCGTCTTTGGATCTTCTAGAACCTTTGCAGATTGAAGGTAATATTGTGAGTGGTTTCCACTGCTAAGTTTAAAGTGACCCTCTAAAAGAGCGTCTGCATCCATATAAATTTGTTTAATATCCATCAGAGTTCCTTTGGTGTTTAAACCTTTAGTATTTCAGCTTCTTTATCTTTTAAGATGCTGTCAATTTGTGAAATATATTTATCTGTAAGTTTTTGGATGTTGTCTTGAGAAGATTTAGACTCATCAGTTGTAATTTCTTTCTCTTTTTCAAGTTTTTTGATTTTATCATTAGCATCACGTCTGTCATTTCTGATAGATACTTTTGCATTTTCACCCATACCTTTCATCTTTTTAACAGAGTCTTGACGCTGCTCTACTGTCATTGGTGGGAAAAAGAGTTTGATTTGGTCGCCATCATTATTTGGGTTTACACCGATATTGGCCGCATTTATTGCACCCTCGATGTCTGGAAGAAGATTTTTTTCCCAAGGATTAATAACGATTGTCGTAGCGTCAGTCGCTAAAACAGATCCAACTTGGTCTAGAGGTGTAGGAGTACCATAGTAGTCTATCTTGATATTGTCTAAAACAGAAACAAGAACTTTACCAGTTCTAAGTGTTTTAAACTCTCTTTGCATATGTTCTATGCCGCCTTTCATTTTTGTTTCGCAATTAGTATATATTTCGTCTAACATGATTACTTCCCTTCTGTTGTGTCTACAGGTTTTGCTTCCGTCTTGATTTCCGGAGCGATTACGTTTGTATCCTCAACTACTGAGTCCACTACAGAAGAATCAGCTGATTTTGCATACATGTAACCAAGTGTAATTGTATTTACGACAAAGATAAACCCGATAGTAAAAGTAGCTTTTGCTAAAAAACTGTTTGGACCTTTTGCACCAAAAACTGATTCGTTCGAACCACTATATGCTCCAAGCCCTATGCTTGAGCTTTTTTGTAAAAGTACAGCTATAACTAAAATGATAACTAAAACGATTTGGATAATAACTAAAAGACTCGTTGTCATGTATATTCCTAAAATAAAAGTGGCGAATTATATCCAAATATTCTTATATTATCAACTTCAGAGAAAACAGGATAAAAAAAGGTATAATTCCACTACTATTAAAAAGGAAAATATTAATGAAAGCCTTCAAAAAATTAGTTTTTATTTTGATTTTTATTGTCTTAGTCGTTCAAATCTATGTCTTGTATAAAGATGATAATAAGGCTGTTGCTTCTAAAGATCCTATGGTCGCGGTAAGCAGTTTTGCACTTTATGATATAGCCAAACATATAGCACAAGAGAATATAAAAATTATAAATATTTTACCTTTAGGAGTTGATCCTCATAGTTTCGAGCCTACACCAAAGTTGATGGCAGAGATAGAAAATAGCAACTTAATCTTTTTTAGTGGAGCTGGTTTAGAACCTTGGACTCATGGTTTCGCTTTTAACAACAGAGCGATTGATATGAGCGAACATGTCACGCTGCGAGAGTTAACTCAAGGTGAGCATGATGAGCATGAGCATGTAGCTGAGCATTGTGACCATAGTGGAATAGATCCTCACTATTGGCTTGATTTTATAAATATGCAAAAAGCGACGACTGTCATTAAAGAGGAACTTATAAAGCTACAGCCGGAACATGCAAAAGTGTATGAACAAAATGCAGCAGAATATATTAGTAGACTTAAGAAGTTACATGAAGAGTATTTAAAAACGCTTGGAAACTGTACTTCTAATGTAGTGATTGTAAACCATAATGCAATTGGCTACTTAGCTTATAACTATGATTTTAGGGTCGAGTCTTTAAGTGGCCTCTCTCCAGAAGCACAACCGAGTCCTAAAGATTTAACAAGAATCTTTCAAGAGATTAAGGATGAAGGTGTATCAACTATATTTTTTGAAAATTTTGTAAATGATAAGGCTATACAAGCAGTTGCAAATGATGCAAATGTAAACTTGGAAGTTTTTCAAGCACTTGGTAATATTACAGCTGAGGAAGCAGAACAAAATCTTACTTATGAGCAGATTATGCGTATGAACCTCACTAAACTCTCTAAGGCTCTTGAGTGCAAATAAATTTTAAAGTACCAATTTTTGAGGCTAAAAACTTAGATTTTCAAGTCAGAGGGCTCAAAATTCTTTCAAATATATCCATGGAGGTTTTTGAAGGTGAGTATATCGCCATCATAGGTCCAAATGGTGGAGGTAAAACCACCCTTATTCGTGTACTTTTAGGACTTGAAAAACCCTCGTCGGGAACGTTAAAGATTTTTGGAAAAAAATATGAGAACTTTAGAGAGTGGTATAAGATAGGTTATGTTCCTCAACGCGCTTCTTTAGTAGATGAAAACTTTCCCGCTACGGTTGAAGACATAGTAAGTATGGGAAGAGTGGCAAAACGTAAGCTCTTTGGCAGAGCAAGTAAAGAAGATAAAAGTGCCGTAGAAGATGCAATGAGAAAAATGGATGTTTTGAATCTTAAGGAAAAGATGATTGGAACACTTTCAGGAGGACAACGTCAACGCGTTATGATAGCCCGTGCCCTTGCTTCAAACCCAAAGATACTTATTTTAGATGAGCCAAATACAGGAGTAGATGTACTTTCTCAGCAACGGTTTTACTCACTCCTCTCAAAACTCAACAAAGAGGAAAATATAACAATTTTATTTATAACACATGACATTGGTGTAATTGTTGATGATATACAAAGACTCTTTACAATCAATCAAAAAGCAACCATATGCAATAACCCAAAAGAAGCAATGAGTTGTGAAGATATGAGCGCGTTGTATGGCATAGAAGCTCATCTAATTCACAATCATAAGCACGAGCACTAGCATGTTTGAAATGTTTGAATACGAGTTTATGCAAAGAGCTTTTATAGCAGGACTTTTTATAGCAACACTAGCATCTATAAGTGGTACATTTATAGTGCTAAAGCGTTACTCCTTAATGAGTGAGACTTTGGCCCATTCAGCCCTAGTTGGTGTTGCTGTTGGACTTGTTGCAGGATATAACCCTTTATGGATTGCTGTTTTGGTAGCACTTATATCAGCTTGGCTTATAGAGTATTTGAGAAGCTCTTTTAGCCTTTACTCTGATGCAATACTCTCTATAATACTTTCTGGGTCTTTAGCAGTAGCAGTTATAATTGTCTCTCTTGGAGGTGCATTTAACAATTCTCTCTTCTCTTACCTATTTGGCTCTATCCTTTCTGTAAGTTACGAAGATGTGATGACTATCGTAGCTTTTGGAAGTTTTTCTTTGGCATTCTTGCTTCTTTTTTCAAAAGAGCTCTATTTTATAGCATATGATGAAGAAGTTGCCAAAACAAGTGGCATTAGAGTGAAGTTTTTAAACTTTCTTCTTGTAAGTGTTGTTGCGATTATTATCGCTTTAAGCATACGTGTTGTTGGAAGTCTTCTGATTGGTGCTTTAATGGTTATCCCTACCGTGGCAGCCCTGCAGTATAGAGTTGGATTTAAAAGTACTCTCCTTATCTCACTCTTTTTTGCTCTGTTTAGTGTCTCTTTTGGAATGAGTCTTTCATTCTACTTCTCACTACCATCAGGTGCGACAATAGTATTGTGTGTAATAGCACTCTTTGTCCTCTCTTTAATCATAAACAAAAGATGAAAATCAGTAAAGAGTTCTCAAAATATGCGGGAGACTACGAGTCCCTAAACCATATTCAAAATCTAGTTGTTGAAAAACTTCTCTCCTTAGTAAAAAGTCAGCCAAAAAATATTTTAGATTTAGGGTGTGGAAGTGGTGGATTATGTAAAAAAATTGACTGGGAATACGAACATCTTACTGGAGTGGATTTTGCCCAGGGAATGTTAGAATTACATCCAAAATCTAAGAACATTGAACTTATGAGTGGGGACTTTAACAATAGGAAACTTTTTGAAATCTTATCTGAGAAAAGCTATGACTATATATTTTCAACATCAGCCTTACAGTGGGCACACAGCCTTGAAAAAGTCTTTGAAAGTATAAGTTCACTTAAAACACCGGTCGCTTTGGCAATATTTACATCAAACACATTTAAGACTTTAAATGAGACAGCTTCTTTAGACTCTCTGTTGAACTCTTCACTAGAGATTGAGAGACTCCAGAAAAAGTATTTTAATGCAAAGTTCGAAGTTGTAGAGTATAGACTAGAGTTTGAAAATGTACGTGAAATGTTTAGATATATAAAACGTAGCGGTGTAAGTGGTTCTCGAAATCTTCTTAGTGTTACTCAAATGAAGCGACTTATGAGAGAGTACCCTCTCACATATTTAGAATTTGAAGTGGTGTTTATAAGCTCTTAGTACTACTAAAGGAGAGAACAATCTCTTTTTCAATATCGTATAGTTCATAACGGATATGTTTGAAGTTTTCACTATATTGTAAGTTATGTAGCTTGAAGAGCTCTTCTAAAACACGAGAGGATTCTTGTCCACGTTTGAAGTTAGCAGCAATTATACTACTGACATCAGTTCTGTTAAGCTCACTCTCTAAGGTACCTCGAAGTACATCATTAATACTATCACGATTACGAAGTAGATCTTCGTACTCATCAATTCTGGCTAAATGTCTAAGTGTCTTAAGTTTTTTAGAGAGAGTTTTGTTGTTGTCTCGGTAACGCATTATATCTTCAATAACACGAATACCTTCTTTAAGGCGGTTAATATTAGCATCTACCACCCGAAATAATTCGGGCGATAAAGTACTAGTCATCGTTTCCAAAGATACCAAAAAGTTGTAGTAGTGCAGTAAAGATGTTTAAAAAGTCTAAGTAAAGTGCAATGGCACCATCAATAGGCGTTTCATAAGCACCACGCATAATATTTTGAGTATCAAAAATAACTAAGATACTAAAAAGAATAACAACTGCTCCAGAGATAATAACATGTATCATTGGATTGCCAATGAAAATGTTAAGAATTGAGAAACCAATGATTACTAAAAGAGCAATCATAAGTGGTTTTCCATATCCTGTAAAGTCTTTCGTTGTTTTAATAGCATAAAAACTCATTGCTCCAAAAACAACAGATGTCATTGCAAATGCATTCCCTATGATAGTAGCACCACCACTCATACCAAGTGTTCTAGCTAATAGAGGTGCCAGCATTAATCCAGTCATAAATACAAAACCAAACATCACCATTAAGTTGATTCCTGGTTTATGTTTTACAAAGTGTAGACCGATAAGTAGACCAATCTCTAAGATAAATAATGGCCAGAACATTGCTTGGATAGCTCCAGCTAGAGGAACACCAACGTAGGCACCGACAGCACCTGCCATCATTGATGCAGCAAAAAGTTTATAAGTCTCTTTTACAAAAGAGATGATTTGAGAGTCACTACGACTCGTAGTTTCATAACTATAAGAGTTCTCTCTTGCATAATCACGATCATATAGTCCCATGTGTATTTCCTTGTGATACCTAATTTAAAAAGGTATTTATTTTTAAGAATTCTATAGATAAAGAGTAAATAAAGAGTAACATTCTGATTGATTATAAAAGCTTACATATATAGAGTTTAAAATTAAATCCTTAGTTCTCTTAAATAAATAAGTAAAAGTAATCTAATTGAAACATTACTGAAAGAATTTGTAAATTCTTTTATAAAGCTATTGACATTAAAGATTGAATCCCCTATAATTCCCATCCACAAACGAAGAGACTTAGAGTTTAAGTCAG
>SWCD01024502.1_pt1 | contig 194848 bp, 154 predicted proteins | sample 4693011 | NCBI WGS metagenome assembly SWCD01 (sample SAMN10267278, study PRJNA491770) | bioreactor metagenome | isolation source: DHS bioreactor inoculated with marine | place: Japan: Omine Ridge, Nankai Trough
AAGTCGGTTTGCTTCTGATGCCGATGCCAGGCCTTGATGGCGCCGGGGTACTGGGTGCTGAAGTTGATCTGCCCCTCGGGCGAAAGCACGCCGGTCAGCATATTCATCAGCGACCAGCCGCGATCGTCGGTGTAGGGATTGACCGGCACGAAGCGCGGTTCCTTGGCGGCGAGCGCTTCCTGGTGCGCCTGGGCGTATCCCGCGGTCGAGGCGGGGATGGCGATGGGCCTGGGCATCCTTGCTTCCTTCCCTGTGCGAAGGCGGCTTAGCCGCCGAGGGTGACCATGTCTTGTTGCAGTTCCTCGTAGAGCGAGCGGGCATCCGGGGCGAGTTGATCCACGCCGCCACGCATGACGCTGACGAGGTCGCGCACCTCGTTCATGACCTGTCGCGCTTGCGAGGATTGATTCAATTCCAGGTGCGCCTGCACCACGCGAAGCTTGCTATAGACATCCGAGCGCTGCCCACGGGAGAGGCCGCTCCAGACCTGGAGGGCGTCCTCCCAGCGGCGGGCGTCGACGAGCAGCGTGCCGTACGTCCGGCGCATGGCCGTGTCGGCCGGATCGCGGGCCAGGCCATCTTCAAGCAAGCGCAAGGCTTCCCCGACCCGTTGCAGATCCTTGCCCAAGGTCCAGGCGAGGTTGTTGATCGCGATGGGATTGTTGGGCTGCCGCTCCAGGGAGCCGCGGTACAGTTCCACGGCCCGATCCAAGTCGCCGACTTCCCGGGCCACGGACGCCTGGAGCAGCAAGCCTCGACCCAGGTCGGGATTCAACTCCTCATCACGGGCCACGGCGGCCTCGAAGAGGGCTTGGTCGCGCTCGGCAGCCGGCTGGCTTAGCAGCATCCGCGCCAGCACAAAGTGAAGCTGCGGGGAATCCGGGGCGTCGATCAGGCGCTCGCGCAGATACGTCGCGGCGGCGGCGGGCCCTTCCGCCCGCAAGAGGTACACCGCCCAACGCTCGTGCAGGGCGTCGTCGCGCTCGGCGATCGGCGTCTCCTCCAGCATGGTGCGGATGCCCGCTTGGTCATCCATGCGCTCGAGCAGCGTCAGGGCCCGCAAGCGCCAGGCCGGCGCCCGCGGATCATCGGCCTGGTCGCGCAGCATGGAGCGGAGTTGCACGATGGCCGGCCGGAAGTTCTGTTGCGCTTCGTAGACATCGATCTGCAGGAGTTCCGCAGGCACCTTGCCCCCGGGCAGCATGCCGATGAAAGCGACCTTGATGCGGGCCTGATCGAGCTGCCCCAGACGCACGAGCAGCGAGCCGAGTTCCACGTTGAGGTCCAGGTGCTCGGGGAAGAGGCCCAGACCGGCGTTGAGCGTATCCAGCGCCTGCTGGGCCGCGCCCCGCCCCAGGTGGACTTGGGCGAGATCCAGGAAGACCTGGGCGCCCACGCCTTCCAGCCCGGTCATCTCCTGCAGTATCGGGGTGGCTTGCTCCAACCAGCCGGGCGGACGGCTGACGCCGAGCAACATCCAGCGCAGGGCCAGAACGTCGAGCCGGGGCGCGCCGAGCTGTTCGGCCTGGGCGATCTTGGCGGAGGCCCGGCGGTCGGGGTCGCCTTGCTGAAGCATGATCTCCGCCGCTGCCAGGGCCGCCACCGGCGCTTCCGCCGCGTCGTTGGGCACGCTGCCGTACTGGCGCAGCGCCTCCTCGAATCGTTCCAACTCCACCAGTTGCCGGGCTCGCGCCACCATGATCGTCGCAGAGCCGGTCGCCTCGATGCCTTGCTGCATGACGGCAAGGACGCCCTCCACATCGCCGGACTTGGCGTAAAGGTCGGAGCGCAACAGGTAGGCCGCCTCCGGCCGATCGGTGTGCTCGCTGAAGCGCTCGACGGCCCGCTGGGCCAGTTCCGGCTCATCCAACTCCAGAGCCAGCCCGACCAGCGTCACGGCCGCCTCCGTCGAAGCCGGGTCCAGGGTCATGGCTTGTTCCGCATGATCGAGCGCCTGCCGCAACTGGCCATCGGAAGCCAGCAAGCGAGCCAGGAGCACGCGCAAGCGCGGATTGGTGGGGTCGGCGGCCACGAGCATCCGAGCGTCCTCGATCGCCGACGTCGTCCTGCCGCTGCGCAGGTTCCAACTCAGCCGATCCTGCACCAGCATCAAGGGCTTGGGCCCCTCGAGCTGGCTCAGCTCGTCGATGAGAGCGCCGGCTTCCTCGTGGAGCTCGGCCCGGCCGTACAGATCCACCAGCAGCAGCTTGGTCAGGTGCTGCTCCGGACGAGCGCGCAGGGCTCGCTGGGCGACGCTGATGGCCTCCTCGAGCTGCCCGAGTTCGCGATGGCTCAAGGCCAGGAGATGCAACGCTTTCTCGTTCTCGGGTTGCAGTTGCAGCACTTCCTGAAGCAGCGTCAACGCTTGTCGCGCATCGGCGTTCTGCGGATCGAGCAAATGGGCCCGGGCCTGCTCAATGCGCCAGACCGCGCCCACCGATCCTTCACCCAGCGCCTCTTCGGCCCGGCGAATCTCGCCGATCAGGCGGTCGCGCAACTCCGGCTGCCGCTGAATCTCGCCCATGCCGAGCATGGCCACGCGCAACTCGACGTCGGCGGGGTTGTCGGCGGCGACCCGCACCAGGACCTCGATCGCCTCTTCCACCCGCCCGGAGCGCTGCAACATCGACGCCGCCAGCCGTTGCAGATTGCTGCTCTCCTCGGCGCTGAACCCTTCCAAGCCTCGGGTCAGGGCGGCGACGGCCTGCTCCAGGTGGCCGGCCACTTCGTGGACGCGGGCGATGAGCACCCGGTAAATCGCCTGGGCGCGGACTTCTTGCGGAGCGGCTTCCAGAATGGCGAGCGCCTGATCCACCTGGTTGTCCTGCAGGTGCAGCCGCACCAACTCGGCGTACAACTCCAGGGCGCCGGGTTGGTTGGCCAAGGCCTCTTCCAGGTTGAAATACGCCTGGTCGCGCCGGCCGGCGAGTTGTTCAATGCGCGAGCGCAGCAAGCGCACACGCACATCGGTGCCCGCCACCATCAGCAGGCGTTCGTGCAAGCGCGTCAGTTGTTGGAGGTGGATGGGCAGGCCTTCCCCGGAGAGCAGCAACCCCATCAAGCCGTCCGCCTTCAGGAAGAGCAGGTCGGCGTCATCGGGAAACTCGGCGATGAGCTCATCCGCCTTGCGAATCACGTCGCGGTACATGCCGTTCCCCGCCAGCACATCCAGTTGCAGCCGGCCCAGCACCAGCGGATCAAAGCGATCGCGAGGCACCTGCATGATGCGAGCCAGGGCCCGCTCCGGCTGCCCCAGTTGCATGTAGGCCTGGGCCAGGAAGTAATGCGACATGGGCGTGACCACGGGATCGGCGATCGACTCGAAGATGCCCACCGCTTTGCTGGGCCGACCCTCGCTGAGATGCAATCGGCCATTCAAGTAGCGCGTCAAGGCGATCGGCACCTGCTCCCGGGTGAGCTCCTCGATCAGCTGCCGCACCCGGTCGTGGTCGCCGGCCGTGAGCAGGGTCTCCGCCAGGTAAAAGCGCAGGATCGTGCCCTGGCGCGGACAGTTCAGCAGGGCTTCTTGCAGTACCCGCTCGGCGTCGCCGAAACGCCCCCGATCGGAGTAAGTTTGCGACAAGAGGGCGTAGGTGTCGTGGGCCGTAGGGTCGGCCTCGAGGGACAAGGTCAGCCAGCGCACCGCCAGGTCGAACTCGCCGACGCGCCGATAGAACCGTCCCGCCGCCCTGGCGATTTCCGGGGACTCCGGCAGCAGATCGAGGGCCCGCTCGTAGTCGGCGCGGGCCCGGGCCAGGCTCGCCTCGTCGCCGGCCCCTTCGAGATTCCGGGCCCGGATCAGGTAGAGCCGGGGGTTGGTTTGGCCGTGCGCTTCGACGGTCTCCTGGATGTACTCCTCGAGTTGCCGGAGGGTGTCGCGGCGCTGGCTGATGGACTGCTCCGCCGCCCGTCCGCGCAGGAGCGCCACCAGCAGTCCCAGCCCCTCGTCGTCAGCGGGCTGTAGCTCGCGCATGAGCAGGAGGCGTTGCTCGGCCTCGTCGTCGAGGTCCTCGTGCATCTCCACGCGCGCCAGAGCCAGCATGCCCGCCTTGCTGGAGCCGTTGGCTTCCAGCACGCGCTTGGCGATCTCGGAGGATTCCAACCAGAGATCCAAGCTCAGGAAGAGCTCCAGGCCCTCCGCCGCCACCGTCTCATTGCTGGGATCCATGACGATGGCACGACGATACTGGGCCAGTTGGCCGAGTCGCTGCTGGGCCGTGGGACTGGGGATTTCGCTGACGCTGCGCGCGAAGGCCAGCACCGCCTCCAGATCGTTGGGCGAGGCTTGCAGCACGTGGCCGAGATGATCGAGCGCCTCGTCGTAGCGCCCCTCGTCATAGAGGCGGAAAGCCGCCTCACGATGGTCCACGGCCAGGCGCGACTTCTGCAGCGAATGCAGCAGATACAGACCGCCCAAGGCCAGCACCAGGACGGCCAGGAAACCGCCCAGGAACCACCAGTTCCACCTTCGTACGACTTGCTGATTCTGTTCTTCGTGCATTGATTTATTCGGTCTGCGAGCGCTCTTGGCGGGCGTCGGGAGGAGTCCAGAGTCCGAGACATACCAGCACGGTCAGGATGAGGATCTTGCCGTCCAGCTTGAAACTGCGCCGCCGCACGTACTCCATATCGTAATGGATCCACTCTTGGAAATCGTCGGCGCCGCGCATCTTGCTGCGGTAGACCTGCCAGAGGCCGGTGATGCCGGGGCGCACGGAGAGACGGGCGTGTCGCCAGGCCGGACACAGTTGGTTTTCGTCGTGCGGGCTGGGGCGCGGCCCGACCAGCGACATGTGCCCCGCCAGGATGTTGAACGCCTGGGGCAACTCGTCGAGATTCGTCTTGCGCAAGAAACGCCCGACCGGCGTGATGCGCGGATCCCGGGCGATCTTGAACTGCGGGCCGTCCAACTCGTTCTCCGCCTGCAGCTTCTTCTTGAGTTCGTCGGCGTTCACCACCATGGAACGGAACTTGAGACAGGGGAACGGTTTGCCGCCGCGTGTCTGGCGCAAGTGCGTGTAGAAGAGCGGGCCGTGATCGCCGTACACTCGATTCGCCACCCAGACGGCGGGCAACAGCAAGAGCAGCACCCCCAACATCACCAGGGCCCCGGCGTAGTCCCGAGCCCGACGCAACGCCGGCGAACCCACCCGGAACCACCAGGATTCATCGCGCACATGCTGCCGGGGCTGAGAATCATCCAACTCGCGCTCCGGCTCCTCGCGCAGGGCCAAGAGGGCCTCGGCATCGGGTTCATCGTTGGCCCGGCGCACCGCGTCGTCGGCGACGAACTCGCCGTCATCGAGCACCAGGGGCCCGATGACCACCGCCCCCCGCGCCGATGGAGGCTTCCTGGCCCACGATGATGTCGCCCACGAAACGAGCCGTCGGGTGCAGACGCGCCGAGGGCTGAGCCCAGCCAAACGAGGTCGGCTCCAGCCCCGCCCGCTCCGCCGCCAGGGCCAGCGTCTCCGGCCGATGCTGCATCATGTTGAGCAGGCGTCCCTTCAAACGCAGAGACGTCTCGGCGCTGATGTCACGAACTTCCGCCTCGGTCTCGGCGACGATCAGGCCCGTCCCGCGCAGCGCCTGGGGAGCGTGATGCAAATCGGTGACCGCGAGCGAGGCGCGCTCGGCGGCCTGGGGGCTGACCAGGACGGCGAGGATGTCCTCGTTCTTCTCCGGGCGCGACTCGTCCGCGCCTTGGCTCCATTGCTGGTTGTGCACGGCACTGGCGTAGTTCCGCCTCACGCCCATGACGTCGCCCTGCTCATCAAGCACCAGTTCTTCGTGGTAGCGGGCGGGATCGCGGCGATGCACCAGGATGGCCTGGCACTCCTGCCGCTCCAGCGCTTGCAGCGCTTCCTCCTCGAGGCGGAAGCAGGCATCCGGCCGATCCACGAAGGCCACGGGCAGCCGCGAGGCGAGGGCGCCCGCGGCGCTGCGGTCGCCGTCCAGCAGCAAGAGACCCTGGCGATCGGCCCACTGCGCCTCCAGGTAGGTGGCGCGGGTGATGCCGCAGCAGGCCAGTTTCGCCTCGCCGGCCGGCGGCCGCTTGGGCAAGACGATAAAGCGAGCCTGCAGCTTGCCGGACAAGATGCTGGGCGCGGCGCGACCGGATTCTCCTGTCGCCACTGCCATGTTCATTCTCAGGCCTCATCACCCGGAGTCGACTTGGGGGTCGCCGGCTCCACCACCTCGCCCTCGACCGCCATCCGCGACGTGCCGCTCTCCGACTCCTCAATCTGTGCCGGTGAGGCGTCGCGCCGACCGCGATAGGCATCGCGGTAGGAGTAGTACCCGCGCGACTTCTTGCCGCCGCCGTGCTTGATCTTCACGCCGTTGAGCACCACGCCCAGCGTCTGCACCGGCGTCGCCTCCAGGATCGACAGCGTCTCGGCGAGATCGCGGCGATCGGCGTGGTCGGCACGCACGATCAGCAGGGAGGAATCGCAGACGCCCGCCAACACCCGGCCGTCCGACACGGGCAGCAGCGGCGAGGTGTCGAAGACGACCAGGTCGTACTTCTGGGTCCAGGCCTCCACGGCCTTCTTAACCGAACGACGGGAGAGCAGTTCGCTCGGCTTGGAGACGGTCGACCCCGCGGTCAACACGTCCAGCCCGGGCGAGACGGGCACCACCACGTCTTCCAGCTTGGACTTGCCTTGCAGCACATCGCTGACGCCCAGGTTGAGCGGCAGGTCGAGCACCCGGTGAATGTCGGGCTTGCGCAGGTCGCCATCCACCAAGAGCACCCGCCGACCCGACTGGGCAATGAGCGCCGCCAGGTTCACCGAGACGGTCGTCTTACCGCTGCTCGGGGTGGGACTGGCGATCATCAGGGCGTGCTTCTGTTGGAAGGCCGGCATCTGCAGCAAGCGGGTCCGAATCATGCGGAATTCTTCGCTGAGCTGTTCGCCGACGTTCTCGATGCCGGTCCGCTTGGCCAGGTCCTGCAGGCGGGGCAGCACGCCGATGACATCGACGGGGCCCAAAGCCTGCAGGTCGGCGACGCGCTTGAGCCGGGTGTCGAAGCCGGCGATGAGCACCACGATCAGGCCGCCCAGGAAGACGCTGCCGCCCACGGCGAGCAGGCGCAGCTTGTTGAGCTTGTCGGGCACCGGCGTGTTGGGCTGGGTGACCAGGCCATCCCACTTGTATCGTTCCAGGAAGCGGCTGCCCTGGTTCAGCGACAACTCGTTGATCCGGGCCACGACCTCGTCAAACTGTTCTTGGTAGCGCTTCTGCTCCTCCTCAAGCTGCACGACCGCGTGCTGCTTGAGGCTGACTTCCTGCAATTCGCTGCGCTTCTCTTCCAGCACTCTGAGCTGAGCCTCCTCAATGATCTCCGCCTCTTCGATAATGTCCGTCAGCTCTTTCCGCTCGTTGTTGGCCAGCATTTCGGTGTACCTGGCCGTCAACTCCTCGCTCAACTGCGCTTCCCGTGTCGCGATCTGCGCGTTGAGCACCTCGATTTCACGTTCGAGCCGTTGCATTTCCACGCGGGCCTGTCCCGCCTCGGTGCGAACGGCCGAGCGCATGCCGTGCTCTTCTTCCTTCTCGGAGAGGTGGTCCCGCAGCCGCACGAGCGTGGGGTCGTCCTGGAGGGCGGTGGAGACGATGGACTGCACGGCGCGAGCTCCGTCCTCGTCCATGCTGGCGCGGTCGCCCTGCTCTTCCTCGTCGAGATTCGCCAGCCGCAGACCGGCCGCCACCTTGCGGATGCGCTCCGTAATCACGGCGTTCTCGGCGCTGCTGATCGTCTCGATCAGTTTCTCCTGGTACGTCTCCAGATCGGTGGAGGGAATCTCGGCGTTGTAAAGACGAATCTGCTCGCGGGTGCTGGAGAGGAGCGCGTACAGATGCTCGCGCCGCTCCTCCAACTGGTGAATCAACCGCACCTGCTCCGAGGTCTCTTCATCCTGCACGATGCCCAGATAGGATCGGACCAGCGCCTCGACGAAGATCTTCGCCTCGTCGGGCTCGTAGTCGATGAAGCCGACTTGGATCAGTTCGGTATCCCGGACACGCCGGATCTCCAGACGCCTCTGAACGCGCTCGATCGCCCGCGTATCGGTGGTGTTGCGCACCCAGGAGAGCTCACGGACATTGTCCTCGGCCAAGGTGTTGAGCAAGTTGCGGCTGTCGCCCATGCGGGCGACGTGCGTCCCCATCTGCTTCTCGTAGTCCCCGTGGCTGAGCGACTGGGCCACGACGGTGGGAACCTCGGCTCGGACCTGCAGCAGCGTCGTCGCCTCGTACTCCGACTCGATGAGCTTGGGCAAGATGAACGTCGCCGCCGTCCCGCCCAGGAGTGCAAAGAGCACCACCACGAACCAGTACCGCTTGAAGGCGTCGATCGGATCAAAGCGAAATCCCGCCAGGCCGCCCTGGTTGGCGGCCCCGGAACCGTAGCCGTAGCCATAACCGTAGCCGTAGCCATAGCCCTGCTCGTGCTTCACGGGAGCGGTGGGCGCGTCGGAAGAGACGACAATGTCGTTGTGCTGCTGTTCCACGTATCTCAGTCTCCCGCCGGCAGAAGCGGCGATCCTTGGAAATGCTCGCCCAAGATCTCCATCATCGGTCCAAAGAGGCTCTCCGCCTCGCGGAGCACCTGCGCTTCGCTCTCCGCCCCGTGGAACAATGCCTGGATCTGGGCCACGTACCTCTCCTGACCGATGGTTCGATAATCAAGCGCACTCTTGTTCGTGGTCAATACGCCGTTATTCACCAGCGTGTTCACAATGTAGATCTGCGAGTACATGCTGTCGGTAAACTTGCTGAGGAAGTGTAGTTGGGCGGGTACCTGTGGCCCATTCTTAGGTCGCAAGGTGACGTCTTTGCTGTATTCCAAGTGCCAGCCCACGGCCGGATAACACACCTCGGGGTAATGCCCGTAGAGCTGACGGGGCCGTCCGGAATAGGTGATCAGCACGCTCACCGTTGGGGCGTTGGGCTTGTGGAACCGCAATTGCCGGAACTCATCCAGGCCGATCAGGGTGCCGATGGCCTCGTCCGGCTCGTCGTCCCGGCCGTGCCACTCACCGAAATCGGTCGGCATGTCCAGGAGCGAGATGTGGATCGGCCGCGAGTCGGTCAGGTGCACCTGCACGTGCCGCTCCAGGGCCGCCATGGCCAGCCCGCTGCCCACGATGAGGGCGGCGGCAACCGTGCTGATGATCCCCAGACGAGTCCGAGATGGGGTTGGTGTGGTCATCGGGAACGCTCCCCTCCCAAAGCGACCGTGGATACGGCGTCCAGCTTCGCTGCCTCCGTGGCGATCCGATCGACCGGATACACCTTGCGGATCACCCACAGCCAAACCAGCAGCATCAGCACCGCCACCGGCATGAGGACGTAGCCGGCGATGTCATGGAAGAAGGTCCCCGCCGCCTCCTCGTTGACGAAGATCACCATGAGGGCGGTGGCGAAGATGCGGATGACGTTGGCGGCGAGCGCCACGGGCAGGATCGCCAGGATCATGAGCAGCCGCTCCCACCAGATCCTGGTGATGGCCAAGGCGAAGAAGATGCAGATCATGGCGTAGGCCAGCAGCATGCGCAGGCCGTTGCAGGCTTCCGCGACGGCGATCTGGTAGTCGTCGACGACGATGACGTTGCCGGCCCGGACCAGTTCCACGCCGCTGGCGACGAGCAGGTACTCCGTGGCCCGGGCCGCGAACTCCTGCAGGGGCTCGGCCAGGATGGTCTGGAAGCGACCGGGGAGCGGCAGGGCCAGGATCAGAAAGAGGACCGGCGTCAGCGTTCGCTTGGCCGCCGCCCAGCCGAAGAGCGTCCAGATTACCGCCCAGAGGGAGACGATAACGCTGAGGCGGTCGAGATAGGGCATGGCGTACCAGGTGCCCGCCAGGCGCAGGGCCAGGGCCAGGAAAAAGGGCGACAGCCCCAGCCAGCAGGCCGGCGTGAGGGCGGCGCGGATCGCCGCTCGTCGTCTCCAGGCGAGGTAGAGCGCCAGGGGCAGGACCAGAAAGCCGTGCCCGGCATCGGGATTGGCGGACCACTCGTAGAGCATCTCCCAGAGCACGTTGAGCTGCGCGAAGAGGAGCAGGAGGAGGAGCCCGATAAACAGACCCGCGCGCAGACGCAGGTCGCTGCCGGCAGAGGCCGTCTTTTGCGTGTGCTGTTCCATCGTATAAGCCTGATCGGTAAACACATCCCGGGCCTTTCGGCCCGGGATGTTAAAGTCGGGGTGCTTTATTGACGCCGTGGACCAATTCCGTGGTGGGCGAGGCGTGGCCCAGTCCCGTAAATCGGCCTGGCGAGTTGCGTCATGCCGGATCGAGTCTCAGACGCGCGTAGTCGGTCGACTCCATCGACCTTCGGTGACTACGCTCTGGCGAGGCACATTGTTCCAACGCGCCCGGGCGTTTCGATTCGGACGCATCCACGCCAGGGGATGGTCCAAGCTTGATTACCGGCGGCGCCGCATCGAAACAGCGCAGAAGGGAAGAAGCCCGGCAAAGGCGAGGCCGGTCGTCGCGGGCAGGGGGATGCCCTTGATGCGAGCCTCGATCGTCTCGATCTCGACGGCCAGGCCACCCAGACCGCTGCTGGCGAGATAGTCTTCCAGCGTGACGGGGTCACCGGGAACCGTCTCGATCACGAAGGTGAAGGTGAAGATCGTGCCGAGCGTCTCCAGGTCGTTGGTCGTGATGTCCTGGAAGGTGTCATGGCTGAACACGATGTCCGTGATGAAGCCCTGACCTTCGATACCGGGACGAACCAAGGAGTTGGTGCGATCAGTCAGCTCGAAGAAGCCAATGTTGCCGGAGATGCTGTGGCCGAACTCGTCCGTGAGAACGACGTCGGAGCCGAGACCGGCACCGGCGAATACCGCCGTGTCACCGGCGCCGCCACCGGGAGGACCCGGGGTGTTGTCGTTGAACTGAACGAGATTCATGCTGGCAGAAAGCGAAGCACCGCCGACGCCGAAGAAGCCGGTCTCAGTGAGCGCGTCGCCAGGGCCCTGCGGGATGCGCTGGACGCGGAAGTTGCGACCGCTGATGTGGTTCAGAGAGAGCACACCAGTCGTCAGATCACCGGTGTACGTGCTGGTCGCGCCAGCCGTCGTGTCGTACACAAAGTCAGAAATCTGGGCGTTGGCCTGCGTCGCCAGCGTCAAGGCGCCGGCAGCAGCAAGACCAATCATCGTCTTCGTAAATGTTTTCATCATCATGGCCTCCTTTGACCATTCTTGTCGCCGACCCTAGGTGATCGCCCCAAGAGCGATCGATCGGCTTTGTTGTTACGGGCACTGGGCCCTGGGAAAAGCACCCCGACTCATCAAATCCTGATTCAAACCCGTCACGCTGACGGGACCGACTTCTTGAGGTTCCTTTCCGACGCTCCCGCCTCACGGGCGCGCCTGCGTTCGCTGCGTTCCTTGGCCGGCCCCCGAGTCGGGGTTCGGGCCGGCGTGCCGATCTGCCGCAGCAGGTTTTGCAGCACGGCGCCGGCCGCGACGCGCGAACCGGCAAAGAGAATGCTGTGATCCACGATGGCGTCACGCTCCACGACCACGTCGCACTCCAGCACGACCGGGCCGCTGATCACCGCGTCCGCCAGGATCCGCACCTTGGGGCCGATGACGCTGGGACCCAGCAAGCGGGCCGTGGCGTCCACCTCCGCCGACTCGTGCACCCACACGTCCGCGACGCTCTCGACGTAGCCGAGGTGCCGCAGGCGCTCGCGCGTCGCCGCAGCCCGCATGTGACCCAGCAGACCCTGCAAGCAGTGGTCCTTGGTCAACACCGGACGCGCCACCCCGCGCAGCGGCAGGGCCGCAACCCGCAAACCCTCTCGACGCAGGGACGGGATCAGTTGTTCCTTGAGATCCTGGTAGCCAACCGTCTTCGCCTTGGCGAGCGCTGCCGGCTTCACGAAGTACACGCCGGGCAGCACGTCCTGCGAGGCGTCCGGCATGTAACCAACCGTGAGGACGGCGTCGCTGGCCAGGCTCTGGGCGATAAACTCGCCAAGGTCCAAGCCGCTCAAGAACGAGGCGGCGCTGACCAGCAGGATGGGCTCACCGTCCGCGAACTTCCGGGCGGCGTCGGCCAGGCTGCCGGCCGAACCCCGGGGACGATGGTCTTCGTTGAGTTCCAGGTGGAGGTCCGGGGGCGTCGCCGACGCCAGGTGCTCCCGGAGCTTGGCAGTGCTGCCGTTGGACGCGATGACGACGCGATGCACACCCGCGACGCGCAGGGCGTCGAGGCAGTGATCGATAAGCAGACCGCCACCAATCGGCCACAACGGCCGGGGGCGATCCCATGCTTCCGGGCAAATGTCTGTTCCGGGGCCGCCGGAAAACAGAACGGCGTTCATCAGAACTTCCCCTAATCAGCCCACAGCTACGTCAGGGCGCAGCATGTACGCTGAGACCATCTTCCTGGCTCCCATGTCCAATAGGAGCCCGTCACTTTCTCATTTCCTCAATGGACCGCACGCTACCGTGGCGCTATCGGGGTCCCACCGCTTCTGTACCGTTGCCCGACGTGGCGTGTACGAGGCAACGACATCCGTCTACGAGTCTAGTATTGCTCCACATTGCATTGTGTCAACGCGATTGTGGCGCGGAAGCAGAGTATTTGGGGGAGATTGAGCGCACAACCCACCCCCCCCCCGACAAGGTGGCGATAAAACCCTGTCGTGGCGGGATTTGGACGAGAACCCCCCATCCCCAATTTAGGGTCCCATAGGCGGCTTAGCGGTGCTTCCAGAAGTACTTCAGACAGCTCTGTAAATGCCACCTGCTCGTCCGACCGAATAACCGCTTGGCGCTCGACCGATGGTGCGCGTGCGTCGCCACCGCATCCCCGCAATACAGCACCCGACGATCGATCGCGTGAAAGTGCCGGCAGAGATCCACATCCTCAAAATAGAGGAAATAGCGCGGATCAAAGAGATGAGCCCGGCCCAGCGTCGCCCGACGCACCAGCACGACCGCTCCCATAACCCAGTCAACCGCCAGAGTCTGGGTGTGGTCCGCCTCCGCCATCAGGTGCCGACGAATCAACGGGTGTTCGTCTCGATAATGGAAGCTCAGCGGCGGCCGACGCACGGCCGCGAGCCAGGGCGTGTAGAACGTCCGGCAACTCAACTGCAACGACCCGTCCTCATTCAAAAGCCGCGGCGCCACGAGACCGGCATCGAGGTTCTCGGCAAGATGACCGAGCAGGCGGGGAATGCAGTCTTCCGTATAGCGGACGTCGGCGTTGCTGATCAGGTAGTGCCCTCCCTCGCTGGCATCGAAGAGCCGATTGTGCCCCGCGCCGAACCCGAGGTTCTGGTTCACACCGGAGCACACCCCCAGTTCCGGGTGGCCTTGAAGTGCCGCCAGCACGCGACCGTCTTCGCTGTTGTCCCAGATCCGCACCTCGTGCTCAGGGAGCGGCAGCGTCCGCAGGTGCTCGGCGAACTCAAGAATCTCTTCCGGATTGTTGTAGGCGACGACGCCGATGCTCAGCACGGTCAGGCCCTCTTTGCCGCCAGGTCATCAAGAAACGAACGCACCAACTCAACCACTTTCCCCCCATCGCTGGGTGGGTTGGGCACAAAGTCGCCAGCCGCCGTCACCAGGCCCGGCAGTTCCCTCTCGTCCTGGGCCACCAACGCCAGGCCCTTCTGCTCGTAGATGGCGCAGGTGGCCACCTGGTGGTCGTTGTAGTGTTCCTTCTTCGCCGCCCGGCGGGGCATGACGATGATCGGCTTGCCCAGCGCCGCTGCCGCCCGCACCGTTCCCGCGCCGCCATGGGCGATAATCAGCGTCGCCTCCCGCATCGCCTGGTCGTACTCGGCGGGAAGCAGCATCCGCTGCCAACGCAGGTGGCTCGGTTCATAGGAACCGCCGGCGATCTGGGCCAACCCCTCGCCGGTGAGCACACCATGCGCGAACAACTGGTCCACCGCCCGGACCAGCCGATCGAAGCCGGTGTCGAAATTCCCGGTCGTCACGAAGATCACAGCACCGGCTCTCCTTCCACCGCCTTGCGGAAGAACCGCTTGAGCTGCGGCCACTGCACGATGAAGAGGTCCGCGAACGGGTGCAGCAGCCGGCCGGTGATGGTCGGCTTATCGACCTCCGCGATGGTCTCCACGTAGACGATCTTGCCGCCACCCAGCTTGGTGAGCAGGCAGGCAGGCACCACGACGCCGGCCCCGGTGGTGATGATGACATCCGGCTTCTCGCGGCGGATGACGGGCAGCGTCTGCCACAGCGTGCGCAAGACGGTCCAGGGGGCGCTGCGGCGGGCGTTGTCGACTTCGAACACCCGCTCACCGTCGCTGCGCAGGCCTTCCGCGGTGGGGCCGCGCATGAGCAGGTAGAAGGTGTCCTGTCCCTCCCAGGCCCTCTTGAGCACCTGGAGTTCCGCCAGGTGGCCGCCGGCGGAGCTGGCCAAGCAGATCTTGAGCCGCTTGCCCGACGCGCCAGAAAGCGAACCTGGTACGTTTTTCTGGTTTGCTACGCCAGAAAGCGAACCTGGTACGTTTTTCTGGATCGCCAGCTCAGCGAGGCGCTCTTCGAGGCGCTGGGCCTTCTCGCCCCAGGACTCTCCCGCCACAAGCCGCCGCTGCCCTTCGGCCTCACGTGGCTCAGCAAGCCGCTGGCGCACCAGGTGGATGAACGCTTCCTGGTCCGCCGCGATGTCCAGGCCCGGACAATGGTGCGCTGCGGGCAAGTCCGTGGTCACCGCGGTCCGGCCCAGGGCCAGATACTCCTTGAATTTCAGGGGATTCGCCCCGCGCGTCCACTTGTTCACCGGGGCGGGATTGATCGCCACATCAAACTTGACGATCTCGCCGGGCAGATCCTCGTAGGGCATCAGCGGCACCCAGGTGATGTTCTCGACATCCTCAAGCTGCGACTTGGCGTCCAACTCCGCCCGACCGATGAGACGCACTTCCGCCTCGGGGATAGCCTCCGCCAGGGCGCGCGTCAGTTCCAGATCGATCTTGTAGGTGGTGATGCCGCCGGCGTAGCCGATGACCGGCCGCTTGTTCTTCGGCCGCGTCAACGGCGCCTCCAGCCAGGCCTCGTCGATGCCGTGCGGCACATGCAGGGCCCGCGGATCGCCGCTCATCTCTTCCCGGCAGAGATCGCCGCTGGGGTAGATCACCAGGTCCGCGTGCTGCCGCAGCCGATCTTCACAGCCCTGCACGAAGTCGCGCGGCATGGTCGAGAAGTCGAACTCCGCGAACACGTCCGAACGCTGGTACACCAACCGCGACGATCGCAGCGAGCGCGGCATCTTGCCCAACACCGGCTCGGCGGTGGGCGTGGTGATCCAGTAGATCGGCCTCCGCCAGCCGAGCTTGCGCAACTGCTTGCTCAGCCCCCGGCATATCAAGGTGTAGTGCAGCAGACGCCCCCACTTCTTGTCGTACATGGGGAAGGCGGGCGGTGTGTAGACCCAGAGGTTGCGGTCGACCTTGACGATGCCCCGGCGCAGGCTCTTCAGCTTGTTGCCCAGCTTCTTGACGAAGTCCGAGCCCTGCTTGACGCTGGGCATGTGCACGCCGATCGAGTTGATGTACAGCACCGGCCGGCCGGCGCTGAAGCGCTTCATGAGCTGGATGTCCATGTGCCCATGCGGGTGGTACCACCAGTCCTCGCCGCCGAAGCAGACGATGGGCGTGGGGTCGGGGTGCCTCGTGTCTGTGGTTGTGGTGGTGGTCATCGCCCGCCTCCGAGCTTGGCGGTAACGGCCTCGTCAATCTCACCCAGGGCCGCCCGTGCCGAAAAAACGGTATCCGACACCTTTTTCGCGGCTTGCTCCAGGCGCTGCCGGGCTGCGGGCTCCGTCATGAGTCGATCGATCGCCGCCCGCAGCGCTTCGGCGTCCCTGGCGGGCACACGCTCGACCGCCCCTTCCTCCAGGTAGTCGATGATGCCTTTCACTTCCGTGCAAATCGACGCCTTGCCCTGGCGGTAGGCGCTGAGCAGCGCGATCTGGCCGCTGCTGGGCAGGTCGCCGAGCAAGGGAATCACGCAAACCGCCGCCCGAGTGATCAAGCCGTCCAGTTGGGCCAGGGGCAGGTGCTCGTGCACGGTGACGTTCTTTGGCGCGGTGAGCCCTTCCACGGCCCAGGGGCGCACGACCGCGATGCCCTGGTGGTTCGACTCGCGCATGGCTTCAAAAAACGTCGCGAAGTCGCGATCCGTGGCCCCGTAGGCCAGCACGTAGCCATCCGGCGCCTCGTCCGCCTTGGCAAAGTCGAGATCCGCCGCCTCCGGCATGAAGCGCCAGTAGCGGCGGAAGGCCATCTGGTTCTCGCGCAGGGCCAGCTTGCGGCGAAGTTCCGTCAGGTCGGCCCGGCTGTGCACGAAGGCGAGATCGATGCGCCCAAAAGCCCAGCGCACCAAGGCGCCCTTCCAACCGTGATGCTGGCGCGGCAGGTTCAGGCTGAGTACGCCCAGCTTCAAGCCACGACCAAAGAGTCGAAAGGCCAGCGCCGCGGCAAAGCCTTCTTCGTGCGTTTCCACCAGCACCAACTGGCAGCCTTCGCGCCGGGCCTCCTTGGCGAGGCGGCGCATCAGCTTGAACTTGCGCCACCACATGCCCAGCGAGGTGTGCTTGGCGGTGAAGGAGGTCGCGGCCCGCTCCGCTTCCGACGGTCGAGCGATCACGTAGTCGTGCTCCGCGCCCTCCTGGTCGTCGAAGAGCGTCACCTTCTCAAACTGATAGACGAGCACGCGCACGCTAGGCCACCTCCTGGCCTGTCGGCGTGGACTCGCTGGCGCCGAGTTCGCCGACGGGATCGCCACGGTAGATGGCGAGCAGACGCTTTCCGATCGCGTCGCCGCCGAAGCGCGCCGCGGCCCGCGGGGCGATGTCGCTTGGGCGCGGGGTGTTCAGGCACGTTTCGATGGCCCGGGCCAGGGCCGCCGGCGTCACCTCGTCCGCCACGACGCCGAATCCGCCCGCGAGCATGTCGGGGAAGGGATGCACCGGATAGGCCACAACCGGCGTGCCGGACAGGAGCGACTCCACCACGACGTAGCCCCACTCTTCGTACAGGCTGGGAATCACGAAGCAGTCGACCTCGCCCATGAGCGTGTGCAGACTCGCCGGCTGCATGCGACCGGGAAACTCCACGCGCACATGGTTCGGCAGCGCCCGGGCCAGGGACTGGGGGAACTCGGAGCGGCCGCCGACGATCGTCACCTCCACCTCGCCCAGCGACGCGGGCAGCAGCCCCGCCGCCCGCACGATGTCGGGGATGTTCTTGCGCGGATGCGTCAGATCGCCACAGCAGACGAGCAGGCGCCGTGTTCTGGCCGTTTCCCCGGGCGTGGGGCCAGGCTTATGTGACTCGCCCAACAGGCGCACCGGCGGCGGGCAAACGACCGCGCTGCGACCTTGCCCGCACAACTGGTCCGCCAGCGTCTGCGTCGGGCAGAGCACGACGTCGGCCTGCCGATAGCCGCGTTCATCACTGCGGTAGAAAGCGATGGACTTGGCGGTCATGAGAGGCCTTCGCGGGATGCTGCCGCGCGTGTGCCGCCAGGTCTCGCACATCCGGCCGATCAACTGGTGTGGATGAAACCAGGCGGCGACCACGACGCGCTCAGCCCAGGGCTGGGCAATGCCGGCCAGACCCGGGTGATTCAGATGCACGACATCGAAGGTCCGGTCCAGATTGGCCAGACACCGCTCAAACGCCGCCCCCAGCCGCTGCATGCGCACGCCGTGCCACAGCCGCTGGGCAATCTCGAGGTATCGGCCCGGCTGGGTCAGGCCCATGTCGATGATCTCGATGTTGGGATCGCTCAGGCGCTCGCGACTGCCTTCCGCGACCTTGGCCGTCGCCGCCAGCAAGGTGACGGTGGCGCCGGCCTGGGCGACGGCCGCCGCCGCCTGCTCGGCGTAGGCGTCGATGCCGTTGAAGCCGCCTTCGTGGATGCCGATGAGCACGTTCATGGACCACACGTCTCCTCGGCGACGGTGCGGCTCGCCTCAGCGCGCGACTTGAGCACCCGGGCGGGCACGCCGGCAGCGATGGAACCGGGCGGCAGATCCTTGGTGACCACGGAGTTCGCCCCGACGATGCAGCCGTCGCCGATCGTCACCCCCATGACCACCGTCACCCCGCGGGCCAGCCAGACGTCGTTGCCGATCTTCACATCCTTGCCGACCTTGGGCTGGCTGCCGATCGTCTGCCCGGGCTTGCTGGTGTAGCTCGTCGACGACACGAAGCAGTCCGGCGCGAGCATGACGTCCGCACCGATCTCGATGCGCGAGTCTTCGCCCGCCCAGAGACCGCAGTTGTGACCGATCACCGTGCGCTCGCCGATGGCGATGTTCCGTCCGTAGCGCAGGTGCACGGATGGCGTCAGGCGCGCCCCCTCGGCCAGCGTCACCTGCCTCGCCTCATCGACGTGGTTGTAGCGCTGCATGTTCAGCAGGCGGAGCAAGTGCGTCCACATCCGCGGCGAGAACAGGCTGGCAATCGCTTTGGCGCTCATCGTCCGGCCACCTTTTCCATGTTGAGAAGCCAACCGGCCTGCACCAGGGCCGCCTTGCCCAGTTCCGCCGCCCGAGCCTTACGATCGCCGCCCTTGGCCAGGCCGACGAGCCCCAGGCCGACCGCGCGCACGAGCAGGCCGCAGACCATGAGCAGGTCGGCGAGCATGCAGTAGGCCCAGCCGCGATGCTTGTGGAAGAGTTGCAGGATCGCCTTGTTCACCGCCAGGAGGCGCGAGCCGGAGGCCTTGCCCGCCGACGCACCCACGAGATGAATGACCTCGGGCTCATGGGCGAACCAGATCTCCTTGCTCTTGTTGCGCACGCGCCAGCAGAGGTCGACCTCCTCGGCGTACATGAAGAAGCGCGGGTCGAACCCCTCGAGTTCCTCCCAGAGGGCCCGCTCGATCATGAGGAAGCAGCCGGTGATGATGTCGACCGGCCGATCGTCATCGCGCTGCCACCAGCCCATGGCCTCGCGATCGAAGAGCCGGCTGCCCTTGGCAATGACGTTGAGCCCCGTCGCCTTGCAGAGCAAGGGCCAGAGCCCCGGATTCGCCCAGCAGCAGGTCGGCTCCAGGGATCCATCCTGGCGCACGGTTCGGCCGCCCACGATGCCGGCCTCGGGCTTGCTCTTGGCGTACTCCCACAGCTTCTGAATCGCGCCGTCGAGGACCACCGTGTCGGGGTTGAGCAGCAGCAGCCGCCTGCCGGTCGCGACCTTCGCCGCGTGGTTGTTGCCGCCGGCGAAACCCAGGTTGTCCGCGGGTTCGAGCAGTGTCGCTTGCGGGTACTTCCGGCGGACGATCTCGGCGGAGCCGTCGCCGGGGGCGTTGTCCACCACGAGAACCTCGAAGTCGAGCCCCTGCGTCTGCGCGTAGAGGCTGGCCAGACAATTGTCGAGCAGGTCCGGCACCTTGTAGCTCACGATGATGATCGACAGGTCCACGCTCGTGGGGTTCCTTCTAACGCTGGGACTGGGGTCGGGCACGTTCGGGCGGTTGGCCGGGATCGGGAGCATGAAAGCCCCCGGGCACGGGCCGCAGCGGCGCGCCGGGCCTCTGGGGGTGATGCGGGTGCGGTTGTGGCTGACGGGCGTGCGTGCCGGCGGGAAGTGATTTGAGGCTCTCCGCGATCGAGCCGACCATGCCCAGCACGCCGAACCAGAGGACGTTGATCTGCCCGAAGTTGGCCAGGCCGATGAAGCTGATGCAGAAGGCGAAGAGGGCGCAGCCGACGCCCCAGATCAGGGCTGCCTCGCGGGCCGTGCCGACCACGCGCAGGGCTCTGCGAATGACGAAGAAGCCGGCGCCGACGACGCTGGCGAAGAGCAGCAGGCCGGTGAGGCCGCCGTTGAGCCCTTCCGTCACCCACTGGTTGGCGGGATCACCGACCACGTTCCAGTCACGGATGTCCGCGGTGCCCATGAAGCCCCACTCGTCGATGCGCTTGAAGAACTGGTTGATGAGTTCCGCGCGATGGTAGCCGCTGCCGCCCACGATGCTGGAAGCGCGACAGACCAGCCCCCACCATTTGCCCCAGGTCAGGTGGTACAGCACCAGGAAGCTGAAGGTGCCGCCCACGAGCCAGGGCGTGGCCGACCGGTAGTAGAACAACCCGATGGCGACGAGGGTCAGCACCAGGGTGCTCAGCGGCGTACCCGAGTTGGAGAGGCCCACGCAACCGATCGCCGCCAGGGCCCCGCAGACGCCCAGCCACACCGCCCCCCGCACCAGCCGCGCCTGGGCCAGGGCCCAGCAGAGGGCGACGCTGACGCACATGAAGTTGCCAAAGGCGTTGGGGTGCGGGAAGACGCCCTCCACGCGCACCTGGCCCTCACGGATGTGCACCTCCGGCCCGATCGACGAGAACAAGAAAGCCAGGGGTTTGCGACCCAGTCCCATCTCCGCCGCCCCCAGGACGAACGACAGAATGGCGCAGAAGGCCACCGTCTGCAGGGCCGCGATGAGCTGCGATCGACTCTGAATCGTCAGGCGGGCCAGGAAGTAGAGACCGAAGATCTCGTAGAGCCGACCCATCTCCATCACGATAGCGCCGAAATCCTGGTGGCGCAAGAGCGACATGAGCGAGAGGTTGAAGCCCCAGGCAAGCACCAGCCCATCAAGCGGCACGAAGCGATACTTCCGCCCCGCCGCCCCCATCAGGGCTCGGCTGATCCCCACCAGGACCACGACGCGGGCCGGCTGGAAGTTGAAGCCGGCGATGATGATCTCTTCCGTGGAGGGCACCAGGCAGGCGATCAGGAACAAGGGCGCGATCATCAGGTGCCGCGGAATCAGCAGCGTCAGCCCGCCGATCAGCAGCAGGATCACCAGGGTTGTGGCACTAACGTCCATCCGCGCTTACACCTGCGTCTGGGAAGGCCTCGTCGAAGGTCGGCACCGGGGGCTCACACGGGAGTCCCGGGGGCTCATCGGCCATCGACAAGGCGGACGTGCAGCCGCATCCGTCCTTCCTCTGGAACTAATCAACCCGAGAATATCGGACGATGCAGTATATGGCCCGTAGCGCATCGAGAGGACCGATCTTCTTGCCGCCCGCGTAGGATCGGCCTCGATAGCCGACCGGCACCTCCGCCAGCCGCACCTGCCGCCGCGCCAGCCGGGCCACCAGCTCCGGCTCAAAGCCGAACCGCTTCTCCCGCAGCCGCATCTCCCGCACGACGGCCATCGGCAGGACCTTGTAGCAGCACTCCATGTCCGTCAGCTTCAGGCCGGTCAGCAGGTTGCTGATCTCGGTCAAGACTCGGTTGGCCCGCCGCTGCCAGGGGCGAAAAGCCGACGCCCCCGCGCCGCGGAAGCGACTGCCGATCACCACGTCCGCCTCGCCCGCCAGGATCGGGGCGAGCAGGCTCGGATAGTCCGCTGGGTCGTATTCGAGGTCCGCATCCTGGATGAGCAGGTACTCGCCCTGCGCCTGCGCGAAGCCGGTGTGCAGGGCCCCGCCCTTGCCGACGTTCTGTTCGTGCTTCAGGCAGTGGATGGTCGGATCGTCCGCCGCCAGGCGCTCCGCGACCGCCGCGGAGTCATCCGTGGAGGCGTCATCGATGAGGATGATCTCGCAGGTGACGCCCTCGGGCAGCGGCGCCCGGCGCACGCGCTCGACGAGGTCAGCGAGCGTCGCCTCCTCGTTGAAGACGGGGATGATGACAGAGAGCAGCATCGGCGGGAATGATAGGGGGAATCGCGGGCGACTGCGGCACCTCCGAACGAGCCGCGATTGTGAGGGAGCGGTCTTGCCGAACTCGTGGACGGACGCGGAACACCGGCGGGTCGATCATCTGACGGCGCGCTGCCGACAGCGAGGAGACGATTGCACACCGTCACAACCGCTTCCTCACGGGCGCGGCTCGTCAATGGCAGTTAATCCCGCGCCCTGGCGCCGCTTGCGGCTGCTCCGCACAACTCGTCACCACCCGCAGCCAAAATCCGCCAGCAGGATGCCCAGGTCGGCGTGATCCGTGTCGCCATCAAAGTCAAGATCGCCCTCATCGGAGTCGTTGAACGAGGCGAGCAGGATCCCGAGTTCTGAGCAGTCAGTGTCATCGTCGCCGTCGAGCACCCCTCAAACAAGGCCGTGGCCAAGACGGCCTCGTCAGCCACTGACCGCGTCAAACGCCGTCGGCGTGCCCGACAGCGTCGCCTCCAACGCATCGCAGGCCCGATCCCAGCGGAAGCATTCGGCTCGCTGGCGGGCCGCCTCGCTGCGGGCCATCCAGCCGGGGCGATCATCCAGGAGATTGGTGATCGCTGCCGCCATGGCGCCGGGGTTGTTCGTGGGCACCAGCACGCCGCCGGCGCTGCCTTCCACGACGTCGATCGCTCCGTCGCAGCGCGTGCTCACCGCTGGCGTCCGGCAGGCCATCGCCTCCAGCACCGGCAAGCCGAACCCTTCCGAGTCGCTGCCCAGCACCCACACATCCGCCGCCGCGTAGAGCGAGGGAATCTCAGCCTGCTTCGGCTGGTACACGTGCTCGCCGCCCGCCGGGTAGACCATGCGCGGCGAGGGCTGGTACTGGCCGAAGGTGCGCACCTGCAGATCCGGGATGTCGCGGCGGACCAGTTCGATCGCCATGGCGATCAGGTCCGACCGTTTCCAAGGCGCCCAACTGTAGGTGTAGCCCAGGACGGGGGTGTCGTTCATCTCGCGGCTGGGGGTGCTGAAGTGCTCCAGGTCCACGCCGTTGTGCAGGAGGATGGCGCCATCATCGTCGAACTCGCGCCGGGCCAGCTCGCGCAGCCAGCGGGCGACCACGAGCTTCTGCATGGGCAGTTGCCAACTCGCCCGCATCCGCCGCAGCGCTTCCGCATCGCAATCCCAGGTCTCGTAATGCTGGATGAGGTAGAAGGGTCGGCCCTTGCTCTTGGGGTAGGCCGCAATCCAATGGGCGGTCTCCCAATAGGTCGCGACGATCACATCCGCATCGGGGAGGGCCTCGACCTTGACCGGGGCCAGACCGCCGGACACCGCCCGGGCTCCGCGCCGATCCACGGGGAGCGGACGCAGCAGGTGCTGGCAATCCGCGAAGTGGCCGCGGCTCGCCTGCGTCCGCTGCTTCCAGCTTCCCTTGAGCCTGGAGGCCCAGGAGCGCGGATTGGCCGTGAGCGGGCGTTCGGGGGAGACGACCGTCACCTCGTGGCCGCGTTCACTGAGCATGCGGGCGTAGATGGCGACCACCTTGACGCCGCCGCTGAGATCGATGGCGGGCAGGAGAAAGGTGATCCTCATGCCGTCGCCTCATCGTCAAGCTTCGCGTTGTTCGTCTGAACGGGAATCACGTCATCCAGGATACGCGATAGACGGGCGATGAGGTTGGGCCAGTCGAACCGCGCCACGGCAGGGTCATCGCTGGGCCCGGCGAGGGATTCGCCGCGCTCCCTGAGTGCTTCGATCGCCGCCCAGATCGCCGCCGGATCGTCCGCCTGGGCCCGCAGGCCGCGCCCGGCCTTCTCGATGAACGACCAGGCATCGCAAGGGGCGCAGGGGCAGAGAATGGGCCGGCCACTGGCGAGATAGTCGTAGGTCTTGCTGGGCACGATGCGGATAGGGTTCCCATCGCGGCGGGTGTGCAGGGGCAGGACCACCGCGCCGGCGCTCTTGCAGCGCGCCATCGCCTCCCGCCGCGGCGAGAAGGGCACGACCGTCACCTGCTCGGTCAGCTTCAGTTCCTCAACGAGCCGTTGATCGGCCGGCGACCAGGGCCCGACGAAGTCGAAGTGCACCTGTGCCGCCCGCGGCGCCTGCTGATCGAGGCCGTGCCGCAGTGCTTTGAGCAGGTAGTAGCTGCTCTTGGCCAGCGTGTTGGTCGGGGCGGGGGTGGTGCGGATCTTGCCGGAGAGGCGCTGCCTCAGCGACTGAGGCCAGAGCCCCTGCTGCTGCATGCCTTCCATGGTCATCATGGTGCCGATGTGCACCAGCGTGAAGCGGTCGGCGCCATCCTCGCGCGGCATCGGCTCGACGGGATCAACCTCGCCCGCATCGAAACCGTTCTCGACGTGCGTGACGCGCTCTTCCGAGAGATGGAAGGCCTCGCGCACGGCCTTGGCCGCCTCTTCGCAGTTCATCACCGTCTTCGCCGCCGCCTGGGTGATGCGCCGGTGCAGTCGCCGGCTCCAGGCCAGGTGCACCACCGACCGGTAGGGCCACAGCTCCGCCAGCGACCAGGGATCCTGCAGATCAATCACCAGCGGCAGGTCGAGCCGACGGCTGATCTCGTAGCCGGCCCAGAGGGCGCTGAAGGGCGGACTCGTCGCCAGCACCAAGTCCCACGTGGCGGTCTGCGAGCGCGCCAGCGCCCGCTCAATCACCGCTTCCGCCCAGGGTTGCTCGCCATCGATGCGCCAGGGCCAGGGCGAAGCGACCGGCTGGGCGTCGATCCACTCGACGCGGGCGCCGTGGCTGACCAGGCGCTCGTGCATGGTGGTTTCAATGGCCTGCTTCTTCGGCGTCCGCAGCGCCAGGAGATCAATGTCCCAGCCCCAGGCGGAGAGATACTCAGCGATAGCCCCCACGCGCTGGGCGTTGGGCCCGCCGCGCGGCGGCGCGAAAGCGCCGATGAAGAGCACTCGCCGACCCGCACCGGGCCTCGGTGTCTCCAAGGAAGGTTGCACCGGCGAGGCAACCGCCGTCATACGCTTGCCGCCTTCCAGATGGCGTCGGAGACGCGGGGGTTGCGCTTGGGCAACTCCCCACCGCCGCGACCCCCACGCAGGGCCCGATGCAGGACCGCCCCGACGCCGGGCCAGGTGAAGACGCCGAAGAGCGCCAACCTGGAGTCCGGGCCCATCTGCCGCACGTTCCGGCGCACGCTCGCCGCCGCCGCCCGATCGCCGTTGCGAACGTGGTATTCCAGGAGCGGTCGGGACCAGTCGTGGGCGCGGTTGACGAGCGCTTGCTTCGCCTCGGCAGGCATATCGGGAAAGAGCTTGAGCGCCTTCTGGCAGATGCGAATGTAGTAGGCGAAGAAGCCGGGGTCGCAGCCGTGATCGCTGGTGATGCGGGCCTCGACGACCTCATCGTAGTCCTTGACGTAGCCGGGCTCGGGTTGCAGAGCAAGGCGCTCGCTGAGGGAGAAGCGCATGTAGAAGTCGAGATCCTCGATGCCCCAGATGGATTCATCCATGCCGCCCAGGCGCTGCCAGACTTCCTTGCGGATGAGCAGGCCTTCGACGTAACCGGCGAGATCACCGCAGAGATAGGGGGTCAACTCCGCCACCTCCGCCAGCCTGGGCTCAGCAACCTCCAGTCGGCCGTGCCCGAAGTTGTCGCGCTTGTCCGTCTCTTCGTTCGGACCTTCCAGGATGAAGCCGTTGCTGACCAGGGCCCGCGCTTCCGGGAAGGCCTCCAGGGCGGCGCACTGCGACTCGAGCTTGCCGGGCAGGTAGTAGTCGTCGCTGTCGAGGAAGGTGATCCAGGAGCCGCGCGCCTGGGCGACGCCGGTGTTCCGGGCTGCGGCCGGCCCGCCGTTCTCCCGCACAATGACCCGGACGGGAGCGTCGAACCTGGAGACGGTCTCGACGGTGCGATCGCTGCTGCCGTCGTCGCAGACGAGGATCTCGCCCGGGACGACGCTGCCGGCGAGAATGCTCTCGATGGAGCGGGCAATGCTCGACTCGCGATTGTAGGCGGGGATGATGACCGAAATGTCCGCGGGGTCAGGCATGCTGAACGGCCCCCGCCTTGGGCGCCGGTTCGCACCAGCGCTGCAGATGACCGTCCGCGACAAGCTTGCGCAGGCCCTGCGTGTAGTACAGGCGCCGGGCCAGAATGTAGTAGTGCCGCGCCACCGCGGTCTTGACGAGTTGCGGGTCGCTGTTGCACTGATACCGCTCCCCGAGGAAGCGAACGCCCCGAGCGCCGGCCTGCCGCACGCTGCAGACGGCGGTCAAGGTCTGCTCCTGCAGATAGCTGTCCCAGTCTTTGGCGCCGTCGGCGAGCAACTCCTCCAAGTCGGCAAGCGGGAAGGTGCCCTTGCGCAGCACCGAGAGCCCGGCGTTGATCTCAGGGGGAACGGGCCGGCCCGTGAACTCGTTGAGCGCCTCGCCCTTGAGGGCGTAGCCTTCGGCGTTATTCTCGCGATTGAAGACGTTCGGCTCGTTGTGGGCCAGCGCCGCCTCCAGGAGTTCGGTCGGCTTGCGGAAGAAGAGCACATCCGTGTCGATATTGATGCGACTGCGGGCCACGGAGAGTTCTTCCGAGTCCATGAGCCGCAGGCCGAAGACATGCTTCTTACGCAAGGCCCGGCAGTGCGGGTACTTCTCCAGAATCGGCTGCATGACGCGGTCGGCATCGGCCCGGCGGATAATGCAAGCGTTGGGGAAGTGCCGCTTGAGCGTCGCCACATCCGCAGCCGTCAGGGAACCGTCGCCATGGATGGTGAGGGGCCAGCCGACCTTGGCGAAGCGGTAGAAGCTGCTCAGGCTCCACAGGGCCTCGGTGATGCTGCGGGTGCCGCAGAGGCAGTAGACCAGCGGGACATTCTCGTCGATGCGATCGCCGCGGCCGGTATGGATCGGAGACGCCTGCCGGATCTTGGGCGTGTCGAGCAGGCGGTGAAGCGTGCCGCGGACTCCATTGTGCTTTGCTTTGACCAGCAGTTGTCGGATGGACATTCTCTTTCTCCCGCCAAAGAACGCCGGCGGCTGGAATAGCACCGCCGTCGCTGTCAGCGCCTCTGCCGCGACGCCGGCCTGCATTTTCCTGGGCAGATGATCACGCCTCCTTCCTTCATCGGTCCGCTCTCCAGGGCACTTCCGCCCGCCTCGGCGCTTAACACGTTTCCTGAACATTGATTATCAGTCCTGGGCGGGATGTGCGGAGGCCGAGTTGCCACGTGTCAGCAGAATCAGGCGATAGCGAATCGGATAGAGCACGTGCATGCGGATGCTGGCCAGCCACCAAGCCACTCGCGCCAGCAGGCTCCAGCCACCCTTCAAGGCCAAATCCTGGTTGACCGTACGCATGAGTCGCCCGGCCCCGCCCTCCACATAGAGCAGGAGCCGGCGATCCGCGCGGCGCTTCCAGACATCCACATCGTTGGCCTGGGGCGGGCGCATGGTCTTCTGGTGGAAGCCCTTCTCGGACGCCAGAATGCTCTGCTCCGACCGCTCGTAGAAGCGGAGCATGGCCCCATCGAACTCGACGCCGAGAAAGCGGCAAAGCTCCGTGAGCGTCTCCACCGGACGCAGAACCAGGGCTGAGTAGTCAAGGCGAATCATGCGCTCCTCTCCGAGCTTCACCCGCGCTCGTTCCGCGGCCCGGACGCGCTGTATCCAATGCTGGGCGGTGCGCCAAGGCTTGTCGCTGTACCACCTGACGCGAATGAGAGACAAGGCCACGTCGCGGGCGTCACGCACGATGTGGACAAACTTCGCCTCCGGAAAGGCGCCGGCGAGTTGGGGAATGCAGTCGCAGTAGCCTGGCGACTTGTCGCCGAAGAGGCTCTTCCCCTCGGCCGCCGCCAGCCCTCTGGGGAGAACGGCGAAGAGGTCGCCGATCGTTGGACGGTGGAGCTCCGCCACCCAGGCCCGAAACTCCGCTTCGCTCACCGGGTACTCGGGGAAGCGTTCATGACTCAGAACGATGCCCAGCGCTTCCTCGACCTCCTCCTCGCTCAGCCGCCGCTCCACGTCAAACCGTTGGGCGAGATCGAGAAAGAACCACGTCTCGGGTCCAACCGAAAGCTGGCCGTGCTGATTGAGCATCAGGCGCAACAGCGTGGTTCCCGAACGATCAGCGCCGACGATGAAGAAGTGTGGGTGCGTCGTTTGATCCATCGAGAGGTGCTCCGCCGCCGTGATGGTCTGATTCTAACCCAACCTCTCCGCCGCGGTGAGCCGGCCTGAGGTCGGCAGCGGAGAGACCGACAGCAGGCAAGGCTCCCCAGGCAAGGCCACGCCGAACACCGCCACTGCCGAGAGGAAACGGAGCCAGGAGTCAGTCCACTGCTGCGTCCGAGTCAGCCAGCCGACGAGTCGTTCCACGGTCGCCACGGTGGCGGGCGATTCCTGCAGGCGATCCCAGCAATGCCGGGGCGATCTGCCCGTCGTGCGGCAGGTGAAAGTTGGCACAACACCAGTCCGGACAGATCTTTCCGAAACATCGCCCCGCCGCGACGCCGGCCATCCCCGAATCCAGCCGGCCACCACCGAGAGATCTGCAGTCGAGTTACCCACCCGAATAAGACCGGACCACCACGGCGCTCGCTGCGGCTATTCCGGTTTGTGTTCATTCCCAGCGGGCTGTCTGGACCCGAGGGGGTGGGGCGGACGCGACGAATGTATGCCAAGCGCGCTAGTTCGCCGACTCGCGCCCTTCTTGAGCCTGACTCCCGCCGCCCGTCTCTGGAGGGGAATCGGCAGGAGAACCTAGCCGCCTGCAGCACTTGAGCCGGATCCTGTTGAGAGCCTGCCGGCCAAGCGAGGCCCAGGCCCGTGCTCGCTGCCACGCTGGCCGCCGAGCCTCGACCGCATACCCCAGCCTCTTTCGCCAGGTCCGCGTGACGATCTCGATGAAGATGGCGTCGGCGGGCTCCAACGTCTCGGCCCACTTGGTCGAGAACGACTTCTCGATCGGCCTGCCGACATTGGACTTCCAGCTCTTTTCGTGTGGGGCGAAGTTGAGGGCCGTCGGAGTCGCGTTGTGCTCCAGCATCGCGGGATGCATGTCGATCTCGAGGAAACCGCACAGGTCTCGAACGACCTGCTCGGTACGCTCGAGAAGATCCTCGTAGCGGACGATGACGATCTGCTCCTTTCCGAGCAGTCGCCGAAGCCGATGCGTCTCACGTGCGTCTTTGAGCCATCTCCACACGGCGTATCTTGGCGAGTCGAGATTCCAGGGCACCCTCAGCAGCGAGGCAACAACGCCGCGAGGATCACGGACGATGACGATGATCTTCGTCTCGGGCAGATCCTGAAGAATGCGCTCGACCGACCAGAGGTGATGCGGCGTCTTCTCGCCGCTGATTGATCCCCCGGCTCGCTCCGTGAACTGCTGCAGTGCCAGTTGCAGTGCTCGAATCGGTCGGCGATCCGTCTGCCGCAGATCCCGCTTCAGCGCCGCGAAGTCCACTTCCGCATCCTGCAGCTTGCATTGCGCCGCGATCGTCTCCTCCAGCCGATCTATCTCCTCGTCGGTGAGCGGCGTGTCCAACTGGGCGACACGAGGAGAGCTGAAGAACCACGTCTCCGGCGGCACCCGCACCTCCGGATGGGCGCTGAGCACGCTCTGGAGCAGCGTCGTACCTGATCGGGGACAACCGACGATGAAGAAACGGGGATGAGTATGCATGGCTGACATCTCGATGCCTCAATCACCTTGCTCCGCGGCTGCGGGACAACCGCGAACTCCTACCGAGCGCGGGACGTGGCTGCAAGTAGAAAGCCTGGGGCTTGCTGATGACTGCCGGGCCAGATGTCGCCCCACCTGGGCGAGGAGACCCGGCGGTCGAAGCGAGCGCAATCGCCATCGCTTCCTCGCGGATTCGTCCATGCGTGCTGAAGGCCGGGAACATGGGCAGACTCCTGCGGAGACAAATCGACCGCTCGAGCTGGATACAGCGGTTAGCTCGCGCCGGCATCGGGCGTGCCTTTCCCATCGGTCGCGGACACTCGTGCCCGGTGCAGCCGATCCCAGACTCGGCCGCCGCTGCGACCGGCGATACTGAGCAGTGCCAGGAGCAGCGCCTTGGCATCTCGACCCGCCACCGCGGCGCGCCAGGCGTGCCGGAACGCGCTTCCCGATTGCCCCGCGCGCAGTTCCGACGCCGCGTAGGCTCGCAGGCACGAGACGTACCCCGGCCGATAGACGGCTCGATACGGGCGCAGACGCTCACTTTGCCAGACCGTCTGGAAGGCCAGCGCCCGCGCCCGGTGGTAGTGCGGATCGTGAAGATAGCCCTCGGAGAGCCTGCCCTCCTCGCCGCTGTCGTCGTACACCCACAGCGGTTCGGCGAGGTAAGCGAAGCGACCCTGTGTCTCCATGCGGGCGGCCAGCAACAAGTCCTCACTGCGCAGGCCGGGCAGGAAGCCGCCGCATGACTGAAAGGCCTGGCGCCGCAGCAGGCTCGCCTGCAGGTAACAGCGAAGAACGGGATACCAGGCATCCAGGGCCTGGTCGAAGAGGCGCTCTTGATCCCCCCAGGGCACTTGGCCGCGGATGAGCCGCTGTCTGTTTTCGCCCCGCCCCTCCACATAGCCGTCGCCGAAGATCCACACGACATCGTCGGGCAGTCGCGCCGCCGCCTCAACATGCCGCTCCAGATGCGTGGGAAGATAGGCATCATCGCTGTCGAGAAAGGCCAGCCAGTCGGTGTCGAGGGCCTCGGCGCCGCGCTGGCGCGCCGCGGCAGCGCCGGCGTTCTCCTGCCGGATGATCTCGACGCCGTCGCCGAAGCGGCCGACGCTGGCGACGGTCTCGTCCGTCGACCCATCGTCCACCACAACGATGCGGTCTGCCGGGCGCGTTTGCCTCAGCACGCTCTCGATCGCCGCGCCGATGGTGGCAGCGCGGTTGTAGGCCGGGATGACGACGCCGACGCTGATCATCTGCGACACGCTCCTGAGGGCACGACTCGGTGTTCTTCGCCGAACAAACTAAGCGAACTTGGAGCGGCGTACTCCCGCACACGTCGGGCAGGCCCTCGAATCATCGGTCGAGGTACGCCGCGACTTGGGCCTCGTTTCCCTGCCCTCACGTCGCCTGGGTTACCGGGCATCGTCGGGACCCTCCGCACTCTCCCCTTCCGATCGCTCCGCGGCGGCGGTGAGTCGCCGCCAGGTTTGCAGCGGATGCACCGGCAGCAGGCAGGTGGCCCCCAGCAAGGCCAGGCCGAACACCGCCGCCGCCGGGAAGAAGGTGAACCAGGAGTCGATCCACTCGTGCGGCCGAATCAGCCAGCCGACCAGCAGCCCCACGCCTCCCAGCAAGAGGAGCGGCCCCTGCAGGTGACGCCAGTAGCGCCAGGGCGATTCACCCATGACGCGGCAGACCAGGATCGGCGCCACCCCCGTGCGGACAAGCGTCGCCGCCACCGCCGTCCCCGCCGCGATGCCGGCCATCCCCAAATCGAAGACGGCCACAAAGAGAATCGAGAGCGCCAGGTTCAAGACGCCTTCACCGAAGACGAGCATGCTCAGGGCTCGCATGTTGTTCGCCGCCCGCAGGAGCGGGCTGCTTAGTCCACCAAACATCCCCAAAAACCAACCAAAGGCGAGAATCTGCATCACCACCGTCGCGGCTTCGACTGGCGAGTAGCCGAGCGGTTCCGCCCAGTCCTCGCCGGGCAGGAGCGTCTCTCCCATCCACAACTGCATGAAGCTCGGGGCGAAGACGATCATGCCCACACCCGCCGTCATGGCGATGGACTCCTGGGCCGCAGCGCCGCGGTAGTACTGCTGGATCATGCCTTCACGATCATTCAGGGCGTGCAGCTTGCTCAAGCGCGAGGTGTACGGGGCGCCGAACCGGCTGACAATCCCCTCGACCCGCGTGGCGATGGTGGCCCCGACGGCGAAGGCGGCGACCGTGTGGAAGCCAATGAACAGCTTCGCCACCGCCAAGTCAAGGCGAGCCCGCAGGATGTAGGCGACAGTGATGAAGAGCCCCCAGCCGGCAAACGCGCCCAGCACTCGGCCGGTGTTGGACATGTCCACGTAGCGCCGGCCAAGCGGCGGGAATCCGACGAGGAACTTGCTCAACGCCGTCACGCAGAGCAGGTTGAGCAACTCCAGGGCGGCGTTGGCGATGGCCAGATCGACGATGCTCGCATCGAAGTGCACCAGCAAGAGCAGGAACAGACCGAAGCGCGCGAGCTCAATCCCCAGGCCCACCAAATGCACGGGAACGAAACGCTCCTGCGCCGTGAGCACCGTTGCGAAGAGCCCGGTCTGCATCGTCAACACCAGCGCCAGCAGCAACCAGCCCAACAGCACGCCAAGCCGATGCGCTTGCTCTGGAGTCTCGGTCATGGCCGGCGTCAGGACCGGCATGCTGACGACCACGGCGGCCGCGATCACCCCTGCCAGGATCGTGCCGATGACCAGCCCGGTGTTGAACTGTTTGGCGATCTGCTCCGTGTCGCCGGTGGCGTAGGAGCCGGCCAAATACCGCTGCACCGCCCCGCCGATCCCCGCCTCCATGACCCCGAACCACCCCAGAATCATGGCCGCAAGAGACCAAAGTGCGTAGTTTTCCTGCTGAACCTGCAAAATGAGAATGGGTGTCAGAACCAACCCGGACAGCAGTTGCACCAGGGTGCGGATCTGGGGAACGGCGAGGTTCCGAGCCATCAAACTGTTTCGAAGTCGTTGCAGCATCTTGTCGTAGGTCGCTGACCTTCCCAGGTTAACTGATTCGAATCCTACACCGGCGCTATCGGCAGGAGGGGCCGGGCGGCTCGCCTTGGGGCCCTCGCTTTCTCGTGCCTCTCTTCGAGGACCGTGACGGCCATTCCAGCCACACCGCATTTTGACCGATAAACACTACGTCCAAGTCACCCAGCCGGTGCAAATCCACTAGGCTTTGGCCGCCCGGAGAGAGAGAACGACGGTCCGCTCGACCGCCCCGCCCGGATGGCCGATGCCAGGGGCGGCCCAAGGACCATCGAGACGGAACGAGGAGTCATGAAGCAGACGGCTAGCACCGAGATCGTGAATCCGCCGGCGGACGGGGGCAACCCCAGCGCGCCCTTGGCGTACAGCGCCGCCGCTTCCCTCACCGAACTTCGCCATTGCTTCTCCTTGGTCTATGGCAAGTACCGCGAGCGCCAGCTTGTGGAGGAGAGTGGCGGCGGAGTCTTCTTCTCCCGCCAACATCTGCTGCCCTACGCCGTCACCCTCGCCGGCAAAATCGATCAGACCGTCTTTACCACGCTCAGCGTCGTCATGGACGGCCCCCTGGGACTGCCGCTCGACGCCGTCTTCGGCGACGAGCTGAACCGACTGCGCCGCGACGGAGCCGTCCTCGGCGAACTCGGCTTGTTCGCCGATCGAAGACGCTCGCTGACCCAGAGCCTCAGCTCCATGCACGAGCTCTTCCGACTGGGCTACTGGTACGGCCGATCCAACAGCGCTGACTTCGGCGTCATCGGCGTGCACCCGCGACATGCGGCGTTCTACCAGCGGTTGTTCGGCTTCCGAACCATGGGCGAAGTGCGCGAACACCCCACCGTCCGCAACGCCCCCGCCATCCTGCTGCTCATCGAAGAGGAAAGGATCGGCGCTTCCGCGGAACGCTCCAAGTACGTCCGCCAGTGGCTGCAGAACCCGGTGCACGCTTCGGTCTGGGAGCAGCGCTACCGGCCCAGCATCCCCGATGTCATGGCCCTGACCACCCTCCGCGGCCAGCCCGAAATGCTGGATCAGCTCCTCCCCTTCTACCGCACCGCCGCCCAACTCGCCGAAGAGCAGGCGGCCGCGTCCGAGCCGGACCAGCCGCAGATCCGCAAGGCCGGCTAACGCCGCCGGCAAGCACCGATGAACACGCCCCCGCCGCCGCCGAGATTCTCGGCGGTTTTTCTTCCGCGCAACGAAAGCCGGCCCGCCTGGAGGGAGGCGAGCCGGTGAGGCAATGAAAACGCGTGTGCTTTTCGGGTCAGTAGCCGTAGCCGCCGCCGCCGCCGTCGCTGATGTCGGTGGCCCGTTGGGCAGCCCCGGGAGCGCCGATGGCACGCAAGGCCGGATCGACCGGGAAGATCAGGTTCTGAATGGCGAAGCCCACCGCCGCGAAGGGATTGGGCGGCACGAAGATGATGTCACCCTCGCGCAGGGCGAAGTCATTGCCCAGCTCGCCTCGCTCAACCATCTCCTTGTAGTTCAAGGTGACGCTGGAGACCTCGCCGGTCTCCGGGTTGCGACGGTGCAGTTGAATCTTCTCCGGCCAGGAGGTGGTCAGAGGCACCGCTCGGGCCATGGCGTGGAGGAACGACTCCGTGCCCCGGAAGGCCTGCGGGCCCTGGGCTCCGACCTGTCCCATGACGTAGATCACCTTGCTGTTGGAGGACACAACCTGGACCTGGATCTCCACATCCAGGTAAACCTGCTTGGCGCTCTCCTGCAAGGTGCGCGAGAGCTGCACCGGCGTCAGCCCCGCCGCCAGGAAGTCGCCCAGGGGGTAGAGCGTGATCCGCCCGTCCGGCCGAACCACCTGCACGATGTTGTGCAGCTCCGCGGTGTTGGGGGCGATGATGCGCAACACGTCCGGCGGCTCGATGACGTACGTGTTCTCCTCGGCGTAGCGGTTCACGTCGACAATCGAGTAGGCCTCAAAGTCGGTGAAGCGCGGCACGCAACCGCTCATAAGCGCCGCCATGGCCAGCAGGAGGCCGGTCAGCGCCAGAACTCGGCCGTGGGCACGACGGGAGTCGGTGGGGTCGGGTGTGCAATGCTGATTCATGGGGAACGTTGCCTTTCTTTCGGCGGCACGGCCGGCGCGAGTGATCTCGGCCGGCCCGGAGACGGGCCGCCCCGATCAGGTCCGGGGCGGTCTCGTTGTCCGTCAAATCGGACCAAGCGCCCCCGGGGCATGAGCGGTTCTGTGGCCTGGAATCAAAAGACCAGCACTTGGACCCAGGCCTGCCCGCTCGCTGAAGGCGGCGACGACGAGCGCAATCCCTGCGCCCGCCTCGGTCGGCGGTGTACCGATATCCCTCTCCATAAGCGGATGAGTCACCAGTATCTAACTCGCGCTTTGCCCCAAAAAGGTGCACCTACTTCTCGGACTGCGAATATGATTGTGTCAGGTTACACGAGGCCCAGAAAGCCTCACACACTTCAGTCGGAAAGGGAGAGACATGACTGACCACAAGAGAATTCGATGCGTCATCGTCGGAGCCGCCGCGGCGCTGCTGGCCGCCCAACTCGCCAGTGCCGAGCAGCCGCAGGCGACGCCGGCCGAGCCGGTCAAGGCAACGGCGGTTCCCGCGCCCCCCGCCGGTCTTCACGCCGGCCCGGGCCGAACAACCCCTGCTTCGGCCCAACCATCCGCCGATCGACGAGATCCCGCCGATGCCCATGCCCTACGGCCAGCCGGGCCCCTCCATCTACGACAATCCCGGCTTCGCCTGGATTCACAATGCGGAGATGGGCACCGACGAGGTCTTCGAGCCCTACGGCGCCAGCGGCTTGCCCTGGCGAACCGGCCCGGGCTTCAACGGCGCGGATGGCGCCATGAGCACCGAGGATTTCCCCGGCAAGGGCTTCTTCGACATGTACCAGATCAACAACACCGACGATTTCCCCTGGCGCATGAACGTCAAGCTGGTCATGCACTTCGTGGATCAGAACGGCGTCGATCGCTGGTTCGTGGGCTCCGGCTCCATGGCCGATGCCGAAACCGTCCTCACCGCCGGCCACTGCGTCTACTCCCGTGATCCCAACGGCATCCCCATCTGGGACTTCGCCGACGAGATCTGGGTCTACGCCGGCTGGGACGGCGTGGGCAACCAGTGGAGCGCCCCGGGCGGCGTCATCAATCCCTACGGCTATGCCCGCGGCACGCAGTTCCTCACCTTCACCGGCTGGAGCCAGGACGGCAACTTCGACTGGGACATGGGACTCATCCGCCTCACCCGCGGCGTCGGCATGATGACCGGCTGGTTCGGCTGGGCCTACGGCGGTGACTGCGGCCCCATCATGGACAAGACCTACAACAACGCCAGCTTCCCCGCGGAAGGCTGCCCCGACCCCGGCCTGCATACCGGCCGGGAAATGTACTACTGGTACGGCTCCTTCGACAGTTGCCCCGGCAACCAACTGCAGATCAACACCGGCGGCGGCAACTGCTTCGACACCGTCTGGGGAGGCATGAGCGGCAGCGCCGCCTACTACATCGACGGTGACAACCGCTATGCCCACGCCGTCTGCTCCAACTCCAATCGCACCACCAGCGGCCGCTACGCCAAGATGTGGGAGAGCTTCAAGAACGCCATGGTCGACTTCGAGAACGACAGCCGCGGCGCCGACTTCGACTTGCAGGCGCTGAACTGCCGAGTCGCCCCCGACGTCGTTACCGCCGGCGCCTCGCTCACCGATCGCTCGCACCTGGCGACCAACCCGACGAACGGCAGCAAGGACGCCGTCTTTACCTTCGGGGTCTACCTCTCCACCAACGACAACATCTCCACCGGCGACACCTTGCTCAGCACCCAGAACTTCAGCCGCAACTTCGCCGCCATGTCCAACGTGACCGTCAACATGGCCGGCGTGACCATTCCGTACAACACCCCCAGCGGCGACTACTGGGTAGGCGTGGTCTATGACGCCGCCACCGATGGCAACTACGGCAACAACGACACCGACATCTGGGACGCCGACCCCATCACCGTCAACGGCCTCGCCGACCTGGATGTGCTCAGCGTCGACGTCGCCCCCGGCAACTACCAGCAGGGCGACCCGCTGCAGATCAACTACGCCATCGAGAACATCGGCGGCGACCCCTCCAACAGCATCACCGTCGACTTCTACGCCTCCACCAACACCTTCATCAGCCCCAGCGACACACTCCTGGGCAGCACCACCCACAGCGGCCTCCCTGGCGGCGGCAGCCAAAGCACCAGCCGCACCTACAGCATCCCTGGCACGCTTGAGGGCGCCTACTACATCGGCATCATCATCACCGCCAGCGATGATGTGGACACGTCCAACAACAGCGGCTACGACCGCTCGCCCATCAACGTCCTCGGCGACTGCCCCGCTGACCTCGACGGCGACGGCTTCGTCGGCCAGTCCGACCTCGGCATCCTCCTCAGCGCCTACGGCGTCAACGGCAACGGCGACATCGACGGCGACGGCGACACCGATCAGTCCGACCTCGGCATCCTGCTCGGCGACTACGGCACCCCCTGCTAAGCCCGCCGAAACTCGCAACCAAACCCACCAGACCCGGCCGCGCGGCCGGGTCTTTTTTGTCGACCCAGCCCCCCCCCATTTAGCGGCGGGGTTTACCCCGGGCTTAGAGCGCCCCCTTGTTCATCCGTAGCGGCGACGGTCACCTCCCAGGGAGTGGGGTGGGCGTCTCGCCCGCCGAACCAGGCGTCAGGCCGTTCCTTCGGGCGGGCGAGACGCCCGCCCCACCGCCTGTAGGTTGGTGCTGACCCGCTCCGCCTGAGTTGTGTCTGCTCTGGCGTCATGTCGACCGCACAGCGCGGGGCAAGCCCGCGCCGTTACACAAACCGATTCTCTATTCGCTTGCTTGACTTACTTCCCGGCGTAGTCGATGACGCGGCCGATCTCGGTGCGCAGATCCTTGCGGGCGACAATGCGATCCACGAAGCCCGCCTCCAGCAGGAACTCCGAACGCTGGAAGCCCTTGGGCAACTCCTGGCGGATGGTCTGCTCGATCACCCGCGGGCCGGCGAAGCCGATCAAGGCGGCGGGCTCGGCCAGGATCACGTCGCCCAGCATGGCGAAGCTGGCGCTGACGCCGCCCGTGGTGGGATCGGTGAGGACGCTGATGTACAGGCCCCCGGCGTCACCGAAGCGCGCCAGGGCCGAGGAAGTCTTGGCCATCTGCATCAGCGATAAGCTGGCTTCCTGCATGCGGGCCCCGCCGCCGGCGCAGATCACGACGAGCGGCAGATCTGAATCGGTCGCCTTCTCAATCGTACGCGTCAGGCGCTCACCCACCACGGTGCCCATCGAGCCCATCATGAAGGTGAGATCGACGCAGGCGAGCATGAGACGGCGACCCTTGATGAAGGCCTGGCCGCAGAGCATCGCCTCCGTGCGTTCAGACGACGCGGCCGCCTTCTCCAGTCTCTTGGAGTAGGGTTGGCGATCTCGGAACTTCAGCGGGTCGGTGGGGAGCACCTCTTCGAACATCGGTTCGAAGCTGTTGGGGTCACAGAGCTGAGCGATGCGCTGCGTCGCCCCGATGCGGTAGTGAAAACCGCACTCCGGGCAAACGTGCAGGTTGGACTCCAGCGACTTGCGAAAGACCATCTGCTTGCAACTGTCGCAGCGGATCCACAGGCCCTCGGGAATGCTCCGCCGCGCTTCGGATCGGCGCACGGGCCAGTTGCGATTCGGCACCTGCGTCACTTGCTGCAGTTGCGCGGACAACGTGGGAGTCTCGCTGACTGGCCTGGGGCGCTCGCTCATGAGACGGATGCCTCTTCTCGCAGACTGGTCAAATCCGTGGGACGAACCGCGATGGTCTCGCACTGCGGCTGCGAGTCCACCATCTCCCAGAGCCGCGAGGCCGGCTCGCCCGCCACGCAGCACTTCAAGAGACCCATCATCAAAGGCCGAAGCACCACCGCCTTGGGGAGTTTCGCCGGCTTTTCGACGATCTTTTCCAGGACACGCAAGAGACGCAGCCGCGCTTCCAGCAACGGCTCGCCCTCGGCCGGCGTCACCGCCGTGGGATCCTCACGCCACAGACCGTAGGACTTGGCGAAACGATCCATGAGATCCCCCTGCAGCGACCCCTCCCACAGGCCCAGGTCAATCTCCGCTAAGTCGTTGCTAGATCTGATTTTACAGCCAGATTGCGCAGCGAGGAGATGGGCGGTTTCCAGCGACCCCTCATCCGAAGCGGACCAGATGCAGGCGAGTTCGCCAACCTCGGCCTGCGCCAAAGCCTCCTCGACCTGGTCTCGGCCGTCGGGGCACAAGGGAATATCGGAACGTCCCTGCATGCGACCGCTGATGTCCCAGGCGGTGCGCCCGGATCGAACCAGCAGCAAAGTTATCGCACCGTTTCGCGCAGCCATGGCGTGGGTCACCTGTTTCCAGCGTTGGGCCGGCACATCCGACCGATCAAGCCGCGTAGGGTAGCACGCCGGGCCTCCTCAGCCAACGGAAACCTGTCTTTCCCCCCGCAAGGCCCGCACCACCTCGCCCCAACGCTGCGGCGGCTGCTTGAAGATCGCCGAAGCCGCCACTACCACATCACAACCCGCTTCTACACAAGATCTTGCGTTTTCCGGCTTCACCCCGCCATCCATCTGGATACGACCCGAATACCCGCACGTCTCCCGGATATACCGCGTCGATTCCAGCACCTCGGCGATGAAGGACTGCCCCGAGAATCCGGGATTCACGCTCATCACCAGGGCCATGTCGCAGTGCTCCAGGTACGGCTCGATCCGTTCCTTCGGCGTCGGGGGATTCATCGCCACCCCGGCCGACAAGCCCAGGGCCCGAGTCCGATCCGCCAGCTCCCGCGACGCCTCGGGGCTCACGACCTCAATGTGCCAGGTCAGGTGCGAAGCCCCAGCCTTGGCGAAGGGCTCCAGGTACTGCCCCGGATCCGTCACCATCAGGTGCACATCCAGCGTCGCCTCCGGGAAGGCCCGCCGCAGCCCCGCACACATGTCCGGCCCCATGGTCAGATTCGGAACAAAATGGCCATCCATGACATCGAGGTGCAGCAGATCTGCCCCCGCCTGGAAGACCCCCCGACACTGCTCCGCCATGTGACCGAAGTCGGCCGAGAGGATGGAGGGCGCCACGAGGGGCAAGCGCGGGGGAGCGAGCAGGTGGTTTTCCATGCGGGCATTGTACGAGGGGGCGATGGGGCCGTCCGAAACCCCGGGACCGGCCCCCCGCCAGAAAATAGGGACAGTTCCCATTTTTTTAGGGGGGGGGTGAGGACCGGCATGGGGGCCGTTCCCATTCCCGGCTACCGCCCGACCCCGCGATGTCGACTCCTGACCACCCACGCCTGCGCTTCGGAAACGACACCCCCCCTAAAAAAATGGGAACTGTCCCTATTTATTCGAGTTGATGCACGGGCGGGGCGGCGAAAGCGGGCCGGGCGTTCTCCGAAGAAGGAGACGGACCCGAGGAGAATCGTCATGTCCCTGCTCCTGCTGCCATTTCGCCTGCTTAGCCGACTCACGTCCTGGCTGGGCGCTTGGTTCGTGGCGCTGGGCAGCGTCGGGGGCCTGGTGGCTCTGCTTCGGGAGTACGACGCGACGGGAGCCGCCCAAAGCCTGCTGCACGCCGGCGACTCGGTGCAGGAACTCCTGCCGCTCGGCCTGGCGTACCAGGGCGGAACCGGATTCGGCCTGGCAGTGGCCCAGGCGACCGCCGTGCTCATGGCCTTCCTGCTCAGCTTGAGTCGGCACACGGGGCGGCGGCGGATGGGTCGTCTGGCACTCGTGCTCTGGGCGGGATGGGCCACGCTGGGAGCGCTGACGCTGGCCACGGAGAACATCGTCATGTTCGGCGGCCAGGCGGGCCTCTGCATCATGCTCCTCCTGGCGACGCTGAACCGCATGGTGGCCGGCTGGCGCCAGCGGCCGCCCAGGCGCCGCTGGTGCAAAGTGCTCTGCTGCTGCGGCGCACGCGTTGAGGGGCCGGTCCGCGACGTTGTCGAGGCGTCGGACCTTCCCACGGATGTGGCGCCGGCGGCCTGCGGGGTGTGTTGATCGGAAGCGGATGACGCGGCTGGGGGAGTCCCGACGGTGACAAGCACCGTCGGCTTTCGCGCGCTGCGGCCCTGACATCCCCTGCGGTTACAACAGCGGCGAGAAGAGGGCGGCGAAGGCTTGCAGGTAGCGACGCCAACTCGGGCGACCCGCCCACACCTCCGCGTCCAGCAGCGTCGAGCCGTCGATGTACGTCTGCTGTGCGAAGCGCAGCTTGCTGACGATCTGCGGCCCGTACATGAGCACGTTCACTTCGAAGTTCAGGTTGAAGCTGCGGCGGTCCAGGTTCGTCGAGCCCAGGAGGGCGACGGCGTCATCGACGGTGATGGTCTTGGCGTGCAAGAGGCCGTCGCCGTGCAGGTGGACGTTGACGCCGGCTTCGAGCAGTTCGTCGTAGTAGTGCCGGGCCGCCGCCTGCACGAGCGGATGATCGACGCGCGCGGGGGCGACGATGTCGACGACCACGCCCCGATCGACCGCCATGGACAGCGCCAGGATCGTCGATTCGTTTGGAATGAGGTAGGGCGTGGTGATGATGATGCGCCGTTGGGCGCTGCTGAACGCCGCCATGAGCACGCGTTCGATCGTCTCCTTGTCCTCCTCATGGCTGGGGCCGGTGGGCACGACCTGGGCGGCCATTTTGCCCATGGAGACGACATCGGGGAGCACGTACTCCTCCTCATCGAGCACCTCCCCCGTCTCGAAGGCCCAGTCCTCCAGGAACACCGTCTGCAATTGGGTGACCACGGGTCCCTGGAAGACGCCCATCAGGTCGTGCCAGACGCCCACCCGCTTGGTGCCGTAGTCGGCGTTGACGATGTTCTGGCTGCCGGTCAGGGCGACGCGACCGTCGATGACGGCGAGTTTGCGATGGTTGCGAATGTCCATGCGTTGGAGCAATCGGCGCAAGGGCCGCACCGGCAAGGCCGAGCGCACCTGCACCCCCGCCGTCCGCAGTTCCCGCCACAAGGGATCATGCACGAGTTGCTTGGAGCCGACGTCATCGACGAGCAGTCGGCAGCGCACGCCCCGGCCGGCAGCGCGGATGAGGGCTTCCGCGACACGCCTGCCGCTCTCATCCGGACGGAAGATGTAGAAGAGCAGGTGGGCGTGTTGCTCGGCCCGCTCCACGGCTTGCACCAGTTCCTCGACGGTTTCCGCGCTGCTGTGCAGCAGCCGCACCTGGTTGCCGCCCAGGATGGGCATCCCCCCGTACTTCTCCGCCTGGCCAATGACGGGCAGGCAGGTCGGGTCGACCTCGGGCCTGACGACATGCAGGATCTGGGCTGCCAGGCGCTTGCCGGCCCGGCTCTTGACGACGACGTGGCGGTGCAGGCGGACGCGTTTGCGGCCGAAGCGGCGGGAGCCGACCAGGGCATAGACCAGGACGCCGATCTTGGGTTCGATGACGATGATGGTCAGCCAGGCGAGGGAAGTCGCTGGGTTCAGGCGGCGCCTGAGGATCACGCCGATCATGACCAGGCGAATCCCCCAGTCCAGCAGCGTTAGGAGCAGCAGGACGTAGGACATGGGGTTCGAAGTCTAGCAGGCCGGCTCCGTCCGAGAATTGGGGATGGATCGGCCCGGGATTCTGGCCGAATAACGGGGGAGCGGCATCCGCCCCGGGCTATAGTGCGTATATCCAGGCGGCGCCGTTCGGTGCTGTGCGTAGTAAGTGCATCGCGACAACGAGGATAGAGCCATGAGACTGATCGCAACGAACGCGATCGTTGTTTGCGCCCTGGTGGGGTGCGGCACGGTCCAGGTTTCCAACGAGACGACACCCCCGCCGGCGCAGGACGCTGATCTCGCCCTGACCCTGGCGACCGCCGACGAGCGTGCCGAGGAGACCCTGGCTGCCGGGCGCGAAGAAGGCCCGGAGCATCACCAGACCGACATGGGCCCCCCGCCCTACGGCTATTGGAAGATCACCGGCGACCCCGTGCCCAACTGGACGCCGGCCCACATGCAGGGCGGTCGCGAAGGTCCTCGCAGCCCCCTTTCCTGGGAACCGCTCGGACCGCGCCCCATCACCGGTGAATACTGGTCCGGCACGGACGACGCCACCGGCCGTGTCGTCGGCCTGGCTCCCCACCCGACCGATCCCGACACCTGCTACCTGGCGGCGGCCTCGGGCGGCATCTGGAAGACGGTGGACGGCGGCCTCACCTGGGAGCCGCTCACCGATGAACTCGCCTCCTTGAACCACGGCACCGTCGCCATCGATCCGAATAACCACGACACGGTCTACATCGGCACCGGCGAGTACACCACCGGCAGCAACGGGGCGGGCATCTTTCGCTCCGAGGACGGCGGCCTCACCTGGGAGCAGCTCGCCGACGCCGACACCATCGGCAGCCAGTTCTCCGGGATCGCCATCGATCCGACCGACTCCAACATCATTCACGCCACCACCCGCGACGGTTACTTCCGCTCCGACGACTACGGGGTGACCTGGACGCGCTACAAGAGCGGCGCCGCGTCCAGCCTGGCCCTCAACCCGCTCGACCCCACCGTCGTCTACATCGGCCGGCATGATGACGGCATCTACCGCTCCACGGACGGCGGCAACACCTTGACTCGCCTGGGCGGCGGCCTGCCCTCCTCGGGCGATGTCGACCGGTCCTTGGTCACGCTCTGCGCTGCCGACCCGGAGGTGGTGTGGGCCAGCTTCTCCATCGGCAGCGGCGTGGAAGGCACCTACCGCTCGGAGGACGGCGGCGACTCCTGGTCGCACCTGAACGCCACCCCCAACTTCGCCTATCCGCAGGCCTGGTACGACATGTACATCGTCGCCAGTCCCAGCAATGCCAACACGGCCTACTGCGGCGGCGTCTCCCCGGACTACGCCACCGCCGGCATCATCCGCACCACCAACGGCGGCGACTCCTGGACGGAACTGCACCGCGGCAACAACGGCGTGCAGACCCACCCCGATCACCACACCCTGGCCTTCGGACCCGACGGCATCATCTGGGAAGGCAACGACGGCGGCGTCTGGAAGAGCCTCGACGGCGGCAACAACTGGATCAACTGCAACGCCACCCTCACCCTCACCCAGAACTACGGCATCGGTGAGAACCCCATCGACAACGCCCAAGTTCTCGGCGGCACCCAGGACAACGGCTCCATCGAGCGCGTCGACAACACCCTGGAATGGCCCCAGGTCATCGGCGGCGATGGCGGCTTCTGCGCCTACGACTTCAACGACCCCAACATCCGCTACACGGAGTACGTCTACCTCTCGATCCAACGCTTCATCGGGGGCAGCTACGCCGGCATCTCCGGACCCTGGAGCGACGATCCGCGCAACTTCATCGCCCCCTTCGTCATGGATCCCAACAGCTCCACGACGCTGCTGGGCGGCACCAATCGCGTCTGGCGGACCACCAACGCCTCCACCGACGCCAACTGGTCCGCCATCAGTGGCTCCGAGGTGGGCGGCGGCGGCACCCTCAACGCCATCGCCGTCGCTGAGGGCGCGCCCGACACCATCTACACCGGCTCCTCCACCGGCGCCGTCTACGTCACCCAGAACGCCAGCACCTGGGAGGATCGCTCCGCCGGCCTGCCCGGCGGCCAGGTCTCGGACGTGGTGATCGACCCCAATGATCCCAGCCACGCCTTCGTTTCCTTCCGCAACACCTGGGGCGGACGCGTCTACGAGACCGACAACTACGGCACGAGCTGGGACGACGTGACCGGCGACCTGCCCACCGGCGCCGGCGTCACCGCCTTGGCGATCGCCTGGAACATGAACCCGGAGGGCCTGTTCATCGGCACCGGGGCCGGCGTCTGGTCCTCGCTCGACGGCGGCGCCACCTGGGTCAAGGACGAGCACGACCTGCCCAACGTCAACATCGGCGATCTCAAGATCGACGCGGCCCGCAACCTGATCACGGCCGGGACCTACGGCCGAGGCACCTGGCGAGCGGACCTCTCCGGCGCTTCCTCCGCCTTCACCATCGTGCTGCCCAACGGCGCGCCCGAGGTCCTGGAGCCGGACGTCGCCACCAGCTTCGAGGTGCTCATGGTGCCGGTCCAGGAGGAGATCGTGCCGGGCACGGAGATGCTGTACTACAGCTACGGCGGCGGCGACTTCCTGAGCACGCCCTTGGACGCGCAAGGCGGCGGCGAGTACCTGGCGACGCTTCCCGCGCCGACCTGCAACGACGAGCCCCGCTTCTACATCCAGGCCGAGGGCGACCAGGGCACCATCCGCACCAGTCCCGCCGGCGCTCCTGCCAGCTTCTACGAGGCGGTGGTCGGCCTGCTGGAGATCACCGTCGAGGACGACATGGAGGAGGAGGGCGACTGGATCGTCGGGGCGCCCGATGATGACGCCACCGAGGGCGACTGGGAGCGCGTGAATCCGACCGGCACCGCCGCCCAGCCCGAGGACGACCACACCCCGAGCCCCGGCACCAAGTGCTGGGTGACCAACGGCGACCCGGGCTCGAGCATCGGCGAGTTCGATGTGGACGGCGGCAAGACGACGCTGATCTCGCCGCTCTACAACCTGCTGCTCCACGACGACCCCATCATCAGCTACTGGCGCTGGTACTCCAACGATGAAGGCGCTGACCCCAGCAACGATGTCTTCGTCGTCCAGATCTCCGGCGACGACGGGGCCACCTGGTCCACCGTCGAGACCGTCGGCCCCGGCGGCAGCCAGGCCAGCGGCGGCTGGTTCTACTACGAATTCCACGTCGAGGATGTCATCGTCCCCAGCAACACCATGCGACTGGCCTTCATCGCCTCCGATGAGAACAGCGGCTCCATTATCGAGGCGGCCCTGGATGACCTGACCATCAAGGGCGTGGTCTGCGGCGACAGCAACTGCGTCGGCGACCTGGACGGCGACGGCGACACCGACCAGTCCGACCTGGGCATCCTCCTCGCCTCCTACGAACTCAACGCCGGCGGCGACCTCAACGGCGACGGCCTGACGAACCAGTCCGACCTGGGCATCCTCCTCGCCGACTACGAGTGCATCACCGAGTAAACGACTCGGTCACCTCGAGCAGGCTCACCCCCAAGGCCCGGGCCCCACGCCCGGGCCTTGTTGCCTTCCCCCGTCGTGGACTGCCGCGCCGCGACGATTGGGCTTACAGTACGCCCATGACCCCGCGCCAACGCTTCATCGCCGCCCTGGAACGCCGGCCGCCCGTCGGTCGCGTCCCCCACTTCGAACTGGTCTTCTTCCTCACCATGGAGGCGTTCGGCAAGGTCCATCCCTCGCATCGCCACTACGAGCAGTGGCGGCAGATGACCGAGGCGGAGCGACAGTTGCATCGGGCCGACATGGCGGATCTCTTCATCGCCACCGCCGAGCGCTTCCAGCAGGACGCCATCTTCCTGCACCCCAATCCGGGCGGCGTCGAAGAAACCATGCGCCTCATCGACCTGGTACGTCAGCGCAGCGGCGAGCGCTACTTCCTCCTGCTGCACGGCGACGCCACCTTCGAAATCCCCGACGGCACCCGCATGGTCGAATTCAGCAAGACCATGATCCGCCAGCCGGAGCTGCTCGAAGCCGAAGCGCAGCGACTCGTCGACGAACGACTGGCGGAGCAGGCGCAGCTTGCCAGGCACGGCGGGCTCGACGGCCTGGCCCTGTGCAGCGACTACTGCTTCAACACCGGACCCTTCCTCTCGCCGACCCAGTTCGGGCGCTTCGTCACGCCCTACCTGAAGCAACTCATCGCCGGTCAGCGCCAGCTTGGCTTCTACGTGATCAAGCACACCGATGGCAACATCATGCCCATCCTGGAGCAGATCGTTGACTGCAACCCGCACGCGATTCACTCGCTCGATCCGCAGGCGGGCGTCGACATCGCCGAGGTGAAGCGGCTCTACGGCGACCGTGTCTGCCTGTGCGGCAACGTCAACTGCGGCTTGCTCGACACCGGCAGCGAAGAAGAAGTCGTCGAATCGGCCCGCTACGCCTTGAGACACGGCATGCCCGGCGGCGGCTACATCTTCTCCACCAGCAACTGCATCTACACCGGCATGCGCCTGTCACGCTACGAGCTCATCCTGGACGTCTGGCGCCGCGAGGGCGTCTATTCGGACGGGGCCGGCGACGAGGGGCGGGGCTGAGGCAGGGGTCAGTCCCGCCGAGCCACGCTTACAGCGTCCCGCTTGCCGCCCTCGGAAGGGCCCCCTGACCGGGCCTCAGCGCATCCCCGTGGCAGGGAACACATCGAATCAGCTCACTGCGTCTTGATTCCGGGTTTTTAGATCCTCATGGGCGGTTTTGACGTAGACTAACCACAGGGTCGTCCACTCCGGGAGCCCGGCTGCGGTTCTGCTGCTTGGCGAACCGGGCCCGTGGGCGCTCCGTGTCATCCCCTCCCGGGTCGGTCTCCCAGATCCGGGTCCCAAAAGAGCTTTGCTGCTTGCCGGTTCTCGGCGGCAGAAGATCAGATCGTCAATCACATGAAGGTCGCCCGGCTGCCTCGTTCGAGGGCTGGGCGTAAGAGGATCGTATCCATGCCAGAGATGCAACTGATGAAACGACTGCTGTGCCGGGCCTTGCTGGCGACGCCGCTGGCGCTCGCCGTCTCCGCCCAGGCGGACCAGATCCGGCTCGACTACGAGTTCGCCCCACCGCAGCTCACCCAGGTCAAGCTGGGCGACGCCGCCTACACCCGGGTGCTCCTGCCCGATTGCCCGAACGGCGGCGAGATCGGCTCACCGGCGTTGCCTGCGGAGGGCGCCAGCGTGCTCCTGCCCTACGGACACGAAGTCGCCTCCGTGCAGGTGATTCCCGGCGAAGCAATCTGGCTGGGCAGCGACCTGCGCCTCGAACCCGTGCAGCAGCCGATTCCGCTGTCGCTGCTCAACGCCCCCTTCGCCCTGACGATGCCCAACGCCCTGGTCTACGCCTCGGGCCAGCCCTTCCCGGCTTCCGCGGTCGAGACGATCGGCACCCACCGCTTCCGCGGCTACAGCATCCTGACTTTGAAGCTGAACCCGGTGCAGTACCTGCCCGCCACCGGCGAACTCTCCTACTTCCCCAGCCTGCAGCTCATCGTGGAGACGCAGCCGGCCGGTGAGCCGTCGGCTCTCTATCGAGGCAGCGCCGGCGACGGCGACGCCGTCCAGGGCAAGGTGGACAATCCCGAGCAGGCCCGCAGCTATCCGCCGCTGGACCCGCCCCGCGACGCCTACGACCTGCTCATCATCACCACCCCGGATCTGGCCTCCTACTTTGAGCCCTTGAAGGCCTACCACGACGCCAACGGCGTGGCGACGCAGATCCACACCACCGGCGACATCGGCAGCACCTCGCCCCCGCTCATCCGCGACTACATCCGCAGCCAGTACCAGACGAACGGCATCAACTACGTCCTCATCGGCGCTGATGACGACCTCATCCCCGCCCAGAACCTCTACGTGCAGGCTTACGCCGGCGGCGACACCGTCACCGACATGCCCGGCGACCTCTTCTTCGGCTGCCTGGACGGCACCTGGAACAACGACGGCGACGGCTACTACGGCGAGCCCAACGACGGCATCGGCGGCGGCGACGTCGACCTCGTCGCCGAGGTCTACATCGGCCGAGCCTCCGTCGGCAACGGCACCGAGGCCAGCCGCTTCGTCAACAAGAGCCTCTGGTACATGCAGGGCCAGCACGGCTATCCCGAGAAGGTCCTGCTCGTCGGGGAATACCTCGGCTTCGGCGGTGACTCCGACTACGCCGCCAACACCTTGGAGGAGCTCATCGACGGCTGCGACACGCACGGCTACACCACCGTCGGCATCCCCGGCGACGTCTACAGCGTCGAGGAGATGTTCGAGCGCGACATGAGCTGGAGCAAGACCACGCTCGCCAACGCCATCAACGCCGGCGTGCACCTCCTCGATCACCTGGGCCACGGCTCGCCTGACTACGCCATGAAGTTCTACAACAGCGACATCATGAGCCTGCTCAGCAACGACGATCTCTGCTTCGTCTACTCGCAGACCTGCCTGGCCGGCCACTTTGACGGCACCGAGTGCTGGGCCGAGACCATCAACATCAAGACCGACGCCGGCGCCTTTGCGGTCATCATGAACGCCCGCTACGGCTGGGGCGAATGGAACAGCACGGACGGCCCTTCCCAGCGCTTCAATCGCGAGCTCTGGGATGCGGTCTTCGACGAAGGCCTCACCACCTACAGCCAGGCCAACCAGGACTCCAAGGAAGACAACATCTACCGCATCAACGACGCTTGCATGCGCTGGTGCACCTACGAACTCAACCTCTTCGGCGACCCCGCCATGCAGGTGCGCGGCGTCTCGGTGACCGGCCTCAAGGTCCAGCCCGGCTCGCCCTTCCTCGCCGAAGGACAGGCCGGCGGCCCCTTCCTGCCCGACTCCGCCGACTACACCATCGAGAACCGCAACGACACCCCCGTGAGCTACGAAGTCACCTGCGACGCCCCCTGGCTCACCATCAGCAACGGCAGCGGCACCATCCCCGCCGGCCAAACCATCACCGTCCCCGTGGCCCTCAACAACCTGGCCAATACCTACGGCAACGGCGAGTACAACGGCACCATCACCTTCACCAACACCACCGACCACGACGGTGACTGCACCCGCCCGGCGACGCTCGTCGTCGGCGTCCCGATCCCCGTCTACACCTGGAACCTGGACACCAACCCCGGGTGGGACACCGAAGGCCAGTGGGCCTGGGGCGATCCGACCGGACAGGGCGGTGAGTACGGCAACCCCGACCCCAACAACGGCGCCACCGGCACCAACGTCTACGGCTACAACCTGAGCGGCGACTACGCCAACAGCATGCCCGAGTACGACCTCACCACCGAGGCCATCGATTGCTCCAACCTCACCCAGGTGACCCTGCGCTTCCAGCGCTGGCTCGGCGTCGAGCAGCCCACCTACGATCACGCCTACATTCGCGTCAGCAGCAACGGCAGCAACTGGACCACCGTCTGGGAGAACCAGGCCGAGGTGACCGACGGCAGTTGGCAGGAGGTGGAGTACGACCTCTCCGACATCGCCGACAACCAGACCACCGTCTACGTCCGCTGGACCATGGGCACGACCGACAGCGGTTGGCGCTACTGCGGCTGGAACATCGACGATGTCGAGATCCTCGGCGTGGTGCCCGGCCCGCCCCCCCTGCCCCGAAGACCTGAACGGCGACAACTACATCGGCCAGGATGACCTCGCCACCCTCCTCGCCGCCTACAACAAGACCGATGAAGGCGACATCGACGGCGACGGCGACACCGATCAGGCGGACCTCGCCTCCCTGCTCGCCGTCTACGGCGAGTACTGCCCCGACTAAACAGGCAGAAACGCGATGTCGACAACGGTCGTCGCATCGCGTCATGATTCTCTCCCCACAACTCCTTTCTGCAGCCGACCCCGATCACCATCGGGGTCGGTTCTTTTGGGGGGGTGACTCCCACGACCAGGCCCGCGCGACACCCCCACCACGACAGAACCGGGGGCGCGGCGCCCGGCAAACGCAGGCAATGCCCGCGGTTCATGAGCCGACTTGCCCCAGGCGTACCGTTTGTACTTCTGAACGAGCCGCGACCGTGAGGGAGCGGTTTTGAGGCAGCGGCAGACGCTCGCGCTACAAGGCCCAAGCGCCGAGGACGCCAACCGCGATCACAACGCAGGTCGTTGGGGCGACCGCTCCCTCACCGTCGCGGCTCGTTGAACACCGAAGCGCACCGCCTCAGGTGAGGTCGGCCTCAGAGCTCGTCCGTGGTCTCGAGTTCGCGAAGGCTCAGACCGGCCTTGATCAGCTTCTCCCGGATCTCGGCCAGGCTGGTCATGCCGAAGTTCTTCACGCCCATCAGCTCCGCCTCGGTGCAGGAGGCCAGGTCGCCGTAGGTGCGAATGTTGAGCGTCGCCAGCGCCTTGCGGGCCCGCACGGAGAGCTCCAACTCGGAGACGGGCTTGTTGAGCATCGCTTCCTTGCCGGTGCCCTTGAACTTCTCGAAGACTTCCTTGCGGATCTGCCGGTGCTGCTCTTCCAGGCCCTGGCCCAGGCGCAGGCCCTTGGCCGCGAGCATCTGCTTGATCTCCGCCAGGCTCGTCTCGCCAAAGTTCTTGTAGCCGAGCAACTCCGCCTCGGTGATCCGCAAGAGGTCACCCAGGGTGCGGATGTTCATCTTCTTGAGGCAATTGCGGGCCCGCACGGAAAGCTCGAAGTCGGTCACCGGCGTGTCGAGCAGAGCGTTGTGCTTGAGCTGGTTCCGCTCCTGCTCCTCGTCGTAGTACATCTCGGAGGAGGCCCGGATGTCCTTCCAGAAGAGACGCGCCCGCTCGTGCGTCGGGTTCGTGTCCAACACCTGCCGCACGCACTTCTCGGCGGCAACGTAGTCCCCGCAATCCTCGTAGAGCACCGCCAGGTTGAGCAGAGCGTTCACCGGCGCGGGGGCCGACAGGCAGCACTTCTCGTACAGACTGAGCGCCTCTTCTTCCTCGCCCGCCATGTTCAGGGCGTAGGCCAGGCGGAAGAGGTACTGGGTGTTCTCCGGGTCGCTGGCCACCGCCTTGCGGAAGTGGGCGATCCCCTGGGCCCGCAGACCCTCGGCCTCGGCGTCCTGGCCCGCCCGGAAGGCCTCCTGGGCCGCCTCGGGGCTGCGAACGCCCGAATCACGGGTGCCGATCAGAACGTCCATCGGATTCTGCGACATGCTGCAACTCCGCGCAAGAACGCCATGCAGGGTGGTGAAAAAGGTGCTGAGCCCCACATCGTAGGGCAATCCACGCCGCCAAACAAACCGCGGGCCAAACCCGAGACATCACTCCGCTTCCCGCCTGACTCAGTCCTTCAAGGCCACTCCGTCGGCGGCGACTTCCTCCGGAGCCGAGGCCAGGTCCACGGACGTCGGCCGACGCTCGTCCTCCAGCAGCTTCATCGACCGCCAGGGACCGGCACGAAACCGCCACAGGAGCAGCAGGGACAGCACGATGATGTACGCCGCCGCCCCAATCCAGGGCCCCAGCGACTCCAACTGCGGGAAGTAAGCAGCCATCAGCACCCCGCCGCCGATAATGAGGATCCAACTGCACACCGCCGTCACCACGCCCGGCCAAACCGTGTCTCCCGCCCCTCGCAAGGCCCCCGAGATCGAGATGCCGATCGCGTCGAAGACCTGGAACACCGCCGCGCAAATCATGAGCTGACTCCCGATCCGCAGCATCTCACCAGCATCCTCGGGAGCCACCTTGCTCGTCGTGATGAAGAGGCCAATCAAGGGCCCGCGGAAAACCACGAACACCACCGCGCAGAACCCCATGTAGACCATGGTCAGCCGCATCCCCAGCCAGGCCCGAGCCTCCGCCGTCTTCGCATCGCCCGCCCCCAGGTACTTGCCCACGATCGCCGTCAACGCAAACGAAATCCCCACCGCCGGCATGAAGGAGAGATGCATGTACCGCAACGCCACCCAGCCCGCCGCGTTGTGGATCTCCCCGAAAATGCCCACCAGCCAGGCCATGAAGATCGACCAGCAGAGGATCTCGTTGCCGAACTGCAGCCCCGCCGGCCAGCCCAGGTTGAACACCTCCCGAATCGCCTTGCGATCAAACCGCCAGGCCGCCCGCGTCCGCAGCTCCGCGTTCATCTTCGGCCCCAGGAACACCACCATGGGGATGGCGAACTCAATCATCGTCCCCACCACCGTCCCGATCGCCGCCCCCAACACGCCCAGCCGGGGGAAGCCGAACAGGCCGAAGATCAGCAGGAAGTTGACGCCGATGTTGACCGCATTGCCCGTCACCGTCGCCAGCAAAACCACCTTGGGCCGGTGCGCCCCGTAGAAGAAATGCCCGATCCCCCTCGCCCCCATGGCGAAAAACGCCCCCAGCAGCATCACCGTGCCGTACTGCGTCTCCATCTGCCGCAGCTCCGGTGCATGCCCCATCAGCCCATAGAGCGGGCCCAGGAAGGGCACCAACGGCAGCAGCAGCAACCACGCCAAGAGCGCCATCCACAGCCCCGCCCAGCCGTACTTCGGCGCCTCCCGCAGCCGATCCGCCCCCCAGATGCTGGGCCACATACGTGTTGATCACCCCCAGCAACCCCATCACGATCGACAACGGCACATAGGCGATGATCCCCCCGTTCCCCTGGGCCGCAATCTCCGTCGGCCCCAGCCGCGACACCATCAAGGTGTCCGCCATGTGCATGACCGTGTACGACGCCATCGAGCCCACGATCGGCGCCGCGATCACGAACATCTCCAGCATCGGGGAGCGCGGGGCGTCAACCGAGATGTCGCGCGTCTTCACTTCCGACATCACTTACCGGGCCTTCGGAAAAACTCGTGGGGAAAGGTGGGGGTTGGGGGTCGGGGGCAAACCACTCATCATACCGCGACCAGCCCGCAACCAGGATCAGTGTGCCACTGGTTGCTGTGCCAACCAGTGCCGATCCTCCCCCGCCGTGTGCCACTGGTTGCTGTGCCAACCAGTGCCGATCCTCCCCCACCGTGTGCCACTGGTTGCTGTGCCAACCAGTGCCGTCCCCCCCCCACCCCGAAAGCCGACGCTGCTCGCCAGCGTCGGGAATCCGCCGTGTGCCACTGGTTGCTGTGCCAACCAGTGCCTCCCCAACCTCCCCCCCTCCCTTGTCCCCAATCAACCCTCCTGCTACCGTCCAAAGCGATGTCCGTTCCCTCTCTCGCCCAACTGCACAGCCGGCTGGTAGAGGCCTTTCGGCAGCGGTTCGGCGCAGCCCCCGCGGTCGTTGCAGCAGCCCCGGGACGCGTCAACCTCATCGGCGAACACACCGATTACAACCTCGGCCTCGCCCTGCCCATCGCCATCGACCGCCACACCCTCGTCGCCGTCTCACCCACCGAGGAGCCCGAGTCCACCCTCCTCGCGCTCGACCGCCAGGCCGAAGTCCGCCTCGACCTCCGTCAGCCCCAGCAGCCACGCGCCGGCAAGGACCTCTGGACCAACTACCCGGTCGGCGTCATCGAGCAGATGCGCGATCGCCTCGACCTGCCCGCCAATCTCCACCTCGCCCTCACCTCCACCGTCCCCATCGGGGCCGGCCTCTCCTCCTCCGCCGCCCTCGAAGTCGCCACCGGGGCAGCCCTGCTCGACCTGACCGGCGCTGCCATGGAACGTCTCGAGCTCGCCAAGCTCTGCCAGGCCGCTGAGAACGACTTCGTCGGCGTGCCCTGCGGCCTCATGGATCAGCTCGTCTCCGCAGCCGGCCAGGCAGGCAAAGCCGCCCTCATCGACTTCCAGACCTCCGAGGTGCAGCACATCCCCCTGCCCCCCCGCCGATCAGCTCGCCATCCTCATCACCAACACACGCGTCAAGCACAACCTCGCCTCCACGGAGTACCCCGTGCGACGCAGGCAATGCGAAGACGCCGCCGCCGCCCTGGGGTTGGCTTCCCTGCGCGAGGCGACGCCGCAGATGTTGATGGAAGCAAGCAGCACCCTCGACCCGATCGTCTTCCGCAGAGCCTGGCACGTGGTCGGCGAGAACGCTCGCGTGATCATGGCGACCGAGGCCCTCGAAACAGGCAACCTCAGCGACTTCGGCAGGCTGATGTTCCAATCGCACACCAGCCTCCGCGACCAATACGAAGTGAGCTGCCCGGAACTCGACACGCTCGTTCAGCTCGCCCAGGACTTCGGCCACGAAGACAAGCTGCACGGCTCCCGCATGACCGGCGGCGGCTTCGGCGGCTGCACCGTCACCGCCTGCCACCCCGACCTCATCGACCCCCTCACCCACCACCTCCGCACCGGCTACCAACAACGCCACGGCAACAAGCCCGCGGTTCATGTGGTGACGGCAGGCAATGGCGCGCGGGTTCTGTAGGGCGGAGGCACGTCCATTCGCTCAGCCCCTGCATAGACCGCCTGTCGCGTCCCCCCCGGGGATCGTCAAGAATAACCGTACCAGTCCCACTTTGGTCCGCGGCAACCACCAGAGGTGGCTTACCCCTTGCTTGAGAGCAGAAGGTCCACCGCATGCTGTCGCAGCTCGCTATCTTCCATCGTCAGAAGCTCACTGTCGGGAGCGTAGATCTCGCACGGATCCAGGTGGTAACTGTTCTCTCGTCCGGCAACGCCCGCGAGCGCCTCATAGACAGTCGCAACTTGATAGCCTCGCTCTTTGCAGATCTGCACCCAGACGCGCGCCATGCGGCGCAATGGCATTCCAGCATTGAAGATTAGAAATCCCACGTGCGTAAGGAGGCTGCCGATGACCATCACGATGGTCGCACGCAGCATCCTTGACTCGAAGACATTGCCGCCCAGTGTCGCAGCCTCGGAGACGAACGATAACCACACAGAAGTGACCCCTATAATCGTGAAGAGAGAAGCGGCAAGTGCCCCCATCAGGTACAGGCGTGCCCGACGGCGAGCAACTGCAAAGGTCGGATCTGCCATTCGACGTGCAGAGAACGGATCCAGGATGGCGTCAGCGACGGGAAATGCAACCAGCCTATAGACGATGCCAGTAATGCCTCGGGCCTCCAGCCTGCGCTCATGATGACGCAACCCCCTAGCCGCCACTCGCCATACCGCCCTGCGGAGTCGGCTGCGCACAACGAGGGCAAGAAGAAGGCGAGCTGCAACCGCGGGATCGTCAAGTCCCACCGCACTTGGCGTCCGCCGAGCTACCAGCAGTTCCCCGAAGTATCCCCGCGTCACACTCGTTCTCAGGACCTTCACCGGAGCTTCCGCCAGAGTCGCGATCGAGTGCATTTCCTCGTCGCGCACTCCTGCATGTGCCCGCTCGGCATAGTCGGCAGCCAGATACTCCATGAATGACTTGTGACCGAACTGAAACACGTCCTGCGCGGATGGATCTCTAACTAGGAGGCCGGATGTTCGTACGTCGTCAAAGAGGCGCCCCAGAAAGTCTGGGCTCCGCCCCATCCGGACCCTGATTGGGTCTCTTGCCTGCTCATCTACACTTCCAGGAGACACAGATAGCGAATCCGGACAAATCCTCGCCAGCTTCACTGTGATGTCATTGAGCATCTCAGCACGAATCTGATTCGTCTCGCCTTCCAGGATCATGTGGACAGCGATTCCGAGCATGAAGTACCTTCGCTCCGCAGCATTGAGAACCATGTAGTCTTCCGGCGTCGCGCCCGCTCTCCTCATTCGCGCTCGCTCCTGCCGGCGGAGTGCGATCGCTTTGTCAGCCTGGCGCTGCAGCGTCGCGTCGACGAAGCACCGCATCACTTCAGCGGAGGTTAGTCTCTCGACGTCGGACGGCAGCTTCTTGTCCCGCCAGAGCACCGCGAGCACATGCAGTAGGGACGGACGACCAGCTATATCAAGAAGACGTGGGTTGCTGGCAACTGCTTGCGTGATTCCCTTCTGTACCTCCTCGGGCCACGCTCGCAACGACTCGGCAATCTGCCCGGGCGTGAATTTCCTGAGACTCCATGCCTCGCAGTTTAGACCTCCGGATGCGCTTTGCCTAATGCCAAGCGCCGCTTTGAGCTCAGTGTCGTCAAGAAACAGATTGGGCCTTCCTGTGATAATGATCTTGGCGTTCGCGTGGCTTAGGCTCCAAAGCGTTTGAAAGTGCCTCAGTCGCTGCTCTGGGCTGCCGACGAAGGCCATCTCATCGAAGCCATCGAAGATCAGAAGGAGCTTACCAGCTTCGTGCAGTGCCAGGAGTCGACGACCCTCCAATCCATACCGGTACCCCCATGCCGAGAGGAGTTCGCCTGGTGTTAGATTGGAGGGGCTCTTTCCTCGGAGCTCAATTAGCAATGGAATGCGACCATCGACGGTTCCCGTGTTCTGCTCAAGCATGCGGTGAGCTAACATGAGCGCGACGGTACTCTTCCCCTGGCCGTACTCTCCCAACAGCGCCAGTTGTGTGAGGGTCTCGGAGTGTACCCAGGTGTGGAGTGCGGAGGCAAGGTCCTCTGGTTTACTGCTTGATTCTCTATCGAACAGCATGCTGACATAGGTTTGCTCAAGTTCCAGATCAGAGCCTGGCAGCTTCTCGGAGCGCACTCTTCGGCGCAACTCGGACCTATACTCAGCAACGTTCACCAGGCCGTCCAGCATATCCGCCCGCGACACTAGTTCGAAGGTGTGCACGCCGATCGTCGCCGTGTACGACCCCACTCCGTCCTGAACCGCGACGACCAATTCACACGGGCCTGGGTTCATCTTTTTGACGTAATCCGCAAACGCCTCCAACTCATGCTCGGATGGCCTCTCCGTGGAACACTTGATCGCAATGTGCCGTCCATGATCCGCGTGCCGCGCGAGCCAGAATTCATGCTCGCCATGCCACTGTGGATCCTCACCAAAGTCATAAGCGCGCCGCATGGTCAGAAGCCAACATGCGCGTTCGCGCCAGGGCGCGATGGGTGGTGGCTCGCTCAGATCGGGCATGCGTTGAGACAGCGTGACTGGGCTGAAGGGCCGGAATGGCTCCGCTCCGGAGAGCAGGCGTTGAAGTTCTGCTACTGCCTCATTGAGTGGGTGGTTCTTGCCGACTTGGCGTGCTCTGTATGTGCTCTCGGACGTTTGGCCATCCCAGCTTCTGAACATCATGTATGCAAGCCAAGCTGCCACAAGAACGGTAACGACTATCAATGCCGCCAGTACTGGGTCGAGGGACGTCTCCAGAATCTCGCCGGTTCGAATGTAGTGCACGACAACCAGGACCTGCTGCCACACGGGCGCCCTACCAGCAACAGTAGCGATGGCAGCCGCAGCCAATGCGAGCCAACCCGCGAATGCGAAGAATGCGAACCTCTCCCGCGTGTATCTCCTTCGGCGGATCCAGGTAATGATGCCCCACGCCACACACGTCATGAAGGCGAGGAGAAACAGCAACGATACGGTCGCACCGATGAGTGTCATCATGGGATATACAGGACAGTGAAGTGCTGTAGGAACCGGAAGACGGGTAGGAACACCGGATAGGTACGATTACTCGGACTCAACGGGGTCAACGCTGCCCCTCGCTGGACTTCTTCGGTGGAGATATGTTGACGTCTTTGAAAGTCTTGGCCAACAGGTATCCTGCCACGGCAGAGAGCAAAGGAAGACCTGCTTCGGACGTCACAACCTCATTCGCCATAAGAACGCAGATCAGCACGATGATCATGACGCCAAGCAGGTGCTGCGTAGTGACATGGATTGAACTCAGAAGCGTCTGAGCCATCGAGATTGGGGATCCCGAACCCTTGAAGATGCTCTTCATCCCAACGAACACGGCAGCCACGTAGATTGCAATCATCATGAGCGCGATAGCGCCACCCACGATCAGGATGAGACCTGTGACTTCCATTCGGCACTTCCGAGACAGGTACGTGTATTCGACCTCTTGGTCACGGCCGCCACCGCCCGTCCCCGCGATCTCAGGGAACCTGCTGACAAACCGCACTGCGACTTCGCACCCGACGAGGGCGTGAATCGCTTCCTCATCATGATCTCGAACATACAACCTCTGATCTCATCAGGCAATAACATCCACGTGCTATGTCTGCAATGTGAAGGTGGACTTGAGACACCACTGCACCAACACCCCGCAGTGAGGGGTGGCGCGCTGCCGTACCGTGCTCAGGCAGTGATGCCCCGCAGTGAGGGGTGGCGCACTGCCGTACCGTGCGCATGTAGCAATACCCCGCAGTGAGGGGCGCGCTGCCGCGTCCGTGCGCACGAAACAGCACCCCTCACTGAGGGGTGCGTGATTGGCGCTGCGCCGCCGTGCGCAGAAAGACCGACCTCGCACCGCCCCGTTCGGGGGTGTTTTGCGGCGTTCAACTGCCGCGTTCGACTCGAAGCACCGTGCCGCCGCGGCGCGCACAGAACTGGCGCGCGGGGTCAACCACAAGACGCTGCAGCACCCCAAAGCGCGCGATTTCTTGCCCGAAACGCGCCGCGATTCGCCGAAACTCTTCGAAACACGCCCGGAATCGACCCCGATTTCACCGCTGATTTGGCCAGCGGTCACTTCCCTGCGCAGAAACCCCGCGCTTGTGCACACCCACGCAGGGGAGGGCCTTGCCGTATCATCTTTCCCGAACCCCCAACCCCCAACCGCCAACCCCCCCGAGGTTCCGCGCTCCCGCCCGCCGACCCTGACTCTCGGCGATCCCCAACTTGCCCATGTCCACACCCGCGCTTGCCATCCTGCAGGAACCCGCTCGGCCCGGTGGGCCCTTCAACCCCATCGATCCACAGCTCGCTGCGGAACAGGCGGCCCGGTCGCTGCCCACCTTCCAGATGCTCCGCAAGAGGTCGTTCATTCGGCTGGGATTGCTCGGGGCGCTCCTGGTCATCATCCTGCTCCCGAGCGTGCCCTTCCTGGCCCCGATCGGGTCGTTAGTGCTGCTGGGGGCGATCTTTGGCGTCTCCGCCTGGGATCGTTACCTGGGCCGAAAGCTCGCCGAGGGCCTGGCCCGGGCGGAGGAGCTGGCGCTGCTGGGGCGGTATCCGGAGGCCTGGGACGCCGCCTGGCAGACGCTGCCGATCTGTCGGAAACACCCGCTGGGGCAGGAGTCATGGCTGCGGCTGACGCTGACCATGGGGCGGGCGGCGATGTGGGGGCGGGCCTACGAGACGGCGGGGGCGCTGGTGGGGCTGGTCAGTCAGCAGATCGGGCCGGACCATCCGTTGGCGTCCTTCTGCCATGTGCAGCGGTCGTTGGCGGCGGCGTTCGACGGCCGGCCGGGCGTGGCGGAGGACGAGTTGGTCGCGGTGCGGGGGACGCTGCGCCGAAGTCCAGCACCGCAAGCAGGTTCGGTGTTGCTGGTGGCGGAGCTGGCCCAGGCGTATGCCTCCTGTCAGCCAGCCCGGGCGATTGAACATCTGGCGGATCGGGAGCGCCGCTTGGCCTCACTGGGCCGGGATGCGGGGATCGGGCACTTGCTCGCCGCCTGGGCTTACCAGGAAGTCGGGCAGGCAGATGAGGCGCGGTCGGCGTATCGCGATGCGGTGCTGCTCCTGGGCGTGGATTCCTGTAGAGCGGTGCTGGATCTGCAGTTAGAGCCGGCTTCCGGGGAAGCGGGGGAGGCGGGCGATGGTTGATCGGCGTCTGACACCAGAAGCGCTGGACCGGGTCGGCGTCGGGCGGCTCGATGGGCAACTGCGCGCCACCGCCGGGATCTGGGCGGCGATGATCGTGGCGTTATTCCTTGGTTTCGCAGTCCTGCAAGGTGTGGCCGGGACGCTGGCCCTGGCGGCGGTGCTCATCCTCTGGATCTGGGCCAACTGGAACACCGCGAGGCACGCCGCCCACCTGCGGCATGTGGGTCTGGCGGCGGGGAGCGGTGATTGGGAGATGCTCGCGCCGCCGCTGCTCCTGGCCCTGAGCACCTTTACCTTGAGTCGCGGCAACCGCTTAGCGGCGTATCGGCATCTCGCGACGCTGCGGGCAGCGCAGGGGCGCTTCGACCAGGCGTCGGCGTTGTGCTGGGCCTTGCTGCGGCATCACCGCCGGCAGTCGGGGCAGCGCGGGCGGCTGTGGCTGTTGGAGGCGGAATGCCGGCTGCGGCTGGGCGATTTGCCCGCGGTGCACCAGGCTTTGACGCAGGCGCACGGCCAGCGTCTGCGGGCGGCGGAGGCGTTGCAGCTTGTGGGTTTGCAGGTGATGTACGAGGTAAAGACGGGGCAAGTGGAGCAGCTCACGCAGGGGTTGGCGGCGAAGGTGGCGCTGATTCGCATGATGCCTCCACCGCAGGCGGCGGAGATCCTCACGCATCTGGCCCGGGCTGTGGAAGCGCACGACGCCCCGGAGATCGCGGTCGATCTGCGCCGGCACGCCTTGCTGCTGGGAGGTGAGGCGAGTGAGCCGTCGGGTCAGGGCGCGGTCCAGCCGTAGTCGGCCAAGAGCAAGCCCAGGTCGGGTTGGTCCACAGCGCCATCGCGGTTGAGGTCGGCGATATCAATGAAGGCGGCGTCGCCGATGACGCTGTTGTAGGCGGAGAGCAACAAGCCCAGATCCGTCTGGCCCACGGCGCCGTCGACGTCAAGATCGGCGCGAGACCAGCCGAGCATTTCGCGGGCGATCCAGGCGGCGTAGAACTGTCCGCCCTTGGCGTTCAGGTGCACGGTGTCGGCGAGGTAGTCGAGGGTGACGATGTCGGCTTTCTCATCGTGCAGATCGAAGAGGTTGATGAAGGCGACGTTGGGATCGTCACGGGCAACCTCGTACATGACATAGGTTGGGGCGACGTGGCCGTTGCTGAAGCGGTGGTGGCTGAGGAGGACAATCGGCATGCCGGGGCGGATGCCTTGGAGGCGGGCGACCAGGGCCCGCAGGTCAAGGTCGTACTGGTCCAGCGTTTCGTCACCGGGATCGCATTGAATCCAGAAGACGCTGGGCTCGACTTCGCCCAGCAGGTGCTCATACATCTGCTGGCTCTTGGCGAGAAAGTGCGAGCAGGGCTTGCCGCTCTGTCCCCAGCGATGGAGGACGCTGCCGGGCAATCCCGAGCGCAGATCGACGAGGTCGATCTTCACGGAGGCGGGCGCCTGTGGCGGGGCGGTGTTCTCCAGCTCCATGGTGTGGGTGCCGAAGGCGGGCAAGGGCACATCGACGGTGAGCGAGGTGGGGTCGCCGCCGTTGTCCGCATCGATGGTCTGAACGATGTCGCCGCCGATTCTCACGGTGACGCTGCCGGCGCCGGCTTCCGCGATGTAGCGCAGGCGGACGGAGGCGGCCTGGAAGATCATGCGCCAGCCGCCGCCGGCGTGCTCGCAGGTGACCCAGGTGCCGGTGGGGAACCAGACGTGCTCGGGGATGATCTGATTGAGATGGCGGGTCCAGGCGGTTGATTCGCCCCATTGCCTGGTGAAGACGGGTGACATGACGTAGCCCCCCGTGGTGTCGCCGTTCATGTAGTCGTGCACGTCCACCGAGCCTTCGCCGGCGTTGCCGAAGTGGTCCCAGAGGTGGTTGCGCAACCAGTAGGTCCAGGTGTTTCGCGTCATGGTGACGCTATCGCCGAGGACAGCGCTGTGCACCACGGTGTCCGTCGACTGGGCGTCCCGCAGGGCCTGGCGCCAGGGCTCGAGTATTTGCAAATCCTCGGTGAGGGGGGCAGCCTGCGTCGGCATCAGGGCGGCCAGCAGAGCCAAAAGAGGAATAGCGGGCATCAACTCTCTCCACTCTCGGAATGACGTGGCGAGCGAGGCGACGTTGATCCGCGCCTTCGCCATTATCGGGTCACACCGGAAACTCCCCCTCGTCCATCCCAGAGTAGCCCCGAATTCAGGCCAGGCCAGCCACAATCCAGCAGATGGCCAGCACCAGGGCGATCAGCACCAAGAGCAGAAAGCCACGCCGGGCCCAGCCCAACCCCTCCCGGGCTTCCGCCAGGACTTCGGCTTCCGGCGTATCGTCAGCCTGGCTCCAGTCGATCGCCGCCGCCCCGTCCTGTGTCTCTGCCAAGTGCGTCCGGGCCCGCTCGAGGTCCCTCCGCCGGACCAGCACGGGGGCGACCGGCTTCTGGCGCGCCAGCGACAGCGGCGAGTCCAGGTCGGCCTCCGCGGTGAGGGCCTTGGCCTCGATACCGGCGTCATTGAGCGAGGCGGCGATGACGTTCGCTTCGAACGCCGTCGCCGCGCTGAGCAGGGTCACCAGTTCCTCGGGATTCTGTTGCGGATCGGCGGGCACGGCATCTTCTCGGGCGGGTTCTCGGCTCAGTCCCAGACACCGACGAAATCGCCGCGCTCCTCGCCGGCCTCGACGAAGATGGCGAGGAAGGCGTTGATCTGCGCCTCGTCATCGAACTCGTCGTAGAAGAGCAGATCGAGTTGCGGAGCGCCGCTGTCGGTGTTGTAGTTGAGCGGGTGCATCGTGTGCACGTAGTCCACGTGGCCGTCGCGGTAGGCGATGGCGCCGGACCAGTCGCCGGTCTCTTCGTCGAGGGTGAGCGAAGCCGGATCCGCCGCGACCCAGTCGACGTAGCCGTTGCCATAGATCGGGGCCTGGGTGATCTCGGGTCCGCGATGGCTGAACATGGGCCGGCCCGAAGGTGGGATGAAGCGATCCTCGTTCTTGAGGCACTGCATGGCGAAGCTGAGGTTGCCGCCTTGCGGCGAGTAGAAGTCGGCGGAGAAGGCGGGATCCCACTGGGCCCGGGCCGGGTTCACGGCGGCGTCGGGGCTGCCGCGCTGGTAGTCGCGGTCGACTTCGATGTCGAAGTTGGGTTCGCCGTTGGCGACGAGTTGCTCGGGCATGACGACGCCTTGGTAGATGAGCACGGAGAAGAAGTTGGCGCTGGTGTCCTTGCCGGGGTCGACGCCGCCGGGCCCGGCGAAGGCGGTGGCGGGCACGGTGTCGTGGCGGCGGTCGAGTTTGGAAGGCAGGGGCATCTCGTTCACCCCACCGCCCGAGAGCGTGGCCAGGCCCTGCATGACGCCGTAGAGACTCTGCGAGTCCTTGGTCTGGCTCTTGACGCTGCTGGGCTTGTTGCTGGCGACGTTGGAGAGCTGGGGCAGCAGGATGGCCATGAGCAGGGCGATGAGGCCCAGGGCGATCACCATCTGAAGCAGGCCGACTCCACCGTTTCTGGGCTCATTCATCTTGTCATCCTTCCGCGAGGGGACTGCGGGTCCACCTCAGTCTTGCAGGTGCGGGTGGGGAAAGCCAGCGCGGGGGTCAAAAAAGGAGGCCTGGCCTTGATTGACGAAAACGAACCGCGACCGTGCGGGAGCGGTGCGTTCGGACACCTGTCGGTGCCTCGCCTCCGGCGGCCGGCAACGATCAGCCGGCGAGTGGATTCGCTTGCCGATTCGGCAAAACCGCTCCCTCACGGTCGCGGCTCGTCAAGCACCCCGGGTGCAGTTCCCCTCACAACACGATGTTAACCATGCGATCGGGGACGGCGACGACCTTGCGCACTTTCTGCGCGCCGATGAGGTCTTGCACCTTGGCATCGGTCAGGGCGGTCTTCTCCAGGTCGTCGGCCGACAAGCCCGGGGCGACCTGGATCTTGGCTCGGACCTTGCCCTTGACCATGATCGGAATCTCGACCGTGTCCACGACGAGCAGGTCCGGGTCGGCCTGCGGGAAGGACTCCCAGGCCACGCTGCCTGACTGTCCCAGGCGATGCCACAGCTCCTCCGCGATGTGCGGCGTCAAGGGCGCGACCATCTTCACCATCGCCTCCGCCACTTCGCGCGGCGTCCCCTTCAGGCTGGTCAGCTTGTTGTTGAGCTCAATAAGCTTGGCGATGGCGGTGTTGAAGGCGAGCGATTCCATGTCCTTGCCCACGCCGTCGATCGTCTTGTGCAGCGCCTTGCGCAACTCGTCAGCGGCGGGTTCATCGCTGACGCGTGAGTTGCCGGTCTCCTCGTCAACGAGCGCTCGCCAGAAGCGCTGCAGGAAGCGGTGCACGCCGATGATATCGCGGGTGTTCCAGGGCTTGGACGCCTCCAGGGGGCCCAGGTACATCTCGTAAAGGCGCAGGGTGTCCGCGCCGTATTCTTCGAAGATCTCATCGGGGGAGACGGCGTTCTTCAGGCTCTTGCCCATCTTGCCGTATTCCTGCTTCACCTCCTGGTCGGCGACGAAGAAGGCGCCATCCTTCTCGACCACGTCGTGGGCGTCGACGTACATGCCGCGCTCATCGGTGTAGGCGTGGGCCTGGATCTTGCCCTGGTTGAAGAGGCGATGGAAGGGCTCGGGCGTGGAGACGTGCCCCAGGTCGAAGAGCACCTTGTGCCAGAAGCGAGCGTAGAGCAGGTGCAGGACGGCGTGCTCGGCCCCGCCGACGTAGAGATCGACGCCGCCCACCTTGCAGATCTCGGGATCGTAGGCTTGCGGCGTGGGGTTCTTGACCTCGTCGCGCGGGCAGAGCATCCAGTAGCGCTCCGCCTCCTGGCCGACGAAGCGGTCGGCGTTCTTGGGGTCGAGATAGCGCAGGTAGTACCAGCAGGAGCCGGCCCAGTTGGGCATGGTGTTGAGTTCGCGGGTGAACATCTGGCCGCCGCGCTCGTAGCGCACCCAATCCTCGGCGCGTCCCAGGGGCGTGGTGGGCGGAGCCTCGGGGTCATCGCTGGTCAGGGGGCGGTAGTCGTCCAGCTCGGGAAGCTGCACGGGCAACTCCGACTCGTCGAGGCCGATCGGACGCCCCGAGTCGTCGTAGACGATGGGGAAGGGCTCTCCCCAATAGCGCTGCCTGCTGAAGAGCCAGTCGCGCAGGCGGAAGTTGATCGCCCGCCGGCCGACGCCCTTTTCCTGCAGGTCGGCGCTGATCTGGCGGATCGCCTTGGCGGTGGGCAGGTCGTCGATGGCCGGGGAGTTGATGGCGATGCCCTCGCCGGCGTAGGCCTCGGTCATGGTGTAGAGACCGCACATCTCGTTCGTGTTGTCGGTGCAGTAGCGGTAGATGCTCTCCAGGACGGTGACGTTGGAGAGGTCGACCAAGGCGTTGTCGGTTTGCACGTTGGGAGCGAGGTTCGCTTCCAGCCAGGTGGCGGAAGGCATGACCACGGGCACGATGGGCAGCTCAAACTGGGTGGCGAACTCGAAGTCGCGCTCGTCGTGGGCGGGGACCGCCATGATGGCGCCCGTGCCGTAGCCCATGAGCACGTAGTCGGCGATGAAGATGGGCACGCACTGACCATTGACGGGGTTGACCGCGTAAGCGCCGATGAAGACGCCGGTCTTCTCCTTGCTTTCCTCCTGGCGCTCGACATCGGTCTTGGAGTCGGCGTAGCGGCGATAGGCCTCGACCAACCGGCGAGGGCTGGCGCCCTTGGTGGGCTTGCCGGGGAAGGCGCCCTTCCAGTTGGGATTCGTGCCTTCCGGCCAGTCGCTGGCCGTGAGCTTGTCGACCAGGGGATGCTCGGGGGCCAGCACCATGTAGGTCGCCCCGTAGAGGGTGTCGGGCCTGGTGGTGAAGACGCGAATCGCCATCGCCTCGATGGCTTCCAGGTCGGGAAAGCCGCTCTCCTCGCGGGCGGCGAACCAGTCGGCGACATCTTCATCGAGCTTGCGCAGGGCCAGGAAGTCGACCTCGGCGCCGACGCTCTTGCCGATCCAGTTGCGCTGCATGAGCTTGATGGGCTCGGGCCAGTCCATCTCCTCCAGGTCGGTAAGCAAGCGCTCGCAGTAGGCGGTGATGCGCATCATCCACTGCTTGAGCGGCCGCTTGAAGACGGGGAAATTGCCCCGTTCGCTGCGGCCCTCCGCGGTGACTTCTTCGTTGGCCAGGACCGTGCCCAGGCCCGGGCACCAGTTGACGGGGATCTCGCCAAGGAAGGCCAGGCGATTGCTGTTCAAGATGTCCGCTCGCGAGCCTTCATCGAGTTCCGCCCAGGGCTTGGACTCCGGGTTGAACTTGGGGTGACTCGGGGCGCGCTTGCCACTCTCGAACTCGGCGGCGAGCTCATCGATGTGGCGGGCTCGGTCCTGTTCTTCGTCGTACCAGGCGTTGAAGATCTGCAGGAAGATCCACTGGGTCCACTTGTAGTAGTCCACATCGGTGGTGGCGAAGGAGCGCTGCGGGTCGTGGCCCAGGCCCAGCCGGCGCAACTGCTTCTCCATGGTGCCGATGTTGTGCTCGGTGGTGAGCCGGGGGTGTTGGCCGGTCTGGATGGCGTATTGCTCGGCGGGCAGGCCGAAGGCGTCGTAGCCCATGGCGTGCATGACGTTGTGGCCGGTCATGCGCAGGAAGCGAGCGTAGATGTCGGTGGCGATGTAGCCCAGGGGATGGCCCACGTGCAGTCCCACGCCGGAGGGGTAGGGGAACATGTCGAGGATGAAGCGCTTGGGCTTGCCTGCCGCGAAGCCGACCTCGCCCGGATTGGGCGTATGGAAGGTCTGCTCCTGGGCCCAGGTCTGCTGCCAGCGAGCCTCCATCTCGTTGGCGAGGGTGGCGTTGTAGCGGTACCTGGCCGGGTCGGCGGCGTCGGTCGGGGTGGCGTTGTTGGCGTCGGCCATGCTGGTGTGCCTTTGCGTAGTCGCGTGTGTCGAGTCTCGAAAAGAGACAAGCCCCGCATCGCTGCGAGGCTCGGGTGGTCACCTGGTGAAGCAGTCGCCGCGCAGCGTCATCGATCCGTCGGCAGTCGACGAAGCGGCGAGTCCGAATTGGGCGGCGCTTGCATCACGGGCGGTATCCTAACATCGGCCCCTCCGGGGGCAAGTATAAGCGTCTTGGGGCCGGAGCGGCGGCGAGGGCCGGCTCAGCCCTTCTTCTTGGCCCGCTGCACCAGGTGCTTCTTCGCCTCCCCCGCCAGGAAGAAGGAACCGGTCACGCAGATCAGATCCTCGCGGCTGACGGCCCGGGCGGCGAGGTTCACCGCCTCTTCCACCGTCTCCGCCGTCTGCGTCATCTTGCCGCTGATCTGTGCGAACAGGCGCTGCAGATCCTCGGCGGGCAGGGAGCGCGGGTTCGTCTTGGCGCGGACGAAGATGATCTTGTCCGCCCCCAGGGAGATGCACTTGAGCATCTCCGTGACGTCCTTGTCTTCAGCGCAGCCGAAGATCATCACCAGCGAGTCGTAGGAGATGTGGGCGCCGACGCTGCGAATCAGGGCCTTGATGGCGGAGGCGTTGTGGGCCCCGTCGATGAGGATCCGCGGGTCGGTCCAGACCATCTCCATGCGGCCGGACAGGGTTGTCTTGACCAGGCCCCGGATGACGTCGTTGTCGTCCATCTCGAAGCCGCGGCTGCGCAGCTTGTCGAGGATCGCCAGGGCCAGGCCGCAGTTCAAAGCCTGGTGCTCGCCCTGGAGCGGGCAGGGCAGATGCTCGAAGCGGGAGGTGTCGGTGGTGATGCAGACGCGGGTGTGGGCCCCGAGGTCAGCGCTCGTCTCGAAGCGGGCGCTGTAGTCGATCTCCTTGCCGCAAACCTCGAAGGTGGTGCCCACTTCCTCGGCGTGGGTCCGGAAGACCTCGTCGACGTCGGCTTCCTGCTGGATGGAGACGACCGGTACGCCCGGCTTGAAGACGCCGGCCTTCTCCAAGGCGATCGAGGTGAGTTCCTCGCCCAGAATGTGGGTGTGGTCCTTGCTGATCGAGGTGACGGCCGTCACCACGGGGGTGATGACGTTGGTCGAGTCCAGCCGGCCCCCCAGCCCCGCTTCGATGATGGCGATGTCCACCGCCTGGTCCGCGAAGTAGCAAAAGGCCATCGCCGTCAGAATCTCGAAGAAGCTGACGCCCTGGTGCTCTCCCAACGTGGCGGCGGCGGCGGCGACGCGCTTGGTCAGCTCCGTGAAATCCGCGTGGGCGATCAGCGAGTTGTTGATGCAGATCCGCTCGCGAATGTCGGTCAGGTGCGGGCTGGTGTAGGCCCCGACCACGTAGCCGCACTCCTGCAGCGACGCCGACAGCATGGCCACGGTCGAGCCCTTGCCCTTGGTGCCCACGATGTGCACCGCCCGAACCTGGTCCTGAGGATTGCCCAAGGCCTCGCAGAGAGCCCGCATGCGGTCGAGCTGGAACATCTCCGGGCGAATCCGGATCTTCCGCATCCGCTCGAAGTTCACCTGCTCGTAGATGTACTTCAGGGCGGATTGGTAGTTCTTGATGGCCGTGGTCTTGCCGGAGGATCGGCTGCGGGATTTCTTCTTGCTCGTGGCGGCGCTCGTCATAATTCGTCTAGTATATCCGAGCTTCGGATTTGAGGCAATTCGATCATTGTAAGCCCTTGTCTTGCAGGATCTTGTGGCGAGAGGCGCAAGTTCCGGCCCGGGCGGCAAAAACGCCTCCAGGGCTGCCGGAAGACTCGCCGGCTTCCTGGACTGGCCACCGCAAAGGAGCCGGACATGCCGCAGAACGACTACGCCGATCTCACCCAGGAATCCTGGCGCGTCTTCAAAATCATGAGCGAGTTCGTGGAAGGGTTCGAAGTCCTCAGCGACTTGCCCCCCCGCCGTCACCGTCTTCGGCTCGGCCCGAACCAAGCCCGATCATCCCACCTACCGGCAGGCCCAGCAGCTCGCCGCCCGCCTCGCCGAGGCGGACTACGCCGTCATCACCGGCGGCGGACCGGGAATCATGGAAGCCGCCAACCGCGGGGCCTTCCAAGCCGGTGGCGTCTCCGTGGGCCTGAACATCTCCCTCCCCCACGAACAGCAAGCCAACGACTACCAGTCGATCGAACTCAACTTCCACTACTTCTTCTGCCGCAAGGTCATGTTCGTCAAGTACGCCCGCGCCTTCGTCATCTTCCCCGGCGGGTTCGGCACGCTCGATGAACTCCTCGAATCCCTCACGCTCATCCAAACCCTCAAGATCGACCCCTTCCCCGTCATCTGCGTGGGCACGGAATTCTGGACCGGCCTCATCGACTGGATGCGCTCGACCCTGCAAGAGAAGTACGAAACGATCGGCCCCGATGACCTCGACCTCTTCCGCGTCACCGATGATCTCGACGAGGTGATGACGCTGGTCAAGCAGGGCATGGAAGGCAAGTGCCTCCTGCCCGACTCCTACCCCGCGACCATCGCCGGCGCCCGCGGCAGCTTGACCGCGGAAGGCACCAGGAAGGGCGTCTTCCCCCGCCGCGTGATGCAGCGGGGAGGGTAGGAGGGAGAGGGAGCCGGGGGAGAGGGAATTGGGGAACTTGGGAATTGGGGAATTCGGGGACTGGGGGGCGAGCGAATCGACCTACCTGTCCCGCTCCATGCCTCGGCCCGGCTCCGAAACACCACCGGCCACAATCTCGTGTGGGATGCTGTGTTCGATGATCCGAAGACCGCTCGACTGTTGTGGCTGGCGGAAGCGGACGCCGTGCCCCGCAGCATCGATCGGTGATCTCTTTGGTCGGCCGGGGCAAACGGGAGATCCCCGCTTCTCTCGTGGGCCAAGCGCGATCAGAGCCGCGTGATCACGAACGGGGCCGCAACCAGGGACGTGCCCACCAGGGCCAGTGCGATGACGTTGGGAATCAGGTAGGGACAGACCATCAATGCCATTCCCGCGATGAGTTGTGGGAGCCGTTCCGCCTTCTTGCCATAGACGAAAAGGCCCAGTCCGATCGCCCCAAAGAGCATCGACAAGAACAGCGTGTCCATATTCATCGCAGGCTCGCTTTGCTGAGGGTGCTGCCGAGCATGTCGGCGATCGGGGATCCGCAGTTGATCGCATAGCGCCTCGGAGGGGCATTGCCGGCGGAAGGAGGATGGGTGGGCCCGTGTGGGAGGCGTCCGGTCCGATCATGTCGGCGGCGAAAGACGATCGGCGGCAAGAGGGGTTCGGGTGAGACGGCCCGGCTTCCATCCGCCGGGCTGGATTTCCGCCGGCCCGGGGAATGGCGGAGAGCAGGATTCGCCGCTGATCGCGACGCCTGGTGCGGTGGGGGGTGGGGGTTGAGGGGCTAACGGAATTGGGGAACTGGGAATTGGGGAATTTGTGGGGGTTGGGGGATTCGGGGGGGGTGGGGGGGGGGGGGTTGGGGGAGGCGAGGGAATCCACCTCCCTGTCCCGTTCACCACTTCCGCGCCGCTACAATGCCCGCAGCCTGACCTGTTAGCCCACTAGATCCACATTGAGGGAGCGAGAGCATGTCAAAGGAACGAAAGCCCGGCAGCAGAGGCGGCATGGACCCGTCTTCCCCCGACCGGGTCAGCCCGGGCCCGAGCGTCGGCAGCGAGCCGGGAAGCCACAAGCCTTCGAAGACCAAGGGCCCGACCAAGACCGCCCCCCGCAAGAAGGGCTTCAAGAAGAAGCCCAGCAAGTAGGGGACGGAGGGGGAGAGGGAATTGGGGAACTTGGGAACTTGGGAATTGGGGGCCGAGGGAACTCGGGAATTGGGGAACTTGGGAACTTGGGAATTGGGGAATTTGGGGGGGCTGCTCCCTGATCGTCATGCCCGCGAAGGCGGGCATCCAGCGTGATGTCCGAGGGCATTCGGTGCGGAGCTGGATTCCCGCCTTCGCGGGAATGACGGAGCGCGCGAGTTGCTGCTGACTGCGGCGCCGAGCGCGGCGGGAAGCGTGGTGACGGTCGGTCAAGAGGTTGAAAAACCCCCTCTCCGGGTTGGGTATGCACAAGCGCGGGGTTTGTGCGCAGGGAAGTGACCGCTGGCCAATTCAGCGGTGAAATCGGGGTCGATTTTGGGCGTGTTTCGAAGAGTTTCGGCGAATCGCGGCGCGTTTCGGGCAAGGAATCGCGCGCGTTGGGGTGCTGCAGCGTCTAGTGGTTGACCCCGCGCGCCAGTTCTGTGCGCACCGCGGCGGCACGGTGCTTCGAGTCGAACGCGGCAGTTGAACGCAGCAAAACACCCCCGAACGGGGCGGTGCGAGGTCGGTCTTTCTGCGCACGCCGGCGCAGCGCCACTCACGCACCCCTCACTGCGGGGTGCTGTTTCATGCGCACGGCGCGGCACAGCACCCCTCACTGCGGGGTGCTGTTGCGTGCGCACGTCGCGGTAGCGCGCCCCTCACTGAGGGGTATTGCTACCTGCGCACGGTATGGCAGCGCGCCACCCCTCACTGCGGGATGTTGGTGACGTGTTGTTGTGCGCGCAGCTTCACATTGCAGACCTAGCATGTGGACTTCATTGCCTGATGAGATCAGAGGTTGTATGTTCGCGATCATGATGAGGAAGCGACCCACGCCATCGTCGGGCGCGAAGTTACGTACGGTCTGTCAGCGGGTTTCCTGAGATTGCGAGGCCGGACGAAGGTGGCCGCGACCTAGGGGCCGAGTAGGCCTGCCAGTCCCGTTCTTCACCCAACTCTGCAGTTGTCCATCCCTAGACCATGTCTCCCGCTTGAGAAACACAGGATGACACCACCCGAATCGGATCGAATCGTACTGCCAGGCATTGAACTTGATCCCGACTACAAGGTCAAACAACATATTCTGATAGGCTGGGCCCTTGTCGGCGCATTCTTCACTCTCGGCGCCTTTGGGGCCATCCTGGCGATATTCGACATCATTGACATTCCCGATCACCTGTCGGCGTTCGATTGCGCGCGGCTCACGGCCTTCGTCGTCGCGATTGTCAATATAGGCGCATGGATGTACTTCCCCCTTCTCGATCTTGGCATTCAGCGTCGGTGGATACGCACCGCATACAAGGTGTTGCCCTCAGGAACATCCGAATTCCTTATGATCGTATTCACCACCGCTCTGCTTCTTGGCACCATTCTAGCATCGCTGATTCACCCTCTTGCATTCGCGCTCTGCGGAGTCATTGTCTACACGTGGAACATTGTTGGATACGCGTACATCAAGAGACAGCTACAGGCGATAGTTGAAGAGTCTAGAAGGCTCTACGAAGATGAGGAGGAGCCGGGCCGCACAGCCATGCTGTCGGGCTTGCGTCTAGTAGAGGAGTTCTTCTGCATTGCTCCTTATGTACGCCCAGTTCAAAATCGTCAACAGCTTAGGCTGCTCGTGCTTACGTTCGCATCGTTGGTGAGTGTAGCGATCGCTGGTGCCGGCACAGTATCTGGAAGCGAGGTACTCCTGGTTGTTTCCTATTACTGGTCGGCTGGCGTATTCGTCGTGGCTGAGGTGTGGATTGCGATCTGGCGCTGCCGGCGGGACAAGAAACTGGAAGTGGTCAAAGAGACATGGCGGCGAAGCATGTCAGGGCATGTGGGTGATGGCATGGGGGGGCAGAACGGGGTCGACTCTTGAGACGCGATGACTACTCCTCGCATCGCGCTGAACTGGCAGGAGACGTAAGGCGAACGCGACTCCTGTTCGGGAGGACTTGGGCTAGGCAGATGGCCAGTATCAGTTGTCAGGAGTTGCCCCCATCTGGCCGCCCGATCCCACCGTGGGAAGCAATCTGCGCTGCTATCGTGGGAACATGTTCAGACGCGAGGGAGGTCGGCCAATGAACGCACCGAGCAGTGAGCAACGAAGCCTCCACCTACCTGAGGCAGTGGAGATGCTGAGGCGATCGATTGATGAGTGGAATCAGTTCCGGATGGACAATAGGAAGTACAGTCCAGAGTTGAGCGGAGCGGATCTGAGCAGGTTCGACTTGGCCGGAGCCGACCTCAGGCTGGCGAATCTTGAGGGTACGAGTCTCGTGGACGCGGATCTATCGGGAGCCCGCCTCTCCTCTGCAAAGCTGAACAGGGCCGATCTCACACGAGCGACTCTCGACGGGGCTGATCTATTGGACGCGAGGCTGGCGGAGGCGACGCTGGCAAGTGCGAAGCTTCGTGCTACAACGCTGAATGGTGCTGACCTCTCCAGGGCGAATCTTCGACGTGCCGACATGACATCGGCGAACCTCAGTCCGAGCGAGGGATTGTCACGGGATCTCAGGAGCCGCGGGGAGATCCCCACAAAGCTCCAGGGAACAGATCTCACCGGTGCCGACTTGCGAATGGCGGATCTTAGGGACATTGATGCGGCGGGCGCTGTCTTCAAGCGCACACGGGGACTATATGGAGAGAGAAGAGCGCAAGGCCTGGGAACCGTTGTCGGCGGTCACACGGCGAGGTTTCGAGCAAAGGGAGACCTTCTGCATTGGAGCTGGCTCAAATGGATCGGGAAACTCCGGCTCTTTGGAGTCTCTACCAGCGCCGTAATCGCAATCACGCTCTATGCGATCTTCGTTGCCAGATGTAATGTTGTGATTGCCGCACTCCATGAGTGGGCCGCAGGCTTTGAGGGAGACGGTCAGTTCTGGCCAAGTGTGAGTTGGCTGCTGAAGATCCCCCGTCTGCCGCTGTCACCTTATCTCGCGCTCCAGCTTATAGCGATCGGCTGCCTCGCGTTGGGCGCAGCTATCTACCACTGTGGTTGCCCGAACCACATCAAGGAGAACGGCGAGACTAGATGGGAGCGAGAACTCGGCGAGCCGATGGTTGAGTATCGAGCAGGGAACTGCAGTGCACGGCCATGGCGATACATCTGTGGGGCTCTCTTCCTGGTGGGTGGTGCCTACTCAGTCGGCTATCTCATCGTCAATGCGATCCGCGCGTTTCGCCCCGTGTTTCTGGCAGAATGATCGCCCGTTCCCCGATTGCTCGATGGCCTTCGAAATCGCTAGAGGGGTGGTATCGTCCAGACATGTCTGATGTTGTCAGACGCGAGCCCACACCGGTTCCCGCAGGCGATCTGGGGGTGCCTAGTGAGAGGTGTCCAGATACTGAATCAGGCGCGTCGCCACCTGGTAAACGTCCTTGCGACTGCGGCTCTGCCGCTTTCCTGCGGTGACGAAAGTCACAGTGACTTCGATAGCCACATCTCCGTTCTTGAGCGTCCTCTCCGTCACAGAGAACACGGCGCGATATCTTCCGTGCCTAATCCGAAAGTAGCCCTGCAGGGGCCCCACAAGCGCTTTGGCAGCCTCCCGGGGATCCTCTACCTCAAGAAGCTTGTCGGCCTTGGCGACTAGACCTCGCGCCGCATCTTTGGGGAGCCCGCGGAGGGCTTCGCGCGCAGTATCAGTCCATTGAATGTGAGTGCGGCGGGTTGTGTCGATCACAGAAACTCTCTCTTGACATCATCGTGGTCATGAAGTCTGCCCGCAGCAATATCAGCCATGCTCTCCATGAGCATCCGGGCCGACTCCGGATCTGCAAGTATCTCGATCGTCTCCAGAACAGTCGCCAGATAATCGGGGTCAACGACCGCAAACGCCCTTCGCTTGTGTCGGGTGACATAGATAACCCGCTCTTCTCTCAGCCTCTCATCCAAGTGGCTGAATTGGTTCCGGGCTTCCGAGATGTCCAGCGTGGCAGTGGTCATGGTCCGTCCTTGTTTCCCCTGAGAGTCCCTCAACCTACGACGGCGTGTGGCACCGTCGCTCTTCTACTATGCACAGTATTCGTCGTTTGGTCCAGTTGTGTTCACAGTTTTGGCAATGTTTATTGCGCCATTATGTGTACAAGTGATTGCGAGGATCTATTATCGGACCTTTAGGGCGATGGTACGCCGCCTTCCTGTCTTATCAGCATAAACCACTACTGCATACGATGTTAGGCTGGTTCGGCCAGGCCTCGCCGGAGCGACAGGTCAAGCGACAGGGGGGAAGTCGCCACCCCACCCGTAGTGCACCACTGCCCCTGGCGGCTGTCTGAACTACAGTCGGTAGCGTAGTGGCGGATCATTGTCTGGAGACAGCGCGGGGAGGAGAGGGACAGGTACGTTTGAGTCGCCGCCCTAGTCGCGGTGTCAGATTGCGGGCCCGCCCAAGACCCGCGCGTCGTTCCCCGCCGTGACGACGTGAATCGCCGGTTTCGTGCCGTGGCGGTCTTGGTAGGCGGCGCGGAGGTGGTGGCTGAGCGGCTCGATGAGGTCGGGGTGGATCCAGGTGTGGGCGTGGGAGTGACGGATGACAAGGCGCCCCTCACCTCGCCGTGGCGAGTCGCCTTCGGAGACCCAACCCTCCCGCCGTGGCGGATCTGTGACTCCCCGAGGAGAGGGGGATGCAATCCGCGCGGATACCATCCGCGGCTTTGTGTTGACGCCCGGCGACTCCCCTCCGGGGAAGCGGGGATTCAATCCGCGCGGAGGACGTTCGTGGGTTCGCACTGGTTGGCACGCGATGAGTGGCACCCGGGACACGGCGCGATCAGCGATCGCGGCTTTGTGGGGCGATCGATCCGCGCGGATGGCATCCGCGGCTTTGTGGGCGGCGCGGACTGTTCAGATCAGGGGGTCCGCTTCCCAGCCGAGGCGCACCAAGTCGATTCTGTCCAGGTCGGCGACGCCTAACTTGTGCACGGTGTCGGCAAGCTCAATGTGGTGGGCGGTGGGTTGGAGGGGTCGATCCTCGCCGAACTCCTCTCGCCGTTTCGCCTGGATGATCTTGAGTCCCACGGCGTCCGCAGCGACGGGGTCGGTGCTGACGATGAGGCCGTTGTAGCGCCAGGTGTACTTGGGGTCGAAGTGATGCGGGCCGACGTTGTGGAACTGCGGCGTGAGCATGACCAGGACGTTGAGCCTGGTCTTGCCCTTGACGATGGGCAGTTCCCAGAGCTTGGCCAGGTCAGCGCAGGCGTCATCGTGGTACTTCGGGGGATGGTCGAAGGTGATGTAGTTCTTGATGAGACTGCCGACGCCCGACCAGGAGTGCGTCCGCATGGGCCGGGAGTTGATGAGGACGGTGGCGCGCTTGAAGATGTCCTTGCGCAGGACATCGCGATCGCCTTCATCGATGTTCTTGGCGGGGACTCCCGCGCCCATGACGCCTTGCCGGAGTACCTGGATGAGTTCCTTGGGTGTGGGCAGCTTGGACCAGACATTGGTCTTGAGCCCCACGATGTCATCCGGCTTGATGATGAGTTTCCAGCAGTCGACGGGATCCTCCATGCCGAAGAGAGCGGTCAAGGCCTGGTCCATCATCGTCTGGATGCGGTCGGGGTCGATGACGCTGGCTTCGGAGACGGCGTGCTCGTCCCGGATCAGGACGACTCTCGAGGTTTTCGGCGTTTCCTGGGTGACTTCCTGGGCATGGGCCACGCCGACGGCGGTCCCTACCGCGGCCAACCCCGCTCCTTTGAGGAAGTCCCGCCGGGGTAGTCCTTCGTTCTTCGCTGCCATGGTTCACTCCTTCGTTTCGGCTTGCAGGACGTTGGCGGAGGCTGCCTCGAGCAAGGATTCCGCCGCGGCTTCATCTTCCCCGTTCAGGGCCACGATGAGGAACCGGCCGACTTGGGCCGACGAGAGGTACTTCCACTTGGTTGTACTGAGGGTCTGGCGAGCCGTTTCGCCCGCCTGCGTTTCCTGCGTTTCAGTTGAAGCGAGGTTCTGGGCGATGAACTGCCTGAAGGAGGCGAGGGTGGCGCCTGCTGCGGGCTCGCTTCCATAGTCGATGATCAGGAGGATCGGGGATCCGGGCTGATACCGGCCGAGGACGGCATCGGTCTCGGTGGAGAGGTTCAGGACGTTCTCGCGGACCAGGTAGAAGTGGTAGTTGAGCGTCTGATGCAGGTGGAAGTAGCGTTCGCTCAGGGGGCGGAGCCCCTCGATGGGGAGCAGGTCCACGAGCGGCGGGCGTGGGCCTGGGGCAGGCAGGCGCTGGGAGACTTCGCGGGCCACCTCCTCGATGAGCGGCGCGGGATCGGGGTCGTACTGTTGGGCCGCGACGCAGATGTAGTACCGATCCTGCCAGAAGCAGAGGATGCTCCCACCGCGCTCGAAGGCGGCGCCGATGCCTGTCTCTTCCTGCTCGCGGGCATAGCTGTAGACGCCGTAGGCATCGGCGGGGTTGCCCATGTCGAAGAGCTCGACGGTGACGGCCAGGCCCTGCGGGTTGTGGTACCTGGCCACGATGACATGGTCGAAGTCGTAGGACCGGTAGACCTCGCCGGCGCCGTTGATGTGGTCGAAGATGGTTTCGCGGTCGAAGGTGACGGGGTCGGGCTGCTTGATCCAGCCGCCGAGGTTTTGAGGAAGAAGCGTTGCCGTATCCACGGTGCCGGTCTCCAATCCGCTGCATCCGGAGAGAAGGAGGCCGATGGCGGCGATGGGCAACCACGCGCGATTCGGATTCCTCCGGGCAGGGTGATTCCTCTCGACGGTGATGAACGTCGGGCGCGCCTTCACTTCGCGCGCGATTGCGATCCCAAAGGCGAGGCTCACGATCTTCCAGAACGGAACGCCGGCGCGCATCGCCAGAGCGGCGATCAGGGTGATCGCGGTGATCGCGGTGAGGAGCGCTACCGGATTGACGAAGCCGAAGGCGTGGATCATAACACTCTGGCTTTCGAAGAGAGTCGTCCGCAGCAATTGTCACATATAGTATCTTCCCGGCAGGCCCGCAATCACCTCGCTCGGTCTCGGGCGAAGCTTCGCGCCGTCACCGCCATCCGGCAGGGCGCGAAAAACGGGACAGGTACGTTTGATTCGCCGCCGCCGTCGCGGTATCTTTCGGCTATGCCACGCATCGCTCGACCAACGCCCGGCGGCTATGTCTACCACGTCCTCAATCGAGCCGTGGGGCGAATGCCGCTCTTCGAGAAACAGGCGGACTACCAGGCGTTTGAGACCGTCCTGGCGGAAACGCTGGCGGCCCAGGGCGGCGTGCGATTGCTCACCTACTGTCTCATGCCCAACCACTGGCACCTCGTGCTGCGGCCGACCGGCGATCGTGATCTCGGTTGCTTCATGCAGCGGCTGACGCTGACCCACTCACGGCGCTGGCAGGAGCATCGGCAATGCCACGGCACGGGCCACGTCTACCAGGGGCGGTACAAGTCGTTCCCCGTGCAGAAGGACAAGCATCTGCTGACCGTGCTGCGCTACGTGGAGCGGAACGCGTTGCGGGCGAAGTTGGTGAAGCGGGCGGAGGCGTGGCGCTGGGGCGGTTTGTGGGTGCGGCGGGAGGGCAGCGACGAGCAGCGGGCGATGCTATCGCCCTGGCCGGTGCCGGAGCCGCGGCATTGGTTGCGTCTGGTGAATGCGGCGCTGAGCGAAGCGGAGCTGGAGGCGATGCGCGGGTGCGTCAATCGGGGGCGACCGTTCGGCTCGGACTACTGGATGAAGCGGACGAGCACAGCCCTGGGGCTGGAGCACACCTTTCGCGGGCGAGGCCGACCGCGCGGGGAGACGTGACCGGGGATCGGAAGGGGTGCGGTCGGGGCCGGCAGCGCGGGGGGGAGTGACGGGGATCGGCGGGCGAGGCGGGCATGGTCGAACGGGAAGCGAAGCCGCCGCGCCGCTGCCACCCCAGTTCCCGAGTTCCCCAATTCCCCAATTCCCCAATTCCCCAATTCCCTCAGTCCCTCAGTCCCTCAGTCCCTTCGTCCCTCCTCATGCACCCCGCCCCGAAAAGCGAGGCTGAAAAACGTACCTGTCCCGTTTACCAGAGGCTGAAAAACGTACCTGTCCCGTTTGTTGGGCTAGCCGGCGATGAGTTCGATGAGGCGGCCCGCTTGTCTTCTGATCCAGGAGGCTTTGCGGGCGACCATGATGAGGAAGTCGCCGCCTTCCATGTGAGCGAAGCTGCCGGTCGTCGCGATGGGCACCACCGCTTCCACGATCAGCGCTTCCACCATCAAGCTGGGCAGCGCTTGCAGTTCCTGCATCTCCAGGGCGCAGCCTTCCACGGAGAGGTAGCCACGGCAGAAGCGCTTGAGGCGCGTTTCGTCGAGGTAGTCGGGCCACTGAGCGACCTCGCCTCCCCCCCCATGGTGATGGAAAACTGCAGCGCCCCGTTGGCGAGATCGATCAGGCGCGGCTCCCAGCGGGCGGAATCGAAGTCGAGCACCGAGGTCACGCGGCCGTTCTCGAAGAGCATGTTGCCCGGGTGCCAATCGCTGTGGATCGCTTGCCGACCCCACTTGGGGAGCCCCGCTTCTTCGACGGTGCGCAGGGCTTCGTGGTAGACCTGGCGCAGCGTGCGTACGAGCGAGGCCATATCGACGGGGCGCTCAGAAGCAGCGCCGGGCGTGACACGTTCGAGCGTGGCGGGAATCTGATGCAAGGATGCGCCCAGGCCGGAGACGGCGTGGAAGCTGCCCTTGGGCGGCGGGCGGGTGGGGCTGAAGCCGGCGGCGGCGAGATGGAAACGGCCGAGCATGCGGCCGGCCTCAGCGGTTTCTTCGAGGGTTCCTTGGTAGGTCGAGCCATGCACGAACTCAAAGAGTTCGTAGAGCCGATCCTGGTGGCGGACCACGGTCTGCTTGTGCCTGGCGGTGCGGACCAGGGCGGGCATGGGGAAGTTCTGCTGCTGCAGGTGGAGCTGCAGGTCGTGCACGAAGGCGAGGCGTTGGGGGCTGTCCCGGCCGGGGGCGCGGCGTTTGAGCAGGTATTCACCGGCATCGGCGAGGAGCACCGCCTTGGGTGAGCGATGGGAGCCCTTGGGCAGTTCGCGGACTTCGTAGATGGGCCCCAGGTCGTAGTGCTGGCAGACGGTTTCGATCTCAGCGGGGGTGAAGCGATCGCGCGGGGCGCGCCGCCTGCCCCTCGGTGCTGAGCCGCTGGAAGATGCACTCGCTTCGTCGTTCATGGCGCGTGGCGCTGCCTCTGGCTGTCGCACTGCGTACCGAAGCGCTCCCCTTCGGGTCGCGGCTAAACGGGGGCGGTGTTGCCGATTCTCGCGCTTCCCTTCGGGTGGCGGCTAAAGGGGGAGGGCTCGCGGTACTCCCCTTGGTCCCTCGGTCCCTTTCCGCTTCACTCTACGTTCTGCACCTGCTCCTTGATGCGGTCAATCGCGCCTTTCATCTCCACGGTGAGGCGGCTGATCAAAGAGTCGCTCGACTTGCTGGCGATGGTGTTGGCTTCGCGGAGCATTTCCTGGGCGAGAAAGTCAAGGGTTCGGCCGGTGGGGCGATCGTCGTTGGCGCTCAGCAGGTCGACGAACTGATCCATGTGTCCTTGCAGGCGATTGAGTTCCTCAGCGATGTCGCTCTTTTCAGCGAAGATCGCCACCTCGCGAATGAGCTCGGCGGGTTCGAAGGCGACGCCCTTGTTGGCGAGCAGCGTCTTGATCCGCTCTTCCAGGCGATCCTGGTACTCGGCCACGACTTGCGGGGCCCGACTCTGAATGGTGGCGAGTCGCTCGGTGATGACGGCGTGGTGGGTCATCAGGTCTTCGAGCAGGCGCTCGCCTTCACGGTCGCGCATGACGACGAGCTGCTCGCAGGCCTGGTCGAGCAGGGCGAGGAGCGATTCCTTGAGGCGTTCCAGGCGTTGCACCTCATCGGTCGGCTGCTGCAGGACGCCGGGCAGATCGAGCAGGGAAGCGACGTCGACGCGGAGGGCGCCGGCTTGGACCTCGGGCACTTGCTGGAGCTGTTCCAGGTAGGACTGCAGGGCTTCGGTGTTGATCTCGTGTGCCGCCGCTTCGGAGGTGTCCACGACCTTGCTGGTGATGGTGACGGCGCCGCGGGAGAGTTTGCGGCGGACATGGGCCTCGAGGATGGCCTCCAGGGGCTGGAGATCCTCCGGCAGGCGCACCACGACCTTGAGGTACTTGTTGTTGAGCGAGCGGATCTCGAGGGCCTGGTAGATCCCGCCCCGGGTGGCGCTGGCGTCGCCGAAGCCTGTCATTGAGCGAATCACTCGTTCATACTCCTCGCTTGCCCGCCCCGAGCAATCCACCCGTACTTGGTTTTGGCTGTGGCCTTCGGATGGGGCGTGGTTCAGCCTGGGCCGTCGCTGCCGCCATCGGGCGGGGTCGCCCCGGCACTGTCATCGGCCGGATCGGCGTCCAACTCGCCTGTGGTCTCGTCGGCGGGGGGCTCCGCGCCGCCTTCGCCGGGGTCGGCGGGCAGCTCACTGGGGTCGGCGGCGGGCTCCTCGCCGGTCAGGTCCTCGACCGGATCACCCTCAGCGGCGGGCAGGCCTTCGGTTTCGCCGGTCTCCTGGGGTTCACCCGAGCCCACAGCGGCGGTGGTCTGGGTCGTATCCGCCGGCCGAATGGCGTAGGTCAGGCCGATGGCGGTGAGCAGGAAGAGGACGAAAATCGTGATAGTGGCGTAGGTCAGGACATCGCCGACCTTGGCGCCGAAGGCGGTTTGGCCGCTGCCGGAGCCACCCCCGAAGGCGCCGCTGAGGCCGCCTCCCTGGGGCCGCTGGATGAGGACCACGAGGATGAGGGCCACGCAGGTGACGATGAAGAAGACCACCAGCAAGCCGGTGAGCATGTTGCTCAGTTCCATAACGTTCAATCCTTCCTGCGGTTGCGCTGTGCAGCCGCGGTGGCGAGTCCTCAGCAGGCGGCGGCGATGATGGCGGTGAAGTCGTCCGCCTTCAGGGCCGCCCCCCCGATCAGGCCGCCGTCGATATCTTCTTGGGCAAACAGCTCTTGCGCGTTTCCGGGCTTGACGCTGCCACCGTATTGGATGCGAATCTTAGCCGCGATCTCCTCGGTGTAAAGGGCCGCCAGCTTCCGACGGATGTGGGCATGGGCCGCCTGGGCGTCGCCGGGGGTGGCGGTCTTGCCGGTCCCGATGGCCCAGACGGGCTCGTAGGCCACGGTGAGGCGGTTCATCTGCTCGGCCGGGACGCCGGCCAGGCCTGCCGTCAGTTGTTGGTCATTGACCGCATCGGTTTGCCCGGCTTCGCGTTGTTCGAGCAGTTCGCCGATGCAGAGGGTGACTTCGAAGCCCTGGTCGAGGGCGGCCTTGACCTTGGCGTTGAGCAGGGCCTCGGGCTCGCCGATGACGTGTCGCCTCTCGCTGTGGCCGACGAGGACATCGGTGACGCCGAGATCCTTCAGCATGGCCAGGCTGATCTCGCCGGTGAAGGCGCCGTTGGGCTCGTGGTAGAAGTCCTGGGCCCCGAGGCGGACGCCTTGGGCGCCCTTGAGGACCGCCCCCACTGCCTGGATGTAAACAAAGGGGACAAAGAGGGTTACCTCGGTCTTGCCCGCGAAGTCGCCGGCCTTGGCCGCGACGTCCGCCGCCAGGGAGGCGGAGGAGGCGAGGTCGAGGTTCATTTTCCAGTTGCCGCCGACGAACGGTTTCCGTGTCGCCACAGGTCTGCTCCCATCTGCATGTTCGGATCGGCCGCGACGGCATCCGCCGACACGGAATCGCCCAGACTACCGCAGGGAGGGAAGTGTCGCCAACAGCCGTCGAAAATCAGGGGTGCAGCGCTTCTCTCGCAGGCCGCAATTCACGCCGTGGGCGTGCCCAGGACTTCTTCTTCCAGGGCCCGATCGCGCTGGCGGGTGGCTTCGGGGCGGTGCTCCTCGAAACCCCGTGAGGCGGGGAGGCAGTGGTAGACGTAGCCGTTCGCCGGGTAGATCTCCCGGGCTCGATCCAGGACCTCGTTGGCCAGATCGGGTCGGCCGGCCATGAAGTAGCCGCGGGCCCGGGCCCCCTCGATCTTCACTCGGTCCAAGGGCTCGGGCAGGACCTCGAGCAGCCAGTCGAAATGCACGTTCGCCGACGTGTCCTGGAGCACCTGGGGGCCGAACTCAAAGTCGAGATCCGCCTCGGTCATTTGGCGGGTGCAGCGAAAGCCGAGCGTCGAGATGATGACGTTGTGGACCGGCTCGAAGCAGTGCCGCAGCTTGCTCATCACGTAGGTGATCCAGGGGCAGGCCCAGAACTTGAGATCCTGGTGCACCAGGAAGCCGCCCTCAGCGAGAGCCGGCATGAAGGCGCGGGTGACGTGTTCGCAGAGGGGCCAGCCTTTCATGATGTCGACGAAGAGGATCTCGACGGGGCCGGCCTGCCAGCGCTCCTGGAGCAGGTCGCCGGGGTGGCAGACGACGGTGTCGCCGAGGTGGCGGGTGTTGGCTTCCCAGACGGGCAGGAAGCTGTCGCCTTCGCGCCGGTCGGGGATCCAGCGGGGCATCATGGCGTCCATGAGGAAGCGGTCGTAGCTGTGGATGGTGCCGGGCTTGTCCTTGCCGATCGCCCGCAGGGCTTCGCCGAAGAGGCAGGTGCTGGCCCCCGTGAAGACGCCCATGTCGAGGATGGCCCCGCGTCCCTGGAAGTGCTCGCGGACCAGCCAGCCGAGGTACTTGCGTTCGTCCGGTGAGATCATGCCGGGCGGCAGGTTCTCGATGGAATCGTCGCCGGCGGCGCGCCAGGGAGCATCTCGAAGGGCGGTCATGGTCGGTCTCTCCGCTGCTGCGGTGGGGGGAATCGTGGGGTGGGTCGTGGGGTGGTGCGCGGGCCGGCGCCGCATCTGTGCTCCAGGAGCGGCTCTACCACTCGTAGCCGGCGGCCCCAAGATCCGACCCCAAGCGCGACTTGAAATAGTCGCTGAGTTCTTCGTCGAACACTTCGCGCCAGTTCCCGGGCGTGACGCGGCGTACATGCTTCGACGGATCCACTTCTTTGGGGGGCGCGAGCTGCTCAGCCATGCCTCGCTTGATGAGATCTCGCTTCTCCTTGGGCCAGCCGAGGTACTGGGAGACGGTGGTGAACCAGGTGTCAAAGTCCGTTACCAGGGTCTCGTAGGTGGTGAGACAGACTTGCGGATAGCGTTCCAGGAAGCGAGCCGTTGCCAAGAACTCGTCGATGACGACGTCGGCGGCGAATTTGCGAATTCCCTCGGCAACGGTGAGTTGTTGCAGATTCTCGCGATGCTTGAGGAAGCGCTCCTTGACGGGTTCGATCACGGGATGACTGTAGGCGTGCGAGTAGTAGAGGCTGACGGCGGCGTCGCGCGGATCGCGTCGAAGCATGATGAGCTTCTTGTCCGCGAAACGACCCCCGGCCGGCACCGGATCCTCGATGATCTCGTCGTAGAGCACGGGATACACGCGCGTGGCGAGGACACCCTGGGGCGGCAATTTCAAATCCTCGAGCGTCTTGTTCTCGTGCTGGACGAGGAAATGTACCTGGAGTTGCTGCAAACCCGCGAACTCACGGCACACCGCCTTGGCGAAGCCTCCGGCAAGAAAGGTGGAGGCGCCTTTGTGGACGCAGAGCAGGAGCGTCGTGGGATGATCCGATCCGGTCATGGTCGATTGCCGCCCTTCTAGACGAACCTCAAAGTGGAGGAAATACGGGAGCGCGTAGTGTGACAAAAACGACTCCGCCTGGCCAATGCTTGCCCTGGGCGGCACTCGATACGATCCACTCCGCGTCGCGCCATGCGCCGCTAATCCGTGCTGCTTATGGCCGGCTCGACACGGCCTCGCCGCATCCTCCAAGGAAACCGGGATCGGCGACGTCCCCTTGCGTTCGCCGCCGCCGCGGCCGACAATGGCGACCACGCAAGAAACAGCCCGCCGGACGCGGAGCGGGGTGGGCCGGATACGGCTCGGTGAGGATCGCGGACGATTGGCCGGCCGGGCGCCGATCGACCTGGGCTACGAGAAGAACCGGCGCTGGAACTCATCGCGGTATGGCCGACCAAGCCCCCTTTCCCGCTGTCTTTGACATCCGTGAGGAGAAGCTGCGCTGGTTCAACGCCTGCATCCTGACGCTGGCCACGGTGGAGGCCGCGGCGGATCGGCTCCGGACCAAGACGCAGGTGCTGAGCGTGCTCGAGCGCCTGGCGCCGGACCCGGCCCACGCCTTTCTTCGTGAGTGGTACCAGCACGGCATCGAACACTTCGGCGAGGACTGGCGCTACCTCGACGCCCGGGGCATCCTCACCGCTTTCGCCCGCCTGGCCCGGCCCCGGCGCTCCCTGGAGATCGGCGTGCGCAACGGCATGAGCCTCTGCATGGTCGCCGCCGCCTGCCCCAGCGTCGATCTTGTTGGCTTCGATCTCTTCCAGGAGACGTACGGCGGCATGGAACTTCTGGGCCAGGAGCACGTGCGGGCGGAACTGGCCAAGTTCGGGCACGAGGGAGCGCTGGAGTTGGTGGCCGGGGACAGCCACGAGACCGTGCCGGAGCATCTGGGGCGGCAGCCGGGCCTGACCTACGACCTGATCTTCGTGGATGGCGACCACAGCGCCCGGGGGGCGCGGGAGGATCTGGAAGCGGTGGCACCGGCCCTGTCCTACGGGGGCCTGATCGTCTTCGACGACATCAGCAACCCCAACTGCAGCGGCCTGATGGGGGTCTGGGAAGACTTCGCGGCGGCCCACCCGGAACTGGCCTGCACGCACCGCCTGGATGGGGGCAACGGCGTGGCCTTCGGCCTGCGCACGGACGCCCGGGCGACCTGAGTGAGGCTGCGCCACCTCCCCGCCCGGTAGACGCTAGGATCATCGGATTCGACCCGTTTTCGCCCGCTTACTAGGGAGCGCCGCTGTGCGTACCGCTGCACAAATCCGTCAGGACTTCCTGGACTTCTTCATCCAGAAGCACGACCACATATTCGTCCCCTCCTCGCCGGTCATCCCGCACGAGGATCCGACGCTGCTCTTCGCCAACGCCGGCATGAACCAGTTCAAGCCCTGCTTCCTGGGCACGGCCCCGGCGGGCAGCGAACTGGCCAAACTGGTCCGGGCCGCCAACACCCAGAAGTGCATCCGGGCGGGCGGCAAGCACAACGACCTCGACGATGTGGGCACGGACACCTACCACCACACCTTCTTCGAGATGCTGGGCAACTGGTCCTTCGGCGATTACTTCAAGAAGGAAGCGATCGAGTGGGCCTGGGATCTGCTCACCAATGTCTGGGGCCTGGACAAGAACCGCCTCTACGCCACCGTCTTCGAAGGCGATGAGGAACTCGGCCTCCCCGCGGATGAGGAAGCGGAAGCGCTGTGGAAGAGCGTCACCGACATCGACCCCAGCCATGTCCGCCGCTTCGGCAAGAAGGACAACTTCTGGGAGATGGGCGAAGTCGGTCCCTGCGGACCCTGCAGCGAGATTCACTACGACGGTTCGGCGGACCAGTCCGGCGGGGCGCTGGTCAACGCCGACCACCCCGATGTCATCGAGATCTGGAACCTGGTCTTCATCCAGTTTGAACGGCAGGAGGACGGCTCGCTCAAACCGCTGCCCGCCCAGCACGTCGACACCGGCATGGGGTTCGAGCGCATGGTGCGGGTGCTGCAGGGCAAGACCAGCAACTACGAGACGGACCTCTGGGCGCCCCTGTTCACCGCGATTCAGAAGGTCACCGGGGCTCGGCCCTACGGCGGGGTGCTCGACGACTCGGTCGACATCGCCTACCGCATCATCGCGGATCACATTCGCACGCTCTCCTTCGCCATCACCGACGGGGCCCAGCCCAGCAACGAGGGGCGCGGCTATGTCCTGCGGCGCATCCTGCGGCGGGCGGTTCGGCACGGGCGGCAGACGCTGGGCGTGCAGGGCGTCTTCTTCGCCGATCTCGTGGAGGCGGTCGTCGAATCGCTGGGCGAGGCCTTCCCGGAACTCAGGAAGAACCCCCAGCACATCATCGATGTCGTGCGCGAGGAAGAGGAGAGCTTCGGCCGGACGCTGGATCGCGGCATCGCCCTCTTCGAGCAAGCGGCGGTGAGCGAAGCAACGATCGCCAGCAAGCAGATTTCCGGCGAGGACGCCTTCCTCTTGCATGACACGTTCGGCTTTCCCATCGACCTGACCCAGATCATGGCGGGCGAGCGCGGACTCAAGGTCGACCTCCAGGGCTACCAGCAGCGCATGGAGGAAGCGCGGGAACTGGCTCGGGCGGCGGGGCAAGGCGACAGCGCCGGAGCCAAGCTCGCCCTCACCACGGAAGCGCTCAGCGCCCTGAAAGTGCAGGGCATCGAGCCGACCGATGATTCGCCCAAGTTCGCCGGCATGGAATGCACGGGCCAGGTGCTCTCCCTCTGGGACGGCTCGCAATTCGTGGAGCGGGCCCACCCCCACACCGGCGCGCAGGATGGCCTGGTCGGCCTGATCAGCGAGCGCACCAGCTTCTACGCCAACATGGGCGGGCAGGTCGGCGACAGCGGCGTCATCACCTGCGACGGGGCCCGCTTTGACGTGCTCGACACCCAGCCGGTCGGCAGCTACATCTTGCACATCGGCACGGTCGTCAACGGGCACCTGGGTGTCGGCGACAAGGTTCGCCTGAGCGTCGACGCCTCCCGGCGCCTGCCCATCATGGCCAACCACACGGCGACGCACATGCTCAACCGCGCCCTGCGGGAAGTGCTGGGCGAGCACATCGAGCAGAAGGGCTCGCTGGTCGCGGAGGATCGCCTGCGCTTCGACTTCTCGCATGGCAAGGCGCTGACGCATGATGAACTGACGGCGGTGCAGCACCTGGTCAACCAGGACATCAACGAAGCCATGGCGGTGGACACCGAGGAAGTGCCGCTGGAGAAGGCGAAGCGCATCAATGGCGTGCGGGCGGTGTTCGGCGAGGTCTATCCCGACCCGGTGCGGGTGGTGGCGATCGGAGCCTCGGTCCGCGACATCGTGGCCAACCCGAATCACGAGAAGTGGCAGCATCACTCGATCGAGTTCTGCGGCGGCACGCACCTGGCGGCGACGAACGAAGCCGGCGCTTTCATCATCGTCAGCGAGGAAGCGGTCGCCAAGGGCGTGCGGCGCATCGTGGCCCTCACCGGCGCAGCAGCGCAGCAGGCGCGCGACACCGCGATGGCACTGCGTGAGCGTTTGCACACGGCGGGGACGCTGCCGGTCGAACAGCTGCCGCAGGAAGTGGGGCAGATCACCGTGGCGCTGGAGCAGGAGACCTTGCCGGTCCGCCAGCGCATGGAGCTGTTCGGCGATCTCGCGGAACTGCAGACCAAGGTGAAATCGGCCCAGAAGAAGGCGGCGAAGAGCGAGGCGGATCAGGTGCTGGCGCAAGCGCGGGCCCTGGCGGAGACCCACGCGGGCGAGACGCTGATCATCGCCTTGGAGGGGGCGGCGGGCTCGACGATTCGCAGCGCCATGGACGTCTTCAAGGCCAAGCACCCGCAGAGCGCCGTCCTGCTCGCCAGCGCCGATCACGAAGCGAGCAAGGTCGCCATCATGGCCCACGTGCCCGAGCCCCTCATCCAGCGCGGCCTCAAGGCCGGCGACTGGGTGCGGCACACCGCCCAGGCCTGCGGCGGCAAGGGCGGCGGTCGACCCGACTCCGCCCAAGCCGGCGGCAAGGAGCCGGACAAACTCCCGGAAGCCCTGCAAGCGGCGCGGAGTTTCGCCCAAGAGAAGTTGGGGTGATGGGATGAAGCTACTTCACCACGGAGTGCACGGAGGAGTAGAAGAGAATTGTCGAATGACGAAGCACGAATGTCGAACTGAGCCGGATTCGCGGCCGATGGGACTGTGACATTCGGCATTCGGCATTCCCGCGGAGGCGGGAATCCAATTCGACGCGGCATCGCACCGCGCCTTTCGACCTTCAGGCGTAATTCCTACATCCAAGATTGGCCACCGGCGCACGCGGGAATCCGGCGGTTGAAGAGACACCGGTCGCCGCACTGGATCCCCGCCTTCGCGGGGATGACGGAGGAAGGCGCGCAGCGCCGTGATTAGAATCACACGGCTCCAGGGCGAATGTCGAATGCCTACTATCTAATGACGGAAGGCCACCGCACGGGAGATCGCCTCTCCATTTGGCATTCGTACTTCGTCATTCATCCCTCGCCCCCTCCGCTTCGCTTCGGGGCTAAACCAGCCCCTACACCTCGATCGTCTCGATGCGCTCTTCGTAGCTGACGCCGCGCTTGGCGAGCTGAGCGAGCATCTCGCGCACGAGCGTTTCATCGCCGGCGAGCAGTTCGGGTGGCAGCACGCCGACCGGTTCGACGCGCCCCTGGGCGAGCAGGCGAGCCATGATGGCGCAGGGGAAGCCGGTGGTGCGTGACATGCTGCGCCAGTTGGTTTGCGGGTCGTAGCAGTCGAAGAGATCCCAGCGGTAGCGCTTGCGCACGCCCGCCTGCTCGCCCTCGACGATGATGCGCATGACGGTGAGGTCCGCCTCGCCTTCCTCGAAGGTCCACTTGGGGAACATGAGCCTGGAGATCACGTCGAGCGGCCTCACCTTCGCCCCCCCCACTTCGATCTCCTCCTGGCTGAAGAGCCCCGTCGCGCGCAGCACCCGCATGAGCTCGATGTGGCCCGGGTAACGCAGCGTCTTCTCTTTCATGAAGGGCGCATCGAGCGTGTCGGCGAGGCTGCGCAGGCCGTCCGTGTTGAAGGCTTCCAGCGTCCCCACCTCGGCGAAGTCCATGAGCTCCGGCTCGGAGAGCGCCTCGCGCACGACGATCTCGCCGTGCTCGACGAGGCGGGCGGGGCGGGTGTATTCCTCGAGGACATCGGAGGGCGCGAAGCCGGCCTTGTATTCGTAGGGCCAGGTGCGGGTGAGGGGCAGGCCGCCGACGTAGATCTCGATGTTGTCGCAGCGATCGAGTTGGCGATAGCCGTAGCCGGCGAGGAGGTTGCTCATGCCGGGCGCGACGCCGCAGTCGACGACGGCGCTGACGCCGCGCTCCTGGGCGAGGTCGCTGAGTTGCAGCGCATCCTCGGGCATGAAGCTGATGTCGACGTAGGGCTTGCCGGCCTCGATGACTTCCGCGAGGGCGCGCAGGCCGAAGCGACTGGGCAGAGCCCCGACGATGACGTCAAAGTCGGCGGCGAGAGCCGTGATGCGCCCCGGCTGCGAGAGGTCGGCCTCATGCGTCTGCACACCGTGAGCCTCGCGCAAACGCGCCAGCGCCTCGGCGTTCACATCCGCGACGGTGACCTGGTGGTCGGCGTCAGCGCTGAGATCCGCCGCGATGACCGAACCAACCATCCCGCTTCCGAGCACCAGCATCCTGGCCATGACTTCTCCTTCGTGTGGCGACGTTACCGGACAGGTTCGCCACGGTAGGCGCTGGCGGGCTCGCTGCCCAGCCGGTCACGGCCACCGATTCTATGGTTTGGTGTCGCCAATAGGCTCGGCGGGCCCCCCGATAAGCGCCAAGGGGCGGCCCCGGCTGCAGCGCCCATCGACGCCGGCCGATGAGAGGGGATCGTCGGGCCGATCGTCCGCCACTGAGGCGGGTGAGGGCCACTGCGTATTCGGCTTTCAGCCTCATCCGGGCGAACTCTCGCCTGAGCCCAGAACGGTGGATCCCCATGCGTCGCCAGCAGACAGCGTTCACGCTGATCGAGTTGCTCGTGGTCATCGCCATCCTCGGCCTGGTCATCGCCATCACCACCCCCGCCCTGACCCAGGCGCGCACCAGCGCTGCCATAAACGGGTCACTGGTGAACTTGCGCTCGCACGGCGTGTGGGTGGCCTCCTACGCCGCCGACCATCGCGGGGACCTGATCAACCCCTTCGCCCAGCGCGGGCCGGATCAATCGGTGCGGCGGCCGGGCGAGCGCACTCCGACGCCGGTCCCCTTCCTGCCGGACGGTTTCTCACCGCTCTACGCCCGGCTGGTCGGACACGATCTGGCCGACGACTGGCAGACGTACGACGAGACTTTCTTCGCGCCGCGTGACGGGTTCGTTGACGAGTTGGAGGCGGCGCGCGAGAACAGTGCTGAGGGGTTCTTCTTTAATCGCGAGACCCTGACGCCCGCCTCCTACTGCTACTCCTCGACCATGTACCAACTGGACTACCGCTTCCAGGTGGCCGACGGGGCGACGCTGCGCAACGTGATTCAACGGCGGGAGATCAGCGAGATCGCCCATCCCGCGCTCAAGGTCATGTTCCACGAGCGGGCCGACTACGCGACCGGGCGAGACGTCGATCAGCAACTGCGCTGGCACGAGCCGGGGGCCGAGCCGGCGGTGCTGCTGTCGGACGGGCACGCGCGGGTGGTGGGTGTGGACAGCATTTACGCCGCCATCGAGCAGGGCAACGAGGCCTTGCAGCCGGCCTTCGCCATCGACATTCGTTTCGCCCACGATGAGGATCGGCCCCGCAGCCCCTTCAATTTTCAGAGCAACGGGCTTTTCTGGGCCACGCGCGACGGCTTGCAGGGCGTGGATCTTCCGTAAGGAAGAGGCACACGTTGGCGCGGGGGGAGTCATTCGAACTCGAAGGAGTGGCGCTGCAGGTGGCCGGGCGGGCGCAAGGCGATGTTGATGATCAGGCCGATCATGATGTAGCCGGTGAGCAGGCTGGAGCCGCCGTAGCTCACGAAGGGCAGCGTCATGCCGGTGATGGGGAGCAGGCCCACCGTCATGCCGATGTTCACGGTCGCCTGGGTGCCCAGCATGGCGGCGATGCCGACGGCGGTGATGCGGCCGAACGGTTCGCGGCAGACTCCCGCCACCCAGAGAGCGGAGATCACCAGCATCCCTTGCAGGGCCACCACCAGCAGGCCGCCCAGGAAACCGAAGCGGTTGCAGACCACGGCGAAGATCATGTCGTTGTGATCTTCGGGCAGGGCGTTGAAGTGAATGGTGGCCCGGGAGGTGCGTTCATCCAGTCCGGTCAAGCCGCCGGCCCCGACGATGGTGCGGGCCTTGTCGCCCTGGTAGTTGATGGTGTCGGCGCCGCTCTCATCGCCGGTCAGGGTGTTGACCATGGCTTGCAGACGGCGCACCTGGTGTTCGCGAAGCAAGGGATAGCTGGGCTCGGGCTGGGCGGCCAAGAAGAGCGACAGGGCCACCACCGCCGCCGCGAAGGAGACACCCATGCCGGCCACGAAGAAGAGGTGCTTGAGCTTGGAGCCGCCCGCCACCAGCATGGCCATCAGGGCCGGCACGAAGAGGGCCGCCGAGCCCAGGTCCGGCTCCACGACGATCAGGCCGACCGGGACGGCGGTGTAGGCGAAGAGGGCCAGCATGCCCAGGAAGGTGCGATGGCTGACCCGGCGCTGCAGAAGAAACGCAATCGACATGACGAAGACGATCTTGGCGACCTCGCTGGGCTGGAAGTCCATCACCCCGAGATTGATCCAGCGGGTGGCGCCGTTGCGCACCGGCACCAGCGTCCGGGGCAGGGGCAAGAGCACCATGATGAGCAAGCCCACCGAGAGAATCGCCAGCGGCACCATGAGTTCGTTGAGCAGACGGTAGTGCGGCAGGGCGGCGACGGCGCAGCCCACCAGGCCGAGGCCGAGGAAGACGAGCTGCTTGCGGGCGTAGGTGTTGAGCCCCGCTTCCAGACCCCCGGTCAAACTGATCGCATAGATGCCCAGGGCGGTCAGGCAAATCGCCGCCAGCAGCATCAGCCAGCCCGGATTGACGAAGACGATGGGCGAGTTCGAGCCGGCCGGCACCTCGCGATTCAGATCGCGAATGGCGTGCAGCGGCGTCGGCCTGGGCAGGCGGCGTCGCTTGCCGGGGGCGCTCGCTTCCTTGCCGGCCGCTTCCTTTGCAGGCAGCTCCGACGTTGGCTCAACGGGTTGCTTCTTCTTCGGCGCCACACACAACTCGCTATTGCGACAGGTATCCCAGGTCGTTCAGGGCCCAGACGACTTGATTGGCCACGGGTCCGGCGGAGCGCCCGCCGCTGCCGCCGTACTCCACCACCACCGCCACCACGTAGCTGGGCTCCTCTTCGCCGCGCTTGCTGAAGGTGCCCAGGTACCAGCCGTGGCTGCCGCGGCGCAGGATCACCTTGTTGCCGGCCTCGTCCGTGGTGGCGAGTTCCGGGGCCTGGGCGGTGCCCGTTTTGGCGCGGACCTTGATGTCGGGCACGTTGATGATGGGATCGCGGCCGACGCCTTGGATGGAGAGGTGATGGCTGGAGCCATAGTCTTCTTCCGCCGACTGCCGCATGCCTTCGAGGGCGGCGGCGACGGCGGCGGGATCGAGTTGCAGGTCGTGGGTGGTGTAGTCCTGCAGGCCCGGACCGTCGCGCAGCAAACGCGGGGGAAGGAACTCGCCGCCGCGCGCCAGGGTGGCGTGGGCGTTGGCGGCGTGCATGGGCGTCCAGGTCACGGGGCCTTGGCCGATGCCCATCATCACCGCATCGCGCCACTGCAAGGGGATCTCCGGGGGGTCGGTGTCGCCCTCGAAGCGGGGCAGGGGTTGCAAGCCGACTCGACCTGGGTATTGAGCTTCCTCGGGCAGCCCGAAGACGATCCGCCGCTCCACGCCGAAGCGGCGATACCACTTGGCGATGCGGGCGGGGCCCAGTTCGCCGGCCACCGTGTAGAAGAAGATGTTGCAGGACTCGGCAATGGCGAGGGAGGGGCCGAGCCCTTTGCCGTACTTCGCGAAGTGGGTCTGGAAACCGAAGTAGTCGCGGTAGATCCAGCAGCGGTAGAGGTCGGTGCGGTCGGGCAGGAAGTGGCCGTGGCATTCCACCGCGCGCGCGAGGGGCCAGACCCCTTCGGTGACGCCCATGCAGAGCACCAGGGGCTTGGCGATGGAACCGGGCGGCAAGGGCATCTGCACGGTGCGATCCACCGCCGGCCGACGCTCGAGATCCTGGAAGTAGTCCTCGGCGTTGAGGCGGAAGTCCTCACGATCGACGGAGGGGTGGCTCACCATGGCCAGGATGTCGCCGGACTTGATATCGAGCACGACGACGGCGGCGTTGAGCGGCGTGCCATCCTCCATGGTCGGATTCTGATGCTCGGGCGTCTGCATGCTGGCGCCGCGATGCCAGGGCTGGACCACGGTCAAGCCGAACTGAGGCTGCAGAATCGCCTGGATTCGCGTTTGCAGGTCGATGTCGATGGTGAGCTCAAGGTCCCGGCCGGGGCGGGGCGGCAGGCGCGTCTCTTCACCGGTGTCGCGTTGGTAGCGCACGAGGCCCTTGCTGCCGCGCAGGGAGGCCTCGTACCACGCCTCCAGGCCGCGGTGCCCGACCGAATCGCCCTGCCGATAGCCACGCAGGTTGATCTGGCCGCGATTCGGCCCGTCGCGGAAGCGTTGCGGTTCGCGCTGGGCGTCTTCCACGTTGATCTGCGAACGCATCTCCCCCAGCAGATGCCAGGCGACGCCCGCGACTTCGATGTCGACAGTCGCTTGGGCACGGATCGGCTGGGGCAGATGCGACTTGTCGAGGCGGACGACCTGGCGATCGTGGGGATACCGCCGCGTGCCGGAGTCGACGATCTCGACGAGCGGCCTGCCGTTGCGATCGTGGGGCATGTCGTCCTGGCTGGCGAGACGCCGCAGGGCGAAAGCGGCTTCATCGTCAAGGTTGGTCAGCAGGGTGTGGGCCTGGCGCTGCTCGGCGATGGGAATGGCGACGTCGTCGATGGTGATCTCGACGGCGAGCTCCCTGGCGCGATTCTCCTCGCGCGCCCGCTCCAGGTGGCGCTGGTTCACGTGAGCCCAGGTTCGCTGCACGTCCTCGATGATCCGGGTCCGGCGTTCCTCGAGGTCGGCGGCGGGCACGCCGGTGATTCGCGTCACACCCTCATACAGGGCATCGATCTGCCGATCGTAGCGGTGCAGGTAGTCTCGCTCGATGAGACGCCAGCGCTGTGATTTGGTCAGGGCGGCCCAGACATCGGCGTGCTCACGCCGCGCTTGACGGGTGGCGCTGCTGTCGGCCCACTTGCGCGTCAGCACCCGGTAGTCGACCCGCAGTTGGTAGCTGGGGGCGTCCTCCGCCAGCACCCGACCCTGGCGGTCGACGATGCGGCCGCGGGTCGTGGGGATCAACTGCTCGTTGACCAGGGTGCGAAAGGCATCGGCCCGATGGGCCTCGCCCTGCTTGATGGTCAGGGAGTACAACTGCCCGGTAAGGACCGCCACGCCCGCCACCACCAGCAGCGCCAGCAACAGCAAGCGCCGGTGAAACATGCTCGGGATAAGGCCGTCCTGGTTCATGGCGACATCGTCTCAGGTCGAAGTCGGGGGCAGCGCCTCCGGGCGCAGCGACACCCACCCTGCCATCGTCTTACGTCCGAGAATCGGATGAAGTTTCGGTTGAGGCGAGCTTCCGCGTGGGAATCGGCCGTTGCGCCGTTGTGCGGGCGAGAGGTCGCCGTCGGCCAGCCCGCTCAGGCGTCCTGCCGCTTGTCGCGGGTGATCTGGGCGTAGGCGTTGTGGTTGTGGATCGACTCGAAGTTCTCGCTGCTGATCGAGTACCAGACGATGCGGTCCTCTCGCTCCAGGGCCCCGGCCAGATCGCGGACGATGTCTTCCACGAACTTGGGGTTGTCGAAGGCGTCCTCGGTGACGAATTTCTCATCGGGCCGCTTCAGGACGCTGTAGACCTCGGTACTCGCCGCCGCCTCCACGATCCGAACCAGCTCCTCGATCCAGAGCATCTTGCGAAAGCGCACCTTGGCTTCGATCTCGCAGCGCTGGTTGTGAGCGCCGTACATCGAGATTTCCTTGGAGCAGGGGCAGAGGCTGGTGGCGGGCACGCGCACGGACATGATGTAGTCGTCGTCGCAGTTGGCCACGACCTCGAAGGTGACCTGGTAGTCCATGAGGCCGGGCGTCTGGGTGACCGGGGCCAGCTTCTCGACGAAGTAGGTGAAGTTCAGTTCCAGGTGCGCCGTCTCGGCGTTGAGACGCTCCTTGATGGCCCGGGCGATGTCCTTGACGTTGTCGGGGCGAATCCCCTCGCGATGGGCGTTGAGCACTTCCAGGAAGCGACTCATGTGGGTGCCCTTCTGGTGATGGGGCAGATCCACGTACATGTTCACCCGCGCCACCGTGTGGAACTCCCCGCCGTCCGGTGTCAGGAGAGTGATCGGGTAGGTGATGTCCTTGACGCCCACCTTGTCGATGGCGATCTGACGCCCATCGGCGAAGGCCTGGACGTCCGGGATCGGATCGATGCCTTCGGCGGCGGGCGAAGCGGTCTTGACGTCGTCCGGTGCGGCTGGCTGCACGTCAGGATCCCTTTCCAAGGCGAGGAAACAGGTGAAGTCGGCCCGCGACTCCGCACGGGCTCGGACCCCCCATCGTAGGCATCCTGGGACCATCTTTCAGGGATCGAGAGCCTGGAATCGGCAGGTTCAGCCACCCTTCTCCGCGGGCTCGTGGTGCACCTGCGACAGGAGCGAGCGGCCCCAGGCGGAACCGGTGGGAGCCGCCACCAGAGCCGCCGCGGCGTAGGCCAGGGGCAGGGGTCGGCTCAGCTCCCAGAGCCGACCGGCGTTCGATTCGACCAAAGCCTGCGACCCCTCCGTCACCGCGCCGGCGATCTGCCCCAGGACCCCCAGCAGGACGATTCCCGCCACAAAGGCAAGCGTCGAGGCCTGGGGCGCGGCGACCCGGCCGACCATGCTGCCCAGGATGCCCCCGATCCAGCAAGCCGCCATCACCTGGCCCGGGAGGTCGCTGCGCGCGATGACCCAGACCAGCAGCCCCGTCACCACCAGCGAGGCGAGAAGGCCGACCCCCGAGGGGATCTGGAACGGCTGGCACACGTCCCGTTTCCACTCCTCCGGGCTGGCCAGATACACCAGGTAGGCGATGACGCAGGCGGCGACGCCCAGCAGCGCCGTCTCGATGCTGAGCGTCCACAGCACCGACGAGCCGGATCGTTCCACAGCCTCGCCTGCCTTGAGCAGATCCGAGATGGCGCCCATGCCCAGCGCCGACCAGACGAGGGGCAAGCCGGCCGACAGGAGACCGACGCGCGGGCCGCAGAACCGCGAGGCCACGACGCCGACAGCGGCGGCAATCAAGAACACCGCCAGGGTGATGGCCAGGGCCATCCCGAGGCCGGGGGAGAGGAGCACGCTCAGGCCCGCGCCGCCGTCCATACTGCCCACCTGTTGCATGAGCGGGCGGCAAACCAGGGCCGCCAGGCAGGCCAGGGCGATCACGATCCAGCGTTTGCGGGCGTGTGACATGGCTTCTTCATACCGGCCCCCACCGGAACCGGCAAGACGAAGCGCCGGCCCCCTTTCCCACCGGCCGGGAAATGGAGAGACTGCGGCGGTGAAGAACGAATCCGAATCCACGCCCCTGGCGCTCACCGGCGCCCCCCTGACCCTCGCCGACCTCCTGGCTGTCGCCCGGGGGCAGCGCCCGGTAGCGCTGACTGACGCCGCCCGAGAGAATCTCCGGGCCGCCCGCGCCGTCGTTGAGGAGACGATCGACGCCGGCCAGGTGATCTACGGTCTGAACACCGGCTTCGGCTCGCTGTCCCGTCAGCGTATCGAGCCTTCGGGCATTCGCGGTTTGCAGCGCAATCTCATTCGCTCGCACTGCGCCGGGGTGGGGCCGCCGCTGCCGGCGGAGATCGTGCGGGCCATGATGCTGGTGCTGGCGGCCAGCCTGTCGCGTGGGCATTCGGGCGTGCGCGTGGAATTGGTGGAACTGATCGTGGCGGCATTGAACCGGGGGGTGACGCCCCAGGTGCCGGAGCGCGGCTCGGTGGGCGCCTCGGGCGACCTGGCGCCGCTGGCCCACCTCGCCGCCGCTTTGATGGGCGAGGGCGAGGCGGAGTACCAAGGCGTGGTCAGCACCGGGGCGGCCGCACTGGAGCGGGCGGGCCTGACGCCCCTCGTGCTCGACGCCAAGGAAGGGCTCGCCCTCATCAACGGCACGCATCTCATGACAGCGCTGGCAGCGCTGACGGTGGCCGATCTGAGCAACGTTTTTGACGCCGCCCTCGCCGCCGCCGCCCTCTCACTCGACGCCTGCCAGGCGACGGACGCATTTCTCGATCCACGTTTGCATGCTGTTCGCAACCAACCGGGTCAGCGCGAGGTGGCGCAGCGGCTGCGAGCGCTCATCGAGGGCTCGGAGATCGTGCGTAGCCATCGCGATGACGATCCGCGGGTGCAGGATCCCTACTCGCTGCGCTGCACGCCGCAGGTGCTGGGGGCGGCGTTGGACGCCATGCGTCACGTGCGGGCGGTGGTCGAGTGTGAACTCGGGGGCGTCACCGACAACCCCCTGGTCTTCCCCAGGGAGCCGGCCGACTGGTTCGAGGGCAAGATCATCTCGGGGGGCAACTTCCACGGCATGCCCCTGGCGATTGTCCTGGATCTGCTGGGGATCGCCACCGCCTACATCGCGGGCATCTCGGAGCGGCGACTGTACTTCCTCCTTGCCGCCAGCGACGAGCAGAACCCGATCAACCCCTACCTGTCGCCGCAACCGGGGCTGCACAGCGGCATGATGATCGCCCAGTACACGGCGGCGGCCTGCTGCAACGAGATTCAGACCCTCTGCACCCCCGCCAGCGTCGCCAACATCCCCACCAGCGCCGGCATGGAGGACTACAACTCCTTCGGCCCGAATGCCGGTTTCCAGGCCCGGCGAGCCGTGGAGTTGGCCCGCCACGTCATCGCCATCGAGCTGATCTGTTCCAGCGAAGCCCTGGAGTATCACCGGCCCCGGCGCTCGGGAGCGGGGGTGGAGCGAACCTTCGAGACGGTGCGCCGCGTCGTGGCCCGCCTCAGCGAGGATCGGCCCATCTCTCCGGATATCTCTCAGATTTGCGCGCTTATCTTCGAGGGTGAATTCGGTACCCTGGTGTAGGTGGAACAAAGCGACCGGTTGTTGGCGGATGAACCGATTGGGTATTGACTCAGGGGGAACGGCAGTGAAGTGTGAGGCGCGACAGGCGCGCCGTGGCGATCACCGACAACGGTTCACCTTCGCCCGAGGAGGCTCGCAGATGACGACCCTGGAACAAGACGTTGCCCCGGTGCGCGACATCCGCGCCCCAAGAGGCAGCCAACGCGTCTGCAAAACCTGGCAGGCGGAAGCGGCCATGCGCATGCTCATGAACAACCTCGACCCCGAGGTTGCCGAGGACCCGGCCAACCTCGTCGTCTACGGCGGTCGCGGCCAGGCGGCGCGCAGTTGGGAAGCCTACGACGCCATCATCGAGTCGCTCAAGAACCTCGAAGCCAACGAAACGCTGCTGGTGCAATCCGGCAAACCGGTCGGCATCGTGGCGACGCACCCGGACGCGCCGCGGGTGCTCATCGCCAACAGCAACCTCGTGCCCCACTGGGCCACCCAGGAGCACTTCGACGAACTCGCCGCCCAGGGCCTCATCATGTACGGCCAGATGACGGCGGGATCCTGGATCTACATCGGCACGCAAGGCATCCTGCAAGGCACCTACGAAACCTTCGCCGAGTGCGCCCGCCAGCACTTTCGCGGCACGCTGTGCGGCACCTGGACCGTCACCGGCGGCTGCGGCGGCATGGGCGGGGCCCAGCCGCTCTCCGTGACCCTCAACGGCGGGGTCTGCCTCATCGCCGACGTCGACGCCAACAAGCTCGAACGTCGCGTGCAGACACGCTACCTCGACGAGATCGCCGAGACCATCGACGACGGCATCGAGCGCGCGCTCGACGCCGCGGAACACCACCGGGCGATTTCCATCGGCGTGGCCTGCAACATCGTGGAACTGCACCGCCGCATCCTGCAGCGCGGACTCGTCCCCGACATCGTGACCGATCAGACCTCGGCCCACGATGTCTTGTCCTACGTTCCCGAGGAATTGACGCCGCACGAGGCGGAGGAGCTGCGCTCGTTCTACGCCGCGGATTACGCCAAGCTCAGCCTGGACACCATGACCCGGCACGTCGAGATGATGGTGGAGATGCAATCGCGCGGGGCGGTCGTCTTCGACTACGGCAACAACATTCGCCAGCGGGCCCTCGACAACGGCTTCCTGAACGCCTTCGCCTTCCCCGGCTTCGTCCCCGCCTACATCAGGCCGCAGTTCTGCCTGGGCCGCGGGCCCTTCCGCTGGGCGGCGCTCTCCGGTGATCCCAACGACATCATGGAAACCGACTGGGCGCTCATGGAGCTCTTCCCCGACGATGAGCCGCTGCGCAAGTGGCTCAAGGCCGCGGAAGAACGCGTCGCCTTCCAGGGCCTGCCCTCCCGCATCTGCTGGCTGGGGCAAGGCCAGCGAGCCCTGGCGGGACTGGCCTTCAACAACCTCGTCGCCGAGGGCAAGGTCAGCGCTCCCATCGTCATCGGCCGCGATCATCTCGACTGCGGCTCCGTCGCCTCGCCCAACCGCGAGACGGAAGGCATGAAGGATGGCACGGATGCGGTCAGCGACTGGGCCCTGCTCAACGCCATGGTGAACACCGCCAGCGGCGCTTCCTGGGTCAGCTTCCACCACGGCGGGGGCGTGGGCATCGGCTTTAGCCAACACGCGGGGCAGGTCATCGTCGCGGATGGCACGCCGGAAGCGGCGGAACGCTTGCGGCGGGTCTTGACCAACGACCCGGCGATGGGCGTCTTCCGTCACAGCGATGCGGGCTACGAGCTGGCGCGGGAGACGGCGGACAAGCACGGTCTGAAGATCCCCATGAAGGATTGGTAGTCGCTCGCGGCGGCGATCGATGCCGCTTGCGGCGTAGCAAATTCCGAGATCAGGGATACCGCCCCAGTGCTCGCAGGCGACGCGCGTAAGGCGAACTCGGTGAGTGGCCTTCGTGCAGCGGCCAACGATCGTACGCTTTCACGAACGGCCAAGACTGCTGAGGCAATCGTGCTTTGATCGGATTGTTCTCGATGTACGGAATCGTGCGCTCCGCCTCATCCGGATGATCGAGGAAGACAGACCAGCCACTACCTCCTGTCCAAACCGGGTGATCGCTTGGCCACAGTCGCGCATCGATCAGCTTGCAGCGAGATGCGCCCTGAAGCGACTCGATCATCTCTTCGGCGCTATGTTTGTGCTTCCGGATCAGTATGTGAACGTGATCGGGCATGATCGCGCAGGCATAACAAGTGTACTGCTGCTGCTCAGTGACATCGGTGAACGCCGCGGCGACCAACTCAACGGCCTTGCCGCGGATTTCAAGCTGGGGGTGCTTGAGGACTTTGGCGGCCTGCTCGCAGAAGGCGTGCACTTCGCCTGATGCCGGCTGGACTGCCTTCCGACCCCGGTGAAGATCACCAAGCAAGGCGATGCCAGATGCGACCGACCGCGAGGTGCTTCCTCGTGGGTCGTTGGGAAGCCACCTGCCGTACACCGTCCAGATGAGGTGGTAGACGATGACGAGGGGCCGAGTCATGAGAGGCGGATATGGGGCGAGAATGCTACGCCGCAAGCGGCGGGAGGGCCTGCCTCTGTTACAATGCCCACCCTTTGTCCGGGTCCCTTAGCCCGGGCTGCGCACCGCTTTATGGCTGCTTGGAGGAAACCGATGCAGACCCAGTTGATCGAATGCGTCCCCAACTTCAGCGAAGGTCGGGACATGGGCGTCATCAAGCAGATCACCGATGAAATCGAGGCCGTCGAGGGCGTCAAGCTGCTCGATGTCGACCCCGGGGCGGCGACCAACCGCACCGTCGTCACCTTCGTCGGCGAGCCCGAGCCGGTCCTGGAAGCGGCGGTGCGAGCCGGGCGGATGGCAGCCAAGCTCATCGACATGGCCAAGCACACCGGGGCCCACCCGCGCTTCGGCATGATGGACGTCTGCCCGCTCATCCCCGTCTCCAATATCACCATGGAGGAGACGGCGAAGTGGGCTCACAAGCTCGCCCAGCGCTTGGCCGAGGAAGTCGGCCTGACCATCTACTGCTACGAGCACGCCGCCTTGAAGCCCCAGCGCAAGAACCTCGCCTTCGTGCGGGCCGGCGAGTACGAGGCCCTTCCCGAGCGACTGACCAAGCCGGAGAACGCCCCCGACTTCGGCCCCGCCAAGTTCAACGCCCGCTGCGGCGCCACGGCGGTGGGCGCCCGCGAATTCCTCGTGGCTTACAACTTCAACCTGAACACGACCTCCGTCCGGCGGGCCAACGCCGTCGCCTTTGATGTGCGCGAAAAGGGCCGACCCGCCAAGGATCCCAAGACCGGCAAGACGATGAAGGACGGCAAGGGCGAGACGATCTGGCAGCCCGGGACTTGCCCTTCCACCAAGGCGATCGGCTGGTTCATCGAAGAGTACGGCATCGCCCAGATCTCCATGAACCTGACCAACATCACCATCACGCCGGTGCACGTCGCCTTCGATGAGGTCTGCACGAGCGCTACGGCGCGCGGCCTGCGGGTGACGGGTTCGGAACTGGTCGGCCTGATCCCGCTGAGCGCTATGCTCGACGCGGGTCGGTACTTCCTCAAGAAGCAGCAGCGCTCGACGGGCGTGTCGGACAAGGAACTGATCAAGATCGCAGTGAAGTCGCTGGGGCTGGACGATCTCTATGAGTTTAGGCCCGAAGAGAAGATCATCGAGTACGCCATCGCCGCCGACGATGCGACGAAGAAGCTGGTCGATCTGTCGCTGACCGAGTTCGTCGAGGAGACGGCCTCCGAATCGCCCGCTCCGGGCGGCGGCTCGATCTCGGCCTACGTCGGCGCGCTGGGCGCTGCCCTGGCGACCATGGTCGCCAACCTCTCTTCGCACAAGAAGTCGATGGAAAGCCGCTGGCAGTTCTTCTCGGATTGGGCGGACAAGGGCAAGGCCCTGCACGATGAGCTCAACGCCCTGGTTGATGAAGACACCAACGCCTTCAACAAGATCATCGACGCCGCCCGCATGCCGGACGGTTCGGCGGAAGAGAAGCAGGCGAAGGCGGCGGCCCAGGTGGAGGCGACGAAGTACGCCATCCTGGTGCCCTTCCGCGTCATGGAACGGTCGCTGGCCGCCTTTGACGTGATCGAAGCGATGGCGGTGGAGGGCAACCCCGCCTCCGTCTCCGATGCCGGCGTCGGGGCGCTCTGCGCTCGCACCGCCGTCATGGGCGCCTTCTTGAATGTTCGCATCAACTGCAAGGATCTGGAGGACAAGGCCTGGGTGGATGACATCCTCGCCCGGGGCGCCAAGATTCAGGAGGGGGCGATCGCTCGGGAGAGGTTGGTTCTGGGCATTGTCGAGACGAAGCTCTAAGAGACAAAGGGCGAGGCGACATGAAGACGCTCACCGCAGCCGAACAGGCCAAGCTCATCGACGGCGCCAGCCTTGCCAAGCGCCTGCTCGCCGCGGCGGCGAAGAAGGTGGCGCACATCAAGACCGCGGTGGGCGTCACCCCCTCGCTGGCCACGATTCTCGTCGGCGACGACCCGGCCTCGGTTACGTATACGCGCATGAAGCGCAAGCGCTGCAAGGACGCCGGCATGGCGCCCCGGCGCATCGAGTTTCCCGCCGGCATCACCACCCAGGAACTCGAGCAAGCCATCCGCAAGCTCGCGGAAGACGAAACGGTGCACGGCATCCTGCTGCAGCACCCGGTGCCCAAGCCCATCGATCGACGAACGGTCTTTGAGGCGATCCCGGTCGAGAAGGATGTGGACGGCGTCACTTCCGCCGCCATCGGTCGCCTCATCCTGGGCTTGCCCGCCTACGCCCCCTGCACGCCCAAGGGCATCATGCACCTCTTGCAGGCGTACGATGTCGAGCTGCGCGGGGCGGAAGCGATCGTCATCGGTCGCAGCCCCATCCTGGGTCGGCCCATGGCTTCCATGCTCATCAACAGTCACGCCACGGTGACGCTTTGCCACAGCCACACGCGGGCCCTGGCGACGCTGGTAAGGCGGGCGGACATCGTCATCGCCGCTGTGGGCAAGCCGCAGTTCATCAAGGGCGCCTGGATCAAGCCTGGTGCGGTGGTGATTGACGCGGGGTACAACGTCGGCATCATCGGCGATGTCGATTTTGAAGGCGCGATTGAGCGGGCCTCACTCATCACCCCGGTGCCCGGCGGCGTGGGCCCGATGACGATTGCGACGCTCATCGACCAGACGGCGGACGCGGCGGCGGCGCAGCTCGGCGTCGAGTTGCCGTCATGATCATTTGATTATTTAGCGGCGTGGGTTTACCCCGCGCTTAACTCGCCAGCCACCGTTGAACGCGGGGCAAGCCCGCGCCGCTAAATGGGGTGGTATGGCGTGACAAACGACCAGTCCTGTTTCGGCTTGCCTTCCTTCACTGGGTTTTGCTCAACGTAGGCGATGGCGTGCTGAAGCGCCTCGGCCGTCGGCAGGAAGACGACCCAGCCTCGATTCGCCCACGGGGAGTGGTCGGCACCGAAGCGCTGCATGGGATTGACACCATGCGTGTTCATCCGCCGCGTCGCCCGCGCCTTGAAGTGCCCGATGATCTTCTTGGCGTCGCGGTCGTGGCGGGCCAGGACCAGATGCACATGCTCCGGCAGGATGGCACAGGCGTGGATGATGTAGTCGGCGTCCTCGCAGGCGTCCGCGAAGCCATAGCTGATCGCCGCAGCGACCTTGCCATCGAAGTGCACCGGTGGGTACTTGAGCAGTTCCTTCGCCTCATCTCTCTCGCTGCGAACCTGTGGGGCGGCGGCGAGCGAAGCACGAGTGTTTGTTGTGGTTGCCTTGCCGAAGCGAAGTACTTCCCAGCGGCGCACGTAGTCGGACCACGACCCACGCGGATCGTTGGGGAGCCAGAACCCGTAGGCGGTGAAGATGAGATGCAGCCCCAGTACCATGCATTACATGATACCAGCACATTTAGCGGCGTGGGTTTACCCCGCGCTTAACTCGGCAACCACCGTTGAACGCGGGGTAAACCCACGCCGCTAAATGGGTGCAACGCCAACTCGAGCGCGTCAACGCACGTTGATCGGCGGCAGATCCGTGAAATCACGCGCCAGTTGCAGCGGGCCGATCTCCGCTTCCACTGCTTCCAGGATCGCGTTCGACTCGATCAGCTCGCAAATCGCGGCGATGTCGGGATAAAGCACCCGATCGTCGACCAGGGCCGGCACCTTCTCGCGAATCAAACGATACGCAACGCCCGTGCCCCGGCCGGGCTTGCGTCCCTCGTGGAACTCCATCGCCTGGGCCGCGGACATCATCTCGATCGCCAACACGTTGCGGACGTTCTTCAGGATCTCCGTGCACTTGCGCACCGCGATCGGGCCCATGCTCACGTGATCCTCCTGGTCGGCGGAGACGCTGATGGAATCGACGGAGGCCGGGTGGGAGAGGACCTTGTTCTCGCTGACCAGGGCGGCCGCGGTGTACTGGGCGACCATCAGTCCGGAGTTGAGCCCCTTGCCTTCGACAAGGAAATCAGGCAGGCCGGAGAGGACGGGGTTGAGCAGGCGATTCGTGTGCCGTTCCGAGAGGTTGGCGACCTCCGACATGGCGATGCAGAGGAAGTCGATGACCATGCCCACGCCTTGGCCGTGGAAGTTGCCCGCCGCGTAATACTCGCCGGTGTCGGCGAAGAAGAGCGGGTTGTCGGCGGCGGAGTTCATCTCGGTGGTGATGACCTTGCGCACATGTTCCAGAGTTTCGTAGCTGGGGCCGAGGATCTGGGGGGTGCAGCGCATGGAGTAGCCATCCTGCACCTTGCCGGTCTGGTTGGCCATGATCTCGCTGCCTTCGAAGAGGCGCAGCAGGTTCGCCGCCACCACGTTCTGCCCGACGTGCGGCCGGACGCGATGCACCGGCGGATGGTACGGCCTCTCGACGGCCCGCAAGGCGTCGAGGGCCATGGCGCTCGCAATCGCGGCGTTCTTGAGGATGTCTTCCGCATCGTGCACCAGCAAGGCCGACCCCGCGGTCATGATCTGCGAACCATTGATCAGGCCCAGGCCTTCCTTGTAGGTCAGGTCGGTCGGCTCAACGCCGGCCCGGCGCATGGCTTCCGCGCCGGTGAGCAGTTCGCCCTGGTAGAACGCCCGTCCCTCGCCTATGGCGACTTCCGCGAACTGCGACAAGGGCGAGAGATCGCCGCTCGTGCCCACGGACCCTTTCTCGTTGATAAAGGGGATGACACCCTGGTTGATCATATTGACGATGGTGTTGATCAGCTTCAAGCGCACGCCGGAGTAGCCTTTGGCGAGCGTGTTGGCCCGCAGGGTCATGCCGGCCCGGACGACATCTTCGGGCTGCGGATCGCCGACACCGGCGGAGTGGCTGTAGACGATGCGTCGCTGCAGCTCGGCGCTCTGTTCCGGGGAGATGCGGATGCGGGCGAACTCGCCGATGCCGGTGGTGACGCCGTAAATGGCGACGCCGTCGGCCACGTTCTTCTCGATGAGCTCCCGGGAGGCGAGCATGGCCTCTTGGGCCGAGTCGGCGATGGCGACGGTGGCCCCCTTCCGCGCGACCTCGACGACCTGCTCAATGCTCAGTGAGTTCCCGTCAAGCACGACTTGCATGGCCAGCCTTCCTTTCCCGGATTGGTGCGGATCGTCAGGATAGCACCGCGCCATTGGGGCGAGTAGGGCTGGGGTGAGCCGGCCCGGGGGAATCTCGACGATGGCCAAGGCCGTCCGGGAATTCGCCCCTCGCCGCAGCTATGCTGGAGGTCGCCATGGACCCGCGCCCGGACATCCCGTTCGAGATTGTCAGCGACTTTCAGCCGGCCGGCGATCAACCCGCCGCCATCGAGAAGCTGGCCCAGCGCCTGCGCGATGGCCAGCGCTCGGTCTGCCTGCTTGGCGCGACGGGGACGGGCAAGACCTTCACCATGGCCCACCTCATTCAGGCCCTGCAGCGCCCCACCCTGATCATCAGCCACAACAAGACCCTCGCCGCTCAACTCTACGAAGAGATGCGAGCCCTTTTCCCCGGCAACGCGGTGTCGTACTTCGTCTCCTACTACGACTACTACCAGCCCGAGGCCTACATCCCGCAGCGGGATATCTACATCGAGAAGGACGCCTCGCGCAACGACGAGCTGGACCAGTTGCGCTTGTCGGCCACCAGCAACCTGCTCTCGCGCCAGGACACGATCGTGGTCGCCTCCGTCTCCTGCATCTTCGGCCTGGGATCGCCGCTGGAGTTCGGCAAGAAGGTGCTGTCGCTTTCCAAGGGACTGACCATCGAACGCCGGGCCCTCTTCGAATCGCTGGCCCAGATGCAGTACGAGCGCAGCGAATTCGAGTTCAAGCGGGCGACCTTTCGCGTGCGCGGCGATGTGATCGACATCTACCCCGCCCACGAAGATTACGCCGTCCGTATCGAACTCTTCGGCGATGAGATCGAAACGCTGCAACTGATCGAGCCCTTGACTGGCGAACTGCTCGCCCAGGAATCGCAGATCTTCATCTTCCCGGCGGTGCATTACGTGCTGCCGGAGGACACGATGGAGCGGGCGGTCGCCGACATCAAGGAGGAACTCGATAAGCAGGTGCTGCACCTGCGCAGCCAGGGCAAGTTGCTGGAAGCGCAGCGTCTGATCGCCCGCACCAAGTACGACATCGAGATGATCGAGGAGGTCGGCTACTGCTCGGGCATCGAGAACTACTCCCGCTTCTTCGACGGCAGAAAGCCCGGCGAACGACCCTTCACCTTGCTCGACTACTTCTGGCACGGCGTGCAACTGCGGGCGGAGCAAGGCAGCACCAGCGACGCCAGCGGCGGTTGGCTCCTGGTTATCGACGAGTCGCACGTGACGCTGCCGCAGGTCCGGGCCATGTTCAACGGCGACCGGGCTCGCAAGACAGTGCTGGTCGATCACGGCTTCCGCTTGCCCTCCGCCCTCGACAACCGGCCGCTGCGCTTCGAGGAGTTCATGGAGATCATTCCCCAGGCGATCTTCGCCTCCGCCACGCCCGGGCCCTACGAATTGGAACAGACCGGCGGCGAAGTGGTCGAGCAGATCATCAGGCCGACGGGCCTGGTCGATCCCGCGATCGAGATCAAGCCGGCCCAGACCCAGGTGCAGGACCTGATGGAAGCCTGCGCCGAGCGCGTCGGCCAGGGCGATCGCGTCTTGGTGACCGCCTTGACCAAGCGCCTCTGCGAGGATCTGACCGCGTTTCTCAGCGACAAGGGCATGCGCGTGCGCTACCTGCACAGCGACATCGAAACGCTCGAGCGCGTGGAGATCCTGACCGCGCTGCGCGAAGGCGAGTTCGACGTGCTGGTGGGGGTGAACCTGCTGCGCGAGGGGCTCGACCTGCCCGAGGTTTCGCTGGTCTGCATTCTGGATGCGGACAAGCAGGGCTTCCTGCGCAGCGCCACCTCATTGATTCAGCAGATCGGCCGGGCGGCGCGCAATGTCTCGTCCAAGGTGATTCTCTACGCCGACAAGGTGACGCCCGCCATGCAGCAGGCGATCGACGAGACCGACCGCCGGCGGGCGATCCAACTGGAATACAACCAAGAGCACGACATCACACCCGCGACGGTGCAGAAGGCGATTCGCCGGGGCATCGAACGCGAGCTGGCCGGCCGGCGCACCGCTCGCGAGGTGGTGGGCTTGAGCGAGGAACAGTTCGAGCGCGAGGAGCTCTTGCGGAAGCTCGAGGGGGAGATGTTCGCCGCTTCCGATGCCCTGGAGTTCGAGAAGGCGGCGATGCTCCGCGATCAGCTCAAGAAGGTGAAGGAAGACCCGCGTCTGCGCGGCCGCACGAAGCTCCGCCGCAGCGAACTCGCCGACCCGGAGGCGGATCAGCCGACGCCGGGCGTGCCGGGGCCGAAGAAGAAACGCAAGCGCCGCAGCGCCCGGTGATGCGCCCCATGTAGCGGCGCGGGTTTGCCCCGCGCTTTGCCAGGCGTACCAGGTCCCGCTCGGGGCAAACCCGCGCCGCTAAATGAGGGGGGGGGTGTCGTTGGTGCGGTTGAGAGTGGTAGACTTCCGCTATGGAACGCGAAACACATACCGCCGACTACGTCATTCGCAACGCGCGCATCCTGACGCTGGCGGGCGGCGAAGCGCCTCGGCGCGGAGCGGAGATGGCCGAGCTAGGCGTTATGGAGCGCGGCGATGTGGCGATCCTCGAAGGCGACATCCTGGCCGTCGGCCCCGACCTCGACCTGCGCGGCGTGCACGAGATCGACGCCGACGGCCGAGTGCTCATGCCCGGTCTCGTCGACTGCCACACGCATGCCTGCTGGGCCGGGGTGCGCTACGACGAGCTGGATCGACTGGGGCGCGGCGAAAGTTACCTGGACATCCTCGCCTCCGGCGGCGGCATCATGGCCAGCGTCCGCTCCGTCCGCGCTGCTGAGGTTGACGAACTCGCGGAACTCACCGCGGCTCGGTTTGCGCGCATGCGCCGCCTCGGCGCCACGACGATCGAATGCAAGTCGGGCTACGGCCTGAGCACGGAAGCGGAAGTGAAAATGCTCACCGCGATCGGGCTGGCGGCGCGGCAGGCGCGGATGCGTATCGTGCCCACCGCCCTCATCGCCCACGCCATCGACCAGAGCAACCCCCACTTCATCGACGAGACAATCGAGGAGACCGTGCACGCCGTCGCCGAGGCGTTTCCCGGCATCTGCCTGGACGCCTACTGCGAGAAGGGCGCCTGGAGCCTCGACGATTGCCGGCGCCTGTTCAAGAAGGGAATCGAACTGGGCTTGCCCTTCCGGGTGCATGCCGACCAGTTCAACGATCTGGGCATGATCGATCTCGCCATCGAGATGGGCGGCTGGAGCGTCGATCACCTGGAAGCGAGCACGGATCAGGGGCTCAAGCGCCTGGCCAACAGCGACACCATGGGCGTCATGCTGCCCGTCAGCGCCTTTCACCTGGGCGACCGCTACGCCAAGGGCCGGCGCTTTGTCGACCTTGGCGGGGCGCTGGCCATCGCCACCAACCTCAACCCCGGCACCGGACCTTCGCCTTCGATGCCTTTTGCCTTGTCGCTGGCGGTGAAGTTCAACAAGCTGAGCCCGGCGGAGGCGATTACCGCGGGCACGATCAACGCCGCCGCGGTCCTGCACCTCGATGATGAGATCGGCTCGATCGAGCCGGGCAAGCGGGCGGACCTGCTGCTGCTGAGCGTCACCGATGAACGAGCGCTGGTGTACGAAGTCGCGGGCGATCCGGTGGAGACGGTGTTCGTGTCCGGCGAACCGAAGGGGCGGTGAGGAGCACGCCGCGCGCAGCGATTCTTATTTAGCGGCGGGGTTCACCCCGGGCTTGACGTGGCATCGAGCGCGGAGCGCGGGGCAAGCCCGCGCCGCCAAATGGGTGCGCGACCCGACCGGCGATTCACAACCAAGCGCAGAAGAAAGCGCGGGCCGGGCCCGCGCTTGTGGTGGCGAACTCGGGATGGCGGATCAGGCGACCGCCTCGTCGGTCGACTCCGGTTCGGCGGTGATCTGTTCCGCCTGGTAGCCGCCGCGGGCCTTGTCGCGGATGAAGAGCACACCGAAGACCACGACCAGGATGATGGCGAAGGGGGCCACGTAGCGGAAGGACATGCGCCCGCCGTAGTTGTCGGCGGTGCCCAGCAGGCCGCCCAGCACCTCGACCACCGGCTTGGTGGACTCCGCGCCGGGGTTGTTGTTGATCGCGGAGCGCATGGCGTTCGCTGTTTCGATCTCGGGAAGGGTGTTGTCAATCCGGGCCTTGGCCAGCAGGGCAGTCACCGTCTCCACCGCGCCCATCACCTCTTCGCGATGCGTTTCCGGGAGGTCCGCTGCCGCCGGCGGGTAAGTCTCGACGACCCGATCCAGGGCCGCCACCGTCTGTTCATAGTCCAACTGCCCGTGGAGGTAGCTGTCGGCCAGGCGACCCATGAGAGGCGTCGTCACCACGCCGACCATGAGCATGCCCATGCCACCGACAAGCGCCAGGCCCAGGGAGCCGCTTCGGGGAACTCGCTCGGAGACGACGCCCAGCATGGTGGGCCAGAAGTAGCAGACGCCGAGGGCGAAGACCGTCGCTGACAGGAAGGCCATGGTTGGGGTGGTGGCGAAGCTGAACCAGTACAGGCCGATGCCGCCGAGAATCGCGGAGATAACGAGCATGCCGGTGGGCGACAGACGATGCACGACCGGTCCGGCGAAGAAGCGCAGGATCGCCATGAGGCCGTTGATGTAGGCCAGCACCAGGATGCCGGCGATGCCGCCCGCCTCCAGCACGGCCGGGATCCAGCGGCCGGGCCCCAGCTCCAGCGACGCGGTGATGCACATGCAGGCCAGAAGGATGAGGAAGAGTGGGCTGAGGAGCGCCCCGCGCACCATGCCGCCGAAGCTGATGCCGGATTGGACACGCTCGGTCGCCGGGAACTTCTGGGCGGTGAAGAGAACACTGTAGATGACGGTGGGGATGAGGATGAGACCCAGCTTGAGCTGCCAGGGAGCCACGGGGCAGGCGCCCATATCGATCTTGTTGATGAGGAAGGAGAGCACCCCGCCGATGACGATGCCACCGGGGAACCAGACGTGGAACTGGTTCAGCTTCTTGGTCTTCTGGTCGGGATAGACGGTGGCGATGAGCGGATTGCAGACCGCCTCAACCGTGCCGTTGCCCAGCGACAAGACCAGGGCGCCGGCGAAGAGCATCCAGTAGGCGGAGTCGCCGGCACTGCCCGCGAAGATCATGAGCAGCGGCCCGAGGAGGTGGCAGAGCCCGGCGAAGCGCATGAGGTTCTTCATGCCCAGGGCGTCGACGAAGGGTCCCAGCACGAAGATGGAGACGGTGAAGCCCCAGATCGCGGCTCCCCCGATGTAGCCGACCTGCTCGTTGCTCAGGACAAACTCCTGCTTGAGCGCCCCCATGATGGCGCCGATCACGGCGAAGCAAACCGAGGTGGATATCAAGGCGAAACAACTGCCCACAAACAGGCGAGACTTGTTCATGCCGGTCTTCCTTTGCCAGAGGGGTGCTGCGGGTGCGGACCAAGTGCGAACGCAGCCCGAACGTAAACCGGACGCTGCGCGGTGTCAATCCGGACGGTTGGGAAGGCCCTGTCCGTCGCCGCCCCCTCCGCTGCGCTTCGGGGCTAAACGAGCGAGCCGGTTCGCGCCTCATCCGCAGACCGCTGCTTCCCTCGCTTGGTCATCTCGCTTACGATCCAGCCATGGCCGACGCCGACGCCCAAGCCGCCCGCACCGCCGCCGAGAAGGTCGTCGAGGTGCACCAGCATCTGACGGACTTTCTGCGGGCCGGGCAGCGCCTGGCCGAGATCGATCGCTACGTGGCGGAGGTCTTGCACCAGCTGGGCTGCAAGTCGGCCTTCCTGCACTACAAGGTGCCGCGCCTGCCCGCCTTCCCCTCGCACGCCTGCCTCAGCGTCAACGACTGCGTGGTGCACGGCACGGCCGCCTACTACCGCGAGCCCCTGAAGCCGGGTGATGTGATTTCCATCGACATCGGCGTGAAGTTCCAGGGCTGGATCGGCGACGCCGCCTGGACCTACGCCGTCGAGCACGCCAGCGACGAGGCCACCCGTCTCATGGAGGCCGGCAAGGAATCGCTGCGCCTGGGCTGCGAGCAGTTGCGGCCCCGCCGCTCCTTCATGGAGTGGGCCAAGGCGGTGCAGACCCATGTCGAGGTTGACTGCGGTTTCCACTGCATCCGCGGCCTGGGGGGGGCACGGCTACGGCCGCAAGCTGCACGGCCCGCCCTTCATCTCCAACGTCGTCCCCGACCATCCGCACGAGTGGCCCGACGCCTGGGGCAAGGCCCAGCCCGGTTTGCTCATTGCGGTGGAGCCGATGCTCGGCGTGGGGACCGGGCATACCGCCCAGGATCCACGGCAGTGGCCCATCTTCACGGCGGACGGCTCCCTGAGCTGCCACTACGAACACGACGTTCTGATAACCGCCGACGGTGCAGATATCCTGACCGCGGGGCTGACGCAGCTCCCGGATATCGTGGGTAAGAGCAGCGCCGTTTGAGCGCTGATCTACATAGGTCTTTCAATCCCCGGCAACGAGCGCGGTGTCTGGCGACCTGATTGCTGAGACTGTTTCGCAATCACCCGGAAACACGAGTTTCACGGCTGCATTCGCGACATCATCGTCCGCGGGGCGCGGTAGAATCGTTCGATTCGTTTCCAGTCGAGGGAGTCTACTCATGAGAATCGCCGTCCCCGTCAAAGATGGGAAGTTCTCACCGCACTTTGGTCGCAGTGACAGCTTTGACCTGTTTGTCATTGACCGTTCGGGCACCGACGTCGCGGCCCAGGAGCACCGGCCGCTCGTGCCGGGCGCCGATTGCCACGATTTCGCGCACTGCCTCGCCGATATGGGCGTGGAACTCATCATCGTCGGCGGCATCGGCGCGGGGGCGCTCGCCAAGCTGGAAGAGAACGGCATCCAGGCCGTCATCGGGGCCGGCGAGGCGGACACTACCGCCATCGTCGCCGACTATCTCGGCGGACACCTGGAGCTGAACCCACACGACTGCGAGCACGATCAGAGCGGCCCGCAGCACAGCCACTGCGCCGAACACGAAAACTGAGCAGCGCCGCGCCGCCATGGAGGCACCATGCGCCTCGCCGTCCCCATCACTGCCGCCGGGCAGTTCTGCCCGCACTTTGGCCGCTGTGACGGCGTCTGGCTCGCCGAGCTCGACGAAACGAGCAGCGCCATCAGCCGCCCGCGCCCCGTCCTGCGCCCCGACAACAAATGCGACAGCCTCGCCGACTGGATCCATAGTCTGGCGGTAGATGTCGTCCTGGCGCACGGCATCGGCGCTGTGGCCCGGGGCCGCCTGCGCGAACTCGGCGCCCAGGTCGTCACCGGTCTGTGCGGCGAGACGCCGGAGTCGGTGGTCGAAGCGTACCGGCGCCACCCCGAGGGCGACCCCAACGCCTGCATGCCCAGCGAGCATCGTTTTCGGCATTGCGCGGAGTGAGGCCGACGGGCTGAAGTCACAACACGGCGCAGTGGGCCCGTTAGCCCCACGTGAATACATCTGGGGCCGCACACCCGGGGCAGACCTGTCGGCGACCATGCGGGAATCGAGCGGATCAGGTGATGAGACCGCCGCCACGACACAGAAAGCCCCCGGTGTATTCACCGGGGGCTGACACGATTCCTGGTTGGCACCCAATACCAGGCACCAGGTGGCTTCGCAGTCACTCCGACGTGGGCTGAAAGAGCCCAAAGGGCATTCCGCCGCCGCCACCGCCCATCTGGTCGGCGTTGTAGATGTAGGTGGCGTCAAGCGTGCGCTCGATGAGGGCCTGCGCCTCGGTCAGGTGGGCCAGCGAGTAGTCGTCGAGGCGAGCCGCCGTCTCGCCTTCGAGTTGCTCGGCCAGCGTGGCCTGCAGCTTGCGGAGCGTGAAGACCGCCAGGTTGGAGATCTGCTTCGCCGCCGCCCCGGTGGCGGTGCCCGGCGTCGCCAGGTCCACCAGCCGATTCAGGTGCTCGCGCTGCAGATCCCGGCGCAGGTTGGAGATGTGCGGCTGGCGATTGCTGAGCTTGCGGCCGGGCGTTTCCTCGAGCTCCGACCAGACGGCATCGGCGACGGCGTTGATGATCTCGGGCAGGGTCAGGGCGTCTTCCTCCGCCGGGACGCGGAACTCGTTGTCGTAGACCTGCGCCAAGCGGAAGGGGTCCATGAGCAGGGTCAGGGCCATGGACTGCACGGCGGCGACGTTCTGATGCACGGCGTAGGCATCGCTTTCCAGCAGTCGGCCGATGCCACCCGCATCCCACCACTTGTCGATGCCCATCTTGGCGAGCAGTTCCGGCGTCAGGCCGAAGTCATCGTCGTCGAAGGCGTTGTCGATCATGAACTGCAGGGCCCGGCGCTGCTGCTCCACGGAAACGACTTCCGCGGGGTTGCGCTCGCCGGGATCGCCCTTGCGGTCGCGGTGGATGTGCACGCCGCCGATCCAGGGGGCCGGCATGGCGATGGCCTTGGACTGCACGGAGAGGGTGATCTCGTACATGGTGCGGGCCTGCTCCCAACTGTCGCCCTCCTCGACGCTGTCGAGAACGCGGTCGCGAAGCAGGTGCGCCAGTTCCATGCGATTCTGGCAGTAGACCAAGGGATCGCTGCCCAAGTCGAAGGTCCGGCAAAGCGGATCCGGACCGAAGGAGTCGAGGTCGTTGCCGTACGCCAATTCAGGTTCGGCGCAGCGGCCGAGGATCTCCCCGAGGCTGCCGTTGTCGAAGGTATAGCCATACTCGATGGCCCACAGGTCGTAGGGACCGATGTCCAGCATGCCCCAGTTCCCCTGCACCGTACCTTCCAGCACCGTGAGGTTGAGCGGGTAGTACTCCATGATGGAGCCGGTGATGGGCTTGTCGCCCCACTCCTCGGAGTTGATCTCCTCGAAGGAGTAAATGCTGGAGGCCTTGAAGTTGTGCATGAGGCCCAGCGTGTGTCCCACCTCGTGGGTGATCACCTCGGCAACCAGCGGCCCGATGAACTCCTCGGGCAGGCCGTCGAGAACGGAGCCGGTCTCTTCCTCGTCGGCGGCGTCGCCCTCTTCGCCTTCGCCTTCATCGCGAAGCAGTGAGCCGTCCAAGAGTCCCGCGCCCAGGCTGCGCACCAGGGCCACGTCCATGGCTCGCATCCGGGCCAACTCGCAGCGGCCGTTGATCTGGCACTGGCGATGCGCCAAGCCGTCGAAACGATCGTCGCCGATGACCTGGCCGTCGCCGGCGGCGAAGGGGTTGAGCTGCAGCGACTCGCCGCGCGCCAGCCGCCGGGCCCGCTCGCGCAGCGTCTGCTCGCGCTTGAGGGGGCTCATGGCGGTGAGGCGGAAGTCCCAGCTCGGATGCCGCTCCAGCCAGGCCAGCGACGCCGGGGACATCGATTGTTCCGCCAGTTGGCCGATGTAGCGATCCTGCATGTTGACGTAATGCGCGATCCAGCTTTGATCCATGATGATGTCGGCGTCGAGGATCTGGCCGGTGCGCGGATCGACGCGGCTGGGGCCGTAGGCGAAGCCCAGATCCGCCGTGGTCCAGCGGATGAAGTTGTAGCGCACATCCTCGGGATCTTTCTCCATGTTGGCGCCGGTCTGGGCGTCCTGGTAGTTGACCTCGACGGCGTTGACGATGCCGATCTTCTCAAAGGCCTTGTTCCAGGCCAGGATGCCGTCCCGCACCCAACGGCGGTAGCGCACGGGGGTGGTGTGATCGATGTAGAAAACGATGGGCTCCTGCGGCGGGCTCAGTTTCAGGCTGGGATCGCGCTTCTGCAGATGCCAGCGGGTGATGTAGCGCACCCACTGGCTGTCCCCGTCCGTCAGGCCGAGGTCGCGATAGGTCGTGGTGAAATAGCCAAGGCGCTGGTCGGCCAGGCGCGGCTGGTAGCCGGTCTGCTCGGGCAAGGCGCTGAGCGAGTAGTGCACCGTGGTCAGTTGACCGTCGCCGCGGGGCAGCTCAAAGGCGATCTCAACGTTCTGCGGAAAGGCCTTGGTCTTGGCGATCGTCGCCAGATGGGTGCGGGCCCCGGCGAGGTAGGAGCCGAAGAAGTCGCTGCCGTAGCCCAGCAGCAGTTGGTCCAGATCGATGACCGGCCCGCCGCCCGGCCCCATGCTCAGGATGGGCACATCCAGGACGACGCGATCGGTGAAGGTGCGCGCGATGGAGGGCCCTGCCTCCCGGTCCTCGGTACGGATGTCGAGGTTCGGCTCCATGAGGACAAGCCGGTCGCCGATCCGCTTCCAATAGACATACATGTCCGACCATTGGAAGCCGGTGTCCTCGCCGCCGCCCGCGATGGAGGTGGCGATGAAGAGCTTCTGGCCGGAGAAGGAGCCGGGCAGTTCCGCCAGCAGTTGATTGTCCTTGTCGTGGCGATAGACCGTGTAGAGGCTGGCAGCCCCATCCGCGGTCGAAACCACCTTGGTATAGCCTTCTGAGACTTGCTCGAAGGGCGGCAAGTCGTTGGCCTGGGCCGGGCCGGTCGACAGCGTCAGCGCCGCCGCCAGGATCGCTCCTTGCCACCCGAGATGATTCCGTCTGCGGTTCATGTCCACTCCGTTGTCTGCTGGGCTGGCCCAGGGGCCGGCGTGCGATGTGGGTCGAGACAGCCGCGGTGGGCAGCGCCCAAGCCGGCGCGCGGAACACCGCTGGTCTCCATTCGTACAGTCTAGGATCGGTTGGGTGGCGACCCGGCCTTGGCCGGACCGCCTGCCGGGCTCGAGCCCTGGGCGCAGGACACCAGGGCCCGGTTTATCGGGCCCTCAATGTCCGGTTCACTTTTTCTGGTCGCTAGGGCAGTTCGATGCCCAGAACCGGCACGGCCACGAGGTACGTCACCAGGATCGACAGCGGAATCGTCAGAAGGTTCAGAATCAAGCCCGCCTTGGCCATCTGACCAATCCGGATCTCACCCGAACCGAAGACGATGGCGTTGGGGGGCGTGCCGACCGGCATCATGAAGGCGAAGGCGACCGAGATGGTCGCGGGAATGATGAGCAGGAGCGGATCCACGTTCGTCGCCCCGGCCAAGGCCCCCAGGATGGGCAGAAACGTCGCCATGGTGGCGGTGTTGCTCGTCATCTCCGTCAGGAACTTCATGAGCACCACCACGATCACCATGAGCACCGGCAGGGGCAGCGACTGGAAGCTGGCCAGCTCCGCCCCGATGAAGTCGGCCACGTGCGTCGACTTCACCGCCGCCGCCAGGCTCAGGCCCCCGCCGAAGAGCAGCAGAATGCTCCAGGGCACCTTGCGCGCCTGCTCCCACTTGAGCAGGAAGACACCCTTCTTCAGGTCGACCGGCAGGGCGAAGAGGAGCAGGGCCGCCATGATGGCGATGCCCGCATCGGAGAGACCGGCGAACGGCTGAAAGTCGCCGTAGAACGTCATCCCCTTAAGCCAGGGGCGCGTGATCCAGGCCAAAGCCGTCAGGGTGAAGATGACCAGCACCGCCAGTTCGGGCCGTGACATGGGGCCTTGTTCACGCAGTTGCCCCTTGATCATTTCCCGGCCGTTGGGCACTTCCTTGATGCGAATCGGGAAGATGATCTTGGTGAGCAGCACCCAGGTCAGGGGGATGAAGACGATCACCAGCGGCAGACCTACCGCCATCCACTTGGCAAACTCAATCTCCCGGTCGTAGGTGCTCTTGACGAAGGCGGCCATGAGGGCGTTGGGGGGCGTGCCGATGAGCGTGCCCACGCCGCCGATCGAGCTGCCGTAGGCAATGGCCAGCATGAGGCAGATAGCGAAGTTGAACGGTTCGCCGTCGGGTGGGACGAGGCTGGGATCGGTTTCGCGCAGTTCCTTGCGCACCATCTCCACGACGGAGAGACCGATGGGCAGCATCATCACCGCCGTCGCCGTGTTGGAAACGAACATGCTGAGGAGCGCGCAGGCGATCATGAAGCCGGCCACCAGCCGACCGGGCGCGATGCCGACCGCCAGAATGATCCAGAGGGCGAGGCGTCGGTGCAGCCCCCACTGCTGCATGGCCAGGGCCAGCATGAAGCCGCCCATGAAGAGGTAGATGAGCTCGTGCGAGAAGGGCGCCGCCGCCTCCTTGGCGCTGACTTCGCCGAAGGTGACCAGGGGGAAGAGGGCGATGGGCAGGAGCGCCGTCGCCGCGATGGGGAGGGCTTCCGTCACCCAGAGGGTGGCCATGAACACGCCCGCCGCCGCCACGGCCCGCCCGGCCTGCCCCAGGGTCTGCCCGTCGCCGATGGGAGCATCCGCGGGAATCAGGTAGTACACCGCCAGGGCCAAGAGCGGCCCGATGATCAGTCCGATGATGCGCGCCAGGTGTGACTTGGCCTCCTTGCGATCGTCGTGGTGCAAGAGCACGCCGGCGTAATTCGAAGGCAGGATCTTGGACAAGTAACTCGGAAGATGCATGAGGGTGACTCCGGGATCGCGAGACCCAAACGGCTGCGTTTTCCGGGGCAGGCGCTTGGATGCGCGGAATCGCTGAGGTACCGCGCCCACGCTGCCAAGTCTACGGCTAGGGCTTCTGTTTCAACGAACTTCGGCGCACTCTGTCACAATGTTGCCGGACCGCTACGCTGCCTCGACGGCCGCTCGCCGACACGCCTCGAAAGGCAGGCGGGTTGGCGACACACTGCTGCTTTTCTCTCGGTCTGGCATGCGCAAAAGAATCACGCTTATCTCGCTTCTGCTCGCACTCATCGCCGGGACCTGTATCGGTTATTCGCTCCTGCCAAGTGAAACCGAACGCCTGGCTCGGCAGGCACTGAGCCCTGACCCAATGAGGCGCGGCCGAGCCCTTAGCAAACTGCAGCAAGCGGATCTAAAGAATCCTGGTCAGCCGCGCCTGCGCCAACCCCAGGTGCTGCGTTTCTTCCGGGAGAAGGGCCGCCTCGCCGCCGCCCCCGAGGCCATCTACGCCGACGTACAGAGCCGGCTGGTGGAGTGTGGCGCCATGACCCCGGCCGGCGTGGGCTATCTGGCCTACGAGCGCCACCTGCTTGGGCGCCTGCGTGGCGAGGCTGGCCTGATCGAGCCAGCATCGGCCCGGCAGGTCGGCCAGGATCTGCTGGCCCGCGTCGCCGCGGTCCGCCCGGAGAATCAAGAGGAGCTGAGCCACCTGGCGCAGGCGCTGGCGGAAGCGACGAGTGCCGATGCTCACGCTGCCCACGAACTGCTGCTCGTCTTCGCCACACTGGCGGGGCCCAGTCAGCCGGCCGTCGCCCACCCGCTGCTGGACCTGGCGCTGGCGAGCGGGGATGCCGCCTTGGCCCGCGATGGGGAACTGCTGGCAGCCGTGCTGGGCGCGCAGGCAGAGCCGCAAGGGACGGAGGCACTCTTGCCGCCCAGTCCCGAGCCGACGCTGGAGTTGGCCTACTGGCCCGGGCCCCGCTGGCGGATCGCCTTGCGCGTGGAAATGGAACAGGACCCCGACCTGGCGTCTCGGTTGCTGCGCGATCTCGACAACCACGTCCGCCGGGCCGGCCTGCTCGCCTGCGGCTTGCTCGCGGTGGAGCGCGAGCAGATCGCGCGGTTGGCGGCGGGCGATGACGACCTGACGAATCGACGCTACGCCATGCTCGCCCGCCTGATGAACCAGACCGATGCCGACGAGCGCGATCGGCTCGCCGAGGCGGCCATCGTCCTGGCGGAAGCCGGCGACCTGCCCGCCGACGATGTGCTCTTCGCCCTGCTCGCCGCCGGGTCCACGCGCGGCATGGACTGGCTGCTCGACCCGCTTCGCCCCAGGCGCGCGCCGGACGACGCGGCGCTCGGCTGGGACGCAACGATGAACCCCCCCGGCCGGCACGACGATCTGGCCCATCCTCGAGCGCTTCCTGGGCCCGGCGCTCGGGCTTCCGCCCCACACCGGCAACGACGCCGACTCCGCCCGCCGCCACGCCGATACCCTCCGCTTCACCTGGTTAGTCCAGCGGCGGCACGTCGAGTTCAATCGAGAAGAACGCTTGTTTCACCGGATTCGTGGGGACTGAAATCCCCGCGCTCTGGGAATCTCACCCAGCCCCGGCACACGCGAGGCGCTCCTTCGCTTCCGCCTCCTTCGCCAGGCGCACCGTCGTGTCCAACGGCGCTTCCGGGGCGGGGTTGCAGGCGTAGAACATCTCCTTGGTCGCATCGGGATCGATCGCCTTGGAACGCTCCGGGTGCACGAGCATCCGCAGTTGCTGGGCGATCTGATGGTCGTAGTAGCGATGCTCCTGGGCGGCGTACGACAACAGCCCCGGGACCGGCCGCTGGGCGATGAGGAAGACCACCCCGCCCGGCAGCAGGCACCGCCGCACTTCCTCCAACAGCCGCGTCGGATTCCAGTACTGTTCCAGCAGATTCGTGACGACCAGGATCTCGACGCTGTCGGTGTCGAGCGGCAGGTGGGCGGGATCCTCGAGGTGCTCGTAGATCGGCGGGGGGGCCGGGATACTCCTGCCGCTCACCGATATCAATCGCCAGGTCGATCAGGGCCGGATCCTCGTCGTAGCCCAGGCAGGGCACGCCCTGCGTCGCCAGCAAGTGCAGCATGAGCCCGGCCCGGCAGCCGACCTCCACGATGGGTTGGGCCTTGCTGGAACTGTGCCAGATCTTGGCGATCTCGGTGATGCGCCGATCGATCGTTGCCTGGAACGTCTCGTTCTTGGAAAAGAGGCCCCACTCCGTCTTGTCCACCTCCGCCTTGCGATCGCGCTGCGGCTTCGCCTTGGGGCCGAAGTAGCGTGAGTTCCAGAGCAGCGGCGTACCTCGGTAGCGCTCCTGCACCGCTTCCAGGTCGGGTTGCAGGCGGCAGAAGCCCCACTTGTCGCGGAAGGTCCCCACCGCCGACCCCACGCCCGAGTTCGAGTCCGCCTTGTTCGAACGACTGAAACGCAGCGTCAGGTGGTGGTAGAACTCGATGGCCGGGGTGGCCCAGCAGCGATAGCCCTGCAGCCGAGCCATCATGCCGAAGTCCACGGTCTGCCCGCGCAGAAAGGTCTCGTCGAAGCCGCCCACCGCCTCGTAGACCTCGCGCTTGCAGCAGTAGAAACAGCCCATGACGTGGTCGACTTCGATGGTGCGGCTGTAGGCCTCGCGCGGGTAGCCCTCGCCCTCGTGGATGTAGCCGCGTGGGTCGAGGACGAAGTCGCCCATGCTGTGGATGCGGCCGTCCGTCTTGAGCTGCTTGGGCCCCACCACGCCCAGGTCCTTAGGCCCGTTGTCGAAGACAGCGCAGAGCTCACTCACCCAGTTGGGGGTGAGGATCTCGATGTCGCCGTCCAGGCGGACCCAGATCTCGCCCTGGGAGGCCTGGACCAGCTTGTTGCTGGTGCGGGCCAGGCAGCCGTCGTGCTCCGCCTCAATGAGGGTGATGATCGGCTCGCCCTTCATGACGCCGGTCGTCCACTTCCGCTTGGCCCAGTCGCGCAGCGTCGCCAGGCTGTCGTCCGTCGAGCCGTCGTCGTAGACGAGGATCTCGAACGGCGTGGTCTCGCTGCTCAGCGTCCGCCGCAGGGACTTGAGCAGGATGGTGGTGAAGTCGAAATCGCCCGATCGCGACGATTCCTTGCCGTTGTTGTAGTTGGGAATCAGGACGGAGACGCGTGGTTTCATGCCCTGTCATCGGCAGGGCGGCCGGGCTGACCACAGCGGAAGGCCGGGTCACCACGGAAACGCGCTACCACGGAAACGCGCTCGTAGCGCGTTTTTAATATTGGGGAAGATGGGTGGTTTGGGCAGGGCGCAGCTCAGCCGGGGACTGGGACGTGCTCGGTGATCTCGATGCCGAAGCCCGAGAGCGCTTGCACCGGTTTGGGGTGGTTGGTGATCACCCGAAGCTTGGTCAGGCCCAGGTCGCGCAGGATCTGCCCGCCCACGCCGATGTTCCGCTCCGCGGTCGGCATCGCCTGCTCGCCCAGCCCCTCCTCGGAAACCAAGTCGGGCCGGTCCGCATCCGCGCCGACGAGATCCTCCGCCTCGATGCGCAAGTGGTGCAGCCGCTGCGTCAGCGTGCCGTTCTCCCCGCCGCGGCCCACAACGCTCGGCCGCAGGTAGACCAGGGCCCCGCGACCTTCCTGCTGGATCAGACGCAGGGACCGCCGCAGGACCTGTCCGGAAGAGAGTTCGCCTTCATCCGGAGCCACCTCGAAGATATCGCCCAGGACATCGCGGCTGTGCATTCTGACCAGGGTCGGCTCGTCGCTCTGCCTCGCCCCGCCGCCCGGCTCGAGCTCGCCCACGCCGCCCAGCGTCAATGCGAGCTGCGGCAGGGGATCGACCAGGCTGCGGTAGGCGATGAGGGTGAACTCGCCCTCTGCGGTCTGGATGGGCACGCCCGCGACGGGATCGAGGCGCGACACAAGTCCTTCCCGCTGCAGGCGATACTCGATGATGTCCGCGACGGAGCAGAGCTTGAGCTGGTGCTCCTTGCAGAAGACCTCGAGCTCGGGCAGACGGGCCATTTCGCCGTCGTCCTTGGAGATCTCGCTGATCACCGCAGCGGGCTGCAGGCCGGCCAGGCGCATGAGATCGACCGAGCCTTCGGTCTGGCCGGTGCGGACCAGGACGCCGCCGTCACGGGCTCGCAGGGGGACCATGTGGCCGGGCCGAACGAGGTCGCCGGGGCCGCTCGCCGGGTCCGCCGCCACGCGCACGGTTTTGGCGCGATCGGAGGCGGAAATGCCGGTGCTGACGCCGTGCCGAGGGTGAGCGTCGATGGAGACGGCCATGGCGGTGGAGCGCATGGAGGTGTTCAGGGCGGCTTGCGGGTGCAATTCCAGGCGATCGCAGCCTTCGCCGGTGAGCGAGAGGCAGAGGTAGCCCGGGGTGTTTTTGGTCATGAAGTTGACGATTTCCGGGGTGATCAACTCGGCGGCGCAGACGAGATCGCCTTCGTTTTCGCGGCGTTCATCGTCCACCAAGACGATCATGCGGCCGGCGCGCAGCTCCTCGAGGATCTCCGGGATGGGGGCAAAAGCGCTCATTCGCGGGATTGTACTTCGTCGCCGGCCGGTCTGTGTCGGAGCGAGTGGTCGACCACTTGGCGACGGCGAGCACACCAGCGCGGGGGAGGCGGGCCGCCGCGGAGGCCGTGAATCCGGGGGCACTGTCTTGGATTTCTATCCTTTCTCCAAGAAATTGCTCGGTTCAGGTGATTTCCGCTTCAGTCGTGGCCGATTCAGCCGCAAGTCACATTACGCGACGCCCGGTGCCCATTCCGGAATATCCGAGTCAGTTTGGAGCGGAGTGGAAGCGGACCGGAGCCGGCAGGCGTCGCATCTTTGCTTGAACAGGAGCAACTCAGAATGGCAACGACCAAGCAGATCACGACCAGTTTCAAGAACAGCGTCCGCAAGGGCACGCCCGTCACCGAGGCCTTCCAGACCATCGCCAAGCGCTGGAAGACGACCCCGACCCGCGTCGCCAACGTGGTCACCAAGGAAGGCTTCTGCCGCGCCTACAAGTACCGCGGCTTCACCTACTACTGGCCCACCTTCGAGACCAACAACAACGCCAACTGGACCAAGCACGCCCAGTACGAGTTCGTGCAGTGGGCCATGAACTGGGCCTTCAGCAACGGCTGGGCCAAGCCGAGCGACTTCACCGGCAAGAACCCCTGGCAGATCTGGTGCTACCTGCAGCCCAAGTTCAACACCTTCTTCAAGCCCTATAAGGCGACCGCCAAGAAGACGACCAAGACCAGGAAGAGCACCCCCAAGACCACGGCCAAGACCAACCTGAAGTACAAGGGCCGCACCTACAAGGGCAAGGCTCGCACGACCAAGCCCCGCCGCTACCGCAAGGCTGCGTAAGCGCGGGTTTGTTTGTAGCTCAGTACCGCAAGGATTCGCGGTTCAACATGATCACCTCCACGGACGCATGCCTGCGCCCGAGGGGGTTTTCTTCTGCGCTGTCCGAGCGCGGGCAGCCTGGCGCTGTCGCCGCCGAAGCCGGCCGCCAGCCGCTACAGTAGATGCCATGAAACTCACCGCCACGCAACGCCGCCAGCACCTGGCGCGGCTGCAGACCGTGACCAACATTCTCACCGCCGCCGGCCGTGAGGATCGCGTCATTCGCTATGTCACCGACTGGACGAAACAGCGCCGGGGCATCGAACTGAGTGCCGACAAGACCGGCAACCTGCTGCTGACCTTCAAACGCACCGGCAAGGCCAAAGCTGTGGGCAAGCCGATCGTCATCGTCGCCCACCTGGACCACCCGGCCTTCGTCATCGACGAGGTTCACTCGCCGCGCGAGGTGAGCGCTTGCTTCCGCGGCGGCGTGAAGGAGGCCTACTTCGACAACGCCAAGGCCACCTTCCACACCGTCGCTGACGAGCCGGTGCACGGGCGGGCGATCCAGATCAGCAAGCCCCGCCAGGGCAAAACGGTCTTCGCGCCCTTCTACCGGCTGCGCTTCCAGCTTTCAAAGTCCGCGGATCTCAAGGTCGGCGACATCGGCCGCTGGCGCATGGGACCGCAGCGGATCGCCCGCGACCTCTTCCACACGCCGGCCTGCGACAACCTCGCCTCGGTGGCGGCGGCGCTGTGCATGCTCGATGTCCTGCTCACGACGCGCGGCGGGCGGGCCAACGATGTGCGCGTGCTCCTGACCCGCGCGGAAGAGGTCGGCCTGATCGGCTCCATCGCGGCCTGCAAGAACAAGAGCGTCCCCAAGTCGTCGCGCGTGATCGTATTGGAGACGAGCCGCAGCCTGATCGACTCGCCCATCGGGGCCGGGCCGATCGTGCGCGTGGGTGATCGCTTGAGCACCTACAACCCGGAACTCACCGCCTCGATCGCGCACGTCGCGGAGGAACTGACGAAGGAAGACAGGAAGTTCACCTTCCAGCGCAAGCTCATGGCGGGCGGCTCCTGCGAAGCGACCGTCTTCTGCGCCTACGGCTACACCGCCTCCTCGATCTGCCTGCCCCTGGGCCACTACCACAACCAGGGTGATCTCGACGCGGTCGAAGCGGGCACCAACAAGAAGCCGGCCAAGGCGGATCTGGAGTACATCTCCGTCGGCGACTTCCACAAGTACGTGCAGCTCCTGGCGGAGACGGCGATGAGCCTGGGCCGGGCGCCCTCCGTCAAGGACCGCCTCGCCAAGGTGTGGGCGGAACGCAGCTTCGTGCTGAAGGGCTGAGGAGCGAGGAGCAGAAAGCGAGGCGTCCCATGCGGGCGATGGTGCTGGAGCGACCCCGGGAGGTACACGAGAAGCCCCTGCGGCTGACGGAAGTGCCGACGCCCACGCCGGGCCCGGGCGAGGTCCTGGTGCGGGTGCGTGCCTGCGGCGTCTGCCGAACCGATCTGCACATCGTGGAAGGCGAGTTGCCGGTTCACACGCCGGGCGTCATTCCCGGGCATCAGGTTGTGGGCACGGTGGAAGCGCTCGGCGAGGGCGCATCGCGCTTCACGGTCGGCGAACGCCTCGGACTCGCCTGGCTGCATCGCACCTGCTGCGCGTGCCGCTTCTGCGGGCGCGGCGAGGAGAACCTCTGCGAACGCGCTGCCTTCACCGGCTACGACGCCAACGGCGGCTACGCGGAGTTGACGACCGTCCACGAGGACTTTGCCTATCGGCTGCCTGACGACCTCCCCGACGTTGCCGCCGCCCCGCTGCTCTGCGCCGGCATCATCGGCTATCGCACGTTACGGCTCAGCGGCATCCAGCCGGGCGAGAAGCTGGGGCTGTGGGGATTCGGGGCCGCCGCCCACATCACGATTCAGATCGCCCTCTACTGGGGCTGCCGGGTGTACGTCTTTACGCGGGGTGAGAGTCGGCAGCGGCTAGGCCTGGAGATGGGCGCGGTCTGGGCGGGAGATGCGAGCGACGATCCGGGCACGAAGCTGGACGGCTCCTGCATCTTCGCGCCTGCGGGGCCGCTCGTGCCGCGGGCGCTGGAACTCACCCAACGCGGCGGAACGTTAGCGCTGGGCGGGATCTACATGTCGACCATTCCCGAAATGGACTACACCCAGCACCTGTACCACGAGCGCATTGTGCGCAGCGTCATGAACGCCACGCGTGAGGATGGACAGGATCTGTTGCGTTTGGCGGCGGAGATCCCCATCGAGTCGAAGGTGACGACGTTCCCGCTGGAAGAGACGAACGAAGCATTGATCGCACTCAAGGATGGCGATGTCGATGGCGCTGCGGTGATTCAGGTCACGGCGGAATGATGAGCGCTACATCACCCATGAAGCGACGCGGCTCTGCCGCGGTTCCTTCCCTTGAACCGCGATGAATCGCGTCGCTTCATGGCGCGCGTCATCCACTGATGTGGACAACCACGCGGCGCGTGTGGGAGCGAGTGCGGTGTTCCCAGAGGTAGATGCCTTGCCAGGTCCCCAGGACCAGCCGCCCGGCCGCGATGGGGATGCTGAGGCTCACGCAGGTCAGGATCGCCTTGATATGGCTGGGCATGTCGTCCGGCCCCTCGGCGGTGTGCGTGTAGAGCGGATCGTTCTCCGGTACGAGGCGATTGAGCCAGGCTTCCAGGTCATGCCGAGCCGAGGGGTCGGCGTTCTCCTGGATGGTCAAGCTGGCGGAGGTGTGGCAGACAAAGACGGTGCAGAGACCGGCATCGACGCCCGCCTCGCGCACGACCGCAGCGACGTCATCGGTGATTTCGAGCAAGCCTTGGCCGTGGGTTCGGATGCGAAGTTCACGCTGCATGTGGGGAGTCCTCGCTCGGTAGCAGGATATCGTCGCTTGCTGCGACGTGACATCGTTCTCCGCCGAGTCTCTTGACGGTCTACCTGGCCCATAGGACAATGTCGTCATGGCTCGACCGGGTGCGCAAAGTCGTCGGTGGGCTCGCGGAGTGCGGTACGTGATGCTGTCCGTGGCGCTTGGCGCTGTTGCGACCATTGGCGTGGCGCTCGTCGGAGTGCTCGTTGCCGATCCTGCTGAGGTCCTCGAGCGGTCGAAGCGATCGACGGATGGAGCGGGCCCAGAGTACATGGACTGGGTGAGTACGAGGGGCGTTCTCTTCTCTCGAATTGACTTCTTACTATGTCTACCACCGAATGCAGGTGATGCAGAGTCGCCCCCCGAAGGACTCCGAGACGCCATCAGTGGAGGTGTGAGGTCACCAGATCGGTTCCTCTCGTCTGTTTAGAGACGATGCGCGAACAGCGGCGGCAACCTCCAGTTCGTGCGCGTCGAGTCATTCGGGTGGCCGAAGCGATGCCTCTACTACTATTGGATCAGGGATGTGACGGGGAGCCCAAGGGAGAGCTCAACCTTCAGTGTGACTGACACCCTCTACGGCGGTGTCCCGCCTGGCGGAGCACCGCCAACCGGGTGGCTGGGCGAGTTTGCTCCGGCGATCCCCTGCTGCGTACTCCCCCTTGGAATCATCGTGAACTCGTTCGCCTACGCGCTGACGATTGCCGTTGCCTGGCAGTCGGCCTGCCTCATCCGGCGAACACGACGAAGAGATCAAGGGCGCTGCCCACTCTGTGCGTATGACCTGCGCGGAGATCGGGGTGCGGGCTGCCCGGAGTGTGGCTGGGGGCGGGATGGAATGACGAAAGCAAACTGAGGATCGGACGCTGCGCGGGCAGGAGATCGGCCGTCGCGACTCATTGCTCGGGACAGAGAGTCATGGCCTTCCACCGCGGACGGCGAAGCACCTCATTGGCGGACCTATCGCCATCCCCAACCGGGTTGGCCGGCGTTCGGATCGCCCCAATTCTCTCACCACGTACACCCTTGCGCGACACGCGAGTGGCCAGCACCGACATACCGGCGCGGCTAGACTCTGCTCCTGGAAGGAGCGGCTGTGTGTCCCAGCAACTGAGCGAACTGATGAACCAGGCAAACGACTGCCTGCGCCGTGGCGACCTGCCTGAGGCAGAGGCGCTGGGCCAGCGAGCGCTGAAGCTGCATCCCCGCAGCCCGCAGGTGCTGGAGGTGCTGGCGGCGACGGCCTTCCAGGATGCCCGCTACGACGAAGCGAGGATGTTCCTCTCCCGCTGCCGCAAGCTGAAGCCCAAGGAGGCCGGCTACTCGATTCGGGAAGCCCAGATCTTCGCGGAGGAAGGTCGCTTCGCCGAGGCGGTGGCGGTGCTGGAGCGTTTGGCCAAGCAGGAGCCGCGGGCGCGCATCCCGACCGCCTGGCTGGCCTCGCTGCATCGCATTCTGGGCAATGCGGACCGAGCCCGGGAATTGCTCAGGCCGATGCTGCGGCAGGGCGAGGGCCGGGCTGAGGCGGCCAGCGAGTGGGCGGAGCTCGAACTGAGCGAGGGCAAGGCGGAAGAAGCAGCCAGGCTGACGACCGAAGCGCTGGCGGACAAGACACTGCCCCCGGAGATGCGCAGGCGTCTGCTCTTCGTCTGCGGCCGGGCCCACGACAAGCTCAAGCAGCCCGCCGAGGCGTTCGCCGCCTTCGCCGAGGCCAACGCCCTCTTCGAGGCCGAATTCGATGAAGCTGAGTTCGTGAGGCTGACGGATCGGCTCATCGAGACGATGTCGCGCGAAGCGCTACGTGAGATGCCGCGGGCGACGGAGAACGGCCAGGCCGCGGTCTTCATCGCCGGCATGCCGCGTTCGGGAACGACGCTGATCGAGCGCATCATCGACGCCCATCCCTTGGCGGTGGGCGGTGGGGAGATGCCCTACCTGACGCGCTTGGTGCGGCATTTGCCGCGGGAAGCCGGCGGGGATGAAACGTTCCCCGAGTGCGTGTCACAGCTCACGCCCAAGACGATGTCACGTCTGGCGCGCGAGTACCTGCGCCGCCTGCGCGGGTTCGGCAGGCGCGCTGAGCGCGTGGTGAACAAGAACCTCGACAACCACCAGTACGTGGGCCTCATCTCGCTGCTCTTGCCGGGCGCGCGGGTGATCCGCATCGATCGGGATCCGCTGGATTGCGGCTTGTCGTGCTTCTCGATGCCGCTGGTGCCGGAGAACCAGCCCTGGGCGATGGACCTGAAGCACATTGCCCTGGCCCTGCGCGAGTTCAATCGGCTCATGGATCATTGGCAGGAGGCGGCGGCGACGCCGATCCTGCGAATGCGCTACGAGGATCTCGTTGGGAACCCGGAGGAGGAGAGCCGCCGTCTCATCGACTTCCTGGGTCTGGCCTGGGACGACGCCTGCCTCAAGCACCACGAAACGAAGCGGGTAGCGACGACCTTGAGTCACGAACAGGCGGGCAAGCCGGTCTATACCACGTCGGTGAAGCGCAGCGAGCGCTATGCCGAGCAATTGAAGCCGCTACGTGAGGCGCTGCGGGAGTACGGCGCGCTCGGCGAGGCGTGACGCATCTGTCCGTCATTCCCGCGCCGGCATGACGGTTGAGGCGCGAGACTGCGGGCGGCAGAACGCGGGGCGAGCCCACGCCGCTAAGTAGAGGCGCCTCGGAAACGGTGCTTCTACTCCATGCGCAAGAGTTCGCTGTAGCGCGGCAGGGGCCAGAGGTCGTCGGCGATGTGCTGCTCGAGTTCATCCGCAGCCTCCCGGAGCCGTTGCATCGCCGGGATGACATGGTCGCGAATGTTCTGGGCGCACTTGAGGCCGTGTTGGCGGGCGATGTTGGCGTTCGCTTCTTCGAGTTCATCGATGGCGGCGAGCAGGCGATCGACCCTCTTGATGTGAACTCCCAGCAGGCTCTCCGCGCCGCTGGCGCTGAAGCCGGCCCCCTGCGTGGACATGACCGCATCCGCCAGGTTCGTCTGGTGGGTGAGGGCCGCGGGCACGATCTGGGTGCGGGCGATCTGCAGCGTCGTATCGGCTTCGATCTGCAGCGTCGTGGTGTACTGTTCGAGGTAGACGGTGAAGCGGCTCTTGAGTTCGCTTGCCGTCAGGACGTTGTGGTTGCGGAAGGCCGCCGTCGCTTCCGGGCTCACCATTTCGGGCAGGGCCTCGACGGTGGTGCGGAAGTGCGGCAGGCCGCGCTTCTCCGCTTCCTTGAGCCAGGCCCCGGAGTAGCCATCGCCGTTGAAGATGATGCGCTTGTGGGTCTTGATGAGCGTGCGCAGCAGCGCCTTGGTGACGGTTTGCTTACGCCGAAGCGTCGCTTCCGCTCCCGCGGCCTTTTCCAACTCCGTGGCGATGTGATCCAGCGAGTCGGCCACAATGGTGTTCAAGACGGTGACGGGCCAGGCGATGGAACTGGAAGCGCCGACGCTGCGGAACTCGAACTTGTTGCCGGTGAAGGCGAAGGGGCTGGTGCGGTTGCGGTCGCCGGTGTCGCGAGGAATCTGGGGCAGGGTGCGGGCCCCCAGATCGATGGTGCCGCCGCGCTTGGTTTCGGTGAGCTTGCCGGCCTCGATCTGCTCCATGATGTCGGTGAGCATGTCGCCCAGGAAGACGGAGATGATGGCCGGCGGAGCTTCGTTGGCGCCGAGGCGATGGTCGTTGCCGGCCCGGGCCACGGCGGCACGGACCAAGGGCGCGTGCAGGTCGACGGCCCGAAGCATGGCGACGCAGAAGACCAGGAACTGCAGGTTGATGTGCGTCTCATCGCGGGGATCGAGCAGGTTGACGCCGGTGTCGGTGGCCAGGGACCAGTTGGCGTGCTTGCCCGAGCCGTTGACCCCGGCGAAGGGCTTCTCGTGCAGGATGGCGACGAGGTCATGCCGACCCGCGACGCGATGCAGCGTCTCCATCATCAGCATCTGGTGATCGGTGGCGAGGTTGGCGTTCTCGAAGAGAGGCGCGATCTCGAACTGGCAGGGTGAGACCTCGTTGTGCCGAGTCGCCACGGGCACGCCCAGTTCGAAGAGCTCGCGATCCACATCTTCCATGAAGGCCAGGGCCCGCTGCGGGATCGACCCGAAGTAGTGGTCCTCGAGCTGCTGATCCTTGGGCGGTTGGGCCCCGAAGAGGGTCCGCTCGCAGATCATCAGGTCGGGTCGGCTGCGATAGAGCTCCTGGTCGACCAGGAAGTACTCCTGCTCGGCGCCGATGGTGGGCAATACGCAGGAAACGCCGGCATCGGCTTCGAAGAAGCGCAGGATGCGCAGGGCTTGCCTGGAGACGGCATCCATCGAACGCAGCAGCGGCGTCTTCTTGTCGAGCGCTTCCCCGCTCCAGGAGACGAAGGCGGTGGGGATGCAGAGCGTGTAGCCGGTCGGTCCGGGATAGAGGAAGGGCGGGCTGGTGGCGTCCCAGATGGTGTAGCCGCGGGCTTCGAAGGTCGCCCGCAAGCCGCCGGAGGGAAAGCTGGAGGCATCCGGTTCGCCGCGGATGAGCTTCTCGCCGGAGAATTCGGTGATAGCCCCGCCGCGCCCGTCGGGAATGATGAAGGAGTCGTGCTTCTCGGCGGTGAGGCCGGTGAGCGGTTGGAACCAGTGCGTGTAGTGCGTAGCGCCGTTCTCGATGGCCCAGTCTTTCATGGCGCTGGCGACGGTGTCGGCGATGCCGGCGTCCAAGGCCAGGGGATCGGATTGCTGCACAACGCGAAGAAGCCGGCGATAGACATCCTTGGGCAGGCGCTGCTGCATCACCCGCTGCGAGAAGACGAGCCAGCCAAACACATCGACGGCGGGTTGGCTGCGGTCGCGGCCATTGGATCTGGAATGCGGTGAAGTGGCGTTGCGGTTCATGGTCCTCTCCAGAAGGCTGGGGCAAGCAGGAACAGCGCTCGACGAACAGACTCGACGTTGATGCAAGTCGACACCCTTATAACATGCCGAACGAGTTAGTCTTGTGGCGCGGCGCCCTGGTACAGCCCCGACGCCAGCTCGCGCGTAAAGATTCCTGCAACGCCCGCCGGATCGCCGGCAGAGCCTTCCAGGCGGCGTACCAGGGCGCTGCCGACGATGGCGGCGTCGGCGTGCTCGGTGACGGCCCGCACGTGGGCCGGCGTCGTGATGCCGAAGCCGCAGGCGATGGGAATGTCAGACAGGCGGCGAATCAGGGCCACGCGTTCGGCGATCTCCGGGGCGTCGTCGCGCTCGCCGGTAATGCCGGCCCGGGCCAGCAGGTACACGAAACCGGTGCAGCCTTGCACGATGCGCTCGGCGCGCTCGGCCGGGGTCGTGGGCGCGATGAGCAGGGAGAAGGTCAACCCCGCCTTGTCCGCCTCCGCCCGCAACCCTGCCGCTTCCTCGACCGGGGCGTCGGGCACGATCAAGCCGTCGAACCCGGCCCGGCGGGCCTCGGCCATGAACCGGGCGGGCCCCATCCGGTTGACGATGGAGACCGAGACCATGGCGATGAGCCCCAGCCGCAGCCTCGCGCGGCAGGCGGCGATCGTCTCGAAGATGCCCCGCGGAGTGACGCCTCGCTCCAGGGCCTGGTGCATGGCGGCGGCGATGACCGGGCCGTCGGCAATGGGGTCGGAAAAGGGGAAACCGATCTCGACGGCCGCCGCTCCCGCCTCCTCCAGGGCTCTGAGCACCTCGGGCAGGCTCTCCAGGTCCGGATGCCCGGCGCAGACAAAGGGCATGAGGGCACGGCTCTTTTGGGCCCGCAGGGAGGCGAATAGGTTGACGATGCGATTGTCCATTAATGGCTCTCGGCGAAGGCGAAAGCGAGTCTAGCGGCAAGCGGGGGCGTCGGCACGCCGGGTGGTGCCTCGGACACGAACATGCGGTAGGCTAGTTGGGCGATGGAATGGTCGCCGACCCATGTTGTTCCCGAAGCGGCGGAGTTGCTCGCCGACGCCTGCGTGCGCATCGAGTCCGACGATGGGCTGCTCGACGCCGCCGTTGCCATCGCCATCCAGATCGAGCCGGGCCAGACCAGTGCGGAACCGGTCCGCGAGCGCCTGGAGCAGTTGCACGACGCCGTCCGCCGCCGCACCACTTCGGACAGCCCCACCGCCGCCCTGGCACATCTGCACGGCGTGCTCTTTGACGATCTGGGCTTTCGCGGTAACAGCGAAGAGTATGACCACCGCGATAACTCCAACATCCAGAGAGTCTTGGAGACGCGGCGCGGCCTGCCCATCATGCTCACCCTGGTCTACGTACTCGTGGCCCGGCGCCTGGGGCTCGAGTCCTGGGGCGTGGGCATGCCCGGGCACTTTCTCGCCGGCGTGCAAGCCGATAAGCATTGGCAGCTCATCGATCCCTTCCATCGCGGCCGCATGCTGACGGTGGAGGACGCCCATCGGCTCTACCAGCGCATCGCCGGTTCGGACGCCGTGTGGGACACGGACTTCCTGGCGCCGGTCTCGCATCTCGACTGGGTCACCCGCATCATCAACAACCTTCGCTACCAGGCCCACGCCGCCGGCGACCGAGAGGGGCTCACCGCCCACACGGAGATGCTCTCGATCCTCTACCCCGATGATCGCGAGATGGCGGACGAGCTGTCACGCATGCCCTCCGATCTGACCTGACCGCCTCACCACGGTCGCAGTGGGTATCACCGCGTCACCGCGTCACCGCGTTCACATGGTGGCGGATCGTCGGCCTGCCGCCCGCGGGCAGGTGCACGGCGACGACGTCGATCCGCAGGGGACGATCCCGGTACTCGGGCCGGCAGCCGAGCACCTGGGCCAGCGTGACGAGCTTGCGCTTCTTGGCGGCAGTGATGTTGGCTTCGGCGGGGACGGCGTCGCCTTGGCGCGTCTTGACCTCGACCACGACGAGCGCGCCCCCGTTCGGATCTTCGCAGAGCAGATCGATCTCGCCCAGCTTGAGCCGCAGGTTGCGTTCGAGGATGCGGTAACCCTGCTGGCGCAGGAATCTCGCAGCCTCTTCCTCCCCTTGCCTTCCCAGGGGCTCGTCTTTCTTGGCGCCCAGGAGCAAGCGGAGGAGGTTCACGGTGCGAGGTACTGCCGGCGGGCGATGTCGAGGAGCATGTCGGCCATCGTGCGCATGTTGTTGAGGTCCTGTCGAGTCAGGAAGGTGTCCTCGAAGCGGGCAAACTCCCGCCGCCGTTTGTCTTCGAGGATCTCGGCCCGGATCACTTTCTGCGCCTCGTAGAGGGAGACGGTGGGCGGCGCTTCCAGAGCTTCGAGCTGCACCCAGCCCAGGAGTAGGCCCTGGTTGAACTCGATGGCGGGGCTGACCTCGCCGACCTCAAGGACACGCGCCGCCTCGTTGAGCGGCGCATCGACCGCCTGCTCGAAGAGCGTCAGATCGGAAAGATCCTCGCTCTCGAGCCTCACCTCGAAGAGACCCGCCTGCTCACGGAAGCGCACGGCTCGGATCTCGCCAAGCTCATACAGGTCTTGCAACGTCCCACCCTCCGCGAGAGCCGATTCGATGGCTTGCCGAGTCTCGGTGCGCGTCGCCGGGATGATGAAGACGCGGAAACGGGCGAAGGGCTGCGGGTGGAAGCGCTGGTGCTGGACCCGGTAAGCGCGCTCGATCTCGCGCCAGCTCACGACGACACGGGAATACACTTGCTCGCGCACCTGCAACCCGATGAGCACTCGCCTCAGCTCGGTGTCGACGTACTCGTCGAGGGAGAGGTTGTGCTCCTGCCTGGCCCAGCGCTCGGCCGCCTCGACGCTGCCCTGACCCTGCTCGGAGATGGTCTCATTGCGGAGCAACTGCTTGTAGAAATCCAACGCCTGCAGGCGCTGCTCCTCGGGGATCGCCGTCTCCGCCTCGGAGAGATAGATCTCGTTGGAGACGATGTCGCGCAGTCTGCGGCTGATCGCCGTGGTCGCTTCCTGGTCGAAGTAGTCCCGCCCGTTAGTGCCTTCCTGGACGCTCCGGGCCACGGCTCGCAAACGGGCGGCGATCGGCTCGAGCACTTCCTCGGCGTAGATGGGCCGGCCGTTGATCTGACCGATCAGCGCCCCCACCGCCACCAAGCGGCCCGTCGGGGCGACCTGCGAATCGGCGTCCAACTCCGGATCGCCCGCCAGCACCAGGAGGCGCGGCGACTCCTCGGCAACGGCGTCGTCACCCGGGGACGTTTCCCATTGCAGGCGCCTCAGGGCCGGCTGCTCGTCGCCGGGAGCGGGCGTCTTCGCCGCGCTTGACCCCGACGCCTCCGCCACCGGGGCGGGTTCGCTCGTCGCCACCAGGAAATCGCCCGGCGCCAGGGTGCCCGGCGCCAGGGTGGGATCCGGGGCACAGGCGCTCAGACACAGGCCTCCACCCAGCAGGCAGATCGCGCGAAACGTCGAGATGGGTTGGCCGTCGGGCATGCGTGCGTGTCTCCGCCTGCGAATCCTACCCGGGACCGTGAGGGATCGTCGAGGCGGGGCCGGGGGGGCGCGGAATCCTCGGAAAGAGGATTCCCGAGGGTGGCCAGCACCCTCGGCTTTCCGGTCCATCCTTCTCACTCCACACCGATCGCTTCCGCGTCCCGGTCCGACAGCATGCCGCCGTTGCTCCGCTCCTTGACCGTGCCGTCTCGTTTCCAGGAGCGATCGCAGCGCGGCTGCTTGCCCGGCTGCATGCGCAGGTCGCGCACGGTCGGCTCCGTCGCCTCGGGATCGAGCACGACCTGGCTGACGCCGCACAGGTCGGCAAGATCAACCGCATCGAACATCGCCAGCGTGCCCTTGGGATCGGGCAGGATGAGGGCGGCGTCGAGCGGGTTGTCGATGCCGCCTTCCGCCTTGCGAGTGGTCTCGAGCGCCAGGAGGCCCGCCTCGCGCAGACGCATGACCGCCTCCCACTCCGGATTCGCCTGGGCGCCAAAGACAGGCAGGAACTCTTCCAGGTGCACGCAGGTGGTCTTGTCATCCTGGCCGGCGCCCCGGAGGGCCCGGTAGGCCTCGTCCGCGGTGTGCGTCAGGATGGGAGCGAGCAGTCGCGTAAGGCCATCCGTCAGGGCGTAGAGCACCGCCTGCGTCTGCCGTCGTCGGGGCGAGTCGGGCTTGTCGCAGTAGAGCCGATCCTTCACCGCCGTCAGGTAGGTTGCCGAGAGCGTCTCGTTGCAGAAGTCGTAGATCGCGAGGGTGGCGCTGCGGAATTGGTAGTCGCGGTAGGCCGCCCGCACGCGCTGATCGACGTCGTCGAACTTCGCCATGACCCAGGCCTCCAGCGAGGTCGCCGGCAAGGTCTGCACCTCCAGCCCCCCGCCCGGCTCAGCGCTCGCCGGCTCGAAGTCAGACAGGTTCGAGAGCATGAAGCGCAGGGTGTTGCGCACCTTGCGGTAGGCCTCGCCGGCGACGCGGAAGAACTCGAGATCCACCTTGACATCGTTCTCGTAGGCCAGCGAGGCCACCCACCAGCGGCAGACATCCGCCCCGAAGTCCTTGAGCAGTTCCTCGACATCCAGAGCGTTGCCGCCGGACTTACTCATCTTCAGGCCGTCCTTGTCGACCATGAAGCCGTGCGTCAGGACACTCTTGAAGGGCGAGTGAGCTGTCGAGGCGAGACCGGGCAAGAGCGACAACTGGAACCAGCCGCGATGCTGGTCCGAGCCTTCCAGGTACAAGTCGACCGGGAAGCCCAGATCCCGCTCGCGCATGGCAGCGTTCCACGACGTGCCCGACTCGAACCAGACGTCAAAGATGTCGTGGCCCTTGCGGAGTTTCTTCACATCAAAGTCGGCGGGGCAATCCGGATCGCTGGCCGGGTCGTAGTGCGCCAGGATCTCCTTGGGGCTGGCTTCGAACCAATGGTCGCTGCCCTTCTCCCGCGCCATCTTCGCAACCGCTCGGATGGAGGCTTCGGTCAGGAAGGCCTCGCCCTCCTCGTCCAGAAACGCCGGGATGGGCAGGCCCCAGGCCCGCTGGCGGCTCAGGCACCAGTCCGGCCTCGACTCCAGCATGCCCCGCATGCGGTTGCGCCCCCATTCCGGGATGAAGCGCACCTCGCTCGCCGTCTCCTTCATCGCCAGATCACGCAGCGACTTGGCATCGCGCTTGGTCGGCTTGTCCACCGCCACGAACCACTGTTTCGTCGCCCGGAAGATGACCGGCGTCTTGCTGCGCCAGTCGTGCGGATAGCTGTGGGTGAACATCACATCGTAGAAGAGATTGCCCGACTGCCGCAGGGCCTCCACGATCTTGTCGTTCGCCTCCCAGACGGACATGCCGCGCAGCCAATCCGGCACGGTGTCGTTGTAGGTGCCATCGCCGCGGACGGGGCAGTAGATGGGGAGGCCCTCGTTCAGACCCGTGAAGTAGTCCTCCGTGCCGTGCCCGGGCGCGGTGTGGACGAGGCCCGTGCCATCCTCGAGCGTCACGTAGTCCGCCGTCACCACGCGATAGACCTCCGCCTCGACGGGCGGTTGCGGGCAGAGCGGGTTGTGGTAGCGCAGGCCCACCAGCGCCTCGCCGTCGGCCCGACCTTTGATCGAATCCGGCGTCAGGCCGCCCAGGGCCAGGACCTGGGCCGCGAGTTCCTCGGCCAGCACCATGTCGCCCATCGGCGTCTCGACGAGCAGGTAGACAAACCGCGGATGCACCGCGATCCCCAGGTTGGCGGGCAGCGTCCAGGGCGTGGTCGTCCAGATCATGAACTGCGGGTCGTTCGCCTCGCAGCCGAACACCGCGCCGACCGCCTGGGCGTCGGCAGCGGGGAAGTTGACGTAGACGCTGATGTCCTCGACATCCTTGTATTCCAGCTCCGCTTCCGCGAGGGCCGTCTCGTTGGCGACCGACCAGTGGACCGGCTTGAGATCGCGGTAGACCAGCCCCTGGGCCACCATGTCGGCGAAGGCCTCCAGCACCGCGCCCTCGTAGCTGTGGTGCATGGTGAGGTAGGGCGCTTCGTAGTCCGCCAGCGTCAGGAGCCGGCGCATCTGACCGGACTGCAGCTTGACGTACTTCTTGGCGTCGGCTTCGCAGGCCCGGCGGATGGCCATGATGCGGGCGTCCTCTTCCAAGTCGGCGAGGCGCTCCATCTTGCCCGACTCGACGAGCTCGGTGACCACCTTGTGCTCGATGGGCAGGCCGTGGCAATCCCAACCGGGCACGAAGGGGCAGTCGAACCCTTCGAGGAGCTTGCTGCGCACCACGAGGTCCTTGAGCACCTTGTTGAGCATGTGGCCCAGGTGGATCGAGCCGTTGGCGTAGGGCGGGCCGTCGTGGAAGACGAAGCGCTCCTTGCCCTGGCGGGCTTCCTGGATGCGCGCATACAAACCCAGCTTGTCCCAGCGCTTCTGGCTGGCGGGCTCGTTCTGCACCAGGTTGGCCTTCATGGGAAAGCTGGTCCTGGGCAGGTTCAGCGTCTTCTTGTAGTTCGGCTTGTCAGCGGTCTGTGCCTTGTCGTTCATGGCGGTGTCCGATGCGGTGTCGGTGGGTGGCGAGCCGGGGGACGGCTCGGTCGGGATCTGGAGGAGATTCGTTGGAAGGGGACTCGCGAGGGTAACTCGTGGGGGTTTGGGGAGCGATCTTAGCGACCGAGGCGTCGTCGGCTCCCTCTCCCCGGGGGAGAGGGCTGGGGTGAGGGGTTTCTGCTGTGCGCCCCAGGCCATCCAGGCCCGGGGGAAGCCTGGCAACCCCGTCGCTTCCGGACCCTGCGAGTCCCCCCGGTGTGTTCACCGGGGGCTAACAAAACCCTGATGGCCGCGCACGCCCGGATGTGGATCGGCGCGGTCGATCGGCGTCTCGGAGACGGGCCCCGGCGAGGTCTGATCAGTTGTTGCTGGGGGTGTGCGAAAGACAGCCAGCCCGATCAGCCCTCACTGGGGCCGGGTAATTCGGATCGGTCGAATGGGGCAATAGCCGTTTCGCATGACTCAAAAGAGTATCGGCAAGATCGGCAGTGTCAATGAGCGCCGCGGCGGATCCGCGTCGGGCAGCGCCGGTCCTTGGCTGTCCGGGATCGCCTAGAGACAGCGCCCCTCAGCGGCGGGGCCTCTTCGCGAGACCGCCGGTCTGAGGGGCGCTGCAATCGACATGCGAAACGAGACTGAGTTGCTCTACTCGCGCGAGAATCGACTCTCTTGCATGGACTCCCCGCCGGGCTCACCGCCTCAGCGGCGGCGGCAGCAGAGCGCCCCGAGCCCCAGCAGGCAGAGCGAGCCGGGCGCGGGAACACAGAGCGTGCTGACACAGTAGCGGTCGAGCAGGAATTTCGACCCTGGCGCCAGTGTCAACTCCCAGATGAACTCCTCGTACTCGGGGTTGGGCTCCATGTAGGCGTAGGCGTTGTCGCTGTACCCGCCATAGGCATCCTGCACCTGATTGTCGATCACCAGGCCCTGGAAAGGCACCCCGCCTGGCCCATTGATATAGAAGTCAATCTGGTCCACCGGGGGGTCCCGGCCGTCGAGCTTGTAGACCGCCTCATCCCAGACCTCCTTGATTTCCAGGGGATCGGGGTAGTTGTCTAGGCTGAATGTCAGGAACACCGTAATGGGATCCTGCCCCGTGTTCTCGATGACGAGCAGGCCCGTATGATCAGGCCAAGTGGGATCGGTCTCCTGCCACTGCCAAGCGTCGACCGGATCGGTTCCGGCCCAGTCGTGGCCGCCACCCATGCTTTGCCAAGCGGGGCCGACGAGAACCACCGGCTCATATCCGGGGTCGCTGTCAAAGTTCCAACAGACGGTTCGCTGCGGAACGAAGGGCGGGGGGTTGATGTAATCCGCCCAGGTCGTCGCGGCGCTGCCCAGGCAAAGGGCGGCAGCCAGACAACAGGTTGTGGTGCGTACATGTCTCATCGTTGTGCTCCTTGCTGACTCGCTCGCGCGCAGGACAGCCCCTGGGTCGGCGCCTCCCGTTGGCGAGCTCTGTTAAAGTGTTGACTCCGGTGTGTCCTCAAATCCTCCTTAGCAGGCACACTCTCCGTCCGGGACATCGAATGTCAAATTATGCAAGACAATTCGATTTCAAATTGACCGGTTTGGGCGGACAACCCAACCGACACGGGTGACGACCCAGGAGGGGGCGCCTGCAGGATGTCGGCGGTGTTCAGACGCGGAGGGCCGGGCCGGTGCCACATTCGCCTCGGGGAGACCCGATACAGCGAGCAACGACACGAACGGCATCACCGCCCTCCCTGGCGACTGCAACCACGACTGACATCAGCGCTTGCCGATTAGTAAAACTGCTGATTCCAAATGCTGTGCTTCTCTGAGTACCTCCCGAGTGACTCGACGGCGGTGAGGTGGCGAGAAGGAGTGCGCAACGGTTCCTTGGCTGGTCTCGACTTCACCGCCCCGCCCCAGCACGGGGCATTGGCGGCCGTTCTCGCGCGCACTGCCTTGACTCCACCCCCGATCGGGCCAAGCTTGCCCGGACCGACCATGGGTGTTCGCTCTCGCGACGACACTCCGTTTCGCAACCCAATATCAGGAGTCGAGAAACGAGACGATGCGCCTGCATGGTGGCGGTGTCGGTCGTGGCAGCCGGCTACATCGCCGCACCGGCCTTAGCCGACTGGGATCCGGGCGACAGGCACAAGATGCACTATCCGCAACTGCCCGACCCCGACGGCTGGGATGTCGAAGCCGACTTCAACAGCGGCACGATTGTTGCGGACGACCGGATGTGCAGCCGGACCGGGCCGATCAATGACATCCACCTCTGGGGATCCTGGCATGGCGATATGCTGGACACGATCGACGGCGTCCATGTGAGCATCCACGAGGGCATCCCCGACCCCGATGGCTCCGGGCCGCTCTTCAGCATGCCGGGCCAACTCCTCTGGGAGCGGGACGTTGGCATCGGCGAGTTCACGGTGCGGGACTACGGCACCGGCGATCAGGGCTGGTACGCCCCGCACAACGATTGGTGGCTCCGCCCGGATCACTTTCAGTACCACCAGATCAACCTCGTGGACATCTTCGACCCGTTCCTCCAGGAGGAGGGCACGATCTATTGGCTGGACATCCAGATCCTGCACCCGACCTTCGGCACCTGGTGGGGCTGGAAGACCTCGATCGAGCACTGGAACGACGATGCCGTCTGGTGGGAGCCGAACCTGATGGAGTGGCGGGAGCTGCGCGATCCGATCACCGGCGAGTCGCTTGACATGGCCTTCGTGATCACGCCCGAGCCGAACGCCCTGGCCTTGCTTGCGCTTGGCGGCCTGCTCTCTCGGCGCAGGCGAAGCGAAGCGAGTTGAGCGGGGACTGCCCGGACGCGGGCTCCCCCCCGCCGCTTCTGGTCACGCCCTTGGAAGAGCGCCCGCCGTGGTGCTCAAGGGCAGAGGTGTGGTGCGCAAACCCGCTCACGGGGCGAGCTGCCGAATTTGACAGGCTCGCCAGCCGGTGGGAATAGCGCGACTGGCCGGCGGGTTAGCCTCGGGACACGACGGTTTCGTGAACCCTTCGTAATCCCGGCTACTCGCAGCACGTACCTCCGCGGTCGCGCTGGTACGGCGAGTGGCACGATCACCACTCGCGCGATGTCGCTGGCGCTTGTCGCCCCGCGGCCGGAGCCCCCGCTCACCGCCGCCTGCTGTGGCTGCGCTCGCACTCGCACCTCTCACCTTCTGGAATTGGAGAACACCATGCTGAATGCACCCCGCTTGTCGAACCATCACTCGAGGACCTGGACTCGGCGCGCCGCCGGCGCCGCCCTCGCCCTCACCCTGGCGTCCCCGGCCCTGGGGCAGGTTCTCTCGCCTTTGCTCCGTCCCGCAATCTCCCAACGGGGCACGGCGGGCCTGATCGTCGTCGCCGATCGCGCCTCGAGCACCGCCACGGTGATCGACGTCGCCACGGACACGGTCACCGCCACCCTCGACTTCCCCGCCGCCGACAACCCCGCCGAACCGATGTACGTCTGGTACTCGCCGGCGGGGCATCGCTTCTTCATTGGGGATCGCGGCAACGATCGCGTCGTCGCCTTCGACGCCGGCACCCTGCAAGCCGTCGCGGAGGCCCCGGCGGGGATGGGCGTCTTCCACATGTGGGGCAGCGCTCCCAAGGGACAACTGTGGGTGAACAACGACATCGAGAAGACCACCAGCGTCATCGATGTCTGGACCCTGGAGACCATCGCCACCGTGCCCACTCCCGCCGACCTGGTCGCCATGGGCGGCAAGCCACACGATGTCATCCTCTCGCCGGAGGGCGACTACGCCTACGTCACCGTTCTCGGCGTGGATGGACCGATGGACTGGGTCGTGCAGTACGACACCGGCACCTTCCTGGAGATCGGCCGGGCGCCCGTCGGCGCTGACCCGCACCTGTCGGTGACCTATCGCAACAACGATCTCTACCTGCCCTGCCAGGGCGACGGCTCGGTCTACGTGCTCGATCGAGACACGCTGGCCGGCGTCGCCGTGCTCTCCGTGCCCGGCGCCCACGGAGCCGGCCTGACCTTCGACGGCCGCTACTTCTACGCCACCAACATCTCCGGCGGCGGCACCGACGCTCTCTGGACCATCGATACCGACACCAACCAGATCGTCGGCAGCCCGGTCGACGCCCCCTATGCGGCACCGCACAACATCGCCCTGACCCGCGACGGTGGCAAGCTCTACGTCACCCACAGCGGCATGAACAACAAGGTCAGCGTCTACCAGACGATTGGCGACGATCCCACGCCGGTGTACCTCGGCGAGGTCACCACCGGCAACAACCCCTTCGGCCTCGCCTGGGTCCCGTCCGTGAGCGTCTCCGCCAACTTCCGCCGCTGATCGACCCGGCAACAGCAACATCCTCAGGTGCGGCGGCGGCCCCCGGCCGTCGCCGCTTTGCGCGCGGCCTTGACCACGCTTGACCGGCTCTTGCTGAAGACGGGCGCAAAAACAGGGCGCGGCGGTACCGGCCGCGCCCGAAGTGGGACCGAGCAGACGCCAAGTTTCGGCGTCAGCAGCCGTCGCCGTAGGCGCTGAGCAATACGCCGAGGTCGGCCTGATCGGTATCGCCGTCGCCGTCGAGGTCGCCGCCGCCGTCGGCGTCGAAGGAAGCGAGGAGCTGTCCGAGGTCCGCCTGATCGACGCAGCCGTCGCCATTGAGGTCACCGGGGACGGTCACGGGAGTGAGGAGCAGAATGCCGTCCTGCCCCGTGCCGGGGTTATGACCCCAGACCACCATTTGTCGCGCGTTGTTGATGGCGAGGCCGAAGCTGTTGACGAGGTACCAGTGGCCGACGTCATTGACGATAAGGTCCTCGATGGGGAAGGTGCCGAGCCCCTCTAGTCGCACGTGCGGCGCCAGGTTGAGGCGCATGACCACATCGCCGCGATCATTCAGGTCCTGCCCCCCGTTGGCGTAGCCGCACTGGCTGAGGATCTCCCAGCCTGCGCCCTCGGTGTAGCAGGCCGCATAGCGGTCGCAGTTGGGATTGCTGGCGGTGATCGCCAGACCCGCCACCTGGTTGGACTCGTTGATGGCGGCGGCGGACGTGGCCAGGTAGGAGGGAGGCCCGGGCGGAACGCCGAGGTCGACCACCTCCATGGTGTCGAGATCCAGGCGCTTCACGGTGAAGGAGGCGTCGACGACGAAGCGATGGTCGTTCACATCCCGTGGGTCGAAGATGCCGGTCCACCGGAGATCCTGCGGCGCGGCGTCCAGCGAGAAGAGCACGGGATAGCGGTAGGTGCCGTCCGATGAGAAACCGACGATATCGCCCAGGTTGTTGAGCGCTGTGGCGTCGCTCAGGACGTCGCCGGGCAGCGTGCCCAGCACCACGATCGTGTAGCCGCCCGCGCCGTCCGGCACCCATGCCGTCGCCTGACCGCCGAACTCCGGCGTGTAGCTGGGCCCCACCGCCCCGACGATGACGCCCGCGTCGTTGATGTCCTTCGCCCAACTGCTGACCATGCCCGGGGGCAAAGGCAGCAGGGCGAGCCCCGTCGCCGCGGAGGCCACCCAGCCGCGGATCCCCGGCGCGACGGTGGTGCTGCCCACGACCTGCGCCGACTCGTTCATCGCGCTGGCGCCTTGCCCGGCGCCAAGGTACTCGACGGTCCAGGCGGGCGAGCCTGCGGCGGCGGGCGCCGCCAGCCAGACGGTCGCCGGAACCACGCACGCACGAAACCACGCGCCAACCCGGGCGCACGACCTGTTCATAGCCGACTCCTCGTTGTAACGGATTTGGTGGGGACCGCCTCACCCTGCAAATGACGCGACACCGCGTCCGATCAGTTGATCCTAGCGCGCCGTTCGAAAATACGTCAACCAGAAAATGGCGAGCATCTTCATGAGATCATCGACGGTCGCGGTTGGGCACTGCGTGTTGTGCGGCGAGCGGCCGGCGCTTGCAGGCGATGAGCCTGTCCGCTAAGGGCGCCGGATGCGCTCTGAACCATCGACACCGACACCAACCAGATCGTCGGCAGCCCGCTCGACGCCCCCTACGCCGCGCCGCACAATCTCGCCCTGACCGGTACCGGCCGGAAGCTCTCCGTCAGGCACAGCGGCATCAACAACAAGGTCGGCGTCTACCAGACCTTCGGCGACAACCCCTTCGGCCTCGCCGGGGTGCCGCCGGTCAGCCTGGCCTCCGGCTTCCGCCGCTGATTCAATGCTGGACACAACCAGCACCGGGGCGGCGGCGGCGCTTGGCCGTCGCCGTTTCGCGCGCCGCCGGATCCCGGATCGCAGCGCCTACGTTCCCCTCGCCGGGTGCTGCATCTCAGCGTCGGCCGACCCTTCGGAGTTGCGAGCGTCACCGGCGTCCGGGCGACCGGGGGAACGATGTCGGCGCTCACTCGCCGCGGCAAGGCGGCGGCCCCATGACCATGCAGTACTGCGCGTGCAAGATCGGATACTGCACGCGGCAACGGTACCCGCGCAGCCTGCCGCTGTCCCAGCCGAGGGCAGCGCACACGTGCTGCACCATCTCCACGTGCCGGCCGACCTCGCTCGCCCGGAAGCGGCTCGCGCCGCGGCCCAGCGCGTGGACCGACTCGACGACGTTGATCCGATCGATATCCCGAGCCGGATCGTTGGGCGAGGCGTGCCCGTAGAAGTGCGTGTCGTACACGTACAGCTCCGGCTCGGTGTCGGGCCAAATGTCGTCGTGCAAGAGCACCGTCATGAGGAACGTCTTGGCCGGCACCGTCAGGCCGGCCGAACCCGACACGCGATGCGGCGGCTCATTCGCCGCGCGATACATCGGGCGAGTGCTGCGCACAACGCTCGCCGTGAAGATGTCCACCGACGACTTCGCCCCGATTTCATCGCCCTCGAGGATAAAGCTCGTCAGCTCACCGTGTCGCACGGCCCGAACCGGGGGATCGGGAGGGGTGCAGAAGCCGCTCAGCAGTGGGTAGCCCTCGTCCAGGCCCTCTTCCGGAGCGGCCCCGTCAGGCAGCGGCTTGGGCTCGTGCGGGTTCGGCCCGACGGCGCCCACCCGCACCCGGGCTCCGGGCCGCAGCCGCATCAGCCCGGCGAGGCCGTCGATGATGGCGATGTCGCTGCGCGCGCCTGCCGCATCCGGGTAGTAGATGGAGGTGACAAGCTGGACCTCCGCCCGCACGCCCGCGAGGTTGGACAGCCCTTTGAAAGCGAGCTGTTTGTTGGCCAACTCGTACTTCTCCCGGGCCTCCGGGAGCCACTCGGTGACGGCGGCGTCGAGCCCGTCCCAGCCGCCCAACTCGCCGTGCACGAAATGGTCGAAAGCGCTGACGGCGGCATCGGCTTGCGTGATGGCGTCGCGCGAGGCGTTGCTCCGCGCCGCCGCCAGGAACTTGCGCAGCCCCTCCGTCCGGGGCATGCGGTTGACGGCGGCGAGCGGATCGTCCGCTCGCAGGGCGTTCAGCAACCGACTGGCCAGCGTCCGGTGCAGCCGCAACGTCTGCGCCAGGTGCTGGGGCGTGTGATGGGGTGCCGGGATCTCGTCGACCACGACGCGGATGGCGTCGTGCAGCTCCTGGCCGGCCTGACGCAGGCGTTCGGCAGTGGGTTGGCCGGTATCGCGGTTATCAGGCATGGAGAGCGGCATCCTGGCGGCCGCGACAGGCGGCCGACACTGTAGGTATGCCACCCGCGGGTGTGTTTGTCAAGCGCTCAGCCGCAACTAGGACTGATTTGAGAAAACCCTGAGAATGTGCTGAGAGCGTTCTTGACAGAGCCGGGAATCGACGTACCTTAAGATCCGAAATGAGCCCAGAGGCCGAGGCCCGGCACGCCCCGCCCCACGACCGACCTGATAGAGAGGAGAAACACCATGCCTTCGAGAATGAACCTGGGCACCGCCGCCGCTGTCACCCTGGCGCTGACCGTCGCCGCCGGCACCGCCCTTGCCGCCGAAACGGGCTTCGAGTCCTTGGGGGAGGACATCTACAGCACCGTCCTCGAGGTGGACGGTCTGACGTTCTTCGACGCCGACATCGGCACCGGGCCGACCCAGGTTTTCGCCATCGACGACGCCACCAACATCTGGCAGGTGTCGGGCGGCATGACCGATTTCGTCGACGGCCACACCTGCAACATCAACGGCGTCATGTGGGGTCCCGACGGTTACCTCTTCTGCGCCCTCAGTTCGCTTAAGGTCACCACCGGGAGGATCGAGAACTACGGCGCCCTCAGCGTTGCCTACATGGTGGCCGACGACATGCTCGATTTCAGCGACAACACCGTCACCCTGGAAGCACTGCTCGACGACCAGGTCGTCGACAGCGTGACCGCCTACACCAACACGGTGCTCTTTGATTCCGGCCGCCTGACCATGGGGGCCTGCCGCCTCGAACTGAGCGGAGTCGATTTCGACACGCTGCGGCTGGTGTCCGATGGACCCACGAACGGCGGCAATATCCTCGGCGGCATCGATAACGTCGTTCTCTCCACCATTCCCGCCCCGAGCAGTCTGGCGCTGCTTGCCGCCGCCGGCCTGCTTCGCCGCCGCCGCGCCTGACCTCAGCCGTCACGCGCACGCCCCCCGTTAACGGGAGTGCCACGATCGCAGTCCCAGCGACTTTGCGGACACCTGCGCCGCGAAGTCGCCTTTCTGCGCGCCGGAGGCCGCCAGGGACATACGACAAGCGGCCCACCTCGGGGGAGGCGGGCCGTGGCGAATCTCGGGGCTGGATCCGATCTCGCGAGGATCCTTACTCGTGCGGGTCAGTCCGTTTGCTCAAAGATCGACTGGCTACGGAGGATAAGGCCGCAACTGCCCATGAGGTGGTAGCTCTGAACGTGGATCTCGCGCTTGTAGCGCTGGATGTCGATCATGGACAGGCTCTTGGAGCCGTCCTCATCCTCCCGGTCGTAGATCAGAGCGTTGACTTCGCGGGCGAAATCGAGCATTTCGCGGTAGGAGGCCTCGTAGAGGTGGTCGGAGAGGGTCTCCGTCTGCACCGTGGTCATGTAGCTGACCTTCTCAGGGAACTCCTGCTCGTGATCCCGTTCGCCAGCGCAGGGAAGCGAGGCGACCAGGCCACGCTCGGGGAGGGTCCCGTCGGCGGGGCTGATGATCTCCGTGAAGCACAGGCCGTTGCACTGGAATCGCAGCGAGTGTCCACCCGGGGTAATCCAGGTTTCGAGCTCGTAGTCGTTGTGCGACAGGTAATTGCGGGCACGGATGTCGAAAAACTCCGGATGCAGGGCCCGCCTGTACAGGATGATCTTGTAGGACTGAAGCAGGGATGACTTCGAAATCGTGCTCATCACGCACCTTTAGTGAATGCTTCCCAGGCTTACCACTGGCTTGGGGGGGAACGGAGAAGTGTACCCGCGAGGAACGGCCTCTGTCGCCAGTGTCGTCAATTTGCGAGCGGATTCAATCTTCTTGTCGATGAAATGTCAGATGAATTCTCCGCGCCCGAAGAGGGCCTTTGGAAGTACCTGATTTCTAGCAGTTTACGAGGCGGACCCGGCGGGCCCATCAGCCCGAGCGAGCCACCGCATCGACCAAGATAGATGCATCATGCCCACTCTGAAGGACCGGCTCAACCTGCTTACCCGCCTCGGCCCGGAGGCTGCGGAAGCGACGCTGATCGCCGCCGTCCCCCATGCTGACCCCCGGGAACTCATCAGCCTGGCGCGGGCTCTTCTGGTTCTGGATCGACCGGCCGGTTTCGTCGTCTTGCTCAGGCATTACGCCGACCTCCCCGCCGAAGTTCGCCAGGATCTCAAGGGGGCTTCCCTGGCGGCGCTCATCCCGGCGCTCCGCGAAGTCCTCAACTCCGGCAGCGATGGCCGACTCCTCGGCGCCCTGCGCGCTATTCAAGACTTGCGAAGACCGGAATTGGCCCACCTGGCGACCGAGTGGCTGCAATCCCAGCGCGAGGCGATCGTGCAGGCCGCCGCCCGGGCCCTGCTCGCCATCGCCCGTCAGCCGGCCCGGGACCCCACCGACCACCGTCGTCTCGATCGGGCCCTGGCCCCCGCCCTGCGCTGTTACGAGAGCCACCGCAGCGACCAAGTTCTCTTGGCGACGGCCCTGCAACTGCCCCACGCCGGCCCGGAGTTGCAGGGCGTCCTGAACGACGACGAGCAGGCGGCCCTCATGCCTTTGCGCGGCCTGGTGCGCCGCTCGCCGGATGAGCAACTCCTCCCCCGGCTGCTGTCGCTGCTGGTGAGCCCGCCGGTGCGCGGGGCGGTGCGTCAGCGCCTGACCCAGCCGCACGACCACGCCGAACAGGAAGCGTTCCTTCGGCAGGCGCATCTGGCCCTGGTGCCCGCCATCCGCACGGAGCTGCGCCAACTTGATCGACCCTTGCGAGCGCTGCCCGCCGCCCAGGATCAGCCGCACCTCTCGCCCTCCGCTCAACTCGGCTACGCCCGCTTCGTCTCCGCCCTGCGCTTGCAGGAGCGCGCTCGCGCCGATCGTCTGGCGGACAGCGTCGCCTTCCACAACCCCCTGGCGCGACTCCTGGCCTTGCAGGCCTTGCTTGCTCGCGACACCGAGGAGGCGGACCGCGCTGTCGTTCACTTCTGCTTCGACCGCAACCAGCGCCTGGCCCGCCTGGCGACGCGGTATCTCATTCGCCGCGACCCCGCCAAGCTGGGTGACTCGCTCAAGTCCCTGCGCCAGCTCCGCCGTTCACCGCACGAACCGATCCGCCGACTCATGGTGGGCACCCCGGCCGGCCCGGACAGCACCTTCGAGACGGCCTGGGATCTGGCGCAGAAAGGGCGGCCGCTCCGGGCCCTGGTCATGGCCCGGGCCGCTTTGAAGCGCAACCGTGGGACGGTCCTGGAATCGCTGCGCCGGCGCATGGTGAACGGCTCGCGCGAGCATCGCCTGCGCGCCATTCTCCTGGCCCAGAAACTCGGCGTGCTCTCCCGCACCGAACTCGAACTGCTCGCTTGCCTCGCTGGGGAAGACAGCCGCATCGCGGCGTCGGCGGTGAGCGCTCTTGCCGAAGTCGAATCCCCTGCTTCTGCCGATGCCCTGACCGCCTGCCTCGAGCACGAGGACGCCCGCGTGCAGGCGAACGCCGTGGAGGCGATCGACCGCCGCCTGCCCTGGCACGGGGCGGTGGATGCCCTGGTGCGCGGCGTGGAGCCGCTCCAGAAGCTGACGCTCGCGGCTGGGAATCGAACCCGCGCCAATGCCTTGCGAACGCTGCTCCGGGCCGGCTGCGCCGAGCCGAAACAGGTCGCGGAACTCCTGCGCGACGAGCGGCCGCTGCACCGCGTCTCCGGCATCTGGCTGGTCGGCAAGCTGGGCTTGAGTGAAGTGCAGAGCGAGTTGGAAGCGATCGCCACGGATGAGAAGTTGCCGCCTGTGCGGAAGCGCGCCGAGGTCGTGGTGAAGCGGCTCAAGGCGGCGCCGCGCACGGCCGTTCCCATTGCCTATGTGCCGCCAGCCGGGGGAGTCGTCTGATGTTGTTCTTGGATCCAGAGAAAACCGGTTGCCCGCCCGGTGCAGGGCACCGAGCAGCAGGCCGCGACCGGCGCCAGATAACGAGCCGCGACCGTGAGGAAGCGGTTCCGAAGATCCAGCAAGCAATCCCGCCAGCACACCCCCGCCCCGGGACGCCCAAGGCGACGGCGCCGCGGGCGACTGCATCAACCGCTCCCTCACGGTCGCGGCTCGCTTGGAGGGGGATTCGTCTCGGGTGGCTCGCCGCTGCCTTCGCCACATTCCTCGGATTGCCGCACGTCGCCCTCGGTGCGACGCTGGCGCAAGCGCGTTTCAGCGAGATCCAGCGCGGGTTCGAGGAGTCGCCCGCGGACAATTCGACGCTGACCTACGCGCTGCTCGCCTTGGCGGTGCTGGTCCTGGCGCCGGCTGCCTTCGCGATCGTGGTGCGCGTGCGTCAGGAGATGTCAAAGCCGGACCGCGTCGCCTGGCGCGGCATGACGCAAGCACTGGGACTGAATTGGTCAGATCGGCGCTTGCTGGCGCTCGTGGCCCGGCAGCGCGACCTGCACCCGGCAGCGGCACTGCTGGTGTCACGCGGGGCCTTCGAGTCCTCCGTCACCGCTTACCTCTCCCAAGGCGGCGCCACCAGCCGCGCCAAGAACCACCTCAAGCGCCTGCGCAAGCGGATTTTCAGTTGAAGCGGTTCAACCCAGTGTCACGGTCGATCGAAACGGCGGTAGCTGTTGGGGCCGTGCCGTTCCGGCGCCATATAGAACGTGTAGCTCTGCGTTGTCACTTCTCCCGGCATCGCTTCCCTGCGCGCTGAGCCGTCGAGGAAGGTCATGTTGCCCACCTCGTAGCCGTGCCACCAGCCGTGCACGATGTTCCAGGCAACGCGTTTCCGCAAGGGGTATCTTCCCACCCAGTTCGGCCCAAGGTCACAGACAAGAATGAACCGGCTGGGGACCGTCTCGACATCGTCCGGCCCCAGGTCCGTGCGGAAGTTCGGGCCCGGGTTCGGCGGTCCTCCCGTCCCCTCCTCCGAGCCGGGCGTGCAGTACATCCAGCCATTGGCGGCATAGCTGTTGCCGAGCACCGAATGAACACTGTTCGGGCCATCTGAATCGTTCGTTTGCAGGCCAAACTCGGTCTGCCAGTAGACCAGGTCGTCGGATCTGTAATAGCGCAGCCCGTTGTCGCGCGGGCAGCGGAAGACATCGAGCCGGTGCTTTTGCTGGCGCTGTCCGCCGACATACTTGTTCAGCGGGCGCTGCGGGTCGATCCAAACCGGCACATCGGCATCGTCGCTGTACCAGTCCACGCCGCCCCAGCAGTATCGAACAGACAGATACGATGCGTAGTCATCGACCGGGAAGCAGTCGAAGTCCACGGCGTACGCCCCGAAGGCAATGCCGAACTGGCGGTGGTTGTTCAGGCAAGCAAGGTCTCTCGCCTGGTCCCTCGCCCGCGAGAGCGCGGGAAACAGCAGCGCCACGAGAATCGCCACAACCGCGATGACGACCAGCAATTCAACGAGGCTGAAGCCGCGACGGGATGATGACTGAAGATGTGAAGAAGAGACGTTCATGATGAAGAAGGGGCGGCCCCGCCCTTGAGCGGAGCCGACCGAGTTGCTTTATGGCCAGAGCCGCGTGCCGCACCCGAAGTCGGCCAGCAGGATACCGAGATCGGACTGACCCACCGCATCATCTCCATCCAGATCCGCATCCGGGTTGTAGTTGGGATCGTCCGAGGGCAACTCATAGGTCGCGAGCAAGAGACCGAGATCACTTTGATCGACATCGCAGTCGGTGTCGATGTCGGCGACGGAGGAGCACCGGTGGACGGCGGCCCGCGTCACCAGCTTGAGGCGCTCGGCGAACCGATCTGAGTCGCCGTAAGGCGGGCAGGCCCCGGTGCCGGTGGCATAGAAGCTGTCAACCCACTCCAGGAGCTCGCCGGGGTTGTAGGGGAGTTGGCCCTTGATCCCGGGGCCGACAACATGCTGCTCAAGGTACGCCGGTATGTCGCCGGTTCCATCGTCGGCGAATCCAGCCTCGACGCCGACGGCTTCCATCTCGTCATAGGTTTCGGGGTAGGTACCGCCGGCATCGAGCAGATCATCACGCACACCTGCGGGGCTCTCGCCCACATGCTCGCCGTACATGGCCGTGATCATGACCGTCCGAGGGGGATTGAAGATGGCCTTGGCGACCTCCGTATCCTCGCCCAGGCAGTGCATGGCGCTATCCACGAACTGCCCGCCACCCAGAGCACTAGAGGCGGTAAGACACCCCCCTCACAGTATCCACATCCGTCTCGGAGGTGATACGAATGAAGTATGGGTACGGCAGGATCGGCTCGTAATTGTCCTCATCGCATCCACCGAGGGTCTGCGGCGGGGGACCGCCGTACCACATGATGCCGAGCACGAGCCGCCCATCACGGGGAATCACCTCAGGATCGTCGAGCAGGTGCTGGATTGACGCCTTCATGTTCAGAAACACGAGGTCTGACGAATCGCCACAATTGTTGATGAGCGTCCTGTTGGAGGTGTCCATCAGGATCGTCAGCATCGTGTCCACGGGATGGAGGTCTTGTGCCATCGCGGAAGCACCGAATAGCAGGGATGTTGCAGTCACTATGACTGTAGTTCGATATGCGCTTTTCATGGGTCGGATTCCTTCTTTCTTCCACAAACCATGGAATCGATCGAACGCACAGCGCCGGCGGGATGAGCGCAGCAACACCCGCACGATCCGAGTCGAATCGCGCCGACCCCTCCGCCCCGCGCGGTTTGGCTGAAGGGACTGTCGCGCCGCCGCCCCCGGCCGGCGCTGCAGCATTCACGAGTTGTTGCCGATAACCTACCTCAAGATCCGAGGGGGGGGGGCAAGCTGATTCACGGCAGACAACCGTGAATTGCCCTGTTGCGGGGATTGGAGTAGTGGCGAGAGAGGCCCGTCTGTCTTGCGAGTGCACCGGATGGAGAGTCTGGCGCTGGGACTTGTGTCCCTGTGCCATTGATGCGTACCGGTCGCTGCCATGCGAAACAGGCGTGTTCGCCGCCTGGTCGACGAACACGCCGGGGTCGGGTCGTGGATCTCTGCCTGAGATCGTGTGCGGTATCGCTTCTCTCGCTGGACGCGCCCCAGGGCGCCCGCGCCTGGTCCCCCGAGCCCTGCTCTCAACTCGTTGCCGCACAGCCCGTTTCTGCCTAGTCGTGACGCCCAACAACCCATTTAGCGCGGGCTTGCCCCGCGTTTGGCGTCGAACATGGCGCGAAGCCCGGGGTAAACCCCGCCGCCAAATGGCGGATGCCGGCGCGATGAACGTCGTTCGCTCAGAAGTTCTGCCAGAGCACGCGCACGCGCTCCTGGAAGTTGGGTTGGCTCCAGTAGAGCGTGGTGACGCTGCTGATGTTGTTGACGTGGCCGTCGTGGTAGCCGACGTTCCCCGAGTCGGAGGGGTGCCGGTTCGCCAGCAGGTTGGACTCGCCCGGCTGCGGGGGATAGCCGCCCCAGGCGCTGCCCTCGAGGACGAAGACGCTGTTGTCCAGCCGCGAGTCCTCATCCTCCTCGACGACATCCGCGCTCAGGGCCGGCGTGGACAGCCGATCCACGCGCAGGAAGCGCAGTTCGTAGGACTGCGTGAGGCCGTCGATCGTCACGTAGGCCCGGCCCGTGTGTTCCACGTAATCGGCCGGCTTCCAGGAACTGCCCGGGTTGAACCAGACGCGGGTGTAGGTCGCGCCGGCGGCGGCGGGGTCTTCCTCGGAGGTAAGCAGGTGCCCGAAGCGCCCGTCGGTGGCGCTGTCGCCACCGGTGGGGCTGTGGCGCACCAGCGGATCGCCGGGACAACTGAACACCTGGGGATCGCCGACGTACTTCTCCGCGAAACCGCTCATGAGCTTGGCCATGGCGGGTTCGACGGCGGCGGCCTCGCTGTCGAAGAGGCCGACCTCCGTCACCCAGCCGTTGTGCAGGCCCTGCCCCTCCACCCCCAGCCCGGGCATGACGTCGTAATCGACGAGGTAGGTGTGGTGGGCGGTAACGTACTGCTTGAGGTGCGCCTGGCATTGGGCGCTCTCGCCCGATCGCTTGGCCATCCCCAGGGCCGGCAGGAGGATGCCGACCAGGAGGGCCATGACGGCGATCACCACCAGCAGTTCGATGAGCGTGAAGGCTGGGCCTGCGACTCTCTCTCTACGCCGTGTGATCATGTCCCCGATTCCTTTCCTGTTTCTGCTGGTGCGCACGAGACACCTTGGGCCGGCCTTGCGGCGCGGCGTCTGCCCTGGAACGTGTTGGTTACTTCCACAACGAGTGCGGTGGGCACCCGGTCCGTTCGTCGATCCGCAGGGGAGAGTAGCGCGGATGCGGGCGGTGAGGCGAAGTGAGCAAAAACGATGGCTGGGTCGCAATAGGAAGTCGTCGCCTCGGCGGGCCGCCGGGGCGCCCGCTGCACTAACCGGCTTGTCCCCAGCGGCTTATCCGCTCAGGTCGGCCGGCCGGCGGCAGATGCATGCAGACATGTGCATGATTCGGGTTCGGCGCGCGCAGAGGAACGCCCCGGCGCGGTGGGCCGGGGCGTTGAGATCCAAAGAACTATCGTTGCTGCAAGGCGATCGCTGTATCGGCGCTTCAGATTCAGCGACGGCGGCGCAGGGCCAGGCCGGAGAGTCCCACGAGGGCCAGCGTGGCCGGGGCGGGGACCAGGCGGATTTCGAGGGTGTAGATCTGGCCGCCGCTGCCCAGGCTGAGCATGTCGCCGAGCGTGCTCCAGTCCGGAGTCCGCTCGATGTACATAATGAAGGTGCCGGCGTCGAGGTTGTCAGGCACGGGCACGCCCTGGAAGGTCAGGCCGCTGAAGAGCACCTCGGTGATGAGCGCCTGTCCCTCCACGCCGGGGTTGACGGGGGAGTTGGAGCGATCGGTGAGCTGGAGCAGGTCGATGCTGCCCGACATGGTCTCACCGAATTCGTCGGTGATCATGAAGTCGTAGTCGCCGGGCGTGCCGCCGAACACCGCGGAGTCGCCGGGGCCGAAGCCTGGGTCGCCTCCGTCCGTGAAGCTGACGAGGTCCATGTTCATATCGAGGGCAGCGCCGCCGACACCGAAGTTGCCCAGTTCGGTCTGGGTGTCGAGCAACTGGACGCGGAAGGACCGGCCGTCGATGTCATCGAAGCTCAGCACGCCGGCGGACAGGTCGCCGGCATAGTCGAGATAGGTGCCCAGGGTGGTGTCGTATACGAAGGCACCGTGAGCCGCGGAGGCGGCACCGGCAAAAGCGACAGCGCAGCACAACAACGTGTTTCTTCTTTGGAGCATTTGAGTGGAACTCCTCTCGTGATGTCTCTTCCCTAGTGTGCGTGCGTCTCGCCGGCCCTACCGACGAAACCGAAGCCGAGACCGAGTGTGCGTCCGGCCTCAGTTGGAGTATGCCCTGCGGAATCGACATGACAAGTACAAAGCCCCCAAATTCATGACACTTCCGGCGCGGCGAGCCCCCGGGGGCGTTCTCGGGCTCAACCTGGGTAAGTTTGGACCCCGAATCGCTGCTATTCCAAGTAGACGGTGCCCGTCAGGGCCGATACTTCGACGCGCGCCGTCGCGCCGGCAAAGGCGAGTTCGAAGACCGCATTCTCGGCGGAGGTGAGTCGACCGTATTGATCGAACTCGACCGTGGCAAAGCTTTGGCCCTCGTGAGCTATCCCCCCCGGAGACGACCCGCAACGTCACGCCCTCGAGCGTCCGGGCTCGATAACTCCCGAAGGTGACGGCGTAGGGATCGCCGGCGCCCACCACGCCCTCCGGCAGGACGATCGGCGTCTCTGACGCCTCCACATCGGCGAGGTAGTACCCCGTCAAGTCGTTGAAGACCGCCAGGGCGGTGGTGTTGGCCGGCTGGGTGATGGAACGCACCTGGGCGTACTCCAGGTCGGCGGTGAGCTGCCGCACCGCCCCCATGATGATCGTCCGCTCATTGGTCATGGCGATCGGTACCGTGGCGGCCACGATGATGCCCAGCACCAACGTGGTGATCGTGACGTCGATGAGCGTCAGACCGCGGCGTCCACGCCTGAATGCGAAAGCGGAATGGGATGGCAGCAGACAGGGCATTCCGTCACGGTGCTCCTTGGCGCGGGCCGGCCCACAGGCGGTGATATCGGAACCGTGCGCGGGCTCGCCTCTGTCTTCATCGTCCCAGGCGCGACGTGCCTGCACGAGGGACACCGCGCCACTCGAAATCAGTCACATTCGCGACGCTCCAGCCGCGCACACTCAACTGACCCTCAAAGACGCGCCCCGGAAGGAGGAACCCGGCCGGGACCTCCCCGCCTGCCCGGGCTATTCACCGACGACTCTTACTGGGCCTCGTCCTCGGCATGGGCCAGCGGCTGGCCTTCGTACTTGCGGACCTTGGTGGGGCGGGGTCGGGCGCCGCCGCGGCCGAGCGTTCTCAGGGTGACACCCGCCGCCGAAAGCACGAGGGTGGACGGGGCCGAGTTCGCCTCTTCGACCTTGGCCACGGCTGCGGCCAAGATGCCGTTCCAGATGTCGTCGCTGAGGCGGTCGACACGTTCGTCGTCGGCGTCATAGAGCAAGGTCAGATCGTTGAAGACGCAGATGAGGACGTTGCCATCGATCCGCAACCTGGCGTGGTCGAGCCGCAGGTTGTGCGAGAGGCCGAGGTGGGTGTTGCCCCGCAGGCTGAGCACGGTGCCATCGGCCAGTTCCAGCCAGTCCAGCCTCAGGTGACTGGACCGCGTGATGGTCTTGCCCGAGATCCACCGGCCCGACCAGGGAATCGCGTTCAGCGTCGGCCCAGAGTCGATCGGCTTCGAGACGAGGGGCAGGCCGCTGGGCAAGTCCAGGCGGTCGACGGTGTCGAAGCCGCCGTCGTTGCTGAAGACGCTGGCGGCGGCGCTGGGCTTGAGGTAGCCGTCCGCCGCCGGCGATGCAAGCGTCGCTGTCCGCCTGGTCGACTTGAGTTCGGCTGGCAGCGCTGAGAAGCAGGGGACACGCCGGGGCAGTCATGACACATCGCGGTCATCTCGATCCCTCGGATTGTCTGGGCAACACCCAGCGCGTCCAGGCGCCGTGTTGCTCACGCAGCATTCCCTTCTCCATCAGCGCCGTCGTCGTCTGTGTAATCCGACGACGGCGCCTGCCTCGTAGCCACCTCCTCCGGACGGTGTCTACCGTGCGTCGGCCTCGGCGTGGGCCAGGGGACGGCCTTCGTACTTGCAGGCCTTGGTGGGGCGCGGCATGGCGGTGCAACGATCCTGCTTCCGGACCGTGATTTCCGGCGTCGCCTCCGCCACCGTGACTTCGGTCGTCACACCGTTCGCCTCCAGGATCACCGCCTCGGCTTCGGCGTAGTCGCCGTCGGCGACGGCCGTCCAGACGGCGTCGATGAGTTCGCCGTCCGCCTCGTCGTAGAGCGGCCCCTCGGTGACGGTGTAGCCCGTCTCGCAGTCGAGGCTGTGGTCGTAGTGGATGTGGCTGTGGTCGCTCACCTTGACATGCCGGCCCAAGACGCTGCCGTAGATGGCGCTGTTGCTCTGGATCGTGATCGAATCGAGTTGGGCGTAGATGCGACCTCGGATGAACGAGTGGCTGATGGTCATGTTGTTGGCGTCGGTGTGACCGCCGGCGATGAAGATATCGTTGGGATCGGCGTAGGGCAGGTCCGCGGAAGGCTCGGGCTTCAGCGCCATCACTTCCTTGTCGAAGCCGATGCTCGAGTTATCAACCTTGAACTCGTCCGCCACAAAGATCTTGAGCGTGGAGCCCGCGGTGAGTTCGATGGAGGACTTGTTGATGAGAAAGAGGTTGCGGAAGGCGGTGATCTGCACGTCGCCGTCGACGCGAATCGTGGAGCCGTCCAAGTAGAGGTCGCTGGAGACGGCCAGGTGACAGCCATCTTGCAGGGTCACCGTGGTACCGCCGGAGAACATCAGCCAGTCGTACTTGCGTGTTCCGCCCAGGGCGAAGGTCGCGCCGTAGACGTAGGATCCGGGATTCACGCCAATGTACTGCACGCCGGTGTAGTCCACCGGCATGGTGACGAGGGGCAGGCCGCTGGGGAGGCTCTGGCGGCTGACGGTGTCGAAGCCGCCGTCGTTGAAGAGCGCCGTCGCCGAAGCGGTGGGACGGAAGAAGGCATGCCCACCGGCGATGGAAGCTTCCGTGAGGAGCTGGATGGCCCCGGAGCTCTCGGAGTTGGTGCCGACCTTCAGCGTCTTGCCGCTGGCGGCCAGCGGGCTGGAGGCCCAGCGGGTGACTCTGGAGCTGGTCTCTAGCGAAACGCTCCGGGTGCCAAAGACGGCGAACTCACCGGCGGTCCAATCCATGTCGTCGAGGTTGACGATGGCGTCCGGCTCGGGCTCGAAGTTGGCGGTCTTCTGCATCGTGTGCTGGCGCTGGGCGCCCTGAGCCTTGACGGTGATGAGCAGGGGCTCGGCCTCACCGGAGGGAGCGGTGCCTTCGAAGGTCGTCGCCTCGGCGGTGATGGTGACGCCGGCCAGGTTGTGATCCTGGAACATGGTCTGGATCTGGGCCGGGGTCAGGTCCAGATCCGCCTGCAGGACGGCCTCAGCCAGGTCGCCGGCCGACTTGGCGGCGAGTTCCGTCTCCACGGCTTCCGTGGCGTTCTCGGCGATGACGCCGGCGTTGCCGTGCGCCGACAAGTAGGCCGCGGTCATCACCGCCATCGTCGCCAGGCAGACGAGGACCAGCAGCATGGCGATGCCGCGGGGAGCGGGAGGCCGCGGCGTCAGAATGGACGAAGGCGTGTGGCGGACGAGCAATTGAGTAATCAAAGCGACATCTCCTTGCGTCAACCGATCAACCGGGAACCAGGTGGTCTTCGAACGAGGCGACGGTCAGGACATCCGCCTGCTCGCCTTCCTCGCCGTAGGTGTAGGTGATGTGCATGCGATTAGCGTCGTACTCATCGGTGGTGGTGACGCTCACGCGGACACCCGCCAGGGAGTCGCCAATGAGCGTCGAGGCGGTGTATCCCTGCGTGGTGTAGTCGGTGAGGATGTTCCACCAGGCGTCGCCGTCGGCGTAGGCGGCGGCAACGTATTCGCTGTCCCAGAGATCCTTGAGATCCTGGGTCCATTCCGCGGGGAACTGCACGTAGTGCACGCTCAGGGTGTTCGCAGCACCGTCGTAGACCAGCCAGCGGATCTCCGTGGCGTGCACCGTGCCCGACTCGCGGGTGTCGCCCAGCCAGAGCACGAAACCGTCGCCGTCGTCGCGCACATCGAGCAGGGCCAGGGCGCTGTCGGTGTAGAGCGAGACACGGCTGTCGACGGCGTGGGAGCGGATCACGACCTCGCGCGTCTCGACGCCGGTCTCGGTGGCCCGGGCCACGGCGTGCAAGAGGGTCGCCAAGGCGGCCCCCACCATGGCGGTGATGGCCACGGAGATGAGCAGTTCCACCAGCGTCATGCCGGCAGCGCGATGAGCGTGGGGCAGGGTCATGCGGCGGGCTCCGGGAAGAAGCGGCTGATCTCGACCACGACCCGCTTGGCGTCGAAGACGCTGACACTGACGGTGTAGCCGCGCACCTTCACCTCGGGGTTGGTGAAGGTGATGGTGTCGGAGGCGACGATGATGCCCCGGCCCAGGCCCGCCACCGTGGACGGATAGGCGGCGTCATCCAGCGTCCGCAGGGCGCCGACTTCGGCGACGGCCCCGTCGTAGAGCGGTAGGCGGGCGTATTCCGTCACCGCCAGCTCGTTCATGGTCGAGTCGGCCACGAGCACCGCCAGAAGCTGGTTCTGGGCGGCGACGGCCTGCTGCTGTCCCGCCGTCACCCCCTGGATCGTCGCCAGCGACATGATGGAGAGAATGGCGGCGGCGTAGAGGGCCTCCAGCAGGGTGAAGCCGCGACCTCGCCTGCCCCGCCGCGTGGCTCCGAAATCAGGATCTGGTCCTGGCACTGGCATCCGCTGGACTCCTGCGATGGGTGTGAAACACCGCGTCAACCATCGGAACGAAGTGCCGACTTGACCAGAGGTCGGCGGGCGAGGTGGCCGGAGTTTGGGCTATCAGACGTCCCTAAGTGCAATAGCTCACGCATCTTGCCGCACCGAACCACCCGGCGCCGCCCGGCCTGTCCAATCCCCGAATCGGCTACTTGCTTCCCTCAGCGGACCTTCGGACCATGGTGCGAATGCGTCTGCCCCTGGAACTCTATCTCTACGTCGGCCGAGAACTGCTGCGGCTGTTCCTGCTGACGGCCTTCGTCCTGGTCTGGATCATCGCCTTCGCCGCCGCCGTCAAGCCGATCAGTGAGGGGCAACTGTCGGTCACCGACACCGTGCGGTACCTGTCGCTGGCGGTGGTGCCCATGGTGCCTTTCGCGGCTCCCTTCGCGGCCGGCTTCGCTGCCACCCTCTCCTACCACCGCCTGGCTTCGGACAACGAACTGCTGGCCTGCACGGCCTCCGGGGTCAGCCCCCGGTCCCTCCTGGCCCCGGTCCTGGTCCTGGGCGGGGTGCTGACCATCGGCCTCATGCTGGTCTCGCACCAGCTCGTGCCCGGCGTCATGCGGCAGATGGAGCGGATGCTCCAGGCGGACGTGGGCACCATGCTGGTCACCGCCATCAACCGCGGCGACGGCGTCCGCTTCGAGGGGCTCTCCATCTACGCGGACAAGGCGATCAGCTACGGGCCTGACGAGGAGTCCGGCGCCTTCGACGTGATCGACCTCATGGGCATGGCCATCGCCGACAGTTCCAAAGAAGGGCAGGCGCCGAAGGTCTTCACCGCCCGCAGAGCCCTCACGCAACTCTTCGAGAAGGATGGCGGCACGCTGGTGGCGGCAACCCTCGTCGACGGCAGCGGCATGCTCAATGATTCTGGCGCGTCGGAGGAGCAACGACTCGACTGGCTGGAATGGGCCCAGAAGTCCTGGCTCATCCCCAGCCGCCTCAAGCATGATCCCAAGTTCGAAACCTGGCAGGGGCTGGCGGAACTCTATAGAAATCCCGACCGCTTCCCGGAGATTCACGAACTGGGGCTGGAGATGGCCCAGGCCCTGGGACGCTGGGAGATCACTCGCGAGCTGCGCCTCGAGCTGCGAGGGGAGCAGAAGGCGGTGCTGGTGAGCGCCGACGGCGTCACCTTCCACATCCTGGGCAGCGACATCGCCTGGACCGACCGGGGCCCGGTTATCCAGCCCTTGCCGCCCGCCGAACCCGAGGGGCTCAGCCTCGTTCGCGTGCAGCGCTACGAAGCGGACGGCAGGGTGATGCAGTACGAGGCGGAGTCGGCGGTGCTGAAACCCGGGCATTACGAGGCGGCGCGCGAGCGCGGGACCTTTGTCAATCTCGCGATGGAGGGCATCGTCGTCGTCCGCGACCTCTCCCAGACCGACGACCGCAACGAGTTGGAGGGGTACGACTGGCAGAAGCTGCACTTGCCCCGCGAGCGCGACCCCGGCGAGGACTTTCTGAGCCAGACCAGCGAGGAGTTGCTCGCGGAGGCGGCGGACCCCAAGTACGACGGCGATCAGTACATCCGACCCCACGCTGCCGCCATGGAGAACGAGATCGCCCACTTGCGGCGGGAGATCATCAGCAAGCATCACGAGCGAGCGGCCTTGTCCCTGAGTTGCCTGGTCATGCTTTTCACCGGGGCCGTCATGGCGATTCGCCTGCGTTCGGCGATACCGCTGGTGGTCTACATGTGGAGCTTCCTGCCGGCCCTGGGAACGGTCATCCTCATCAGCTCCGGCCAGCAGGTCATGGAATCGCAGTCGGTGTTCGGCGGCGCCTGGCTGCTCTGGTCCGGCATCGCGGCCCTGGGCCTGATGGGGCTCTTAGTCTACTCGCAAGTGCGGAAACACTAGATGCCGGCCCAACCAGACCCAGCCGTTGAAATTTCGCAGCAGCCGCGGGCGGGCTGGGCGCGATCGCCGCACCTGCTGGCACTGTGGCTGCTCGTGCTGCTCTTCGCCGCCCGCCTGGTCTTCCTGCTCTGGCTCTCGCCCTGGAATCTCATCGAGGATGAAACGCACTACTGGCAGTGGTCGCAGCGCCTGGACTGGTCCTACTACAGCAAGGGCCCGGGCATCGCCCACCTCATCGCCGCGGGAACCAGCCTGCTGGGCGAGACGGAGGCGGGGGTGCGGCTCATGGCGCCGGTTTGTGCCCTCGTGCTGGGCCTCTGCGTCTACCTGCTCTCCTACCGCATCACCCGCAGCGCCCGGGTGGCGCTGTTGGCGGCGCTGACCCTGCACCTGGCGCCCATCGTCACCGCCCTGGGACTGATCATCACCGTGGACGGGCCCTACCTCATGTTCTGGGCGGCGGCATGCCTGCTCGGCTACCTGGGGCTCGAGGAGCGGCGCGGCTGGGCCTGGCCCGCCCTGGGGCTGGCGCTGGGGGCGGCGTTCCTGGTGAAATACACCGCCCTGCTCCTGCTGCCTGGACTCCTCGTGTACCTCTGGCTGCGCCGGCGGGCGCATCAGCCCTGGCGGGCGCCAACGTTCTGGCTCTTCCCGCTGTGTCTGGCCTTGGCGATGGCGCCCGTCTTCATCTGGAACGCCCAGCATGACTGGGTGACGTTTCGGCACCTCCTGGGCCACGCCCACCTGGGTGGCCAGGACGACGCCCTGCACTGGCAGCCCTGGTGGTGGCTGGAGTTCCTCGGGCTGCAACTGGGAGCGGTCGGGGTGACCCTCTTTCCCCTGGTGCTGCTCGCCATCGTCTGGTCGAAGCAACGTCGTTTCTCCGAGGAGCGGCTGCGGGCGGGACGGGCCTTTCTGCTCTGCTGCGGCCTGCCGGTCCTGCTCTTCTACAGCGTCGCCTCGCTGTTCATCCAGGTGGAAGGCAATTGGCCGGTGGCGGCGTACGTGACGCTGCTGCCGCTCGCCGGCTGGCTGGTGGCCGATCGCCTGGGGCGCGAGGGAATGCCCGCCGCCTCGCCCCGCGCCCTCCGACGCTATCGCGGCCTCTGGCATTGGGCGCTGGGCTACGGCCTTATCGGGCTGGCGCTGGCCTTTCGGCCGGACTTGATCAACCTCCCGGCCGCCGCCCTGAACAGTCTGGGCCTGAAGGTGCCCCGGGTCTTTCCGCACGAGCGGCTGCTGGGGGCGAAGGAGTTCGCCGCCGATGTCGACGATCTGGCGGCCCGGCTGGGGCCCGGGCCCCTGCGCATCGCCGGGCACTACGGCCGGGGCAGCCTGCTCAGCTTCTACTGCAGCGATCGGCCGCACGTCTTCGTGGCCAGCTCCCGCATGCAGGGCCGCCAGGCCCAGCACGACTACTGGCCGGAGATGGATCTCGGCCAACCGGAGTTGCTCGGGCGCAACGCCGTGCTCGTCGGCGAGCCGGTGCGCAAGTGGCAGCGGGAGGAAGCCTTCGACGAGCTCATCGTCGCCGACCCCGCCCGCGTCATCCGCCAGGGCCAGGTGGTGCAAGAATGGGAGCTGTACCTGGGTCTGGGGTATCGTGGCTTCCCCCAACCGATCCGCCGCACTTATTGATTGAAGCATCCGGCATATGCGTGATCCCGACCTTCCCCAACTTGCTCAGCGACGGAGTCGACCGATGCTCCGCAACCATCGCGCATGGCTGGGCATCTTCAGCGCCCTGCTGCTGGCGGGGCTGATCGGCGCGATCGCCCTGGACGGCTGGGCCTACCGCCATGTCGGGTGGCCCAAAGAGGGGGATCTGTATCGGCTCGTTCGCGTGACCGGCTACCTGCCCACGATCCTGGTCTTCGGGGGAGCGATCTCGCTCATCGACCGAAGGCACCTGCCCCGAGCGGCGCACATCCTGCTCTGCGCCGCGGCCTCGGGCTTGGCGGCGGAGATCATCAAGGTGCTGGTTGGTCGAGAGCGTCCCATCGCCCACGACGGCGTCAACTTCTTCAAGCCCTTCCTGAGCGGTTTCACGGACCACTCCAACCTCGCCTTCCCCTCCAGCCACACGGCGGTCGCCTTCGGGGCGGCCTGGATGGCCTGCTACTTCTTTCCCCGCGGCCGCTGGCTCTGGCTGGGCCTGGCGGTCGGCTGTGGCCTGTCGCGCCTGGCCGTCCAGGCGCATTGGCTGTCCGACTGCTACGCTGCCGCCTTGCTGGCCTACCTCATTTGCCGGGCCCTGCGCCCCCTTGCCCAGCCCCAGATGGACCCTGATGCCGGCTGATCCCCAGGAGCAAGCGCTGCCTTGAACATCCTCGACCGTTACATCGCCCGGCAATACCTGCTCAACTGCGCCATTCTGCTGCTGGTGCTGTCGGCGATGGTGGTGATGGTCGACTTGTTTCTGAACCTGGATCGCTTCGTGAAGCGGCTGGTCGAACTGCACGCCGCCGCCAACAACACCTCCACCCCACAAGCCCAACTGGATCCGGTGGCGATGACGATCGGCGTCATCGGGCTGGCAGCGGACTTCTACGGCCCGCAGCTCTTGCGCCTCTTCAGCTTCCTGCTGGGGACGGTGCTCATCGCCGCCATGGGCTTCACCTTCAGCCAGATGGCGCGGAAGCGCGAGTTGACCGCGGTCCTGGCGAGCGGGGTCAGCCTGCCCCGCCTGGCCCTGCCCGTCTTGATCCCCGCCGCCGCCCTCTGCCTGGTGCAATTGCTTAGCCAGGAGACGGTGATCCCCCGGTACAAGCACCTGATCGCGCGCTCGCACGGGGAGATCGGCGAGCGCAACCTGGAAGCCTTTCGCGTCCCCTTCACCCCCGACGCCGAGGGACGCCTGCTCTCCGCCAGCCGCTTCGACGATCGCACCGGCACCCTGGATCGGGTGACCGTCGTCGAGCGCAACGAGGCACGCATGATGCAGTCCTTGCTGACGGCGGAGCGAGCCGTCTGGGACGGGAGCGGCTGGAACCTGGAGGGAGGCCACCGCCGTTGGCTCAAGCTGCGCGACATGGAGAGCGTCCCACCGCCCGAGGTGGTGGCGCGCCTGCAGACCAGCCTGGATCCGCCGGCGTTGCTCATCCGCAAGCACCAGGCCTTGCGTTCGATGCTGAGCTGGCAAGAAATCTCGCGGGTGCTGTCGCAGCCGGCGACGCTCGAAGAGGGCCTGCGCAGCGAGCTGCAGCGGGTGCGCTGGGGACGGCTGGCCATGGTGGGGAACAACTTGCTGATGCTGCTGACGCTGGTGCCCTTTTTCCTGGTGCGTGAGCCGCGAAACATGGCAATGCAGGCGATCAAGGCGGTGCCGGTGGGCATGGCGACGGGGCTGATCGCCGTCTTCGGGGTGATGCTGAACACGGATCCGGTGCCGGCGGCCTGGGGGGTCTGGCTCTCGACGCTGGTGCTGTTGCCGGTGGCGCTGGCCAGTTGGACCATGGTGCGGACCTGAGAACGGGTCGGGGCGCGGCGATTTCCTGCCCCGGCAGGCGATTCGGTCGTTGCCTCAGCGACTTGGGCTGCGGAGAATAGGAGAACGGAGACGCCCCATGCCCGTGCGAATGGAACTATCCCGCATCCTCATCCAAGAGCTCAACGACATGCAGGTCATCGAGCTCAAGGAGATCGACGGCGAGCGCTCGTTCCCTATCGTGATCGGCCTGCCCGAGGCGATGGCCATCGATCGCCGGCTCACCAACAAGCCGGTCCCCCGTCCCCAGACGCACGATCTGCTCGCTTCCGTGATCGAAGCGCTCGACGGAGAGCTGGAGTCGATCATCATCCACGACCTCTCCGATCACACCTTCTTCGCCACCCTGCGGATCCACAAGAACGGCGAGACGATCGAGGTGGACTCGCGGCCCTCCGACGCCATCGCCCTCGGCATCGCCGGCAACGTGCCCATCTACGTGGCGGAACATGTGCTGGCCGAAGCGGTACTCTAGTCCAGCGTCGACCGTCGGCGCCGGTTCATCCTCGACGCACCCCCAACTCCCGAATTGCCGTCTCGATGACCTGTGACCTCGTCTACGCCACGCCCGACATTCCGCCCCTGGGAGGCCGCCTCAAGCGGCGTCCGGAGGATTTCTTCGTCGAGGAAGTTCCCTCCTACGAGCCCTGCGGCGAGGGCGAGCACCTCTACCTTCTCATCGAAAAACGTGGCAGAGGCACCCTCGACGTCGTGCGGGGCATCGCCCGGCACTTCTCGGTGCGCAGGGCGGCGGTGGGCTACGCCGGACTCAAGGACAAGCACGCCGTCACCCGCCAGCATCTCTCCGTCTACCTGCCCGGCCGGGACGCCGCCGACTTTGGCCCCCCTGACGCTACCGGGCGTGGAAGTGCTGCGCAGCAGCCGCCATACGAACAAGCTGCGCCGCGGCCACCTGCGCGGCAACCGCTTCATCATCTACCTGCGCGAGGTCGACACCGAGCGTCTCGGCGACGCCCAACTGGTACTGGATCATCTGGCCGGCAGCGGCGTGCCCAACCGCTTCGGCGAACAGCGCTTCGGCAACCGTCGACTCTCCGATGAGCTGGGCAAGCGACTGCTCAAGAACGACGCCGAGGGGTTCCTGGAGGCGATGCTGGGGGTGGAGGACTTCGACTCGCCCCGGCAGCGCCGGGCCCACGAGGCCTACCGCAAGGGCAACTACGAGCGGGCCCTGGAGCTCATGCCCACCGCCAACCAGGCCGAGCGCGACGCCGTCCGCGCCCTCAAGAACGGCAAGAGCGCCTTCGACGCCGTGCGGGCGGTGCACGATTCCTCCCGCCGCTTTCTCGTCTCCAGCTTCCAGTCGCGGCTGTTCAACCAGGTCTTGCACACTCGGCTCAAGATCGGCCGCACCAAACTGCAGGAAGGCGACCTCGCCTTTCGGCACCTGAACGGCTCGGTCTTCCGCGTCACCGCCGATGAGGACCCGGAGGCGTTGGCCGCCCGTGAGACGAAGTTGGAGATCACGCCCAGCGGCCCGCTCTGGGGCCCGAGCATGATCCAGGCGGAAGGGGTCATCGGGGATATGGAGGCGAAGGTGCTCGAGCAAGCTGAGGTGACACTGCACGACTTCGAGGAGTGCCGCCTGGTCGACGACGCCCGCAAGCTGGGCCAGCGCCGGCCTCTCTTCGTGCCGGTGTACGAACCCACGGCGGAAGCGGGCGAGGACGAGCTGGGCCCCTACCTCAAGTGCCGCTTCGAACTCCCCCGCGGCGCCTACGCCACCGTGGTGCTGGAGGAGATCATGAAGTCCGGGGCCCTGCACGAAGAAGAAGAGTGACGCCAATCTCGGATTGAGGACCGGGGGCGGGAAGCGACGAGGCGAGAGACACCGAGAGCCCGGCGCTGTCTTTGCTCAGCAGTCCGCGCCGTAGTTGCCGAGGAGGATGCCCAGGTCCGACTGATCCACATCGCCATCGCAATCAAAGTCGGCGCGGGGGTCGTAGTCGGGGTCGTCGCTCGGCCGGTTGTACGTGCTGAGCAGCACACCCAGGTCTGCCTGGTCCACATCGCCGTCGTCATCCACATCGCCGGGGCAGAGCGGCTGGGCGAGATCAACGATGACGAAGTCGTCGTGGTGTAGATCGCTGCCCGTCGACGCCGCCGTCACATCCGTACTGATGTGCGCCAGCAGCGCGAAGTCCTGGGCGCAGTCATCGGGTAGCACGGTGGGAACGATGCCCTCCGGCACGATCAGCGTGAAGCGCTGCGTCGATGCCAGGTAGTCCCCGACGTACCAGGTGTCAAACCACGTCGCCTCCACGCTCGTGTCGGTCCACTCCGGACCCCAGGCGAAGCCCACCCACCCGCCGATGAGCTCGGGGGGGGGGCTGCGTAGAAGGAGTCGAACTCGAGCGCGGGAAATATGTTGATCAGCGCCGAGATCGGCTCGGTATTGCCGCCGATGCCGTGGTTGAAGAACGCCACCTCCGGGTGCAGTATCTCCAGGTCCGACGATTGCGTCGTCCAGTCGTTGTCAGTGGTGACGGTGGCGACGAGGTCGAAGGTGAAGTGGGTGACGCCGCCGTTGAATTCGGGTGCCTCCGGGTCGTCACCCGGCCCGACGCTCGTGTTGTCGACGGGGACCAGATCGACCTCGATCGTGCCGGTGCCGAATGGCGCGCAGGGGCCACACGGGGGGAAGTCGGATCCGTAGCCGCACAGGAAGTGCGTCAGGAACCAGGCCAGGTCCTGCTGATCTGTGTCGCCATCGCCGTCGATGTCGCCGTTGTCGTTCCGTTCGAAGGCGGCAAGCAGGATGCCGCCATCACTCATGTCGACTTCACCGTCGCCGTTCAGATCGCCGCACACATCCGCCCGCACCGCCTCCGCCCCCGCCGTCAGCATCAGTGCCGCCGCCAGCGTCCGGGCGCTGAAGCCGATCCGCATTGTCTGCTGTCTCATCACGTCCTCCGGGTCAAGATCCGCGATTGCTGCCCCGCCAGCGACTCTCTCCATCCCCTTAAACGTACCGCAGGCCTGGGAGAGGTAGGGAAAAAACCAGATATCTCAGTCTGGATATAGAAAGCACAGAGAATGCGAGGCCTGGCGGCCAGGGCGGGCGCAGATCCGGCCCTCGGCGAAATCCGGGCTAAGATGCGGACCCGGCTTTACCGATGGCTGAAACACAGGACGGGCGACCCCCACGACCCCCACCACGACCCCCACGACGCCCTCACCCCAGCCCTCTCCCCAAGGGAGAGGGAGCACGAAGCGAGAAACCCACATGGCGGGCTCAGACATGAAGCGAATCCTGGTCACCGGCGGGGCCGGCTTTATCGGCTCCAACTTCATCCGCTTCGTCATGGAGCAGCGCCCCGGCTGGCACCTCACCAACCTCGATGTGCTCACCTACGCGGGCAACCTCGACAACCTCGCGGACCTTGCCGATAACTCCAACTACCGATTCGTGCGCGGCGACATCTGCGACCGCCAGGTCGTGGCCCCGCTCATGGATGAGGCCGACTGCGTGGTGCACTTCGCCGCCGAGTCGCACGTGGATCGCTCCATTGAGGACTCGACGCCGTTCATCCGCACCAACGTGCAGGGCACGCAGACGCTGCTCGACGAGGCCCGCCGGGCCGAGGTCGAGCGCTTCCTGCACGTCTCGACCGATGAGGTCTACGGCCAGCTTCCCCTGGATCAGCCCGACCTCAAGTTCACCGAAGACACCCCGATCGCGCCCAGCAGCCCCTACGCAGCGTCGAAGGCGGCGAGCGATCTGCTCGTGCGGGCGGCGAATCACACCTTCGGCATGCCCTGCCTGATCACGCGCTGCAGCAACAACTTCGGCCCCTACCAGTTCCCCGAGAAGGTCATCCCGCTCTTCGTGGAACGGCTGCTGACCGGCGGGCGGGTGCCGCTCTACGGCGACGGCCGGAACGTTCGCGACTGGCTGCACGTGCTCGATCACGCGGAAGCGATCTTCACGGTGCTGGAGAAGGGCACGCCGGGCGAGGTGTACAACATCGGTGGCAACAACGAGCGGACCAACCTCGAACTGACACACTCCCTGATCGAGATTTGCGGCCGGGATGAGTCGGCGATCGAGTACGTGCCGGACCGCCTGGGGCACGATCTTCGCTACGCCATTGACGCCGGCAAGATCCAGCGCGAGCTGGGCTGGCAGCCGACGCGCAGCGCCTGGCCCGATGCCTTGGCCCAGACGGTGTCGTGGTACAAGGCGAACGGTGAATGGCGTTCACGCGTGTTGAGCGGCGCCTATCGGGCGAATCTGCCGGAGGCCGTGCACGCCTGAGCGGTGCACAATTCACGACCGCCGGCAACTCGTTCGCCGGCGATCGCCCACCCAATACTGGGGGTTCAAGAGAAACATACCTGTATATGGCTTTTTCCTGTCCCTGCGCGCCGGCATTGGCTACCCTGAACGGGTGGACGCGAACCGACTCCCCCTGCCCCATGTTGGGGGGGCTTCCGGCAAGAGGTGAGGCTCGGAGTCGGCCGCCTCCAACCGTCTGTCTGTGGCCCCAGTCGCGGCCCAGCATCCCGTTGAGTGCGGCCGGCCCGAGCTGGCGGAGAGAAACAAGCAAGCATCTAAGGAGTGTCGGATCATGAGGAAGACGAACCGCTCGATTCAGTTGGCAGCGATCTGTGCTGCTGGTCTGTGTGTCACCGTCTCCCAGGCGGCGGACCGGGTTGTTCTGTTCGAGGACGTTACCGCGACCTGGTGCCCTCCCTGCGTCTATGCCGGCCAGGGCCTGACCATGCTCCTTGACGCCCACCCCGACTCGGTCGTCGTGCTGCAGGAGCACGTCAGTGACGACTACGCCATCGGCTGGACCAACCTTCGGGCCAACAAGTATGGCGTCACCGGCATCCCCCATGTCATCTGCGACGGCGTGCGCAATCGTATCGGCGCCAGCAACGCGCAGGGGGCGTTCAACATGTACAACTACGACTACAACTGGCGCATGACGGACTACAACCCCACGGATCTTGCTGCCTCGCTCAGCGCTACCGAGATTCGGGCCAACGTCTACAACGTCGAGGGCACCTTCACCAATGAAGGCACGATGCCGCTCACCCTCGAGATCCAGATGGTGGAAACGCTGAACAACTGGCCCACCAGCGGTCAGCCCGGCCAGTACAACTATTGCGTCATGAACGGCTATAGCACGGGCCAGCTCACGCTCGATCCCGGTGAGACCGAGACGGTGAGTCAGCAGTTCACCCTGCATGCCTCCAGTCAGGCGAACATCGAGGACGTCCGCTTCGTGACCTTCGGTCAAGTGCCCGGTGTCGGCAACCAGGAGATCTACAACACCGCCTTCACCGACTACCCCTTCAGCACCCCCTGCCCGGGTGATCTGGACGGCGACGGGGATACTGACCAAGCGGACCTTGGCGTCCTCCTCGCCGCCTACAACCTGACCGCGGACGGCGACCTGGATGGCGACGGCGACACCGATCAAGCAGATCTCGGCGTCCTGCTCGCCGACTACAACTGCGGCGCCTGACGGCCACAACCACCTTGGGGCCATGAGCTTGTGGGGGTGCTGGCGACTCTCGCCCCCACAAACTCCTATTGCCCCCAGGGAGTAAAACGGAAATCGCACACGTCTGTGGGCTTTTTCCTGCGCGCTCGCGCAATCTTCGGCTACCTTGAAGGGGTGGAGACTGTGACGTCGCCCACCCATGCTGGGGGGAGCGTCCTCGAACAGCTCTTATCGGAGCCTGCAGATCTCCACCCTTGTCTGTCGCTGCTTTCGCAGCCCAGTTCCAGATTGAGTCCTGCCGGTCTGCGCCGGCGGAGAGAAACAAGCAAGCATCTGAGGAGTGTCTGATCATGAGGAAGGCGTATCGTTCGATTCAATTCGTGGCGTTGGCCCTGGTCTGTTGTTTTAGCCTCTTCACCACCTCGCAGGCGAAGGCGGCCGATCGAACCGTCTTGTATGAGCAGTTCACCGCCACCTGGTGCGGCTACTGCACCTACTCGGGCTCGGCCCTCCACCAGATGCTGGACGAGGGGTTTGACATCGCGGTCTTGCAGATTCACGTCAGCGACGGTTCCTACAACACCGCTTGGGGCAACGTCCGAGCCTCGAAGTACGGCGTCAGCGGTATCCCGCACGTCGTCTGTGACGGATCCCGCAACCGCATCGGAGCCAGCAGCACCGCCGCGGCGTACCAGATGTACACCTACGATTACGGCTGGCGGCAGGGAATCCCCACCAGCGTGTCGATCGATGTGACCGCCGTTGAGACCGGCCCCAACCAGTACCTGGTGACGGCCACCCTTGCGATGGAACCCGACGGCACCGCCGCCGACATGCACGTCCACATCCTTGAGACGCTCTGGCAGAATGTCGGCACGCTTTACAAGTACACCTACTGCGTGATGCAGGGCTTCGATACCGGCGTCATCAACCTCGAGCCCGGCGAGACGGAAGTGGTCCAGCAGACCCTGACCCTCATGCCGAACAGCCAGGTCAACATTGAGGATGTCCGCTTCGTGGCCTTCGCCCAGGCCCCCGGCACCGGACTGCAGAACGTCTTCAACGCCGGCCAGGTTGACTATCCCTTCGCCCCCGCCTGCCCCGGCGATCTGGATGGCGACGGCGACACCGACCAGGCTGACCTCGGCGTCCTGCTCGGCGCCTACGGCCAGAACGGTGACGGCGATCTGGACGGCGATAACGACACCGACCAGGCCGACCTCGGCGTCCTGCTCGGCGACTACAACTGCGGCACCTGAGTCCCGCTCGTCGCTTCAGCTTCGAATGACTGACTCCGGGCCGGTGGCTTGACGGTCACCGGCCCGCTTTTTCCAGGGCCGCGTCAGGCGGCTCTCGGGTGGCGGTGGCCAGCGGAGGCTCACCCTCGCCACCCCGCGAGAACAACTCGGTAGAGATGAGGGTGGATCGCCCAACTGGAAGGAACTGGCGAGGCGATTTTCCCGAATGGAACGGTATCCTGGCTGTCATGCGCCGATGGTTCTGTCGGCGTCCCGAATACGAGGAGTTGACGAATGAGGAATCGTGCACCGTCGCTGTCCCTGCTGGCGCCCTTGGCCTGCGGTCTTGTTTGGGGTCTGACCGGCACCCCGGCCCCCGCCGCCGACCGGGTCGTCTTCGCCCAGAGTTTCACCGCCACCTGGTGCACCCACTGCCCCATCGTGGGCCGGGCCATGGACAATCTGATGAACGACTACCCCGACAGCTTCCTGGCGCTCCAGGTCCACTCCCTGGATGACTACGAGACGCCCTTCGGCAACACCCTGGCGGACTTCTACCAAGTCTTCTCGCTTCCCGACACCTGGATCGATGGCACGCTCCATAAGAACGGCGACTTCGGCTCCGACGAGCAAGTCAACTACGACAACTTCCTGGCCCTGTACCAGCAGCGCGTCGATCTGCCGACGCCGATCCTGCTCGATCTTTCCGTCACCCCCGTTGGCGGCCAGACGTACACGGTGACCGCGGATGTGGAATTGGAGTCCTCGGCCGACCCCATGCGCGTGAACGTCTACATCGCCGACTGTCTCTACGGCTATCCGGACTACCCCGACAACCGGGCCCACAACACGCTCCGCCAAGGCTTCGAGATTCAGTCGGTTAACCTGACTCCAGGCGAGACGGCGTCCGTGCAGCAGGAGATCACCTTCGACGGCACGAGTTGGGACGATCAGGACAACATCCGCATCCTCGCCTGGGTGCAGCAGCCGGCCCTGGAACCTCCCGCCGAGGTCTACCAGGCTGCCAGCATCGCCTATCCCTTCGGCGGCACCGACTGCCCCGGCGATGTGGACGGCGACGGCGATGTGGACCAGTCCGATCTCGGCTTGCTGCTCGCTGCCTACGAGATCGACGGCGGCGGCGACCTGGATGGCGACGGCGACACCGATCAGTCCGATCTCGGCATCCTTCTCGCCCACTACGAGATCCCCTGCTAAGCCCCACCTCGCAGCACAATCAACAACCGCCGGCGTGCACCAACGCCGGCGGTTTTCTTTGTCTTCCGACACTACGGGTGTACAGGATCAGCCGACCGCGATCACTTCAACTCGGGAGGCGGACAGGCGTCGACTGCGACATTCAACTCCGCCGCCATGCGCATGCAGGCCTCCGTCTCTTCCGCCGAGATGCAGGCCGACTCCCGCGAAGCGTGCACGATCCGCTTCACGCCCACTTGCAGCAACCGGCGAAAACAGGCCGAGCAGGGCATGCCCGTCACGTACGCCGTGGCTCCACGCAGATCGCAGCGCGCGAAGGCCACGGCGTTGTCCTCGGCGTGAATGAACCAGTTGTACTTCTGGGGGCGGGTGAGCGGCACCAGATCGTTGGGCAGGCCCTGCACCGGACCGTTGTAGCCCGTGCTGACCACGCGCCGGCCCGAGTCGACGAGCACGCAGCCGTGCTTGGTGCTCGGATCGGGCGAACGCTTGCTCACCTGCTCCGCCAGGGTCAGGAAGTACTCATCCCAGGTTGGTCGATCGTCGGGCATGGGGCGCGGGCCTCTCTCTCGCACGGCGGTGGGTCGGGCGCCTCTACCTGAGCGTGTGCGAGAGCAGCCACTCGTAGAGCTTGGGATTGGCGTAGGTTTCGGTCCAACTGTCGTGATCGGCGTCGGGGTAGATGGTCAGGCGGGCCTCCGCCCCGGTCGCCCGCAGCGCCTCGATCATCTCTTGCGTACGTCGAACGGGCACGACGCTGTCCTTGCCGCCGTGGAAGGCCCAGACCGGCACGTGGGCGAAGGAGGCCGCCTTCGTCGGATCGCCGCCGCCGCAGATGGGAGCGATCGCCGCGAAGCGGTTCGGTTGCCGCGCCGCCAGCCCCCAGGTGCCGTAGCCGCCCATGCTCAGGCCGGTCACGTACAGGCGATCATCATCGATCGCGTACGTCGCGCTGACCTCGTCCAGGAGCGCCACCAGCGCCAACTGCATCGTTTCGTCCGACCACCAGTCGTCCTGGGGGGCACTGAGGCGAGATCACGATGAAGGGGAAGCCGGGGTCGGCCTCCGCCAGCTTGGGCGGGCCGTGCACCTTGACCAGGTCGAGGTTGTCGCCGCGCTCCCCGGCGCCGTGCAGGAAGAGCATGGTCGGCCAGGCCCGGCCGTCGGTGCCGTAGCCCGCGGGCAGGTGCAGCAGGTACTTGAGCGTCACGTCTTGCCTCACCGTCGTCTGGAAGGTCTGTTGGCTCTGCCCGGGGGTGAAGGGCCGCGGCTGATCGGCGGCGCAGCCAATCAGGAGCAGGGAGAGGAGCGGCAGCAGTGGGATGTGTCTCGGTCGCATGGGCAGCCTCCGGGGTGCGGGCATCGCTGGGACGGAAACAGGGTATCGGCTGCCCCGGCGGCGCGGTAGCCTGCGGCGATGAAGAGCCTCAACCGACGCACCTTTCTGGCCACCAGCGCCCTGCTGCCCCTTTCCGCGCGGCTGACGGGCGCCGACGCCGCCCCCCAGCCCGCCTCCACGGCTCGCGCCAGCGGCCCGGTCGTTATCTCCTCGGGCAACGGCCTGCCCGCCGTCGAACGCGCCATGGCCCTGCTGAAGGAGGGTGCAGACGCCGTTGACGCCGTCGTCCAAGGCGTCACCCTCGTCGAGAACGACCCCGACGACATGAGCGTCGGCTACGGGGGCCTGCCCAACGAGGACGGCGTGGTGCAGCTCGACGCCAGCGTCATGCACGGCCCCTCGCACAAGGCCGGAGCCGTCGCCGCCCTGGAGAACATCAAGAACCCCGCCCAGGTCGCCCTCAAGGTGCTGCGGCACACGAATCATGTGCTCCTCGTCGGCCCGGGCGCGCTCGAGTTCGCCAAGGCGCAGGGATTCCCCGAAGAGAACCTGCTGACCGAACGGGCTCGAGAAGCCTGGCTCAAGTGGAAGATGAAACTCAATGAGCACGACGACTGGCTCGATCCCGAGCAGCAGGCGGACACCGACCTGCGCGCCGCCCTGGCCAAGGAGGCCGGCGTGCCCTTCACGCACGGCACGATCCACTGCTCCGCCATCGACACGCAGGGCAACGTCTCCGCCTGCACGACCACGAGCGGCCTGAGCTACAAGATCCCCGGCCGGGTCGGCGACTCCCCCATCGTCGGGGCCGGCATGTTCGTCGACAACGCCGTCGGGGCGGCCGGGGCGACCGGGGTCGGCGAGGAGGTCATTCACTCCTGCGCCAGCTTCCAGATCGTCCAGCACATGGCCGCCGGCGACGAGCCGCAGGTCGCCTGCCTGAAGACGCTGCGCTGGATCGCCGACCACACGAAGCGCAATCGCCGCCTCAACGAGCGCGGCGAGCCGAACTTCGGTGAGACCTTCTACGCCCTGCGCCGCGATGGCGCCTTCGGCGGAGCCTCCTTCCGCCCTGGGGCCCACCTGGCGGTGCACGACGGCACAAGCGCCCGCAAGGAGCCCTGCGCGGCGCTGTATGATGGCTGAGCGGTTCTTGCCGCGACTAGAGACCACCCCAAACACGCACGGTTTCCAGGCCTACCCTCCGGATGCCTGGGTTCTTGGAAGGAGCATCCCATGGAATATCGCAGACTCGGCCACTCCGGATTGCAGGTCAGCGCCCTGTCGCTGGGCTCCTGGGTGACATTCGGCCCGCAGGTCAACGTCGACAACGCCGCCAAGCTCATGAAGATCGCCTACGACGCCGGCGTCAACTTCTTCGACAACGCCGAGGCCTACGCCCGGGGCGAATCCGAACGCATCATGGGCGAAGCGCTCGCGAAGCTCGGCTGGCGTCGCGACTCCTACATTGTCTCCAGCAAGGTCTGGTTCGGCTCCGTCGATGATCCCAAGCCGACGCAGAAGGGCCTTTGCCGCAAGCACATCTTCGAAGCCTGCCATCAGGCGATGGAGCGTTTGCAGGTCGACTATCTAGATCTCTACTTCTGCCATCGCCCGGATGAGAACACACCGATCGAAGAGACCGTGCGGGCCATGGATCAGCTCATCGGCCAAGGCAAGGTGCTCTACTGGGGCACCAGCGAGTGGTCCGCCCAGGAACTCATGGAAGCCTACGCCATCGCTCGGCAGCATCACCTGACGCCGCCCACCATGGAGCAGCCGCAGTACAACATGTTCGTGCGCCAGCGCGTGGAGCAGGAGTACCGCCGGCTCTACACGCAGATCGGCCTGGGCACGACGATCTGGTCGCCGCTCTACTCCGGCCTGCTCACCGGCAAGTACAACGACGGCCTTCCCGCAGGTACGCGCGCGACGCTGCCCGGCTACGAATGGCTGCGCGAGCGCTTCGAGAGCGAGGAAGCGAAGCGCCTCATCGCGGCGGTCCGCACCCTGGGCGCGGTCGCCGACGACCTTGGCATCAGCATGGCTCGTCTCGCCCTCGCCTGGTGCCTGAAGAATCCCAACGTCAGCACCGTGATTCTCGGCGCTTCCAAGGTCAGTCAGCTCGAAGAGAACCTGCTGGCGATGGACGATGTCGAGAAGCTCACGGACGAGGTGATGCAGCGCCTAAGCGAGTTCCTCGCCACCGCCCCCTGTGAGTAGCGAAGAAAGGTGTCGGATACCGTTTTCTGGCGTCTCTCTGAAGCGACGCGGCGCTGCCGCGGTTCGGCGCGACGGTCGCGGTGCCATCGGCGATCATCGGAGGCGGCGAAGACGCTTGCCGTGAACCGCGAGCTCGCGCGTCACTTCCTACGGCGGGTAGAACGTCTCCGTCTTCACTTTCCGGGCGCGCTGCTGCTCGAACTCGGCGATCGTGGTGTGGCGGCGCGACCCTCGATGCGCCTCAGCCAGGCAACGGCACAGCCCCCCCAAGACCACCAGGCCGCAGATCCCGAAGGGAATCGTCGAGACCCAGCCGCAGCACATCGTCCCGCTTCGGATCGCCGCCGTCGGCGCCAGGTTCGATACGAAGACAAGGGCGAGTGACGCCAGCGCCGGCAACATCACCGCCACCAGCAACCCGACGCCGGTCACCTGCGAGAAGGTGGCCCAGCCCTGCCAACCGGCGGCGAGGAACAGACCCCGAGTGTAGGACAGCAGGCCCGGCGCCCCAAGTGCGTAGAGCAGCAAGGTCGCAAGGCGTGCGGTGAAGTAGAGCGCCGGACTCTGGGCCACGGTCAAGAGCGGCAGGATGAGCGTCATGCCGAGTGCTGCCAGAAGTCCCCAGCGGGCCAGGCGCCGCGCCGAGAGCACGGGCTCTTCCTGCTCTTCCGCATCGGGAACGGTGAGAAGGACCAGCCCCAGACCAGCCACCAACAACATGAGCAGCATGCAACTCGCATCGCCCCATCTGGACACGCGCCCAGGGTTCACGGGGACCATGGCGTAGAGAAAGATCCCGGGCACCAGCAGTACGAGACCAACGAGCAGCACCACCGCTCCCCTTTCGAGGGTCCGCAACCACCGCGAAGGCGCTGTGGAGAGCGAGGGTGGCAGCAAGGAACGGGCCAAGGGGCAGGCGCACTCCGGGCAGACGCCGCTCGCCGGCAACCCGCGCAGGTTGTATCCGCAGGCGCGGCAAGCCACGTCCACGATCACTTCACCGGTCTGGGAGACCACGGCGGCGGGCAGCGGCACGGGCGATCCAAAGGACAATCGACTCGTTCCCACCACGCGATCCGGCGGGCCGAACCAGCGGCAATGAACGCACTGCGACTTCCGAGACCACGTCGGCCTGCCACAGGATCGGCAGGGGACCGGATCATCCCGTTCTTTCACAGGTTCCCGAGGCGTGCGTGCCATGAGGGCCCCAAACAGAAGCAACACCCGCACAGAAGGCGGCCAAGCGGCTCGAACATACCACGGGTCGCCCCGAGCGTCGCTGACGGTCGAGACTCAAACCGTTCATTTTTCGCTGCCGCAATCCCCCCCCAACGGAGCCGCCATACGCCTTAATCCCCAGTGTGGGCGGTGCCCCGCGCCAGGGAGTGGTCGTCGATCAACGAATACTCGGTTTTCTACTCGACAATCATCCAAGCCGAGTTGTTGTTTTGGATGCGTGTCGCTGCACGGGAAGGCTGCGGCGCGCCGAGCACAGACCCCCTATTTATGGGAGAAACACGTATGAAACTGCTTGCATTTGCTTCTGTCTGCGCGCTGGCGCTACCCGCCGCCGCCAACGCTGATGTCATCTACTCGTCGGACTTCGAGGCCGACGATGGTGGCTGGACCGCCGACGCCACCTGGGACACGGTCGGCGACTGGGAATGGGGCGAGTACGACTTCGGGCTCTACACCGGTGGCTACAACCCGCCGCCCGCGGCCTATTCCGGCACGCATCTCTGGGGCACGGTGCTGCACGGCGACTACACCAACTCCGGTGGTGAGAGCTTCCTGCGCCAGACCTTCGACTTCAGCGGTTATCTCGATGTGGAGATGAAGTTCGCCAATTGGGCCGAGGTGTTCTACAGCTTCGACACGGCCATCCTCTACGCCAATGGCGCTGTCGTCTATGAGCGGACCGTCTCTGACCCGCCCGCTGCCTGGGAGATCATCAGCCTCGATCTCTCCGCCTATGACGGCATGTCCAGCGTCGAATTCGTCTTCGAACTGCACGCCAGCACCGTCGTCGAGCGGGCTGGCTGGTACATCGACGACCTGACGATCACCGGCATTCCCGCCCCGGGCACGGCGGTGCTGCTTGGCCTTGCCGGCCTGGCCCTGCGCCGCCGTCGTTAAGACTGGCGAGACAACTGCCTTACGACACAAGACCGCCCCACTCCGGGGCGGTTTTTTTCGTGGGCACACCACGGCCCAGTCGCACGGATCCCTCTCATCCGGCATAATGCAGCCATCGAAGTGGCATCCCATATCGCCGCCGATGCGAGACTCGCGATGGGAGGTTCGAGTGGTTTGGGCTTATTCCGGTATCGCCATCTGTCTGGTGCTGGGACTGATTCTCTTCATCGTCGGCTGGCGGGGCAGGCGCCTCGACAACCACCCCCACTGCCGTCGCTGCCGGTACGACCTAAGCGGTCATGAGGAGATCGCGGTCTGCCCGGAATGCGGCCGAAGCCTGGCGCGGGCACGCGCGATTCGCCAGGGCCTGCGCCGCAAGCGGCGCGTCCTGCTAGCGCTCGGCTGCCTCCTTCTCCTGCTGGCGGGTACGGGCGGCGGCGGGCTCGCCTGGCAACGATCGACCGGCTACGACTGGGACCGCCACAAGCCCGTCTGGTGGCTGCACGCCGATGCAAAGCGCCTGGGCAATCCGGCCGTCTCCGAGCCGGCGTTACGGGAACTCGTTCGTCGGCTGAACAACGACGATCTGTCGCGCGGCCAAGTGCGGCAGCTTGTCGAGACGGCTCTGCAAATGCAGCAGGACGAAAGCATCGCCTGGCCAAACTGGTGGGGGACGCTGGTGCAGACCGGCATCGCGATGGATTCGGTGGACCGGACTCAGATTGAAGCGTACTGGCGCACTGCTGCGACGAAGGGCAGCCTGGAGTTGGAGACCCGGCCGCGGATTCGACTTGGAGCGCGCGTGCCGGTGCGACTCCTTCTCACGCAGGAGCGTGTCGCGCTCACCGGTTCGCTCCTGAAGTGGGATGCATCGCCTTACCGCCACGTCACACCGCGTCGAGTTCGGATCGACGGCCAGGAAGTCGCGGAGCTGCCGCTGCATCCCACCGCGGCGCACATGCTTGGCTTGCCCTTGGCCGCCCGGCAAGATGGACGGCTCGTCTATGCCGGCGAGATCGGCAGGCACACAATCGAGATCGATGTCGACTGTTATGCGCGCCTCATTGCCCTCCAGGAACAGTACGTAGCGCCCGATGACGATGAGCCCGGACGCTGGTTCGGCCCCTGGCCTGTCACGGTCACCGCCGAGTTCGAGATCATCGACGCTTCCGAGATGATCGTGGAGCGGGTGTCCCTCGGCCCCGCCCCCGTGGCGCACACGCACCTCAGGAAGGGCAACTTCGAGCTTCGAACAAGCAGCATGAACAATGTCGCTCATACGAAGTTTGGCGCTGTCTGGCTCGAAGAGCACGATCTCGGGGTGAGCTTCGACGTGATCGGCCGCGGCACGGATCGCGAGGAGCGGCTCGGCCGCCTGGCAGCCCCACCCAGCGGCTATACGCTGATGAGCTTCGAGCGGCCACTCGCCGAGATCTTCCCCAACGACGCCCTGATCCAGATCGTTCTGCGCACCAACATCCAACACGCGGAAGAGCGCGTCGACATCGACAAGGTCTGGGACGGCGAGATCGTGCTGAAGAACGTCTCAACGACTCTTCTGGAAGCGGATCCATCACCTGCGGAGGCCGCCAGACGCGGCGCCCCGCCGGTGGCGCATGTAAGAACGGATATGGGCAGCTTCCAGGTGCGGGCGGGCAACGGAATCTGGTCCGAGTTCACGATTCACGGCGCGGTGTGGCTTGACGACTACCCCCGGCCGGTCAGCCTCGACGTGATCGGCCGAGTCGGTGATCGCGAAGAGGTCGTCGGGCGCATCGTGGCGGGCGCCAACACCCCGATGATGTGTCAGTTCGAGGAATCGCTCACCTCGGTCTTCCCGGAAGCGGAGACCATCGACCTCGTCCTGCGCTCCAACATCAAGCACGGCGTCGCCGAAGGCCTGCCCAGCGAACTCATCTGGAGAGGCGAGATCGTGATCAACGATGTGCGCATTCGCGAAGCACTCGTGGAAGAGCCAACAAATGAAGGCGACGGCTCGTAGAGCGCCCACCATTGCCCAACACTCGCATGCGGCATTGCACAGCCACCCCTCCGCTGCGCTTCGGGGCTAAACAACAGACCCTCGGTTCTTACCTCTGCGAACTCCGCGGCCTCGGCGGTTCAGTCTCTCTCCAACCTCAAGCCTTGAGACTGTCGGGGTTCAGCGCCTTGAGATCATCGACGACGAAGATGCCGTCCTTGCGGATGACCTCGCCGTCGAAAGTGATCGTGCCGCCGCCGTACTCGGGGCGCTGGATGAGCACCAGATCCCAGTGGATCTCGGAGATGTTGCCGTTGCTGGCGTCCTCGTAGCAGCGACCGGGCGTGAAGTGCAGCGAGCCTGCGATCTTCTCGTCGAAGAGGATGTCCTTCATCGGCTCGAGCACGTAGGGGTTGAAGCCGATGGCGAACTCACCGACGTAGCGGGCGCCCGCATCCGTATCGAAGATCGGATCGAGCTTGTCGGCGTTCTGGTCGGCGTCGGCCTTGACGATCTTGCCGTCCTTGAACTCCAGGCGGACGTTGGTGAAGGAAATGCCGTTGTAGAGCGTCGGCGTGTTGAAGTGAATCACGCCGTTGACGCTGTCCTTGACGGGGGCGGTGAAGCACTCGCCGTCGGGGATGTTGTGGCTGCCGGTGCAGGGGACGGAGGGGATGTCCTTGATGGAGAAGGTCAGATCCGTGTCGCCCGGGCCGAGCAGATGCACCTTGTCGGTGGCGTTCATGCGCGCCCCGAGCTTGGCGGCGGCGTCGGCCATCTTGGCGTAGTCCAGCGTGCAGACATTGAAGTAGAACTCTTCGAAGGTCTCGGTGCACTGCTGGGCGAGCTGGGCCATGCTGGGCGTGGGCCAGCGGAGGACGCACCACTTGGTGTGGTTGACGCGCTGCTCGAAGTGCACCGGCTTCTGATAGAGCCGACCGAACTGCTGCATCTTCTCTTCCTCGATGCCGGACAGTTCGTTGACGTTGTCCGCGCCACGGATGCCGATGTAGGCCTGCATGTGCTTCATGCGCTCGGTGTCGTAGTCACCCCAGGTGGTGATCTGCTCGGCGCCTGCGTCCTTGACCAGAGCCCGCATCAGGCGGTTCTGCCGCACCGAAATGTGCGGGTGGCCGCCGGCAGCCCGGCAAGCCTTGACCAGGGCGATGCCGATCTGCTCGGGGGCGTCGAAGAGCTCGATGAGCAGGTGTTCGCCCGGCTGGATGCGGGTGGAGTGGTTGATCAGAAGTTCGGCGAGTTGGTCGTGGCGTGGGTCGTTCATGGCAGGTTCCCGGATGGGGTGGGATGAGCCATGCACTCTAGCAAAAGGGGCCGTTTCGCGCGGCCGGGAAGGGTGCCGCAAGCTGCCTGCGAGCCGGCGGTTCGCCTCTTCAGGGCGGGCGGAATGCCGGACGGAACCTACAATGGCCCCCATGCCAAACACCACTGTGGATCTGCGAAGCGACACCGTGACCCAGCCGACCCCAGCCATGCGCGAAGCGATGATGGCGGCGGAACTGGGAGATGACGTTCTGGGCGACGATCCGACCGTCCTGGCTCTGCAGGAGCGGGTGGCGGCCCTCTTGGGCAAGGAGGCGGCGACCTTCGTGCCCTCAGGGACGATGGCCAATCTCCTGGCCATCCGCAGCCAGACCCAGCCCGGCGATGAGCTGATCGGCGAGGCCACCAGCCATTTCTTCCGCTACGAAGCCGGCGGCTTCGCGGCGGCGGCAGGCTGTTCCGTCACCCTCATCAAGGGCGAACGGGGGCTCATCACCGAAGAGCAGGTGTCAGCGAGTATCCGCCCCAACGACATTCACTTCCCGGTCAGCCGTCTCCTCTGCCTGGAGAACACCCACAACACCGGCGGGGGCACGGTCTGGCCGATCGAGCGGCTCGCCGCGGTGACCGCCCATGCCCGCGGGCTGGGCCTGGGCTGCCACCTCGATGGGGCCCGCCTGCTCAACGCCTGCGTCAAGTCCGGGCATCGCCCCCAGGACTACGCCCAGCACTTCGACACGATCTCCATGTGCTTCTCCAAGGGCCTGGGAGCACCCGTGGGGTCGATCCTGGCGGGATCCGAGGCGACGCTGGCCCGGGCTCGGAGATTTCGCAAGATGTTCGGCGGGGCGATGCGGCAATCGGGCATGCTCGCCGCCGCCGCTCTCTACGCCCTGGACCACCACGTCGACCGCCTGGCGGAGGACCATGCCCTGGCCCAGCGCTTGGCCCAGGCGATCGCCGCCACGGAGGGGCTCAGCGTCGATCCAGCGACGGTGGAGACAAACATCGTCTACTTCGACGTGGATCCGACCCGGCTGACCGCCTCGGATTTCTGCGCGGCCCTGGCAGAGCAAGGGGTCCGGATGCTGGCCCTGGGAGGGCAGCGGGTGCGGGCGGTGACGCATCTCGATGTGGATGCAGCGGGCGTGGAACGGGCGATCCAGGTCATCCAGGCGGTCATGGGCGCTGTGAGGGCCTGAGAGGCAACAAACGAGCCAAGGCGTTTGCCCCAGCGGACTGAGGGGCGGCGGGCAGGATTCGCGTCCGCTGAGGCGGCTCGCGAGGACGCGGCGGCTCGCTTGTACTGGGGTGCGTCGGCTGGGGCTCGACCTCTCCTTGGTTGTGACAGCCCCGGGTCAGGGCTATCTTCCCTGCTGACCGCTCGCGGGTCGCCCACACCCACATGCCGATTCAACACCGCACAACCTGGGTTCGTTTGCTCCTGGGGCTGTTGCTGCTTGCCCCGGCCCTGGTGGCCCAGGCGCAGGAGACCACGCCGCTCGCCGAGGCGGATCGCTGGAACGGGGCGCCCGTCCGCGAGGTGCTCATCAGCGGCCTGGACCGCACCGACGAGCGGTACGTGCGCAACAACCTGCGCTCGACCGGGGGCACACCGTTCGAGGCGGAGCTGACCCGGCGCGATGTGCGCAGTCTCACGAGGCTGGGCCGATTCTCCCGCATCCAGGCCAGCGTTCTGCCCTACGACGACGGCTCCGTGGCCATCATCTTCGCCCTGCTCGAAGAACCCCTGATCGAAGATATTCAGAGCGTGGGCAACAGCGTCTTCAGCGATGGGGAAGTCAGCGAGATGTTCGACCTGCTCCCGGGCGCCCCGGCGGACGAGTTCGCCATTCAACGGGGGCTGCGGCAGATCGAGCAGGCCTACCGGGACAAGGGCTACTACCTCATTCGGGTGGAGTACGACCGCAAGGAACTCGACGAGGCGGGCATCGTCTACCTTCGCATCCGTGAGGGACCGCGAGTCAAGGTCACCGACATTCGGTTTGAGGGCAACGAGAACATCGCCGACAAGGCCCTGCGCGGGGAGATCGGCTCGGAGACCAGCCTCTGGTTGCTGCGCAAGGGCGAGATCGACACCGACCGCATTCGCGAAGACGAACGCAAGATCGCCGAGTACTACATCGACCGCGGCTACTTGCAGATTCGCGTGGGCTCGGAGCTGCGCCTCAGCTCGAACAATCGCGAGGCCATCATCACCTTCTTCGTGGATGAAGGGCCGCGGGCTCGTCTGCGCCGGGTGATCTTCGACGGCAACACCGTCTTCACCGACGAGCAACTGCTGGCCCGGATGAGCATTCGCCCGGGCGATCCCCTGCTTAGCCTGCCCCTCAAGGAGTCGGTGGACGCCATGGAGCTGTCCTACGGCGAGCTGGGCTACACGGACTTTCGCCTGGCCCACGAACTGCTCATCGTCCCGGAGCAGCCGCTCGCCGACCTGGTGATCACGCTCCGCGAGGGCGAGCGGTACCGGACGGGTCTGGTGGTCACCCGGGGCAACGACATCACCCAGGATCACGTGATTCGGCGCGAGAGCGACATCCGCCCGGATCGACCGCTGGGCCAGACCGCCATCGCGCGCACTCGCCGCCAACTGGAGCAGAAGCGTTTCTGGGCGCCGGGCAGTATCAAGGTGACGGCTCTGCCCCCCAGCCCCGACGAACCGGGCTACCGCGATGTGCTCATCGAGATGGAGGAAACCAACACCGCCTCCATCGGCTTCGGGGCCCTCTTCAGCACGGACAGCGGCGTCTTGGGACAGGTCGAGATCACCCAGCGCAACTTCGACTTCTTCGACCCGCCGGACTCGCTCGACGAGTTCTTGAGCGGCCGGGCCTGGCGGGGCGGCGGGCAGCGCTTCTCCATCCTGCTGCAGCCCGGCAACGAGGTGCAGAACTACAGCGTCTCCCTCGTCGAGCCCCGCATCCTCGACACCGACTACTCCTTCCGCGTCGAAGGCTTCCTGCGCACCCGTTTCTACGACGACTGGGACGAGCGGCGCCTGGGCGGCACCTTCGGGTTCGGCCGGCGTCTGGGCGAGCGTTGGAACCTCTCCACCAGCGCCCGGTTCGAGAACGTGGATATCTCCGACATCGAGAAGAACTCCACCGTCGATCTCTTCGCCGTCGAGGGCGAGAACGAGATCTCCAGCGTCGGGGCCTTCCTGGTCCGCACCACCTACGACGAACCCGCCTTCCCCACCCAGGGCAGCCGCACCGAGCTCAGCGTGGAGCGGTTCGGGCTCATGGGCGGCGACTACAACTTCACCCGGATCAACGCCGAGCACACCATCTTCCTCCCCATCGCCGAGGACATCCTGGGCCGGCGCACGGTGATCTCCTTGGAGACGCGAGCTTCCTACATCCCCGAAGAGAACGAGGCGCCGCTGTTCGAGCGGTTTTACCTGGGGGGCCGCTCGCTGCGCGGCTTCGACTTCCGCAGCGTCGCACCCCGCGGCTACCTGACCAACGGCAAGCTCTCCGACGAGCATGTGGGCGGGCGGTTCCTCTTCAAGCTCTCACCCGAGATTCGCTACCCGCTGCTCGGCGATTCGATGTACGGCGTGGCCTTTGTCGAGTCGGGCATCGTCAGCGACGAGGTGGAGTTCGACCCCTACCGCGTCTCCGTGGGAGCCGGCATTCGCCTGAAGATTCCGATGTTCGGCCCCGCGCCGCTGGCCTTCGACTTCGCCTGGCCCATGATCGACGCTGAGGGCGATGAATCGCGGCTCTTCACCTTCTCGGTGGACATTCCCTTCTGAGGCATCTCAGGGGGTGGCCGGAGGTACCCAGGGCGGCGCGGCGCTCTACCCTGGCTTGGCTGAGGCCGAATCACTCGCGGGGGTTGGATGGACTATCATGCTCGCCGTGTCCTGGAAGAGTGGGAGAGCGGCATCGTTGACCTCCGACCGCTCACCGAAAGGAGCCACCCTATGCATCGTTTCCGCCAATTCGCGGTCTTGCCTCTCGTGCTCGTTCTCGGCGTCGTCGTCACCGCCGTCACCACGCGGGTGACGACGGGCGTGGCCCTGACGCCCCAGAATCCAGCGGTGGTGGGCGTCCTGAATCTCGACCGTCTGCTCAGCGGGCTGGACCGGGCCGAGGTAATGAAGGAGAAGTTCCGGATCCGGCAGGAGGCGATCGTCGCCGCCATTCGTGCCAAGAAGGAGAACCTCGATCAGGACAAGACCGACGCCGAGGCCCTGCAGGGGACCCCGGAGTACGAGACGGTGCTCAAGGAGCTGCGCCGGCGGGAAGCCATGCTCGCCGCCGAGCAGGCCTACGAGGTGGACATGATCAACATGCAGGACGCCCAGGCCATGCAGACGATGTACATGGAGATCGTGGGCGAACTCAAGACGTTCTGCGAGACCAACAGCATCGATCTGGTGGTCATTGACTCCTCGCCGCCGGCGGCGGGGTTTCCCCGCAGCAACGACGGCCGTATCCTCGCCAACCAGCAGACACTGCAGGCGATCGCCTCCTGGGAGACGATGTACGTGAGCCCGGACATCGACATCACCAACGATTTCATGGCTTACATGAACCGCTGAGGCCCCGCCAACGCTGCGATGAACCGCTCAGCATCACAAGACGACTCCGGGGCTGCGGCTCGCCCTGCGCCGGTGACCATGACAACCGCGGCCATCGCCGACCTCGTGCACGGTGAGCTGCGCGGCCCGGGCGATCTGGCGATCTCGGGCCTGGAGACGCTGGAGCTGGCCTCTCCGGGTGACTTGACATTCATCGGGGACGCCAAGCATGCCGGCCTGTGGGCCGAGAGCCGAGCCAGCGCTGCCCTGGTGACCAAGGGAGTCGACGTCGCTAACGCGAGCGAGGGCGAGCGAGCCCTGATCGTCGTCGAGAGCGCGGATCTGGCGATGGCGGCGGTGCTGGAGCGTTACGCCCCGCCACCCCCGGCCCCGGAAATAGGCGTGCATCCGACGGCCGTCGTGGAGGAGTCGGCGGTGCTGGGCGACGGCGTCCGCATCGGAGCCTTCGCCTACGTGGGACGGGAAGCGACGATCGGTGACGGCGCGACGCTGCATCCGCGAACCACGGTTCTGGACGGGGCGGTCATCGGGGCCGACTCGATCCTCTGGCCCGGGGCGGTGGTGCGTGAACGCTGCCTTCTGGGCCAACGAGTCGTGCTGCACGCCGGGGCGATCATCGGGGCGGACGGGTTCGGCTACCGGCCCCTGCCGGACGGCAGCGGCATCCGGCACATTCCCCATATCGGGCATGTTGAGCTGGGCGACGACGTGGAGGTCGGGGCCAATGCCGCCATTGATCGAGGAAAATTCGGGGCCACCTCCATCGGGGCCGGCACCAAGATCGACAACCTCGTCCAGATCGGCCACAACTGCCGCATCGGTCGGCTCTGCCTGATCTCGGGCCAGTCCGGCTTGTCGGGGAGCATCACCGTAGGCGACGGGGTCCTCATGGGCGGGGGCACCGGCATCGCCGACCACCTCAGCATCGGAGCCGGGGCACGCATCGCAGCCCGCTCCGGCGTCTCCAAGAACATCCCGCCGGGCGAGACCTGGGCGGGGTACCCAGCCCGACCGTTCCATGACATGTACCGAATCCTGGCGATGCAGAGTAGAATGCTCCGTGACAGTCAGCGTCGGACCTCGGAATCCTGAATCACAGCGGCAGGCAGACTCCCAGACGTTTCCCACCCCCATGCAAAAGCAGCACACCATCGCGGCATCGGTGCAGATAGGCGGCCGAGGGCTCTTCCACGGCAGGTCGGTCACGCTGACCTTTCGCCCCGCCCCGCCGAACCACGGCATCGTCTTCGTCCGCACTGACTTGCCCGAGCCGAACCGCATTCCCGCTACGATTGAACACATCGAGGCGGCGGAGCGGCACTCGGTGCTGCGAGCGGGGGAGGCGGTGGTGGAGACCTGCGAACACTGTCTGGCGGCCCTGGCGGGCCTGAAGATCGACAACGTCCTCATCGAGCTCAACGGCCCCGAGCCCCCCCTGGGAGACGGGTCAGCCCTGCCCTTCTATGAGCCGCTCAAGAAGGCCGGCCTGGAAAAGCAGAATGCGGCCCGGCTGACCCTGCAGGTGCGCGAGCCCGTCAGCATCGAAGACGAGACCGGCTCGATCACCATCCTGCCCGGCGGCCACGACTTTCGAGTGCTCTACGACCTCGACTACGCCGGCTACGGCTGGCTGGAGCGACAACTTACCGAATTCTCCCTATCGAACGGCAGCTTCGGCAAAGACCTGGCCGGGGCCCGCACCTTCAGCATGGATTTTGAGGCCCAGGCCCTGCGGGAGCGGGGCCTGTTCGAGCATGTGAAGCCGACCGACGTGCTGGTAATTGGAGAGAGCGGCCCGATCGACAACAGCTACCGCTACGCCGACGAGCCGGCCCGACACAAGATTCTGGATTTGTTAGGTGATTTTTACCTGCTTGGCGTGCCGATTCAGGGCCAGGTCATCGCTCGCGGCTCCGGTCACGCCACGAATCACGAGGCCGTGCGACGTCTCAGGCCCCAGTTGGAGGCGGCCCAGCGCGAGCACGCCCTGCAGCACGCCCCGGCGATGGACATCCTGGCAATCCGGAAAATTCTGCCCCACCGCTACCCGATGTTGATGGTGGATCGGGTGGTGGAGATGGAAACGGACCAGCGGGCGGTGGGCATCAAGAACGTGACGGCAAACGAGCCGTATTTTATCGGTCATTACCCCAAGAAGCCGATCATGCCCGGTGTGTTGATTGTGGAATCGATGTGCCAGCTGGCGGGTCTCCTAATGTCGCGGAGACTCGAGCACATTGGTAAGATTGCCATGCTGTTGAGCTTGGACCGAGTCAAACTGCGTCGTCCGGTAACCCCGGGCGATCAACTCATTTTGGAGGCCGTGACGATATCTGCCGGTAGACGGACCGGAAACCTGAAGTGCCGTGCTTTCGTGCTGAGCGATCTGGTCGCGGAGGCGCACATCAAGTTCATTCTGGTGGATCCTGACGAGTAACTCTCCTCCCTCAGGGATCCGAACCGGCACATCGCCGTGGACGCACCAATCGCCTGCCCTGCAGTGCGACGCCGAGAGTAAGCGGAGTTTCTTGCGTGTCCAGTATTCACCCAACCGCCATTGTTGACCCGAGTGCCGAGATCGACGACGACGTCACGATCGGGCCCTACTGTGTCATTGGTCCGCAGGTGCGGATCGGAGGCGGCACCGTCCTGCACAACCACGTCTCCGTGACGGGACTGACCTCGATTGGCTTCGACAACGAGATCTTCCCCTTCGCGGTCATCGGCGTCGCCCCGCAGGATCTCAAGTACGACGGCGAACCCACCCGCGTCGTCATCGGCGACCGCAACCAGCTCCGCGAGCAGGTCACGGTCCACCGGGGCACCCCCCTGGGCGGCGGCGTCACCCGGGTCGGGGACGACAACCTGCTCATGGTCGGTGTCCACATCGCCCACGACTGCATCGTCCACAGCCACACCGTCCTCGCCAACGCCGTCATGCTGGCCGGCCACGTCGTGGTCCACAGCGGCGCCGGGATCGGCGGCGGCACCGGCGTGCACCACTTCACCACCATCGGCAGGCTCAGCTTCGTCGGCGGCATGGCCCGCGTCAGCAAGGATGTGCCCCCCTTCATGACCGTCGAGGGCCACCCCGCCACTGTGCGGGCGGTCAACACCATCGGCCTCATCCGCCGCGGCTTCCCCGAACGCACCGTGGACGCCCTCAAGGTCGCGCACCGCGTTCTCTTCCGCGACGGCCTGCCCTTCAGCGAAGCCCTCGCCGAGGTCGAGAGCCGCTACCCCCACATCCCGGAAGTCCAGGAACTCTGCGGGGCCCTGCGCCGCGCCGGCGAAGGGACCTACGGCCGCTTCCGCGAGACGCTCCGCCAGGACAACAAGTTCAAGGCCCCCGCGCGCTAAACCTCGCAAGAAGGCGAGACGGAAGTCAAGTTGACTCCGAAATCAATAGAAAACCACCTCACCGACCCCTGCCTGGCACGGGTCGGTTGTCGTATCGGCGCAAAAGAAACACCCCGCCGCTGACGGCGGGGCGTGGGGTAAACACGTCGCGGTATCCACCGCTGCCTTTACTGTACGCTCGCAAAGGTGGCGAGGAAACAACCCTCACTCAGGGATCTGCCCCCGGTTAGGGGCAGGGGCCGCCGTAGGCCGCCAGAAGCTGTCCCAGGTCCGCCTGGTCGGTGTCGCCGTCGCCGTCGATGTCGCCGCCGTCGTCGGTGCCGTAGGCCGAGAGCAGCACGCCCAGGTCGGATTGGCCGACGTAGCCATCGCCATCCAGGTCCTCGGGGCAGTCAGCGCCGGCGGTGACGGTCATGGTGAAGTCGGTGCAGTCGGGTGAGGGCCAGGTGTCAACCATGATGTAGTACGTTCCGGCGCCGAGGTACAGATCCTCGATCACATCGGGGTTGGCGGAGGAAGTCGCAGAGGCGACGCAGTTGCCCGTGCCGGGAGGCGCCGAGGAGAAGACGCCGACGCCGGCCCAGGTGGAATCCGCCTCGACGCTGATGGTGATGGTCGAGGTCGCGGTGACGGTCATGCGGTAGATGAGGTCCTCACCGCCGTCGTAGTAGCCCATGGCCGTGTTGTCGTAGTCATTGAAGCGGCCGCAGGTTGATTCCACACTGGTGTAAGGCAGATCGCCCGGCACGCGGAAGGGGATCGGGTTGTCACAATCGTCGCCGGGGCTGGTGAAGTGTCCGTCAACGCGATCGAACCAGCAGTTGTCGATGGTGGTGACGTAGAGGATGCCGTAGGCGTAGGGGATCGCTCCGGAGTCGGTGGGCGGCAGCCAGTTGATCGAGGTCGGTGTGTCCTGCTTGGTGTAGTAGTCGTTGACGGTGAAAGGATCTTCCCACGCCGTCTGGCTGGTGTATCCCTCGCGCTGGCGCACGTAGAGCATGTCGTGCGTGGTGTTGTCCTTCTGATAGACCACCGCGGTGCCCGCGCCGCCACGAGCCGTCACGTCGGCCATGGCGTAGAAGCTCTCATCCGGATCGGGGGCAGCGATCGTGCCGAAGGCCCAAGAGTCACCGGAGTTGTAGCTGATGACGTAGCGGATGCCGTACTCGTCGGTGATGTACTCCTCGAAGGCGCAGATGATGTTGGTGTCGTAGACGCTGATCGAAGTGCGCTTGTTGTAGCCGCTGAAGTCGCGGACGTTCTTGTCCTCCCAGACGTTGCTGTCGCTGCGGCGGAGGATGTGCAGGTCGTTGAGGTAGTCCACGTACGAGACATAGAGGAAGTAGCCCACCTGGTCGACGGCGAAGGCGGCGTCGAGCCCACCGGAGGCGTTCGTCACCGGGGTACCGCCGCTGGTGAAGCTCCAGCCGTTCCCGGCCGCGTAGTAGTAATGGATGACCCCGGTGGAGTCGAGCAGGAAGATGTAGATGCGATCGTCCTGTTCGTCGGCGTTGGTGCAGATGGAGGTCTCCCACATCGTATTGCCGAAGCCGGAATCACCGATGACGTAGGTGCCGTAATCCCAGTCCTGGGCCCCGGTGGAGACATCGCAACGGCGCAGTCGACTCATGCGGTCGCCGTAGCTGCCCTCACCGGTGTCGATGTAGGAGACGTAGAGGTACTCATCAACGACGGCCGCATCCAGTCCGGTGATGTAGCCGGTGGTGATGAAGCGCGAGGTCTCGAACCAGTTGCTCGCCATATCGGGCGAGCGCTCGACGGTCCAGGTGTCGCCCCAGGCGACCGCCGCGTAGGCGTTGTCGGTCTCGATGTCGAAGTCGAGAGCGGTGTGCTCCGCCCCGGAGATGTCCGTGCCGATGCGCACATCGGTGAAACGCCCGCCGCTCAGCATCGACTCGATGGGCGTGGTCCAGTTGATGGCGACGCCGGTCAGATCACCGTCCGTCTCCAGTTGATCGATGATGAGGATGGCGTTCTTAATGTCGCCGTCGGCCCAGGCCTGCTCGGCAAGCTGCGCCTGAGCGTGGGCCTGCCCCGAGGCGGAGTCGCGAAGAAGAACATCGATCTGGGCGTCCGTGGCGCCGCGCTGGTGGAGATTGGTGAGGTGCTCGGCAACGGTGAGATCGACGGCGCAGTTGGGCGGTTCCGCCGCCGCCCGCCGGGCCAGGGCCTCTTCGGTCGGCTGGTCGACGGGGTCGCCGGCCTGGACCGGCCGCTCCCTGCTGCTGAGATCCATGATGGGGCTGACGGCTCGGGGGGCGGCTGCCTCAAACGTACGGCTCTGCTCGGGGAGTGTGGAGTTGGCTTGCCCCCACGCTGCTCCCGCTCCCACTAAACCGATCGCCAGGGCGCACCAGGTGGTGACGCCGATGGGTCTTGGTGTCTTGTGCATGACTCGATCCTCCTGGGAGTGTGCCGTCTCTTGGGCGGCGTTGTGTCGTTCATCCAACGCATCCGCACCGCCATCGCACCTCGCCGGCGGCAAGGGACGCATCGCGGTAGTCTCCCGTAGTGACTTGGATGAGGCAGCAGGCAATCTGTCAGGATTCAGCTAGATCGGCCGCAGAACCACGGCGTCTCAGCAGCCGCCTGGCAGCGCCGCAATGCGAAGCCCCCCGACTCAGGGTGAAAAGACGCCTACTTCGGGCCCTGGCGAAGAGTCTTAGATCGTCGGCGACGCTGCCGTGTACCCCAGGCAACGCAGCACGTCGAGCAGGCTGAGCTCCCAGCGAGGCAAGGGCCCCAAGAGCTCTTCCGTCAGGCTGATGTCGAGCGTGCTGTAGGCCGGCCGTTTGGCGGGCCGGGGGAACTCGTCCGAGGTGCAGGGAAGCACACGGCAATCCGGGTTCGCCGCCGCCGCGATCTGTACGGCGAACTCGTGCCAGGTCGCCTCGCCGCCGTCCGTGGCGTGGTAGGTGCCGCGAGCCCCGCAGTCGAGTAGGCACAGCGTCGTGTCGGCCAAGACCGGGCAGGAGGTGGGTCGGCCGCGCTGGTCGCTGACGACCTTGAGTTCCGGCCGATCCTTCGCCAGATTGGCGATGGTGATGACGAAGTTCTTGCCGTGGGCCGCGTACAGCCAACTGGAGCGGAGGATGAGATGCGGGCAGCCGGAGGCGCGGATGGCCTCCTCCCCCGCCGCCTTGGTTCGGCCGTAGGCGTTGAGCGGCTCGAGCGCCCCGTCCACCGGATACGGCTCGGTCGCTTCCCCATTAAAGACGTAGTCGGTGCTGTAGTGCACCAGCGTGGCCCCGACGTCCCGGCAGCCCTCCGCCAGAATCGCCGGGCCCTCCCCATTCAGGCGCCGGGCCAACTCTTCCTGCTCCTCCGCCCCGTCCACATCGGTGTAAGCGGCACAGTTGATGACCACCGCCGGCCCGATCTCGTGCAGCTTGGCCAGGGTCTGCTCGCGGTTGGTCATGTCGAGTTCGGGCAAGTCGAAGCCGTGGCAGGTGACGCCGCGCGCGTGCAGGATCGGCTCGAAGCAGCGCCCCAGCATGCCCTTGTTTCCGATGATGACGACGTTGTGGCTGGAGTCGTTCATGGCGGTGTCTCGTTGTCGCTGGGCCCGGGCCGGGCCGTGCCCAGCGGCTGCGGGGGGATCTCATCGATGGCGAAGTCAAAGAGCAGGCCACGGTGATTGGAAAAGTCGTCGAGCGCCAGCGTGTCGCTGAAGAGCGGCGTGATGCGACCCTTGATGAGCACGTGGTCGATGCGGGCGACCGGCGTTTCCACCTTGTAGGTCCCGCCCACGCCAAAGCCGGTGCTGATCCAGGGATTGCGCAGGTCGAGTGAACGCAGGAACCAACTGTGGGCGACGGCGTTGAAGTCGCCGACCACGATCACATCCGGTTTGCCCACGAGCCATTCCTTCAGGTACTCGGCGAAGCGACCCTGTTCCAGGCGCGACTCGGTGGGCAGGAACTGCCAGGCGCGGACGGCGTCGATGCCGCGCGGGAACTGCACGCAAGCGATCCAGAACTGCCGACCGGTTCGTTCGACCAAGACCGCGTTGCCGAAGTCATCCAGCTTCTCGTAGCGCACCGGCTTGAAGTCAGCCAGCAGGCCGACGTGCCGGCCGTCCGTCTTGCCCCACTCGTAGTGGCGGATCGGATCCCAGCGATGATCGTTGGGATCGCCCGGCCCCCAGACTTCCTGCAAGGCCAGAAGATCGGGTCGGCGATCGTCAATGAGGTCGTAAAAGCCCTGCTTGTTGGTGCCGTGCCAGTCTTCGATGTTGTAGCTGAGCAGGCGGATGCGCATCCCCGCGGGCGGGTTGATCGTGCCGATGCCAAAGCCAAAGCCATCCAGCACCAACACCCACAGCGCCACGGCGACCCCCAGGGGCAGGGCCAGGAAACGCAGGCGGGTCAAGAGGGCCGCCACAATCGGCACCACCGCGAGCGGATAGAGCGGCACGTAGTTCATCAAGCTCAGTTGCGGCACGCGCCCAACTTGCAGCACGACCGCCACGCAGACGAAGAGCGGCGCCGCGATCCCCAGCCAGCCCAGGGCCGCGATGGCGCGGCGCAGCTTCGACACCGGCTTCTTCAGCGGCTTCTGGGCCGGGCCGTCCATATCGGGACCGGCGAGGCTGCGCAGGATCTGCTGCTGCTCGCGGGCAGCTTCTCGGGGCGTCGGGACATCCGCCTGGTCCGCAGACATGGCCTCACCTCACTTGCTGACCGCCGTCACTGCCGCCAGATCCACGTGATTTGCCCCGCCGTCAGCGCAGAGGGTGGCAGCGCGATAGAGGCTCTCGACGGTGCCGGCATCGGTCCACCAGCCGTCGAGCGATTCCCAGGTCAGGTCGCCGCGTTCGAGGTAGTGGTTGTTGACATCGGTGATCTCGAGTTCGCCGCGGTCGCTGGGCTTGAGCGTGCGGGCGATCTCGAAGACGCTGCCGTCGTAGAAGTAGATGCCGGTGACCGCGAGGTTGGACTCGGGTTTGTCCGGCTTCTCAATGATCTTGACGATGTGGTCGCCTTCCACCGTGGCCACGCCGAAGCGCTCGGGATCGGGGACTTCCTTGAGGATGAGCTTAGCGCCGGAGGACTGGGTGAAGAAGTCGCCGGCAGCGCGCTTGATGTTGCCTTGAATGATGTTGTCACCCAGCACCACGCAGACCTTGCCGCCGTCCGCGAAGTCCTCTGCGAGCTTCAGAGCGTCGGCGATGCCGCCTTCACCTTCCTGGTAGCCGTAGGCCAGGCGGTCGAGGCCGAGCTGCTTGCCGTTCTTGAGAAGCTTGAGGAAGTCGCCCGCGTGCTCGCCGCCGGTGACGATCATGATCTCCTTGATGCCGGCGCTAACCAGGCACTGGATGGGGTAGTAGATCATGGGCCGATCGAAGACCGGCAGCAGGTGCTTGTTGGTGACGAGCGTGAGGGGGCGAAGTCGCGTTCCCAAGCCGCCGGCGAGGATGACACCCTTCATGGTGGGATTCCTTCAATATCGGACGCGGTGGTAGTCCCAATAACGCGTGCAGGTGCGATTCTATCTCGATATCGGGTGCTCAGTCGCGGAGCCGAAGCGCGGGCGGGGGATTTGTGGGGGAAGGAGGCGGGGATTGGTGGCCTTCAGGCGTCGCTGTTACCGATTGTTGAAGCCGTCTCGGATACGGAGTTGTCGGTCGGTTCCGAAGCGTGATCGGGATCGAACGGCCGGAGCAGCTCCTGGCCGCACTCGGGACAGGCATCGCTGGCGAGGTGGACGATGTGGCGCAGCTCCGTCATTCCCGCGCAGGTCTCCGAAGGCGACTCGACTTGGCGAGCGGGAATCCAGAGGAACACCCGTTGCTTCCGGGCGCGGAACTGGATGCCCGCCTACGCGGGCATGACGAGGGGTGATCCCGATCGCACTGG